>OGKC01000001.1_pt1 | contig 475921 bp, 367 predicted proteins | sample 1572411 | NCBI WGS metagenome assembly OGKC01 (sample SAMEA2582157, study PRJEB24529) | metagenome
GGGAAGGAGGAGTCCCCGCAGGGGGAGGTGGTAGGTGAATACGCAGTCCACTTATTCACTGCAAATTATAGACAACCCTATTTTACCTACCACCCCGGCTTTCAGCCACCCCTCCTTCCCGAAGGGAAGGGGAGATACTATTGTCTTTTTAGTCAATCCCCTTCCGTCTTTTTCAGACCATCTCAGTTCTTTCACTTTTTATTTTGTGCCACACGATTATTATTCGCCTGTGGCTTCACCACTACCCCATTTCCATTCTTCGTACATTTAATACATTCCTTTCGTAATGTGCCCTCCTTCAGATTGAAAATAAGATTCGGATTAAAATGCTGACCGTTAATGCGGGTTTCAAAATGCACATGCTCCGTAGTAGCACGGCCGGTACGTCCGGTCAGTCCGATAGGTTGTCCGGCTTTCACCGTATCTCCGCTCTGTACCAAATTCTTGAAGTTATGACTGTAAATCGTTTCCAGCCCGTTCGCATGACGGACTACAACCAAATTTCCGTAAGCATAATATGGCTTCGACATACGTACGACTCCATCAAAAGCAGCACGAATCGTATCTTTGGCACACGTCTTTATATCTGCTCCCGAATGTCCTCCGCGAGTTCCGTAAGCGGAAATAACTTTGGCTCCCGGTAAGGGAAAAGCATATTCATGCTCTTGCAAAGAATCCAAATGCAGATATATATGATTGCTTTTCGCAAAAAGTCCGGGAGTAGCAACCCGTACATGATTCACCTCCATAGAAGAAAAAGAGGATTTACTTTGCGCATAAGCAAGAGTTGGTAAAAGCAGGACTGTCAATAAAATAAGTATGTTCTTCATGTATTCCTTTATTATTCAAAATAGATAAGCTCGCCGCCATCCGATCCGGCATAATCCCTCAGTAAGGATTGAATCATTTCAGCAGCTTCCTTTAATCCCTCTTTTCCGTTATACCCGTTGACTATCGCGAGAATATGAGTAGTCCCGACATCCATCTTCGTACGTTCGTGGTCGCTTGTCGGTGTCCCGATTCCTCCAAAAGAATCTCTGTACACCGGCAATCCTTCAATGTTCAAAATGCCCCGACCGATACCTTCGAAAGGTTCTTCCGCTTTGCCAATGCCAAGTTCAAGATGTTTACCCTGTATCTTATCCGCATCGAAGCCACCGATAGAATGTCCGGTACGGAGAGAAACCAGATTGATAAGGTCAACCAAAGTATCAATCTGATACAAAGGGATGCCACGCATCAGGCGACGGCGCAGCGCTTCTGCCGACGGACGATAACGCCCCGGATCTTTTCCGCAACGCTTATAAGCCTCACGGGTAGCAGCAATCACAGGTTGCAACTTAATGTCTGCCATTTGGGTGGTGGTAGTCAAGTCTTCTGTGAAAGTATTTATTTCTTTCCAAAGTCCATCGCAGTAAGCAGTATTCTTCACTGCTGCATATACGGCTGCTCCGGCAAAAACAGGGCAGGCGTTCTTTATTTCCTGAGATACTTTTATTTCAAACATACTTCTATTCAAGTTTATATCAACTTACGTTCAAGTCTATTATTTATGAATCATGATCCCCGACAGAATCCGTCCGGACTTAATGCCCAAACGCCTTGCCGAGAAAAACTCGTCGTGATGAATATACGTACATATCCGGGCAAGCTCCACCTGGCCGGACGGCACACCGAAAGCAAGGATTTGCATCCGGTTCGCTTCCCACAAGTCGATATGATGTTTTCCGGTTTCCTCTTTCCTGATAGAAATACGAGGCATATCAAAACCATTCTTCTGAAATGCTTCGTACACTTCCTCACCCACTTCAAAAGAAGCCAATGAGATACTCGGACCGATACAGGCAACTACATCTTCTCCACTTGTGCCAAACTCCTTTTCCATCCGCAACAAAGTATCACGCACGATGTATGCTACCGTCCCTCTCCATCCGGCATGAATGGCAGCTATGGCACTATGTTTCTTATCATATATCAACACAGGAACACAATCCGCAGTAGAAATACAAAGACAATATCCCGGCTCGCGGGTAATCAAAGCATCCACTCCGTGCAGCATCTCCTGTCGTTGTTGAGACGAAGCCGATAAATAAGCATCCCCGATCAGCAGGCAATTCGTCTCATGAGTCTGCACAGGAATCACCAGTTCTTCGGGTGTCTGCGACATTCCTTCCATCAGAAGCGTTTGATTCCGCCGGACCTTTTCCGCCTCGTCTCCACTGTAGGGCGTACAGTTGAATGACGCATAATTTCCTTCGCTGCACCCTCCCTGCCGGGTAGTTACAAAATGAGAAATGTTGGAGTATGAGCTTAACGACTCATACCCCAACATTCTTTTATCTCTTGTGATTGAAATCATTTTTCTTCCCAATCCTCTTCTTCGTATTCGTAGTCGAGATCATCATCGTCGTCGTCAGCGTCTTCCTCATATTCATAGTCAAGTTCTTCATCCTCGCCCATGTCCTTGAGTTCCTGCTGCAGACGGGTCACGTCTTTCGGACGGTGAACAATGTCTTCTATCTTATTACTTTCCTTGTTCAGTTCCTCCCACAGAATGTCTTTCAACACTGAGATTCCCAAACCGGAAACAGAAGAAATGAATATATGCGGAACACCCTCGGGCAATGTCGGTTCAATCTCGTCCATCAGCTCCTGATCGAGCATATCGCTCTTCGTGATAGCCAGCACACGTTGTTTGTCCAGCATTTCGGGATTGAACGTACGCAGCTCATTCAGCAATACTTCATACTCCTTGCGGATATCATCGCTATCTGCCGGAACCATGAACAACAGCAACGAGTTACGCTCGATATGACGCAGAAACCGCAGTCCCAATCCTTTTCCCTGACTGGCTCCCTCGATGATGCCCGGTATGTCCGCCATCACGAATGACTTTCCATCGCGATAGGAAACAATTCCCAGATTCGGTTCGAGTGTCGTAAACGGGTAATCGGCAATCTTCGGTTTCGCAGCCGAAATAGCAGAAAGCAACGTAGACTTTCCCGCATTCGGGAAACCTACCAGCCCTACATCTGCCAACAGTTTCAGCTCCATGATCACCGTCATTTCCTGCATCGGTTCGCCCGGCTGCGCAAAGCGCGGAGCCTGACGGGTAGCCGTCTTGAAATGACTGTTGCCCTGACCGCCACGACCGCCTTTCAGCAAGATCACTTCCTGTCCGTCGTCCGTCACATCGCAAAGGTATTCTCCGGTTTCGGCGTTATACACTACCGTTCCGCAGGGTACTTCGATCACTTTATCCGCACCGTCTTTTCCGAAACTACGGTTCTTGCTGCCCGATTCGCCATGACCTGCCATCGCATGACGGTCATACTTCAAGTGAAGCAATGTCCAGTAATTACGGTTACCGCGCAAGATAATATGGCCTCCTCTTCCACCATCGCCCCCATCGGGACCTCCGTTAGGACAATATTTCTCGCGCCTCATGTGCGTAGAGCCTCTTCCGCCCTTGCCTGAGCGACAGTATATCTTTACGTAATCAACAAAATTCGATTCAGCCATATTTTTTATTTATTATAATTTGTCTACTGCTTCGCAGATATCAGCGAAGATACCATCCATAGTACCCAGACCGTTGATGTGCTGGTATTTCTTTTCGTTCTTGTACCAGTCGATCAGCGGAGATGTCTGTGAATGATATACATGCAGACGTTTTTTGATTGTTTCTTCGTTGTCGTCGGCACGACCGGAGTCTTTGCCACGTTTGATCAGACGTACCATCAGTTCATCTTCCGGAACTTCGAGATCCAACATTACAGAAACATCCTGTCCTCTTTCCGCCAACATCTTCTTTAATGCTTCCGCCTGTGCAATTGTTCTTGGGAAACCGTCGAAAATTACACCTTTGCTGTCTTTGAAGCTATCGAATACGCTTGCCAGAATATCAATCATCAATTCATCCGGAATCAACTGCCCCTGGTCGATGTAACCTTTAGCAGTTTTGCCCAGTTCCGTGCCGTTCTTGATTTCTGCACGCAATACATCTCCTGTCGAGATGTGGTTGATTCCATACTTTTCTACAATACGTTCGCTCTGCGTTCCTTTTCCTGAACCCGGAGCACCGAAAATTACAATGTTCAACATCTTTTTAACCTAAAAATTAATTTGTATTTGAATTTAATCTACTACAGTATAAATATCGGGATAATTGCGTCCGAAACCATCATAATCCAATCCGTAGCCAACGATAAAATCATTCGGTATTTCCATCGCTACGTATTCTATGTTCAGATTGACCTTCAGCTTTTCCGGTTTCACCAGCAAAGAGGCGATATGAATCGCTTCGGGGTTGCGTGTGCCCAGTGTATCCAGCAGACGCTGCATCGTCAGTCCGGTATCTACAATATCTTCTACGATCACTACCGTACGTCCGGCAATGTCTTCATTCAGCCCGATCACTTCTTTAATTACTCCGGTGGAAGTCACCCCCTGATAAGATGCCAACTTCACGAATGAAATTTCGCACGGAATCGTAATATGCTTCAGCAAGTCGGCGGTAAACATGAACGAGCCGTTCAACACACTGAGGAAGAGCGGATTCTTACCTGCCAAATCACGATTGATTTCGTTCGCTACGCGAATCACTTCTTTTTGAATATCCTGTTCCTTAATGGAAACAGTAAATTGCTTGTCTTTTATCTGTATGGTATCCATAACCGGTCATTTTAAAAAAGTTGTCGCAAAAATACAATTTTTTATTCTACCCCGTGCATCATCTTCTGTAATTTCTTCGAGAGAAGGAACAGAATCAGTGAAGCAACACCGGACATAATGACGAACAGCATGAAGAAGTCATACATGGTAGCAATCTGATAACCAAGGATTGATTTCACTTTTCCGTCTTCGGGATAGAGGCCACTCAGCATACCTGCAAATTTATTTGCGGTGGCGGTAGAAAGATACCAGATCCCCATCATCAAGGAGGCGAAACGTAACGGACTCAACTTATTAACCATAGAAAGCCCGATAGGTGACAGAGCGATTTCTCCCATTGTATGAATAAAATAAAGTCCTGTCAGCCAGATCATGCTCACCTTTACTCCCGGAATAGCATCTTTCACTCCAAAACAGATGAAGAGATAACCAAGAGAAAGCAGTAACAGACCGATTGCCTGTTTGGTAGGGGAAGCCGGTTCCATGTTTCGCTTATTCAGAAAGCTCCATATACCGGGCATAATATAGGCAAGGATCACTACAAAAAGCGGATTGAATGACTGGAACCACGAAGCCGGCATCTCCCAGCCGAAAATGCTGCGGTCAGTCTGTTCGGAAGCGAATAATGTCAGAGAAGCTCCTGCCTGCTCGTAAGCTGCCCAGAAGAAAATGACGAAGAAAGCTACGATATAGATTACGAAAATACGGCTACGTTCTACTTTGGTCAATGAACCATCCAGCAGAATGAGCACTGGAAAGACAATACAAGCCGTAAAGATACCCACACTAATCCAGTCATCGCTAAAGGCATAGCTAAAAAAGGCTATTAAGGCAACCGTAAGGGCAGTAATGATGATGATATTACGTACTTTGGTACGTTTGTCCATCTTCGGATGTGAAATATGTTCGGCTTTATCCTCCTTTTTTTCACGTCTGGCGTCGGGGACGATACCAATCGGTTCACCGGAAGGAGAGAAAAGGTATTTATTCTTCTGAGTTTCAAAGAGGACAACAGTGAACAGCGTCATGATTCCGGATGCGAGGAATCCCCATTTAAAGTCCTGCGGATTCCCTGTGTCTCCCAAGAAACCGCAAATCAAAGGAGCGGCGAAAGAACCTACATTAACACCCATATAGAAAATGGTGTATGCAGCATCCAACCGTTTGTCCCCGGGTTCATATAATTGCCCGACGAGCGAAGAAACGGTAGGCTTAAAGCAACCGTTACCTAAAATCATGAATCCGAGCCCGCCATACATCAGCCAGTGGGCAAGGTCTGTATTGTTCAGTGAAGAGGCACTCATAAACATCAGGAACTGACCGACTGCCATCATCACCGCTCCCCAAAATACCGAACGACGGATGCCCCAATATTTATCGGCAATGTATCCGCCGATCAACGGAGTCAGATAGACCAGTCCGGTGTAGCTACCGTAGATAGAGGCCGCCGCTTCTTTATCAAAAAGCAATGCCTGCGTCAGAAAGAGGATAAAGATAGCACGCATACCGTAGTAACTGAAACGTTCTGCCGTGCTCGTTGCGAAAATTAGGTAAAGGCCTTTCGGATGCCCTTTCAATGAACTCATGAATTATGTGTTTAGTAGTTTATGGGGCGCAAAGGTACTAAAAAGTAGATTAAATGCCTCAAAAAAGAAGATTCTTATGGAATAGAAAAATACAGGATGGCGTGCAAGAAGTCTCAGTTACCCACCTTATTATGTTTTCAACAGTGTAAATAATCAAGTGGATATTCTCCTTAAATGTGGGTCAGTCCCCATTTATCCAAAGGTAAATTCAACATTCTCAATACTGGCATAGAGCATTCCTTCTTTTTTTCTAAGCAGGATTTTGTTTTCCCTTGCCAGCCAACCGATAGCAATCGCTACATCCTCGAACGTCAAACCTAACTCATGGCACAAAGTGAACATAGACTGTTCGCCCTTTTCATTTAAGATGCGCCATACTTTCCCGGCATTCAAGCCAATTCTTTTCTTTTCCATCATGCAAACTTTAGAAGATTAAACAATTTATATTTATAATCTAAACATTGTGAGCACAGGAGAATAACGTAAAGCACATTACTGCACTACAAAGATATCATTTTTTTCGAAAAAAGCAAATAATCAAAGCATTAGCTGCTATTATTAGTTACATTCTAATCATTTATGCCGATCTCTGCTAAAAAATAGCACAAATAAAGAAACAGTTCAATTCTTTTTCATAAGTTTGCAGACGAGAACTAAACTAATATCGCACATTTAAAACTTTAATTAGCATGACTACCAAAAAACTAACAGGAATACTTTCGTTATTCCTTTGTATTATTTGCCTCGTGAGCTGTAATGACAATGATGACAACTTTTCTCCAATCACTCTGGAATATGAAGATCCTCAAATTAAGTTCGACAACGAGAGCCGTTCTTACACACTGACTCCGTTCAGCAAAGAAACGACACCACTCTTCATCAAGGGTGGAGACGGAACTTACAAAGTGACCAATGAGAATGAGAAAGTGGTACAAGTAAACTACCACAACGGAAGTTTAACATTGAAGGCAAAGGAAATAGGACGCGCATCCATCAAGATAGAAGACAGTTCGAATAATATGTATATACTGTCTGTCGTTGTAAAATATCGTACTCTTACTCATAAGGCGTTTACAGCAAAAGTCATTGTGAAGGGAGACGAGCTTACATCTGAAGAACACACTGAGTTAATGAACAAAGTGGGCAATTCATATCCGATTAATAAATATGTATTTACTTTTATGAATGCGGAAGACAGCAAAGGAACAGTAGATTTGTATTATTCAGATAATAACATGAAAACAGGCAACTTTGAAAAAGAACATATAGTGCTGGATGAAGAAAATGCCATTCCCATCAAAGGTGAATACAAATTGAGTGAGTATTACCGTATAACAATCAAAGAAGATAATGGCAAAGTTATTGATACTTTCTATATTACCAAGAACTTTCTACCACTCCTCAATACAAGAATGAATGCTCATCCGTTAATTCAGTACTGTTTTGTCAGAGATTTAACCGCACAGTACAAACAAGATTACCTTGCACTGGAAAATGCATATCTGATTCAAATAGCAGAATGAGAACTACACTGATTTTCTTCTTTAGCAGAGTGAATAGAGTATTTATTATATGAGCAAACTCCCCATTAGATTTAGCAAAAAACAATAAGCTATTAGCTAATCAAGAATATGCCCATAGCATATTTATCACAATCACCTCTTCCACCCTTTTCCTGAACCTTTGATGAATAAGGCGATTGCGGGTGAAAGAGGTGAACCAGAGGAATATACAGTAGTAGAAACACGCATGGGAAGGTTAACAAACAGCCATGAATGTTCTCCGGAGAGAGTAAAAGTAAATGAGATAACAATGCTTGCCATACTGCGTTACAAGCATTGAAAGCCATCATAACAAGCATTGATATCTACCATAACAATCATTAATATCTGACTTCTCAACTATTAATAACTGACACATCAACTATTAATACCTGACAACTCAAGTATTAATACCTGAAGTTCCTTCCCAAAAAGCCGAAAACCAACCGGAATAAAGGATTAATTCAGAGTTTTTGTGTAAGTTTGTGCGTCGAAAACTAAAAGAATATCGCAATGAAAATATTTCCAAGCAGCAGCATTAAGAAGTTAGATGCCTATACCATTGAACATGAACCGATTGCATCCATAGATTTAATGGAACGTGCCGCACAGGCGCTGACTAAAGCCATCACCAACAGATGGAATCCGGAAACACCTGTCACCATCTTTGCCGGACCGGGCAATAATGGCGGAGACGCCCTCGCCATCGCCCGCATGATGGCGGAAAAAGGATACAAGATCGAAGTATATCTCTTCAACACGAAAGGCGAACTTTCGCCCGACTGTCAGACCAACAAAGAACTGGTAGAGATGATGGAAGAAGTAACTTTCCATGAAATCAGCACCCAGTTCGTACCTCCCACACTGACACCGGAACATCTCGTGATCGACGGATTATTCGGTTCCGGACTCAACAAACCATTGAGCGGAGGATTCGCTGCCGTTGTGAAATATATCAATGCCTCTCCCGCCATGGTAGTCTCCATCGACATCCCTTCCGGACTGATGGGAGAAGAAAATACATTCAATGTAAAAAGCAATATTATCCGTGCGGACGTCACTTTCAGCCTGCAACTTCCTAAACTGGCCTTCCTCTTTGCCGAAAATACAGAATTTGTTGGCGAATGGGAGTTATTGGACATCCAGCTGAGCGAAGAAGGAATCGAAGAGACTGAAACAAACTACGAAATGCTGGAAATCGAAGAAATCCGTTCGCTAATCAAACCACGCCAACAATTCGCCCATAAAGGAAACTTCGGACATGCCCTGCTGATAGCCGGCTCAAAAGGAATGGCAGGTGCATCGGTACTGGCCGCCCGTGCCTGTCTGCGATCGGGAGTAGGTCTGCTGACCGTACACGCGCCGTTATGCAACAACGATATTTTGCAAACGTCCGCCCCCGAAGCCATGGTAGAAACGGATGTCAGCGAAACATGCTTTGCCGTACCTACCGATACGGACGATTACCAAGCTGTCGGCATCGGTCCGGGACTCGGTCGCAGCGAGGAAACGGAAGCCGCCCTGATAGAACAACTGGAACATTGTCAGACTCCGACGGTACTGGATGCCGACGCACTCAATATTCTGGCCAATCACCGGCATACGCTCACCCATCTGCCGAAAGGTTCCATCCTCACCCCTCACCCGAAAGAGCTGGAACGCCTGGTCGGCAAATGTCAGGACTCATACGAACGACTGATGAAAGCCTGCGAACTGGCGCACACTGCCAAAGTACATATCATTCTGAAGGGAGCTTATTCCGCCATTATCACCCCCGAAGGCAAATGTTACTTCAACCAGACCGGTAATCCCGGTATGGCAACAGGAGGCAGCGGAGATGTACTGACAGGAGTAATCCTTGCACTCCTTGCGCAAGGCTATCCCGCCGAAGACGCCGCAAAGATCGGTACTTACATTCACGGATTGGCCGGAGACATCGCCCAGAAAAAACAGGGCATGATCGGATTAATCGCAAGTGATATCGTCACCTGTCTGCCGACGGCATGGCGACTTGTAAGCGAATAAAAGTTAAGAACTTACGGTTTATTCAATAACTTCATTAACTTTGTTTTTCAAAATCAGCTAAAAAGAACCGAATATGAAAAAGTTAATCATAGCAACAGGACTACTAATGGCAACTTCCGCCTATGCGCAGACCGAAGTGCTGACAGGAGTGACGCGAGGAAAAGACTACGGAGTAGTGTACGCCCTCCCCAAAACCCAGATAGAAATAGAAATAAAAGCAAACAAAGTCAACTATAAGCCGGGTGAATTCAGCAAATACGCCGACCGCTACCTGAGACTGACCAACGTCTCTGCCGAACCCGAAGAATACTGGGAACTGAACAGTGTCAAAGTGAAACCTGTAGGTGTACCAAACAGCGAAGCTACTTATTTCGTCAAACTGAAAGACAAAACCGTAGCTCCTCTTATGGAACTGACTGAAGAGGGTCTTATCAAATCAATCAACGTCCCCTACAGCAGTAACAATGCAAAGAATGCAGCAAACAATGCCGTTGCTCCCCAACGAAAAGCCAATCCCCGCGACTTTCTCACAGAAGAAATTCTGATGGCAAGTTCAACCGCCAAGATGGCCGAACTGGTAGCAAAGGAAATCTATAATATCCGCGAAAGTAAAAACGCATTATTGCGCGGACAAGCAGATAATATGCCTTCGGACGGCGCACAGCTCAAAATCATGCTCGACAACCTGAATCTTCAGGAAGAAGCCATGACCGAGATGTTTTCGGGAGTCCGCAATAAAGAAGAAAAGACATTTACTGTCCGCCTCACTCCGGATAAGGAATTCGACAATGAGGTAGCTTTCCGCTTTTCAAAGAAGCTGGGTATAGTTGCCAACAACGATTTGGCAGGCACTCCATTCTACATCAGTCTGAAAGACCTGAAAACGGTGAAGATTCCGCAAGAGGACGGGAAAAAGAAGAAAGAGATGGAAGGCATTGCTTATAACGTACCGGGACAGGCAATGGTGACGCTGACGGACGGCAAAAAGAAATTGTATGAAGGAGAAATACCTGTTACTCAGTTCGGTATCATAGAATACCTTGCTCCGGTATTATTCAACAAGAACTCGACCATCAAAGTTTACTTTGATCCGGTGACCGGTGGACTACTGAAAGTAGATAGAGAAGAAAGCAAATAAAACCTCTAAAAAAACAAAACGATGGGTGGCGAAGGACATATGCTCGACATGATACGTCGGCTGAAAGACGGCAAAGAAGCCTCCCGCTTACGCCGTGAACGGAGAAATGACAAGTTAGGGCGACTTAGAAGAAACAACGACCCTTATCTTCTGCCGGATACGACTCCGGAAGAGATGGAACGCATCATCAAGGATTCGGAAAAGAAAAAAGAAAAAGATAACAGCTATTTCGTATGGGGAACGCTTATCATTATGGGCGTACTGATAGGATGTGCTGTCCTCCTGTGGGCAATCTTTTTTAATGGATAATTATCCATTTAATAAATCCGTCTTTCTGTAATTGGGAAAGATAGGTAGATACACGAGACTCGTAGCCTGCTTCATATTGAAAGTGGTCTGCGAGTTTTTCTATAATCTCACGAACCGTCCGCTGCCCGTCTATCAGGTTCCATACAGCCGTACCGTGTTCTTCCAGACGCACATGAATATCTTTGGACATTCCTTTCGGCAATAAATAACGACTCATCCACGAACGTTTAAAACGAGGGAAGGAGAGCACAATAGTCTCCCCTTCCTGTTCAGCTTTAATATGTTCGTTACGACAAGGGATCACCTCCAGGAGGTTTATTTTCTCTTTCGTAGCCATATCTTTTCTCTTTTATATCTTTTCAGATAGAATATATACTGTGATTATTTCTGAATATTTGCTTCTTCCAGTCCGTAGCCTTTCTTCTTGTTTTCCACTTTCAGCATCAAGGCAACAATCAGGGCAAGTACACCGAACATAGCAAAAATAGCCATCGGCAAGGTATAATCATAAGTCTGTGCACCATCTACAACCGGACCTTTGCAATAAGAGTTCAACACCCATCCGATCAGCAAAGGCACGCCCATCAATCCCCAGTTCTGTACCCAAAAGATCAACGCATAAGCCGTTCCCAACTGTTTCTCCGGAATAATCTTCGGAACCGAAGGCCACATTGCCGAAGGAACCAATGAGAAAGCAAATCCCAGAATAATCATGATCACCGTTGCAAACCACCATATATTCAGAATAGGAAGAGCGAACATAGTGTGTACGAAAATCAGCATCACCGACCCGATCACCATCAGCGTGGCTCCCTTACCGATACGGTCATACAATGAACCGAACAATGGTGTCAGGATGATCGCGCCAATCGGCAGCAATCCGGGAATCGTTCCCGCAAGTTTCGGATCAACATTGTACTTCTGTACCATCAAATCGGCCGCATACTTGATGAAGGGGAATACAGCCGAATAGAACAATACGCACAGTAATGCGATCAGCCAGAATCCTTTGTTAGTAATGATATATACGATGTCTTTCATGCGGAAAGGTTCTTCCGGTTCCAGTCCTTCCGCATCCAGTGAAGCATCCAGTTTCTTATCATAGAAAGTATAGATGAAGAATGCGATGGTACCTACGCACAACATGACGAGACAGAACAGAATCGGAGCGGGAATATTGGTATGGAATACGCCGCTCTCATCCGTAGACCCGAAGAAGTCTGCCAAAGGAACGGTAAGCACCATGGCCAAAGTTGTTCCAATACGCGCGGTCGCCATTTCCAGTCCCATAGCGAGAGCCATCTCCTTGCCTTTAAACCACTTCACAATAATCTTCGAAACGGTGATACCCGCAATTTCGACTCCTACACCAAAGATGGCATAACCCAATGCAGCCAATGTGACTTGCATCTTGAATCCGAAAAGCATCGCACCTTCCGGGAAAGTAGTAGTAATAGCATAATATTTCAATCCACAACCGAACACCATCAATAAACAGGCACCCATTCCGGTGAAGCGTACTCCCATCTTATCCAGAATGATACCACCAAAGATGAGCATCAGCAGGAATACATTAAACCAGCCATAAGCACTGGTGAAAAAACCGTAATCTAAACTGTCCCAGAGAAGTTCTTTTTCAAGCATGGGTTTCAGAGGAGACATAACGTCTGTGAGGAAGTAGCCGCACAACATGGTAAAAGCGACTAATGCTAGAACACTCCAACGCAGCACTGCGGAGTCATTCAGCTTTTGTTTCAATTGTTCTGTCATTGTAATATTTAAAAGGAGTTAATAATCTCGTAACGGGCAACAAAGTTAACTAATTATCATTTGTTTTACTAAAAAAGGAGAACATTTTATAAGAAAAAGGACATCTGACCGGATATTCCTGTATGAAGAAGAGCAGACCGGGCCCAATAATAAAGACAGGCGCGAACTACACGTATTACACGATTCTATTAGAATCTCTTGTAATTCGCGTAATTCGCGCCTATAATGAAGAGAACGGGTCAAAAAGCCCGTTCACTCAATAAGTTTAAACCGAATATCCTGTCACTGAATTATTCTGCTGCAGGAGCAGGAGTTTCAGTAGCCGGAGCTTCCGTTGCTGGTGCAGACTCTGCAGGAGCAGTAGCATCTGTCTGAGGAGCAGCAGTACCGGTAGGCATATTATACGGGTTGGTTTGTTGTTCTTTCTGTGCTTGTTCCAACAATACATCTTTAGCTGCAGAAGAAGAAGGAACAACGTAAGCAGTAGCAACGCTCATCACAACCATGAAGATAGCCAGACCCCAAGTTGCTTTTTCCAGAAAATCTGTAGTCTTGCGCACGCCCATGATAGCGTTTGATGAAGAAAAACCAGAAGCAAGTCCGCCTCCTTTTGAATTCTGAATCAGCACGATGAAGCACATCAGCAAGGCTGCAATCACCATTAAGATAATGAATAATAAGTACATTTTTAGTTATTTTGAATTAGCGTTAATAATCAATTTCTCCAAAAATCTGATTTGGTCTGCAAAGTAAGCATTTTTTTTTGGATATTTCAAGCTTAATTTTTTAATTATTTCAAGAGCTTTCGAATATCGTTGCTGTTTTACGTAGATTTTGGCCAAAGTTTCTGTGAAACAGCTGTCATCTTCCTCTTCTATGGTGTTGGTTTCAGTTGTTTCGTCTGTTCTGCCCGTTTCGTTTGTTTCAGCGGAAGAAGCTGCCTTTGCTTTCTCTTCTTCCCTCAAAGGTTTCAGGTATACGACTGGATCAGTCTCGCTTTTTTCGATAAAGTTGTCAATCAGCTCGTGTCCTTTCAGCTTGGGCATTGCCTCTGCCGGCTCGTCGGCGACAAGTGTCTCTTCGAGAAGGTATGCCGTATAGTCCATGGAGTAATCAAAGCTTGTCTGATTGGTTACTTCTTCGGGAGCCGTCGAAAGAAAAGCATCGATCAGAGCCAGTGTCCGGTCGACGGTAGGCTCATCTTTCAATACTTCAGAGAGAGGCAACCCTTTCTTCTGGGATTCGACAGCGAAGCGTTCGCCTTCGATCAGATGAAACAGTTTCCGTCGGTCGGCAATATACAGAACGGCTTTCCGCAGTTCCGCACCGAAATTAATGTCGTGGAGAATATACAGGTTCTTGAGATACAACAACCGGAGCGACTGAAAATACGGATACCTCGCGAGCTGGTTGCGCAGTTCGTACAAAGTATCCCTATTCAGCGTCTCGGGATGCTGAATCCATTGTTGCAAGTTAACAGAAGTCATTAAATTACCAGTTTGCTACAGTTGCATTAAATATTTGGTCGGTTATCTCTTTACTCATTTCCGCTATTAATCCATCCTGTACGGCTGTCAGCAGCTGGCTGGAATCATAGGTACGGAAAGCTGAGAATTGTTGTTCGAAGTCTTCGGCGTGATTTGTGTTGTTGACAAAGCGTACATTGACCGTGATGGTCAGCTTCGTTTCCGAAGAGTAACCATCGGCAGACACTGCCTGGTTATACTGGTTGTAGCCCGTAATTTCACCGTCAATCTGCAGATCCGCATTCTGGTTCGGTTTCAGCAGTTGCAGACGGGTCTGTCTGATGAAGATATCTTTCAGGTCTTCATTGAACTTGGTAGCCAGCGGAGCATACACATACTCCGACTTAATCGGGAAATCAGCAATCGAAATAGTCTTCACCTTATCGTAATTGATAGAGGAGCCATTAAACTTATAGGACACACTACAGGCGATGATGACTGCCGGTAAAACAACCAATATCAGCGGTCGTGCTATTTTCTTAATCCAATTCATATTCTTTTATTTTTCTGTAAAGGGTACGCTCGGAGATATTCAGATCCTTCGCCGCACTTTTCCGCTTACCATGATGCCTCTCAAGCGCTTTACGTATCATTTCTTTTTCCACTTCATCGAGCGAAAGGGTTTCTTCCACATACTCTTCCGTGTCCTGAATATCGTCATCGTCTTCTTTGGGACAAACAGACGGTTGCTGCACAGCATGGATTATGGCCGGCACGGAAGGTTGGTGCGTCGTTGTCACTACCGGAGTAGCTACTACCTGTCCCATCTGTCCGACTTGTCCCGCACGTTCGGCCATCATATTGTGCACCATCTTCTTCAGTTCCGCCACTTCCTGACGCATATCGAACAAGACAGAATATAGTATTTCGCGTTCGCTCTCAAAGCTCTTGCTCTCGCGTGTGCCGAACAGTGCCGGAAGGCGTTGGGTATTCTGTGCCGGAAGATAGGTCTGCAGAATCGCAGCCGTTATCTCACGGTTTGTTTCTATAATCGAAATCTGCTCTGTGATGTTCTTCAACTGCCGGACGTTTCCCGGCCACGGATAAGCAAGCAATATCTTCTTGGCATCTTCCGTCAGCTGGATAGCCGGCATCCGGTACTTTTCGGCAAAGTCTGCGGCAAACTTACGGAACAACAACAGCACATCATCTCCACGCTCACGCAAAGGTGGTATCTGAATAGGCACCGTGTTCAACCGATAATACAAATCTTCCCGGAAGCGTCCTTCGGCAATGGCTTGTGTCAGGTTCACGTTGGTCGCTGCCACAATACGTACATCCGTCTTTTGCACTTTGGATGAACCTACCTTGATAAATTCACCGCTTTCAAGTACACGGAGCAGACGCGCCTGTGTAGGCAACGGCAACTCTCCCACTTCATCAAGGAAGATGGTTCCACCGTCAGCTTCTCCAAAATATCCTTTCCGCTCACCAATAGCACCGGTAAATGCTCCTTTCTCGTGTCCGAACAGTTCGGAATCGATCGTACCTTCCGGTATGGCACCGCAGTTGACAGCAATATACTGTCCGTGCTTTCTCCGGCTATATTGATGAATGATCTGTGGAAAACTTTCTTTTCCGACACCACTTTCTCCGGTAATCAGCACAGACAAATCGGTAGGCGCTACCTGAATGGCAACATCTATGGCACGTGATAAGGCCTCGGTATTGCCAATAATACCGAAACGCTGTTTCACTTGTTGTATCTCCGCTTTGGTCATCTATCTTAATATTAAGTAATAGGTAATAAGTATTAAGTAATAAGTATTAAGTATTACCATCATGATCATCTCGCTTCCATCCGCATGGCTAATACTTAATACTTATTACTTAATACCTATTACTTAATCTTCGTCTACTGTATCCAGTTTTAGTTTATCACTATCGTCCCGTTTCTCGTAATACTGCTTCCGCAACGGGTTTACCCGTGCCGCTTTCTCGCGCTGGCGGTTGCGGAATACATCAATCGCTACATAAATAGCCTGGCGGAAAGAGTCTTCGCTGGCCAGTCCTTTACCAGCGATGTCATAGGCTGTTCCATGAGCCGGAGAGGTACGTACAACCGGCAGTCCGGCGGTATAGTTCACACCGTCTTCCATAGCCAGGGCTTTGAACGGAGCCAGTCCCTGATCATGATACATAGCAAGGATTCCGTCAAAGTGAGTATAATTGCCCGAACCCATAAAACCGTCCGCAGCATAAGGACCGTAACAGATGATCCCTTTCTCTTCCATTTCTTTCATGGCAGGGATAATGATTTCCTGTTCTTCCATACCCAGCAGTCCGCCGTCTCCTGCATGAGGATTCAGTGAAAGCACTGCAATACGGGGCGCACCGATGCCGAAATCCTGTTTCAGACAACGATGGAAAATCATCAGCTTTTCCTGAATCAGTTCCTTGGTGATTGTTGTAGCAATCTCCCTTACCGGAATATGCGTCGTTACTAAAGCCACACGAAAATCGTTTTTCATCAAGATCATCAGTGACTTGTTTCCATTGCCCAGACGTTCTTCAATATACTCCGTATGCCCGGGGAAAGAGAACTCTTCCGACTGAATGGTATGTTTGTTGATCGGAGCTGTCACAATGACGTCGATCAGCCCCTCACGATACTCTTCTATGGCACGCTCCAAAGCACCCAATGCAGCCTTACCTGCTTCGGGATCGGGTTTGGAGAATTCCACTTTCACTTCGTCATCTGTACAGTTCACTACACTCAGACGGTTGTATCCGGCTTCGGAAGCTGTGTTGACAATGCTGAAATTAGCCTGTACATCCAGTGCTTTACGATGGTAAGCCGCTACTTTAGGTGAACCGTAGATAATCGGAGTACATAGCTCAAGCATGGTAGGATCTGAGAATGTCTTCAAGATCACTTCATAACCTACCCCGTTGATATCTCCTTGGGTAATGCCGATTCTTATTTTGTTTTCTTCCATGTTTTTATTTATTAGTTGGTTCCGCTTCTCTGGTTACCCCCAGTGGAATCTGACTCTGCTGACCTTCTTGCGGAAGTTTCAGCGTATAAAGAGATGCTTCCATCTGGCGAACCAGATTGCGTTTCATTTTATCAGGTGAATATACAAATATTTCTGCTGTAATAATACGTTGGTTCTTCTGATCCAGACGAGTATGGGAAACGAACGGGCCACCCATGAAGTCACCCTTCATGCGCCACAATCCACGAGCTTCCATCGTGTAGTCATTGTGCACGTTGATCGGACGAACATCGGTCAGTAACGAGTCTGTCGACATATATACGCCTTCTTTATATCCGGGGATATTGGCTTTCATCACAGAATCGCGCTTATGAACAAAGTATTCTTTGGTGAATGTATCCTTGTCAGTATAAGGATAAGAATACATCACGAAATTGCGATCCGCGCTGCCTGTATTGGTAGATGCCCAAAAGAAGTCCTCTCCTGTCTTGGAGTTATTCAGTTCGGAAGGTATCCAGATATCGCAGTCAAACAGACTATCTACCTTATTTGAGATAAAGTTGTTGTGCTTTTCCTCCAGCAAAGTAATCTGACGGTTCATTTCAGCGCGAGTGAAGAAGTCGATAATCGTCTGCTTGTTTTCTTCGACAAACTTCTCAAACACTTCTTCGTTCGGAGCCTGAATGGTCAGTATCATCTGTGGAGAAGCATAAACGTCTTTCGCATACTTGAAAGTACCTTTGGTATAAATATCTTTTATATCTACTATCACAATATTACGGATCAACTTCAGCGTAGAATCATAGTCCTTCGGTGAAGTATACATAATCCGGAAAGAAGGTTCCGACTGGGGCAGTCCCGGCATGTCAGAATCAAGCACATCATGCAAGGCCCTTCCGGCGGCACGGTCCCACACTCCCGCATCTACTACAACCAACAGTTCATACGGACGACCGCTAGAGGTATGATTCCCCTTTAATCCACAAGAAGCAACTACGAAGGCTACCAGAGCCATGCTTAAATAAAAAAAGTACTTTTTCATGATGTTCGATTTTTATATTAACTTTTATTATTTTCCTCCTGTTTCGCAGTCGACAGCATACCGCATGCCGCAAAAATATCCTCTCCCCGCGAAGCACGAATGGTAGTGAAAAGCCCGTGCGTAGTCAGATAGTCACGGAAACGGGTCATCGTATCCATATCGGCTCCTTCAAGGGCTACTCCCGGAATAGAATGGAAACGGATCAGGTTAATCCGGCAATCCAGTCCGCGAAGCAGTTTGAGTAACTCCTTGGCATAAACTTGCGAATCATTAAGCCCCTTAAAAACAATATATTCAAACGAAAGTCGACGCTGTTTGCTAAAATCATAGTTTTTTAACAGTTCCACCATTTCCGTGATAGAAAAGGCTTTCTCCGCCGGCATCAGTTCCGCACGCTGGGCGGTCACCGGAGAATGCAGGCTGATGGCAAGGTGACAGTCGCTTTCTTCGATAAAGCGCCGCAATCCTTTCCGCAATCCGACAGTTGAAACGGTAATCCGCTTCGGGCTCCATGCATAACCATAGGACCCTGTCAGTATGTCCAATGCCTTCAACACCTCTTCCAGATTATCGAGCGGTTCGCCCATTCCCATCATGACGACATTCGTCAGTTTGTCCCGTTCCGGCAAGGAGTGAATCTGATTGATAATCTGATGGGCGGTCAGGTTGGCAGAGTAGCCTTGTTTCCCGGTCATACAGAACTTGCAGTTCATTTTGCAGCCTACCTGCGAAGAAATGCATAAAGTCGCCCGTTCATCATCCGGAATATACACCGACTCCACAAAATGATTCTCGCCCACAGGGTACAGGTATTTCACCGTACCGTCTACAGAGCGCATTTCCTCCACCGGAGCTTCAGCTCCTACCTCATAGTTCTGCTTCAGTAACTCCCGGTATTTCAACGACAAGTTAGTCATTTCATCAATCGAAGTCACCTTCTTATCATAAAGCCAGGATGCAATCTGTTTGGCTGCAAAGCCCGGCATTCCCAGACGTTTCACCAGTGACTGCAGCTCTATAAGCGTCATTCCTAAGAGGGGATATTTAGACATCATTCTTTCTGTTCATGGTTTATATTTGCAAATGTAAGGAAATAAAGTCGATTTCCGTATAGCAAGGATGTAAAAGTTAGCAAAAAAGGTCGTTCCAAAGCATGGAACGACCTTTTGCAGTTATCGTTTTTACGACTAATCTTAGAAGAACAGGTAACGTGTATCCTTCACTTTTCCTTTCAGATACAGATCGTTCATCAGACGGCTTGCGAAGCGTGCGTGCATATTAGCCAATGTAGCTTCTTCATCTTTAGCGTTAAAAGTATCGCTCAGTTTGTCTTTGCCATACATCTGAAGCACAAATACACCGGCATTACCTTTGATTGGAGCACTCAGTTTGTTCATTTCAGCCACAGAAGCATAAGCACCTACCAGCGGTTCGCTGCTGCGCAATTCAGAGACATAAGCGGGAGCGGCAAATGTAACCAGCTTCAAAGAATCGCTGACTGCGCCGGGCATAGCCTTGTACTGGTCGAGAGAAGTTGCATTGGCAGCTTTCATATCAGCCATGATCTTTTCGGCTTTCTTATCTTTAACGATTTCAGCTCTCAACTGATCCTGTACAGCTTTCAGCGGACGATATCCTTCCGGAGTAACACCAACCAGAGCTACTGCAACCATATGGTCGCTTTCGCCACATTCATACAAACCGGAAACATCACCCGGTTTAGCGGCAAATGCCCATCTCAATGCTTCTTTAGTACCTCTTACACCACCGATAGTGTGTTCTGAGCTATACAAGTCTCTTCTGTCAAGCAGTTTGTATCCGGCTTCTTCAGCGTTAGCGATCATCTTTTCAGCAGTAGGATTGGCAGCGATGAACTGGCTGAAGTCATTGTAAGCACGGTTATAAGTTTCTTTACTGAATTCAACTTCACGTTTCACAACAGCTACTTTATATTTATCCTTCACAGCTTTCTTGTTAGTCACCTGCAGGATTACATTAGCTTGTCCCAACGGCAGGTTTACTACTTCGTTCACGCCTGTATTATTGATAGCAGAGATAAACTTCAGGTTGTCACCATCGATCTGTGCGCCTTCATACTGTGCAGAGCTCATCCAGTTAGTCTCACCCGTCTGACCGTATTTCTTAGCCAGATCTGCGAAGTTAGCACCGCCTTTGATAGCAGTATAGATACTGTCCGCCAAGGCTTTTGTCTTCAAAGCGTCTTCTGCAAACACCTGAATCTGACGGAACTCGATTGAGTCGGCAGCAGCTGTTTTTGCAACCACTTTGAATGAATTAATAGTATTGTCGGCACCATTATAGTACGGACCATAAACAGAACCAACGGATGCAGAGTCCAGACGGGCAACTACATCTGACGGGAAAGCTGTTTTATTATAGAACAAGTCTACATAAGGAGCTTCCGAACCTACAGAACGGATGAAAGAAGTATAATCATCTGTTGTAGTAGCCAGCTGTGCAGTAGCTTCGTCTACTTCCTGCTGGATAGCAGCTCTGTCTTCCGCACTTGCAGTCACCTGAACATCAATGTACTTGATATCACGGCTTTCCTGATATTGCTTGAACTGTTCTTTCTTCTTGTTATAAAGGTCTTTCAGTTCCGATTCTTTCACAACGATTGTAGAATCTACTACAGAAGAATAAGGAACGGCAGCCATCAACAAGTCATATTGATTCACTCTTGCGTCGAAAGCGTCCTGTGCTTCTACCGGGTTAGAGAGAAGCGCTTTTGCTACCAATGCCTGATATTTTTCTGCCAGGCGGCTCTGAACCAATGTCTTCTGGATGAATGACCAGTATTTGTACATGTTGTTGTACTGTTCTGCATACTGAGCCGGCATCTGAGATTCGTTCATTTTAGCGTAATCTACCAGAAACTTATTCAGCATATCCTTATCGAAAGCACCGGTCTGCGGGTTGCGGAAAGGAGTCTGTTGCAACAACGGATGCACGCCTGCTTTCAGGATATCCTGAATTTCAGCAGCAGAGACTGTCAGTCCCAATGCTTTTGCTTCTTTCTCAACCAGTTTGTTATTAACGTAGGAACGCCATACTTCGTCGCGCACCTGATTGGTCTGTTCGTCGTTCAGTGCAGTCACTCCGCGGGAAAGCTTTATCACTTCGGTATATTCTTCTACCAGATTCTGATACTCTTGAGCGGAAAGAGCATCTCCGTTCACCTCACCTACGTCATGTGCCTGGTGCGGTTGCATCACCTTCCACGCGTCACCCGCGATGAAAGCAAACAGCGCCAAACCGATAACAATCACCAATAGAGGTCCTTTCGACCTAATGTTTTGTAATGTTGCCATTTTGATTAATACGATTTATGTTTATTATTATTTCTTTCTATTGTCATTTTAGCGCACGAAGATACAAAAAATGCTAATATGCTTCTATTTATTAGCTAAAAATTTCACGGTTATCGCCATTATTCCATGACTTTTAAGCGTACAAGTTCTATTTTTGTCGCTGTCACCTTGATTATTTTAAACTGATAACGGCCGACACGTACCAATTCGTGCAGTTTCGGGAAGCTCTGATATTGGTTCAGTATCAATCCGCCTACTGTCAGATAGTCGTCCGATTCGGGCAGATCAAGTCCGAACATTTCATTGACTTTTTCTATCTCCAGACGAGCGGACAAAACATATTCATCTTCGTCAATCTTCTTGCAGATATAGGAAGTATTGTCATGTTCATCTTCTATATCACCAAATATTTCTTCTACCAAGTCTTCCAACGACACAATGCCGGATGTACCTCCAAACTCATCCACTACCACGGCAATCGTCCTCTTTTGCAACATAAACAGCTTCATCAGTTTGTGGGCAGACATCGTTTCGGGTACGATCGGCACGTCTTTCACGTTATCGCGCCAGTCTTTCGGATCACGAAACATTTCCGATGAATGGATAAAACCGACCACATTATCGATATTTCCGTCATACACAATGATCTTCGAGATCCCGGATTCTATAAAACGGCTCTTGAGTTCATCCAACGAAGTAGTAAGGTCGACCGCAACGACTTCGGTACGTGGAACGATACAGTCACGTATTTTTATGTTTGAGAAATCAAGTGCATTTTGAAAGATTTTCACTTCCGTATCCAATTCTTCTTCATTCGCAGCATTATCGATGCTACTCTGCACGAAATAGTCCAGATCGACTTTTCCGAAAGCCTTGTCCGAAGCATCTTTGTTAACCTTCATACCGAATATACGAAGAAAAAGGCAAGACAAACCGGAAGATAACTTCGAGACAGGATATAAAATGACATAACAAATAAAAAGCGGAATAGCGGCAACATTCAAGACCAGATTGGGATTGATCTTAAACAATGTTTTAGGAAGAAACTCTCCAGTCACCAAAATAATCAGAGTAGAGATGACGGTCTGCGCCAACACCATCAGAAAGTGGTTATCAATAAAACCAGCCAACAGATTATCACCGATGATCTGTGCCATCAATATACCATAGATAACCAATGCTATATTGTTTCCTACCAGCATGGTAGAGATAAATTCGTTCGAGTTCTTGAAAAAGATGGAAAGAATACGGGATGTGATTCCTCCCTTACGTTCCATTTCAAAGCGCAACTTATCTACTGAGACAAACGCGATCTCCATTCCTGAGAAGAAAGCGGAGAAAGCCATAGTGATGAGTAAAGAGATATAAATATTCATAGTTTATTTCACAGAATCTTTTTTCGTCGAATCCGGCGGCAATGCTTTTACTTCCGATTGAGCAGTTCCCCCATTTTCGTCAACATAGAAAATGCCCTCAATATTCTGAATGACATAAACAGTCATATCTTGATTTGACTCAAAACCATGCCCGGTAATGACTCGGTCCGGCTGTTGGATACGTATAAATTTATCAGAATAAACTTTCTTGGTTGCTTGGTTCCAAAAGAGCAACTCGGTATTAAAACGTTCTCCTTTCCGGTTCTGTATATCAACATTCCCTATTAGCTTCCAAAGTTGTTGTTTATCATAAAAGTAGGCAGTATCTGCTTTGATGCTGGCTTCAATATTAAAGATTGAGTCGAACTGTTCCAAATAAACTCCTTTTTCAAAAGCCCAATAAGAAGGCTTCTTACGATCGAACATCAACCATTCTTCCGTCTTCACCCGATAACGTGTCACTCCCGAATCAGAAATAAGGGTTGTAACTCCCAACGTTTTCATCATTGGTAATGAGTCACGCTCAGTAATAGCATCACCTACAGTCTTCTTCTTACCGCCGCAGGAAGAAAATGAAAGAAGCATAACAATTGCCCCGAAGGCAATTGTTATGCTTATGCTTTTATGCAACAAACGGTTACTTCGTTTTCGCAACATAAATTTTATCTAATCGTTGTAGTCTCTCCGATCCAGCCACCGATAGTGATGCGGTCGCCTTGTTTGTAACCTAACATAAATAGGTCTTTAGCCTGTGGAGTATGACCGGAATATGTACCAATCAACTTGTTTGCTTCTTCAGCCACACTTGGGTCAACAGCTTTTGCACGTTGCAGTTTATCAATTACAGCGAAGTAAGTACACTTATTCAATGCAGACTCATCACTCCAGTTAGGACTCATTGCATACAAGTTAGCAATCAGGATATAAGGAGCACCATAGTTCTCGTTGAAGCTAATTGCTTTCTGACAGTATGATCTGGCTTGAGACAATTTCTTAGCAGAAGCCAATACAGCTGCAGCAGCATATGCCTTTTCTGCTTTCTTCACGTTGTCAGTTTCCAATTGGATTGCTTCGTCAAAGAACTTCACAGCACCATCAATATCACCTTTCTTGAATGCCTGATAAGCACATCCTGTAGCAGCTTCAGCTGTTGGCTCTATCTTATAAGCGTAGAAAGATGCTTGCAAATAAGCTTCGCTTTCTGTACATCTCATCATTTTCATGATATCGATTACTTTTTTCAGATAAGCCAAGTCTGTCTGGTTAGCTTCTACTTTCGGGCCATAGATACTTTGCAGAGATTCGCAGTCAGCAGTACCACTGTTTACGAACAAAGCCACGAGGTTATCTTTGATACCCATAAAGTTTTTCTTTTTTGCTTCATTAGTTTCTGCAGCAATAGCAGCGTCAGCATATTCTGAAGCAAGCAGATAATCCTGAATAAATTGTTCTTTATGATTAGGATCAGCTTTCAGTTTATCCAATGACATCTGAAGGAAATAAAAAAGCGTAGCAGCTGCCGATTCGCCTTTCACTGCATTTACAGACTGGCTCAACCATTGATAGGCTTGGTTAGCGTCTACTTTCGGAGCCAAAGCAATATAGTCTACAGCCTTGATACCCAGTGCTTCGTCAGCAGAAGACACTTTAGTTCCTTTTGCAAGGAATTCTTCTGTGTATTTCATACGCAAATCATGCGTATTCATCAATTCATCAAAATACTTCTGATATTCAGGATTATTCTTATCCTTAATCTGAGCCATCAAGCCTTTAAGGATTTTATATCCGTCAGTAAAAGTGTAAAAACGGAGTGTGGGACAATTTTCCAACACAGCTTTCCAGGGAGTATACGCATCTTTAAAATTTCCTGCACGCACAGCCTCATGCGAAATACTACTGTTTGAGTTACAGTTAGACGCATCCTGTGCCACCACAGTGGTTGCTCCAGCCGAAAGGAACAACATAGCCACAAGCGTTTTAATTTTCATTGTATCTAAATTTTAGTTGTTTATATAATATCGTCTATTCTCTCTCTCACTTTTATTACTCTACCCTACGCTTGAAGAACCAACGTTCGTTGAACGTAAGCCCGATACTCACGCGGAAGATATTTTCATTCACCATGTTCGTCTCCAGTCCTTTTACGCGGACAAACTGTCCACTGATACTAAGTATGGAACGCGAACGGGGAACAGGCAGACCGAAACCGGCAGTTACACCATATTCACGTGAAGCCTTTTTCCCATCAATCTTATAATACGGCGTCGTATAATAAGCTCCTAAACGGTATTTTATGTGGGCGAAATAGGAACGTCCTATCAAATTAGGAATGTATTCCGCACCTACTGATATTTTTGTACGATCACAATAAGTGAAAGTTTCATTAAAATCTTGACGTACATTCTCGTCACTTGTTACTACGCCAAAATTAGTTTTTGACCATTGCTGTAAGCTATAATCTGCACCAACTGTCAAACGCTTGTCATAGTTATATGTAAATCCGACTCCAAATGTATTGGGTAATTCAAATGTAGCATCCAATACATCCTTATATTCAGTTCCATAACTTGAACTAGATGCCCCCATGATCACAATTGACGTATAATCATTATTCAACTTATGTTTAGGAGAATATACAGCACCAATCGTCAAAGAACTCTTTTTAGTCAAAGCCTGTGTATATTGTGCACCGAAATCCAATTTATAATCAGAAATTGAGGTTACCATTTTTCGCTGATAGGAATCATAAGAAGATGTTCCCGGATAGAACATTCCTCTTGTACGGGTTATATCTCCCCAAAAATAAGATGCATTCACACCGACAGAGAGATTCTTAAGTACTTTTACACCAGCACCAACGTACATTTGATGCAAACCACCGTCGCCGGTAAAACTTCTGCTATATGCCAAACCATTGTCCGTAGTCTGACTATCAGACACCGTATACCCCACATTAGAATATGGCAACAATCCGACACTCATCGCCATCCACGGAGCCAACCGGAACTGCATAGCGAGATAATCGAAACTGGCGTTTTTGGCATTCAACTTCAGGCCACCACCACTAATATTCATATTCTGTAAACTGACACCCCCTTCGAACAGGAACGTCAACGAATCAATGGCCGTATAGGAAGCAGGATTCGTTGGATTGATCTGTGCTCCATCCCTGAGTCCGAAAGCAATTCCACCCATCGCCTTGCTATTTCCGAAACTTTGATCGGACAAGTCGCCATAGCCATATCGTGTGTAAGGAGAGTTTGTATTATTTTGAGCGATTGCCGTTCCGGTAACCATCATGAGCAAAAGCGCCCAAATCGTGTGTTTAAATCCTACCATTATTATAGTTTAAAATTCTATTTAATCCTTTCAACACTAAAAATCTATCTGCAAAGATGGCACTTTTTACGCTGCTATCAAAAGAAAAGTCATCTCCGCCCGTTAAAAAAACCAAAAGTTCAGGATATTTATGCTTCATAGCCTCAATATAACCTGAAATTTCATATTCCATTCCTTTCAGCACCCCTGCACGGATGGCAGTTTCCGTATCCCTTCCCATCGGCAGTTTGCGCCCGTTGGAGTCTATCAGCGGCAAGCGTCCGGTAAACTGGTGAAGCGCTTTATAGCGCATCTGCATGCCGGGAGAAATATTACCGCCATGATATTGTCCTTTCGAGTCTATAAACTCATAAGTGATGCAAGTGCCCGCATCAATGACCAAGATGTCATTATGAGGAAACTGCTCGTTGGCCCCCACTACGGCAGCTATCCGGTCGTATCCCAATGTCTCGGGAGTTTCGTACAGATTACCTACCGGCAGCGGAGTCTCATGATTGAGCCATAACAGAGGGAACGGCAAAGCAGCCAGTTCGGCAAGTATCCGTTCGTTCAAATCGACGACAGTAGCTACAATCCCCCGCTCAATCCGGTATTTGGAGCAAAGAGCCTCCAAGCTATCCAATGATTGATTGGATTCGGTCAACACCTCCACCATCTCACTTCCATTGAAGAGGGCAACTTTCGCTGTCGTATTTCCTATGTCGATAATTAAGTTCAATACTTTTCGTCTTTAGCGGCGCAAAGGTAAAGTAAAAAAAGAAAAGTTGAAGCATACAGAAGGAATTATCTTCTTTTTTCATTTCAAAGACTCACCAAAAAAAGAAAAATCGAACTATATATTTTTAAATATATTGTTTTATTAGTTATTCTTTATTATGGTTCCGCACTGCGTTTCACGAACATTTTTCACAACACAATAAACAACTATAGATCAACCAATTACAAACAACTTAGAGTGTTCCGCTATGCGTTTCACTTTCTTGTAATGAAAATTCCTCCAAACAGAGGCTCTATTTACCCTAATCAGAGCCTCTGATTGGGTGAAATAGAGCCTCTGTTCTGATAAAACGGAGCCTCTGTTTCTACAATCCAACTATTCTTCGTATATTCGCCACCAAAATAATAAACGGGCATTTCTGATGAAACGGACAATTCTATATCCATTACTGACTCTTTATCTGCTTATCTTTTCAAACGGACAAGCCATAGCTTCTGACAACGACTCCATCCGCCTCAGTCTGCTGACTTGCGCACCCGGTGAAGAAATCTACTCCCTGTTCGGACATACAGCCATCCGCTACGAAGATCCGGTCAACGGAATAGATGCCGTATTCAACTATGGACTATTCAGCTTCAATACTCCCAACTTCATCCTCCGTTTTTCACTCGGTGAGACAGACTACCAGCTGGGAGCTACCGACTACGCCCGTTTCGCGGCGGAATATGCCTTCGACGGGCGCAGCGTCTGGCAACAGACACTCAACCTGAGCAAAGAAGAAAAAGCGGAACTCATCCGACTACTGCAAGAAAACTATCTTCCCGAAAACAGAGTTTACCGGTATAATTTCTTTTATGACAACTGCGCTACACGCCCGCGCGATAAAATAGAAGAAAGCATTGACGGAAAGGTAATATATCCCGCAGAGCCGCAAGACGGTTCGCTATCTTTCCGCGATATCGTACATCAATACTGCAAAGGCCATCCGTGGGCCCGCTTCGGCATCGACCTCTGCATCGGTAGCGAAGCAGACCGCCCCATCACGCAACGCCAAATGATGTTTGCCCCCTTTTACCTGATGGATGCTTTCGCAGGCGCCCAAATCGTCCATGATTCGGTTCAGCGTCCGCTCGTATCCGGCAAGGAGCTGATCGTAGACGCCCTTCCCGAGGAAGAAGAAGGCGGTTGGATGCCCACCCCGTTCCAATGTTCCCTCCTGCTTTTTATACTTACCGCAGCTGCTACTATCTACAGCATCCGCAAAAGGACAGGACTCTGGGGTGTCGACCTTATTTTATTCGGTGCCGCAGGCATCGTGGGCTGTGTGCTGGCCTTCCTCGCCCTATTCTCCGAACATCCGGCTGTCAGCTCCAATTTCTTATTGCTGGTATTCCATCCGGGACAGCTTCTGCTCCTTCCATACATCATTTATTGTGTCCGAAAAGGAAAGAAATGCTGGTATTTGACGCTGAATTTAGTCGTTTTAACACTTTTTATGGTGCTTTTTCCGCTAATTCCGCAGAGATTTGACTTAGCTGTTGTACCTTTGGCACTCTGTTTGCTGATACGTTCAGCGAGCAATTTGATATTGACCTCTAAAAAGAAATAATGAAAGGACTACTAACTTCCCTGATTACCGTACTGACCTTCACCGGGCTACAAGCTCAGTCGTTGCCTACTGCCCCTAAACTTGTGGTAGGACTCACGATTGACCAGTTGCGTACGGACTATCTGGAAGCTTTTTCGTCGCTCTACGGCGAGAGAGGCTTCAAACGCCTTTGGAAAGAGGGAAGAGTATTCCACAATGCAGAATATACATTCAGCGGTGTAGACCGTGCCTCTGCCATGGCAGCCATCTACAGCGGATCAACGCCTTCCGTCAACGGGATCATTTCCAACCGATGGATGGATGTAGCTACCCTACGCCCTGTCAACAGTACGGACGATGCGGCCTTCATGGGTTATTACACCGATCAGACCTGTGCCCCTACCAAATTATTAACCTCTACCATTGCCGACGAACTGAAAATAGCGACACAAGGCAAAGGTATCGTATACGCCATCGCCCCTTTCTGCGACGCAGCCATTTTCGCTGCCGGACATGCAGGAAACGGAGCGTTCTGGATCAATCCCACGACCGGAAAATGGAGCGGAACGACCTATTATGGCGAATTCCCCTGGTGGGCAAGCCAATATAACGACCGTCAGGCCATCGACTCCCGCATCTCCAGCGTCACATGGGAACCGGTTTTCCCACGTGGTATGTACACTTTCCTGCCAGATTGGCGGGACGTAGTGTTCAAATATAAATTTGACGACGACCGCAACAATAAGTTCCGCCGTTTCATCACCAGCCCGTTCGTCAACGATGAAGTAAATGCCCTCGCAGAAGAAGCAATCGGCAAAGGTTCGGTCGGCATGGATGACATTACTGACTTATTGGCACTTACTTATTATGCAGGCAACTATGCGCACAAGTCCGTACAAGAGTGTGCCATGGAAATACAGGACACTTATGTACGCCTCGACCGCAGCATCGCCAACCTGCTTGACCTGCTCGACAAGAAAGTAGGCTTGCAGAATGTGCTTATCTTCGTCACTTCCACCGGATATACGGAAAGCGAATCGACGGATTCGGGACTGTACAAAATACCGACCGGAGAGTTTCACCTCAACCGCTGCACCGCCTTGCTGAACATGTTTCTGATGGCCACTTACGGCGAAGGAAAATATGTAGAAGCCTATCACGACCAGCAAATCTATCTGAACCACAAGTTACTGGAACAAAAGCAACTGAACCTGACAGAAGTGCAGGAAAAGTCTGCCGACTTCCTGATGCAGTTCAGCGGAGTAAATGAGGCATATTCCGCCCACCGACTTCTCCTGGGTTCATGGACTCCGGAAATATACAGAATACGCAACGGCTATCACCGCAAGCGTTCCGGCGACCTCGTGATCGACGTGTTGCCGGGATGGACTATCGTCAGCGAAAACGGCAACGAGAACAAGGTGGTACGTCATTCCTATATCCCCGCACCGCTGATCTTCATGGGTCACTCCGTGAAACCGGCCATCATTCAGACACCTGTAACAATCGACCATATTGCGCCTACACTGGCTCATTTCATGCGCATACGGGCTCCCAATGCTTCTTCTTCGGCTCCTATTACCGATCTTCGGTAAAAGATTCCTCACAAAAACCATGCGAAAAACATAAATAAATCAGCATTTTAATGTAACTTTGCGCGGATTTATATATGGAAAAAGCACCGTGCAGACAATCAAGAAATAATAATAAACTAAATAATACAACATGGGATTTAATGAATTTTTAAGCTCGATTTTCGGAAACAAATCCACACGAGACATGAAAGAAATCAAACCCTGGGTAGAAAAGATCAAAGCTGCCTACCCGGAGATTGAAGCACTGGACAACGATGCCCTCCGTGCCAAAACGGAAGAACTCAAAAAATACATCCGCGAATCGGCTACTGACGAACGCGCTAAAGTGGAAGAACTTAAAGCGAGCATCGAAAGCACCGAACTGGAAGACCGCGAAGAAGTCTTTGCACAAATAGATAAGATAGAGAAAGAAATTCTCGAAAAATACGAGAAAGCACTGGAAGAAGTATTGCCCGTAGCTTTCTCTATCGTCAAAGCAACTGCCAAACGATTTACGGAAAACGAAGAAATCGTAGTAACCGCGACTGAATTCGACCGCCATCTGGCTGCCACCAAAGACTTTGTACGCATTGAAGGCGACAAGGCCATCTACCAGAACCACTGGAATGCCGGCGGCAATGATACGGTATGGAACATGATTCATTACGACGTTCAGCTGTTCGGTGGTGTCGTTCTGCACAAAGGTAAGATTGCGGAAATGGCAACCGGTGAAGGTAAAACTCTCGTTGCTACCCTTCCGGTATTCCTGAACGCGCTGACCGGAAACGGTGTGCATGTAGTAACCGTGAACGACTACCTTGCCAAACGTGACTCCGAATGGATGGGCCCGCTTTATATGTTCCACGGTTTGAGCGTAGATTGCATCGACCGCCATCAGCCGAACTCCGACGCCCGTCGTCAGGCATACCTTGCCGACATCACGTTCGGTACCAACAATGAATTCGGTTTCGACTACCTGCGTGACAACATGGCTATCAGCCCGAAAGACCTTGTTCAACGCCAGCACAACTACGCCATCGTCGATGAGGTTGACTCGGTATTGATTGACGATGCCCGTACTCCGCTGATTATTTCCGGTCCGGTGCCGAAGGGCGACGACCAACTGTTCGAACAGCTCCGTCCGCTGGTAGAACGTCTGGTAGAAGCTCAAAAAGTATTGGCAACCAAATACCTTTCCGAAGCCAAACGACTGATTGCCTCCAACGACAAGAAGGAAGTGGAAGAAGGATTCCTTGCCCTTTATCGTAGCCACAAGTGTCTTCCGAAGAATAAGGCATTGATCAAGTTCCTCAGTGAACAGGGTATCAAAGCCGGCATGCTGAAGACCGAAGAAATCTACATGGAGCAGAACAACAAGCGTATGCACGAAGTGACCGAACCGTTGTACTTCGTCATCGAAGAAAAACTGAACAGCGTAGACCTCACAGATAAAGGTATCGACCTGATCACCGGTAACTCCGAAGACCCGACATTGTTCGTGCTGCCGGATATCGCCGCACAACTCTCCGAACTGGAAAATCAAAACCTGACCAACGAACAACTGCTGGAAAAGAAAGATGAGCTGCTGACTAACTACGCCATCAAATCGGAGCGCGTACACACCATCAACCAGTTGCTGAAGGCTTACACCATGTTCGAGAAAGATGACGAATATGTTGTGATCGACGGACAGGTGAAGATTGTAGACGAGCAGACCGGACGTATCATGGAAGGCCGCCGCTACTCTGACGGATTGCACCAGGCTATCGAAGCGAAGGAACGTGTGAAAGTAGAAGCCGCAACGCAGACATTCGCAACGATCACTTTGCAGAACTACTTCCGTATGTATCACAAGCTGTCCGGTATGACCGGTACTGCCGAAACGGAAGCAGGCGAACTTTGGGACATCTACAAATTGGATGTAGTCGTTATCCCGACTAACCGCCCGATCGCAAGGAAGGATATGAACGACCGCGTTTACAAAACCAAACGCGAAAAGTATAAAGCCGTTATCGAAGAAATCGAAAAACTAGTGCAGGCAGGACGTCCGGTACTGGTAGGTACGACTTCGGTAGAAATCTCCGAAATGCTGAGCAAAATGCTTACCATGCGTAAGATCGAACACAGCGTACTGAATGCGAAGTTGCACCAGAAAGAAGCTGAAATTGTTGCAAAAGCCGGTTTCAGCTGTGCAGTGACCATCGCTACCAACATGGCAGGTCGTGGTACCGACATCAAGCTGAGCCCGGAAGTAAAAGCCGCAGGCGGTTTGGCCATCATCGGTACGGAACGTCACGAATCCCGTCGTGTAGACCGCCAGTTGCGTGGTCGTGCAGGACGTCAGGGTGACCCGGGTTCTTCTGTATTCTTCGTGTCACTGGAAGATGACTTGATGCGTCTGTTCTCTTCCGACCGTATTGCCAGTGTAATGGACAAACTCGGTTTCCAGGAAGGCGAAATGATCGAGCACAAGATGATCTCCAACTCTATCGAGCGTGCACAGAAGAAGGTGGAAGAAAACAACTTCGGTATCCGTAAACGTCTGTTGGAATATGACGACGTGATGAACAAGCAACGTACCGTTGTTTATACCAAACGCCGCCACGCCCTGATGGGTGAACGTATCGGTATGGATATCGTTAATATGATCTGGGACCGTTGCGCGAATGCGATCGAGAACAATGACTACGAAGGCTGTCAGATGGAACTGCTCCAGACATTGGCTATGGAAACTCCGTTCACCGAAGAAGAATTCCGTAATGAAAAGAAGGACACATTGGCAGAAAAGACATTCAACATTGCCATGGAAAACTTCAAACGCAAAACGGAACGCCTGGCACAAATCGCTAATCCGGTCATCAAACAGGTATATGAAAACCAGGGACATATGTACGAAAACATTCTGATTCCTATCACAGACGGAAAACGGATGTATAACATCTCCTGTAATCTGAAAGCGGCTTACGAGTCCGAATCAAAGGAGGTGGTGAAAGCTTTCGAAAAGTCTATCCTGCTGCACGTTATCGACGAAGCATGGAAAGAAAACCTGCGTGAGCTGGATGAGTTGAAGCACTCTGTTCAGAACGCAAGCTACGAACAGAAAGACCCGCTGTTGATCTACAAACTGGAATCCGTAACACTGTTTGACGCTATGGTGAACAAGATCAATAACCAGACTATCTCCATTCTGATGCGCGGACAGATCCCTGTACAGGAAGCTCCGGCAGACGAACAACAGCCACGCCGCGTAGAAGTACGCCAGGCTGCTCCCGAGCAACGTCAGGATATGAGCAAGTATCGTGAACAGAAACAAGACCTCAGTGATCCGAACCAGCAGGCTGCTGCCAGTCAGGATACTCGCGAGCAACAAAAACGCGAACCGATCCGTGCGGAAAAGACGGTAGGACGCAATGATCCTTGCCCATGCGGAAGCGGTAAGAAATATAAAAACTGCCACGGACAGAATGCTTAACAGCAGTCCGATGTAAGATTATAATCTAAAAGAAAGCCTCAAACGGTTAAAAACTGTTTGAGGCTTTCTTTTATTCATCCAAAATAGTACTTTTGCTTAAACTACTAAAGATATCAAGACTATGGCAAAATTCTATTCACTGGCATTTGTTTCTCTGCTACTGTTGGCACTCGGCAGCTGTCAGAGCCTGGAGCAGATTTCTATTGACTATATGCAGCCCGGAGATATGACTTTCCCTTCTCAACTCCGTAAAGTGGCTATCGTGAATAACACCAGCACCGAACCGGATAACAAGCTGATCACACAGACCGAAAAGCCGAAAGAAAACGTACCCGAAATAAGCCACGCCACAGCGTATGCCAATGGTAATGTTAAGATTGCAGCAGAATCACTGGCGGAAGAAATAGCGCATCAGAACTATTTCGATGTAGTGGTGATCTGTGATTCCGCTTTACGGGCCAATGACAAGTTTCCTCGTGAAAGTACACTGAGTCAGGAGGAAGTCCAACAGCTGACATCAGACTTGGGAGTGGACTGTATCATCGCAATGGAAAACCTGCAATTCAAAGCGACCAAAACGGTTCGTTATATCCGTGATTTTAACTGCTACCTGGGGACAGTGGATGTAAAAGCCTACCCGACGGTGAAGGTATACCTGCCCTCGCGCAGCAAACCGATGACTACGCTACACCCCACCGACAGTATCTTTTGGGAAGAATACGGAGGATCGGTAACAGAAACATTTGCACACATGATACCTGATGCACAGATGTTACGGGAAGCTTCTGAATTTGCAGGGACTATCCCTGTCAAACAGTTACTCCCTTTCTGGAAAACAGGCAAACGATACTTGTACACCGGTGGCTCCGTACAGATGCGTGACGCGGCAATCTTTGTCCGTGAAAATTCATGGGACAGAGCTTTCGAACTTTGGGAACAAGTGTACAACGGAACCAAGAAGGAAAAGAAAAAGATGAAAGCTGCCCTCAATATCGCTGTTTATTATGAGATGAAGGACAGCTTGGCAAAAGCAGAAGAATGGGCAGTCAAAGCACAGCAACTTGCCCAAAAAGTAGATAAGAAAAACATTCCCGAAAATGCGGCGTACGCCACCATTGACGATATACCGAATTACTACCTTACAACCCTTTATGCAAATGAATTAAAGGAACGTAACAGTCAATTGCCCAAGCTAAAAATGCAAATGGAGCGATTTAATGATGATTTTTAAGGAAATCATGCATTGATTATTATTTTTTTTATACCTTTGAGGTAACAAAAAGGAAGAACCTATGAAACTGAGCCAACAATCTCTGTCTACCATCGAATCGGCTATCCAAAAGGCAGCCGGCAAATATGTATGTGGCTGCGACCAGACAGCCGTAACAGATATTCATTTACAACCGGACCAAACATCGGGACAACTCACTATTTATAACGACGATGACGAGGAATTGGCTAATGTAATGATTGAAGAGTGGGCAACTTACGATGGAGATGATTTCATGGAAAACGTAGAGCCCAACTTGAAAAGTATCCTTTGCAGAATGAAAGATGCAGGAGACTTCGATAAAGTAACAATATTAAAGCCTTATTCATTCGTACTGGTAGATGAAGATAAGGAAACAGTTGCAGAATTGTTGCTGATAGATGACGATACATTGCTTGTGGATGACGAACTGCTGAAAGGACTGGATAAAGAACTGGACGAGTTTCTGAAAAATTTGTTGGAGAAATAAATATGTTTGATTGCCCGGCATGGCCTTGCTGAAGCAATTATCATTTATAAAAAGAATAATCGGAAGTAAAAGGTATTCCCCTGTTTACTTCCGATTATTCTTTTTTCGTTTTATATAATTCGTACAAACCCAAGTTTCCCTATCGACTTTTAGTCACTCCCGTTTAAGGCAGCACTACCGACTTTTTAGTCAGCCCTCTAGCTGAAAGCCGGAGCAGTGTAGGTAGATAAATTACTTTGCTTCAATCGCTGTCCGATAAACAGATTTTGCCGTTTCAATTACATTTTGTAACTTATGATCTGATGAATCAGCTGTTTTGTTTTTCTCCGCCCATGCTTTCTCCATGCCATAGAAATTAATCGGTTCTTCCGCTGATTCACCAAGTTTGCCGTCCAACTCCCGTTGTTTCTGCTCAAAGAAAGTTTTCCAACGTTGATAATACAAGTCTTTCAAAATCCCGCTCCACTCCCGATGGGAATAATCATGCAGACCTCCCTGATTAGCAGCTATACTGTCTCCCCAAACCGTGATCAGCGCAGAAGCATTCCATTCGTAAAGTTTCTTTTCTTCTTCCGTGGTTCCCAAAGAACGTGCGGCATTCAGCCATGAAGACGCCGAGAACTCCTTTCGGGTGGACAGCAAACTGTCCTGAGCTAATATTAACTCCAGAAACTGTTGTGTCTGTTTCCCGAAGCTATCCTTATCTTTCCGATCATAACTCTGAGAAATTTCTTCAAGCAGCACATTCCCCTTATCTGCCAGGCTCTGACGCACCACGTCCACCAAATCATATTCAAAGTTATTATTTCCCTTGTACTGATCTGCAACAGAAAGTAACAAGCGGGCTGCCTTTGCCGTTGAATCAGGTGAATAGAATAACTTGGCATATCCCCATGTCGACGTTCTGTCCAGATGAAATCCCGGACGGGCGCACAACAAGGATTCGACTGTCCCTTCTCCCTGATAATTCTTCGGAGCATTGTAAACTGTATGTTCCAGCGCACGCCATGCTTCCGCTACTTCCGGTGACAAATCATTTCCATACCGCGCTTTCAGATACGCTTGCAGCCATTCATCCGGTGAAAAACGTTCTTCCCGCCAAGGAAGCTCATACAGCAATTCAAACATCACCGGATTATTCTCGATTCCTTCCGGAGTAGCTCCTACCCCCCGCAAGGTTTTCCCGTTGACATGTGCACAGGCGTTATAATATCCATTCACCAGTTGCTCCATCCGTCCATGCAGACCGACATTACCGCCAAAGTTAAGCAACATACAATAGAGCCAGTCATGCTTGCCGAAACCTTTCTCCCGATACCACATCGACTCCGGATCACCCCATTGCGGAAGTTTCTCACTATACAAATCCAGTACCAGCAAATCACTGGAATCGAGCGTGTTGACCATCGCTTCCCGCGGATTCGCCTGCCATGCCTGCATCACCCACACAGCCTCCGGATTCGCTTTCTTCATAGCACTCATAATAGAAGTTCCCGCCTTTGCCAAGTCTACTCCTTCCGTATTTCCTCCTTCGTGAAAGGGGTCCATACTGTAATACTTTGCTTTTCCGTACAGTTTCTCCAACTCCTCATAATACATGGCAGCAAATGAATCGAAATGTTCATCTTCCGTAGAAAGAAAGGCCGGACGAGGAAAACCGCACCATTTACCGGGATCGGCAATCTGATACCCCAGTTTCTCGCCGATATTACGGGGGACCATTCCTGCATATCCGGGGAATACCGGTTCAATGCCCAGCTCCCTCATTCGGGCAATGATCTTCTTTTGCAGTGCTTCCTGTTGCCGATACCAACTGTCGGGATTCGGTCCACCCCATCCTTCCAGATTATTCATCTGCCACCATGCCATAAAGGCAGGACCGGAAATAAACTCATTGATCTCCTCCGTCGTATATCCGATACGCTTCAGCAGATTATACCAGACAACCTCCATCCCTGTTATACTCAAAGGCATATTGATGCCGTGCATCGCCATCCAGTCTATCTCTTTCTCCCAGCGTTCCCAGTCCCAGAAAGCCATGGAGTAGGAATAGGTACAGTAATTCAGGTAATATCGATTCTTCATAGCCGTCGCCTGTCGGATTTTCTTTTGAGGCAGAGGCAGTACTTCCGGCAATTTCTGCGAGGGATTATTCCACGAAAGATGAATACCTGCCACGTATTTCAGGTACCAATTCAAGCCCGTAGCCAGTGAAAGATCGGAGTTTCCGGTTATCAGTACTTTGCCATCCTTGGAGTCTATCTCAAAGTAGTCCTTTGCCGGATCGGCTTCATCAGTAACCAACCGGAAAAGGATTTGATCTTTCGACGTATTCTCCGTCACACGTGCTGCCAATGAATCGATTGGAGCAGACGTAGATTGGCAACTTGTATACATAACAACAGAACCAAATAATAAAAGTAATAGAAGACGCATGTTCATAGTCATTATTTTTTTAAGGGTCATCAAATGTGTTTGAGCGTTTGAACCCCTAAATATATTTCAAATTTCCGATTACTGAAAATAAAATGTAGTTCTTTTATACTGATACACATTAAATAACCTCCAATATATGAAAAGTCGGAAAGATATAGCATTGGCTCTAATAAAGAAAGAAGATGTGTCAAACAGTTATTTGCACATCTTCTTTCAATTTGTGTTTCAGTTAATTATTACTCCCATCCCGGATTATTGGGGGCCAGTTCTGGGTTTAATGCGATTTCATTAGTAGGCACCTGATACAGATAATACTTATCTAACCAACCTTTACCTGCTACCAAAGGATCATTATACATATAGATAAAACCTTCTTTCTTTCCTGTTGTATCAGCGTATCCTTTTTCAAGATCAACAAACTGTCCGGAATCGCCAATCTGCTCTTTAGTAGCCCATTGACCATACTGTATCTTATTGATAAACCAAGGTGCCTTTTTCCAGCGGCGCACATCGTAGAATCCAAATCCTTCACCCATCAATTCTACTATGCGCTCGCGACGAATCTCCCACAATACAGGGTCTACGGTCTGGTCGCGCTTCGGATCAAATCCGGCATTTATCTCGGCCACTTTCATATGGGCAACTCCCACCCGATCGCGTAACTTATTGATAGTAAGATCAGCAACAGTCTGATTGAAGCCCTCGGCACCTGTACCACCTTTTTCAAATTTAGCCTCAGCATAATTCAACATCACTTCATCAATCTTGAACAAAGGTACATCTGAGGTCCCTTCATTCTCTTTCGAATTGTCCCATACATTATAGTATCTGTACACATAGTTACCGCTACGGGCTACGAGGAAACCTTGTCCGCCATTGTTGGTGAAGAAGTGAGGCATTCCTTTCAATATAGCAGCAGACCAGTTCATCAATGGGAACACTTTATGTTTACCGGCTTCCCCATTTCCGCCCCCGAAACCTGTGTAACGGGTAATGCCCATGATATCCATAAACTCACGGTCCTTGGGATCAGAAGTATACTCCCAACTGGTATTATCGGCACTTGGGATCACCTTATAAGGGGGAGCTACAGTCTCCAGCAGACGAAGGTCACGATTGCGGAAAGTAGCATTCATACTATTATCCCCGTCCTGCGACCATTCATATTCCGAGCTGTTATGAATCGTTTTACCATCTTTACAAAGATACATATCAATGATGTGTTGCGGCATTTCCACATTATGGGTGGATGTCCGTTCAACATGAGTCAGTACATAATTAGTCAGTTCTTTTTCTACATATTCCTTATACAGAATGATGCCTTTCATTCCTTTCAGGTCAGATGTCAGCATCTCTCCCCAATCACTGTTCAGTTCGGGATAAGAATCCATCAGCTTCTTGGAATAAGTGATACAAGCATCAAAGTACTTATCTTCGTCCCCCAAAGCATGATATTTACGCCATGTACCTTCAAAAAGGCAGAAACGGGAAAGAAGAGCACGGACAACATGCACATTGATCGTATTTTCACCGTCACCTTCTTCTTTTATATGCTCTTCAGCGTATATCAAATCGTTCAATACATGATCGGCAACTTCTTTGCGAGGTGTACGGGGACCATATGCTATTTCCTTATCCGAATCACCCAGTACACGATCTACCCAAGGCACATCACCAAAACGAGCTATCAGTTCCGAGTAATAATAGGCACGGAAAAAATATCCCACCGAACGCCAATGTTCCTTGTCCGCATCCGTCATCCCTGAGTTATCGATATTTGCCAACATGACATTGACCCGATAGACGAAACTGAATGCCCATCCATTGCCCGATGACGAACTGGATACATTTTGAAAAGCATACGGATTACCGTCACCCTGACGACGCATCAGATAACCTGCATAAATATCGCTTGTATAGGATGTGGCACTGGCATAGGCTCCGTTTGTTCCGGGAATACGCAGGATATTAGTATTTGTAAATACTCCATATAATCCCCAGGCATAGGTCTTGAAAGTATTATAATTACTGAACACTGTCTGCTCCGTCAACGAAATATCCGGATAGCGTTCCATAAAACTATCGTTGCATGAAGTAAACCCGATAGCTGCTGCCGCAAGCATAGTATATATTATTTTTTTCATAACCAATTCTAAATTAAAGAGTAACATTAAAACCAAAAGAAATCGTACGATAGAAAGGATATCCCCAAGACAGGCGTTCCGGGTCATAACCCTTCATCAGCTTAGTAAATGTGTGAAGGTTCTCACAACTTACGAACGCTTTCAAACTCGTTAATGTAATAGGTGCCAACCAACTCTTCGGGAAATTATAACTCAAAGTCACATTCTTGACACGCAGATAAGAGCCATTCATCAAATACTTCGTTTGCGCACGTGTATTGTAACCGGAATTGTTTCCTTGCCCGTAAATACGGAAATATTCCGCATTCGGATTGGCTGCCGTCCAGTCACCATTGGCAGAATCTACCGGTTTCCAATAATCCAGCTGGTCTTTAAAGAGTGAACCAAACTGTCCGGAATTAAACGGCCAGCGGCGTGCATCACTGATCCATACATCACGTTTACCTACTCCTTGCAGCAAAACACTCAGATCAAATCCTTTGTAATTGACTCCCAGGTTTATACCATACTGCAAACGCAAAGAGTTATTACCGATTATCTTGCGGTCTCCCGGATTGTCAAAGGTTCCGTCTCCCGTATCAATGCGATTCGTACTCGATCCATCATCACGCAAATTCTGGTACTTGATGTCGCCGGGACGCGGACTTACTCCATCCACTGTCACCACTCCTTCTTTCAATTTCCAGGTATTTGTATCTTCAAAGTCATCGGCTGTATAGTAACCATCCGTTACATACCCCCAGATAGAACCGATTTCATATCCTTCATAATAATTATTCGTGCCATCACTTTTCAGGATAATCTTGGATTCATTATGGTATTTGGTAACGACTGTTTTAGAGTCATAAAGATTGAAGCCTACATTATAGCCCCATGCACCGATTCTATCTCTCCAGGTCAATGACAATTCCCAGCCTTTCGTACGCAAGTCGGCGGTATTCTGCAAAGGTGCGGAAGCACCTACCACTGACGGCAACTCAGCTCCCGGAGCAAGCATATCTTTCGTATCACGGCGATACCAGTCGAAAGTACTTTGCAGACGTCCGTTCAAGGCAGTTATATCAAAACCAAAGTCCAATGTTTCTACCGTTTCCCAAGTAAAACTATCACTGACCAGTCCCGGAGCATTCAAAGTCAGCGGCTTCGCTCCATTCACCAGCCATGCCACATCCTTCTTTTCCACTTGCGACATGGTCGGAACAAATTTATAAGGATCAATACCCTGATTACCTATTTGCCCCCAGGTTCCGCGAAGTTTCAGATCGCTTAGCCAGTCACCTGCAACCGGTTTCATAAAGTTCTCGCGGGCAATGTTCCAACCCACAGATACAGAAGGGAAGAAACCGAAACGATTTTTCTTCGGGAATTTAGACGAGCCGTCATAACGACCATTGGTCTCAAACAGATATTTGCCTTTATAATCATAATTAACACGATAGAAAGCACCACGCACGGTATACACGCGATGATCATCTGTAATAACCTTATTCTCACCGGTAGCCGTACTATGTGACGGATACTTCTCGTTAATCATATCATAAGAATAAGTATACAATTTCTTCCAGTCACTGGATTCCTGGTTGAAGCCGCCCATTAATGACAAGTTATGCGTGTCATTCCATGAATATCTATAATTAGCATACAGGTTGATGGCATTATAATCAGTACTTTGGTGAGTCGTCTCCAGAGAAGAAGTAGTGGCAGTCTGTATTTTTGCCAGCTCAACCGTTGTATAATCAATGGAAGCCTTATTCACATTCTGATTACTCCATGTCTTGTCAAATGTATATTCAAATGCCACTTCAAGCCCTTTCAATGGTTTCAATACCGTTTTTGACAGGATACGGGCATTGTCTCTGATTGTATTGTTATCCGTTGCCATTCTCAAAACGTTGGAAGGCGTATTCGTCATCAGGCTGGTGCCGTCAGGCAAAGTCAGGGAGCCTTCGGGATATACAACCGGCAAACGCATATCATACAATCCGGTCTTATCCGAAGTCACAGGCATATTCTTGTCACTCTGAGCATAGCGTATATCTACAGACTGAGTCAGCCACGAGGTGATTTCGGCAGAAATATAGGCACTACCCGACAAACGTTTGTAGCGGTCTTTATCAGTGATCAAAATACCTTGCTCGCTATTATAACCAAGGGACAGACGATAAGCCAGCTTATCAGTACCACCACTCAATGACACATTATGTGCTTGCAGAAAACCGTAATCATCAAGCATATTGGCATACAGGTCTTTCTCATTCAGATAATAATTCAATCCTGTTTCCGGGTCTACATATACCCCGTCTCCGGTAGTCTGGAATTTACCCGGATTCTTACGATATTCGGTCAGGTAGTTCATCCATGTTTTGATATCTTGCCCGGTGTAGTATTTACCGGCATTGAACTCGCCGTCCAGGTAAGCCTGCATCCACTCCAGCCCGTCAGCCTGTTCCGGACGATTGATAGAACTCTGGAAACCAAAATTATTATTATAATTGACATGAAACCCGTCGCCTTTCTTCGCCTTCTTTGTAGTCACAAGTATTACACCGAAAGCGGCACGCGCACCATAGATAGCGGCCGAAGCAGCATCTTTCAACACAGAAACACTTTCGATATCTTCGGGATTCAACATATCGATATCCCCCGGAACATTATCTATCAACACCAACGGACCACCGCCATTGATGGAAGTCGTACCACGAATATTGAATGATTTGCTCTGTCCCGGACCGGCAGCATCATTATTAGGAGTAATCTGAAGTCCCGGCATCGCACCCTGCAAAGCACTCATGGCATTTACAACAGGACGACTCCCCAGTACATCATCCATCTTTACCTGAGATACCGCGCCGGTCAGGTTCGCTTTCTTCTGTACACCAAAACCAACTACTACCACTTCGTCCAGACTCTGTGTGTCTTCTTTCAATACTACCGACAGCGTCTTTCCCGGAGTTACTTTCAGGGACTGTCCTTGATAACCAATATAAGAAATTTCAAGAATGGCGTCTTTTGAACCGACATTCAGGGTAAAATTACCGTCCATATCAGTGATCGTGCCATTGGAGGAGCCTTTTTCTATCACACTGGCACCGATTACCGGTTCACCTGCCGCATCCACAACTCGTCCGCTTACTTTTACCTTTTCCTGATGCGCCTGTTCGACAGATGCCAACTCCGTGGACAGAATGATCTTTTTATCTATTACCTTATATTCTACATTCATATTTTTAAATACTTCGTCAAGAACTTTAAAGATATCATTACGGTTAGCGGAGATTGTCACCAACCGTTTCAAATTTATATGAGCATTGTTGTAGAAGAAACTAAATTCTGTTTGCTTCTCTATCGCTCTTAATACATCCTCAACTGTCTGATTACGTACATTCATCGTAACCTTTGCAGATTGGGCATAACTATCTGTCGCATTAGTTAATCCGACAAAACAAAATAAGAATAAAATAACCAGTCTCATAGTACGTGGGATTTTTTTCGAGGTTAGCCAAAAAGACTTTACCACCCTTAAAACTTGGATGCTAAAATTGTTTTGCATAATTTTGTATTGATTTAAGTTGAAAATGAGTTAACTATGCTTGTCTGCCAACAAGCATTTTCAATTGATTCATTTTAGTATGGGGAGATCTGCCAAAATCTTCCCATACTTTTTTCTAAGTGGGTTTTGCTTTCATACTACTAAATTGTTAAAGGTTAATCAATAAATTTCTATTATCTCTTTTTTTCTGTCACTTCCATCCTTATCATCATTGATATGTTGCCAACGTATTTTGGAGGATACTTTAAAATATTCCAGAATCTTCTCCAAACATTGATTTGTAAAGGTTCCCGTAAACGAACTATTCTTCAGTTTTTCGTTCTTAATAACAAATTTCACACTATATCTTTTTTCCAGCATCCATAATGCTTCTTCCAAAGGTGTATTATCAAGAACAACTTCTCCATCTTTCCAAGCCAATTCTGATTTTCCCGAAGTTTTATAAAGGTGGACTTTATCAGTCTCCGAATCATACACCAGCTTCTCTCTTGGAGATAAGAACACATGTTTCACCCCAGCGTCTTTCTCGAACATAAAATCTACTTTTCCTTCAATCAAAGTTGTAATAACCTCTGTATTCTGTTCATATGCTTCCACATTGAAACATGTACCCAATACTTCTATCTGTGATTGATGTGTAGTAGAAAGGATAAATTTCTTTTCCGGATCTTTGGCCACTTCAAAGTATGCTTCACCACTTAACGTCACTTTACGGAAATCTCCATTAAAGCGAGAAGGATAAGACAAAGAAGATTCCGAATTCAAATAAACAATTGTACCATCGGGTAATGTCAACGAAGTGGTCATTCCAGGACTAGTCTTAACTTCCATCATCTCCGCTACCTCTCCGGCATCCCCTTTCCAGTTCTGCCATATTAATAAGGTAAGAAGTGGAATAAACAGAATTGCAGCAGCACGTTGTGTCCACTCCCACCACACTGTCCTTCTCACTTCACGGTCCGACATTTTTCCCTTTACTTTCAGTAAAGCTTTCTCCGTATCAACTTTCTTCATTACCTGAACCGTGTCCACAGCCAAATAAAGGGCAAAAGTCTGAGTAGCAACTCGTTTATTCTCCTCCGACTCATCTATCCACGCTTCCACTTCCAGACGTTCCCCCTCGCTCAATCTCCCCTCACAATAACGAGGAAGCAATTCTTCTATTCTATTATTATCTAATTCTTTCATCCTTTATTCTACCTTTTATTATATGACAAGACCAAACCATGACATTCCTAAACGAAAACCTTATTTTTTTCAGAAAATCTTTATTTTATTATAAAAAAGCTATATTTGCAGCAAATTAGAATTTAATAAATGAAGGAACTACGCATAAAGAGGAATGACCCTCAATTATCTGAAATACAGCGTGGAGGCCTAAAAGCCTTTGAAATGCTATTCAGGCAATACTATGCAGTGCTATGTGCCTATGGTCATAAATATGTTGACTTTCACGATGCAGAAGAAATTGTGCAAGACTCCCTTCTATGGATATGGGAAAACCGGGAAAACCTAATTATTGAATCATCATTAAGTTCTTATCTCTTTAAAATGGTACATCACAAGGCTTTAAATAAGCTTGCACACATTGATGCCATCAAACGTGCTGATACGCGTTTCTATGAAGAAATGCAAGAGATGATACAGGATATGGACTTCTATCAAATTAAAGAGCTAACCAAACGTATTGAAGAGGCGGTTACTGCATTACCGGAAAGTTATCGGCAAGCATTTGTTATGCATCGTTTCCGGGATATGAGCTACAAAGAAATTGCAGAAACATTGGAAGTGTCTCCAAAGACTGTAGATTATCGTATTCAGCAAGCACTCAAACAATTACGCATCGATTTAAAAGATTATCTGCCATTGCTGCTTCCTTTACTGTTTCCTTAATATAAGTGACTCCTTCCAATAAATTGGATTCGTACCTATTAAATCTATACCATCCTTCAACTAAATAGAGAAAAACGGTCTCTTTTTAGGTAAAGTTCTTTTTTGCTCTATCAATTAAAGCTATAAAACAGAAAATAGTAAATCTGTATTTATCTATAGTACAAGCTGATACAGATCATAAATTCTCAACCATTCTCATCATGATGAGAATTTTTTCTCACCACAGTGAGAACTTTTTCTCATCGCAGTGAGAATCTTTTCTCATTGTGGTGAGAATATTGTCTCATCGTAATAAGCTGACCAAAGTCTTGGAGGTCTGCAATACATAAAACAAATCATAAAGGATAAGAAGACAGATACAATCCTATTCTTGCCGATAAGGCAGCGTAAACCAGAAAGTAGAACCTTTGTTTTCCTCTGATTCAACTCCAATCGTCCCTCCTAAGCGATCGATAATCATCTGACAAATGGAAAGTCCCAAACCTGTTCCCTGAACAAAAGGATTGTATTTCACAAACCTTTCGAATACATGCTTGCATTGCTCTTCTGACATGCCGCAGCCTGTATCCGAGACATAAAAGCAAATTGTATCGGCATCCTTCAGACGATATCCCATTCTGATAGAACCTGTCTGAGTAAATTTAATAGCATTGATGACAAAGTTGGAAATCAGTTGTATCAAACGATTCTTATCTGTATAAAGGGTACATTCCGGCAGACGTTCGGTAAAGGTAAGAGTGACAGTTTCTTTTTTCAAGCGAAGCCTCATACTCTGTTCGATTTCTTCCATCGTCTGGTTGACATCTATCAATGACGGGCAGAAGTCAAAAGTGCCGGCTTCGATCTTGGACATGTCCAGAATATCATTGATCAGTTGAAGAAGCAAGTCGGTATTTGTTTCGATGATGTCCGCATATTCGCGCATCTCCTTACGATCTTCTATATCCGGCAACATATTCGAGAAGCCGACAATCGCATTCAACGGAGTACGAATTTCATGACTCATATTAGCCAAAAAGGCGGATTTCAACTGATTCGCCTGCTCCGCCTTTTCCATGGCTTCACTCAAACGAGTGTATGCCTTGCGAAGGATACGTATATAATAGGTGATCGCTACTATCAAAATAAGAAGGAAGATGGAACAAGAAAGGATTTCAACACAGTATTGATGAAATATACTTTTAGGTTCGTTGACATAAACAGCTCGTTCGGGATAAAGGTGATAGGGAATATTGTAGGATTCCAGCACCGGATAGCAGAGATAAGCACTTGCCTTCCCTCCTATACTTTCGGGAATGTCCTCCGCCTGTTCTCCATGCAACACACGGTCAATAATTTCAAGTAAGGAATCGCCGAATGATTCTGCAGAAACGTAATAGCCTCCTGCAAAAGTATTATTGGACAGGTCTTCGGAAGAAAGCAGGAACAAGGGAGAGGACGTAAAATTGGTGATAATCTCTTGAATATGATCAAAAAGATAATTATTATCTTCTTTATTATGCGACTCAAACCAGGAATAATAAATAATTCCGGTGTTTGCTTTATAGCTGCGCAAGGTGTCCAGAAGCATTTCTGTTGACAAGTGAGTGGTAGAAAGCAATTCTAAAGGCAGGTTTGGGAAATGCTTTTCAACAGCTTCTTTCACGTCTCCGCGGGTTTCTTCACTGATGTAGCGATCGTCCGAGATAAATGCCAGGCGATCCATATCAGGTATCAGGCTATAGATCAGTTCAACGGTTTCCTTCACATAGTAATGCTGTTTCAGGGTAGTCAGGTTGTAGCCTTTTCTCCATTCTTGGGCGGGGACGCTGTTGGTTTCATTCAACGGGGCATGAGAGAGCAGAATCTCCAAGGTAGCAGGCAGGCGGTCACGGGAGTTCGTTATGATCACCGGAACATCTTTCCACAGGTCATCAAATAAAGGACGACAGACAATCCAGCCCGGATCACCAATTATCACAATAGCGGCAGGAGGAAGCGGATATTTCTGACGCAGATGCTCGATGACCGCATTTACCTCCATCGTATCCTGCAAGGCCGGGACAGACAATGATTCCGCTCTGGCGGTTATCCCCTGTTCCTGAAGGACATCGTGCACATACCAATAGAAGTTTTTGGCCCAGGGAAGGTTGAAGTTGATGGAATTTAAAACCAATATTTCTTTATCTGATTTCCCATTACCTGCCAACATAGGGGAAAGGAGTCCTTCGAAAAGAAGAAAGAACGCACCTGTTAAGCATATTCGCAGTAATTGTTTCATTTTGCTGTGTGATTAAAAGTGGAAGCAAAGATAATATTATTTTTATCTTTTAAAAAGAAAGGCATCCCAAATCTATCGGGATGCCTCTCTATTACATATTTTTATGTATCAGTTCATTATGCCTTTTTTAAAGCTGCGATGCTTTCTTTCAAAGAACTGATAATACTTTCCGCATCGGCCTGTTTTTTACGTTCCATTTCGAGAACGGCTGCCGGGGCGTTATTGACAAATTTCTCATTGCTGAGTTTCTTCAATACACCTTGCAGGAATCCTTCCTTATGTTTCAGTTCAGCTTCCATACGGGCGATTTCGGCTTCTACATCAATCATGTTGCCCAATGGCACAGCGTATTCGGTAGTTCCTACCATGAAGGAAGAAGCACCTTCCGCCTTGCTCTCTACCACTGTAATGGAAGAAAGGTTACACATCTTCTGGATCACCGCATTGAACTCTGCAACCGGATTTTCGCCCAGCACCTGCAAGTCAAGCGGTTCTTTCTGAGCTATGTTCTTTTGCAGACGGATGCTGCGGATATTACTGATAACTCCCTTGACAACTTCAAACTGTGCAACGAATGCGGTGTCTACATAAGTATCCATGTTCAATGCACTTACCATCAGACTTTCTCCTTCTTCCGCATTACGTTCGTACATCTGTTGCCACAATTCTTCTGTGATGAACGGCATAAACGGATGAAGCAGATGCAACAGGTTATCGAGGAAGCAGAGAGTAGCGCTATAAGTGGTACGGTCAATTCCCTGTCCGTAAGCCGGTTTAATCATTTCCAGATACCAGGAAGAGAATTCATCCCAGAATAATTTATAAACAGCCATCAATGCTTCGCTCAGACGGTATTTGCTGAACAAGTCCGCTACTTCGGCAGCTACTTCGTTCTGCTTGGATTCAAACCAGTGGACAGCCAGTTTAGCGGCATCCGGAGCCTGAATATTATCGTCAACCGTCCAGCCCTTGATCAGACGGAAAGCGTTCCATATCTTGCTGCAGAAGTTACGTCCCTGTTCGCAGAGCGCGTCGTCGAAAAGAATATCGTTTCCGGCGGGAGCTGCCAGCATCATTCCCATACGGACACCGTCGGCACCATATTTGTCGATCAGTTCCAACGGGTCGGGTGAGTTGCCGAGTGACTTGGACATCTTACGTCCCAGCTTGTCGCGAACGATCCCTGTAAAGTAAACGTTCTTGAACGGCATCTTTCCTTCATATTCGTAACCCGCCATGATCATACGTGCCACCCAGAAGAAGATGATATCCGGTCCGGTCACCAAGTCGCTGGTCGGATAGTAATAGCTGATTTCCTCGTTACCCGGATGATTGATTCCGTCAAACAGGGAGATAGGCCACAACCAGGAAGAGAACCAAGTATCCAGACAGTCTTCGTCCTGACGAAGATCATCCATCGTCAAAGCAGCGTTTCCTGTTTTCTCTTTGGCTTTAGCCAGCGCTTCTTCGGGAGTGACGGCTACCACATAGCCACCTTCCGGCAGGAAGTAAGCAGGAATACGATGCCCCCACCACAACTGACGGCTGATACACCAGTCTTTGATGTTCTCCATCCAGTGGCGGTATGTATTCTTATATTTGGCAGGATAGAATTTCAACTCATCGTTCATTACCGGAGGCAATGCCATATCGGCAAAATGCTGCATTTTGAGGAACCACTGCATAGACAATTTCGGTTCGATCACTACATTGGTACGTTCCGAGTAACCTACTTTATTTGTGTAAGCTTCTGTCTTTTCGAGCAATCCGGCAGCATCGAGGTCTTTCTCAATCTGCTTGCGGACGTCGAAACGGTCCATACCGATATATAATCCGGCAGCTTCGCTCAAAGTCCCGTTATCATTGAAGATGTCGATGCTGGGCAGATTATACTTTTCACCCAACATATAGTCATTTACGTCGTGGGCCGGAGTTACTTTCAGACAACCGGTACCGAACTCAATGTCCACATAATCGTCCTCGATGACAGGGATAACACGGTTTACCAACGGAACGATTACTTTCTTTCCTTTCAGCCATGCGTTCTTGGGGTCGTTGGGGTTGATACACATTGCCGTATCGCCCATGATTGTTTCGGGACGGGTCGTTGCTACTACTGCATAGCGGCCTTCCGGATCACCTTCCACCTTATAGCGGAGATAGAACAGTTTTCCGTGCTCTTCCTTGTAGATCACTTCTTCGTCAGAAAGGGCAGTCAACGCTTTCGGGTCCCAGTTTACCATACGGACACCACGGTAAATCAATCCTTTGTTGTACAAGTCTACAAATACTTTCAATACGCTTTTGCTGCGTTCCTCATCCATAGTAAAGGCGGTGCGGTCCCAGTCACAGGATGCACCCAGTTTGCGGAGCTGCTTCAGGATAATGCCTCCGTGCTCTTCTGTCCAGTCCCAGGCATGTTTCAGGAACTCATCACGTGTCAGGTCTGTCTTCTTGATGCCCTGGGCAGCGAGTTTGTTTACAACTTTTGCTTCGGTAGCGATGGAAGCGTGGTCAGTTCCCGGCACCCAGCAGGCATTCTTACCTTCCATACGGGCACGACGAACCAAAATATCCTGAATGGTATTATTAAGCATGTGTCCCATGTGCAACACACCGGTGACGTTCGGGGGCGGAATGACGATGGTGTAAGGTTCACGACCATCGGGTTTCGAACTGAATAAACGGTGTTCCAGCCAATACTGGTACCACTTTCCCTCCACGTCAGCGGGATTGTACTTACTTGCTAATTCCATGTTTCTTTATGTATATGATAATGTATATTCAAAAAATAACGGCTGCAAAATTAATAATTTTAATTCAAATCTTACCACCCACAGGATGTTTCTGTGCCCGGAAAGATAATTTATATCCCTCATAAACAGCAATTCCATAAAATAAGGCGGACATCGACACCACATTCTTCACCATGACAGAAAAGATTTCGCCATAATCGACTCCCGCCAGCACTTCGAAAAAGGTCATATCATAATCCTTGGCAGCAAAGCCGATGATGGATAGGAAATCACCCAACACACAACTGATCAATGCCAGTGCTGCTCCAAGAAGACCGAAGACGGGACGTATCCCCTTCCCCTGCCGCATGGCGAAACCGACCAGGAATCCGACTCCGATAGCCATATATCCCATCTGAAGACCTGTAGAAACGGAGATGAGACTCCATGCCACCGCCCCCAAGATACATGCGACGGATGCATACAGCACTCCTTTGGGAAGATTTTCTTCGGCGAGAAGTTCTTCTTCCGTCATTGACACCGGAAAGTCGTCGGGCTTGGGAGGAGCCATCTTCAACAGTTCTTCATCCTTCTCGAAGTTTTCGCATTCTTCGTCAAAGTCAGGAAGCTCTCTGGTACGTTTGCAAACAAGCCCTTTCCCATTCACGAAATCACGTGACACGCAATTCCGGCAATACTTTTCAATTTCTTCTACGGTAGCCATCTTTCGTTTAACAGTTTTTTTGCAAATATAGAGGTATTTTTTCGCGTGACGTTTATTTAATGCATATTTTTGTTGACTAAAATCTGAACGGATGATGAAACGGAAACTGATAATTAGATATATACTCCTGGGAGTACTGCTGCTTCTGGTATGGATGACACAGTCGATTCCCGCGTTGGGAAACCTGTATTCACAAACCGTTTATCCTGTCATCTCCCGCGTTTTGTCATTCTTCTCCAACTTATTTCCTTTTGCCATAGGGGATCTATTTATTTTCGGGAGTATCACGGGAGTCATCGTTTATCCTTTTTATGCCCGTATCCGCAAGAAACTGCCGTGGAAAAGGATTCTGCTACGTGACGGGGAATATCTGTTATGGGTTTACGTATGGTTCTACCTCGCGTGGGGGTTAAACTATTCGCAGCCAAACTTTTACCAGCGTACGCATATTCCTTATACAGCTTACACACCGGAGATTTTTCAAGAGTTTGTGGATGACTATATCGACTCACTGAACAGTTTGTTTGTTCCCGTAAAAGGAATCCATGAGAAACAGGTACGTGACGAAGCTGTCAAACTTTACAATCAATTAAGCGACAGCCTGGGAGTGCACCGCCCGCCATTTCCCAATCCACGGGTAAAGACGATGGTTTTCACCCCATTCATATCAATGGTCGGAGTAACGGGAAGCATGGGGCCTTTCTTCTGTGAGTTCACCTTAAACGGAGACTTGCTCCCCATCAACTATCCGGCAACGTACACTCACGAACTGGCTCATCTGCTGGGAATTTCGAGCGAGGCAGAGGCCAATTTCTATGCCTATCAGGTTTGTACCCGTTCACAAATAAAGGGAATCCGTTTCAGCGGATACTTCTCGATTCTGAATCATGTACTGGGGAATGCCCGACGGCTGCTGAGTGAAAAAGAATATGCCGATATAATCAACCGTATCCGACCGGAGATTATAGAACTGGCGAAAAAGAATCAGGAATACTGGATAGCTAAATACAGTCCGTTGATCGGTGATGTTCAGGACTGGATATACGACCTTTATCTAAAAGGAAACAAAATAGAAAGCGGAAGAAAAAACTATTCGGAAGTGATCGGGCTGTTGATTTCGTATCAAGTATGGAAAGCGAAAAACACGTCAGACCAATAAAAAGACTTTTATTAGCGTCCTTGCTTCTGTTTTCGTACCGATTAAGGCTATAAAAGATAAGGAAGCATTATCTTTGCAACATTATTTATAAAAAAATCAAAGGAATGATACATACAAGAGAAGAACAAATGGAAGCCTTCGGCCGCTTTCTGGACATCCTTGACGAGCTTCGGGTCAAATGTCCGTGGGACCGCAAGCAGACGAATGAAAGTCTGCGCCCCAACACTATAGAAGAGACTTACGAACTTTGTGATGCCTTGATGAGGGATGACAAAAAAGATATTTGCAAGGAGTTGGGAGATGTGCTGCTGCACGTAGCATTCTATGCAAAAATCGGTTCGGAGACAGGTGACTTCGACATCAAAGATGTCTGTGACAAGTTGTGCGACAAACTGATTTTCCGCCATCCTCACGTATTTGGAGAAGTAAAAGCTGAAACTGCCGGACAGGTATCCGAAAACTGGGAACAGCTGAAACTGAAAGAAAAAGACGGAAACAAAAGTGTATTAAGCGGTGTTCCCGCTGCACTCCCTTCACTCATCAAGGCTTACCGCATTCAGGACAAAGCCCGCAATGTAGGCTTCGACTGGGAAGAACGGGAACAGGTATGGGATAAGGTAAAAGAAGAAATCGGAGAATTCCAAGCAGAGGTAGCCAACATGGACAAAGAGAAAGCAGAAGCCGAATTCGGTGACGTCATGTTCAGCCTCATCAATGCGGCACGCCTCTACAAAATCAATCCGGACAATGCTTTGGAACTAACCAATCAAAAGTTCATCCGCCGTTTCAACTACCTGGAGGAACATACGATTAAAGAAGGGAAAAACCTCAAAGATATGTCTCTTGAGGAGATGGACGCTATTTGGAACGAAGCTAAGAGAAAAGGACTGTAACACCATCCTCCTTCCTTATGGAATGGATATAATACCTGTCCAAACTCTGTTATTCCCACTTCCAATGGTCTACTCTTTTAGTAAAGCAACAAAGATACATCCGGAAACAAAAATCAGAGGCTCTATCCTATGCGGATAGAGCCTCTGATTTACTCTGACAGAACGTCTGTTTCATCCAAACAGAGCCTCCGTTTTATTTCTTCCTTTTCGGATCATTTCCTCCGTCCTTGCGGTTCATGCCTTTCAGCATTTCCCGATGGAAACGCATCTCCGCACGTTGAACAAGGAATATCTTCTTATTGGAAAGTATCTTTTTAAACCGGTCCAGATAAGACTTATCAAGACGGTCGGCAGCGATACGGTTGTCACATACCTTTGCTACAATTTCTTCGTACTGGGCTTCTGTTGTTTTGTCGTCTTTACCTCGACGCATTAAACTCCACGATTCATCGTTCAGTTTCTTCTTCTTCTCCTGCAGTTCAAAATAAACCGGGAAGAATTTGGCAGCCTCTTCTTTGGTCAATCCGGCCTGCTCAATAATGAACGCTTTCTGTTTATTCCGGAATTCCTCACGGGACAAATGCTGGTCACATCCATCGGCAGCCCAAAGAACAGGCATAAAGCCACATAACAAAACGACTAAAGCGATTAGTTTCTTCATTTTCTTATTCAATCTGTTTTAATAAATCATTCTACACTCGCGTCACTCAGATAGACGTATAACGAATAATCATCCAACATCGCACGGTCTAACGCAACATCAATCATCTCATCGGATACCTGTTCCGTATCCGCTTCCATAGCCGTTACTGCCACCGCTATATCATCTGCCACCGGTTTATGGTCTGATGACGCTACCCGGATAATCAGGGCAGCTCCTACAAACATAGCCGCCATATAGAATAATGGTTTCAATCTCGTCCATGTCGAAATATGCTCTTCCTTGAAAGCGACTTTCTCTTTTTCAGGAAGTTTGTTCATCACCTCTGAAGTCAGATTTTCAAAGTAACCGTCGGGCACTTTGAAGGAATGCTCCTTTCCGATTTTCTTCAATAGGGTATCTTCTTCTTTCATACGTTTTTCTCCTCTCTTTTGATTAGACGATGTCTGCTTTAAAAGGTTTAATCTACTTCTTCCAAAAACTTCTCTATTTTCTTTACCGCATGGTGATAGGAGGCTTTCAGCGCTCCGACTGAAGTTCCAAAGATTTCTGACATCTCTTCGTACTTCATTTCCTGATAATACTTCAGATTGAACACCATTCGTTGTTTTTCGGGCAAGGTGAGCAATGCTTTTTGCAATAACATCTGCACCTGATCGCCCGAATAGTAGGGATCACTCTCCAGCTTCTGCACAATCGCCGCTTCGGGATCGTCGATAGCCACCGTCGTTGTAGCACGCTGCCTGTTCAGAAAAGTAAGACATTCATTCAGCGCAATACGGTAGAGCCACGTAGACAACTTCGCCTCGGCACGGAAATAGTCAATATTTGTCCATGCCTTGATGAAGGTGTTTTGCAGAAGGTCGTTCGCATCTTCATGCGACAGTACCATCCGGCGGATCTGCCAGTATAACTGCTCGCTGTATTGCGCCACAATCAACTCAAATCCTTTCCGCTGTGTACTCTCCTCCTGAAGGAGTTTCAGAACCTCACGTTCGTTATAAGGGGTCATAGTCTCTCGTATCTGTATAGTTATTTATGGTTATGCACATATTCTCTCTTGCCAAAACCGTTTGGGGGAAGATAGCCGCCGCTTCATTCAACAATACAGACTCGTCCTCATAACGGGCGGAAAAATGTCCGATGACTAATTGTTTCACTTCAGCATTCAAAGCAATCTGTGCGGCCTGTGCAGCAGTTGTATGATGAGTTTCCCTTGCCCGCACCTGTTCGGTCTGAGCAAAGGTGGCTTCGTGGAAAAGAAGGTCTATCCCCTTTATCTGCTCCACGATCTCAGGTCGGTAGATCGTGTCGGAGCAATAAGCATATTTTCGTGCAGGGGCAGAAGGACGGGTCAGACGATGATTCGGAATGACTTCTCCTTCGGGAGTTACAAAATCCGCTCCGTTCTTGATCCGGTTCAGTTCGTAAACGGGTACTTTATAGAAATCCACCATATCTCTGATGATATGATTGGGACGCTGCTTTTCTTCAAAAAGAAAACCACAGCAAGGAATACGGTGTCTCAGAGGAATGGTGGTCACAGCCACCGAGCGGTCGTCATAGATCAGCGTCGGCTCCTTCGTCTCAAATTCATGGAAAAAGACTTTATAGGCCAGCGTTTTGCAAAAGAAAGAAAGTAAGGGAGCAAACAGTTCTTCCAGTCCTTTGGGTGAATGGATATGCAAGTCTGCCGTTCGTCCCAACAGACCGAAGGTAGAAATCAGTCCTAACAGTCCAAAGCAATGATCGCCATGAAGATGGGAAATAAAGATATGATTCAAGCGGGAAAACTTCAAGCGGGAACGACGCAACTGCATCTGCGCTCCTTCCCCACAGTCAATCATAAAAAGCTTTTCACGCAAGTTCACAACCTGCGATGTCGCAAAATGGCGAGTGGTGGGCAAAGCAGAACCGCATCCAAGTATATGTAGTTCGAATTTCTCCATAGCGGCACAAATGTACACAAGTTTTTTGGTATTTGCGCTATCATGGCAAAACAAAAAAAGCGCCCCGATAACCGGAGCGCTTTTCCATTATATAGAAATAACGATTATTTCTTTCCTTCCAACTGTTCTTTCAAAGCAGCCAAAGCGTCGATGTCGCCCAGCGTAGTTGAAGCAGCCTGGTTCTGGATCATCGGAGCATCTTCTCTCTTGTTGTTAGAAGACTTCTTAGCACCGGAAGCAGCTTTCTTTTCTGCTCTTTCTTCAGCCTTAGCTACATCTTCGAAGATACGGCTGTGAGACAGGATGATTCTCTTAGCGTCTTTGTTGAACTCGATCACTTTGAATTCAAGTTTCTCATCCAACTGAGCTTGTGAACCGTCTTCTTTTACAAGGTGTTTCGGAGTTGCGAAACCTTCTACACCGTAAGGAAGAGCTACAACAGCACCCTTATCCAACATTTCGATGATAGTACCTTCGTGTACAGAACCTACAGTGAATACTGTTTCGAATACATCCCAAGGATTTTCTTCGAGTTGCTTGTGACCAAGGCTCAAACGACGGTTTTCTTTGTCGATTTCCAATACCTGAACTTCGATGTCAGCACCAATCTGAGTAAATTCTGACGGGTGTTTCACTTTCTTAGTCCAAGAAAGGTCAGAGATGTGGATCAAGCCGTCAACACCTTCTTCGATTTCTACGAATACACCGAAGTTAGTGAAGTTACGTACTTTTGCAGTATGCTTGGAACCTACAGGATACTTCTCTTCGATAGTTTCCCATGGATCTTGTTTCAGTTGTTTGATACCCAAAGACATCTTACGTTCTTCGCGGTCCAGAGTCAGAACTACAGCTTCTACTTCGTCGCCCACCTTCATGAAGTCCTGAGCAGAACGCAGGTGCTGGCTCCAAGACATTTCTGATACGTGGATCAGACCTTCTACGCCTGTAGCGATTTCGATGAATGCACCGTAGTCAGCCATCACAACCACTTTACCTTTCACCTTGTCACCTACCTTCAAGTCAGTGTCAAGAGCATCCCATGGGTGCGGAGTCAGTTGCTTCAAGCCAAGAGCGATACGTTTCTTTTCGTCATCGAAGTCAAGGATAACAACGTTGAGCTTCTGATCCAGTTCAACCACTTCTTTCGGATCGCTAACGCGGCCCCAAGAAAGGTCTGTGATGTGGATCAAACCGTCTACGCCACCCAAGTCGATGAACACACCGTAAGAGGTGATATTCTTAACAGTTCCTTCAAGAACCTGTCCTTTTTCGAGCTTGCCGATAATTTCTTTCTTCTGTTGTTCCAGTTCAGCTTCGATAAGAGCCTTGTGAGATACAACAACGTTTTTGAATTCCTGGTTGATCTTAACCACTTTGAATTCCATTGTTTTGCCAACGAATACATCATAGTCACGGATCGGTTTAACGTCGATCTGAGAACCCGGCAAGAATGCTTCGATTCCGAATACGTCTACGATCATACCACCCTTTGTGCGGCACTTGATGAATCCCTTGATAATTTCTTCATTTTCCAGAGCAGCGTTAACGCGATCCCAAGAACGAGTAGCGCGGGCTTTTCTGTGTGACAGAACGAGTTGTCCTTTTTTGTCTTCCTGGTTTTCGATGTATACTTCTACAGTATCACCTACCTTCAGGTCCGGATTGTAACGGAACTCATTCAAAGGAATGATACCGTCTGATTTGTAACCGATGTTCACAACTACTTCACGCTTGTTCATTGCGATTACGGTTCCGTCAACAACCTCACGGTCGTTCACTTTGTTAAGCGTACTGTCGTAAGCTTTTTCTAGTTCTTCGTGGCTTGCGCTTGTTACAGCTTCGCCGTTTTCATAAGCATCCCAGTTGAAGTCTTCAATAGGAGCTACGTTCTTTAAGTTTTCCATTAATAAATAAATTGTTTAATACTTTAATTGAATAAGACATTATATTATCTATAAATCGGGCGCAAAGGTAGGAATATTTTCTTGACCGACAAAAGAATACCCAAAGAAAAGATGGTAATATCCGTATTTTTTGTAATATTGCAAATCTAATATTATACGACTTTCAACATGAACGGAACATTGGACAAAATCAGGGTGCAGTTTGATTATCTGCCACTTATTAATTTCGCGATGCAGCAAAACAAAGTATCGGTCATCCATCAGCTTTCGATTGAAAACATGACGTCCGAACCCTTCAGAAACATTCAGGTACAAATCACGGCCGAGCCCGACTTCGGCAGTATCACTCCTGTGATGGTGGAAGCGATTCCCGCCAATGATTCCGTGTGTTTGCAATCGTTCAGCCTGGTCTTGTCCGCCAATTATTTCGCCCAGCTGACCGAGCGTATGTCGGGAAGCCTGAAAATAGAAATCCGCTCCGAGGCGGAAACGATCTTTACCCGGACCTACCCCATCGATATTCTGGCATACGACCAATGGGGCGGAATCAATATATTCCCCGAGATGCTGGCAGCGTTCATCACCCCGAATCATGCCGTGCTCACTCCTATTATCAAGAGAGCCGCCGCCATTCTGGAACAGTGGACCGGTACTCCGTCACTGGACGAATACCAAAGCCGCAATCCGGACCGTGTGAGAAAGCAGATGGCAGCCATCTACACCGCCCTTACCGAACAGCAAATTATTTACAGCACCATTCCCGCCAGCTTCGAAGAGCACGGACAGCGTGTCCGTCTGACAGATTCCGTACTGGCACAAAAGCTCGGAACCTGTCTGGATATGGCACTGCTTTATGCTTCCTGCCTCGAATCCATCGGACTGAATGCCCTCATCGTCATCACCAAAGGGCATGCTTTCGCAGGCGGCTGGCTGGTGCCGGAAACCTTTCCGGACCCTGCCATCGACGATGTATCCTTACTGACCAAACGAACCGCCGAAGGAATCTACGACATCACGCTGGTAGAAACCACCTGCATGAATATGGGACATAATGCCGACTTCGACAACGCCGTGAAAAGCGCGAACGGCAAACTGAGCGATCCGGGCAGTTTCATCCTCGCCATCGACGTCAGAAGGGCCAGGCATTCGGGAGTCCGCCCGATCCCGCAGCGCGTACTGAACGGACAAGTATGGGAAATAAAGGAAGATGAGGATATGAACAGAAATACCACGCACGCCACTCCGCAAAGCGTGAATCCATATGATTTGTCGGGTAGCGAAACTCAGACAGTCCTCACCAAACAGTTGCTTTGGGAAAGAAGACTGCTGGATTTGAGTCTGCGCAACAACTTGCTGAACATCCGGATTACAAAGAATACTCTTCAGCTGATTCCGGCAAACCTTGCCTGTCTGGAAGACGCCTTGGCGGAAGGAGATGAGTTTCGTATCCTCCACCGTCCCGCCGAATGGGAGAATCCGGCGATGGAGTTTGGCATTTATTCTTCCATACCGGAATCGGATCCGATAGCCGACTTCGTTAATTCGGAGCTTTCACAGAAAAGGTTACGTTTTTACTTGCCGGAGAATGACTTGGGCAAAGCACTGACTCACCTGTACCGTTCGTCCCGTACTTCTATCGAAGAGAACGGAGCGAACACGCTTTATCTGGCTCTCGGACTTCTGAAATGGTACGAAACGCCTTCCAGCGAGCGTCCCCGTTATGCACCGATATTGCTGCTGCCGGTCGAAATCATCCGCAAGTCAGCCGCCAAGGGGTATGTGATTCGTTCGCGGGAAGAAGAAACGATGATGAATATCACCTTATTAGAAATGCTTCGTCAGAATTTCGGCATTTCCGTACCGGGACTTGATCCGCTTCCGACGGACGAAAGCGGAATCAACGTAAAACTGATTTATTCCATCATCCGGCACTGCATCAAGAATCAGCGGAAATGGGATGTGGAGGAACAGGCTATTCTAGGTATCTTCTCCTTCAACAAGTTTATCATGTGGAACGACATCCACAACAATGCTCACAAACTGACTCAAAACAAGGTGGTCTCCAGCCTCATCAACGGAAAGATCGAATGGGACGTAACTGCGAAAGAAGTGGATGCCGCCTACATGGACAGGCAGTTATCTCCGGCAGATATTGTACTGCCTATCATTGCCGATTCATCTCAGCTGGAAGCGATTTATGAAGCGGTGCACGACAAGACTTTTATCCTGCACGGCCCTCCGGGAACCGGAAAGTCCCAAACGATAACGAATATCATCGCCAACGCACTTTATAAAGGTAAACGAGTCTTATTTGTTGCCGAGAAGATGGCAGCCCTCTCCGTCGTCCAAAACAGACTGGCGGGCATAGGGCTTGCCCCGTTCTGTCTGGAGATTCATTCCAACAAGACAAAGAAATCCACTGTCATCTCGCAACTAAAGGAGACAACCGAAATCATCAGACGAACTCCTCCCGAAGAGTTCATGAAGGAAGCCGAACGCCTGCTGAAGTTACGAACGGAACTAAACAAATACATCGAAGCCTTACACAAGGAATATCCTTTCGGACTTTCCCTCTATGATGCGATCATCCACTACCAGTTAACAGACGTTGAACCCTGCTTCGATATTCCGTCATCTTATCTGGACAATCTGGACAAAGACCGATTCTCACATTGGGAAGATGCCATCGAATCTTTGGTCAGTACCGCCAATGCTTGCGGCCACCCGTATCTTCACCCATTGACAGGGATTTTCATTCGGGAATATTCGTCCGCCATCAAAGAGGAAGCCTTACAAACGCTCGCCACTTTCATTGGCTTATTGACTGCCATACAATCGAAACTGCCTGTCTTTTCCGCTTTACTGGAAAATACGGACATTCATCCCACCCGCAAGGATTTCAATATAATCAGCGCCATTATCCGAAAAATACTCGATATTCCGGAACTGACGCCCGAACTGCTGACCACTCCTTTATTAAATGAAACGCTGGAAGAGTACCGGAAAGTGACGGAACACGGCAGGAAACGCGATGAAATCAAAGCAGAAATAGAAAACGGATTCACCAAAGAGGTACTGAAGATAAACGCCGGCCCCATGCTGGCCGAATGGAATCGGGTATCCGCCCAATGGTTTCTCCCACGATATTTCGGACAAAGAAAAATAAAAAAGGTGATTCGTCCTTACGCTCTGCAACCGGTAAAGCCAGAGACAGTCCAGCCTTTGCTCCATCAGGTCATCCGGTATCAGGAAGAGCTTGATTTTACAGACAGATACACCGCCAAGCTGCCTTCTTTATTCGGAAGATTCGGAAGAGATGAAGAGTGGCCCATCATCGATCAGATCATCCATGAGGTATCTTCGCTTCATTCCCTGTTACTGAGTTATTCAAAAGATGTGGCGAAAACATCCCGAATCAAACAGAACTTAGCGTTACAACTGACAGAAGGTATCCGGACATTCAGAGATATCCATTCTCATTCTCTGAATGAATTGTATCAGCTGGTCGACACGCTTACGGCAACCGAGCAACGGCTTTCCACCACTCTGGGCATAACCGTAGAGACGCTTTATACAAACTCCGCCGACTGGATCGGCATCGCCCTACAGCAAGCCGGAATATGGAAAGAAAATCTGGACAAACTCAAAGACTGGTATCAATGGCTTCAATCCTACAACAAACTGAACGAGTTGGGTCTCGGATTTATCGCAGAAGAATATAAGGAAAAGAATATTCCTACGGATTTACTCACCAGCAGCTTCCGCAAGAGTTTCTACCAAGCCGTTATTCACTATATCATCGCCAAAGAACCGACGCTGGAATTATTCAACGGCAAGATATTCAATGATATTATAACCAAATACAAGCAGGTATCCGCCAACTTCGAGGACATTACCAAAAAGGAACTGTTCGCCAGACTGGCTTCCAACATTCCGTCCTTCACCCACGAAGCCATTCAAAGTTCAGAAGTCGGAATATTACAAAAGAATATACGCAATAATGCACGCGGAATATCCATCCGCAAGCTATTCGATCAAATACCTATCCTGCTGTCCCGTATGTGTCCGTGTATGTTGATGAGTCCTATATCGGTTGCCCAATATATCGATGCCGATGCAGAGAAATTTGACTTGATCGTCTTCGACGAAGCTTCACAGATGCCGACTTACGAAGCGGTAGGTGCCATCGCCCGAGGCAAGAATGTAGTTATCGTAGGCGACCCCAAACAGATGCCGCCTACCAGCTTCTTCTCCGTTAATACCATTGACGAAGACAACATCGAGATGGAAGATCTGGAAAGTATCCTTGACGATTGCCTCGCTCTCTCTATCCCTTCCAAATACCTGCTGTGGCATTACCGAAGCAAACACGAAAGTCTTATCGCTTTCAGTAACTCCGAATATTACGATAATAAGCTGATGACTTTCCCGTCACCGGACAATATTGAATCGAAAGTCAGAATGGTCGCCGTAGACGGTTATTATGACAAAGGAAAATCCCGTCAGAACCAAGCGGAAGCGCAAGCCATAGTAGACGAAATAGCGAGAAGGCTGAGGAGCGAAAAATTAAGGAGAAAAAGTATGGGGGTAGTTACTTTCAACGTGGTTCAGCAGGCGTTGATAGAAGATTTGCTATCCGATCTCTTCGCCTTTCATCCTGAACTGGAAACCTTTGCGCTGGAATGTGAAGAACCCCTGTTCATCAAAAACCTTGAAAATGTGCAAGGAGACGAACGGGATGTGATACTGTTCTCCGTCGGCTATGGTCCCGATGCCGAAGGGCGCGTCAGCATGAACTTCGGTCCGTTGAACCGTGCGGGAGGTGAAAGACGGTTAAACGTAGCCGTCTCCCGTGCCCGATACGAAATGATCATCTTTTCTACGCTGAGATCGGACATGATTGATCTGAACCGAACTTCTTCTATCGGAGTAGCCGGGCTGAAACGCTTCCTTGAATATGCGGAGAAAGGAACCAAGCGCATACTGAATACCTCGACTAATATTCGGACCTCGGAAGAAGAAACTTCTATCGAAAAGATTATTGCCGACAAGTTACGTTCTTCGGGATATACCGTACATACTGATATAGGCTGTTCCGGATATAAGATCGATATTGGCATTGTCGATACTCAAACCCCGTCCAACTACCAATTAGGTATTATCTGTGACGGAAAGAACTACAGACGTACCAAGACTGTCCGTGACCGAGAAATTGTTCAAAACAATGTACTCAAAGCACTGGGATGGAATATCTGCCGTATATGGACGATGGACTGGTGGGAAAAGCCGGATGAAGTGATGGCGTCTATACAAGCAGCGATTGCTCAGGATATGAAAGCGGAGAAACCGGTTATAGTAAAAAAGGAACAAGAAAAAAGAGAAAAGAATGTGCAGGAAACGCCGATGCAGCTAAAATCTGCATGCGCATACACAAACTTTTCTTTTATCTCCGTACAAAATTATAATAATACTAAAATACGTCCGTTCCTGTACGCTGCCGACGACATCTTCGCTAAAAGAAATAATCCTATTATTGTCTCCCAAGTCCAAAAGATAATAGAAAATGAAGCCCCGATCAGCAAAACCTTACTTGGAAAGAAAATCATATCCGAATGGGGAGTCAACCGTGTAGGACCACGAATAGATGCTCAATTGGAAATAATATTCGACACATTACATCTTTACCGCATAGAACATGACGGGCTTATCTTCTGCTGGAAAGATGAAGCGCAATACCGTTCTTATTCAGAGTACCGTCCCGATTCCGACCGAGATGCAGCGGATCTGCCACCCGAAGAAATAGCCAATGCCATCCAACAAATATTAATCAATACCATCAGCCTGCCTTTACCCGATTTGGCAAAAGCATGCGCACAAGTATTCGGCTTCACACACATGGGGTCAAACATCGAAGCATCCATGCTCAGAGGGATTCAGGAAGCGGTAAAAAGGAATTATGCCAAAGTTGAAAACGGAAGGGCAACGATCATCGATTAACACGGTAAGGCAGACACAAACAGCCGCCACCCGTCAATACCCCTTCTGCAAACGTTTCAGAGCAGCAATAGAATCAGCTACATACGTATTATCCGGTTCTATGGAACGCCAATAACAAAGCGACCCTATCAACCGTTTCAGATAAGCAGGATCATGGGAGCCGATTCTGCGTTGATGTTCCGCCAGCCCCTTTGTCAAAATGAAATAGACATTCTTGCGAATCTCTCTCTTTCGGGCTTTAGGAATAGTCAGCTTCACACCGGAGCTGACAGATACTCCCGTGATTATCTTCCTGTCATTCTCATTCAGAAAACGGGTTTTCTGATGATTCGGTTCAAACTTCTCTTCCCTGATGATTTCCTTTACCCGCGCAAGCACCTGCTCTTTCGGAAAGACATCGCCCGAAAAGGTGAGGTCGTCGGCATAACGACTATAAGTCAGCCCGAATTCTTCCGCCATCACCGCCAGTTTCCGGTCCATCTCATAAGCGATGATGTTACTCAGTACCGGACTGGTAGACGCTCCTTGCGGCAAATGCCGACGCATACAACACAACTCGCCCAGCACTTTCGATATATTCTTCGGATAGCCGATCTTTTCGAAAGTCTTTTTCACCCTCGGACTACGTATGGAAATAAAGAAATCATGGATATCCGTCTTCAAGACACAGCGTTTTCCCAGATGAGGACGGACGTTATCGACGATGGAATGCTGACGCCGGAATCCCGTAGCGGCAGGATGCACATTTACAGACAGTAATATACGATGATAAATAGTATCCTGAATGGCTTTCAGTTCCTTGTCCGGAGCAGAGATCATACGGTATCCTCCTCTCCGCTTTCTGATCCAGAACTCCCGATAATGCGAAGAGACATCCTGCAGTATCTCTTTCAACCTCATCACCTCTATTCCCAACAGATTGGCACACCACACCACCGCCTCTTCATCAAATACAGGACATGTTCTCATTTTAGGAGTGACTACTCCTAAAGCATGCCTGAGCCAGGCTCCATGTTCCCATTTGTTTTTGGAAGTCTCTTCGTTAGTAGTATTACCGCTGCCTGTTGCTTTCCATCTCTTGTATCCTTCCTGTTTCCGGCTCGAAGAAATCAATTTATAAATCAGAAAACCGGTAACAATAAGTATCGTAATTAAAATTCCGTCCATCTTGTTGTTACATATATAAAAAGGAGAAGAAGAGGATGAGATTTTACTAAAATAAATAGAGGTATTTATACCAGAGATTTATTTTCCAGGAAAATACCTGTGCCTGCGAGGCGACTACACCTCTTTTCTGCTAAATTTTTCCTCATCCTCTTCCTCACAAAGATATGTATTTTCTATACATTATGCAACTGTTATGAAGAAAAAACTATCGGTTAAACAACTCGAAAGTAAATTTACATCCGATCCCGCTGAACTTCCAGTTCTCACTGCTGACGAATACTCCCACATCAAAGACATGCGTACCGATACCATAACCCACTTCCAGATATGGCTGGAGATGCGGCATAGAGAGCGCACTGATATAAAGACGTTCGTTCTGCACATAGCGGGTATATTTCATCAAATGCCGGAGAATAAGGAAAGGAGCCTCGTAAGTGAAATGTCCGCGTACATAGCGGCGGGAGGAGTTGTACCAACGTCCGTCGAGCACCTGAAACACACCACCGATTTCATCATTCCACCCTACCGGCAGATTATGACGGGCAAAATTGGCAAAGTCCACAAAGTACAGTTCATCCTGATTGGTAAACGCCCCGAAGCCGAAACGATAATAAATATTTCGCATCAGCCCCAGCTGAATCTTATGTTGAAGGTCGAATTCTATCCGTTCATATTCTCCGGTACTTTTAAATACTCCTTCTATTCCCCGTTCATAGTCCACCGAAAATGTCGGATAGTCAGAGCGGAGATTGATCTTACGCTTTCCGTTCATATAATAATAAAGCGCCGGAGTCCATTCCACCCGGATGCGCGGGGCAAAGCTGATATAGGTATTTCTGAAGCGTTCCATAAATTCCGGCGGAGGCATCGGATAGTCACCCGTAATCACAAAACGGGATTTCTCGACAGCTGTTCTCTTGTGTGCCGAGAAACCGAGGCTGATATCCAGTCCGTTGGTAATTTCAAAACTATGACGGAAGTTGAAATACAAGTCCTTGAAATAATCCAGATGGATGAGGTCGAAATTAAAGATACTGTCCGGCATCGCTTTCAGTTCGTCCAGCATCTTGCTGCTATAGATACGGTTACCATTACCCACACTCAACCGGAAAAAGCCCCGTTTCTGCGGCCAGTACTCAAAGTCGGCATTCAGCGACCAGTAGAACTCTTTCCGTGTAAAGTTATAACCCAGTTTGGGTACGATGCGGAGCCACTTGTCGCCTCTGAAAATCCGGTTGTAACGGAAATCCTGCCGGTATGATAATCCGTTGCTTCCGCTATAACTGAACAAAAGCGGATTGATAAACGGCGAGAAGCGGACACTTCCGATATTGGACAGATTGAATTTATAATCTTCCACCATCAGGTCGCCCATCGTTCCCCAGAAAGCCTGACTCTTGGATTTTCGTTGCACCGACACGGTATCCCGTCTGTATGCGTAATCCTTATAAAGTTGTTTTTCCCTGTCACTCAAAGGAATGGGACGTAATACGCCAAACGTGGAAGCATCTGTTTTATAGGCATTCGTATCACACTGCAAGGAGAATGATTCCGACAAATTATACTTTTTCTTCTCCTTCTTCCGAACCTTTCTTTCTTTCAGTTCTATTGATTTATAGTCCAACGAAGCGGTATAATTGCCGTCCACCTTATTGCCCAGGAACTTAAAAAGGGCCTCCACATCATAACGCACCGGGAGAAACTCATCTTTCTTTCCAACTTCCCCCATCTTGATCCAGCAAGTAAACGTAATCAGTTCCGACCGTCCCGAAAAACGTATTTCACGCACGCTCCATACATTGCTGCTGACAATCATATAGCCGCCCACCAGCTGGTCGCTCTTGGTACGGGGAATGAAACGTATCCGGTAGTCGAGATTATTGGGATCGCCCATCACACTGTCTATCCGGTATTTGTAGTATTTCTGCCCGTTCTTGGCAAGCGGAGACAGCAAGCGTTCGTCATTCAGAAGAGAAGATGAGTAGATATTGACACTAAAATATTCAAGCAGCCCCGGCAGTCCCCTGTTTCCTCTCACGGTGCCTTGTGATGCCTTTACTTTTTGGTCATAGATATTGGGAGCTGTATAATGCAGGTCACTATACGTTTCGAGCAAGTATTCACGTACCCCTTTCTGCAAGCGAAACATCGAAGGAACGTACCGGAGGATAAAATTCTTCTTCTGAATATTCATCTTACCCTTTATATATAGGTTCGCGCGATAGTCGCTCACTATACTTTCATAAGAGGGAGCAAAAGTCATGACACGCTCAATGATGGAATCAGCAGATATCTCCTGACTTGTATAAGGATTAAGAACAAGATTGGCTGCCCCCTTCGGAATAAAAGAGAACAAGCACAACATACATCCTATCAATATCTTATATTTCAATCGTCGTATCTCCTTGTTTATTGTAGGCAAATATAAAAAAGAATATCGAAAAGCAAGGGAATTAAGCTGCAAAAAAGAGTTAGCAAGGAAAATCCTTTCCCCATGCCACGCATCATATCAGTTTTCATGGACATTTTTCTACTTATGCTACATTCACATTTCTATGTAGAAGGTGATTCATTCTTGCATGATTTAAATCACTTCTGCACAGTTATGGGTCATCTTGAGGCAGGCTATAAACTAATCCTGATTAACACGTTTTTTACCTCTTATCTTTAATAAATCTATCTTCGACTATACATAAAACTATTCGTCTGACAGCTGTTATTTTTTCGTCTGACAGCTGTTAGACGAAAGAGTAACAGTTGTCAGACGAAAGTTCAACAACTGTCAGACGAATAGATTTAAGTATAATGGGGACTAGTTCTTTGCAAAAACAGAATTAAATCTTAATAAAAAAGACGAATGATTAGTTCATTAACGTACAGTTTTGAACTAAAATGCTTACCATTCCTTTTAGGCACGAACAGGGTTTAAATAAAGAATGAGTCCCTTCCAACTAAACGAAAGTAAAAGTAACAGCATCAGTATAAGGCATCCCTGCATATCCGTGTTAAAGTTATCCTCACCTGCCTTTTATTTTCCACTTTATTCTTGACGAAAAAGAAAAATGTTGTATCTTTGTTATGCATTTCATACCAGAAGGCGGGGAAACCTGCCAATCCTCGTGGCAGGCATTTTTATGCCTGTCCACGTTCATATCTATATGGCGGTTCCGTACCCCCGTGTAGAATGTTAATGCATCTACTGCCTTCTGGTGAAATGCAACGGGAAAGGCGGAACCGCTCTTATTATTTTAGAAAATCTTCGCCTACCACACACTCATAATCACTTATTATGGAAACAGAACAAGTTGCCGTTCAACCAACGGTGGGAGGTATCACACAAGCTCCCCAAAATGTATTTATTGTTAATGACAGAGAATTAAAGGACTTCTACCTCAAATTCGCCCTCTTCCTGAACCCGGATTCCTGCTCCGTAAACCGCACTGAATTCGAAATGCTAAACATTCTGCTGAAAGACCTGAAGAAAATTGTGGGAGCACTCACCCATCTCACCATGCACGCTTGGGATGATGGCATGGCAGAAATCCTGCTCTCCTGCGGTGCCTACTCCATACAGGACGACTTAAACAAAAAAACGCGTATGCAAATGAACGCATCGATGGGGAAGCATCTACAGTTCCTCACCCAAATGGCTATGGACAGTCCTACAATGAAGCTGCTATACAGAAACATGAACAAGCATTATATGCAGGTAGAAATGTTAGTCAAACAGATGGCTGCGGAAATCGACCGGCAGAAAAACAAGGACGGACAGCAGGAAATACTGGCATCCATCTCTTAATCGGTTATAATCAAAAAGCGCCATGACGGGCAAAAGGTAATTCAGAGACGAATCAGTCCTTTAAAGAGGGGGTGTTCCTCAGAAAAATATATCATTTTCTGAAAATACCCCCTTTTAAATAGGGGTACTTTCAGAAAAAACATATAATTTTGCGCCATCAACCGATAAAAAGAAGACGATTTATGTCAAAAATGAGATTTTACGCATTACAAGAACTTTCCAACCGGAAGCCGCTGGAAGTTACTGCCCCTTCCAACAAACTCTCTGATTATTATGGTAGCCACGTATTCGACCGCAAGAAGATGCAGGAGTATCTTCCGAAGGAAGCCTATAAGGCTGTTACCGATGCAATCGAAAAAGGTACACCGATCAGCCGTGAAATAGCCGACCTGATTGCCAACGGCATGAAGAGCTGGGCCAAGTCGCTCAACGTCACCCACTACACACACTGGTTTCAGCCTCTGACAGACGGAACCGCCGAAAAGCATGACGGCTTTATCGAATTCGGCGAAGACGGCGGAGTCATTGAACGATTCTCCGGAAAACTGCTGATTCAGCAAGAACCGGACGCTTCTTCTTTCCCCAATGGCGGTATCCGTAATACATTCGAAGCTCGCGGATATACCGCATGGGACGTTTCTTCTCCGGCATTCGTAGTAGATACCACGCTCTGTATCCCTACGATTTTTATCTCTTACACAGGCGAAGCGCTGGATTACAAGACTCCGCTTCTGAAAGCACTTGCCGCCGTAGACAAGGCTGCCACGGATGTTTGCCAGCTATTCGACAAGAACGTAACACGCGTCTTTACCAACTTAGGATGGGAACAGGAATATTTCCTCGTAGACTCCTCCTTATATAATGCACGTCCCGACCTTTGTCTGACCGGACGTACCTTGATGGGACACTCTTCCGCCAAAGACCAACAGCTGGAAGACCACTATTTCGGCTCCATTCCTCCACGTGTCACCGCATTTATGAAGGAACTCGAAATCGAATGTCACAAACTGGGCATCCCTGCCAAGACCCGTCACAACGAAGTAGCTCCCAACCAGTTCGAGCTGGCTCCCATCTTCGAAAACTGCAACCTGGCAAACGACCACAACCAGCTTGTCATGGACTTGATGAAGCGTATCGCACGCAAGCATCACTTCAATGTATTGCTGCACGAAAAACCATATAGCAGCGTTAACGGCTCCGGCAAACACAATAACTGGTCGCTGTGCACCGACACCGGCATCAACCTGTTTGCCCCCGGAAAGAACCCGAAAGGCAATATGCTGTTCCTTACTTTCCTGGTAAACGTACTGATGATGGTATACAAGAACCAGGACCTGCTGCGTGCCTCCATCATGAGTGCCAGCAACAGCTACCGCCTGGGAGCGAACGAAGCTCCTCCCGCCATCCTCTCCTGCTTCCTCGGTTCACAACTCTCGGCAACCCTCGACGAAATCGTACGCCAAGTAGGAAACGAAAAGATGACACCGGAAGAAAAGACTACGCTGAAACTGGGAATCGGACGTATCCCGGAAATCTTGCTCGATACCACCGACCGCAACCGTACTTCTCCTTTCGCCTTCACCGGAAACCGCTTTGAGTTCCGTGCCGCCGGTTCTTCTTCCAACTGTGCCGCCGCCATGATCGCCATCAACGCCGCCATGGCCAACCAGTTGAACGAATTCCGCGCATCTGTGGAGAAACTGATGGAAGAAGGAGTGGGCAAAGACGAAGCTATCTTCCGCCTGCTGAAAGAAACCATCATCGCTTCCGAAGCCATCCGCTTTGAAGGCGACGGTTACTCAGAAGAATGGAGACAGGAAGCTGCCCGCCGCGGACTGACCAACATCTGCCACGTGCCGGAAGCACTGATGCACTACGTAGACAACCAGTCGAAATCGGTACTGATCGGTGAGCGCATCTTCAACGAAACCGAACTGAACAGCCGTCTCGAAGTAGAACTGGAAAAATACACCATGAAGGTACAGATCGAGGGACGCGTATTGGGCGACCTTGCCATCAACCACATCGTGCCGACGGCTGTCACCTACCAGAACCGGCTATTGGAGAATCTTTGCAAAATGAAAGAAATCTTCTCTCCCGAAGAATACGAAGTATTGAGCGCCGACCGCAAAGAGCTGATTCGCGAAATCTCACACCGGGTGACTTCCATCAAAGTATTGGTACGCGAAATGACCGAAGCCCGAAAAGTTGCCAATCACAAAGACAACTACAAAGAGAGAGCATTCGAATACGAAGAAAAAGTACGTCCTTATCTTGATAAAATCCGCGATCATATCGATCACCTGGAGATGGAGGTAGACGACGAAATATGGCCGCTACCCAAGTACAGGGAACTCTTGTTCACCAAATAAAAAGCTCCTGAAGATTGCACGAAAGAACCTGCTTTTGTGCAATCTTTTTATAGATTCGTTCATTTTCTCATTTTTTCTTTCTACTTTTGTGCTGTATAACACAGTTTTGTAGCACCCATGGTAAAAATGAACATGTCAGACATCGATATTTCGGAACCATTATCCGATTTGTTAGCTCCTTTGAATAACGAACAAAGGGAGTTTCTGATGAACAATTATACAATACAGACCTACAAAAAAAACGAAACCATCTACTGCGAAGGGGAGACTCCCTCTCATTTGATGTGCCTCATTACCGGCAAGGTCAAAATCTTCAAAGATGGTGTAGGAGGTAGAAGTCAGATTATCCGCATGATTAAACAGCGGGAATACTTTGCGTACCGTGCATACTTCGCAAAGGAAGACTTCGTAACTGCTGCCGCTGCTTTTGAACCTTCTGTTATCTGTCTCATCCCCATGACTGCCATTACCACGCTTATTGCTCAAAACAATGATTTAGCCATGTTCTTCATCCGCCAGCTTTCTATCGATCTCGGCATTTCCGACGAACGTACCGTCAGCCTGACACAGAAACATATCCGCGGACGTCTGGCAGAATCGCTAATTTTCCTCAAAGAAAGCTACGGTCTGGAAGAAGACGGGTCGACATTGAGTATTTATCTTTCCCGTGAAGACCTGGCAAATCTGTCGAACATGACCACCTCGAACGCCATCCGTACCTTATCACAGTTCGCTACGGAACGCCTGATCACCATCGACGGAAGAAAGATCAAAATCATTGAAGAAGAAAAACTCAAGAAAATAAGCAAGATAGGATAATACAGACCTTATACGATCATAAAAAGTGATCTGAAACTTTAACTGGAAGCCGATGTTCGTCACATCGGCTTTTTTATTTCTATACTATTGGAACTTATCAATTAAACAAGTACATTTGTCCTGTCAATATATTAATAACTTAACACAATTTCAGACCATGAAGAAAAGTATTTCCCTTCTTCTTTTGTCCTTACTTATGATTACCCCCAGTTGTCAGAAGCCAAAAGAAGTGACGAACGAGTACAATATCGTTCCGCAACCCAACCAGCTTGTTCCCAAAGAAGGCCGCTTCGAACTGAGTAACAAAGTCCGGCTGGTAGTTCCGTCCGATGCTCCGGAAGTTAAAAAGGTAGCCGACGGCTTTGCCGAACAACTGAAACAGACTGCCGGAATCTCTCTGAAAGAAGCCGAAAGCGTGGATGGAAAGCCTGCTATCAGTTTCGTACTACAAGAAGGTATGCCTAAAGAAGGCTACAAACTGTCTGTCACCCCTACCCTTATTACAGTTACAGCTTCCCAGCCGAACGGATTTTTCTATGGTGTACAGACTATTTATCAACTTCTTCCTCCCGCTGTTTACGGAAAAGAACTGAAGAAGAAAGCCGACTGGTCTGTTCCGGCTGTAGAGATCGAAGACGCTCCCCGCTTTGTACATCGCGGACTGATGCTGGACGTTTGCCGCCATTACGCCCCGATAGAGTATATCTACAAGTTTATCGACCTGTTGGCAATGAACAAGATGAACGTTTTCCACTGGCATCTGACGGACGATCAGGGATGGAGAATCGAAATCAAGAAATATCCGAAACTGACAGAGATAGGTTCCAAACGTGAAAAGACGCTGGTAGACTATTATTATGTGAACTATCCGCAAGTATTCGACGGAATAGAACACGGAGGATATTACACACAGGAACAGATAAAAGAAGTAGTAGCTTATGCTGCAAGCAAATATATCAATGTAATCCCCGAAATAGAAATGCCGGGGCATGCATTGGCGGCTCTGGCTGCTTACCCCGAATTGTCTTGTGATTCTACACAGACATATAAAGTATCACCTACGTGGGGCGTATTCGAACAGGTATTCTGCCCGAGCGAGACCACTTTCAAGTTCTTTGAAGGAGTCATGGATGAGGTAGTCGAATTATTTCCCAGCGAATACATTCATATCGGAGGGGACGAATGCCCCAAAACAGCTTGGAAGAACAGTGCTTTCTGTCAGCAGTTGATTCGTCAGTTAGGCTTGAAGGATGACGTGACTCCCAGCAAAGTGGACGGAATGAAGCATAGCAAGGAAGATAAACTGCAAAGTTACTTCGTTACCCGCATGGAAAAATACCTGAACGGCAAAGGACGCAATATCATCGGCTGGGACGAGATTTTGGAAGGCGGTCTGGCTCCGAACGCTACTGTCTTATCATGGCGTGGCGTTGAAGGCGGATTGAATGCAGCTAAAGCAGGACACAACGCAATCATGGCTCCCATGCCTTATGCTTATCTGGACTTCTATCAGGAAGATCCGGAAATCGCCCCGACTACCATCGGCGGATACACAACGCTGAAGAAGACTTATAGCTACAATCCTGTTCCGGATGATGCCGATGAACTAGTGAAAAAGCATATTATCGGTATGCAAGGCAACCTCTGGAGAGAATATATGAAAACTTCCGACCGGGTAGATTATCAGGCCTTCCCACGTGCAATGGCAATCGCGGAAACGGGATGGACGCTGGATGCCAACAAAAACTGGAAGAGTTTCTGCGAACGCATGGTTACGGAATTTGAGCGCCTGGAAGTCATGGATACCAAACCCTGCCTCAACTTCTTCGACGTAAACATCAATACTCATGCGGATGAAAACGGTCCGTTGATGGTATTGCTGGAAACATTCTACCCGAATGCGGAAATCAGATACACCACAGACGGCAGCGAACCAACTTACGGTTCTACGCTATATGAACAGCCTTTCGCACTTGAAGGAAACATCGACCTGAAAGCTGCCGCCTTCAAAGACGGCAAGATGCTGGGCAAAGTCACCAACAAGCCATTGTATGGCAATCTGCTGGCGGGAAAACCATTTACCGTCAATTATACAATGGGATGGACAGGGGATATTTTCGGCGACAATGATGTACTGGGAGCTGACAAAACAACTTTCGGTCTGACGAATGGTAAGAGAGGTAACAATGCTTCTTACACTCCGTGGTCCAGTTTCGCAATCGTAGAGGGTAAAGACCTGGAATTCATCGTCCATCTGGACAAACCGACAGAAGTAAGAAAAGTGGTCTTCGGCTCCTTGTTCAATCCTGCCATGAGAATGCTCCCCGCCGGAGGAGTTGCCGTAGAAGTATCTGCTGACGGTCAGCAATATACTCAGATAGCCGAAAAAGTATTGAAGCATGATTGTCCGGAAACGGGAAGAATCGCATTCACCGACTCTATCGAATTCGAACCGACACAAGCCACTTTCCTGAAAGTAAAAATCAAGAATGGCGGTACCTTGCGTAATGGCGTCAATTTCGAAAAGAACAACGGTCCGGAAGTCATTCCTGCCGAATTGTGGATAGACGAAATCGAAGCATATTAATGCCTGTGAGATAACAAAAAACGGTGGACATTCAGCTTGTTGCTCATGTCCACTGTTTTTTTATCGATTCAGTTCTTATTTATTCCATGCAAAGCATTCCGCCTTACTTCATCTTTAAATAATTCCCTTTGCAGAGAGATAACGTTCCGCTTCGATAGCAGCCTTACAGCCACTTCCCGCTGCTGTAATAGCCTGACGATAATGCGGATCAGCCACATCTCCCGCTGCGAATACTCCGGGAACTTTCGTACGGGGGCTGTCACCATCTGTAATAATGTAACCCACTTCGTCAGTATCGATATACTCCTTGAAGATATCCGAATTCGGTTTGTGACCGATAGCCAGGAAGAAACCGTCGATCGGCAGGCTGTAACGTTCTTCGTCCGATTCGCCCCAACGCTTCACGACATTCATACCTTCTACGCCGTTGTCGCCAAACAAGCCAACTACATTGTGTTCGAAAAGTACTTCAATCTTCTCATGCTTCTGCACACGCTCCTGCATAATCTTCGATGCACGCAGGTAAGGTTTGCGAACCACCAGATATACTTTGGATGCCAGACCAGCCAGATAGATCGCTTCCTCACAGGCTGTATCTCCACCGCCCACCACTGCAACGACTTTCTTCCGGTAGAAGAAACCGTCACAAGTAGCACAAGCGCTAACTCCCATTCCGGCGTATTTCTTTTCGTCTTCCAGTCCCAGGTATTTGGCCGTAGCACCGGTAGAAATGATCAATGCTTCCGTTTCAATCACCTTATCACCGTCAATCGTTATTTTATAAGGAGCTTTGCTCAAATCTGCCGCTGTAGCAATACCGAAACGGACGTCTGTTCCGAAACGGCTGGCTTGCGCACGCAAATCTTCCATCAACTGCGGACCACTGATTCCTTCCGGATAACCGGGGAAGTTCTCCACATCCGTAGTAGTCGTCAACTGACCACCGGGTTGCAATCCTTCATAAAGCACCGGACAAAGGTTAGCACGTCCTGCATAGATCGCTGCCGTATATCCGGCAGGCCCTGAGCCTATAATCAGGCATTTTACTTTTTCTATTTCTGCCATTTTATTGTTATATTATTGTTTTATATTCCAACTATCTCATCTCTTACTCAAAAGAACATCCTATCGTAAGTCTATCACTTCCGCAGTGGGGTATGCCTTCCGGTCGAAAGTGAAAACATGATCCGCATAATCCAGTCCGGTCTGATAAGCTGTCACGGTAATCTCATTACGCGTTTTCTGACCACGTTGCTGAAGCTGAATGTAAACCGGTTCATACGTACTCTTTGTCACATAAAGCGTAATACTTTCCAACTCTTGCTTTTTATCATTAGCAGTCAGAATCACTTCCCAAACAGCTTTACCCTGATATACCTTCACAGTTCCCAGCTTATAAGAGAATCCTTTCTGATACATATAAAGAAAGGTATACGGATTGATTTGCTGCAACTCTTCCTGAGTAGGATTGCTGACATTCACTTCATCATTTCTCACCATGTAACTCCACTGTGTTTTCCCGTCAAACCAAGTGGTTGTCTCGGAGGTCTTCAGCATAAACTTCTCGCCTTTCAACTGGATGATACCATTCTCACGTCCTTCTAGATGACCGTCATTGACAGCCTTCAAGGTAAAATCAGCCCTTACACCACCTGCCTTCTTAAATGCTTCGGCTGTCTTCTCCAGAACAACTTTAGCCTGCGACTGCTGTTGTTGAGCAATCACAGGCAGTGACAGTAAAGCTATTAAAACACTAAAAATGTATTTTCTCATTTGATTAATAAACGATCTGTTATTGTAAATTGTTCAAACGCATTTCAAGATCATTATCGTCGATGCAGAGTACATCACGAGCCTTGCTTCCCTGTGTGGGTCCAACGATTCCCGCCTTTTCAAGCTGATCCATGATACGTCCGGCACGATTGTAACCAATAGCAAATTTACGTTGAATTAACGAAGTGGAACCTTGCTGATGGATGACCACCAAGCGTGCCGCATCTTCAAATAACGGGTCGAGACGTCCCATATCAATGTCGCCCACTTCACTACCGCTGTCTTCGCTCACATACTCGGGCAGGAAGAACGGAGTTGGATAACTCTGCTGACGGGCAATAAACTTCGTGATTTCCTCCACTTCCGGCGTATCGATAAAGGCACACTGCACACGTACCGGATCAGCACCTTGCAGGAAGAGCATATCTCCCTTACCAATCAGGCGGTTTGCCCCCGGACGGTCAAGAATCGTACGGGAGTCCATCATAGCAGATACACGGAACGCAATACGTGCCGGGAAGTTCGCCTTGATCGTACCTGTAATGATATTCGTTGTCGGACGCTGCGTAGCGATAATCATGTGAATACCGACCGCACGTGCCAACTGCGCAATACGGGCAATAGGAAGTTCCACTTCCTTACCGGCAGTCATGATCAAATCTCCGAACTCGTCGATTACCACCACAATATACGGCATAAACTTATGTCCTTTCTCCGGATTGAGGCGGCGGTTGATAAACTTCTCATTATACTCCTTGACATTACGTACATGAGCCATCTTCAAGAGGTCATAGCGTGTATCCATTTCCACACAAACAGAATTCAGCGTTTGCACTACCTTGGTCACGTCCGTAATAATCGGTTCGCCTCCGTCGGGAAGTTTGGCCAGAAAATGGTTTTCAATGACGGAGTAAATGCTGAACTCCACCTTCTTCGGGTCAACCAGTACAAATTTCAATTCAGCCGGATGCTTCTTATATAATAAGGAAGTAATGATTGCATTCAAGCCGACAGACTTACCCTGCCCGGTAGCACCTGCCACCAACACGTGCGGCATCTTGCAAAGGTCGAACATGAACACTTCGTTCGTGATCGTCTTACCCAGTACAATCGGTAAGTCAAACTTAGACTCCTGGAACTTCTTGCTTCCAATCACGCTCTGACCGGATACAATCTTCGGATTCTTATTCGGAACTTCAATACCGATGGTTCCCTTACCCGGTATCGGAGCAATAATACGGATACCATCCGCTGACAAACTCAGGGCGATATCATCCTCCAGGCCCCGGATCTTCGAGATACGCACACCCTGTTCAGGGGTAATTTCATAAAGAGTCACCGTAGGACCTACCGTAGCTTTGATCGTACTGATTTCAATGCCAAAGCTGCGCAATGTATTAATGATACGGTCTTTATTCGCATTCTGCTCGTCCATGTCAATCGTCGGATCGTCATTCTCAAAATGCTTCATCAAGTCGATTGTCGGGAAACGGTAATTTTCCAGATCCTTCATCGGATTATAAGGTTCTTGCTCCGGACCCTGATATTCTTCTTCGGACGTAGCTGTCTCTACCTGGAACCCGGGTTCATCCTCACCCGGCAATTCATCCTGAGCAGCAGGAGGAACCACATCGCTTACGGTCGGTTCAAAGACCATAGTCACCCCTTCCGCCTCATCAGCAGAAGGAAGTTCGTCGTCCGGTTCCGGTGCGTTGACCGGAGATTCTTCTTTCGGTTCTTCTGCCTGTATATCCATCACGGGAGCAGGAGGAGGTGTTTGCTTATAAGTACGTTTCAGATTGAACTCCACTTCCTGCGGTTGCGAGGTCGTGAACTCCTGTGTTCCTTCTTCTGCTGTCTCTTTTTCCTCTTCTTTCTTCTGACGTTTGAGGAAACTCAGAGCAAAAAGTTTGCGCAACCAGATTATCGTCCGTGCACTTATGTAGATAAAGAAACAGACTGCCGTTATCAGCAGGATCATCCATACTCCGGGAACTCCCACCTGCGAAACCAGCCAGCGGCTTACATTGTAACCGTGCATACCTCCCAGATAAATGAAAGAATCCTGATAATGATCCATCAAAGCGAAACCGAAGAATACGGAGAACCAAATCAATAATAATGTACAACCGATAAACCATTTCCACAGACGGACAATGCGCACCCGCATCAGCTTCAATCCTGCCACCGCCAAAAAGACAAGGATAAAGAAAGAAGATATTCCAAAACAGTCATTTATCAGATAACTAGCCAACTGTGCTCCGCGAGATCCGGCATAGTTTTTTACATTGTTATTAACCGCCGCAAGGTCTGCCGAGTTGCCGCTGTCGATAATACTTTGGTCGGCTGCCCCCGTAAAGAAGAAGGAAGAAAAAGCCAACAAAAGATAAACAGAAAAGATTACCAGCATCAATCCGATCACAAAATGAACGGTTTCATTCTTAAAAATTGATACAATCCTTCCAGGAGAAGACGGAGTGCGTTCAGCCTCCTTATCTATTTTCTTTTTTGCCATGAGTCTTTATTCTTTAAATAAATTGGAATCCGTATTATAAGCCGCAAAAATAATAAAAAAATAACGAGCAGTACTCTCATTCAATCCTTTTTCTTACCTTTGCGATTCAAATCAATCTGATTATGGAAAAAGAAAGCCAAACGATATTTGAAAAGAATGTGATCGAGTTCGTAACGGTAGCCGCCGAATTTTGCGCATTCCTCGAACGTGCTGAACACATGAAGCGCAAAGCTTTTGTCGACACGTCCTTAAAAATACTTCCCCTGCTCTATCTCAAAGCATCCTTGCTTCCGAAGTGTGAAACGATTGGAGACGAGGCACCCGAAACGTATGTAACAGAGGAAATCTACGAGATTCTGCGCATCAATCTGGCAGGGCTGATGGGTGAAAAGGATGATTATCTGGACGTTTTCGTACAGGATATGGTGTACAGTGACCAGCCTATCAAGAAGTCCATCTCGGAAGATTTGGCAGATATCTATCAAGATATCAAAGATTTTATTTTCGTTTTCCAGCTGGGACTGAACGAAACCATGAACGACTCGCTGGCCATCTGTCAGGAAAACTTCGGTCTGCTGTGGGGACAGAAGTTGGTAAACACTCTGCGTGCCCTTCACGATGTGAAGTATAACCAGCAGAATGAGAATGACGAAGAAGACAACGAGGAAGAGAATAACGAACTAAGCGATGACGACTATTGTTGTGAAGAAGACGGTTGTCACTGCCACGACGACGAATGTCATTGTCATGAGGACGGTTGCCATTGTCGTAATGACGAATAAACAAAAATGATAGTAAGAAGAAGTATAAATAAAGACGAACTAAAGGAACTCCCGAAAACTGTATTTCCGGGACGAATCCATGTGATCCAGTCGGAAGCGGAAACAGAAAAAGCAGTAGCTTACCTGCAATCTCAGCCGATACTGGGTATCGATAGCGAAACGCGCCCATCCTTCACCAAAGGACAAAGTCATAAAGTAGCACTTCTGCAGATTTCTTCAGACGAATGCTGTTTCCTGTTCCGCCTCAATATGACCGGACTCACCCAACCTTTGGTCGACCTGCTGGAAAATCCGGCTGTTATCAAAGTAGGACTGTCGCTCAAAGACGACTTTATGATGCTGCACAAACGTGCACCTTTTACCCAACAGAGCTGCATCGAACTGCAAGACTATGTACGCCAGTTCGGCATACAGGACAAAAGTCTGCAAAAGATTTATGCAATCCTGTTCAAAGAAAAGATTTCCAAATCACAACGGCTGTCCAACTGGGAAGCGGACGTACTGAGCGACGGACAGAAACAATATGCCGCTACCGATGCCTGGGCTTGCCTCAACATCTACAACCTGTTGCAGGAACTGAAACGAACCGGCAACTACGAGGTCGAAAGCCTCCCTGTAGAAGAAGAGGTTGACGCAAATGCTCCCGCCAATCGCTGACAAATGACCGATAAAAGACTAATTAATAACTGATAAAATAGCATTTTAAACAACATGCATAAAGTATACCTCAAACCCGGCAAAGAAGAGTCTTTAAAAAGATTTCATCCCTGGATTTTCTCCGGAGCAATCGCTCGTTTCGATGGAGAACCCGAAGAAGGTGAAGTTGTAGAAGTATACACTTCGAAGAAGGAATTTATAGCCGAAGGACATTTCCAGATCGGAAGTATCGCCGTACGTGTGCTCTCTTTCCGTCAGGAACCCATCGACCACGATTTCTGGAAACGTAAACTGCAAATTGCCTATGATATGCGTTGTGGAATCGGTATCGCAGTCAATCCCACCAATGACACCTACCGTCTTGTACACGGTGAGGGAGACAATCTGCCTGGGCTGGTCATTGACATTTATGCCCGGACTGCCGTCATGCAGGCGCACTCCGCAGGAATGCATGTAGACCGCATGACTATCGCCGAAGCCCTGTCGGAAGTAATGGGTGACAAGATCGAAAATATCTATTATAAATCGGAGACTACACTGCCTTTTAAGGCAGATCTTTTCCCCGAAAACGGGTTCCTTAAAGGAGGAAGCAGCGATAATATCGCACGGGAATACGGCCTGAAGTTCCATGTAGACTGGCTGAAAGGCCAAAAGACAGGATTCTTCGTAGACCAACGCGAAAACCGTTCACTGCTGGAGCATTATTCTAAAGACCGTTCGGTACTGAATATGTTCTGCTACACCGGCGGTTTCTCCTTCTACGCTATGCGTGGAGGTGCAAAGCTGGTACATTCCGTTGACAGTTCTGCCAAAGCAATCGATCTGACTAACAAAAACGTAGAACTGAATTTCCCCGGCGATGCGCGTCACGAAGCTTTCGCCGAAGATGCTTTCAAATACCTTGACCGCATGGGCGACCAATACGATTTGATAATCCTCGACCCGCCTGCATTTGCCAAGCATAAGGATGCTTTGCGGAATGCCTTGCAAGGTTACCGGAAACTGAATGCCAAAGCATTCGAAAAGATCAAACCGGGCGGCATCCTGTTTACTTTCTCCTGCTCTCAGGTGGTAACCAAGGATAATTTCCGCACAGCTGTGTTTACCGCTGCTGCTATGTCAGGACGTAGTGTACGTATCCTGCACCAACTAACCCAGCCTGCCGACCACCCGGTAAATATATACCATCCCGAAGGAGAATACCTGAAAGGGCTGGTACTCTATGTAGAGTAATATATGTCATAAACACCATGAACTTGCATAAACAAGGGGTGAATAAAAGAAAAATAATAGTTTCAAAGTTAATTAGAGTTAACAAATAGAAGTTTTTCGGCAAATCATTATGTTCTATAACATAAAACCCTTTATATTTGCACTGTGTTTTTCATGGTATTAGATTTAAGGTTAATAAAGATTGGCTGTCTGGGATAGATAGCCTTCTTTTTTTATATGCCTATCCACCCTCTTTTTAACAGCAATTCTTCACTATTCTTCGCATTTATGGCTTTTTTATCCCCTTTTTATCGATTAACTTGTCCACCCAATCAACGAAAATATTATATTTGCATCTATTATTAACGTAAAAAGAGAAACACAAATTAGAAAAGTCATGAGTATAAAAGTTCGTTTGATCATTATGAACTTCCTGCAATTCTTTGTATGGGGGTCATGGTTAATTTCACTAGGGGGTTACATGGGCAGAGAACTCCACTTCGAAGGAGGACAGATCGGTGCCATCTTCGCCACCATGGGTATTGCCTCTTTAGTCATGCCCGGCATCATTGGTATTATCGCCGATAAATGGTTCAATGCCGAACGTTTATACGGACTTTGCCACATCGCAGGGGCAGCTTGTCTTTTCTATGCCTCTACCGTTACGAATTATGACCAGATGTATTGGGCTATGCTACTCAATTTATTGGTATATATGCCTACCCTGTCACTGGCCAATACCGTTTCATACAATGCACTGGAACAATATAAATGCGACCTGATCAAGGACTTCCCTCCTATCCGTGTATGGGGAACGATTGGTTTTATCTGCGCCATGTGGGCAGTAGACCTTACCGGATTCAAGAACTCCAGCGCACAACTTTATGTAGGCGGTGCATCCGCACTCTTGCTGGGTTTATACTCTTTCACCCTGCCGGCATGCAAACCGGCCAAGACAGAAAAGAAAACATTACTTTCTTCCTTCGGACTGGATGCATTCGTATTATTCAAAAGAAAGAAAATGGCTATTTTCTTCCTGTTCTCCATGCTTTTAGGAGCAGCATTGCAGATCACCAACACGTATGGTGACCTTTTCCTCGGGAGCTTCGCCAGTATTCCGGAGTTTGCAGATTCTTTCGGAGTAAAACATTCGGTGATCCTGCTGTCTATTTCTCAAATGTCTGAAACATTATTTATTCTCGCTATACCATTCTTCCTGAGACATTTCGGCATCAAGCAAGTGATGCTGATCAGTATGTTCGCCTGGGTATTCCGGTTCGGGCTGTTTGGCTTCGGAGATCCGGGTTCCGGTCTGTGGATGCTGATTCTTTCCATGATCGTGTATGGTATGGCGTTCGACTTCTTCAACATTTCAGGTTCGTTGTTTGTTGAACAAGAAACCAGTTCCTCCATCCGTGCCAGTGCCCAGGGGTTGTTCTTTATGATGACCAACGGGTTGGGTGCCATCATCGGAGGATATGCCAGCGGTGCTGTCGTAGACGCATTCTCAGTATATGCTGATGGCAAACTAGTGAGCCGTGAATGGCCGGACATCTGGTTTATCTTTGCGGCGTATGCACTGGTGATCGGCATCCTGTTTGCTCTGGTATTCAAGTACAAACACCAACGAGAGAATAAAGTAAATTAAGTAAAAAAGAACAATGGACAAAAAAGTAGAATTACAAGTTTTAAATATCACAAATAGCCAAGCGCAAGTAGGCGCTTTTGCCCTACTGTTGGGTGAAGTGAACGGTGAACGGCAACTGCCTATCATCATAGGTCCCGCTGAAGCTCAGGCAACCGCCCTGTATATGAAGGGGGTCAAAACTCCCCGCCCTCTGACACACGACCTGTTCATGACCATTATCGGCGTATTAGGAGCTAGTTTGCTCCGCGTATTGATCTACAAGGCGAAGGACGGTATTTTCTATTCCTACATTTACCTTAAAAAAGACGAAGAAATTATACGTATCGATACACGTACCTCGGATGCTGTCGGTATGGCAATCCGTGCCGAATGTCCGATCCTCATTTATGAATCCATTCTGGAACAGGAATGCCTTCGGATATCGAACGAGGAAAGAAGACATCCTGAAGAGTCTGATGAAGAAGCGGAAGACGAAAAGAAGCGGGATCTGCCTCGCAACGTTACTTCAATGTCACTCGAAGAAGCATTGGAGCAAGCAATCAAAGACGAGAATTACGAACTGGCTGCCAAGATACGCGACCGGATCAATTCAAGAAATCAAAACCACTAACCAATTATGCACGTATTTTATACTCCCGATATACAGAAAAACTACGAACTTCCGGAAGAGGAAGCACAACATTGTACCCGCGTCCTGCGGTTGGGTATCGGAGACGAAATCACTCTTACGGACGGTAAGGGACATTTCTATAAAGCAGAAATCACGGTTGCAACCAACAAGCGTTGCCTTGTAGCCATCAAAGAAACAATCTTTCAGGAACCGCTCTGGCCGTGTCATCTGCACATTGCCATGGCGCCGACCAAAAATATGGACCGCAATGAATGGCTTGCCGAGAAAGCTACGGAAATCGGATTTGACGAACTGACTTTTCTCAACTGCCGTTTTTCCGAACGCAAGGTGATTAAAACCGAACGGATCGAAAAGATTCTGATATCAGCCATCAAGCAATCTCTTAAGGCTCGCCTGCCGAAACTCAACGAAATGACGGACTTCGACAAGTTCATTGCACAAGAGTTTCAAGGTCAGAAATTTATTGCCCACTGTTACGAAGGCGAAAAGCCTCAGCTGAAAAATGTACTGAAAGCAGGAGAAGATGCTCTCGTTCTGATCGGTCCCGAAGGAGACTTCAGCGAAGAGGAAGTGAAGAAAGCCATCGAATGCGGATTCACTCCCATCAGCTTGGGTAAATCACGGCTTCGGACAGAGACAGCGGCACTCGTGGCTTGCCACACAATGAACTTATTGAACCAATAATAACTTTTAAATAGTATGAGTATGGCAAAGAAAATGATCTCACGGCTCTCGGTACTGGCAGTACTGATTGTGTTTCTGGCAGCATGTTCCAAACAAACGGAATATACGAACGTAATACCGGCAGACGCTACGGCTGTTGCCTCTATTGATTTGAAATCACTGGCCAACAAAGCCGGAATGAACGACAAAGAAAATGAAGCTGCTAAACAGAAACTGCTGGAAGCAATGAAAAGCGGGATGAATGCTGCCACTTTCCAACAGTTGGAGAAGGTGATCAACAATCCGGGAGCATCCGGTCTGGATCCGGAAGCACCGATCTATATCTTTAGCTCTCCCCAAATTTCCGGTGGTGCATTCGTTGCCAAAGTCAGCAATGAAGACGATTTGCACGCTTCCCTCGATGTGATGGCAAAAGAACAAATCTGCCAGCCGGTCAGCGAAGCGGACGGATATAGCTTCACTACCCTGAACGGAAACTTGCTTGCTTTCAATGAAACCACTGCAATCATTATCTCTGCCAGCAGAACTTCTCAGACAGAAGCAGCCAAAGAAGCCATCACCAAACTAATGAAACAGACTGCCGACAACAGCATTGCGAAATCCGGAGCCTTCCAGAAAATAGCCAAGCAAAAGAGTGATATCAACTTCTTCGCCTCCATGTCAGCAATCCCTTCTACTTACAGAAGCCAGATCAGCATGGGACTTCCTTCTGAAATCAAACCGGAAGACATTACCATCCTAGGCGGACTGAACTTCGAAAAAGGCAAGATCGCCCTTAAAACAGAAAACTACACAGAGAACGACGCCGTCAAAGCGCTTCTGAAAAAACAAATGGAATCATTTGGAAAGACAAACGGCACATTCGTGAAATACTTTCCGGCATCTACGCTGATGTTCATCAATATGGGCGTAAAAGGAGACGGACTTTACAATCTGTTGAGTGAGAATAAAGAATTCCGCAGCACTGTGTCTATCGCCAAAGCGGATGAAGTAAAAGAACTGTTCAGTTCATTCAATGGCGATATCTCTGCCGGGCTGATCAATGTAACCATGAACAGTGCCCCTACTTTTCTTGCTTATGCTGATGTAAAGAATGGGAATGCTCTTGAAGCTCTTTACAAGAACAAGCAGTCACTGGGCATGAGAAAAGGAGAAGACATCATGGAACTGGGCAAAGACGAGTATGTCTACAAAACAAGAGGCATGAATATATTTTTCGGCATCAAGGACAAACAGATGTACGCTACCAATGACGAACTGCTCTACAAGAGCATTGGCAAAACGGTTGACAAATCGATCAAAGACGCTCCTTACGCAGCAGACATGAAAGGCAAGACTGTATTTATGGCCATCAATGCAGAAGCCATACTGGATTTACCGGTCGTAAAGATGCTGGTAGGTTTCGGAGGCAAGGAGTTCAAGACTTATTCTGATCTCGCTTCCAAAGTTTCTTATTTATCCGTAAGTTCGGAAGGAGAAACAAGCGAAACAGACCTTTGCCTGAAAGACAAAGATGTCAATGCCCTCAAACAAATCGTAGATTTTGCCAAGCAATTCGCCGGCATGTAATTCGTCAATGAACGGCATGAATAGTATTCACTTACAGCAAACACTTCCCCAAGTGTTTGCTGACCGTAATTCGGTGACCTCTGATGTATGGCATCAGGACCTTATCTTCCGGAAAGGAGAAATGTATCTGATAGAAGCCGCCTCAGGCACCGGAAAATCATCGTTGTGCAGCTATCTTTACGGCTATCGCAACGATTATCAAGGAATTATCAATTTCGATGAAACCAATATCAAAGCATATTCCGTGAAGCAATGGGTAGACCTGAGAAAGCATTCACTGAGTATGCTTTTTCAAGACTTGCGTATCTTCACCGAACTTACAGCGATAGAAAACGTACAACTGAAGAATAACCTTACCGGACACAAGAAGAAAAAAGAGATTCTTTCATTATTCGAGAAGCTGGGTATCTCAGATAAACTGAACGTGAAAGCCGGAAAACTTTCTTTCGGCCAACAACAACGGGTCGCTTTTATCCGTGCATTCTGCCAGCCGTTCGACTTCCTGTTTCTGGATGAGCCTATCAGCCATTTGGATGATGAGAACAGCCGCATCATGGGAGAAATCATCATTGACGAAGCCGGAAAACAAGGTGCCGGAGTCATCGCCACGTCCATTGGCAAACATATCGAACTGCCATACAAGAAGGTGCTTCAACTATAATAGAATCTGCGTCATTCGCGCCTAAAAATATAAAAATACAAAATAATGAATACCCTTGTCTGGAAACTTCTCCGCCAACATATCAGTATCGGTCAGTTAGCCGGTTTCTTTTTAGCCAACTTGTTCGGCATGATGATTGTATTGCTCAGCGTACAGTTTTACAAAGATGTCATTCCCGTATTCACCGAAGGAGACAGCTTTATGAAAAAAGACTTCATCATAGCAACCAAGAAAATCAGTACGCTCGGGTCTTTTGCCGGAAAAAGCAATACGTTCTCTCCCGAAGATATCGCCGATCTGAAAAAACAGTCGTTTACCAAAACGATAGGAGCTTTCATTCCTTCTCAATTCAAAGTTTCGGCGGGATTGGGGATGCAGAAAGCGGGTATTCATCTCTCTACGGATATGTTCTTCGAGTCAGTTCCCGATGAATTTGTAGATATCAAACTCGACAAATGGCACTTTGACGAAGAAACACATACCATTCCCATCATTATCCCACGCAATTATCTGAATCTGTATAACTTCGGTTTCGCTCAAAGCCGCAGTCTGCCTAAGTTGTCAGAAGGATTGATGGGACTTATTCAGATGGACATCATGATGCGGGGCAACGGACGGGTAGAACAATACAAGGGAAACATCGTCGGTTTTTCCAACCGTCTGAATACGATTCTCGTTCCGCAGTCTTTCATGAACTGGGCAAACAAGAACTTCGCCCCCGACGCGGAGGCACAACCTGCCCGACTGATCATCGAGGTCAGCAATCCCGCCGACTCTTCTATTGCCAGCTACTTTCAGAAAAAAGGCTACGAGACGGAAGACGGAAAACTGGATGCCGGAAAGACCACTTATTTCCTTCGCCTTATCGTAGGTATTGTGCTGGGAGTAGGTTTATTCATCAGTATCCTGTCATTCTATATCCTGATGCTCAGCATATTCTTACTGCTCCAAAAGAATACAACCAAACTCGAAAGTCTGCTTCTGATAGGCTACAGCCCCAACAGGGTAGCGCTGCCTTATCAGATACTGACCGTAGGACTGAACATCATCGTACTGATTTTATCTGTCGGATTGGTATGCTGGCTGCGCAGCTATTACATAGAGAGTATCAGACTCCTCTTCCCGCAACTGGAAACCGGTTCGTTATGGGTAGCTGTCAGTATGGGTATTCTTTTATTCCTCATCGTATCAGTCATTAATATACTGGCTGTGAAGCGAAAAGTTCTTTCAATCTGGATGCATAAAAGTTAAAAACACAATATATGAAAAACACCACTACTCTTCAAAGTAAAAGAAGTATCACAGTACTCTTGGGAGTCCTTCTATATTTCTCATCGCTATCTGCACAGACCATGCAAGATACGATTATCGCCAACTTCAGTCTGATGGAAAGAATTCCTAAAGAAAAGTTGTACCTCCATCTGGACAAGCCTTTTTACGGAGCCGGAGAAAAGATATGGTTCAAAGGTTATCTGGTGAACGCCATCACCCATCAGGACAACGCACAAAGTAATTTTATCATTACGGAACTGATCAACCGTTCCGACTCCATTGTGGAACGAAAGAAAATCCGCAGAGATTCTCTCGGATTCCACAACGCCTTCACCCTCCCTGCCACCCTTCCGGCAGGCGATTATTACCTGCGGGGGTATAGCAACTGGATGCTGAATGAAGACCCTGACTTTTTCTTTTCACGCAACATCAAGATAGGAAACTCTATTGACAATACCATCGTTTCGAGCATCGAGTATCAGCAAGAAGATGATACACATTACACTGCCAAGATCAAATTTACAAGCAACGTACAGGCTGTTTTTGAAAATACAACAATCAAATACCTATACCTTGAGAATGGTAAGATAAAAAACAAAGGCAAAAAAAAGACGGACGAAAACGGCTGGATTTCCATTTCCCTACCCGATTTAAAATCTCCGGTAGCGCGCAGAATAGAAGTAGAATTTGACGATCCGCAATATATCTACAAACGGACTTTCCATCTTCCTGTGTTTACCAATGATTTCGATGTGAAGTTTTTCCCCGAAGGCGGTGCCTTGATCAACATTCCTCATCAGAATGTCGCTTTCAAAGCACAGGGAGCAGATGGCTTCTCTAAAGAGATCGAAGGTTTCTTGTTCAACTCTAAAGGAGACACACTTACCAATTTCCGTTCGGAACACAACGGCATGGGCATCTTCACGATGAATCCCGTCAACAATGAGACTTATTATGTTACGGTAAGAACTAATGACAGTATTACCAAGCGATTTGACCTTCCTGCCATAGAACCGAAAGGAATCTCCATCGCCATGTCGCACTATAAACAGGAGATTCGCTACGAAATCCAAAAGACAGAAGCGACCGAATGGCCTCAGAAACTATTTCTGCTTGCACATACCCGTGGCAAACTGGCCATTTTACAACCCATCAATCCGAAAAGAACTTTCGGAAAGATGAATGACAGCCTGTTTACGGAAGGGATCACTCACTTCATGCTGATTGATGAACAAGGAAATGCACTTAGTGAACGGTTGATTTTCGTTCCGGACCATAAGCCGAATCAATGGCAAATCACTACAGACCAACCGACGTATGGAAAAAGAGAGAAGGTATCTTTACAGATCGCTGCCAAAGACAGCGAGGGCAACCCGGTAGAAGGTACTTTCTCTGTCAGCATCACCGACCGAAAAAGTATTCAGCCCGACTCTCTCGCCGATAATATCCTGTCCAATCTCCTGCTGACTTCGGATCTGAAAGGATATGTGGAAGACCCCGCATTCTATTTTCTGAATCAGGACGCCCGGACGCTCCGTTCCATCGACTATCTGATGATGACACATGGCTGGCGCAGGCATAAAATGGAAAATGTTCTCCGCACTCCTTCGCTGAATTTCACAAATTATATAGAAAAAGGACAAACCATCAGCGGACGAATCATGGGATTCTTCGGAGCAAACGTAAAGAAAGGTCCCATCTGTGTACTGGCTCCCAAATACAATATCATAGCCACCACCGAGACAGACGAGAAAGGCCAGTTCATCGTCAATACCTCATTCAGAGACAGCACGACATTCCTTGTTCAGGCACGCACCAAGAAAGGATTTGCCGGTGTAGATATTCTAATGGATCCTCCCCAGTACCCGGTCGCTACGCATAAAGCCCCTTATTTTAACGGAGCAACTACCTTTATGGAAGATTATCTGATGAATACCCGTGACCAGTATTACATGGAAGGGGGAATGCGTGTGTACAATCTGAAAGAAGTAACAGTTACAGCGAAGCGGGAACGTCCGAGCTCAAAAAGTATCTATACGGGGGGTATCAACACCTATACTGTAGAAGAAGACAGACTGCAAGGATACGGTCAGACAGCTTTTGATGCAGCCAGCAGACTACCCAGCGTTACAATCACGAACGGAAGTGAGATACATATCCGTAACAATTCCGAACCGGCAATCATTGTTATCGATGATATTGTGTATGAAGATGCTTCCGATATTTTGAAGGATATCCAAGTCAGTGACATGTCCAGTATCAGTCTGCTTCGAGGAGCAGATGCCGTCATACTGGGTCCCCGTGCTTCCGGAGGTGCCGTTGTCATCACTCTGAAAGACCCTAGAAATCTTCCGGCCAGACCAGCGCAAGGAATTATCACTTATACACCGCTGGGATACAGTGAGTCCGTAGAATTCTATCACCCCACCTATGATACTCCCGAGAAAAAGAACGCTCAGCGTTCGGACTTCCGGAGTACCGTTTACTGGAATCCGGAATTACGGTTAGACGCCGAAGGCAAAGCGACCATAGAATACTATACACCGGACAGCACAGCTCCCGAAGATATCATTATTGAGGGCGTGGACAAGAATGGAAAGGTATGTCGTATCCTACAGACCATTAATAAGTAGCTTTTCTCAACGCTTCTTCAAACTTTTATGTAGTTCAAATTTGAGTTCTGCTTCCTATTAAATAATCAGATAAAAGCATCCAAATAACCCACTGGGTCAAAATTATTTTGTATTTTTGCCGTCATTAAAGAATAAAGCTATGCCGGACTATGATTTAATCACCATATTAGGGCCAACAGCCTCAGGGAAAACTCCTTTTGCTGCAGCATTAGCCCATGAACTGAATACAGAAATTATCAGTGCCGACTCTCGTCAGATCTATCGGGGAATGGACCTCGGTACGGGCAAGGACTTGGCAGATTATACAGTCGACGGACATCCAATTCCTTATCACTTGATTGATATCGCCGATCCCGGATATAAATACAATGTTTTCGAATATCAGCGGGATTTCCTGATTTCTTACGAATCCATCAAACAAAAAGGCTGTCTGCCCGTTTTATGTGGAGGGACAGGTATGTATCTGGAATCGGTACTGAAAGGCTATAAGCTGATGCCGGTACCGGAAAATCCGGAGTTACGTGCCCGTCTGGCTAATCACTCTCTCGAAGAACTGACCGAAATCCTGAAGCAATATAAAACATTGCACAACTCTACGGATGTGGATACTGTGAAACGTGCAATCCGCGCGATAGAAATTGAGGAGTATTATGCCGTGCATCCGGTTCCCGAACGGGAGTTTCCGAAGTTGAACAGCCTCATCATCGGGGTAGATATCGATCGGGAACTGCGTCGCGAGAAGATCACCCGACGGTTGAAACAACGGCTGGACGAAGGAATGGTGGATGAAGTAAGGCGATTGACAGAACAAGGCATTTCACCGGACGACTTGATTTATTACGGACTGGAATACAAATTCCTGACGTTATACGTCATAGGCAAACTGACTTACGAAGAGATGTTCACTGAGCTGGAGACGGCCATCCATCAGTTCGCCAAACGTCAGATGACTTGGTTCCGCGGCATGGAACGTCGGGGATTTACCATCCACTGGGTCAGTGCAGAGCTGCCTATGGAAGAAAAGATAGCCTTTGTGATAGAAAAACTGCGAGGGAATTAGTATCTTTGCCAGTCATTTACGAATGGTCTGTGAAAGATAAAAAATGCGATTGTTAATACAGTTAGGATAGAAATACGGTTATGAGTGTAGAACCTGGAAAATGGGGAGTGATCTACAACCCCAAAGCAGGTACCCGAAAGGTACAGAAACGATGGAAAGAAATCAAGGAGTACATGGACAGCAAAGGTGTCAACTATGACTATGTACAATCCGAAGGTTTCGGTTCTGTAGAACGTCTTGCCAAAATTCTGGCGAACAACGGCTATCGTACCATTGTCATCGTAGGTGGCGACGGTGCGCTGAACGATGCCATCAACGGTATCATGCTCTCTGATGCCGAAGACAAGGAGAACATCGCCCTTGGCATGATCCCGAACGGTATAGGAAATGACTTTGCCAAATACTGGGGACTCAGTACCGAATACAAACCTGCCGTAGACTGTATCATCAACCACCGTCTCAAGAAAATAGACGTAGGCTTCTGCAACTTCTACGACGGCAAGGAACACCAACGCCGTTATTTCCTCAATGCAGTCAACATCGGGCTAGGCGCAAGGATTGTGAAAATCACCGACCAGACCAAACGTTTCTGGGGGGTGAAATTCCTGTCGTACGTTGCCGCCCTCTTCTCGCTGATATTCGAACGCAAACTATACCGGATGCACCTTCGTATCAATGACGAGCACATCCGCGGGCGCATCATGACCGTATGTGTAGGAAGCGCCTGGGGCTGGGGACAGACTCCGAGTGCCGTACCCTACAACGGCTGGCTGGATGTATCCGTCATCTACCGTCCGGAATTCCTGCAAATCATTTCGGGATTGTGGATGCTGATTCAGGGAAGAATCCTGAACCATAAGATGGTGAAAAGCTATCGGACAAGAAAAGTAAAAGTGCTCCGCGCACAAAATGCTTCCGTCGATCTGGACGGTCGCCTGCTGGCAAGACATTTCCCACTGGAAATAGGCGTATTATCAGAAAAGACGACCCTGATTATTCCGAATTAGCCAACAGAACCGGGCTTCTGGCGAAAAACAGCCCTTCACTCATGAAACTATAAATAAGTAATTAGTAACTTGTAATTAATAAAATGATCGAACTTAAGAACAATCCTGCCGGTAACTTCTTTCTGCTGGCCGGTCCATGTGTAATAGAAGGTGAAGAGATGGCAATGCGCATCGCTGAGCGTGTGGTCGGAGTCACTGAAAAATTACAGATTCCTTATGTATTCAAAGGTTCTTACCGCAAGGCAAACCGTTCGCGTCTTGATTCATTCACAGGCATCGGTGACGAGAAGGCACTCAAAGTGCTGAAAAAGGTACATGATACTTTCGGAGTGCCCACAGTGACGGATATCCATTCGGCCGACGAGGCTGAGATGGCTGCCGAATACGTAGACATTCTCCAGATTCCGGCTTTCCTTTGCCGTCAGACGGATTTACTGGTTGCTGCTGCTAAAACGGGTAAGACGATTAACATCAAGAAAGGACAGTTCCTCTCTCCGCTCGCCATGCAGTTTGCCGCTGACAAAGTGGTGGAAGCAGGCAACAAGAACGTGATGCTGACCGAACGCGGAACAACCTTCGGTTATCAGGACCTTGTAGTAGACTACCGGGGGATTCCGGAAATGCAAACGTTCGGTTATCCGGTCATACTGGATGTCACCCATTCATTGCAGCAACCCAACCAGACCAGCGGAGTGACCGGTGGTATGCCCCAACTGATCGAAACCGTAGCCAAAGCCGGCATCGCCGTAGGAGCCGACGGTATCTTTATCGAAACACACGAAAACCCCGCCGTAGCCAAGAGCGACGGAGCAAACATGTTGAAGCTGGACCTTCTGGAAGGACTATTAACGAAATTAGTCAGAATACGGGAAGCTATCAAATAACTCTTTTTTCTGCCCGTTTGTGATTATACACAAAAGAATACGACAGATATTTCAAACAACTTTTTTATAAACTAAATAGAACATGAAACATTTATTACGTGGATTTTTTATTGCAGTTCTCTTTATATGCTGCAACTTCCAACTCGTGCTTGCACAACCTATGCAAACACTGCCCGTGGACAAAAATGTCCGCATAGGTAAACTTGACAACGGGCTTACTTATTACATCCGACACAACGCACTCCCAGAAAAACGCGTCGAATTTCACATTGCACAGAAAGTGGGTTCCATCCTTGAAGAGCCGCAACAGCGCGGTTTGGCTCACTTCCTTGAACACATGGCTTTCAACGGAACAAAAAACTTCCCGGGTGATGAAACCGGACTGGGCATCGTGCCTTGGTGTGAGACTAAAGGTATCAAGTTCGGAACAAACCTGAATGCATACACCAGTATCGACAAAACAGTATACCGAATCAGCAATGTACCTACCGACAACGTCAGTGTAGTAGACTCTTGTCTGCTGATCCTGCACGACTGGTCAAGCGCCATCAACCTTGCCGACAAGGAAATCGACAAAGAACGTGGTGTGATCCGTGAAGAATGGAGAAGCCGTAACAGTGGTATGCAGCGCATCATGACCAATGCCCTGCCTGTCATGTATCCGGATTCCAAATATGCAGACTGTATGCCAATCGGAAGCCTCGATGTAATCAACAATTTCCCTTATCAGGACATCCGTGACTACTATGCGAAATGGTACCGTCCGGACCTGCAAGGTATCATGATTGTCGGCGACATCAATGTAGATGAAATGGAAGCAAAGCTGAAAAAGGTATTTGCAGACGTGAAAGCTCCGGTGAATCCGGCTGAACGTATCTACTATCCGGTAGCAGACAATCAGGAACCGCAAATCTTTATCGGTACGGACAAGGAAATCGAAACTCCTTCCATCAGCTTCTTCTTCAAGAGCGAAGCCTTCCCGGATTCACTGAAGAATACAATCAACTATTACGGCATTCAATACATGATTAGCATGGGAGTTACAATGCTGAACAGCCGTTTGGCAGAAATCCGTCAGCAAGCGAATCCTCCTTTTACAGGTGCAAGTGCAGGTTATGGCGACTTCTTCGTAGCCAAGACCAAAAATGCTTTCGGAGTAGACGCCAGCAGCAAAATCGATGGTATCGAACTGGCCATGAAAACGATTCTCGAAGAAACTGAACGCGCACGCCGCTTCGGATTCACCGAAACTGAATATGACCGTGCCCGTGCCAACTATCTGCAACGCGTAGAATCTGCTTACAATGAACGCGAAAAGATGAAAAACGACACTTATGTCAACGAATACATCAGTAACTTCCTTGACAATGAACCGATGCCGGGCATTGAATACGAATATGCTATGATGAATCAGCTGGCTCCAAACATTCCGGTAGCGGCTATCAATCAAGTGATGCAACAGCTGATCACTGACAACAATCAGGTAGTACTGTTGGCAGGTCCGGAGAAGGAAGGTGTAAAATACCCGACGAAAGAAGAAATCGCTGCTTTGCTGAAACAAATGAAATCTTTCGATCTGAAGCCTTACGAAGACAAAGTTTCTAACGAACCATTGCTGAAAGAAGAGCCGAAAGGCGGAAAGATCGTTTCTGAAAAAGCCGGAGATATTTACGGAACAACAAAACTTGTTCTGTCCAACGGTGTGAAAGTATATATCAAAACAACCGACTACAAAGCTGACCAGATTCTGATGAAAGGTACCAGCCTTGGTGGTAGCAGCCAGTTCCCCGACAAAGAGATTCTGAATATCTCTCAAATCAACAGCGTAGCAATGGTTGGTGGTATCGGTAACTTCAGCAAAGTAGATTTGAGTAAAGCACTTGCAGGCAAACGTGCTTCTGTAGGAGCCGGTGTGAGCGCAACAACAGAAACGGTTTCCGGCAGTTGTTCTCCGAAGGACTTTGAAACAATGATGCAGCTGACTTATCTGACTTTCACTGCTCCCCGCAAGGACAACGAAGCATTCGAATCATACAAGAACCGCATGAAAGCCGAATTGCAGAATGCTGACGCTAATCCGATGACCGCATTCAGTGATACAGTCTCTTATGCATTGTACGGCAATCACCCACGTTCTTTCAGCATGAAAGAAAACATGGTGGACAAGATCGACTATGACCGTGTAATGGAAATGTACAAAGACCGTTTCAAAGATGCGAGCGACTTTACATTCTACTTTGTAGGAAACATTGATGTTGAGAAAATGAAACCGATGATCGCCAAATATCTGGGTGGTCTGCCATCTATCAATCGCAAAGAGACTTTCAAAGATACGAAGATGGAAATCCGCAAAGGTCAATACAAGAACGAGTTTGCCAAGAAACAAGAAACACCGATGGCAACCATCATGTTCCTGTTCAACGGTACTTGCAAATATGATTTACGCAACAACCTTACTCTCAGCATCCTCGATCAGGCATTGGATATGGTTTACACCGCAGAAATCCGTGAGAAAGAAGGCGGTACTTATGGCGTAAGCTGCAGCGGAAGCCTCACCAAATATCCGAAAGAACAACTCGTGCTTCAGATTGTATTCCAGACCGATCCGGCCAAGAAAGACAAACTATCGGGCATCGTCATCGAACAGTTGGAAAAAATGGCCAAAGAAGGTCCGTCTGCCGAACACATGCAGAAGATCAAAGAGTATATGCTGAAAAAATACAAAGACGCCCAAAAGGAAAACGGCTACTGGCTGGGCAATCTGGATGAGTATTTCTACACAGGTATCGATTATACAAAAGACTATGAAACGTTGGTCAACAGCATCACAGCAAAAGATGTACAGGAATTCCTTGCCAAGCTGATGAAACAGAACAACGAAATCCAAGTCATCATGACCGTACCTGAAGAAGAAGCTAAATAAACTTTTATAGCATACCAACAGTATGATGATATTTAACGAATTACGCAAACATGGACGGCTCGCCTCCAAACGGCATCCGATGTATGAAAAGAACAAAGTTGCCAAAATATTCGGATATATCGGGGTTGCTTTTTGGGCAGGATACCTGATATTCTTCGGTACGACGTTTGCATTCGGTTTTGCAGATATGGTTCCCAACCGGGAACCATATCATGTAATGAATGCCGTTGCCCTGATATTTATTCTGGCACTTGACTTCCTCTTGCGTATTCCGTTCCAAAAGACACCGACGCAGGAGGTAAAACCTTACCTCCTGTTGCCGGTTAAACGAAATCGGATCATCGATTTCCTGCTTATCCGTTCGGGACTTAGTCTGTTCAACCTGTTCTGGTTGTTTATGTTCGTCCCCTTTTCCTTCATTACCATTACCAAATATTTCGGTATCTCAGGTGTACTCACCTATCTCATAGGCATCTGGCTTTTGATCGTTGCCAACAATTACTGGTACTTGTTATGTCGCACACTAATCAATGAACGTATTTGGTGGGTGCTGCTCCCCATCGCTTTCTACGGTGGACTGGGCTGCCTTGCCTTTATTCCCGAAGACAGTCCCCTGTTCTACTTCTTTATGGACCTGGGCGACGGATATATCAACGGGAATATTCTCTGTTTCCTCGGTACCATTCTTGTCATAGCCATCTTATGGCTGATTAACCGCAAAATCATGTCCGGCCTCATCTACGCCGAATTGGCAAAAGTAGATGATACCCGCATCAAGCATGTTTCAGAATACAAATTCTTCGAGCGATACGGAGAAGTTGGTGAATATATGCGGTTGGAATTAAAAATGCTTTTGCGCAACCGGCGTTGCAAAGGTGCATTGCGCAATGTTCTCCTTGTAGTCATCGCCTTCTCCTGCCTGTTGAGCTTTTCAAGCCTTTATGACACGAGCACCATGACTACCTTTATCTGTGTTTACAACTTTGCCGTATTCGGCATGATCATCCTTTCGCAACTCATGTCCTTCGAAGGCAATTACATCGATGGACTAATGTCCCGCAAAGAATCCATCATGAGTCTGCTGAAAGCAAAATATTATATCTATACTATCGGCGAGATCGTCCCATTTGTCCTGATGATTCCCGCCATTGTAATGGATAAAGTTCCCTTACTGGGTATCTTTGCCTGGTTCTTCTATACCACCGGTTTTATCTATTTTTGTTTCTTCCAACTGGCTGTTTACAATAAGCAGACCGTAGCACTGAACGAGAAAGTGACAAGCCGCCAGACCAACAGCGCCATACAAATGGTTGTCAACTTCGGAGCTTTCGGTATCCCGTTGATCCTGTATTCTGTGTTGAATGCGTTTCTGGGTGAAACGGCCGCCTACTCTATCCTGTTCGCCATCGGGCTTGGATTCACACTGACTTCTCCGCTTTGGATCAGAAACGTCTATAAGCGTTTCATGAAACGGAGATACGAGAATATGGAAGGCTTCAGAGACAGTCGCCAATAAGAGATTTACGATTGAACCGATTAATCATTTACGATAAAAATACCAAGACAATGATAAGCATCAATAATCTTCAAAAGAAATTCGGCGAAAAGTTAGCCGTGAACATAGATCACTATGAAATCAATCAAGGCGATATGCTCGGATTGGTAGGAAACAACGGTGCCGGTAAAACAACACTTTTCCGGTTGATGCTCGACTTACTGAAAGCGGATAATGGGAATGTCGTCATTAACGAAATTGACGTCAGTCAAAGTGAAGACTGGAAAAACTTCACAGGTGCTTTCATTGACGATGGATTTCTGATAGACTACCTTACCCCGGAAGAGTATTTCTATTTTATCGGGAAAATGTACGGACTGAAAAAAGAAGAGGTGGACGAACGCCTTCTGCCGTTCGAACGTCTGATGAGCGGAGAAGTGATCGGACAAAAGAAACTGATCCGTAACTACTCAGCCGGTAATAAACAGAAAATCGGCATCATCTCCGCCATGCTTCATTATCCTCAGTTGCTGATACTCGACGAACCGTTCAACTTCCTCGATCCCAGTTCGCAATCCATTATCAAACATATGCTCAAAAAGTACAGCGAAGAGCATAATGCAACTGTAATCATTTCCAGCCACAATCTGAATCATACGATAGATGTATGTCCGCGTATTGCCCTGCTGGAGAATGGCGTCATCATCCGGGATATTATGAATGAGAATAATTCAGCTGAAAAAGAACTGGAAGACTACTTCAATGTAGAAGAATAAAGTTACTTATAATTTTACGATATACGAAAAGAAAGATAGCCGATGGGAGTGAACTTCAAACTAATCTTCATACTGACAGGACTGATCTTTATCCTTAGTTCCTGCCGCACGTCTGCTCCCCGTCTGGATTACCAGGCACTGGCACGCGCCTCCATCCTGCTGGGCGTGGACATCAATATGGAAGATAACCACAAACTCTATCTGGAATCGGCCGAATGGATTGGTGTTCCTTATCGTGGAGGCGGCGATTCAAAACGCGGTACCGACTGTTCGGGACTCACCTACCAGATATACCGGAAAGTATACCGTACTCAGGTTCCGCGAAATACCGAAGACCTGAGAAAAGAAAGTACCAAAGTCGCCAAACGGAATTTGCGAGAAGGCGATCTGGTATTCTTCAGCAGTAGCCGTTCCCGAAAAAAGGTAGCTCACGTAGGTATCTATCTCAAAAATGGGAAATTCATTCATGCCAGTACCAGCAAAGGAGTGATTGTCAGTCGACTGAGCGAAGACTATTACACCAGACACTGGATATCCGGAGGAAGAATACGCTGATTATCAACTTAAAAACATATAGAATCATGAAATCGTTTATTGGAGCAGTCATATTTATCTGCGTAGCGTTAAGCGCAAACGCACAGCTTTTATGGAAAGTATCTGGTAACGGACTTAGCAGCCCTTCATACATTATGGGGACTCACCATCTCGCTCCGTTGAGTGTCAAAGACGGCATTACCGGACTACAGAAAGCGATGGATGAAACACAACAGGTATATGGAGAACTGAAAATGTCGGATATCCAGTCTCCGGCCACCATCCAGAAGATGCAGAAAATGATGATGATAGAAAGCGATACGACTCTGACTACCCTCCTCTCACCGGAAGATTACGAAACCGCTAATAAATTCTGCAAGGAGAACCTGATGATGGACCTCAACATGGCACCCAAAATCAAACCGGCTTTCTTACTGAACAACATAGCAGTAGTGGCGTACATCAAGCACATCGGAAACTATAATCCGCAAGAACAGCTCGATACTTATTTCCAGACTCAGGCAACACAAAAAGGAAAAAAAGTGGATGGACTGGAAACTCCGGATTTCCAGTTTAACCTGCTATACAATGGAATTTCCCTGCAACGCCAAGCCCAACTGCTCATGTGTACCCTCAATAACATCGACAAAGAGGTGGAAAGCCTCAAAAGACTGACAGATGCCTACATGAAACAAGATTTGGAAACCATGTTGAAAATCAACGAAGAGCGTAAAGGAAATCAATGTGATGCACTTCCCACAGAAGAAGATGCCCTAATTTACGACCGCAATAAAACATGGGCACAGAAACTACCGGCTATCATGAAAGCCGCTCCTACCTTCGTTGCAGTCGGCGCTTTGCACCTGCCGGGTAATAAAGGCTTATTAAGCTTACTGAAAAAACAGGGATATACAGTAGAAGCAGTAAAATAATGAATTATAAAACTTATTTATTCGATTTCGACTATACACTAGCCGATTCATCACGGGGTATCGTTACTTGTTTCAGAAATGTACTTAATCGTCACCAATATACGAATGTCACTGACGAAGCGATCAAACGTACCATTGGTAAAACATTGGAAGAATCTTTCAGCATACTGACCGGAGTCACCGACTGGGAACAGCTCACCGCTTTTCGACAAGAGTACAGACTGGAAGCGGATGTTCACATGAACGTGAATACCCGCCTTTTTCCTGATACACTCTCTACTCTGAAAGAACTAAAAGAGCGAGGTGCCCGCATCGGCATTATCTCTACTAAATACCGTTTCCGTATACTTAGTTTTCTGGATGAGTATCTGCCGGAAAACTTTCTCGACATAGTGGTAGGCGGAGAAGATGTACAAGCTGCCAAGCCTTCACCGGAAGGAATAAAATTCGCTCTCGAACACTTGGGCAGGACTCCGCAAGAAACCTTATACATCGGAGACAGTACTGTGGATGCCGAAACAGCACAAAATGCGGGAGTAGATTTTGCAGGTGTCCTTAATGGAATGACTACCGCTGACGAACTCAGAGCATATCCGCACCGGTTTATTATGGAGAATTTATCCGGTTTGCTATATATCTGATTATCTTCTGTTACAACAGCAAAAAAATAAAGGAAATATTTGTCTGAAACAAATAAAAGAAGTACTTTTGTGCCCGATTATTCCGCAACGGGTTCGATAAAGAGCTCTTTAAGTGATTAAAGACCACCCGCCGGAGCTAACTTATACATTATATATAAGATGTACGCAATTGTAGAAATTAACGGTCAGCAATTTAAAGCAGAAGCTGGTCAGAAACTGTTCGTTCACCACATTGAAGGTGCAGAAAACGGTTCAACTGTAGAATTTGAAAAAGTTCTTTTAGTAGACAAAGACGGAAACGTAACTGTAGGTGCTCCGACTGTAGAAGGTGCTAAAGTTGTTTGCCAGGTTATTTCAAACTTGGTTAAAGGTGACAAAGTTCTTGTATTCCACAAGAAAAGAAGAAAAGGTTACAGAAAACTGAACGGTCACCGTCAGCAGTTCACAGAGTTAACAATCACAGAAGTAGTAGCTTAATCATTTAAAAAGTAAGAAGAAATGGCACATAAAAAAGGTGTCGGTAGTTCTAAGAACGGCCGCGAATCACATAGCAAAAGATTAGGCGTTAAGATATTTGGTGGTGAAGCTTGCAAAGCAGGTAATATTATCATTCGTCAAAGAGGTACTGAATTCCATCCGGGTGAAAACATCGGAATGGGTAAAGACCACACTCTTTTCGCTTTAGTAGATGGTACAGTTAAATTTAAAGTAGGTAGAGAAGACAGAAGATATGTTTCTATCATCCCTGCTGAAGCAACAGAAGCATAACCTGTACAACTGAAAATATTCAAGAAAAGGAGATGTAATCCAAAGGATTGCATCTCCTTTCTTTTTTTATGCAGATTTTCATTGCTCGCTTATTCGTTTTTTCTTTATCTTTGTAGCCTTAATAAAGAAAGTTCATAAAAAGTATAGATATGCTTACCATTAAACAAATTACAGAAAATACAGAAGCGGTACTCCGCGGACTGGAAAAGAAGCATTTCAAGAATGCAAAAGAGACGATTGACGAAGTCATCGCCCTCAACGACAAGAGACGTACTACGCAAAACCTATTAGATAAGAACCTGGCAGAGGTTAATTCACTTTCCCGCACGATCGGTCAGCTGATGAAAGAAGGAAAGAAAGAAGAAGCCGAAGCTGCACGTGCACGTGTTGCCGAACTGAAAGAAAGCAACAAAGCGCTGGACGCTACCATGACACAGGCTGCTACAGACATGCAGAATGTACTTTATACGATCCCCAACATTCCTTATGACAGCGTACCCGAAGGCGTAGGTGCCGAAGACAATGTCGTAGAAAAGATGGGAGGCATGGAAACAGAACTTCCCAAAGATGCACTGCCTCACTGGGAACTGGCTAAAAAATACGATTTAATCGATTTCGACCTAGGTGTAAAGATTACAGGTGCGGGCTTCCCCGTATACAAAGGAAAAGGTGCCCAACTGCAACGTGCCCTGATCAACTTCTTCCTGGACGAAGCACGCAAATCCGGATATACTGAAATCATGCCGCCGACAGTAGTCAATGCCGCTTCAGGTTATGGTACAGGCCAGCTTCCCGACAAAGAAGGACAGATGTATCATTGCGAAGTAGATGATCTCTATCTGATCCCGACAGCCGAAGTACCTGTCACTAACATCTACCGTGATGTTATCCTGGAAGAAAAACAGTTGCCGATTATGAACTGCGCATACACACAATGTTTCCGTCGCGAAGCCGGTTCTTACGGTAAAGACGTACGCGGGCTGAACCGTCTGCACGAATTCTCCAAAGTAGAATTAGTGCGTATCGACAAGCCGGAACATTCTAAAGAATCCCACCAGCAAATGCTTGACCACGTAGAAGGCCTGTTGCAGAAACTGGAACTTCCATACCGTATACTCCGCCTTTGTGGTGGTGATATGAGCTTTACTGCTGCGCTTTGTTTCGACTTCGAAGTATACTCCGAAGCACAGAAACGCTGGCTGGAAGTAAGTTCCGTATCTAACTTCGACACTTACCAGGCCAACCGGCTGAAATGCCGCTACCGTAGTGCAGAAAAGAAAACAGAACTCTGCCATACGTTAAATGGATCAGCACTGGCACTACCACGTATCGTCGCCGCTTTATTGGAAAACAATCAAACCCCCGAAGGAATTAGAATTCCTAAAGCATTGGTTCCATACTGCGGTTTCGACATGATAGACTAAGAAACTTTCTACTCCTGTAAGGATGAGATATCTCTGCCCCTTACAGGAGTTTCCTTTATTAACCTTTAACACATTTACCCCCATGACAAAAAACACAAAAAGTTTCGTATTGCCATTGGCATTCATTGGCGTTATGTTCTTTTCACTGGGCTTCGCCCTTGGTATCAACTCAGTATTAGTCCCCGTATTGAAGGGATCACTGGAAATCAGTTCGGCCGAATCATATCTGATCATTGCCGCCACTTTCATCCCGTTCCTTATTTTTGGTTATCCGGCAAGCCTTACAATCAAAAAAATCGGATACAAACGAACAATGGTCCTTTCATTCCTTATGTTTGCCATAGCCTTCGGACTTTTCATACCATCGGCAAGTTATGAAAGTTTTCCTCTGTTTTTATTGGCTTCCTTTATCAGCGGAAGTGCCAACGCTTATCTGCAAGCTGCCGTAAACCCGTATATCACGATTCTGGGACCGATAGACAGTGCTGCCAAACGTATCAGCATTATGGGTATATGCAACAAACTCGCATGGCCGATTCCTCCTTTATTCCTGGCTTTCCTAATCGGAAAAGAAGTGACCGATATTACAGTAGCTGACCTGTTTCTGCCATTCTACGTTATTATCGCCGCATTCATCGCACTAGGTATTATCGCATACATGGCTCCCCTACCGGAAGTCAAAGCCGTCGGTGAAGACGACAGCGAAGAGGCAGCCGAAGCCTGTCCGTACGCCGCAAAGAAAACCTCCATCTGGCAATTCCCGCATTTATTATTAGGATGTCTTGCTCTCTTCTTATATGTAGGTGTAGAAACCGTATCACTGGGTACATTAGTAGATTATGCCACCAGCCTTCATTTGGAAAATGCAGCAATGTATGCCTGGATTGCTCCGATAGGCATTGTGATCGGTTACATCTGCGGCATCATCTTCATCCCTAAATATATGAGCCAGGCTACAGCACTGAAGATTTGTTCAGTGCTGGCTATCATCGGTTCCGTACTAGTAGTACTTACACCTGCCGATATATCCATCTATTTCATCTCATTTATGGCATTGGGATGTTCTTTAATGTGGCCTGCCCTATGGCCTTTGGCTATGGCAGATTTAGGAAAGTTCACCAAATCCGGTTCATCTCTTCTGATCATGGCAATGGCAGGCGGTGCTGTTATTCCGACCTTATTTGGCTATCTGAAAGACATTTCCGATATTCAGAAAGCATATTGGATTTGCCTTCCCTGCTTCCTGTTTATTCTATATTATGGGGTAGCCGGATACAAAATCAGAACGAAATAAATAAAGATATTCACATGGATATGGAAAGTCACTCATCAAAAGAGTGACTTTTCTTTTTATATTTCGTAAATAAGCCGTATCTTTGCCGAAATTTATAACATTCTGATAGCAGTTACGTAATAATACCAACAAATTAATTAGATAATGAACAAAATCATTAGCAAAGAACGCTTTTCTGAGAAAGTGTTTAAACTTGAAATTGAAGCTCCTTTAATTGCTAAATCCCGCAAAGCCGGCCACTTCGTCATTGTACGTGTAGGCGACAAGGGAGAACGTATGCCTCTGACGATTGCCGGTTCTGATTTGAAGAAAGGCACCATCACTCTGGTGATACAGGAAGTCGGGCTCTCCTCTACCCGTCTTTGTGAATTGAACGAAGGTGATTATATCACTGATGTAGTAGGTCCGCTCGGACAAGCTACTCATATTGAGAATTTCGGAACAGTTGTTTGTGCTGGTGGTGGTGTAGGTGTTGCTCCGATGCTTCCTATCGTACAGGCTTTGAAAGCTGCCGGAAACAGAGTGATCACTGTATTGGCAGGACGTAACAAAGACCTTATCATTCTGGAAAAAGAAATGCGCGAAAGCTCCGATGAGGTGATTATTATGACGGACGATGGCTCTTACGGGCGTAAAGGTCTGGTAACCGAAGGCGTGGAAGAAGTCATCAAACGTGAAAAGGTAGATAAATGCTTCGCCATCGGCCCTGCTATCATGATGAAGTTCGTTTGTCTGCTGACAAAGAAATATGAGATTCCTACCGACGTTTCATTAAATACCATCATGGTAGACGGAACCGGCATGTGTGGTGCTTGCCGTATCACGGTAGGAGGAAAAACGAAGTTCGTTTGTGTTGACGGTCCCGAATTCGACGGTCATCAGGTGGACTTTGATGAAATGCTGAAACGTATGGGTGCGTTCAAAAAAATTGAGCGTGAAGAGATGAACAAACTCCAGCCCGAATGTGAAGCAACGAAAGAGATAGATGAGAAAAGCCGCAACGCAGCCTGGAGACAGGAACTGCGCAAATCGATGAAACCGAAAGAACGTACAGCTATTCCACGTGTCGAGATGAACGAACTCGATGCCGAATACCGTTCACATAGCCGCAAGGAAGAAGTAAACCAGGGTCTGACCGCTGAGCAAGCAGTTACAGAAGCCAAGCGTTGTCTGGACTGTGCTAACCCTGGATGTATGGAAGGGTGTCCGGTAGGTATCGACATTCCGCACTTCATTAAGAACATTGAGCGTAGCGAATTCCTCGAAGCAGCCAAAACACTGAAAGAGACAAGTGCGCTTCCGGCTGTATGCGGTCGTGTCTGCCCACAGGAAAAGCAATGCGAATCCAAATGTATACACTTGAAGATGAATGAAAAACCGGTAGCTATCGGTTATCTGGAACGCTTCGCTGCTGACTTCGAACGTGAAAGCGGACAAATTTCAGTACCTGTCATTGCCGAAAAGAACGGCATCAAAGTGGCGGTGATCGGTTCGGGTCCTGCCGGATTATCATTCGCAGGTGATATGGCAAAATACGGTTATGATGTAACAGTATTCGAGGCACTCCACGAAATCGGCGGTGTATTAAAATATGGTATTCCGGAATTCCGTCTGCCAAACAAGATTGTAGATGTAGAAATAGACAACCTCGTTAAAATGGGCGTTACTTTCATCAAAGACTGCATTGTAGGAAAAACAATCAGTGTGGAAGATTTGAAGGAAGAAGGTTTTAAAGGAATATTTGTCGCTTCCGGTGCCGGTTTGCCTAACTTTATGAATATACCGGGCGAAAACTCGATCAATATCATGTCTTCCAACGAATACCTCACTCGTGTCAATCTAATGGATGCTGCGAGCGAAGACTCTGACACTCCGGTAGCTTTCGGCAAAAATGTGGCTGTCATCGGTGGTGGTAATACTGCTATGGACTCTGTCCGTACAGCCAAACGCCTGGGTGCTGAACGTGCTATGATCATCTACCGCCGTTCGGAAGAAGAAATGCCTGCACGTATCGAGGAAGTGAAGCATGCCAAAGAAGAAGGAGTCGAATTCCTGACATTGCACAATCCGATTGAATATATTGCCGACGAACAAGGTTGCGTGAAACAGGTCATTCTCCAGAAGATGGAATTAGGAGAGCCGGATGCTTCCGGACGTCGCAGTCCTGTAGCCATTCCGGGAGCTACGGAAACAATCGATATCGATCTGGCCATCGTCAGTGTCGGTGTATCTCCGAACCCGATTGTTCCGAGTTCCATTAAAGGACTGGAATTAGGACGCAAAGGAACCATTGCCGTAGATGACAACATGGAATCATCTATTCCGATGATCTATGCCGGCGGAGACATTGTGCGCGGAGGAGCTACCGTAATCCTTGCCATGGGAGATGGCCGTAAAGCCGCTGCTGCCATGAATGAACAACTGCAAAGCAAGTAAAAGGACCACCTTATTATAACAGAAAGCCCCGTCTGCTGAATGCAAACGGGGCTTTCTTATCACAAGATACTTCTTACTTCACTACGCTATTCGTCGCAGGGTCCGGGAAAATCACGGTCGGTTTAAACGACTTCGCTTCCTCAAAATCCATCAATGCGTACGACATGATAATCACAATATCATCCGGTTGCACCTTGCGGGCGGCAGCACCGTTCAGACAAATCTTACCGGAACCGCGTTCACCTTTGATAATGTAGGTTTCAAAGCGTTCGCCATTGTTGTTATCAGCGATGTACACTTTTTCTCCCGGAATCATGTTGGCAGCATCCAGCAGGTCTTCGTCAATCGTGATACTACCCATGTAGTTCAAATTTGCCTCTGTGACACGTGCACAATGAATTTTCGACTTCAACACTTCAATCATCATAAGGTTTCGTCTTTTTTTAATTTAGATTTCTTTATACTTGATATTATCAATCAGTCTGACCTCTCCGCAGAACACTGTGATACAGCCTACTACATACAGAGAATCCTCCCAACTGCTTACCTTTTGCAGCGTGTTTCCGTCAACGATTTCAAAATACTCCAAACGCAATCCCGGAGCATCCTCTATCGCTTCTTCTACCATCTTCTGCGTCTCACTCACTGTATGAGATGCTGCAAAGGTACGACTTTTAAATAATGTCTGAGAAATATTTAAAGCATTTTCACGTTCTCGTGCTGATAAACGTTTATTCCGACTGCTCAGAGCCAATCCGTCTTCTTCACGAACGATAGGACAACCTACAATTTCCAGTTTATAATCCATCTGACGAACCATCTCCCGAATAATCGCCAGTTGCTGGAAATCTTTCTCTCCGAAATAAGCACGATCCGGTTGCACCGCGTCAAACAACTTGCTGACAATCTGGCAAACTCCGTTGAAATGTCCCGGACGGAAAGCCCCTTCCATCACCGTATCCAACGGAGCATAGCTGAATTCACGCGTATCCGGCTGCGGATACATCTCTTCTACTGAAGGAGCAAAGGCAAATGCTGCACCGCAATCTTCCAACAAGCGGCAGTCAGCATCCAGTGTACGCGGATACTTTGCTAAATCGTTTTTATCGTTAAACTGAGTGGGATTTACAAAAACACTCACTACTGTTACACCATTCTCACTTACGCTGCGCTTTACCAGTGATGCGTGTCCTGCATGTAAAGCACCCATTGTGGGTACCAGTCCTACCTTCTTACCCTGGGCTCTCAGTGCCGTCAATTCGGCCTGTAAGTCCTTGATAGTGTGTATTACTTTCATTTTTGTTAATTGGTTTATATTTTGGTCGTTTGCAAAAACTCTGCAAAATAAACTAATATTTGCCACATAAAGAAAGAATATGGTATTTAAAGTTCCTTTTTTTTGCTATCTTTGCAGAATATTATAGTGAACTATTGTTATTATGACAAAGGCGAATAAAGTTTTATTTATTACTCAAGAGATTACACCTTACGTTTCAGAATCCGAAATGGCCAATATAGGTAGAAACCTTCCACAGGCAATACAAGAAAAAGGCCGTGAAATCAGGACATTTATGCCTAAATGGGGAAACATTAACGAACGCAGAAATCAACTGCATGAAGTAATTCGCCTCTCCGGTATGAACCTGATCATCGACGATACTGATCACCCCCTTATTATAAAAGTTGCTTCTATTCAATCCGCACGTATGCAGGTATATTTCATCGATAATGATGATTATTTCCAGAATCGCTTGCAGACAGCGGATGAAAATGGTGTGGAATACGATGACAACGACAGTCGTGCTATCTTTTATGCACGCGGTGTGCTGGAAACAGTGAAGAAACTTCGCTGGTGTCCTGACGTAATCCACTGTCATGGATGGATGACGGCATTGGCTCCTCTTTATATTAAGAAGGCCTACAAGGACGAACCCTCGTTCCGTGATGCTAAAGTTGTATTCTCGGTATATGAAGATGATTTCAAGAATACGCTCAGTGAAGATTTTGCAACCAAACTGATGTTGAAAGGCATCACCAAGAAGGATTTGGCTGGTTTGAAGGAACCGGTAGACTATGCGGCACTTTGTAAACTTGCCGTTGATTATTCTGACGGAATCATACAAAACAGCGCAAAGGTAGACGAATCAATCATTGAGTACGCCCGTCAATCAGGCAAACTGGTACTTGATTATCAGGATCCGGAAAACTACGCAAACGCTTGCAACGAATTCTACGATCAGGTATGGGAAACCACTACAAATAAAGAAGAAGAATAAAAATCTAGATACGACAATCATGAAAGCAAAATATGCCTTGATAGCTTTATTGGCAATCACATTTTTCGGATGCGATGATAATACAGGCGGACTGGGATTAGGAATGTTCCCGGGCAATGACCAAAATATCAAAGGAAAGTTATCCACGTTTGATGTAACTACTAAATCAATTCCTACTGGAAAGATCTATGCCAAAACCAACATCGGATATGTTGGAAAGTTCACTGATGAAACATTCGGTACTTATCAGGCAGGCTTCCTTGCTCAACTGAATTGTCCGGATGGCTTAACTTTTCCTGAAGTATATACAGAAAAGAAAGATGCTAGCGGTAAAGTTATCTCAGCTACAGGAAAAATGGTTATAACTAATGAAGATGACGAAACGATTGAAATCATTAAGGATGACCAAGGTAATCCTATTGGCAACATACGTACTACCGAACTTTTCTTATTGTATGATAACTATTTCGGTGACTCACTGACTGCTTGTAGATTGAGTGTTTATGAATTAGGTGGAGATAATAAAGAAACACTAAACACAGATAATGCGTATTATACAAATATTATTCCTGAAGAATTCTATGATAGCCAGAATCTTTTAGGAACAAAAGCTTATACAGCCGTAGACTACTCCCTATCTGAAGAAGACCGTAATTCAAGTACATACGTACCCTATATTCACGTTGCTTTTAAAGAAGACAGAGCTAAAGAAGTGGGCAAAAATATTCTAGAAGCATCAAGAGCAGCTGGAAAAAAATTTAATAATCAGTTATTTGGAAAAGCCTTTCCAGGGATTTACGTAAAAAGCGATTATGGTGACGGAACAGTACTTTATGTAGATCAAGTACAAATGAGAGTAGTATACAAATGTTATGCTACAGATTCCATCACAGGCATTAAATTAAAAAAGCAAGATGGAGTTAACGATTCAACCTATTATACTTGGCGTCAATTTGCTTCTACCAGAGAAATTATTCAGGCTAATCAATTAAGTAATGACGAACAAGCCATTAATGAAAGAATAAATGAAAAAACCTGTACTTATTTAAAAAGTCCGGCAGGTATATTCACTGAAGCTACATTACCAATTTCTGACATAGAGAACGAATTAACTGGCGATACCTTAAATGCAGTAAAACTGACATTCACTAATTACAATCAATCAAGTGACAAGAAGTTTGGTATGTCTATACCATCTACTGTAATGCTTGTACGCAAGAAATTCCAGGATAGCTTCTTTAAAGACAATAAGTTGAGCGATGGTGTATCTTCTTATCTAACTTCACATACAAGTAGTACAAATCAATATGTATTCAGCAACATCACCAAATTGGTAAATGCCTGCATTGCAGAAAAGGAAGAGGCTAAGAAAGCAAAGGGTAGTGAATGGAATGAAGCTGACTGGTTACAAAAAAATCCAGATTGGAATAAGGTAGTACTTATACCTGTACTTGTGACTTATGACTCTTCAAACACTACAACCGGTCAGGCTAATATTATTAGAATACAACATGACTTAAAACCTGGTTATGTACGTCTGAAAGGTGGAGAAGCTGGAGAAAATCCAGGTGGTGAGAATTACAAGTTGAAACTTGAAGTTATTTCTACAGACTTCGGATTAACAACTAAGTCAAACTAAAAAGATATATAAAATAAACAGCGCGGGGTACTTCGGTAATTCGCGCTGTTTTTTATATGTACCTGTCACTGGAATTAATAGCAAACAAGCCCTTTTCGGACAATCCCATTCCTATATAACATTCCAATATAACATCGCAATATAAAAAAACAACCGTGAGGTGATTCCCATCTCCCCACGGTTACAACCAGTTAATTTATTATTATCTTATTCTTCTTTCTTTGCAGTAGCTTTCTTGCGAGTAGCTTTAGCTACCGGTTCCTTTTTCGCAGCTACTTTCTTGGTAGCTTTTGCAGCTCCTTTTTCAGCTTTTGCCTGCCATTTGGTTACTTCCTTTTGCAGTTCGGCTATCTCCTCACCCTGATTCTTAATAGTAGTCAGCAGAGAGTTAAGCTCTTCATTATCTACATCAACAGGATACAGTGAATCTACTCGTTTGATAAAGTCGCCCAAGATATTCATGTAGTTAGTGAAGGCATCGTAAGGAGAGTCATAGATGCCACGATTCAGCCAGATACCTGTATTCTTGGTAGTCATGAAACGGAAGTTGTTGCTGGCTTGCAGATAATCCCAGTCCTGCTTGATACGACGGTCGTCACACAGGTGAACACGTTCTGCTACGCTATACAACTTGTTGAAAGCCTCACGCTGCAGGATATTACCCAGCCAACTGCTTGTATCTCTTTCTTCGTCCACCCATGACATTGGATAAGGAACATCCAGTTGAGATACAGATTTCAATTTAGATACAATCTCTGTTGGAGTAGAGAACGTGATACCCTTTGATTTAGCACATTCGGGCAATGCTTTCAGGAATTCCAGGATATTGGAAGAAAGCGGCTGAGCCATACCCAATGCACTTAATTCCATAAAGATATTAATCACTTGCTCTTCTTGTGGCAACGCATCAATCCAGTTAATATACTTATCAGCAAATAATGGATATTCCGGCCATTCCGAATTGGAGAAACGCAATCCTATATCATCAGAAAGTTTAAAGTCTCTCAACAGCAATTTGAGACTTGGAGCCTGATTGCAGTGATATACATAGTGCGGGCTCTTCCATCCCAATACATGTTTTGCACCTTCCGTCAGCATTCCCTTAAAGCCCATAGAAGCTACCAGTCCACCTATTTCATCCGAATAAATCAAGCTGGAATTGCGGAACACCTTCGGTTCTTTGCCAAACATCTGTTTCATTTTATCACGCTGGCGAAGCACTTCTTCACGGAAGCAGTCTTCGTTAGCCAAAGATGACAAGCCGTGTGAATAAGGTTCGCAAAGGAACTCACAACAGCCGGTATCATTCAACTGGTGCAGCAAGTCAATCACCGCCGGAGCATGAATTTCAAGTTGCTCCAATGCCACACCGGAAATAGAAAGCGCCACTTTGAAAGCTCCTCCCGAGTTTTTCACCATCTCAATCAACGTACTGAGAGCAGGTATATAAGATCGTTCGGCAACCTCATTCATACCGGTTTCATTTGCATAGTCATCATAGTAATAATGATCGGTGCCGATATCGAAAAAACGGTAGCGTTTCAAGTGTATAATCTGATGTATTTCGAAATAAAGACAGATCGTTCTCATAGTCTATATCATTTTATTGTTTACCATAATTTTTAATAACCTCATCATAGATACCGCGAACTTTATATCCCACGTTCTCCCATTTAATCTCATCCACTTCTTTCTTACCCTCTTCTTTCAGGTACTCGTACATAGCCGGGTAAGTACAGATAGAATAAATGGCATCCGCCATAGCGTGAATATCCCAGTAGTCAGTTTTAATACATTTATCCAAAATTTCGGCACAGCCGGATTGCTTGGATATAATGGAAGGTACACTGCATTGCATGGCCTCCAACGGAGAGATACCGAATGGCTCAGATACAGAAGGCATAATGTATACGTCACTGGCTTTCAGCACTTCGTACACCTGCTTTCCTTTCATAAAACCGGGGAAATGGAAACGGTCCGCAATACCGCGTTCGGCTACCAGACGAATCATTTGATCCATCATATCACCACTACCGGCCATTACGAAACGGACATTGCGCGTACGGTGCAATACCATTGCTGCAGCCTCTACAAAGTATTCCGGTCCTTTCTGCATGGTAATACGTCCCAGGAAAGTAACGACCTTTTCGCTCGGATTCTTTTGAGGAACAATATCCTGTATCTCTTGTGACAAAGGAGAAACGGCATTATGCACAGTAGACACCTTCTTCGGGTCCTGAAAATACTTATGGATCACAGTCTGACGGGTCAGTTCGCTCACACACATGATGTGGTCGGCATTGTCCATACCATTCTTCTCAATGGCATACACTGTCGGATTGACATTGCCGCGACTACGGTCGAAATCAGTAGCATGCACATGGATCACCAATGGCTTACCAGATACTTGCTTGGCATGTATCCCTGCCGGATAAGTCAGCCAGTCATGAGAATGAATGATATCAAACTCCTGCTGACGTGCTACCACCCCGGCAACGATCGAATAGTTATTGATCTCTTCGTGCAGGTTGTCCGGATAACGTCCGGAGAACTCGATGCATCCCAGATCATTCGTATTGAGATAGTTGAAGTCGGCATAGATATGATCGCGCAAGTCATAGAACAATTGCGGATCCATATAACTGCCTACGCGTCCTTTCACATAGTCCCAACCGACATTTTTCCACACTACCGGCGTGCTGTTCATGCCGATAATTCTTAAAAAGCTCTGATCTTCGTCTCCCCATGGTTTGGGAATACAGAATGTAATCTCCAGATCATCCTGCTGAGACATTCCTTTTGTCAGACCATAACTGGCAGTCCCTAACCCTCCTAAGATATGCGGGGGGAACTCCCATCCAAACATTAAAACTTTCATTTTCGTTCCTCCTCTTTTTAATAATACTTAGACAGTAGCTTCAGAATACGCAGTACTTCGGCGACATTCATGGCAAACGATACAGCTCCGCGTCCTTTAAAAGGCGGATTACCATCGAAAAGTTCAGGCAGCGAACTGATACAATGAATTGTCAGTTCATCTTCGAGACCAATAAGCTGGCGTTCAATGAACGACAGGCCACTCATCTTATAAATTCGCAGATAGGCTTCCATATAGAATCCCATCAGCCAAGGCCAGGCTGTGCCTTGGTGGTAAGCGTAGTCACGCTGTATCTGAGGACCAACATAGTTAGGGTTATAGCCCCCGCTCTTCGGACTCAAGGTACGGAGTCCCTTGGGGGTGAGCAACTCTTTGGTTGCGATGTCGAGCACTTGCTTCTTTTGTGCCCGGTCCAACGGAGAATAATCGAATGCTACGGCGAATATCATGTTGGGGCGTACGCTCCAGTCCATCATATTTCCGTCTACATAGTCAAGTAAATATCCATATTCGTTGCGGAACACTTCGATAAATGATTTTCCCGTCACTTCCGCCTGTGCGTCAAGCGCATCGGCCAAAAGAACGTTTCCATCTTCACGAACCAGATCGGCAACGAAACGAAGCGCATTATACCACAAAGCATTAAATTCTACGATATATCCCGTACGGGGAATCACCGGATGTCCGTTTACGGTGGAGTTCATCCACGTAATCGCCTTATCGGTGCCATTGGCATAAAGCAGACCGTTTTCATGCAGGAAGAGGTTCTCATGTTTCCGCTGACGGATAAATTCGATGATATCTTTCAGCAGTTCGCCATATTTCTGACGGCATTGTTCGCGAGAGGTCTCCTTGGCATACTGTTGCAAAGCCCATACGGCCCAAAGCAGTACATCCGGATGCTCCATCTCGTAAATCTTGTATCCTGCCGGCTCATCATTGATGAAGCTTCGAATCGCTTTTTCCGCTGTCTTCATCACATCTTCAAACTGATCCACCTCGTCCAGCGCAAGTGTCAGTCCCGGCAAGGATATAAACATATCGCGGGCACGGCACTTGAACCACGGGTAACCGGCAAGGATATAATGTTCTCCTTCCTGCTGGTTGTGGAACTGATGGGCTGAGTTTTTCAGACAGTGATAGAAGCTATCGCGAGGCGTACGGTCAGCCACTTCGGCTTCGAACGTCTGCTTCAGTCTGCGCGGAGTAACTTCGGAAGTACCCGCAGAGAAAACGATGCTTTCTCCTTTCTTTATATCCACTTCAAAATATCCCGGAACATAGAGGTCTTCATTGAAGTCGTAGCCTCGCTCTTGTTCTTTCGGATATTCGAATCCACGATACCAGTCGGGCTGGAAATGGAACTCACAAGCCTTGTTCAACTGCATGAACAGTTCCGGATAACCGGGATACATACAAGTCTTGATACCATTTTCCACAAGCTGATAATCGCGGCTTGCCTGCGCATTCTCGTGAGTGTACTCTCGCACGCTCCGGAAAGCGAGGAACGGTCGGAAGCGCAAAGTCGTCGCCGAATGTGCGTCCAACAAAGTATAACGAATCAGGATTCTGTTTTCATGATGTACAAAGATTTTTTCTTTGCGTAACACTACTCCTCCAACACGGTAAGTTGTCGCCGGGATATGCTCACAATCGAATTCACGGATATACTTATGTCCATTCGGACTAAAGTTGTTTCCCTGATATTTATGCAACCCCAAGTTAAACTCAGCACCATGTTGAATTACCGTTTCATCAAGAGAAGATAGCAGCACATGATTTTCATCGTCGATATTGGGAACAGGAATTACCAACAGTCCGTGATATTTGCGTGTGTTACAATCAACAATCGTTGTACAATGATAAGCTCCTGCTTTGTTCGTCCGGAGAATCTCCCTTTGGAGACTTTCTTCCAGATTCGTCATGAGGGTCTTGTCAAATCGTAAATAACTCATAGTTGTGCATTATTTAAAGGTTAATTATTGGTCACTATATTCCTTATATATATCTATTGCTGTTCTGTATATATACCAGCCTGAGCATTGTATATATAGGTATAATGCCCAAATGTACAAATTCTAGATAAAAACAAAAATAAAAAGGCTTTTTATTTTCAGTTTTTGTGCAAATATTCGTAGTATTGCGTAAAATATCTAAAGAATAGAAAGTAATGAAGCGAGATATTCAGCGTATCATGCTGGCTACAGCGGTGCCGTTGTTCCTAATTTTTATCCTATTTCTGCTAAAGATCGTTGAAGTCGGCATGGACTGGGACTTCTCTCACATGGGAATATACCCTCTGGAAAAGCGAGGAATAACGGGTATTCTGACTCATCCGCTGATACACAGCGGGTTCAGCCATTTGCTGGCCAATACGTTGCCGCTATTTTTTTTATCATGGTGCTTGTTCTATTTCTACAGGGGGATAGCCGGACGTATTTTTATGATCATCTGGATCGGAGCCGGACTGCTGACCTTCATTATCGGCAAACCGGGATGGCACATCGGTGCCAGCGGACTGATTTACGGACTTGCCTTCTTTCTTTTTTTCAGTGGTATCCTGCGGAAATATGTTCCTCTGATTGCCATCTCACTGCTTGTCACCTTTTTGTATGGAGGAATCATCTGGCATATGTTCCCCTACTTCTCTCCCGCCAACATGTCATGGGAAGGACATCTCAGCGGAGGAATCATGGGAACACTCTGTGCATTCGGTTTCTTGAATCACGGGCCTCAACGACCAGAACCTTTTGCGGACGAAACGGATGAAGAAGAAGAGGAATCTCCGGAAGAAGATATCAACAATACAACCGACTCTACGGATATTACCTCATAAATCCCGGTTACGACTTATGCAATGCCTCAATCAGCAAGGTGATATTAGCAGTAAACAACCTTACTGAGATAGCGAGCAGGATGATACCGAAAAACTTACGGATGATATAGATCCCCCCTTTCCCGAGGAAACGTTCCACACGTCCGGTCATGCTTACTACAAAGTAGACCCATAGCATATTCAGTATCAAGGCAATAATAATGTTAACACTGGCATATTCGGCACGAAGCGAAAGAAGCGTAGTAAAAGCTCCGGCCCCTGCCAGCAGCGGGAAGACAAGCGGAACGAGTGTCGCTTCCTTTATCGGCCCCTGATTTTTGAAGATTTCTATATCCAGAATCATTTCCAGAGACATGAGGAAAATAACGAATGCGCCCGCCACGGCGAATGATTCGATATCTACATGAAAAAGTTTCAGCATCATATCACCCGCGTAGAAGAAGCCTATCAGTAAGGCAAAGGAGATGACAGTAGCCTTTGTTGCATTCACATCTTTCCCCTTTTCCTTCAGGTTAATAATAATAGGTATAGAACCGATAATATCTATTACTGCAAAAAGTACGATAAACGCACTGATCATTTGCTGCCAATTAAAACCCGTGAACATAATTCCTCCTTTTTTTTGCAAATATACTCTATTTTTATGCATTCAAACAATAAAAAAAACAAAAAGAAAGGGGATATGTGGATAGCAGTGTTGTATTATGAGTAAATTTGTACGATTAATAAGAGATTACAACGTATGGAAACAATGTTCGATACTTTGCTCCAATTACCTTTATTTCAGGGGCTTTGTCATGAAGATTTCACTAGTATTCTGGATAAAGTCAAGCTGCACTTTATCAAACATAAAGCTGGGGAAACCATCATAAAGAGTGGTAATCCCTGTACCCAGCTTTGTTTTCTGTTGAAAGGTGAGATTTCTATTGTCACCAATGCAAAAGAAAACATTTATACGGTCATCGAACAAATCGAAGCTCCCTATCTGATAGAACCTCAGTCTTTATTCGGTATGAATACCAACTATGCTTCTTCTTATGTGGCACATACGGAAGTGCATACTGTTTGTATCAGCAAAGCATTCGTACTCAGTGATCTGTTCAGATATGATATTTTCCGCCTCAACTATATGAATATCGTCAGCAACCGGGCGCAAAATCTCTATTCCCGTTTATGGGATGAACCCACGCTGGATTTAAAAAGCAAAATTATCCGTTTCTTTCTGTCACATTGCGAAAAACCGCAAGGGGAAAAGACTTTCAAAGTAAAGATGGACGATTTGGCGCGTTGTTTGGATGATACTCGATTAAATATTTCTAAAACACTGAATGAACTACAGGATAATGGTTTAATCGAGTTGCACAGAAAAGAGATTCTGATTCCGGATGCTCAAAAACTACTTTAAGAGATTGACAGTTTGGGTAGAACAATCTAATATATATAAGGTAGAAAAAAGTCAAAAGAACAGTCTTCTAATTATTTTCAAAGGAAAAATCGACCTAATTATTTAAATTAATTGCATTACTTTTCATCCTGGAGAGCAATAGAGACCTTATGCCAAATTGAATAATTTTGAAGAAGTCGTAATAGGACTTGGTATTTTTATACCCCAAAGTATATTTTCTACTGTTTCCATAGGCTATTCAAAGGTTATTAAGTGCATGTACTATTCTAAGACGGTGTAAAGTTATTAATAAAATCGAAAAATACAATATCTTTTTTATTTTAATTATCAACAAACACCATTTTTTTAGAATCTCAATTCTACTATATAGTTCATAAATTGTCATCCCAAGCATTCATCAACCAATTAATCAATTATATATAAGACACTTATATACACACATACCAAGTCCTATTACGACTTAGCCCCAATTAATCAATATGATTACAACCTTAAATTAACATTTATGAAAACTCTTAGCAACAGCCCTCCGCCTTTCAAAATCGGAGAATTTGATCTCATTCTTTACTTTTATTTCAGCACAGATCAGAATAGGTATAATATGTATTCTGAGTTCATTATCAACTTCAATACCCCCAATTTAAGAAGATGAATAATAGCAGTCAAACACACCCATATATTTTCAAACTTACTCATACATACAAAAACAAACGTATACCCCTTGTATGCATACCCTAGTTCTACCCACATAGTAGACACACAAGAGTAGGTTTCCCTATCACTTTTTTTTAACCAATCTAATTATTAACCTTTTATCACAGAAAAACAATGCGAAAAAGAAGAGTTTATTGGACGCTGTTCATTACAGCTTTCGCGTGGTTAGCTTCCTGTTCAGATGACGACATCAATGGAAGCAGCGGGTTCAACCCAAACCAGCCTATTGAGATTACAGAATTTTATCCTGATTCCGGAGGTATAGCCACTCCGATGATCATCGAAGGCCGCAACTTCGGTACAGACACCACTGGCATGAAAGTCTATTTTGAAGATGTAGACGGGATCAGACATCCTGCCGGATTAGTCAGCAGTAACGGTAGCAGAATCTATGCATTTGTTCCCAAAGGACTCACCTTCAAAAGAGAGATGAATATTCTTGTAGAAAGAAGAACGCCCGACGGTCAAGAATACATAGGCAAAGCACCAGACCAATTCCTATACAAGACACAAACCAGTGTTAGTACGGTAGCAGGACTTGCATCACCGGACAATAATATAAACACCGTTGGTGGTGACCTTGCCACATGTACTTTCTCCTCTCCTTTCTATCTCTGTATAGACGGTGAAGACAATATATTTGTGGTAGACCGTAAAGGAGACAGTGGAAAAGACAAACAACCAAACACAACCTGCCGTAATGAAAAAGGTGAAGGCGTAAACGGAAACATTTCAATGATTTCCATCGCCAGCAATTCTTCCATTGTATTAAAATATGGAACTGCATATATTAATGCACCGGCTTATTCTGATGAAAAAGATGCTGAAGCTGTTTACATTCCGGATGATGCCGGCATGAAATATTATGATATGCAAAAACTTCTAAATTATGTTCCCCGATATAGAACAGTCTTGAAATCAGAAGAACTCAGCACCGTAGACGAAAACAACTGGAAGCATTGCTTTGTAATCAACAAGCTGGATCATATGATCTATACGGTCATGTGGAAAGGGCAATTGGTTCGAATCAATCCTAAAAACCGTACAGCAGAAATTTTGCTAAAGAAAATATCTAATGTAGCAACAGGCGACGGCGGCAAAGCAGGAAGTGACTCCTATATCGCATTCAGCCCTATTAAAGGAGAAGAAAACGTACTCTATGTATCTCTTGCAGATTTTCACCAGATTTGGAGAGTGGACGTATCCAAGATCACTCCGGAAGATAAAGACACTTATAACGGAGAATCATACGCAGGAAAAGCAATCTACGAAGGAGTTATGAACGGGAAGGGCTGGGAAGACGGCTTGCTGAAGAACGCCAAATTCAGACACCCGCGCCAGATTTGTTTCACCGACGACGGAAAAATGTACATTGCTGACAGTGGTAATTCCTGCATCCGCGTAATAGATACTACTATGCCGAAAGAAAGAGCAGCCGTAACCACACCTATCGGTCTGCCGGGAGCGGAAGGTTATAAGGATGGAGGTCCGGAAATTGCCAAATTCCACTTCCCTTGCGGAGTAGCAGTCAACAGTGATGGAACTATTGTATATGTAGCCGACACACAGAACAAAGTGATTCGTAAATTATCCATTGAATAACCTTATACAAAATACAATATGAGAAATAATTTTCTACTGATTGTACTGATCATGGCGCTTATACCGCTGACGAGTTACAGTCAAGACAATAAGAAAAAACAGTTTACTGTAGCGGGGGTCGTAATAGACAAAACCGGTGAACCGCTACCGGGTACTACCATTTATGTTAAGAATGCACCGGGAGTGGGAACCTCAGCAGATATGGATGGTAAATTCAGTATCAAAGTAGATGCCAACCAAATATTAGTCATTCAGGCTATTGGAATGAAATCTATCGAGAAACTGGTGACTAAAGATGAAATGACACTCAAAGTTACATTGGAAGAAGATGACACCAAGCTTGACGAAGTAGTGGTCACAGGTATGACTTCACAAAAAAAGATATCAGTAGTAGGTGCAATCAGTACCATTGATGTAGCCCAGCTCAGTACTCCCGGTACTTCCCTCAACAACATGATCGGCGGACGGTTGGCTGGTGTCATCACCATGCAGAGTTCGGGCGAACCGGGAAAAAACATCTCCAACTTCTGGATTCGTGGTATCAGTACTTTCGGAGCCAGCTCCGGTGCATTAGTGCTGATTGACGGTATCGAAGGCCGCCTTGAAGACATTGATCCTGATGATGTAAAATCGTTCAGTATCCTGAAAGACGCCTCCGCCACCGCAGTGTATGGTACCCGAGGTGCCAATGGCGTGGTCTTGGTTACCACTAAACGTGGAGAAACAGGCAAACTTACCATCACAGGACGAGCAACATTAAAAGTATCGCACATCAAACGTCTGCCCGAATACCTGGGAGCTTATGACTACGCTCTCCTTGCCAATGAGGCACGTGCCATGTCGGGTGAAGACGACCTTTACTCCCGTCTGGAACTGGATCTGATAAAATACAATTTGGATAAAGACCTCTACCCGGATGTTAACTGGATAGATGAAATAATGAAACGCACATCTATCCAACAGAACTATTACATCAATGCACAAGGAGGAGGCGACATAGCCAGATATTATCTTTCATTAGGGTATCAGGATGAAGGAGCGGCCTACCGGCAGGAAGACAACCTGTTCAAAAAGCCTTTGTCATATAAAAAAATAACATATCGTGCCAATATTGACATGAATCTGACCAAAACAACCAAAGTTTATTTTGGTCTGGACGGATATATTTCCAACTATACCAGCCCGGGTGGACAAAACACGAATACGGTATGGTCAGCAGTCCGTCAGCTAACTCCACTGATGTTTCCTAAAACCTATTCAGACGGTACCTTCCCTTCTTATGGAAAACATGACCTTGCTTCTCCGTATGTCATGCTAAATAACACCGGATACACGCAAGATGAAACTCAGCGTAATATGCTTACACTCAAACTTGAACAGAAATTCGGAGGATTCCTGAAAGGAATGACAGCGTCGGTACAAGCGATGAGCGAAAATATCAATTATTTCAATGAAGGACGTTACATATGGCCTGACCTCTACCGCGCTACAGGAAGAAGTTCACAAGGGGTACTCATCAAAACATTACGTACTGCCAAAGAGAACATGAAATATACACAAAATAACAACAGATACAGAAAATACTACATGGAAGCCAAAGCCAACTGGGACCGTACATTTGGTTTGCACTCACTAGGAGCATTGGCTTTATATTACATGGAAGATGTTCATAACACCCAATGGAAGTATGACGCGATGGGTATCAATGCCATTCCTCAACGGCGTCAAAACTTATCAGGACGTGTTTCCTATGGCTATAACAATTGCTATTTCATTGATGCAAACTTCGGTTACACAGGTTCTGCACAATTCGAAAAAGGAAAAAGATTCGGCTTCTTCCCTTCCATTGCTGTAGGCTGGGTACCGACATCCTATAACTGGGTCAATGAGGCCATTCCCTGGTTAAGCTTCCTCAAGTTCCGCGGCTCCTACGGTCAGGTAGGTAATGACCAGATCAGTGGTGACCGGTTCCCTTATTTGACATTAATCAATGACAACGCCGCCTCTTACTGGGGATATCGTGAACGGGGTATTACAGAAACTGTGAAAGGAGCCGACAACCTTCAATGGGAAGTAGCAAAGAAACTCAACTTTGGTATCGATGCCAAGTTCTTCCACGACAAGCTCTCTGTCACTGTTGACTTTTTCCGCGATACACGTGATCACATCTTCCAGGATCGTGTGACGCTGCCTAAGTTTGTAGGTATGGTTACCGTCCCGAAATCAAATGTAGGAAAAATGCATAGCTATGGTTCTGACGGAAACTTCGAATTCTTCCACCAGATCAATAAAGACATGAGCTTCACTGTACGCGGCAATTACACTTTCTCTCAGAATATTATTGATTACTATGAAGAAAACAAGTTACCTTATGATTATCTGAGTGTAACCGGAAAACCCTTTAACATCCTTCGCGGATATATTGCAGAAGGTCTCTTCTCCAGTAAAGAAGAAATCAACACAAGTGCCGACCAAAGCGGATTCGGCCGCATTCGTCCGGGAGATATCAAATATCGTGACGTAAATGGAGACGGTATTATCAATGACAATGACAAAGTACCTTTGTCTTATTCCAACCAACTCCCCCGGGTAATGTATGGGTTCGGAGCCGATTTTCATTGGAAAGACTTAACCCTCAGCTTCCTTTTCAAAGGTTCGGCAAAAGTAGACTACTACCGTTCGGGACTCGGTAATGACGCAGGATGGATTCCCTTCTATAACGGAGAACTCGGCAACGTTATCAAGCTGGCCAACAATCCCAAGAACAGATGGACGCCCGCATGGTATTCAGGCACCACCGCTACGGAAAATCCCCATGCAGAATTCCCACGTCTCTCCTACGGAGGTAATACGAACAACTCCCAGCTTTCCTCTTTCTGGAAACGGAACGGTTCTTTCCTGCGCTTTCAGGAACTCAGTCTGAAGTACAACCTGAAGACTCCATGGATAAAAAAGACAGGACTATCTTCTGTCGATCTGGAGTTTGTTGCCAACAACCTTTTTACTATCGACAAAGTGAAGTATTTTGATCCGGAACAGGCATCTGCAAACGGGGCCGCTTATCCGATACCGGCAACTTACACGTTCCAGGTTTATCTTAAATTCTAAAAATAATATAGAACACTCATGAAAAAGTTATTCAAAATAATATTGGGAGCAACAGTAGGAAGTACACTACTACTCAGTTCCTGCAATTTTCTGGATGTAGACCCATACTTCGAAGCTACTTTCAAAGAAGACTCCATCTTTCACAGCAAGAAAAATGCTGAAGGTTATCTCTGGAACACTCCGAAAGGTTTTCCCGACGCAGGGGCTATCTGGGGAAATTCCTGGAATCCGGGGGAATCTGCTTCGGACGAAATAACACTTAAATATCAGACAAATGAATTTTGGGGACTACAATTTTCCGTAGGTACCATCAACAGCAGAAATCTGCCTATCCAAAACCAATGGTACGACATGTATGTCATTGTAGCAAGATGTAACAAAATGCTTAAAGAAGTCTACAATGTACCTGATATGAACGAAATGGACAGAAGACGTTATATCGGATATGTTCACTTTATGCGTGGGTACGCTTATTATCATCTTTTGATGAACTGGGGACCGTTGATTATCGTGGGCGATGAAGAACTGAGCACCTCCGAACCTGCCGAATATTATAATCGCGAACGGGCTACCTATGATGAGTCTGTAGATTATATATGCGATGAATTCCGACTGGCAACTCAAGGCATCTATTCGGCGGATGAGCAAAGCGTCAACTATTATCAACGTCCGACCAAAGGAGCAGCCATGGCACTCATCGCCCGTTTGCGCCTCTTCCAGGCTTCACCGCTTTTCAATGGCGGAGCTGCAGCCCGTAAATGTTTCGGGACCTGGAAACGTAAAAGCGACGGAGCCTACTATGTCAATCAAGAGTATGACCCGAGACGCTGGGCCGTTGCAGCAGCTGCCGCCAAACAGCTGACCAAAATGGGATACGAGCTACATACAGTGGAAGCAGATGCCCAGAACCCATATCCTCTGGCCTCCAATGTCCCTACTGCTAACTTCCCTGACGGAGCAGGCAATATCGATCCTTATCACTCTTACTCCGACATGTTCACAGGAGAAGGTATCATACAGACTAATAAAGAATTCATCTGGGCGATGGAATCCAGTAACGTCACTAACTATACCCATCACTCATTCCCTGTCAAGTTTGGCGGATGGGGTTCAATGTCTGTGCCGCAGAGGGTAATTGATTGCTATCTGATGGCAGATGGGCGGACTATTCATAATTCATCGGCAGAATATCCATATGAACCGGACTTCAGCAGACTCACCGGCGAATCCAAAAAACTGGGGACATACCTACTGAGGGAAAACGTACCTATGATGTACGCCAATCGTTCGGCACGCTTCTATGCCTCGATAGGTTTTCCGGGTCGCTACTGGCCGATGAGTTCAGCTTCTACCGACGCCTCCTACGTCAATCAGCAATTCTGGTATTCTCACGATGATACCAATGCCGGAATTGCCGGTGCCGGAAATAACGTAAACGACTACAGTGTCAGCGGTTATGTTCCCGTCAAATACATTCATCCGGACGACTCATGGGCTAACGGCAAAGGGAGTGTAAAAGGCGCATTCGTCACCAGCCCTAAACCGTTCCCTATCATTCGTTATGGTGAAGTGCTACTGGAATATGTAGAAGCATTGAACCGTGTAGAAGGTACAGTGACCGTAGAAGTATCCGACAATACAGGTACACTTATTGAGGAAACCGTTAGCCGTGATCCGGCAGAAATGACTAAATATTTCAACATGATACGTTATCGCGTCGGCTTGCCGGGAGTAGATGCCAACGACATGGCAGAAGCAGACAATTTTGAAAAAATCATCCGCAATGAACGTCAGGTAGAGCTCTTTAACGAAGGATACCGATATTTCGATACGCGCAGGTGGGGAACCTATCTGGACGAAGATGCCAACAGCTCCAACTGGCGGGGACTGGATGTGACAAAAGACCGTACAAATGCCAACGGTAATGAAGGATTCTGGAATATTGTGACGATCAATACACAAAATGTGCGAGACCGCATTGCACTGCCTAAAATGGTATTCTTACCGATCCGCCATGATGAATTGCTGAAGGTTCCCAATGCCGACCAGAATTTCGGATGGGACAGATAATATCAAAACATGAATAACAGACTGAATATGAAAAAGAAATTTAATATAATGCTCTGCACCCTTATAGGTGTATTGAGTGCTTGCAATGAATACGATTTCGACCAGGAACAATACCGGAACGAAGTAGGCTTACTCAGTAATTCGAGTCTGATCTACGACCGGCAGGTGGCTAATGTAGGACAAGAAAAAGATACGATCTATCTGGTTGCCACGGTTAGCGGCTCACAAATAAGCCCTAACACACACCATGTAGCTCTTCTGGAATCGGATTCTTTGCTGAAAGCATACAACAAATCCAACTTTGATATAGAAAAAGAAAAATTTGCCAAACTGCTTCCCGATGAATGCTATGATTTTCCCAATAAGGAACTGGATATTCAGGCAGGCACTTCCAAAGTAATGTTTCCGATCTATCTGAAAAATCTGGAAAGGATTTCACCGGATTCTATTTATTTTCTGGATTACAAGATAGATCCGGAAAAAACACCTAATTATAATCCGGATAAAAGTCATGTATTATTGCGTATCTATAAAGAAAACTATTACGCAACGACAAAGACTTCTACCTACTACAATTATACAAGCAGTACGATTGTAATTCCTAACCCCAGTGGTAGTCCCGAAGTCCGTAGACCGACAAATGCCAATCAAGTATTCCCGATCGGTGCCAATTCGGTACGCATGATGGCAGGTGATGAAGATCTTGGCGATTATAAGACAGCAAGAAGCAGAATTGTATCTAAGAGTATCATTCTGGAAATTGGCGAGCAGCAACCGGAGAATCCTCAGGCCAGAGAACTTACCATCAGAGCGCATGACAGAGTTAATGATGTGGAAGTGGATCCGGTCGATGTAGTACAACTTACCCCAATCGATGATTACGACAACACATTCCTGTTAAACGCTATCCGTACTCCCGACGGACGTGCCACTTATTACAAAGAGTTCCGTCTGCATTATAAATATCGCCTGGAATCCACCGCCCCTTACCGGGAAGTGAAAGCCAAACTACGATATGAATTTAACCCAAGAGTAGATAACTTGTAATCAAATCAAATGAGTATGAAAAAAAATATATTAATCATCGGGCTCGCAAGCATATTCGGAATTGCTTCCGGACTTATCTCTTGTTCGCCCGATTACGAAACCGAGTTTAAAGTAGAAACGCTCGTAGTTCCTGATAAAAGTCAGGCACCTATCACTTTCCCACTTCTGGGAGGAGAACATGAAATTGAAGTGCAGACCAATGTACCACTCGACAGATGGAGTGCCCAGTCCAATGCAGAATGGTGCAAGGTAGTACAACACGAGGGCAAAGTAGTCGTATCTGCCAGTGCAAACAATATATACAAACAACGCCGGGCAGAAATCACTGTAGCCTATGGTCATCAAAGCTATTCCATCACTGTCTCGCAGTTTGGTAAAGAACCGGCCATCCTGATAGGTGACAAGCTACAACAGGAAGGATATGTAGAAATAATAGATGCAGAAAGAGAAACATTGACAATTCCTGTAGCGACCAACCTGAATCTGGATAATATCATTATACCAGACACTTGCAACTGGATACGTCTGGCAGAGCAACCTGCCACATTTGATGCAAAGACGCGTGCAGCGGAAGACGTAAACAAACAGGAACTGAAATTTACGCTGGATAAAAGCACCGAGACTGACGTACGTTATTGTACGATTATCCTCCAGTCTTCCCAGAATTACAGCTATACAGCTTCTTTCCTGATAAAGCAACAACCTAGAGGTTATATAGTCGAAATCGATGAAGACAAGAAGATCTATGAAGTGAAAGCAATGGGAGAAACAATCACTATTCCTTTCAAAGTAAATTCTCCTGCCGGTGAAGTGTCATATACCTATGAAGTCGAAGAATCCGCCCAATCCTGGATCACTCCAGTATCATTACCCGCTTCAAGAGCACTGCGTGATGTCTCCGAAAGCTTTATCATTAAAGCCAACACTGAAGTTGAGAATCAACCTCGTGAAGGAAAGATAACCTTCAAGAGTACCAATAGCACCGACAAAGTACCAAGTCAGTTCGTAGTCACAGTAAAACAGGCCGGATTTATCGCGACACCTCCTTTAAATGTGATCAATGCTACTGCTACTCCGGGAGCCGGAAGTATTCAGCTGCAATGGGAGATACCTGAAGATGTAGACTTCAACAAGATAAAGATTACCTATTACGATAAAGTCACGAAAGAAAATAAAGAGATCTTAATAAATGACTATAAGACAACATCCTATATCATAGATGATACTTACCAATGTGCAGGTGAATACTCATTTACTATCAACACCTATGGTCCGACTGGTATGGAGACAGATAGTCCGGTAACAATAACAGGCATTTCCGGCGAAGCTTCCGAAATGGAACGTGTTACTCTTACTATCGATATGCTTTCCGACAATGCTAATCATGTCGGAGACGGAGGCGGTTTACCGGCATTGATTGACGGGAAGGTGAATACTTATTATCATACCAAGTGGAATGCTCCTGTTACAACAGAAGCACATTATGTCCAGATCAAACTGAACAAACCATTAAAGGACCTTTGTTTTGAATATGATGCACGTCAAAGCAGAGTGAATAACGGAGGTGACGTAAAAGCCGCAACAATATATGGAAGTATGAACGGTGAGTTCTTTGAAAGTATGGGTAATGAAGAATTCAATCTGCCGACAACAAACGGTGGCCATGCCACAGCTAAAAACAATGTGAGTGGAAAGCAAGCTTACAACTATATCCGATTTACTCCTACGGCTCGCCGTGACAAAGATCCATTGGATTATACTGTCGCAGGCAGCGCATGGTGGAATATGTCCGAAATATACCTTTACAGAATAAGACATGATGAAGCCTGGGCAAGAGAGCAGCTAGGCATTTAACAAAACAAGAAAAGACTGACGAAGAACAAAATAAGATCAGATTAGACACATTTTCTTATCGAGTTCTTCGCCAGTCTTACTTTTTATAAAATTGGATGATAAGAATTATGAATATGAAACCCAAGAAATTAAGCCTCTTATTAACTATCTTGCCAATGATTATTGCAGCTACAGGTTGCCATTCCCGGCAAGAGTCTAAAGCAGACATCACTCCTCATTGTATCAATCTTCAGGCAGACAGCCTCTACCAACAAGCAATAGCCCTGATGGAATCTTCCTATGATGTAGACTCCACCCGAAAATGCATCCGCTTTCTGGACAAAGCTTTGGCAATCGACAGTTTAAATCCCGACTATTACGGCATGAAAGCCAAACTTTTATCTGAAATGGGAGAACTGGACTCCGCCCTATACATACAAACACTTGCTATGGAGAAAAACGCAATTACCGGTGAGTATCTGTTCCAACTGGGACTACTTCAAGCTGCCAAAGATATGCACGCTGAAGCCCACGAAAGCTTTGGAAAAAGCAAGGTTTTCCTTCAAGCAGTACTAAAACAATATCCCGACAGCTTGGGAGCTTTTATCCTGGCAGAAGCCGCCAATTCTCTCTACGAAAATAAAGATTCACTTTTCATGAGAAATATAGATGAAATCCGTAAACGCTTTCCCGAAAGGTTGCTGGAAATAGAGATGACCCGAAGGGTGAAACCGCATTCGCTGGTCAATCAAATAAGAAGGATTCAAATAGAAAAGGATTATAATATTGATTTTGATATGGATAGTCTCGTTGAGGCGACTGTAGCGAAATAACTTTTTTCCAAATGAAAAATGACAGCACTTTTGCCCTCACGCTCTCATTTCCGCCTCAATCTCCCCTATTCATCGAAGTTACAGCGATTAGAGATCCAATGGTAGCAACGTGAGAGCAACCGTTTGCCCTCACGTTGCTACCAATCATTCTATTTTCAGCAAATGATAAAGTGTCCCCTTACCGGACTTCCGGCAGGGAATATTCAGCTTCTGAAGCGCACGGCCGAACACAGCTACCTTATTGATAGCCAACCTGTCCCGTGTCTTCGTCTGCAAATAATTCAGAATCTGCATGGACGTCATCCATTCGCCTCCCTCCTCTTCTTCCGCCGGACGGAGATAACAATGGAACAACTGTTCCAACGGGCTCGCCTGCTCAAATTCACGGTTCGTCTGCTTCAAAATCTTTTCATCCTCATCATCCAGCCAGTAACGCTCACCCTTATAAATGGCTTCCATCGCCTGAGCATAAAGCTGTTTGTAATTGATGGTAGCATTGGTTTTGATAGGAGCTATCACCTCAATACAGATAAAACGACGGCTGCCACTTGGATCGGCAAGCAAATCTTTCTGATTGCTGGTGCCGATAAAGGAAGCATAACGACGCATTTCACGAATAGTATTGCCATGAGGCTTGCGCAAGTTAGCAACAGGCTTTTGCAACAAATGCTTCAGAAACCCCTGCTGGCTGACATTGATCTGATCGAACTCATCAATGTTGATCAGAAAAAAACGTCCTAAATAACGCTCCGCTTCCTGCTTACTCTTGAAATCGATACTGTCCGTATAGCCGAAACGCAATTCAGGCGGCAGGATAATCCGGCAAAATGTTGACTTACGATACCCTTGCGGACCAACAAGCAAAGGTGACGTACTGTTTCCATGCTGCCGATCTACCCCTCTCCAATGTGCCACCATGCTCAGAAACCAACGATAAAACAACTCCTGCCAGTACGGATTCGTGCATGGAACCAATCCTGCCAATGCACGGATACGGTCTTTCCCGTCCCAACGGCCGACATCATAAAGATATTCTTCTACAGGATTGTACAAAGGAACATATTCCGAATTCAGAAAACGGTCTACATCACGATCCCAGGCATTGATCCCTTCTTTCAAGGCACAGATAGAGATACTGTTGCGCACACGTTTGTCCACGGGCTTAAAGTAAAAGTGGATGGAATCACGCTGGCGGTATTCCAGATCATCCAACACGGTGTTAAAACGAAATTCATAACGACGGTTCATAAATTCTTCCAGCAGAAAAGCCGTCTCCTGCTCCCTTCCGATACTGTTTTTCTTACCAAAACCCTTACATTCCTGATAAAGATTATGAATCGTCGAGCGTATGATTCGCTCATCCTCTTCCCGATAGTAATGAATGAGTGTCTGCCGGACCGCTTCTTCTTCGGGGATACCCGCTTTGAAACAATGCTCGGCAAGGTGTACAAGCAAAGGTTGCAAATCATCTCCACGCTTCCAGTCTTCCATTTCCTGAAATGCCCTGTTCAACGCCGCTTCATAAATCTTCGTGAAAGTTTTTGCAGACTCATATCCCGGTTTCAATCGCAACAACAGATTCTTTTCACCCTGCTTGCGCTGCCGGAAAGTTTCTTCACCGGGCATAGCGAGCGGTTGTTCCAGACAGAACGGCACTGCATCGGGATTGTAATATGGAGATTCGTCCAGTGTCATGCGACACTTCTGTGTCAGCACCGGTGCTTGCAGATTAATATCATAAGGAAGCATCGGCTGGTAGCACTTTACCGCCAGCCAGTAGGCATGAGCATGAAATAATTCCGCTTCCGCTTCTTTTTCGGGCAGTCCTCTGTCATCCGGCAGGGCAAAACGCACCCATATCTTCACGCTACGGCCACTGGAACCACAGAATGCGGCGAAAGTCTGAGGCAAGAGTGCCGCCTGCCGTTTCACATATTCCATTTCGGACGGGCCTGCCAGCCGGTTCACTTCCAACTGCACCAGTCCGTTATATTGTTTCATTTTTCGTTCGCCTTCTTTAGTGCGGGTACATTCTACGGCAGAATAGATATATGGCAGTTTGTCTATATGTTCGTACTGGCTGTACGTACCTTCCAGCATCGGTATCAGGTTTCGCAAAGCCGTAATGTGTCCCGATTTTGTCTCCGTTTTCATTTTGTTGAATAATGTACCTGCTTCGCATATGCTTAGAGCTTCTTTTCCACTCCCGCTGTCTTGTCTGATTAAAGTTATTTTCATTCTTTTTTGTCTGTTTATCTACCAATATTGTTTATCGCTTAATTCCTGTAAAGGTACGATATTATATTACGGCATACAAACTTTTCCTCTAATAAAAACAGACTTTTTGCTCGCATTAACCTTATAATAAAATATGACATCAATCACACGTAGATGGTTCATTTCTTACCATGATTTCCCTATATCATTGTATCTGAATGGCTTACAGTTTCCTTTAATTTCTTATTTTGGAAACGAGCGTTCCCTATATCGGAAACGCTCGTTTCCTGCCTTGGAACTGGCGTTCCCTTATAAGGGAACGCCAGTTTCCCAAGCAGGAAACTGGCGCTTGACTTATATGATTGGATTGATTTGACCGCATGAAATGTTTCAATCAACCTGATCTTTCAGGAAGCATTCAATCATATATCGGTCAATAATGCGTGAGTTATCAGCTATTAACACCTGATTTCTCAGTTATTAATGGCTGAAATGCCAATCGTTAATAGTTGACACTTCAGACATTAATACTCTGTAAATCAAATAATAGCAGCAAAAAACAACATATAATGCGACGGAACTGAGTGAGAGCAACCGTTTGCTCTCATACTTGCCACCACACTTGCTACCACACCCGAAACCACGATGAATAAAGGGATACAGACAGACTGTTAGAGCGTGAGGGCAAAAGTCGTGTTGAATTCCTATGGAGCGTAAATTTGAGTATGAGCTTTATTTAGTCCGATATCTTAAATTATCAAACAGGCGTTCTATCAACCGTCTGTCTTTTACAATAATATCGGCGGTTCCTCCCAACTCATATTTAAAGTCGAGAGTCTCTTCATAATTAGTTGTTAATCCGTTGGGCAATTCAACGTTAATCAAATATGTTTCAATGGTCTTTTCTCCTGTTTTCTGCGTTTGGGTGACCAAAGAGATAGAAGATACATATCCTTCTATATATCCATACTCCATGTAGGGATAGTTCTCTAACTTAATAACGACTTTACTGTTTTCTTTTACATTTCCGGCTCCATTGGCCGGAAGCAACACCTGACCATATATATGGTTTTCCTTGGGTATCACTCCAAATACCGCTTCTCCTGCCTGCACAAATTGACCATCTGAAATAAATTTCAGGAACTCTACTTTTCCATCAAAAGGAGCTTTGAAAACATATTTCTGTTCCCATGCGGCCATATTTGCTATCAAGTTCTGATGAGTGGACAAAAGTTCCACTTTCAGTTCCCGTTCTTTCTCCAGTTGTTCCACTTCCAGTTGCTCCAGCCGATGGTATGCTTCTGTGATTTGCATGCGGGTCGAGGCAATCTCCCTATTTATGTTTTGTACCTCCTGTACTGTTGTCAGGTAATTATTTTTAATCTGATCGGTCTCATATTCATAAGTCGCTATTTCCTGCTGATCAAGAGAGACATAACGTTTAAGCCATTTCCGGGCAACATCCATTCTATCTTTTGCAGCTTTCTGCGAGTCCTCCGCTTCTCGGACAATCTTCTTTTTCCATTCAATGCTCGTCGTGATATTCTCTCTTTGCTTTTCGTAGACATTCTGCTGCAGATAGTCACATTGAGCTTTCAGAGCTGCAAGAAAGGCATAGTATTGAGGGTTGATTTCTCCTAAATATACCTTGTCGGGAAATGTATCTTTAAGAGCAAGCAAATGGGTGCCATCGAAATCTATTCGATTTATTAAATCCGCAATCTTCCGCACATCCTCTGTAGAAGCAGGATTTTGCACGACCGCTATATATTCCCCCTTCTTCACCTCCTCCTGTGCTTTGTGCGAAAGAAGCAGCAAATTCCCCGTACTGTTGGCAACAAGCCTTACGGTCGGGTTCTGCGCATTAATTTTAATTTGCCCGGTCACCATATCCGGGTATTTGATAATCCATCCGAACAATAGAAATAATGCTGCAAATACAATGACCGCCAGTGCCACCCATTTTCCGAAAGCCATGGGCATCCGGTCAATAATCTCATCCAGTTCTTCGCTTCTTCCGGATGATTTAGTCTGCGCTTTCTTCTGTGGAGAAGGTGTTTGTTTCCGGTTCATATTGGCTTTGAATTAAGTTGTAATAATACTGTTTGTTTGTCATCAGGCTTTGATGATTGCCTGTCTCTATGATCATTCCCGCTTTTAATACGATGATTTGGTCTGCCCTGCGAATCGTACTTAGCCGATGAGCTACCACAATGACTGTCCTGTTTTTGAAAACGTTATTTAATGCCCTTACTATCTTTTGCTCATTAATCGTATCAAGTGCATTGGTAGCTTCGTCCAGAAACAGATAGTCCGGATCCTTGTAGAGCGCTCTTGCTATCAGTACACGCTGCCGTTGCCCTCCACTCAAACCTCTGCCCATTTCTCCGATCATTGTCTGGTATCCCTGCGGCATAGCTTCTATCTCGTGGCTGATATTGGCTACTTCAACAGCCTTCTGCAATGCCTCATAATCAATATTGGCATCATCCAGTACAATATTGTTCTGTATGGTGTCATTAAACAATTTCCCGTCCTGCATCACGCAGCCGCATTTAGCACGCCAATTGCGAAGACTGATATTATTCACGTTCATATCTCCATACAGATTTCTCCGTAAGAAGGCATGTATAGACGCAACAACAGTTTGAGTAAAGTAGATTTGCCGCATCCGCTGTCTCCGACAATAGCGGTCACTTTTCCTTTAGGAATCTGCAAGGTGATGTTTTTCAAAACCAGCGGAGCATTTCTCGAATACTGAAATGATACGTTCTTCAGATATAAACTTTTGTCTACAGGCAAACTCAGACTGTTGCTTATCACAGGCGAAGAATCGTCTTCATCTTTCAGCTGATGAATTTCATTGATACGCATAAAGCTGATTTTAGCATACTGGGCAGATTGTATAAAACTGACTAACTGTGCCACAGGTCCGTTCAGCATCCCTATAATAAATTGCGTTGAGATCATGACTCCGAAAGTGATATCTCCATTGATAACGGCGATGGCACAGTAGAACGTGACGGCAATATTCATCATACTATTGATAAATTGCGCCCCAAGCGACTGTGCATTATTGATTTTCAGCACTTTCAGATTCAACCGGTATATCCTTGCCTGTATAGCTTCCCATTTCCAGCGTTTAAGGTCTTCGTAATTGTTTATTTTAATCTCCTGAACATTTTCGATGGTTTCCACCCAGTAACTTTGGTTCTTGGCATTCAGTTCGAAATACTCCCAGTCGAGCTTTTTACGTATGCTCAAAAAGGTGAAAATCCATGCTACATAAATCCCACTGCCCGCTATAAAAATAAAAAAGATCATAGGATTATAAATCAACAGTATAATGCTGAATACAACGAATGTAATGATAGAGAAGAACATCCCCAAGGAGTTGTTCATCACAAAGCTGCGTATTCTTTCATGATCGCCCGCCCGTTGAAGGATATCACCGACCAGTTTGTTTTCGAAGAAAGTCACCGGTAATTTCATTAATTTGATCAGATAGTCCGATATGAGGGAGATATTGACACGGGTAGAAACGTGCAGCAAGACCCAGTCTCTTAATACATTTGACAGCGTTATACTAAGTAAAAGAACAATATTGCCGATTAGCATCATGTAGATGAAAGATATATCCTGAGTATATATACCTATATCTATTACAGATTTTGAGATAAACGGAAGTACTGCTTGCAGTCCGGTGGCTATCAACATGATAGCGAACAATATGCCGAATGCTTTTTTATATGGCGTAAAATAGTTGAGAAGGTTTTCGAAACTTTTGAATCTTTCGATCCGTTCATGAGCTTCTATTTGCTTGAAGTTTGCCATAGGCTCCAGTACCATCAGCATCCCGAATTCTTCCCCTTCCTTATACCATCTGTCTTTGAAATCCTCTTCCGGATAGGAAAGCAAGCCTTTGGCAGGATCGGACACATATATCTTCCCTTTTTTTGTTTTATACACAACTATGAAGTGGTGCTGGTCCCAGTGTATGATACATGGCAGTGGAATCCTGTTGGTCAGATTCTCCATAGTCGCCTTAACCGCTACAGTTCTTAGCCCTATTTTTTCGGCAGCATAGCTAATATCCAAAAAGGAAACTCCTTCTCTGGTTATCCCACATAAATCCCTCAAATATTGCAACGAATAGTATTTGCCGTAGTATTTTGCTATCATTTTGATACATGCTGGGCCACAGTCTTTTGCATCCATTTGGTACTCCCAGGGGAATTGTCTTGTTTGCATAAAAAAAGATTTATATTTCTTGCAAAGATGCGAAATTTATTTCTATATTTGCAGAATCACACAAATAAAATTTAATACTTATGAAGCAAAAATTAACAAGAGCACTCATTGATGAGATTCGGAAAGAGATGCCAGTACTGACAGAAATGGAAATGAGATGTTGCAACGGTGGAGATGGTGGAACTACAAGTTGGGATTGTTTATTCAATTGCATGCACCATATGGATCCCTCCCGATCTGCGCAAGATTATGCTAATGATTATAAAGATATTTATGGTCTTGATCCTACAGCAATGGGAGGAGTTCCCAATGAATTAATTGGAAATGTCCTTAGCGTTATGGGATTTGGTAATACAGTTCCAGGTTCAATGACTTCTAACAGAGACTATTATCAAGTTGCAACTATGGTAAATCCTGATGGCACAGGACATACTATTATAGTCTTTGCAGTACCAGATGAAAACGGAAAAATCTCTTATTTTGACCCAACCCTAGAGGGGGAAGATGGGAAAAAGGTAAGAAAAGTAGACATTTCGGATATATCCACAATATATCGAATAAAAAAAGCCGACATTGATACTACCATTGGTGCTCATGAGGAAAGCTACGGCTATGCCTATGGTTATTTTGGTTATGGTAATTACGAAGATAGTTATGGCTATGGTAATAGTTATTACGGGAATTATAATTATGAAAATATTAGTGACTACAATGGTACTGCTAACAGTGATTACAGTTACTATAATTAATACTACAATTAATAAAAAGCTATGCGAGTTCTGCAAGATTTAGTCTTGTTATCATTATTACTTTTGAGTATATCAAAAGTATATTCTCAAGAAGATAAAAAAACTAAAGAATTATTCAATTCTGGTGGATATATATCTGAAGGATATGCATTGGATAGAAACCAAGTACGATTTAATCAGTCCAGCGATTTTGTGTTTCATCATATTCCTAACGGTAATCTAATATGCATTACTTCAAAACAATTTAGAGCACATGCATTTAGTCGACATTATAATTGCATACTATCAAAAGACAGTAATTTTATTGCATACGTATCTGTGCCTCCCATATTCTGCGGGGATAAAGATTCTATTTATGCTGACTTTAGTTTTAAAACAGGATTTATGATTGAAATGAATACTTATCATTTAGAAATAATCAAAGGAGATTTTTTTAGGAATACAGGAGAAAGGGTTACTTCTTTGTGTGATCTTCCTCTCATTTATAAATCTTCAAAATATGCTCGTAAAGCATTTAATGCGGATACTGTAATTACATATCCTTTAAGAATGTGGGAAAATTTAGAAAATAAGTATAATCATTGCCAAGTAATGATTATTCAAAAAAAACGTCGCGGATGTATTGTTCTGTATTGCTTTTATAATGACAAAGGTGCTAGAAAATTAAGTCAATATATAAGATCATTAAAAAAGGTATTTTGGTATAGAGAGCCTAAAGATTATATTGAAGTAATAGATCCACCAATCATAGAAGAATACGAAATACCTCATTTAAAAGCTAAAGAAAAGTCCGCTGATAATTAAGATGCAAATAAGATGGGGATTTATCCCATCGTTTCTATATTTGTGAAATCACAAAACTAAAATCAAACACTTATGAAACAAAAATTAACAAGGGCACTTATTGATGAAATTCGAAAAGAAATGCCTGTATTGAGTCAAAATGAAGAAAAAGGAGTAATCGGAGGTACTTTATATGTAATTGGAGTGGATGGGCGTGTACTTTACTCTAACGAAACAAATACAGATGAGGTTCTTGTATCAATGGGATCATGGGATGGGGCTCCAACAATGGAATTGCCTAAAGGTACATCTTTTCAAATATCTTCTGGTCAATTGGTTATTGAAGGTACTAGTGAACAGAATCGAGATATCTATAGTTTTTTAACTCAAAATACTTCTGTAGAATGGTCTATGTGCGTGGATAGTTCAACTTATCATTTTTTCGCAGGTACCAATCATCAAGAAAAAGAAGTGTCAATGGCGTATAGTGGATGTGATATAAAATATCATAACCATCAGAGTGAATATGCTAACTATCCAAGTGATGCAGACTATGAAACAAAGAGTAAATTACAAGAAATTGGATATAAAGAATTTTATATTTATCATGAGCCAACTGATACCTATATTCCATATTGAGAACAACAATTATGAAAAATAGAATTATATCACTTTTCATATATTTATTGCCTAGTTTAATCTATGCTCAAAATAATGCAGACGACAAATATGAGATTCTGTCTCTAACTGACATGTTTAGTCTTTTCAAAGATAGTAAAAATAGTGTTCCTCAAGATTATGACGAAATATATGTTCCCGGTTACTTCTATGAGCCTTCCTTTATGTATCCTTCACCTTTAAAGAAAGAATTTTGTTGTGTAGCTCAATGGAGAATCCCAAACAGAAACTGTAAGTATCTATTTTTAGAAGATATATTTCCGCAAAACAAAGATTCCTTAAAACAAGCTTCTCTTGAATTACAAAAAATAAAAGAGAAATATGGAATGAGAGAATCAGCTATGTATCAAGATGTGCCCGCAGGTTATAATGGTATAATTGCCAAATGGTTCACTGGTAGATTATTCGTTTTGCATTGCCCAAGAAAGCTATTTAATACAGTTGTATCAAAGAAAGCTTCACTCATATCCATTCATAAAGGTAGGATATCTGACGAAAAACAAATAACTCCAGATGAGGGTAAGTTTGAATCTTCTTGTTTTCCACAAAAAGGAGGCATGATATTAATACGCGAAGACGGATGTTGGTATGATGACATTAAAAGGAATATAGATTTTTTAATCTCTCCCCTAATTAATGAAAATTTTTCTACAGAATTTAGCAAACATGTTGGGAGGGAATATTCATTTCTATTGGAAGTAGTCCCTAAAACAGGACAAATTATTCCACACCTCTTATTGCCGAAAACATTATCTACCGACGAGAAAATGATTGTATCTTATTTAGAAAAACAAATAAGGAAGTTTCCTGAAAACAGTTTTGGCCCCCTGATAACCATTGACAAGAAAATATTATATGGTCGATATTTAAAATTTATTGTAAAAGATGAAAAGTTTAAGATTGAAGACTACCTTGAATATTGATATTAAGTCAAGAAACAATACTAAGTCACTGATTTCGAACACTGCTTATTGAAATTGCCACAAAGAAGGACTACAACCATTCTGCCATAGTACAATTCAATATTGAAGATTTCCCTATTAAAGCGAGTTAATATAAACGAAGTATGAAAAATAATTTTTTGGTGAACTTTATATTATTACATGGATATTCATTAGACAACTCTAGTCTGATGTTTGGTAAAATGGGGTATTCTTTAATTCTTTTCGAATATTCTCACTATTTTAAGGATGCTTTAGCTGAAAAACATGCTTTTGAGTTATTGCAAGAGGTACTAGCTTCTCCTATGAAAAGCAATACATTTAATGAAGGAAAAATGGGAATAGCATGGTCTCTTATTCATCTTATTGAAAAAGAATATATTGAAGCTGATTATCTGGAATTATATGGTCAAGAACATAAAGAAATAGTAGCATTCATAAAACAATTAAAAACAGATATGAACAATATTGTATCTAAAAACGACGCTATATCGTTTTTAATAGCTTCTAAATCATATATTCAGGAATCTGATTTTGATGAAATACTTCCCAATTTAATAGAGAACCTCTATGATTACCTAAAACAAATTCCTAAAAGTTTGTTTGAACGTAATTTGTTCTATTACCATGCTACGAAAATGCTCTGTCTCTATAATCTTTATGAAGAATTAAGTATTCGAGGAGAAACATTAATTGACATAATAGTACAAACACATAAAAAATTAATCAGTGATAAACATGTTTGTACTAATATATCATTTGGGGTCAATCTTTTGCAATATGGTTTGTGCCATAAACGCAAAGATATCATAAAGCTGGCAAATGCGATTATAAAATGCTACTTTTCAAATATGGTTTTGGAAACCCTAAACTTAAAAGAATCAATTGATGCTATTTACAATCTGAATAAATTACAACTTCTTAATAAAGAAAGTGAATGGACATCTTTAAAGAAACAATTGTCAAGCCTCTTGTTTAATAAAGAATCTTATTTATATAAAGAAAATCGGCTGACATTAAGTAGACTAAAAGGAGGAATTCCCCAATTGTTACTTATGGAATGTCTTAATTTCCAAGATATAAAATCCACCGGACACTATATAATGCTGAAATGATAGAAAAAAATGTTGTAATCCTCAGAATAGAAACTGGCAATCCATCCGGTGTTGTACGCTATATTCAAATGTTAACAGAAGGTATGAAACATATGAACGGCATTAAAGTTCATATTATTTGTTTAAATACCAGTCTGATCTTTCCCAAATTTGAAGTGACAGAGGATAGGATAATTGCTAATATCCCATATCCTTCTAAATCCAAGCCTCTGAGAAATGAAATATATTGGCTTACTAAGTATTTTAACGTCGTATCCGACTTAATATCTCCCTATTTTAAAAACAGGAAACAATTAATTTGGCATGTGCAAGAATTATTACTAGTAAAATTAGCGGATATTTTAAAGTTATCTTTAGGCGGACATATTTTAACCCATTTACATATCATTCCTTGGAAACTAAGTCTTGAATATAATGAAAGTCTGTTTAAGAAACAGTACTCTCAATGGTTGAATAACACATTCAATTTAATAAATGAAAATCAACTAGAAAAGATTGCATATCCTTTATCTGATAGAATTATATGTGTTTCTTATTCCGCAATGAAACACATTATTTCAGCATATGGTATCCATCCAGACAAAATATCTGTTATATATAATGGTATGGATGATACGGGAATCACCTTGCAGGAAAGAAAATCTAGAACACCAGAGATCCTTTTCGTAGGCAGAATCAGTCGTGAAAAAGGAGTGATTTGTTTACTTAATGCATTAAATAAAGTAGCCAGTAGAGGGTATTTTTGCAAACTGAAATTAGTTGGGCAATGTACCGGATATATGTCATCTCATATCCGCAAAGCATACAAACAACTAAAGATTGACATATTAGGGACTGTTTCTTTTAATGAGCTGAAAGAACTATATACAACAAATACTATAGGAGTCATTCCTTCTTTACATGAACAATGTAGCTATGTGGCTATTGAAATGTCCATGTTTGGTATGCCAATGATCGTATCAGATGTAGATGCACTTTCCGAAATGTTCGAAGATGAAGTAAACGCTTTGAGAATCCCTTTAGTGTTTGATGAAGATTTTGGTTTAGAGCTAGATGAAGAGAAATTAGCAGACGCCATCATCCGCTTGATAGATGATGAAGCCTTAAGGCTAAAACTGAGCACAAATGCAATCAAGAACTACCAAGAAAGATTCACTCTGGAAAAGATGATAGAGAATACGATTAATGTATATGAACAATTAATAGAACAAGACAATGCCTGAAATAACAGTTCTAATGCCCGTCAGAAATGGTGAGAGATATATAAAAGAATCTATTGATAGTGTTTTGAATCAAACACTGACCGACTTTGAGTTTCTTATTATAGATGATGGTTCAACAGACCGGACAGTAGAAATCATTCAAGGATATACAGACAAAAGAATACGTTTAGTCAGAAAGGAGCATCAATTTATTCAAAACTTAAATGAAGGATTAGAGTTGGCTTCCGGCTCTTATATTGCACGCATGGATGCCGATGATATAATGCATACAGAACGATTAAGAATTCAATTAAAACGTATGAAAAAAAATCCGGATATTACAGTTTGTGGAACATGGGCTAAGATTTTCAGCGATAAGGGCAACGAAAGAAATGTTTCCCACCTTGGATATGGAATCATACACGAACCTGTGTTGGAATTACTAAAATACAACATGCTACTTCATCCTAGTGTGATGATTAAAAAAGAGTTTCTGCTTAATCACCATATTGAATATCAAAATTACCCCTGTGTGGAAGATTATAAATTGTGGTTTGATATAGCGAAAGCTGGAGGAATATTATTTGTAGAACCACAAGAACTATTAATGTTTAGAAGAAGTGATACGCAGGTCACCGTAACGAAGAAAAAGGAAATGTCTTTAGGTTCTATCCGTTTGAGAAAGGAAATTCTTCTCTATCTTCTCTCTGTATATAATAATAAAACATTAAATAGCCTATTATCCGACTTTGAAAATTTAGAAAAGAATAAATGGATGTCTAATGAAGACATTTTTCGTTTTTTTGTGAATCTATTTAATAGAATACAACGCGATACAATGGTTTAATCTTTCAATTGAAAATTAATAAATTATTTTAGATAGAATTAGAACAACCATGAATATCGCTTTTTTATCTTCATCAAACCCTAATGATCAAAATAACTGGTCAGGTACTCTTTACTCTCTATACACTTCACTTCAAAAGAAACATAGGGTGATATGGGTAGGCGAAACTGTGTTTGCTGAGGTTTGGGAATTCCACAAAGCCAATTTCAAAAACAATGAAACATTCTTTCCTGAAAATTATGCGTTGCTTTTTGGTAAATTGTTTTCTGACCTATTGAAAAAGGAATGTTATGATGTAATTATATGCCGAGATTATTTCTTTGCCGCATATCTCGTTTCGGATATACCACTTATTTATATTGGAGATACTACATTTCATCTGTTTAATCAATACATGAACTGGCAAGACAAAAGTCTTACCAAACTAGCCGAACAACTGGAATCACTCGCTATACAAAAGGTGGATAAAATTATTTATTGTTCGGAATGGGCAAAACAGAGCGCAATGCAGGATTACAATGCTGATGCCGAGAAAATAGAAGTGGTTGAATTTGGAGCGAATATCACAGAGAACATCCCGATTCCAGATAACGTATCGCCGATAAATGCACCATGTAACCTCTTATTTATCGGAAGAAATTGGAATATGAAAGGTGGAAATAAAGTACTTGAAATTTATCATAATCTAAAAGGAAGGGGATTTCAATGTACGCTTACTATTGTAGGAAGTGAACCTCCAATGTCCTTACCAAATGATCCGAATATTGAAATATACCCTTTTATCGACAAAACAAACTCCAATGACAGGTTAAAATTCCATGAGATCCTGACACGATCGCATTTTCTGATTCTGCCCACTCGCTTTGATTGTTTTGGAATAGTTTTCTGCGAAGCATGCGCCTATGGTATTCCATCGTTAGGCACTAATGTAGGAGGTGTATCACAGGTTATCAAAGAACGAGAAAATGGATTTCTGTTCAACATCGATGCTTCTTCGCTGGAATATGCTGATAAAATAGAAGAGATATTCAATAACCATATAACATATTCCAAACTAAGGAAAACTGCACGAAAGGATTTTGAAGAACGTTTAAACTGGGATATATGGCTCGATAAAAGCAATAAGATTATAGAACAGCTTGCATCCGAGCATCAACCGGATTTTTATCTTCCGGTTTATGTTATCAATATGAGAGAAAGAGTGGAACGTAAACAACATATTACTAAGGAGTTCGACAACAAGGAAGAATTCGAGTTAAATTGGGTAGAGGCTTCGGCCCATCCTATCGGTGCAGTAGGTTTATGGAATAGTATGATCAAAATCATAAAAATGGCAAAAGAGAAAGGAGATGACATCATTGTCATTTGCGAAGACGACCATTATTTCACGGAAAATTATTCTCCCAAATTACTGTTCAAAGAAGTTACAGAAGCTTATATACAAGGAGCGGAAGTACTTTCCGGTGGTATTGGAGGATTTGGACAAGCGATCCCTGCAGGATATCATCGTTATAAAGTTGACTGGTTTTGGTGCACACAGTTCATTGTTATTTATAATCGTTTTTTTGATAAGATGCTGGATTATTCGTTTCAGAATACTGACACAGCCGATGGAGTAATATCCAAACTAGCCACAAACATAATGGTTATCTATCCTTTTATCTCAGAACAAAAGGATTTTGGGTACTCGGATGTTACTCAGAGTAATATGGAACAGCAGGGTAAAATAAGAGAGCATTTTGCAAGAGCGAATAAACACATGAAATCAATAAGTCTGAAATAAAAGAAAGATTGATGACAATGATAAACTTATTATTTATACAAAATAAAATAGTCTAATGGAAAATCTCATTTTTGATATAGGTTTTCATAAAGGAGAAGATACCCTTTTTTATCTTTTGAAAGGGTATCGGGTAATTGCTGTGGATGCTGACCCTAATTTAATAAATGAATGGCAGAATATTTTTAAGAAATACATAGAGAATGGAAAGCTATTGTTGCTAAACTATGTGATTTCTGACACAAATGACGTAGACACCGATTTTTATATCGGTCCAAATACCATTTGGAGTTCAACTAAAGTTTCTATTTCTTCAAGAATGTGCTGCAAGGCTATTAAAAAGAAGATTAAATCAAAACGGCTGGACCATTTGTTTCATGAATACGGTACTCCTTTTTATTGTAAAATAGATATAGAAGGAAATGACATCATTGCACTGCAAACGATGGAAAAAGTGAGTGAGAAACCTCTATATATATCAGTAGAAACTGAATGCATAGGAGAAGATGAAGATATAGCAGGACACGAATTGGACACTTTGAATGCTTTATATCAGCTAGGATATAGAAAATTCAAGTTAGTTGATCAAAGAACACTTACCGTACTCGACTATAATTGTTTTTATAAGAATAATTCTGAACATAATTGGTTCGAACAAATAGAAACCAATTGTAAGTATGCCGAAGAACTGATAGTTCTCTCCGATACTGATCAACGAGTGAAATTTACCGATTTCTTCCCCGGTTCTTCAGGACCATTTGGAGAAGAACTAGCCGGCAAATGGTATGATTACCCTCAAGCAAAGGAAATGCTTAAAAAGCATAGAGAAGACAAAATGAGACTGAACGAACCGGCATGGACCTTTTGGTGCGATTGGCATGCAACGTTTTAACAAATATAGTTACACATAAAAACAATAGAACTATGAAAATACTACAAGCAATAACCTTGTCAGCATTATTACTTTTGAATATATCAAAGGTATGCTCTCAAGAAGATAAAAAAACTAAAGATTTTTTCAATTCTGGTGGATATATATCTGAAGGATATGCATTGGATAGAAACCAAGTACGATTTAATCAGTCCAGCGATTTTGTGTTTCATCATATTCCTAACGGTAATCTAATATGCATTACTTCAAAACAATTTAGAGCACATGCATTTAGTCGACATTATAATTGCATACTATCAAAAGACAGTAATTTTATTGCATACGTATCTGTGCCTCCCATATTCTGCGGGGATAAAGATTCTATTTATGCTGACTTTAGTTTTAAAACAGGATTTATGATTGAAATGAATACTTATCATTTAGAAATAATCAAAGGAGATTTTTTTAGGAATACAGGAGAAAGGGTTACTTCTTTGTGTGATCTTCCTCTCATTTATAAATCTTCAAAATATGCTCGTAAAGCATTTAATGCGGATACTGTAATTACATATCCTTTAAGAATGTGGGAAAATTTAGAAAATAAGTACAATCATTGCCAAGTAATGATAATTCAAAAAAAACGTCGTGGATGTATTGCTCTGTATTGCTTTTATAATGACAAAGGTGCCAAAAAGCTAAGTCACTATATCAGATCATTAGAACATGTCTTTTGGTATAGAGAACCGAAAGATTACATTGAAGTAATAGATCCACCAATCATAGATGAATATGAAATACCTCATTTAAAAGCTAAAGAAAGATCCGCTAATAATTAAGATGCAAAAATAAGATGGGAATTTATCCTATTACTTCTATCTTTACAGAATCACACAACTAAAATTTATCAGAATGATTATAATGGCTACAATTATTAAAGTGTAAAACAATGAGAATACTACAAACAATAATCTTATCATCATTATTACTTTTGATAGCATCGAATGCTTATCCTCAAAAAGATAAAAGTCTTCAAAATGTTTTTATCCCAGAAGGTTATGCACTAGATAGAAATCAAGTACAGTATAATCAGCCTAAAGATTTTATATCCTATATCGATTCTTTAGGAAAAAACAAAGTTTATTTAGGATGCTTTCTTGCAAAAGAATCTAAGAGATTACCAAGCTACTATCGCAAATCCTTTCTATCCAAAGATAGTAATTTTATTATACTCACTGCTATTCCCAGTATATTTTGCAGACGCAATGATTCAGTCTATGCAGATTTTGATTTGCTTCCAGAAATGAAAGTTGAGATGAATACTTATCATTTAACCCATATTAAAGCGGACTTCCTTAAAAATACGGGAAAACGAGTCGCTTTTTTATCTGAATTACCTATAACTTATAAGTCTTCCAAATATGCCCGTGAATCCTTCAATGCAGATACTGTTATCACATACCCTTTAAAAATGTGGGAAAAATATGAAAATAAATATACTCATTGCTTGGTCATATTAATTCAAAAACGATATCGTGGTTGTATCCCTCTTTATTGCTTATACACTGACGAAGGAGCTAAGAAACTCAACCACTATATCAAATCATTACAAAAGGTGTTTTGGTATAGAAATCCGAAAGATTATATCGAAGTAATAGATCCTGTCCCAGAGACAGATAATATATTTATTTTGCCAAAGCGAAATGAATCAGATACCGTACGTATAGTTGGTCAATTATGAAAAATAGAATTATATCACTTTTCATATATTTATTGCCTGGTTTGATCTATGCTCAAAATAATGCAGACGACAAATATGAGATTATGTCTCTAACCGACATGTTGAATCTTTTTAAGGACAGTATCAAGACGTACCAGCAGGTTATAATGGTATAATTGCCGAATGGTTCACTGGCAAATACCTTGAATATTGATATTGAGTCAACAAGCAATATTAAATCATTGATTGTCTATGCAACAATGCGTTTTTATTTCTATATTTGTAGAATCACACAACTTAAATTTAATGCATATGAAACAGAAATTAGTACGAATAGGTATTAGCGGGATACAGAAACAAAAAGAGAGATTTTGCCTTATATTTCCTGTACTATTATTTATATTTATCTTTCCCGCATCATCTATTGCTCAAACTATCGCAGAAGAATATAATTTCAATTTTAAGGGAGGAGAAGAACAAAAGTGGTCTTGGATAAAGAACCAAACCGGATGCTTTACTTATATTGAATCAATGCAAATAAAGAAAGATGATAATATAGTTTATAAAATATCATATACTCCACCTCCATCAAAAAATAAGAATATGATATTTATTACATCTTGCACTATCATGATACCAGAACAGATAAATGGAGATAGCTGCCAAGTATCTATAAAAAGTAAAACAAGAGAGATAACTAATGCATGGCTTACAGTTACAGCTCTCAACAGTAATGAAGTGGCAGTAGCATCTGAAGACAAAAAGCTGGAACATCCGGAATGGACGGATAATGTACTATCATTAAAATTGACGGACGGGAAATATAAAGCCAAAGCATTACGAATTAATATCTTTTATTTTGGAAATAGTAATCCGGATCAACAAATATGTTTAAGTGACCTGCAAATCAATATTGATGGAAAAGATCTGGGGAAACAATCTATTGAAGATCAAACTGTCATTAACACAAACATTCACAAAAGACTTATCAAAAATAAGATTATAAAATTATCTCATGACAATGATAGTACTCTGCTTACGCGAATAAATGAATTGAAAGATAAAAAAATCATAGGATTAGGAGAATGTACTCATGGTTCGCAAGAATTAAAAACTGCGGTTATTCAATTTTCAAAGAATCTCATTCAAAATGGAGATTGCAGGTTTGTTCTGTTAGAGGCTCCCGTTGATGCCTTACTACTGGTCGATGCATATATACAAGGAATTATATCATCACCCGACATTGAAAAACAAATAAAAGAAATCATGCAGATGTTTTTTACAAACAATAGCGAGCTTATGGGCTTTGTGGATTGGTTAAAGGAGTATAACAAGACATCTCTTCGTAAAGTACACCTATCTGGTATGGATTATAAAGACATCATAAGTCCATATTTTTATGACTACCTATTAAATCTATTGGATAAAGAAAAAGGGCGATACTATTTATTAAAACTATATGATAAAGAATTTAAAGATATATTGCAATATGCTCATGAGGATGTTTATTTAAAAACGAAGTTGGGAGAAGAGAATTTTTCGCTTTTTACCCAATACATAGAAACTTGTATCAATTTGGGTATTGGCTCCCAATTGCCTCCTCCTGATTATAGGGATTTCTATATGTTTACTTATACCAAACAACTTGCTGATCATTTCTTAAAAAAAGATGAGAAGCTAATCATTCACGCTCATAGTGCCCATCTTTCTAACTTGGAACGTTTTGATAGTTTTCCGTATAAAGAAATCCCAGCAGGGAATCGTTTAAAGAAATATTATGGAGATAAGTATTACTCAATTGGTTTTCAAGTTGGAAAAGGAACATTTACTCAGGAATCCGCTGGTTATTTTAGCAAGCTGATAGCATTACCATTATCCAAGCCACCATATAATAGTTTTGAACATTTAGCTCTAAGCACAAAAGAAAGTTATTTCTATTATCCATCCAAATATATGGATGACGGTATTGTTGAGTTATTAGTTATTCCAAGAATGGCACGTTATCAGAGACAATATCAATTTCATTCTGTGAAAAACTGGTGTGATGCCTATGTCTTTATACAAGAGAGCACGCCGCTCAAAAATGTAACGACTGGAGAATTCGAAACAATGTTCAAACAATTTCTTAGAATAAAGGAGTTGATAAAAGAATTGAAAGCAAACGAAGAACAATATAATTAATTCTGTTATGCCTCTATTTACAAAAAAAACAACTCTATCATAAAGGATTAAAGTTATGAAGAAATTTCTTTTTTTAAGTATTCTATGCTATGCTTGTAATGTTGTTTATGGGCAGCATTATATTCCAGTCAAAAAGATGATATCTAACTATAAAGAGCAAAAAGCTATCGATACTTTGAAGAATCATGATATTATTTATAATATTGAAGAATCTCCTGAAGCAGGAATATTTATGGAACAATCTCTATTACCATCCGACTTACAAAGACCAAAAGATATTCGTGCGGAATGGTGCTTTGAATATTCTTCAGGACAAAAGGCTATGTTATACTTAAAGAAAATATATTCATCAAAAGAAGGAAAGTCGAATGAAGCATCGATCTATAAGAATAAGTTGGCTGAAAAATATGGAAAAGACGATTTAGGGATTCCTGCAATATGGTATTCGGGGAAGATAACAGCCTTATCGTGTCCCAAAGACTTATTTGGAGAAATTGTGACGAAGAATGTAGCTGAGTTTGACATAGAAAAGGGACAGGTTATATCACGAAACTTTTTAGATATTGCAAAAACCGGAACGATGGAAGGTCCTCGTCGTTCTCGTCCTACTATCAAGTATTCGCCTATTGCCAGTACAGATGGTTGCTGGTATAGTAATCTTCAATATAAACTGGATTTATTAGAAGAGTTCGTTAATGGTAATTTGAAAAAGCATAAAACATCAACCACAAAATTTGGCGTAGATATCTTGTTGGTGACGAATAAAAAAGGGAAAACGACCGGATATTTATTATCACCCAATGAGATCATGAATAAAGAGAATCAAGCTCTGACCGAACAATTAATAAAACAGATCAGCAAGTTGCCTCGTTGGAGTTTCGGATGGTTACAGACGATAAACGGTTCAATTTTTCAGGGACGGTATGTAAAAGCAAACTATTCATCGGGTACAGGCTGGAAGTTCGAGGATTATCTTCATTAGAACAAAGAGTAACTTCTACTCAAAAGTAAAAGCTACTCTTCATTCCATATAAGATTGGGGATATTCAGTAAGTTTCCCTATTTATTTGCTTTAATACGTTGCCCGTCCGCCTGAACAGCGTACAGTTCCGCTCCTTCAATGTCTGCTCCGGCAGGTACAGTAAATACAAACCGATTGGCAAACCATACTTTTTTGCCATCCTTGATTAATTCGAAAGCAACCGCCTGTTCGCCATTAGTCACAGTGTATGTTCTTCCGGAAACGGTATAACTTACAGTCTTGGTGATTTTCACATTGTTCTGGAATGTTTCGAAATACCCTACATCTCCTCCATCTTCGGATATACCTTTTTGATTGCCTCCGGCTCCTGCCTGGTATCTTCGGTCTTCAATGTATTCAATAGGCGGACATTTAGTGGGGAATGTTTTCATATAAGCCAGCGTCTGATTAATCATATCCTGTGTCACGGTATATGAAAAGCTTCCGTAAGCATACAACTTGAAACTGACCGGAATAAAGAATCCCCAGTCATCGAAGAATTCGGTCATATCCATATTAGCGGCTTTTGCTACGTTGCGTGCATACATCAGCTGTGCTGCGCCCGGATCATTGAAAGGTAACCAAAATTCAGGGGTACGTCCTTGTTCGAATATCTTACGGATGGTATTCGGTTTCTTGCCGATACGTTCGAAATATGTCCACAATTGCTGGTTGAGGCGCATATGCATTTCGGAGGCTTCTCCTTGATATAATCCATATTTATTGGCATCATCAGATGTCATGTCCTGAGGGGTAAATGCCAACGTGTTCGGGTCGCGCGGATGCATGAATCTGCTCCAAGGAGTCGGAGGCGCATACCGGTAAGTAGCTAAAGTCCCAATGGAGCTTCCACGTGATCCCCACTGGTTTATCTTGTACACCACATAATTAGAAAAGAGATTATTGCTCGATTCCGTAGTACTGGGCCAGTTGATAGCTCCCTGATGCATGTGTCCGAGTTCATGTCCCGGCCCCCATTCATTGTCCTGATTCTTGTCCATATCACGCGGATCGAAGTTGTTTTTGAAACCCCATCCATCTTTTGTGCTTACATCACCCGCTGCCATATTAATGTAATAATTGGTAGCATAAAGTCCGTCGGTGAAAGTCGTGACATGCATCAGTGAATTGAATTCTCCTGTATTCGAATAAGTATCGATGGCAGCCAGTTCCTGCTCCCAATCTATCAGGTTATCCCATCGTTCCATTCCTCTTACTACTCCATACTGTTTGAAGTTGTCCTGATTTTGCAGCAAGTCTTTCAGTGCTGTAAACAGAATCTTCCTACCTTTCAGCACAAATACACATTTGTCAGATCCGTCCAAAGTGACAGATTTTGCCTTCCGGATATATTCACGGAACAGATCATCGGTTTTATCCACAGTCAGATCCCATACATTGAAGCCTACACGCGCATGTTCCGTTATCTCCACATACTGGGGCGGAAAATGTATTTTCACTGCCGGCATGCCACGGGGATCAAGTTTCTGATAGATGACAAACAGATTTCCCGCACGTGAGAAAGAAAACTTGTTGATTCCGTTTTTCAGGAATCGTTCTTCACCGTCGGGCCCCAGATCCGAACAACACCTTAGTGAAATGGATTCACCTTGCGGTATGCCGTCTGCTAAAACGACCATCTCTTCACCCGCATTGGTTATGATACCGGTAGGGTTGCAAAGAGGCGAGTAGTAATTGGTTCTCAATTTATCTCCCCAATATTCGGGCACACTGTATGCCTGATATGACTGTATCCTGAATCTCTTTTCCGCTTCGGGATAAGTATTGCTCTGCAAAGACTTTGCCAGCACATTGAAGAATGCCGGAAGCCGATTGATGGCTTCGTCGGAAGCGTCCGGGAGGAGTTCACTGCATGAACGGTCGGTGAATACTGTTATCAGTTGTTCGTCAAGCGGATTTTCCGCAGCATGGAAAAATTCCATCTCGTCGCAACTGACGAAATCATTTAATCCGCTTTTAACTTTGAATTGAACAGCCGCAGGTACAACCGGATCGTTCAGCAATATCCTATGGCTGCCTCCTGCTCCTTTAAAATCATAATCTTGTATATGAATAAAATCCGTACTTCCTTGAGGCTTGATGTAAAGTTCGAATGCTCCGAAATTACCGTTACCATTCCGGCTGTGATATAGGATATAGTCTAGCGTAAGCTGATTCTGATCGAACTGATATTCAAGAGTAACGGGGAATTTTGCAGATTGACTCCATGTGGAATGGTAACAGGTTCCGCCGAACTGACCGTCATAAGACTTCGATATATCCTGCCCCGGCTGATGGTCGGTGTCGTATCCACCGGTAACTTTCAACTTTATATCCTTCTCCGGATTTACACCCGAAATATCACTCGATTTCTTTTGTTGTTTGATTTCCGACTGGTCATAAATGTTTGTATTTTCTTTGGATACAAACTTGATCGTAGCATTCCTTTCTGTAGTCAGAGGATTGGAAGCAATGGAGAATATTCGTGTACTGGATGCCAGATCGGCTCTTGTATCAGGTACTTCTTTCTCGGTAATCCAGTCTTTGGCTTCCTCCGGAATAACTACTTCATAGTCTGTATTGGAAAGCAAGTTGACTTCCAGATGATCGTTTCCTGTTCCCGCCACCTGAATGACACGGCTCTCTTCAGCCACTTCAATGATCAGGTCACCGCCTGTCTGCACAACTCTGAGTTTAGCAGTCAGCGCATTATTGGCGATAGTAATATTTCCTTCTCTGACTCCTTTTTCGGGACTGGATGTTGCCGAAACCGTCAGTTCTGTATCCGATGCTTTCCTTGCCGTCAGCCATTCTTTTCCCTCAGTTACCGATGCATTCCACTCCCGGTTCGATTTGACAGGTACGGCTACTTCCCCACCCTCTTTCTTGAATCCAATGGATTTCTGAACTTGCAGCACCGGCTCTCCCTGCAGCTCCTTATCATCACTCTTGCAAGCATAGAGAGTAGTGACTCCCACCAGCAGAATAAGAGAGATACATAGTATGTGTTTTACCTTATCCAATAACATAGTATTTATAATTTTTGTTGTTTTTCCATTTCGTTGACCAAACTATCCAAATCGAAGTCAATGTTATATTCATTCTCTATCTGAATCTTTTTGATTTGCTTCACCAGCGAATGCGGCTTCAACCTTCGGATCATCTCTATTTCCAGAAGCCTGTTCGGGAAACGTTTGCGAATGCCATCGATGTCTTTCATATAAATGCTGTCTGCTCCCTGATAAAGCGCATTGGCGGATTCTTCAAGAATAAATGCTCCCAAACTGTCAGGATATTGTTCGAGCACTGCCCGCAGAATTTCCAGACTTTTTCCGAAACTTTGATGCGCATCAGCATTCATATCTTTAGCCGCCTGAAACAATCCTAACTGAAACAGGTATTCTCCTGTTATCGCTTTTCTCTCCATTGCCAAAGTCTGGACATGCAATGCGGAATCCAGCTCCCCCATCTCAGCCAGTAGTTTAGCTTTGGTACCATAATAATCGGGGTTGAGACTGTCAATCGACAGTGCCCGGTCCAGAAGGCTGATACACTTCCGGGTGGAATCGACATCATAAGACGATTGCAGGATGGCTACCGCCTGTTGATAAAAACTGTCGGCACTGAGATTTACGGGATGGGGACGAATGTCCGGTTTCTGCCGTGAATGACAACCGACGGCTGTGCAGATTAGCAGCAAAACAAGTAATATGATATTCAGTTTCTTTGTTTTCATGTACATGATTCTCAATAGTCGGATAATATAAATAAAAAAAATGACTGACAGGGAGTTTTATAGGAAAATGTGTCTAATCTAATCTTATTTCCTCCCCGCCAGTCTTTCTATTAGTTTATCAGATGCCTAGTTCTTTTCTTGCCCAAGCCTCATCATGATCGTTTATCTTATAAAGATAGATACCAGCCATATTCCACCAGCCGTTTCCTCCGCTCGGATCTATCGGATCGGCATCACGACGAGCTTCCGGAATAAAGCGAATGTATTTATATGGTTTGCCGGCTTTTATATTCTCATTAGGTTCAACGTGCTGTCCTCTGCTGCCGGGCAGTGTATAAGTCTCTTTACCCATCAGCGTCCAGGTATTGTTATTGTCACTTCCCCAGATACCTACACGTTTTACGTCCCCGGCACCATTACCATTATTTCGGCCATCATACTCAAAGCGCAAGGACTGCAATGGCAATTCCGACATATTGATTTGCAGATAATGAGGTTGCTTATTGGGTGATGTTCCACTCCATATCGTGTGATAATAGGTATTTATATTATCATCGACTAAAGCTGCAAGTGATCCTTCGGACGGTTCGGTCGCATTGGCAGAGAACATATCGACCGTAAGAGCAATAGGTGCCTTGATAACGGACTCCCCGGAAGTTCCTCTTACGACGGCAGGTTGTTCCGTCTCCATGCCTGTAGGACCATACGTTTTGATAGTAAACTCATATTCACCGCCACATTTGAATGTGTTATCTACGATAAATAAGTTGGTAGTATTATCTGCGATTTCCAGTTCCTTATCCTCTTTCGTCACCGGATCATGATAGATGACTTTCATCTTTGTAAAATTCACATTTACAGGCATCTCCCATTTCAACTTAATAAATCCCGCTCCCGGAGTAGCTGTCGGATTCTTCACCCCTTCGGGAGGAACCGGAATGAATTTCTCCTGTGTAACGGTGACAGTGAACTCATTAGGCTCTATCGGATCAGTGCTTCTGAATGTGATGTGTCCCACCCGTTCTTCCTCTACAGTATTAGGCTGGATAATGAAACTTTCGGAAGCATCGCGCATACCTCTCGTGGCAGGCAAAGGCGTAATCCATTCACGGGCAGAAGCCTCCACTTCATAAGTATACGCATCTGCAGGACCATTTACTTTAAATGGAATCGTGATTGTTTCTCCGGTAGCTTTCACCTGATATTCCTTCTTTGATTCGTCAATGTCAACAATATATCCTCTCGGCTGCTGCTTGATAATGAGTGTACCGACACAATTATAGTTTTGTGACGACTGCAGAGTGACTGTACAATACCGCACAAGGGTATCGGTATTCTGATCCAAAGTAAATGTCAGGTTCTTCTTGACTGTGTTCTCTGCTTTTTCTGCTTTCTGTGATTTCTTAGCCTTCGGCTGCTCCGGTTCGTTAAAACGTACCCAATCACAAGTATCCGGCACAGTAATAACATCCAGATTCAGATTGGTATTTACCGGAATAGTCAGAGAAGTCGCTTTAGAATCTACGATTTTCATTCCATCGGCCGTCAATCCTTCCACTTCGATCACCGGTTCCAGGCCGAACTGTTTGACATTAATAGAAAAGCTCTGATGACCGTAAGCTATCGTAATCTCCGCTATGCGCTGTTTATAATCCTCATTTTCGTCAGCAGATACGGTGACTTTACCTTCATGTTTTTGTAACTTGCACCATCCGGCATTCGAACTTGCCGTCCAGTTATCAAGCGCCACATTGGTCTCCACTTCTATCTCATGCTCACCACCGGCAAGGGGGAAAACGATAGCTGCCTGACTCTCGCTAGGGATAGTCAAAGACAACACACTGAACTCCGTTTCATAATCGGGACCACAGGAAGAAAGCGCAATGAACGTTCCCAAAACTCCTGCCAGCCCGATGATTAGTATATTTTTTTTCATATCATTAGATGCATTACAAGTTTTCTACTCTTGGATTGAATTGGTATCTCAGTTTGGCATTTACTTCCCTGTATCGGTCTGTAGGCTGCAAACGGTATTTGTAATGGAGACGGAACTCCTTATAATAAGTGGCACGTCCGTCGGGCGTCCGGATGACATTCAGCAAATACGTATTGTCATACTCTCCAATGGGAGTCAATTGCATTACGTCGATATCCTTATAGGGCAGAATAGTAAGCTCTTTTGCCAGCGGATTCTCGGGCAACTGTTCTCCCATTTCCAGAATGATGCTTCCTTTATTGATGATATCCAGTGCAGTGGTATAATCACTGAAACTTTCATCGCCTGCCATCAGACGTACGGAATTCTCCGAAACAGGAAATACACGATTGGAATTCGTCGGACGACGGACTTCACTGGTTCCATCCGTATTCGGAATAATAATGGTACTACTCGTATAATTGTAATATGTTGCCGTTTGTGTGGATGCATAATAATTTTCCTTATGAATGCGAAGCAGCACGTGTCGCTTCTTCGGATTACAGTCCGGTGTCTTCAGCGAATCAATCTTATATTCGAGAAAATAAATGGAGTCGGGTGAAATCTTATCCAGATTTTTCAGATACACCGGAAACATCGCTTTGGAAGAGCCGGCAGGAATAGTCATTTCCATAGTCGGAAACTCATAACATTCTTCCGGTAAATACTTCGCGAAGCGTGCTTTATTGATATCGAAATTAGATTTGTTGTAAGCTCTCAACAATGTATCAGAGTTTTGCAGTGCTACTGTAAACGATTCATCGGAAGCCTGCGAACCACTTAATGAAGCCACCACGAAAAGGGTATCTCCTCCCTGCTGCAACTCGGCTACCTGGCGATCATACACCAGGCTCGAATTACTGAGCAAATTTACTTCTTTGCGGAATTGTTCCTGAGCGAAATCATAGTTATCGCAACCACTTATTACAACCAAAGCAGAGCAAAGAATTATAGTTACTATCTTCTTCATATTTTCTTTCTGTTATTCTTGTTTTTCATTATCTGTCCCATCCCGGATTCTGATCCATTGCGGGAACTTTCAGTAATTCATCATGGCGAATCGGCATAAATACCATTTTGGGCAGTGCAACCCGGTCACGGATATTCTGCTGGTCGATTGTCACGATATTCCAGAATCCCGGATTGCCACTGACGTCGGTACGGTCTTTCTGCACATCCAGTCCCCGCCAGTTGGACATATTGGCATCGTCGGTGAGGAAAGTACCCCATCTGCGAGTATCGAAATAGCGGTAGCCTTCGTTGAAAAGTTCCACTTGCCTTTCGTTGCGGACAATTTGCTCAAACCGGCTCGCATCATTCATATCGCTCAAAGAAGGACCGGGTAATCCGACGCGATAGCGGATCATATTGAAATATTTAGCCATTTCCTGAACATCACGACTGACAGTAACTTCGACATCCGTACCTGTCATATCGGGGGTAGTTACGGTTACGGTCCCCGTTACGTTGTTTAGTGCTTCTACATATTCAAGAAGTACTTCCGCATAGCGGATGATAGCAAACGGTTTGGGGCTGGTAATGAATGAACCTTTCACATTCCCTTTTCCGCCAGCCCATGAATCGTCCGGATGAATATACTTGACAGGAGTGTAACCGCTGATATTGTAGTCGTTGACATTACTTCCCGCACCGGCAAGTCCGGCTTTCGAGTCATCATGCGAATACCAGAACTGCTGATTGATATAGCTCGCATCAGATGATGCGGAATTCATAGTCCACAGACGTCCGGGAAATCCGATGGAAGCATAAAAGCGTGCCGAACGGTTGTCATACATCTTCGGAACATCTCCTCGCAACTGGTAACTTCCCAATACTTTATTGGTACCTATTGTCTGGTTAAGGTCCGCTACATAAGGATATTCCGCCGATGCATTGTGTATGTCTCTGCCGTCCATCATCAGGAAGCAATCGACCACTCTCTGGGGTACGGACATACCGCCCCAGCCCCCGAAACCTACTGGGAACGAGTGCTTAGTGTAGTCACGCACATTACCGGATGACATAGCCCAGATAAACTCTTTGTTAGTGGATATAATACCTTCACCGTTGAACATATCAGTAAAAGAGTGGAAAGGATCAATACCGCCTGCACCATCGGGGAAAGGAGCTGTAGGAACATTATCTGCCAACGGATATGGATGCTGGTTGTCCGGCATCACCGTGAACAGCGAATAGTAATCCATATCAATCACCTGTTTTGCAGCAGCGGCTGCTACCGCCCAACGATCGGGATCGTAAGTTTGGTTTACGTAATCGGCACCGTCGCTTTTACGTTGCCAGTTACTGAAACATTGACGGGCAGCATCACCGCCATTAAACAACGGAGAAGCCTGGAACAGGCGCAAACGGGCTATCAGTGCCAAAGCCGCTCCTTTCGTAGGACGATCAGAATAACTGATACTCTGTTCGGTCGGTCCGTAAATGCCTTGCGTAGCAAGTTTGAATTCATTGCATATATAATCCACAGATTCGTCGTATGTAGACCGTTCCCTGTTATAGTATTCCGCCGATTCGGAAGTGCTCAGCACTTCATCCCCCACAATCAGCAGCGGACCGTAGTTCATCAGTAAATGGTAGTAGGCATAACCGCGCATAAAGTGTACATATCCGATATAGCGTCTTCTGTCAGCTTCCGTCATATCGGGCACCTTGCCGACATTTTCCAACATCCGGTTGCATCTTGTCACTACTACATACATAGTATACCACAAATCCCGCGGCAGGTTTCTGCTGTTAATTTTGCCGATACTGAACTGCGCTCCCCAGAATTCGCTAGTTTGCCATCTGACGGTTATCTCGTCCGAAGCAGTTTCTCCCGGATTCCAGGAATTTCCCCAAATGGCACCAGCGTCTGGAAAACGGGTCGGGGTATTCCAAAGGTATCCTTCGGCATTCTTCATGCTATGGAAAATGGAATCTTCCTTGAATGTAGCCTGGAAATAGCTGTCTACATCCAGAAAGTTGCAGGAGCTGAACAGTAAAGAACTGCCAATGACCACTCCCAAAAGTATTTTAATTCGATTTTTCATGAATTTTTCAATATTATGTGATTAGAATCTTAAGTATACCTGAAAAGCATAGGTAGCAGGTATCGGATAGACAGCACCATTTGCCGAAGCCTGTTCCGGATCAAAGTATTTCACTTTGTCGATAGTGAACAGATTGTTGGCAACAAATTCCAGATCAACGGAAGACAATCCAACCGATTTAATCCAGGGCAGATGTTTCAGGCTGTATCTCAAGCTGACTTCCTGAAGGCGCAGGAAAGACCCGTTCCGTCTCCAGAAAGAAGAAAGCTGGGAGTTGTTCGTGTTTTTACCATAAGAAAGCCGTGGAAATTCCGCATTCGGATTCTCTGTAGCAGTAGTTCCCGAATACCATGCAGGAGTCCATCTGTTCTTGGGATTGTTAGCTAGTTTGATCACATTTCCCAAGTCTCCGTTATAAAACGGAATCCATCCGTAGTCATTGCCAAGTCCTGCACGATAGTAATCCACTTTCGCAGAACCCTTGAACAAAATACTCACAGTCAAATCTTTCCATTGAAAATCACCGCCAAATCCATACATCATTCTAGGTAACTGGTTGGAATAAGACAAAGGCACCTTGTCGTCTTCATTGATAATGCCGTCTCCGTTCACATCACGATATTTAATGTCACCGGGACGTATCGTTCCGAATCCACTTTGGTCAGGACTGGTATTGATCTCCTCTTTACTGGCGAACAGCCCTTCGGAGATGTATCCGCGCAAAATATTAAAAGGCTTACCAGTCACGCTGAGATAATCATAAGGTAATTTATTCTCTTCAAAATAGTCAATGACATTTTGTGAGAACGTATAATTAGCACGAATGGTAAAATTCATATCCTTGTTGATCTGATGGAAAAGCTCAATGTTTCCGTCCGATCCCACACTGTGCATACGTCCTACATTTGATTTCGGATAGGTCACCATACCTACAAAAGAAGGCAACGTCACACGATCCTGAAAGATATGATCACGAGTGTCCCGGAAAATATCGACAGTAAAAGACAGCTTGTCATGAAAGAACTTGGCGTCGATACCCAGATTTGCCTTCTTCGCTACTTCCCATTTTAAGTTGTCGGCTCCAGTGTAGGTTTCTGTGATACCATTATAGCGGTATCCCCAGGCAGATCCGGCGTGATTGTCTATCATAGTCATATAAGGGAAACGTCCTACGCCTGTATAATCGTTGACGGCAACAATCTGGTCGTTTCCTACAATACCGTAAGAACCGCGAAATTTCAGAAACGTGAACCAAGGCAGTTTCTCAGACCACCAGTTATAAGAGGAAGGAACCCATCCGGCAGCAATGGAAGGAAAGAAACCGAATCGTTCGCCTTTTTTAAACTGAGCAGAACCTGTATAACCGAAATTCGCATCAATAAAATAACGGTTTTTATAGTCGTAAGAGATACGTCCGGAGAGATTCTGATGGCGCTTGGGAATGCTGCTGATGCCCAAATCATCAATGGCTCCCCATTGAGAATCTTTTTCATCTTTCATATAGTATTCGAGTAACGCACCGAAAGTATGATCGCCGAATGTCCGGTTCCAATTAGCTTTTGCTTCCAGGTAGTACTGTCTGTAAGCGTGTTCAGCATCTCCGTATGCCAGACTTTGCTGTGAAGAGCGCAATGATTTAATCAAAACTCCTTGTGCCGTTCGCCCGGTAGCACGGTAAAGATCCGGCCAGATAGAACGGTATTCGCTGAAATAACCGATATGTTCTGTCATCCCTTGTACGGATAATGTCAGTCCTTTCAGGAATCCTCTGAATTCTTGTGTCAATTTAAGCGTCAGCATATTTCGGTTGTCCTCACTTTGCATGTATCCGGTATTATTCAGCATGACGTAGGGAGAAGCTAATGTACGCTGTCCTCCATATACGGGTAACGTACCATCGGAGTAAGTGACCGGAAACAGAAGTGGTGTCAACTGCTGGACAGCAGACCATACTGCATCTGTATTCATTCCGCCCGGGCTGACATAGGAATTGACATATCCGTCCACACCGAAATACAACTGGGTTGTTTTGGTCAGATTCATGTCGATATTGGCACGATAGTTCAGCTTGTTTACGCTCAATGGTTTCTTAAACAGGTTTTCTTCCTGACGATAAGCAGCACCTTCATCCTGATAACCTATCGATAAAAAATATCTGGCAACATCACCTCCTCCTTTAGCACTGACATAGTAATTCTGTTGGATAGAATTATGTTTCATGATTTCATCCATCCAGTTTACATCCGGGTAGAGGTCCGGATCCAACTTATTTTTGATAAGGTCTAGTTCCAGACGGGTATACAGATCATCTTCTCCCGACATTGCTCTGGCTTCATTGGCAAGAAGCGCGTAATCATAAGCTCCCAGATATTCGGGCAGACGTTTGATGTGAGATATTTTCATGGTAGCACGTCCGGTCACTTCCAGTTTTCCGCTGGTACCGCGTTTGGTAGTCACCAATACTACACCATTGGCCCCGCGTGTTCCGTAGACAGCCGTCGCTGCAGCATCCTTCAGAATGCTGAATGATTCAACGTCATCGGTATCAATATCCTCCAGTCTTCCTTCGATACCATCGATCAGCACCAATGCTCCGGTACCGGCTCCGAAAGTACTGATACCCCGAATCCAGAAGTTAGAGATATTTTTCCCCGGTTCACCCGAAGTCTGCATAGTGATGACACCCGCCATTCGACCTCCGATCATATTATTAAGAGAGGTGGCGGGAGTTTTCAATTGCGCGACATCGATTGTGGTAATTGCGCCTACTACCGAGACTTTTTTCTGCGAACTCATACCCGTTACCACTACTTCATCAATCTTAGTCTCGTCTTCTTTCATGACAATCTTAAGTTTCTCTTCATCTTTGGTAATCAGCATCTCGACATTCTTCATACCGACCGACTGGAATACCAGCGTGGCATTTTTCGTCACTCTAATTTTGAATTTTCCGTCCAAATCCGCTACCACGCCGACTCCCGGTTCATTCTTTACATAAACAGCCGTACCTACCAATGGCTCACCGGATGCATCCACAATCACGCCCGCCACTGTAAACTGTGTCTTCGTTTCGTTCTGACTGTAACCTGCCAATGGAATGAGTATCATCAACAGCACAATCAATAAAAGATTTTTTTTCATATATGTATTATAAAAGGTTATTCTATAGACAATTTACGAATCACTTTATTTCCGGTATCAGCAACATACACGATTTGTCCATCGGCACTGACAGCAACTCCGAAAGGATGATTGAACATAGCAATGTCCGGACCACCGTCTTTATAGCCCTTCATTCCCGGAAGTCCGATAGGGGTACTTACGGTAGCTTTGTCTATTGACAATCTTGTATCAATCACTCGTATACAATTGTTACCACAATCGGCGATATACAACTTACCGTCTTCCGTAAAACAGATCTGGTGGGGATTATTAAACTTGGCATTTCTCAGTAGACCATCTTCCCATCCTTTTCCTGCAACTTGTCCTTCTACTATAGCTTTTCCGGCATAACCCTCACCAGGATAGGTATTTATATCTTTACCTTCCAAATTACCGACATCTACTCTCCATATCTGATTACCTTCAGCCATTGCGATGTAAAGCATATTTTCCTGTCCTTTGACAGGGCTGAATGCACAGTATGAGTCACAGGCGTCAGGTCGGGTGGAAGTACCTACCTTCTTAAGCAGGAGTTCACAAGTACGGGTATTCGGTTTTATCCTGACCAGTTGGCCTCTTACCATCACCGTATAAATGTAATGGTCGAGTTTGTTCACCACGAAACAGTGTTTATAATTATTATCGGCAATATCCTTTGTTGCATCATCCAGCAACACTGTCAGACGACGAGGTGCATAACTTACACTTTTAGACAAAGCATAGAACCCCATGCCACCATCTTCAGGAGCATACATCGTATTATCTATGTCCGAGAAAGCAGGAGCATTTAGTATGGCCGCCGTACCATACTGTAGTACAAGCACTGAATTACTCTTTACAGAAGCCATGACAACATTTCCATTCGAGTTCTCTCCTTTATCATTCTTACAGGTTACGGATGGGTAATTATCTCCTCCGTGCCAAACATGACGTTCGGTAATAAAAATATTATCCTCATCGTCCAAACAAATGTAGTTGGGTGCCGACAATGTAGAAGTAGCTATATCTCCTCCCACAGTAGGCTGGTCGGCATCCGGTGAAGCTTGACCTATTACGGTAGTTACACTTGTCTGAGTCTTGTAAATGAATTGTTTTCTGGCTTGACCTTCATATTCTTTTCCGTCGGACATCGTTCGGGCAACGAGAAGATTCATTTCTTTCTTGTACGTTAACCCTGAAGGAACATACAGGTAGATTTTGCTTCCATTCGAGCTGACTAAGCCTGCCGGATGCTTTATTCCATCCACATCCTCAAAGTAAACTTTCAGATTGGTAGTGTCTGAGCCGAAGTTTCTGCCTTCGACGATCATAGGGGTGGCAATTCCACCGGAATCCGGATAAAATCCGGTCACCTCAATAGGTTGATCCGGATTGAATACTGCACTTCCTATATTCTTACTATCCGAACATGAAGTCAGATAGACAAATACGGCGGCAAAAAATGTCAAAAAAATAGTTCTTTTTTGCATTGTTTTTCTGTGATTAAAGGTTAATAATTAGTTGGGTTAATATGGATAAGTAGAAAACTTACTATTCTATATCTAGGCATTATGATAATGTGGTAGAAATAAGATGTGCATTTTTACTCTAATACGTTTGTTTTTGGGTGTGTATGCTTTATCTTAATATTTAGTAAGTTTAGGAATATATATAGTTGTGTTTGACTGTTATCATTCATTTGTTTTTCTTGGGGGTATTGAAATTTTTAATGAATTCAATCTCTCTTCAGCACTGTTCTGATCTATGCTGAAGAAACGATAATAAAAATTTAATCACTGCCCGGAGGCGGCCTACAATTTCGCATTATCATAAATAATTATTAAGAAATATAGTCGTAATTGACCGATTAGAATAAGTCGCTCTAGAACTTGGTAACCAAAACAATAAAATCATGATAATCAACAATATACATCAATAAAAAGATTATATCTATCTTATTACGATCTGAGTAGTAGAATGAAAAATCAAAAAAAATACCGTTTGCCGATAATTAAAATAAAAAAAACATTGCGTTTACCAATTTTATTAATAACTTTACACCGTCTTAAGTGGCACACAAACTTAATAACCTTTGAAAAGCCTATGAAAACAGGAAAAAATACACTTATTGGTATAAAACTACCAAGTTCTAGAGCAACTTATCCCAATCTGTTAAATATAAAAATGGATCATAGCAGCCAAACACAACTATTTATTTTCAAATATGCTAAATAAAAAAGGTAGTGCATCCCCAAAAGAATAAATGCATAAGAAATAAAACGCATACCTTAATTTCTACCATATATAATAATATTTTCTCCTTCACCGACAATCTCTAGCGAATAGCCCATAATAAGAAGTAAAGGGTATATTACATAAAAAAATTCCAGTAACTTGCGATACTGGAATTTTATATAAATCAAGAAAATCTCTTATTCCCACTCAATAGTTGCAGGTGGCTTAGAACTGATATCATAGGTTACGCGGTTTACACCTTTCACCTTATTAATAATATCATTCGAAATCTTACCCAGGAATTCATATGGCAAATGCGCCCAGTCGGCAGTCATGGCATCAGTAGAAGTCACGGCACGCAATGCTACCGCTCTTTCATAAGTACGTTCATCTCCCATGACACCTACAGACTGTACCGGCAGCAAGATAACGCCTGCCTGCCATACTTGATCATACAATCCCCAGTCGCGCAATCCCTGAATGTAGATATCATCAGCATCTTGCAGGATACGCACTTTCTCGCGGGTGATGTCTCCAAGAATACGTACAGCCAAACCCGGTCCAGGGAATGGATGACGAGTAATCAAATGTTCCGGCATACCCAACTCACGACCTACACGACGAACTTCATCCTTAAATAACAGACGAAGCGGCTCGCACAACTTCAAGTGCATTTTTTCGGGCAAACCACCTACGTTATGATGACTCTTGATCACTGTACCTGTTATAGACAATGATTCGATGCAGTCTGGATAAATAGTGCCCTGAGCCAGCCATTTCACATCTTTTATTTTATGAGCTTCCACATCGAATACATCGATAAAGCCCTTACCGATAATCTTACGTTTACGCTCCGGTTCCGTCACACCTGCAAGCTCTGCAAAGAACTTTTCACTGGCATCCACGCCAATTACATTCAGTCCGAGGCATTCGTAATCGTTCATCACATTCTTGAACTCATTCTTACGGAGCATACCGTGGTCTACGAAGATACAAGTCAGATTCTTACCGATAGCTCTATTCAGCAAAACAGCAGCAACCGATGAATCGACACCACCGCTCAATCCCAGCACCACTTTATCATCACCTAACTGAGCTTTCAACTCAGCAACCGTACTCTCGATGAAAGAAGCCGGCGACCAGTCTTGCTTGCATCCGCAAACATCAACTACGAAATTCCTCAATATCTGCGTCCCGTCTTCGCTATGGAACACTTCCGGATGGAACTGAACGCCCCATACCTTCTCACCTTCAACCTGATAAGCAGCAATATCCACTTTATCCGTTGAAGCAATCTTTTTAAAATTATCAGGGATAGCAGTGATTGTATCACCATGACTCATCCATACCTGCGTATTCTCACGAACTCCTTTAAACAGCACATTATCCTTGCAAAAAGAAGTCAGATGCGCACGGCCATATTCACGTGTACCGGCCGGTTCTACTTTTCCATTGTTAGTATACGCCATAAACTGTGCACCATAGCAGATACCCAAAATAGGATATTTACCACGAATCTCACTCAAGTCTACCTTGAAGGCATCTTTATCATAAACCGAAAAAGGACTTCCGGAAAGGATGACTCCTTTAATTGTCGGATCTTCTTTAGGAAACTTGTTATAAGGAACAATTTCGCAATACGTGTCCAGTTCGCGTACGCGACGACCAATCAGCTGTGTTGTCTGCGAACCGAAATCAAGAATTATTATTTTCTCCTGCATATCAATGGTTGGATTTTGAATAAATGATTTGCAAAAGTAGAAAAAAGTAGGCAAAAAGATAGAAGAATAAACAGAAAAATCGAAATTTACGAGAGAAATATATCATCGGACAACATAAAATCCGAAAAGGGAAACGATGTCAGAGAGACTTATATATAATAAATAGGAGACTCAAAACAGAATCTCCTATTTTATTATACAAGTACTTATTTCTTCTCTTTCAGCAAGTCACGAATCTCAGTCAGCAACACCTCTTCTTTAGTAGGAGCAGGTGGCGCAGGAGGAGCAGCCGGGGCTTCCTCTGCCGCCTTCTTCGTAGTCAGTTTAGTGATGAGACGTATAAATAGGAATATAGCAAAAGCTATAATCAGAAAGTCAAAAGTTGCTTGCAGAAATTGTCCGTAATCCAGAGATACGGCAGGAGCAATCTCCTTACCGTCTGCTCCAACTTCAGCCGCTTTCATTACCCATTTCAGATCTGTAAAGTTCACACCACCAACCAATAAGCCTATTGGGGGCATAATAACATTCGCCACCAGTGACGATACGATCTTCCCAAACGCGCCGCCGATAACTACACCGACAGCCATGTCAATGACGTTCCCTTTCATAGCAAACGCCTTAAAGTCTTGTAAAAATGTGCTCTTTCCCATCTTTTTTCAATATTTAATGTGAATTTAATATGCGAATATAAAAACATTTTTGTAATTTTGCACCGCATTTGAAAATAAAACAAATGTGCGAGCTGAGAGATATTTGAACAAATATTATAAAACCCTTAAAAGTTTAAACAAAATGATTAAAGTAGGTATTAATGGATTCGGACGTATCGGACGTTTCGTTTTCCGCGCTGCAATGAAAAGAAACGATATTCAAATCGTAGGTATCAACGACCTTTGCCCGGTAGACTACTTGGCTTACATGCTGAAGTATGACACAATGCACGGTCAATTCGACGGTACTATCGAAGCAGATGTTGAAAACAGCAAATTGATCGTTAACGGTCAGGCTATCCGCATCACTGCAGAAAGAAATCCGGCTGACTTGAAATGGGATGCTGTAGGTGCTGAATACGTTGTTGAATCTACAGGTTTGTTCTTGAGCAAAGACAAAGCTCAGGCTCATATCGAAGCTGGTGCAAAATATGTTGTAATGTCAGCTCCTTCTAAAGATGACACTCCGATGTTCGTTTGCGGTGTAAACGAAAAAACATACGTGAAAGGTACTCAGTTCGTTTCTAACGCTTCTTGTACTACTAACTGTCTGGCTCCTATCGCTAAAGTATTGAACGACAAGTTCGGTATCCTTGACGGTTTGATGACTACAGTTCACTCTACAACTGCTACTCAGAAAACAGTTGACGGTCCTTCTATGAAAGACTGGAGAGGTGGTCGTGCTGCTTCTGGCAACATCATCCCTTCTTCTACTGGTGCTGCTAAAGCTGTAGGTAAAGTAATCCCGGCTTTGAACGGTAAACTGACTGGTATGTCTATGCGCGTTCCGACTTTGGACGTTTCTGTAGTTGACTTGACTGTTAACTTGGCTAAACCGGCTACTTACGCTGAAATCTGCGCTGCAATGAAAGAAGCTTCTGAAGGCGAATTGAAGGGTATTCTGGGTTACACTGAAGATGCAGTAGTTTCTTCTGACTTCTTGGGTGACACTCGTACTTCTATCTTCGATGCTAAAGCTGGTATCGCTTTGACTGACACTTTCGTAAAAGTTGTATCTTGGTATGACAACGAAATCGGTTACTCTAACAAAGTTCTTGACTTGATCGCTCACATGGCATCAGTTAACGCTTAATTAGAAATCTAAACATATAGGAAACCGCTGCGGAAAACCGTAGCGGTTTTTTTGTCTTCATTTTATATATTGTTAAAAAGCAAGGTATTATCCGTGGTATAACCTACAATTTTAGTAGTTTTGTACTTCTATGAAGAGAATTATGAAGAGATTATTAATAACATTGATACTAGTTTACACCATGAACAATATACTGAACGCTCAGAATCCTTTCTTCGGTCAGTATCAGACACCGCATGGGACTGTGCCCTTTGACCGGATCAAGACAGAGCATTATGAGCCTGCCATCCTCGAAGGAATCAAACAACAGAATGCGGAACTTGATGCGATCATACAAAACCCGGAGAAGGCGACATTTACAAATACAATAGAAGCCTACGAACAATCCGGAAGGCTGCTGGACAAAGTAACTGCCGTATTCGGCAATATGCTTAGTGCTGAAACCAATGACGACTTACAGGCATTGGCTCAGAAAATCATGCCACTACTCAGCGAACACAGCAACAACATCACACTGAATGAGAAGTTGTTTGCCCGCGTGAAAGAAGTGTACGGACAAAAACAATCTCTGCAACTGACCCAGGAACAGAATCGCCTGCTAGACGATATATACGACAGTTTTGTACGCCACGGTGCCAACCTCGAAGGAGAAGCCCGTGAACAATACCGACAACTGACCAACGAACTGAGCAAACTGACACTCGACTTCAGCGAAAACAACCTGAAGGAGACAAACAGGTATCAAATGCTTCTGACAGACAAAGCCAGCATTGCCGGACTGCCGGAAATCATCGTAGAAGCTGCTGCCGAAACAGCCAGAAGTGAGGATAAAGAAGGATGGGCTTTCACCCTGCACGCTCCAAGTTATGTGCCTTTCATGACTTATGCCGACAACCGCGAGTTGCGCCATAAGCTCTACATCGCATATAATACAAAGTGTACACACGATAACGAATTCAACAATATCGAAATCGTAAAGAAGCTGGTTAATACACGCATGAAAATAGCCCAGCTACTAGGATATAAAGATTATGCGGAATATACCCTCAAAAAACGAATGGCTGAAAACAGCGATGCCGTATATAAGCTGCTCAACCAACTATTGGAAGCCTACACTCCCACCGCACAGAAAGAATATCTCGAAGTACAGGAACTGGCACGTGAGGAACAAGGTGATGACTTCATTGTCATGCCCTGGGACTGGAGCTACTATTCCAATAAGCTGAAAAACAAGAAATTCAATATCAATGAAGAAATGCTCCGTCCTTACTTCGAACTGGAACAAGTAAAAAAAGGAGTATTCGGACTGGCAGAAAGACTCTACGGAATCACTTTCCGGAAAAATACGGAAATCCCGGTTTATCACAAAGATGTTGAAGCCTACGAGGTATTCGACAAAGACGGTAAGTTCCTGTCCGTACTGTACACTGACTTCCATCCCCGTCCCGGAAAACGCGCCGGAGCCTGGATGACCAGTTACAAGGAACAATGGATAGATCCCGTAACCGGTGAAGACAGCCGACCGCATATATCTGTAGTGATGAACTTCACCAAGCCAACCGAAAGCAAACCTGCTTTGCTGACTTTCAACGAAGTGGAGACATTCCTGCATGAGTTCGGGCACAGCCTGCATGGCATGTTTGCCAACTCAACCTATCAGAGCCTAAGCGGAACAAACGTATATTGGGACTTTGTGGAACTTCCTTCACAGATCATGGAAAACTTTGCCATCGAGAAAGAATTTCTCAATACCTTTGCCCGTCATTATGAAACCGGAGAAGTGCTTCCGGACGAACTGATACAGAGACTCGTGGATGCTTCGAACTTCAATGCAGCCTATGCCTGCCTGAGACAAGTGAGCTTCGGTCTGCTCGATATGGCATGGTACACCCGCAACACTCCTTTTGAGGGCGATGTAAAAGCCTATGAGCAGGAAGCCTGGAAAGACGCACAAGTATTGCCGATAGTCAAAGAAGCCTGCATGAGTACACAATTCTCCCATATCTTTGCCGGAGGATATTCCGCAGGATATTACAGTTATAAATGGGCAGAAGTGCTGGATGCGGATGCGTTCTCACTGTTCAAACAGCAAGGAATCTTCAACCGTGAAGTAGCAGATTCGTTCCGCAACAATATCCTGTCGAAAGGAGGTACAGAACACCCGATGTTGCTCTACAAGCGCTTCCGCGGGCAGGAGCCTACCATTGACGCATTGCTGATCCGAAACGGCATAAAGAAACAATACAATTAAAAAAGGAGAGAATTGGACATGAAGAAGAGATTGATACTTAAAGTATTAGGATTGCTGTTATTGCTTCCGATGTTTTCCGGATGTAATGATACGGATGATGTAGCCGGCATCTTCACCGGCAAGACATGGAAACTGACTTATATCACCAAAGCCAACGGTCATGGATGGTATAAATTTGCGGATGTGGATGATAGTAACATCATGGAATATGCAGATGGAAAGAAAACTTTCATGCTGGTTTTTTCCGGTACTGTAGAGGATGATATAATACAAGGCACATTTACGGGCAGCGGCGCAATCAACGCCAACGGAACCTGGAGTGCGAACGGCAAAAACCAGGAATTCGGGATGAAAGTGGAAAAGGGAACTCCCATCGACAGCAAAGACCGCATCGCCGAAAAGATACTGGAAGGCATGAAAAAAGCAAATTCTTACAAAGGATCGGACAGCCGGAACCTATATCTTTATTACCAGACTGATAAAGAGAACCTCTGTCTCGTATTCGCTCCAAACTAAGACTAGAATTGAAACAAGATGGACACGGAAAAGAAACAATTGGAACTGGACAAACGTTACATACGTATGGCAAGCATCTGGGCGGAAAACTCTTATTGCCAGCGCCGTAAGGTAGGAGCGTTGATCGTCAAAGACAAAATGATTATCTCCGACGGATACAATGGTACTCCTTCGGGCTTCGAAAACGTATGCGAGGACGAGAATAACCTGACAAAACCTTATGTTCTCCATGCGGAAGCAAACGCTATCACCAAGATAGCACGCTCGAACAACAGCAGCGACGGTGCCACGATGTACGTCACCGCCTCACCTTGTATCGAATGTGCAAAGTTAATCATACAGGCAGGAATCAAACGGGTAGTCTACTCCGAACATTACCGCCTCGAAGATGGAATAGAACTATTAAAACGGGCAGGAATCGAAGTTATCTATACAGAAATGAACGAAGATTCTTCTCCAAACAAATAATAAGACGAACGTTTTAAAAAAAGGAATAGACATGAGTACAAGAAACTCTTCACGTTTTACGCCTATCATCATAGCTATCAGCGTGGTGGCCGGTATTCTTATCGGTACATTTTATGCCAAGCACTTCGCCGGCAACCGTCTGGGTATCATCAACGGTTCTTCCAACAAGCTGAATGCGTTGTTGAGAATCGTAGACGATCAATATGTAGACACCGTAAACATGACCGACCTCGTGGAGAAGGCTATGCCGCAGATCCTGGCAGAACTGGACCCGCACTCCACTTACATCCCTGCACAGAATCTCGAAGAAGTCAATTCGGAACTGGAAGGCAGTTTCAGCGGAATCGGTATCCAGTTTACGATACAGAATGATACGATTCATGTGAATGCCGTTATACAGGGAGGCCCATCTGAAAAAGTGGGACTCATGGCGGGAGACCGTATCGTTAATGTAGACGACAGTTTATTTGTAGGCAAGAAGCTGAACAACGAACTAGCCATGCGCACACTGAAAGGTCCTAAGGGATCGCAGGTGAAACTGGGTGTCAAACGCGTAGGAGAACCGAAATTGCTGGACTTCACCATCACCCGTGGAGATATTCCTCAAAATACAGTAGACGCTGCCTATATGCTGAACGATGATATCGGTTATGTAAAAGTCAGCAAATTCGGACGGACAAGCCACGTAGAATTGCTTAACGCCTTGGCTCAGCTCAATCATAAGAAATGTAAAGGACTGATTATTGACCTTCGCGGCAATACAGGAGGATACATGGAAGCTGCCATCCGCATGGTAAATGAATTCCTGCCCGAAGGTAAACTGATTGTATATACACAAGGACGTAAATATCCCCGTGCGGAAGAATTTGCCAATGGTACGGGCAGTTGCCAGAAAATGCCACTCGTTGTATTGATCGACGAAGGTTCTGCTTCTGCCAGCGAAATCTTTACCGGAGCAATTCAGGATAATGATCGCGGTACAGTGGTAGGACGCCGTTCCTTCGGAAAAGGACTGGTACAACAACCGATTGACTTCAGCGACGGCTCTGCTATCCGCCTGACTATCGCCCGCTATTATACTCCTTCAGGGCGTTGCATCCAACGTCCTTACGAAAGTGGTAAAGACAAGAATTATGAACTAGACATATACAACCGCTACGAACACGGTGAGTTCTTCTCACGCGACAGCATCAAGCTGAACGAAAACGAACGCTATCTCACCAGCCTGGGACGCACTGTTTATGGTGGTGGCGGTATCATGCCGGACGTATTTGTACCACAAGATACTACCGGAGTCACTTCTTATCTCTCATCAGTAATCAACCGCGGACTAACTCTTCAGTTTACTTTCCAGTACACGGACAATAATCGGAAGAAGCTGAGCCAGTATGAAACGGAAGAAGACCTGCTGAATTATCTCCGTCACCAAGGTCTGGTAGAGCAGTTCATCCGCTTTGCCGACTCGAAAGGTGTAAAGAGAAGGAATATTCTGATCCAGAAATCGTATAAACGACTGGAAGCGAATATATACGGCAACATTATCTATAATATGCTGGGACTGGAAGCTTATCTGAAATACTTCAATAAATCGGATGCTACAGTACAACAAGGTATAGAACTGCTCGAAAAGGGAGAAGCTTTCCCAAAAGCACCCGCCGAGACAGAAGAGGAAGTGACGAAAGATAATAAAGATGGAAAGAAAAAAAGAACTGCGCAAGCTTATGGCATCACTGAAGATCCGACACGCATCTTCGACTTTGCAGAAGCTTCAATCAGCTAAAATACTTGCCGCCCTCGAAGCCCACCCGGCTTTCAGGGCGGCAACTACTGTATTGCTCTACCATTCGCTCAAAGATGAAGTAGACACGCATGCGTTTATCCGGAAATGGAGCAATGAGAAACGGATATTGCTTCCGGTAGTTGTCGGTGATGAATTGGAATTACGCCTCTATACCGGTCCCGAGGATATGGCAACCGGCACTTACGGTATTGAAGAGCCTGTTGGAGAAACATTTACGGACTATGCAGACATAGACTTTATTGCCGTTCCCGGTGTAGCTTTCGACCGGAAAGGAAACCGGCTGGGGAGGGGAAAAGGCTATTATGACCGTTTGCTGCCACGTATCCCCGCAGCTTATAAAGCAGGCATCTGCTTCCCATTTCAAATAGTAGAAGAAGTTCCGGCAGAAGCATTCGACATCTGCATGGACATAATTATAACAAGTAATGAGGACGAATTATCACACCCACACCACCCGCTGCCTCCATGCGACAGGGAGTGACGAAGAATTTGTTTTAAGCGCCATCAAAGGCGGCTATCAGGAACTTGGTTTCTCTGACCACACACCATGGAAATACCATACCGATTATGTATCCGACATCCGGATGACTCCCGAAGAACTGCCGGAGTATGTAGAAAGCCTCCGCTCGCTACAAAAGAAATATAAAGATCAAATCAGCATTAAAATCGGCTTGGAATGTGAATATTTTCCGGAGTATATTCCCTGGCTGAAAGGAGTTATCAAGGAGTATCAGCTGGATTACATCATCTTCGGCAACCACCATTTCCATACAGATGAGAAGTTTCCTTATTTCGGGCGAAATACCCATACGGTAGATATGCTTGAACTTTATGAAGAGAGTGCGATTGAAGGGATGGAAAGCGGCTTGTTTGCCTATCTGGCACATCCCGACCTGTTCATGCGTTCATATCCTGAATTCGACCGTCATTGTAAACTTGTCAGCAGACACATCTGCCGGACAGCAGCCCGCTTGAACCTGCCCCTGGAATATAATATAGGTTACGAAGACTACAACGATGAACATGGAATAACAACCATTCCCCACCCTGCTTTTTGGGAAATAGCAGCACACGAAGGCTGCACCGCCATTATCGGAGTGGATGCCCACAACAACCAATATCTTGAAACTCCGTTCTACTATGACCGGGCAAATGGGACACTCCAAAAGCTGGGGATGAAAGTGACAGACAGAATTCCTTTCCTCAACGAAAAATAATGTTTGTGATAACCGTAGCCCCTACTCTCTGATTCAGAGTACGCACCAGAAGTTCCCGTCCCATCATCAGTTCCTGACGAAGGGCGGCGGAAGTGAGATGTACATACAGCGTCTGGTTACGGATATAGAGATTACTGGTATAGCTTGCCGCCGGTCCCAACACCTGCGGCCAGGCATCCAGCAACCGCTGCTCATTGAGAGGAGACTCCAGACTCTCCTGACGCAGGTATTGCTGAATCAGTTTTCCTATCTGCTCGGCATCGTTACGTTTCATTGTTCTGCTCCCATTTCATTAATTACACCCTGATCTACGCGGAATACTTTATAATCGCTGCCTACCTTCTGCAGAATACGATCCAGATGTTCACGGTTGGTATCCGTTATAAATATCTGTCCGAAGTTGTCACCAGCCACCAGCTTGACAATCTGCTCTACCCGCGAAGCATCCAGTTTATCAAAGATATCATCCAACAGCAATAAAGGGACGGTCTGCCCCGTACGTTTCAAGAAGTCGAACTGCGCCAGCTTCAACGCTACCAGATACGTTTTATTCTGTCCCTGCGAACCTTCCTTCTTGATCGGAAAGTCGCCCAACAGCATATTCAGTTCATCTTTATGAATCCCCCGCAAAGAGAATCCCATAATTTTATCCCGTTCCCGGCTTTGCTTCAGTACTTCCAGCAAAGAAGCATCCCGTGCATGCGAATCATAAGACAGCCCCACCTGCTCTTTATCCTGGGAAATAAAAGAATAGAACGACTGGAAAATAGGAATAAACTCTTCGATAAACGCCTCCCGCTTGCGAAAAACAATTTCACCCGCTTGCGCCATCATCTCCTCCCAAACCAGGAACAATTCCTCTTCTACCGGAAATTCACTTTTTAATAAGGTATTACGCTGTGCCAATGCCTTATTATAGCGTATCAATGCTTCCAGATATTCCTTATCATACTGAGAGATCACGACGTCCATAAAGCGGCGCCGTTCGTCACTTCCTCCGGCTATCAACTCCGAATCGGCAGGCGAAACCATCACTAACGGCAGAAAGCCGATATGATCGGAAAAGCGGCTATACTCCTTTTTATTCCGTTTGAATTGCTTTTTCGAACGACGCTTCATTCCGCAGTAAATCTCCTCTGGTGTGCCATCTTCCGCCTCATAAAAGCCCTGAATAACAAAGAAATCCTGTTCGTGCCGAATGTTCTGCGAATCAATCGGATTACCCGAACTCTTGCAGAAAGATAAAAAGTACACTGCATCCAGCAGATTCGTCTTTCCCATCCCGTTCTGTCCGAAGAAACAATTCAGTTTGGCGGAGAATCCGATCTCTACCTGTTCCAGATTCTTATAGTTTAATATGGATATCCGTTTCAGTATCATTGTATACGCGTTAATTTGTTCACAAAAGTAGCAAGTTTTTCGAGGTTTTCGAGCGTAAAACAAAAAAAGATGCCTCTAAATTTCGTTTGTAGATATAAAAAAACTACTTTTGCGAGTCGAATTATCAAACGATGAATAATAACAAAAAGAATCATATAAAAATGGCAGAACAAAAGAATCAGAACGAACATCTGAACGTAGAAGATGCACTGACACAATCGGAAGCATTTCTTGTTAAGTACAAAAACGCAATCATCGGCGGTGTTGTAGCCGTGATTATCATCGTAGCAGGTTTTATCATGTACAAGAACCTCTATGCTGAGCCACGTGAAGAAAAGGCACAGGCTGCTCTTTTCAAAGGACAGGAATACTTTGAACAAGATGCTTATGAACAAGCACTGAACGGTGATAGTATTGGTTATGTAGGTTTCCTCAAAGTTGCCGACGAATATAGCGGAACAAAAGCCGCTAATCTGGCAAAAGCATATGCAGGAATCTGCTACGCACAACTGGGTAAATATGACGAAGCAGTAAAGATGCTCGACGGCTTCAACGGAGGCGACCAGATGGTAGCTCCCGCTATCCTCGGCGCAACAGGAAACTGCTACGCACAACTGGGTCAGCTGGACAAAGCCGCTTCTACCCTGCTCTCTGCAGCAGACAAAGCTGACAATAACTCATTAAGCCCTATCTTCCTGATGCAAGCCGGTGAAATCCTGGTGAAACAAGGAAAGTATGATGATGCCGTTAATGCCTACACTAAGATCAAGGACAAATACTTCCAGTCTTACCAGGCTATGGACATCGACAAGTACATCGAACAGGCTAAATTGATGAAGAAATAATATACCTTATTATATATAATAGAAGGTTAGGCACGGATTACACGGATTTCACGGTTTTTAGTACGCACAATATGTACTAATGCAATTATGCGAAGCTACCGTGAAATCCGTGTAATCCGTGCCTTTTTAAAATCATGTATTTATAACCCACTTTAATTACTACAATTATGGCAACAGCATACCATAACTTATCCGAATACGATTTCAACTCTGTACCAAACGCTGAAAACATGAAATTCGGCATCGTCGTATCCGAATGGAATTTCAATATTACCGGAGCCTTACTGAACGGCGCAGTCAATACATTAAAAAAACATGGAGTGAAAGACGAAAATATTCTGGTGAAAACTGTACCGGGAAGTTTCGAACTAACTTTCGGCGCCAATCAAATGATGGAAAATTGCGATGTGGATGCAATTATTGCAATTGGTTGCGTAATTAAAGGAGATACTCCACATTTTGATTATGTTTGTATGGGAGCGACTCAAGGAATTACCGAATTAAACGCAACTGGCGACATACCAGTCATTTACGGATTAATTACCACCAATACAATGGAGCAAGCAGAGGATCGTGCCGGTGGCAAACTGGGTAACAAAGGAGATGAATGTGCAATTTCTGCAATAAAAATGATCGATTTTGTTTGGAGTTTAAATAAATAGTTGTATCTTTGCACCGCAATTGAGAAACAAACCTCCTCAAAAGCACAAAAGGGCAAATACCAGAGTGGCCAAATGGGGCAGACTGTAAATCTGCTGGCTTACGCCTTCGGTGGTTCGAATCCATCTTTGCCCACAAAAATTGCGGAAGTAGCTCAGTTGATAGAGCATTAGCCTTCCAAGCTGAGGGTCGCGGGTTTGAGCCCCGTCTTCCGCTCTTCAAAGAGAATCTGAGAAATTAGATTCTCTTTTTTTGTATAACTTTAAACCTCTAAGAACATGGAAGATTCTCCAACGCAATCACACGTACTGCAATTGGCACACCCCCCTATCCCAATTGTCCGCATCGGAATCATAGGATTGGGGAATCGAGGGCTACTCACCCTGCAACGTTATCTGCAAATAGAAGGAACCGAAATCAAAGCTCTCAGCGAAATCAGGGAAGGTAACTTGAACAAAGCCCAACTCATACTCAAAGAAGCAAAGCACCCCGAAGCCACGGGATATACCGGACCAGGCGGCTGGCGAAAGATGTGTGAATGCAACGATCTGGATTTAATTTTTATCTGTACAGACTGGCTCACTCACACCCAAATGGCAACCTATGCAATGGAATGCGGCAAACATGTAGCTATCGAAGTTCCTGCCGCCATGAATATAGCCGAATGCTGGCAACTGGTCGATACAGCAGAAAAGACAAGACGCCACTGTATCATGCTGGAAAATTGCTGTTATGACCCTTTTGCCCTGACTACTCTCGAAATGGCACGTCAAGGTGTACTCGGAGAAATAATGCATGTAGAAGGAGCATATATTCACGATCTCCGTTCCATGTATTTTGCCGAAGAGAGCGAAGGCGGTTACCACAATCACTGGGGCAAAAGATACAGTATCGAACATACAGGCAATCCCTACCCCACCCACGGACTAGGGCCTGCCTGTCAAATCCTCGACATCCACCGCAATGACAGGATGGAATATCTCGTATCCATGTCCACCCATCAGGCCGGCATGAGCGAGTATGCGCGGAAAAGATTCGGAGAGAACTCACCGGAAGCCCGTCAAAAGTATAAACTGGGAGATGTCAACACCACGCTTATCCATACCGCCAAAGGGAAAACGATCATGCTTCAGTATAATGTTTCGACTCCCCGCCCTTACAGTCGCCTGCAAACAGTATGCGGCACACTCGGCTTTGCACAAAAATATCCGGTACCATGCATTGCCCTGGATTCTCATGGAGATACTCCGCTTGAAGGCGAAGCACTTGAACAAGTATTAACTCTCTATAAACACCCTTTTAGCGCCACCATCGGCGAGGAAGCACATCGTAAAGGATTACCGAACGAAATGAACTATGTAATGGATTATCGGTTAATATATTGCCTGCGCAACGGACTGCCCCTTGACATGGACGTTTATGATGCAGCCGAATGGTCGTGTATCACCGAATTAAGCGAGAAGTCGGTATTGAACGGAAGTATTCCTGTAGAAATACCGGATTTCACCAGAGGTGTCTGGGAAAAACACAAACATTAGATTTTACCTATTTACCCCAATTAAACTATAAAAACACATGAGAACATTCCTATCATTAAAGACATGCTTACTATCTGCACTTTTACTTTGTGCAAACAGCATTTCGGCAAGCAAGATTATTTCCGTATCCGATTTCGGTTTGAAACCCGACAGCCGTATCAACGCAGTGCCATTTATACAAAAGGCAATCGATGCTTGCAAGCAATATCCAGGTTCCACACTTGTCTTTCCAAAAGGAAGATATGACTTCTGGGCACAACATGCTATCGAAAAAGATTATCACGAAACGAACACCTACGATGTTAATCCCAAAATTCTCGCCGTGCTATTGGAGCAGATCAATGATCTGACGATTGACGGTAATGGTTCTGAGTTTATTATGCATGGCCGGATGCAGCCATTCACTTTGGATCATTGCCGGAACATTACCTTAAAGAACTTCTCCGTCGATTGGGAAATCCCATTAACTGCGCAAGGTATTGTCACTCAATCTACCTCCGGATACCTTGAGATCGAAATCGACTCCCACCAATATCCTTATATCATAGAAAACAAACGACTGACTTTTGTCGGTGAAGGATGGAAAAGCAGTCTTTGGGCGATCATGCAGTTTGATCCCGACACCCATCTCGTCCTGCCAAATACAGGTGACAACTTAGGCTGGCGCTCATACGATGCAACAGAAGTAAAACCTGGATTAATACGCTTATCCGATCCTAAAAAGGAGGCTGATAAATTCTTCCCTGCGCCGGGTACGGTCCTTGTGTTACGACACAGCACCAGAGACCACGCCGGTATCTTCATTTACCACAGCATGGACACAAAACTAGAAAACGTAAAACTATTCCATACCTGCGGACTGGGAATTCTGTCACAGTATAGCAAGAATATATCTTTCAATGATGTACATATCATCCCTAACACTTCCAAGAAACGTGTGCTGAGCGGACATGACGACGGTTTCCACTTCATGGGATGCAGCGGATTACTCAAGATTGAGAACTGCAGTTGGGCAGGATTGATGGATGATCCTATTAACATCCATGGAACATGTTCCCGTATTATGGAAGTTCTTTCTCCTACCCGTATCAAATGCAAATTCATGCAGGACATGAGTGAAGGGATGGAATGGGGACGTCCGGACGAAACAATCGGATTTATAGAGCATAAAACCATGCGTACCGTAGCTACTGGTAAAATGAATAAATTTGAAGCACTAAATAAAGCTGAATTTATCATCGAATTATCAGCACCACTTCCAGCCGGAGTGGAAGCCGGATATGTAATAGAGAATCTGACCTGCACACCTGATGCAGAAATACGCAACTGCCATTTCGGAAGTTGCCGGGCACGTGGTCTGCTTGTATCTACTCCCGGCAAGGTTATTATTGAGAACAATGTATTCGAATCCAGCGGCTCTGCCATTCTGATTGCCGGAGACGCAAATGCATGGTACGAGTCAGGAGCTGTCAGAGACGTGCTGATACGTAACAATGATTTCCGTTATCCTTGCAATTCTTCGATTTATCAGTTCTGTGAAGCCGTGATCAGCATTGATCCGGAAATTCCGACATCGGAACAGAAGTACCCCTATCATCGCAATATCCGCATTGTGGATAATACCTTCCACCTATTTGATTATCCGATTCTCTTCGCACGGTCGGTAGACGGACTCACCTTCTCCTCCAATACACTCATACGTGATACGACTTACCAGCCTTATCACTATCGTAAAGAAGGTATTACGCTGGAAGCATGTAAATCTGTGGTTATTTCAAACAATAAGATTGAAGGGGATGTATTAGGACGTACTGTTAAAATTGAAAATATGAAACCTTCGGATGTCAAGATTAGCAAGAACCCTTTCTTTAAACTGAAAAAATAAAAAACACCATATAGGCAATTAAACGTATTCAGGCTCAAGCATGAGCATGAATACGTTTGAGTCTTTATCCCATAAATACAACAAATAAAGGAAGGTTCTCTTTGATGAACTTCAATGCTAAGGTAATCTGCCGTTCTATTGCTTTTTCACTGACTGCACAACGTTCCGCGATTTCCCGATTAGATAGATGCTCTTCGCGGCTCATTCTAAAGATCTGCTGCCGTCTGGCCGGAAGTTGCGAAATCAATTTATCAATATAGTTCTTCAAATCAGCAGCATCCAATTCCTCTTCTATATCATAAGAATTTTCAAGTCCTTTCAGAACTGTCATTTTAAAATTCAGCTCATTAAAATGTCTACGCGAATAATTGAATATAATATTACGGGTAATCATAAAAAGCAACCCATCAAAATTCTTGGTAATATCAAGAAACTCTTTGGACTCCCAAACTTTCACAAAAACATCCTGAACTACTTCTGAAATCACGGAAGATGAAGTGACATAAAGTCGTGCAAAGTTATAAACCTTCAGCCAATAAAGGTCATACAGCAAAGAAAATGCAGCCGCATCTCCCGCTTTTACCTTTTCCAGAATTATTGTCTCCTCCATCTCTTTTCAATTGTGTTACAAAAATAAAGAAATAACCATTAACCACAACATTTTTTTTGATTTTTATTTATAATAAAGTTACCTTTTTTCCTTTAATAATGTCTTCAAAATCTATTCTAATTATTAAATTCAACTAAGTTCTGTTAGAACTAAGATAAAAAAATGACTTTTCGAAAAAAAAACTTCTTTTTGGTTAGTGGTTAATTTATTGAATATTAGCTCATTGTGATTTTAATGATAGTTTTTCTATTTTTTTTATCGAAGGGATGTGGGGGTAGACTTAACTCAAGTGTATTTATAATATACGAGTAATAATAAATAGAATAATAACAAAGTAAGATAGGATGGATAAAGATACAAAGATGAGTTTGATTAAAGATTTGCTGGCAGGACGGCTGACTAAAAAGCAGCGGAGAAGCTATGCTGACCTGGAATCAGTGGATAGAGAACTTAAAATACAATGGAATGAATCAGAAAATAAAGCTATAGATTTTAAAATAAAAGAACAGATATGGGAAAGAGTAAAAGCAAGATGTGTAGATAGGAAAAGAAACAAAGTTCTAACAGAACTAAGATGGTATTTTGCCGTAGCTTCACTCGCTCTTTTACTAACAATAGGAGGATTTTGGATGAATTCAGTCAGAGATAATATTAACGACGAATTTATAATGGTGATAGCACAACAAAACCAAATGCACGTTTTACCGGACAGTACAAAAGTATGGATGGAATCAGGTAGTTCCATTAAATACACAAAAGCCTTTAACAAAAAAAGAGAAGTATGGCTAGAAGGCAACTCATTTTTTGAAGTATATAAACATGAAGGCAGTTTCTTCCAAGTACATATTAATAAAGCTTTTATAGAAGTAAAGGGAACCTGTTTTCAAATCAAGCAAACTAATGCTGAAAAAAATGAAATCACGCTGTTTCATGGTAAAATAGAATTTAATGTAGAATCTACAGGAGAGAAAATTATCATGTCTCCATCGCAAAAGGTAATGTATAATCCAAACAATGCACAAACATTAGTTGAGAATGTAATGGATATCAATTGGAAGGACGGAAGATACAACTTCAAAGAAACCCCATTACCCCAGCTCATTTCAATTGTAAATCAAATATACCAATCAAATATAATTCTAGAAGGAAAGTTTACTAAACAATCTTCATTCACAGGTAGCATCCGTTATGATGAAACATTGGATGACGTAATAGAGAAGCTTTGTTTCAGCCTTAACCTCACATACAAAAAACAGAATAGTAAAATAGTAATATATAATTAACCATATTTCTAATAATTAACCCAATATTTAACCTCACAACAAGTTAAATCATGAAAAAAAATCACAGTTGTTACCGGAGGCGATATCTGAAGCATATCGCACTCGTTTTGCTCTTTTACCCCTTGTCCGCTCTTGGAGCTCAGGGACACATATCTATCAAGGGGCAATCAATCACTATTATGCAAGCTATCCAGCTTATAGAAAAAAACAGCGACTACACGTTTTTCTACAACGCAGCAGATCTCGAAGACAAACAACGGAAAGACATTAATTGTAATGGTCCTATTGACGAGATTCTGGATGAAGTTTTCAAAGACAGCGGTATTAGCTATATCGTAAAAAACAAAGAGGTTATTCTCAACGTACAAAAAACGAATAACACCCAACAAAAGAAAAAACGTACTGTAACCGGTACTATCATAGACGCAGTGGACGATAGCCCCATCATTGGAGCTAACATCACGATTAAAGGTGACAAGAACACTGGTACAATCTCGGATATTGATGGTAATTTTAGTCTTTCCATACCCGACAATAAGACGATCCTTGTCGTAACTTACATCGGATATAAAACTCGTGAAGTTCCTGTAGAAGATCTAGGGAATATCAAAATTGTACTGGAAGGAGACGATCATACCTTGAATGAAGTTGTCGTAGTCGGTTCCGGTACCCAAAAGAAGGTCAGCGTAACAGGAGCTATCACAAGTATAAAAGGTGCCAGCCTCAAACTGCCGTCATCTACCCTGTCCAACTCATTTGCCGGAAAGTTGGCGGGTGTCATCGCAAAAACAAACTCCGGAGAGCCTGGCTCCGGTGCCGAATTTTACATTCGCGGTATCGGTACTTTTGGTGGACGAGCAACTCCTCTGATTTTATTGGATGATGTAGAAATATCATCCGGTGACCTTAATTATGTGCCAGCCGAGAATATTGAAAGCTTCTCTATCCTTAAAGATGCATCTGCCACCGCTATCTATGGTTCACGCGGAGCTAACGGTGTAATGATCGTCACAACTAAAGGCGGAGAATACAATAGTAAAACATCCATCAACGTTACAGCGGAAAACTCTTTCAACTACTTAGACAAGTTCCCGGAATTTGTGGACGGAGCTACTTACATGGATATGTATAATAAAGCTTCATTAGCCAGAAACTCTTCCGCTACACCCAAATACAGTGCTACAGACATGGAACGCACGGCATCCGGAGTCAACCCATACCTATACCCCGATGTAAACTGGCAAGACGTATTGTTCAAAAACATGAGTATGCGCCAACGTGCCAACGTCAACATTTCCGGTGGTGGTTCTAAAGTTAAATATTACATGAGTTTGGATGTCAGCCATGATTCAGGCTTGCTGAACACAGGGAAAGCATATTCATGGAACAACAATATTAATATAATGAACTATACCTTCCAGAATAATATTGCTTATAAACTGACGCCGACGACAACAATCAAAATGAATATGAACGCTCAGATCCGTCAGAAAAAAAGCCCGAATGTATCAAGCGAGGATTTGTTCAAACAGATTCTGACTACTACCCCCATAGAATTTCCGGTTACTTATCCAAGTCAGGACGGGCGTATCATGTACGGCAATAACATCATCTCAGGAAGTACCTTATACACGAACCCCTATGCCAGGATGATGACATCCTTTGCCGAAACGAACGAAAATACACTTAACACAGTTATCAAGATAGACCAGGATTTGGATTTTATCACTAAAGGGCTTAAAATTAATGCTTTTGTAAATTTCAAAACCTGGTCAAGTTCTTACTTTGATCGTAGCATTGCTCCTTATTATTATCGCATAAAAAGCGGAAGCTACGATGAAACCGACCTGGAAAATACGAATTATGAATTGGAACTGCTAAATTCGAATGGCAGCGATTATATCAGTCAGTCGGCTATCGGAAAGTCTTCCGACCAAACATTTGAATTACAGTTCAACCTAAACTATGCCCGTCAATTCGGTCTGCATAATGTAGGTGCCATGTTACTCTACAAACAACGCGAATACAGAAGCGACGTGTTACCCAACCGTAATCAAGGCCTTTCCGGACGTCTTACTTATGATTACGGACAACGCTATCTATTTGAGTTTAACTTCGGTTACAACGGGACCGAACGTCTGGCCAAAGAAGACCGTTTCGGATTCTTCCCTGCCGTCTCTTTAGGATGGGTAATAAGCAATGAAGCTTTCTTCGAACCAATGAAAAATGTAGTGGACAATCTCAAGGTCAGAGGTTCCTACGGTCTTGTAGGTAGCGACGACCTGGCAACAGCCGGCGGAAGTTATTACCTGTATATAGACAAGATTACAAACAACGACCTGTCTTATTTGAAATGGACTTCCGGACAAAATATGGACTACCAATTAGGAGGTCCTCAGATGGCATACTACGCCATGTCCGGTTTGGGATGGGAAAAAGTAAAGAAGCTCGATATAGGTATTGATTTTACATTGTTCCGCAACTGGACATTTACCTTCGATTATTTCTACGACAAGCGTTATGACATCTTCATGAACCGTGAAGCATGGCCGCAATCACTGGCTTATCATATTGCCAAACCTTGGAGTAATATTGGTAAAATGGATAATAAGGGAGTAGAATTCAGTATTAATTATGCCAATAACTTCTCCAGAGATTTGTCTGTCAGTCTACAGGCAAACTTCACCTACAACAAAAATAAAATGGTCTATGTGGATGAACCGGAATATCCGACAATATGGAAGTCAGAAACCGGAAAACCTTATTCACGTATTACCGGCTACATAGCAGAAGGCTTATTCAAGTCACAAGAAGAAATAGATAACAGCCCTGCCCAGAATTTGGGTTCTACACCCAAGGTCGGAGATATTAAATATCGTGACCTTAACGGTGATGGTATCATTGATTCGGATGACCAGACGATGATCTCCAAATATGGAAGTACTCCACGCTTACAATACGGATTTGGCGGAACTGTCAACTACAAAAAGTTTGATTTTGGTGTCTTCTTCAGTGGCTCTGCTCTGCGTTCTATCATGACAAACGGTATTGACCCTTTCCAAGAAGGAATAGCCGTCGGTAACAGAAATGTATTAAAATATATAGCCGATAATTACTGGTCGGAAGAAAAACAGAATTGGGATGCCAAATATCCTCGTTTGGGACTACTTGCAACAGACGTTGCCAACAATACAGTGAACAGTAGTTACTGGTTGAGAAATGGTTCTTTCCTCCGATTGAAGAATGTAGAAGTAGGATATAAGATACCTTACGGACGTATTTTCGTCAGCGCAGCCAATCTATTCACCTTTAGTCCGTTTGACCTTTGGGATCCTGAACTGTCTTCTTGGAACAGTTATCCTATGCAAAAAACTGTCAATGTCGGAATTCAACTTCAGTTCTAATTTATTATGAGAAAAAATATGAAACTAACACGCATCTTTCAAAATATAAGTATAGCAGTTATTATCACTGCATTGGGCTTAACCTCATGTGATTATCTAGACGTCGTTCCACCCGAACAACCCAATATCGATGACGCAATGTCAAGCCCCACCCGAGCTTTAGGATTTCTTTATTCCTGTTATGGAGGTGTCAGTACAGACTTACCCAGTGCCTATCTGGGGGAAATAAACTCTACGACAGACGAATATGTATTACCTTATTCATGGAACACAGACGGTTATTGGGGCGCCTATGCATTTAACACTGCATCATCCACTAACCAAGACTGGCTATGGGGAACTACTTACCAATATATAGGACAATGTTATCTGTTTTTACAAAAGTTGGAAAATGCGGGAAGCGACATTGCATCTGATGCAGAAAAGGAACAATGGAGAGCCGAATGCCAATTCCTGGTAGCTTATTACCACTTCGCTACTTTAAGAAGATATGGTCCCATCCCAATTACAGACTCGTACATTCCGATGGATACCCCAACGTCAGAGTATAATGGACGTTTTCACTTTGACTATTGTGTAGACTGGATTGCGAACCAGCTGGATGAAGCCGCCAAAGTACTTCCTGCCAACCGCACCGTTACCAATGAATGGGGTCGCGCTACATCTACTATAGCTAAAGCTGTAAAAGCACGTTTGTTACTTTATGCCGCATCTCCTTTATGGAACGGAAGTTTCCCCTACCCTAACTGGCAGAATGAGAATTTCGAGACTCCGGGTTACGGTAAAGCTTTGGTAAGCAATACTTATGACAAGAGCAAATGGGAAAGAGCACTGGCCGCATGTCAGGAAGCACTTACATTAGCTACAACTTCCGGTGACCGTGAACTTTACGATGACGACGAATATTACTCCCGACAATCCCTGAACTTACCTTTTGTTCCCGGAGTAGCAGACGTGGAAGATAATAAAGAATTCCTGAAAAACGTAATGAAGATGCGCTATGCCGTAAGTACACGTGAATCTGAAGGAAACAAAGAAATTATCTGGGGATTATCCAACCAGTTTGATTTTTATTCCCGTTATCCGCTTCGTATTCTGAAGAAATCGGATGGAACATGGCATGCTGGTTATAGTGGTGTATCTCCTACATTATATACGTTCGAACATTTCTATACAGCTAACGGGAAACTACCTGAAAAAGACCTTGACTTTACTCCTTCCTCTGAATGGTTTGAGTCAGCAGGTATCTCTTCACGGGAAGACATTATCAAATTGAATGTGGGTCGTGAACCTCGTTTCTATGCATGGATGGCTTTTGACGGTGGTGACTACGGAACTAAATTTGCGGCCGGTTCTCCTCTGAAACTGGAAATGAGGAATTCGGAAATGCACGGTTACAATCCGTCTCTATTTAATCGTGACCATAGTGTCACAGGGTTCCTGACACAAAAGTTTGTTGATCCGGTAACTGAATTCTATACAGCCGGCGGTTCTACAAGCGGAACAAGCGCACCTACTATCTTATTCCGCCTGGCCGAACTCTACCTAAACGTAGCAGAATGCCATGCAGCATTAGGAAATACACAGGAAGCCATTGATGCACTAAATCCTGTTCGTGAACGTGCCGGAATCCCTAAATTAACATTGGCTGATATCACAAATAATATGACAATAAAAGACTGGGTACACAATGAACGTTTTGTTGAATTATGGAACGAAGGTCACCGCTTCTTCGATGTCCGCCGTTGGGCAGAAGGAGCCAAGTACTTTGGAGCAAACAAACGGGAAGGATTGAATGCAGAAGTTCAAAGTCCCACATTCGAAGAATTTAATAAACGAACTACAGTTGATGCACCTTATGTGTGGGAAAACCGCATGTACCTGAATCCGGTATTCTACAACGAAGTATACAAAAATCCGCAAATGGTACAAGCACCCGGATATTAATTATTTTTTATTCATTCATAACAATATAGAATATATATGAAACATATATCAATAGCATTGTGTTTGTGCGGGATGATTCTGATGAATACTTCCTGCGACAATTATGACGATACCTATCCGCAGGAATATGAGAAAATACTATCACTGCAGACCACCGGTGAGCAAGCCGTAGATCTTTATAAAACAGGAGAGGCTACTAACTATTCAATAACGGTCATTAAATCCGGAAGTCAACCCACATTGACAGCTTCTGCCCATATCGGTGCAATGGATGCAGTCAATTTTGAGAAGTATATCTCCGAGAGAGGTTTGGACTATGTGGCAATGCCTGCCAATTGTTATTCGTTCAACATGGAAGAACTCGATTATTCTTCTGCTGAAACCTATAAGATCATCAATTTACAGTTGAATACCAACGAGATAGAAATCTTTGAGCAGACTCTTGAAGAGGGACAAACGTGTGTTCTTCCAATCATGCTGACCAGTACATCCGATTCCATCCTGGCGGATAAAAACACATTAGTTCTGAAACCGGAGATTATTACTCCATCTCTTTCAGTCACTGAATCCAGTTCAGGAACCGTGACTAAATATTTATCACAAAGTGGAGGTATCATTGATCTTGCTTTAGGATTGCAAGTCGAAAACCAATGGAATTTCACCTGTAAAGTAGCAATTGATGAAACTACTACTACCTTAGAAGGAGCAACGTTAGTTTCGGATATCATCTCATTTGAGCCTGGAAACACATCTTCTGTTCAGGTTAATATCCCTAAGTTTACGAAGACCTCCGGAAATGTGGGTATAAAGATTCTGGAAATTAATGGAAAAGACGGTTTCGAATTCGACACGAATCCATTTATACTGGTTGCATCTGTTGAAAAATACAGTCTGACAGCGGACATGCTTTCCAGTAATGCAATAGAACCGTCAGAAGGTTCCTTAGCTAATTTATTGGATGGAGACATAGGTACCTACTTCCACAGCGCGTGGAGTGTATCAATTGCCGACAAGCATTATGTTCAAGTAAAATTGCCCGTATCAACTAAGACATTCCGTTTCACCTATACAAACAGATCAAATAACGGAAATGCCGCTTTGGCATGGTTCAATTTATATACAGGAACGAATGAGAACAATTTACAACTTTACAAGCGTTTTGCGTGGGATGAAGATGGTCTCCCGTCAGGTGCTGCAGGAGTTTATGTTTCTCCCGACGTTTCAATAGACAATGCTGCCAACACCTTACGCTTTGAATGTGAAAGCAACTGGACCAGTGGTTCCTTCTTTGTATGGAGCGAATTTAGTCTGTTCATACTGTCCGAATAATAAATGAGAGACAAAGGGTGAGTCAGACTTTTGATTCACCCTTTTATACCTCATCTATCTTAAAAACTAATACAGCAAAAAAATGACAATAAAAAGATTCATTACTAACCTGTTAGCCCTTTTTACTCTATTCACAGTTTCACTGGCATGCAAGGATACCGAAAAATCGATTATAAATAGCTCCTTCAGTATCAGTGAAGAATATCTGATACAAAATCTGGATAAATCAAGTACGTCTGTCCAGATTCCAATTAACACATCTATGGAGTTAGCTCAATGGAGTGTCTCTTATGAAGCAAACTGGCTACAATGCTCAAAACAAAAGACAGCAGCAGAAGGAACTTTCCTGAGAATTACAGTGAATGAAAATACAGGCGAAACCAAAAGAACAGCCAACATAAAAGTAACATCAACTACTGCTACCTATACTATCACCGTTAATCAATATGCCAAAGGCGAAGTAATTGTTGAGGGTGACATCAAGGTTACACCAACCGGAGGCAAAGCGAGTGAGCATCAGGAGGGACAGGATATTGAAAATACATATGATGGCAAATTTTCAACTGATGGAGCTGCCCCTTTCCACACTCCGTGGGGACAATCCGCCAAATTCCCTGTCACGCTGGAATACTATTTTAAAGGAGATACGGAAATAGACTACTTAATTTATTATACACGATCCGGTAATGGAAACTTCGGAAAGGTCAAAGTATATACAACAACCAATCCTGACCGATCAGATTATACATTACAGGGAGAATATGACTTTAAAGAGCAGAATGCTCCTTCCAAAGTTTCATTTTCAGAAGGCATAAAAGCGACCGGAATCAAATTCGAAGTATTAAGCGGTCTGGGTGATTTTGTAAGCTGTGATGAAATGGAATTTTACAAAACAAATACGGATAAAACACTGGATAAACAACTTCTTACCGTATTCACCGATATAACTTGTACGGAAATAAAGAACAACGTCACCAACGAACAGATACAAGCTCTGCCAGACTATTTCGTCAGAATAGCAGAAGCGGTTCGTGACAATACATACGACAAATGGGAAAAAGAATTTCGCATTCGCAGCTATGAACCATACAGTAATATTGCTGAATGGGCGGATAAATTAATGACTAAGAAATATAGTGATCTCGACAATCCGACTGGTATATCCGTCAAGGCAGGAGACGATATCATCGTATTGGTTGGTGACACATACGGACAGAATATTTCAATGCAGTGTATTTGGGAAACAGGAACAGAATACAAGCAAACAGCTTCTTCAGGCGATGTCTATATGCTAAATCCCGGAGTCAACAAACTGACTATGAAAGGAGAAGGACAATTGTTTGTCATGTACAACACCGAACTGACTTCAAATACAGCAAAACCCATCAAAATTCACATACCACTCGGAAGTGGCACAGTGAACGGTTTCTTCGACCTGAAAGAACATAAGACAGACGAAAAATACGCTGAATTATTGAAAAAATCAACACACAAATACTTCTGCATACGCGGTGAAAAGATCATGTTCTATTTCCACCGCAACAAATTATTGGAATATGTACCCAACAACATCCTCTCAGCTATCCATCTATGGGATAACATTGTCGGCTGGCAACAAGAATTAATGGGAATTGACGATGTACGCCCATCACAAGTCAACAACCATTTATTTGCCATCTCACCGGAAGGAAGTTATATGTGGGCTTCTGACTATCAAATCGGATTTGTCTATACCTACTTAGGCAATATCTTGTTGGAAGATAATGTAATGGCAGCGGAAGATAACGCGTGGGGACCAGCTCATGAAATTGGCCATGTTCATCAGGCAGCTATTAACTGGGCCAGTTCTACCGAATCATCTAATAATCTGTTCTCTAATTTCATTATCTATAAATTAGAAAAATACAAATCGCGTGGTAACGGGTTAGGAAGCGTTGCAACCGCCCGTTATGCCAACGGGCAGGCTTGGTATAATATGGGAGACGCAACCCACCAGAACGAAGACACAGAAACGCATATGAGAATGAACTGGCAACTATGGATTTACTATCACCGATGCGAATATAAAACAGATTTCTGGCAAACACTTTTCAAACTGATGCGTGAAGTGAATATGACCGAAGGTGAAGATCCCGGGAAAAAGCAACTTGAATTTGCCAAAATGGCAAGTAAAGCCGCCAATCAGAACCTGACAGACTTTTTCGAGATGTGGGGATTCTTCGAACCTGTCAATACGACTATCGAACAGTATGGAACATACAAATACTATGTAAGTGATGCGATGATTCGGGAAGCAAAAGAATACATGGCACAATTCCCTGCCCCGAAACATGCTTTCCAATACATTGAAGACAGAAAGAAAAGTGAGTTTCCACCGAATGACTACCGCTATTCGGCAGTCGGAGATGTCGGATATTACACTCAATTCAAAGAAAATCAGAAGATAACCAAAGCTATCACGGCAGAGCTGGCAGGACGCAAGGTCTCCATCCAAAACGGAGATGAAGCTGTGGCTTTTGAACTCAGAGAGAATGATGAAAATGGAAAATTACTTTATTTTTCTACCTTCACGACTTTCGAGATTCCTTCATCTATATTGATGGTGAATGCCAAATTATATGCCGTACAAGCTGACGGAAAACGTATTCTGTTATAAGAATAATTTAACTTAACACACATTACAGATGTAGAAACGGCATCGCTCACTGTTCGGGCGATGCCGAAAATATCATTATAACATAGCGAATAGTGCGACTCTTTTTCTACCAAAAATATAGACGGGCAATGAAAATATCTACAATAATTACACTGGATTGATTAATTAATTAGTATTTTTGACACCGAAATGAAAAACCAATTAATAACCCCCAATTAAAAATTAAAAGAAAGATGAAGAAACTACTACTTAACACACTCATCGGTCTTGCATTGTTGACCTGCCAGACCAGTTTTGCTCAAAAGACAAAAGCAAAGTTCTCTCCGATTAAAGTAGAAACTCCGGCTCGTCCGGCAAATCAGCAAGATGTAATCCAACTCGTTACTCCTAAACTTGAAACAGTCCGTGTAGGCTTTATCGGATTGGGAATGCGCGGTCCCGGTGCGGTCGAACGCTGGACACATATTCCGGGAACTCAGATTGTAGCTTTATGCGATCTTCTCCCCGAACGTGTTGAAAATGCTCAAAAGATACTGGAGAAAGCCGGTCTGCCGAAAGCAGCTTCCTACGCAGGAGACGAAAAAGCATGGAAAAAGCTCTGCGAACGTGACGATATCGACGTGGTATACATAGCTACAGACTGGAAACACCATGCAGACATGGGTGTATACGCTATGGAACATGGCAAACATGTAGCCATCGAAGTACCTGCCGCTATGACACTGGATGAAATCTGGAAGCTAATCAACACTTCTGAAAAGACTCGCAAACACTGTATGCAACTGGAAAACTGCGTATATGACTTCTTTGAACTGACTTCACTCAATATGGCACAACAAGGTGTATTCGGTGAGGTACTTCACGTAGAAGGTGCTTATATACACAATCTGGAAGACTTCTGGCCGTATTACTGGAACAACTGGCGTATGGACTACAATCAGAAACATCGTGGTGATGTATATGCAACTCATGGTATGGGCCCGGCTTGCCAGGTACTCAATATTCACCGTGGCGACCGTATGAAAACTCTCGTAGCTATGGACACCAAAGCTGTGAACGGTCCGGCATACATTAAAAAGTCTACCGGAAAAGAAGTAAAAGACTTCCAGAACGGAGACCAGACCACAACCCTCATCCGTACGGAGAACGGCAAAACAATGCTGATACAGCACAATGTAATGACTCCCCGTCCTTACAGCCGTATGTACCAGGTAGTTGGAGCTGATGGCTATGCCAGCAAATATCCGATTGAGGAATACTGTCTAAGACCTACACAAGTAGACTCTAATGATGTGCCGAATCACGAAAAGCTGAACGCACACGGTTCTGTATCTGAAGATGTAAAAAAAGCATTGATGGCTAAATACAAAGATCCTATTCACAAAGAACTGGAAGAAACTGCCAAGAAAGTAGGTGGACACGGCGGTATGGATTATATCATGGACTATCGTCTGGTATACTGTCTGCGCAATGGTTTGCCACTGGACATGGACGTTTACGACCTCGCAGAATGGTGTTGTATGGCCGAACTGACCAGACTCTCCATCGAAAACGGTTCTGCTCCGGTAGAAGTTCCTGATTTCACCCGTGGCGGATGGAACAAAGTGCAAGGTTACAGACATGCTTTTGCCGAATAAGCCATTATACCTTATTAATATATAAACTTACGGATAGCCAGACTGGGAAAAAGTCAGGTTATCCGTAAGTTCATGTTCGGCACTTTACTGATTATTATAATCACCTATATGAAAGCAGATATTTTAAAACCCTCTAGACAGACTATCCTTCGGGAAGCCAAAGATTATGTGATGATCGCCGTAGGTATGATACTTTATGGCATCGGATGGACCGTTTTCCTACTCCCCAACGACATTACGACGGGCGGAGTGCCGGGTATTGCATCTATTGTATATTGGGCAACGGGATTCCCGGTACAGTATACATATTTCAGCATTAACTTTTTCTTATTGTTGCTTGCGCTTAAGTTATTGGGATTAAAGTTCTGTATTAAAACTATTTTTGGAGTATTCACCCTGACTTTCTTCCTGTCCGTTATCCAGCAACTGGCATCAGGCGTTTCCCTTCTTCGCGACCAACCTTTCATGGCATGCGTCATCGGAGCATCGTTCTGTGGCGGCGGTATCGGAGTTGCGTTCTGCGCCAACGGAAGCACCGGCGGTACGGACGTCATTGCCGCCATCATCAACAAATACCGGGACATAACCTTGGGAAGAGTCATACTGATCTGCGATATGATCATCATTACCTCCAGTTATTTCGTTCTGAAGGACTGGGAGAAGGTGGTATACGGATTTGCAACACTTTACATTTGCAGTTTCGTCCTCGATCAGGTAGTAAACAGCGCACGTCAGTCTGTCCAGTTTTTTATCATATCCAATAAATATGAGGAGATAGGACGACACATCAACGAATACCCTCACCGTGGAGTGACGATCATCAATGCAACCGGCTTCTACACAGGCAGAGAAGTGAAAATGATGTTTGTGCTTGCCAAAAAGCGGGAGTCTACCATCATCTTCCGACTGATTAAAGATATCGACCCCAACGCATTTGTATCGCAAAGTGCCGTTATCGGAGTTTATGGGGAAGGCTTCGACCATATCAAAGTTAAATAAAAAAAGAAACAAGATTGAAAAACATGAAATACAGATCATATCACCTATTACTGGCAGGAATATTCTCTCTGTTAACAACAGGCGCTATGGCCGAAAAGACATCCGACAAACCTTACTGGCAGGATGTGCAAGTTGTATCGGTCAATAAAGAATATCCGCGTACTTCCTTCATGACGTACGATAACCGGACTGATGCACTTACCGGGAAGTTTGAAAAAAGCAACTATTATCAGTTGCTGAACGGTACATGGAAGTTCTTCTTTGCAGACAGCTACAAAGACCTTCCCGCCAATATCACCGACCCTTCCGTGAGCACGGACTCCTGGAATGATATCAAAGTCCCGGGCAACTGGGAAGTACAAGGGTATGGAGTGGCTATCTACACCAACCACGGTTATGAGTTCAAGCCCCGTAATCCACAGCCTCCCAGCCTTCCGGAAGCCAATCCCGTGGGAGTCTACCGTCGGGACATCGATATTCCCGCCGATTGGAAAGAACGGGATATCTACCTCCACCTCGCCGGAGCGAAATCAGGTGTATATGTATACATCAACGGACAAGAAGTAGGATACAGCGAAGATTCCAAGAACCCCGCAGAATTCCTGATCAACAAATACGTGAAACCGGGTAAGAATGTACTTACACTGAAAATCTTCCGTTGGAGCACAGGTTCTTATCTGGAATGTCAGGACTTCTGGCGTATCAGCGGTATCGAACGGGATGTTTATCTGTATTCACAGCCCAAAGCCGCCCTGAAAGATTTCCGCATCACATCGACACTGGATGACAGTTACAAGAACGGAGTATTCGCTTTGAACGTCGACCTGCGCAATCATCGTCCGGCTGCAACCAATCTGACACTGGCATATGAACTGCTCGACGCTCAGGGAAAAGTAGTTGCCACCGAAGAGAAGACAACTTATGTCCCTGTCAACGAGACACGAACCCTTTCTTTTGACAAGAATCTGACCGATGTACACACATGGACATCGGAACACCCGAACCTTTACAAGCTAGTAATGACTGTCAAAGAAGAGGGTAAAGTCAATGAGATTATCCCTTTCAACGTAGGATTCCGTCGCATCGAGATCAAACCTATCGATCAGAAAGCCGCCAACGGAAAACCTTATGTATGCCTGTTTATCAACGGACAACCGCTGAAATTGAAAGGAGTCAATATCCACGAACATAATCCGGAAACCGGACATTACGTCACCGAAGAACTGATGCGTCGGGACTTCGAACTAATGAAACAGCATAATCTGAACAGTGTACGTCTCTGCCATTATCCGCAGGACCGCCGTTTCTATGAACTTTGCGACGAATACGGACTTTACGTGTACGATGAAGCCAATATCGAAAGCCACGGTATGTACTACGATCTACGTAAAGGCGGCTCATTAGGCAACAATCCCGAATGGCTGAAACCACACATGGATCGCACAATCAATATGTTCGAACGCAACAAGAACTACCCCAGCGTCACTTTCTGGTCGTTAGGAAATGAAGCCGGAAACGGATACAACTTCTACCAGACTTATCTTTGGTTGAAAGAAGCCGACAAGAACATCATGCAACGTCCCGTCAACTATGAACGTGCACAATGGGAATGGAACACCGATATGTACGTACCTCAGTATCCGGGTGCCGGCTGGCTGGAAGATATCGGCAAGAACGGCAGCGACCGTCCTATTGTCCCGTCAGAATATGCACACGCAATGGGCAACTCTACCGGAAATCTCTGGGGACAATGGCAGGCTATCTATAAATATCCGAACCTTCAGGGAGGATATATCTGGGACTGGGTAGATCAGGGTCTGCTCCAGAAAGACAAGAACGGAAGAGAATACTGGGCTTATGGAGGTGACTTCGGAGTAAATGCACCCAGCGACGGTAATTTCCTCTGCAACGGTCTTGTTAACCCCGACCGTGGTCCGCATCCGGCAATGGCAGAAGTGAAATACGTGCATCAGAATGTCGGCTTCGATGCGATTGACGCAGCATCGGGCAAGTTCAACATCACGAACCGTTTCTACTTCACCAATCTGAAAAAGTATCAGATACATTACAGCGTACTGGCCAACGGAAAAACCGTCAAAAGCGGAAAGGTATCACTGGACATCGCTCCGCAAGCTTCGAAAGAATTCACCGTACCGGTAAATGGTCTGAAAGCCCGTCCGGGAACGGAATATTTCGTTAACTTCAGTGTGATAGCCGTAGAACCGGAACCGCTGATTCCCGCCGGATACGAAATTGCATATGACCAGTTCCGTCTGCCCGTTGAAGCCGAAAGGAATACGTACAAAGCCAACGGCCCCGCATTACAAACTCAAACCCAAGGAGACGAACTGACTGTTTCTTCTTCAAAAGTAAACTTTGTATTCAACAAGAAGAGCGGTCTGGTTACCTCATACAAAGTGGATGGAACCGAATACTTCAAAGACGGATTCGGCATCCAGCCCAACTTCTGGCGGGCACCTAATGACAATGATTACGGAAACGGTGCTCCCAAACGCCTCCACGTATGGAAACAGTCCAGCAAAGACTTCCACGTGACAGACACGAAGGTAAGCACAGAAGACAAAGCCGTCCTGTTGCAGGCAACTTATCTGCTGGCAGCCGGCAATCTGTATGTTGTCACCTATAAGATATACCCAAGCGGAATCGTTCATGTAAATGCCAAATTTACTTCTACCGATATGCAGGCTGCCGAAACAGAAGTCTCCGAAGCTACCCGCATGGCTACCTTCACTCCCGGAAGTGATGCAGCCCGCAAAGCCGCTTCCAAGCTGGAAGTTCCCCGCATCGGTGTACGTTTCCGCTTACCGGCACAGATGAATAATGTACAGTATTTCGGACGTGGTCCGGAAGAAAACTACATCGACCGCAATCACGGAACCATGGTAGGCATCTATCAGACAACCGCCGATAAGATGTACTTCAACTATGTACGTCCTCAGGAGAACGGACACCACACGGATACGCGCTGGCTTAACCTGTCTCCCGATAAAGGAAACGGCCTTGTCATCGTTGCCGACAGCCTGATCGGTTTCAACGCACTGCGCAATTCCGTCGAGGACTTCGACTCGGAAGAAGCGCTACCCCACCCCTACCAATGGAATAACTTCAGCCCGGAAGAAGCTACCAACCACGACGAGAAGGCCGCCCGCAATGTATTGCGCCGGATGCATCACGTCAACGACATCACTCCAAGAGACTTCGTCGAAGTTTGTGTCGACATGAAGCAACAGGGAGTAGGCGGTTATGACAGTTGGGGGGCACGTCCCGAACCTTTCCACCAGATTCCCGCCAACCGCGAATACAACTGGGGGTTCACTCTGGTACCGGTCCGTTCCGGCAGTCAGGCTACCGAAGCCACCAAATATGATTATCGATAACCTTAGTATAAATTTTAAAGAAAAGACCCATGAAAGATTTATCAAGTATTGTAGCCAAGTTCAACACCCAAGGTACTATCACAGAGATCAAGCCTTTGGGAGCAGGACTTATCAACGACACATACAAAGTTAACACACAGGAAGCAGACGCCCCCGACTACGTTCTGCAACGCATCAACCATGCCATCTTCCAGAATGTAGAAATGCTTCAATCCAATATTGCCGCAGTCACCGGACATATTCGCAAGAAACTGACCGAAGCCGGAGAAGCCGACATCGACCGCAAAGTTCTCTCTTTCCTCGTCACTGAAGAAGGAAAAACTTATTGGTTTGATGGAGAAAGCTACTGGCGTGTCATGGTATTCATTCCGCGTGCCAAAACGTACGAGACTGTCAATCCGGAATATTCCAATTATGCAGGAGAGGCTTTCGGAAACTTTCAGGCTATGCTTGCCGACATTCCGGAAACACTGGGAGAAACCATCCCCGACTTCCATAACATGGAATTCCGTCTCAAACAGCTACGTGATGCAGTCGCTGCCAATGCTGCCGGACGAGTAGCCGACGTACAGTATTATCTGGACGAGATAGAAAAACGTGCGGACGAAATGTGCAAGGCAGAACGCCTGTTCCGCGAAGGAAAGCTTCCGAAACGAGTATGCCATTGCGATACGAAAGTAAACAACATGATGTTTGATGAAGACGGGAAAGTGCTTTGCGTCATCGACCTGGATACGGTAATGCCGAGTTTCATCTTCTCCGACTACGGTGATTTCCTCCGTACAGGTGCCAACACCGGAGATGAAGATGACAAAGACCTGAATCGTGTGAACTTCAACATGGAGATATTCAAGGCATTCACCAAAGGATATCTGAAAGGTGCCAAATCGTTCCTCACTCCCATTGAAATAGAGAATCTGCCTTATGCTGCCGCTTTATTCCCCTATATGCAGTGCGTACGGTTCCTTGCCGATTATATCAACGGAGATACTTACTACAAAATCAAATATCCCGAACATAATCTGGTGCGCACCAAGGCACAGTTCAAACTACTTCAAAGCGTAGAAGAACATACACCGGAGATGGTGGCATTCATCAATGAGTGCTTGGTTAATGGATAATGGAGAATGGAAAATGGATAATTAGTGGAAATGGGGCGGAGCTGTTTATTTGGTAAACGCTCCATTCTTCCACTGATAAACAATAGGACGGCGGAGAAACGGTTTAAGTTTTTCTGCCGTTTCTTTTGACATATAGTCGGGAGTGGACAGAGTGACAGCCAGTTCTGTATTTTCCTTGTTCATATCCACTTTCATCAATAAGATGTCTGCAGAACGGGAGGCCTCGTCAAATTCGTATATCGCAGTGGAGTCCGGAGTAAGCAGAAAATCGTTCATGACCGGCAGGGGGATGAATGAATCGGCAGTCAGAGGTTTCCAGTCTGTAGTATAGAAGCGGATGCTGCTGTCACAAGCCGGAGCACATGCCGTAGCTACCGTACAAATCACATTCGTGGTATCATTCAAAGCCAATACTTTCATCTGCCAAGTGGTTTCCGGAGTCATCTGCATCCGGATATAGTCCTTACTCAGATCGGTCATTTCCGATTTCTGTCCGAAGCGGTTTTCCACTTGTGCTTTCATTTTACTGCTCAGAAAGTCGATGCAGTCTTCACGGTTCACCTTCGTAAGCAAGGGACAAAGTGAATCCGGTACGTTGATAAAAAGAGTCTTTGCTTCCTGCGCCTGTGAAGAGACAAAAGTAAACAGACTGATGATGAAAAATGCGATGGTATAAGTGATTTTATTTGATTTCATATTGTACTTTTTATTTAGACCCCAAATATAAGAATATCATTCCGATTAACACGAGGATAAGGTCAATCGCTTTGCTTTTTAAATTCTTTTCACGGAAGAAGAGCGCTCCGAAAATGAAAGATACGATCACGCTTCCCCGACGAACCATCGAAACGATGGAGATCATGGAGTCATCATAGCTCAGAGCATAAAAGTAGACAAAGTCTGCCGCCGAAAGGAATACGGAAATCAGAATGATGGTCCAGTCCCAGCGGAAAGGAGTGGTCGTCTTCCGTTTGGGCCACCAGAGAAGGAAGATAATGGTTCCCATGATAAAGAACTGGTAGACATTATACCACGATTGCACCAGCATCGGATTCAGCTGTTTCATCAGAAACTTGTCATACAATCCGCTGACAGCTCCCATGACTGCTGCCAGTATAATAAAGAGAATCCATTTGTTATGCTTGAAATCGATCCCTTCTTTCTTCCCCGAACGGCTCAACATAAAGAAGGAAGCCACTGCCAGCATCACTCCGATCCATTGGTAGAGATTCAGACGCTCGCCAAACACCAGCATTGCTCCTACAAGCACCATCACCGGACGGGTAGCATTGATAGGCCCCACAATGGTAATAGGCAAGTGTTTCATCCCGAAGTAACCGAATATCCACGATGACAGAACGATAAACGACTTGATGATAATATATTTATGCTGCTCCCATCCTGCAACGGGAACATTAAAGATGGTTCCCCCAAGGAGATCAGGCTCGAATGCCGATACCAAAATGAACGGCAGAAAAATTAGACTGGAGAAAAGCGTATTCAAAAACAATACAGGCAACACCGCATTATCTTTCAATGACTGTTTCTTGAATACATCATAAAATCCCAGCAAGGTAGCCGAGAGAAAAGCTAATAATAACCACATGTTGAAATAAGTAATAGGTAATAAGTAACAAGTAATATTGAGCTGACTGGGAAGTCGGCAGTATCTAACACTCCCCTCCTTCGGGAAGGAGTGTAGATAGTACTGACTTTTTAGTTTCCTCTGAGAAAATATCTTCCGGATATTCTACGTTGACAAGGAAGAGCGCATTTCCCGGAGCGGAAGTTCCCGCTTTGCAACGATCCTGTTGTTCTATCACTTTACGGAAACCTTCCACGGTCAGTTTGCCGCGTCCTACCTCGAGCAATGTTCCTACGATGGCACGCACCATATTACGGAGAAAGCGGTCGGCACGGATAGTAAATACCCAGGTGGTGTCTTCGCCTTCCATCTTCGTCCATTCGGCATGGGAGATGTGGCAGATGTTTGTTTTTACATCTGTATGCAGTTTGCTGAAACTTGTAAAATCAATGTATTCGAACAGGGTTCGTGCAGCCTCGTTCATCCGTTCATAATCCAATGAACCATAGACACGGTAGCGGTACTGGCGGTTGAAAGGATATTTGGCGGTAGTCACATAATACTTATATGTCCGGGCAGTCGCGTCAAAACGGGCGTGCGCATCCGGTTTTACCTGACGGACACGATAGACAGAAATATCTGGAGGCAACAGACGGTTCAACTTGTCGGCGACAGTCACCGTATCGAGCACGTCTTCATGATCAAAATGTGCCACCATCAGCGAGGCATGCACCCCCGCGTCCGTCCGGCCAGCACCTATCACTTCCACATCACGACGCAGAAAAGTAGACAAAGCCTTCATCAAGCATTCCTGCACACTACTCCCGTTGGGTTGTATCTGCCAACCGTGATAGTTGGTTCCATCATAAGCCAAATAAATAAAATACCTTTGCACGCCGATTCCTCATTTTAGGGTTTTCGACTGCAAAAGTAGTCATTTTTTTATTCATACGTAGAAGGAGTCGTACCAAATGCATCCACAAAATGTTTGCGGAAAGTCGGAATGTCATTATACCCCACCATTTCGGCAACTTCCTGCACTGCATATTGTTTCGTTTTCAACAGCACTCCCGCACGGCGCATACGTACTCCTCTGATCAGTTCTATAATGGTATAGTCTGTACTTTGCTTCACTTTGCGGTAAAGGGTGGGCTGACTCATATTCATTTCCGCTGCCAGTTTCTTCACACTGAAGTCCGCCTCGCAAATATTTTCTTCCACAATTTTGATAACAGCTGTGATAAACGGATCTTCCGTCTTCACTTCCTCACCCGCCTGTTCCGGTTCGCTCACGACAATTGTATCCGTTCCCGGCAATTTGAACAACTTCGTGTACATCTGCTTCAACGTCTGACGACCATTAATCAGACTGCTGACTTTCGCCTTCAGAATGCCCGGAGTAAATGGTTTCAGTACATAATCATCCGCACCCAGCTGCAGTCCGTGAATAATATCGTCGTCTTCTACCTTTGCCGTCAGCATGATAAAAGGAATACTGCACGTTTCCGGATTCTCCTTCACCTCCCGGCAACATTCGAAACCGTCTTTCACCGGCATCATGACATCACAGATGATCAAGTCCGGCATCTCTTTCATTGCCGTATCGACTCCCTCCTGCCCGTTGGTTGCCATCAACAAGTTATATTCATTGCCGAAGAGCACTTTCAGATACAGGCGGATATCCTTATGATCTTCTACAATCAATATCGTCTTTTTAACTCCGCCCGCTACGGGGGATGCTACTTCTTCGGCAGGCAATGCCTCCGCAAAAAGCGGCAGTTGCTGATCCTGTTGCACCACAGCATCCTCTACTGCCAAATCCTGTTTCTGTGTTTCTGCCGATTCGGGTTCCAGCTCTGCTACTTCTGTCAGTTCTTCCGGATCAATAAACTGAATATTCGGATTGTTTTCAAAGACATCTCTGTCGGCGGGAAGATTGACCGTGACCTTCGTCCCCTTTCCTTCAGTACTTTCAAGAGTAATCGTTCCGTAATGAGCTTCGATCATCTGTTGCATGATGGTGAATCCCATTTGCGCAGCCGACATATCACGTTCCGATCCTTCATTCTCGCTCATCAACTGCTCAACAGTTCTTACCCTTTCTTTTCCGTCATCTTCTACTATCAGGCAGACATAGTGCATATTGTCATTCACGACCTCACAAACAGATAAAGAAACCGTTCCCGCATAATGCGTATGGGTGAAAGCATTTGTCAACAGATTATGAATGACGAATTCTATTTTCTTTTTGTCCACATAAAATTCCATCTCCTTCTTGATTCTCTTCTCGCAATGGAAATCAATGGTATACACCTTCAACAAGTCCCGGACACCAAAAAGAGAGCTGTCGATCATTTTATCCACCGAATACGGAGCAACTTCCAGTTTTGATTCCATATTGCCCTGCCCGTATACTGCCAGCAACTGGTCGCAGGCATCCACCATGCGGAGTGAGTTCCGGTACGCCACCTGTAGAGAAAGCTGAGAAGTCTGAGCGTCATCCTTCTGCAATTCCTTCAGCGGAGCGATGATGAGTGACAACGGCGTACGCAATTCCTGCACAAAGAGCATCAGCAACCGGTTCCTCATCGCTTCTATCTCTTTTTTTTGTTCCTGTTTCAGCTTTTCGAGATTCAGATTCTCCTTCAGTATCATCTCACGGTCACGATGAATCTGTTTGCGCTGATCCTTCTTTCTGAAATAAGAATAGAAGAAATAAGATAATCCGCCAAGTAACAGAACATACATGATATACGCCCATATAGTCTGATACCATTTACCCTTCACCACCAGAGGAATCTCGATTACCTCCCCTTCTTTCCCATCCGGGAAAACCAGCTTAGCCTGCAAGGCATATTTTCCGGCAGCCAATCCGTTGAACCACAGTCCTTCTGCAAGCGGTATCATTTTCCATTCTTTGTCCGCAGGAAGCAGACGGTAAGCAATCTTGCGCTGTGCCAGTCCGTAACGCAGATCGGAAAAGAACAAATGAAAGTCGTTGTTATCGGAAGCAAACACCAGTTTCTCCTGTTTTTCCGGAGAAACAGCCAGAATCATCTGCCCGTTCCGCTTTTCTCCTGCCAGCACCGTTTCTCCACCGACTTCCACATCGGTCAGCATCAAATGCTTCTTGCCACTATCGCCTTTGGTAGCAGAAGGATCAAAGAAAATCAGCCCCCAGGAATTCGCCCATAACAAGCGTCCGTCATTCAAACGACAGACTGCACTGCAGTTTCCCACCGACAGATAACTATAAAAAGCCTCCTGTCCATTTCTGATGGTCATCACTCCTACATTGTTTCCTGCCCATGTGTTTCCGATATGGTCGTCGACCATGCAACTGACATGTCCGTCCGTCAATCCACTCTGCAGTGTATAAACAGATTCTATCTTATCCTTCTCTCTTCCGTCGATGCGAATAACGACGTTCAGATAGGCTGCATAAATCTGATTATAGTTATTCACATACAGGGTTCGCACTCCGGCTTCTTCCAGCCCATTCTCCTTTTCATAGTTTCCTTCCACCCGTATCTGGTCACCGTTCGTTTCAATTCTTTTCAGCCCTTTATCCGTACCTACCCATACATTTCCTTCCTTATCTTCAGTGATGGCAAATACATTCTTGATTTCACCGGGCAGCTTTATATTTTTGCATCCGTGAGTTTTAGGATCTACCTGTACCAGTCCATTCGAAGTACCTACCCACAAACGATTCCACGAATCCAGACAGAAACAGTGGACAACAGCCTGCATCCTCCCGCCTTCGCTGTTTTTCAACTGAAAAGATTCCACGTCTTCCGTAAGCGGATTGACAGAGATGATCTCTCCCAAATTGTTACCCAGCCAAATGTTTCCATCTTTACCTTTATATATGTGATAACGTCCGGAGAGACCGGATACTTTTTTCCATGGTTCAAAATGTGTATCCATCGAAAATGACGGAGTAGTACTTCTCATGATGCCTCCATCGGTCACCGTCAACCAGATATACCCTTTTGCATCTTCGACCATGCCATCCACTCTGGATTTGAAATTCTGCCGTACCCGGCTGTACATACTGTCGCTGATATCAAACTTTACCACTCCGCCGCCAAAGGTACCTACCCAAAGAATCTGCTGCCTGTTATCCCATAGCAGACTGGTCATCTTATTTTCGATCCTTGAATGGAACGCTCTTTCCCCCTGTGTCAGCAGTGTCAATGTAAACGGACTCTCACACAAATTCAGATTCTCAAAATGCAATTTATATAATCCGTCCCATGTCGTCAGATAAAACGTCTGCTTATCTTTCATCACCATATCCGTAACATACGAGTTGGAGAAATCCGGCTGGTCGCCCCCCTCGAGAGAGACTACACGTTCCTTATGCGATTTAAGGTCATAACATACAATATCATTCCATAATCTGCATATCCATAAATATCCCTGTCGCAAAAAGAGTCTGTTCACCACATCATATTCTCTGATCACAGAAGTTCTTTTGGTTACGAGATCATAATGTATCACCTTTTCGCGGTCAACGGCAAAGTACAGGTTTGTTTTTCCATCCGTGCAAAGATTAGTAATCTTTCCTTTTATCAAAGGTTCGGGATTCAATATACAATAGACGAAATCTTCTTTTCCTTCTTTCTTGCGGATGGGACGCGATTCGAACAATCCATGCGAAGTAGCCAGATACAGGCTGCCATCATTCCAGCAAAAATCCTGAATCTCTTTAAGTTTCAGCGGCCTGTCAAAACGTACAGGCAAAAACTTTTCCATTTCTTTGTCAAAACAGGTTATTCCCCCCTGATAGAGTGAAGCATAAAATAAACCGTCAGAACCTTCCTTCAGCGTTTTTACAGCCTGATGCAAAGGAGTGGAAAGGGAGTCAACGCTCATAATGAGCGGATAATCACGAAATCTGAAGCCATCGTAGCGGGAGATTCCCTTGTCGGTAGAGAACCACATAAAGCCTTCGCTTCCGTAACAAACATGATAAATAGTATTATTTCCGACTCCGTTTTTAATTATTTGCGGTTCCAGGTCCCAGTGGGTATCTATAGAGTATGACGGAAGAAAAACCGTCAACAGCAACAACAGAAAGAAGAACTTCCTCATATCTTAATTGTATTTTGTTCATGTGTATTGGCTGATAAAGATATATAATTAAATCATTAGCAAATCGGATAACAAATATTTTTTAGCAATAATTCACAATAAAGTAAAAGCCCGCTGATTCGTAAAAGAATCGGCGGGCCTCCCATTGTTTGTTTCTTAATTGCCTGAATGACCAAAGCTATATTGTTTGCTGTCTGGTTCCTCTTTTTGTCTGATGGAATCTCCGTGCACGGCGCAAGGAGCCCTTTTATATAAGTTGTATATATTGTAACGTAATACCTAAAATCAATAAATTCCTGTTGTATTAATTAGCTGCTTTGGAAAGAGTAAAGCTATAAGTTCCCTTATTATCCTTGAAGTTGTAGCTACCTTTAAAGCTTACGGGTACCTTAACCAGGCAATTACCCTGGTCGCTTACACGGAAATAGAGATAAGAAGTCGAGCTGAATACACTGTTTCCTTCAGCAGTAGTAGATAAGGAAGCTCCATAACCCTGCCAGTTGAACAGGTCAGTCGAGGAAGAGTATGTAGTACCTATATAAAATACTCCGCCGTTATTATCAATATTAAAGTTGATGGAAACACACAATGCGAATTGTTCTACGAAAGCACCGCTTCTGGTACGGGCCTGATATTCTGCGATCATCTTCACTTCTTTTCTGTCACCACCTTCGTAGTATCCTTCCAAAGTTTCCGATTCACAGTTACGGATAGTATTACCATTCTGACGAAGCGCTTCAAGCACACTTGCCATTTCTTCTGCAGTCACAGAAGGTACATCACCTACTTTAGAGTCAACAGTTGCAGATTGTATACCATATAAAGATATCATGGATTCAAAGTTTGAAGAGTTGTCTTCAAAACTATCACTTTCAGCATTAGAACATGCTACAAAAGTTAATGCCAATACACATGCGAAAAAGAATTTAATTGATTTCATATTAGTACCTCCTAAATTTTATTTGTTTTTTTAATTTGTTTGCGAACTGTTGTTTGTTATTTCGTCCGCTTCTTACACTTCATATTGTTTATCTGTTCATGTTCCTTAGGAGGGAATCTTTTAAACTTAAGTTGTCTTATTTATCTTTTCTTGTTTGTTTGTACACTGCAAACATAGGCGTTTTATTCAATAGAAAAAACTTTTCAGGAGACAAAATGAATGAATTACCACTCTTTAACGAACGAAATACAGCTTATTCAAGCACTTGAATAAGATATGCAAGTATCAAATCGCCGCTCATCTGCGATTCATTCAATACGAGCGGTAAAAACACCACCTATTACCAACGAATTATATGCCACCTATAAAAAGAATGATATACCACCCCACTTATTAATTTCCATTGAAAGGAAAGAGAAGAAAGATGAATCCACCAATTAACGTCTATTCATATAACCGTTACTTTTGCAACATCAACAAACAAAACCCATCATGCGATGAAAAAGAAAAGAATCTTATTTTTGTTCGTTACCTTGTTTGCTTCTACCTTATTATATAGTCAGGTAGTCGGAGTGAAAACCAATCTTGTAATGGACGCGATGAAAATTATCAATCTCGGAGCCGAAGTCGGTCTGAGTAAGAAGTTAACGCTGGACTTGTATGCCAACTATAATCCGTGGAAATACAAAGATCAGAAGATGATGAAGATGCTCGCCATCCAGCCGGAACTCCGTTACTGGTTCTGCGACAAGTTCAATGGACACTTTGTGGGATTCCATGTACATGGAGGCGTCTACCAGGCTGCCGCCATCAATATGCCCTGGGGCATCTGGCCGGAACTGAAGGACCACCGCTTCAAAGGCAATTTCTTCGGTGCTGGTATTTCCTACGGTTATCAATGGATTCTTGCCAAGCATTGGAATCTGGAAGGGAATATTGGTGTAGGTTACGCACGTGTCAAGTATGAGCAGTTCGAATGCAAGACGTGCGGTGAGAAGGTTAGCGAAGGACATAAGAACTATTTAGGTCCCACGAAAGCTGCTATCAGTTTAATCTATTTATTCTAAAACAAAACAAATATGAAAAAGATATTATGCATACTCTTTTGCCTGCTGCCTGTATTGGGCGGGAAAGCGCAGACACTTTATAGAGATCAGGTGCGCATAGAGAAAGAATCTATCACACGCAATGAAGATAACAATGTGCTGAGCATCGATATGGATATCGTGATGCAGGAGAATCTGAAGCTCTCCTCCAATCATGTCGCCACCCTCACTCCGTTCCTCGAATCAAATGGCCGCACCAAGATACTACCTTCCATCGTAGTTTACGGTCGCAAACGTGAAGTAGTAAACCAACGCAATAACATCGCTCCTTCGGAAAATACTTACAGTGTTATCCGTCGCAAGCATAATAAAGAACAGATTATCAACTACCACCAGCAATTCCAGTTCGAAGCCTGGATGCGTGATGCGGAAATGAAACTAAATATTGATGTATGCGGCTGCTGCGACCTGAAAGAGGAGACCAGCGGTGAATTAATCACCCGATTGAACATTTTACCCGTGCAGCTACAGCCCGCTATATCCTATATCACTCCACAGGCAGAAGCCGTCAAGCACCGTGCCATAGAAGGAAGCGCTTTCCTCGACTTCCCGGTGAACCAAATTATCATCCGACCGGAGTATCGTCGCAACACAGTAGAGCTGGCCAAGATACGTGCTACCATTGACAGTGTACGTAATGATGACAAGACAACGCTCAGCAGTATAAAAATTCACGGTTACGCATCACCGGAAGGTGGATATGCCAACAATACCCGACTGGCAAAAGGTCGTACACAGGCATTGGTAGATTATGTGACCAGTTATTACAAGTTCGACAATAAACTGATCACTTCAGAGTATACTTCTGAAGATTGGGAAGGATTCCGCAAGTTTATCGCAGCTTCTTCATTGGAGAAGAAGGACGAGATACTGAAACTGATGGATGACTCGACACTGGACATAGACAAGAAAGAACGCCAGATCGCTCAATTGGCAGGTCCTCAAACTTATAAATATATATTGGAAGAATGTTATCCGGCTTTGCGTCATTCAGACTATACCGTCAACTATACCGTACGCGGGTTCAATCTGGAAGAAACCAAAGAGATTATCAAGACACGTCCGCAACTGTTGAGCCTACAGGAAATCTATCGGATTGCGGAAAGCTGTCAGCCGGGAAGCGAAGAGTTCAACCGTTCGTTCCAGGTAGCAGCCGCCATGTTCCCGGATGACCCTATTGCCAATCTGAATGCAGGAGCCATGGAAATACAGAAAGGCGGAGACCTGACAACAGCGAAGAAGCATCTTGCCAAAGCTGATCAGAAAGCTCCCGAAACGCTGAATAACCTGGGAGTCATCGCACTGCTGGAAGGCGACTACGATGCGGCAGAGAAATATTTCAATGCAGCAAAAGCCGGTGGACTCACCACTCAGGCTGACACCAATATGAAACAACTAAAAAGCATAAGAAATTATCCCAAAGAATAATAACAAACAATTTTACCCCAAAACACAAACGCACCACCTGAGAAGGCAGTGCGTTTTTTTTATATCATAATCATCATATCATCGGCTTAACAATCTCCACTTTTAAGCCCAATGCATCAATGATACGAAAGAAAAGTCCGACTCCCGGCTCAAGCGCTCCTTTCTCAATTCTAGATATATAGGACTTGTTGGTACCTACCTTGCCGTACAATTTGTCTAATACAGCATCCATACTTCCAACGTCAGGGTTTACTTACATAATATTCATTTTTAAGTTTTACTGCCTTTTCAATCTCACTTTCGGGCGTTTTTTGTGTCTTTTTCTGAAAGCCATTAAACAACATCACGATATTGCCTTCATCAAAAATAAAAAAAGCCCCATAAATATTCATGGAATGTTTTTTTATTTTCAAGCGTTTCAGCCCTTTCAGCCATCCGCCACAACCGCCTGCCAGCAGGCGAAAGCGGCTGAAAGCCGCCCCCGAAAAAGCACCCTTTCAGCCTTCAGTCCTTTCAGCCGGGAATTTACCGGAGCGTCGGCTGATCTCTGGATGTCCCGTAGAATCCGGGAACAGGAACATAGATCGGCTGATTACGCAATCCGAGATTCTGCAACTTTCCTTCCTGGCAAATTCTCCGGATATGAATCATAGCCGTAGAACGTACCATGCCACACAAAGATTGGAAATCTCTGCGCTGCATCATCTGATGCGTACTGAAATACTCCTTCAGCAACATATCAATCTCTACTTCCGAAAGTTTGGACGAATGAAAATTCTTCTTCAGTTGCTTTACCTTAATTAATCCGATAGAGTTTTTCAATTTCTGATCCGAACGAAAGCGGATAGCCTTCAGTTTGATTTTCATATTCCGTCGTGGAGTGTCGGCGGCTATCTCTTCCGTAGCAGTCAGCGTGGGGTAAAAATAGCCGATGCCGTCCAAATGCACCTGCCGTCCTTCTCCCAACTCCTCTCCCATCACCTGCGAAAGAGCATCCAGTACAGCAGTCACATCGACTTCATTCAGCGTACAACGGGATTGAATCTTACTCCTCATTTCGTCCGTATCTACCTGACCATTGTAAGCAATGCGGGGATGGAATCTTTTTTTCTTCGGTTGATCCGGTGATACCGGGTTCTCATACCAGTCAAATAATATAGCCATAGCTTCCTCTTTTATTAAATAAGTACTTCTAATCTGTTATTCCTACGGAAACTTCCGATGAAAGAAGCTTCATTTTCATCGGCTAATGTGCTATGGCTGCCCGGCTAATGGAGATTAGCCGATTGACTAATGAAGGATAGCTGATCAGCTAATCTGCATTAGCCTCTGATGTTTGCGCCTTCAAAGATACAACAGAAAGGCAGGAAAACCTAATGATTCCTACGTTATTTCATAAACGGAAGTATTTAAAGGAATCTATCGAAAACACTTGCAAATCGCTATCCCGGCATTGTAACTTTGATGCACGAAACTTAAAAAAAAGAACAAATATGATGGAAAAAGTAACCCAAATGATCGCCATGCTGATAAAGGCATGGAAAAAAGAGAGCGTATCACAGATTGACACACCTCCCGTTCCCGCAACGCCCGAACCGAAGCAGCAGTCCCCCAACAACTCCGCCTGCCTGACGGAACGGGTCAACACCTTTCTGCAAACTCACTATGACTTCCGCTACAACCGCCTGACGGAAGAAACAGAATTTCGCCCATTAAGCGGAGCAAAGACCGAATTTCGTCCCATCGGAAAACGTGAACTGAACACCCTCTGCATGGAGGCTCATGCAGAGGGCATTTCCTGCTGGGATAAAGATGTGAGCCGATATATTTATTCCACACAAATCGGAGAGTATCATCCTTTCCGGCTTTATATGGACGAACTTCCTCCCTGGGACGGCATCGACCGGTTGACTCCGCTTGCCCGACGTGTATCTGCACTACCTCTATGGGTAAAAGGATTCCACACATGGATGCTGGGACTGGCTGCCCAATGGGAAGGAAAGACGGGTGTCCATGCCAACAGCCTGGCTCCCATCCTGATCAGTGCCGAACAGGGACGGATGAAATCGACTTTCTGCAAATCGCTGATGCCCAAAGTACTGCAACGTTACTATATGGATAATCTCAAACTGACATCAGAAGGACAGGCAGAACGTCTTCTGTCAGAAATGGGGCTGATCAATCTGGATGAATTCGACAAATATGCAGAGAGTAAAATGCCGCTTCTGAAGAATTTAATGCAAATGTCGAGTCTCCACGTCTGCAAAGCGTATCAGCGTAACTTCCGGGACTTGCCGCGCATCGCTTCTTTCATCGGAACTTCCAACCGCTCCGATCTGATGAGTGACCCGACAGGCAGCCGCCGTTTCTTCTGTGTAGAAGTAGAAAAGCCGATAGATTGTGAGGGAATCGAGCATGAACAGATCTTCGCCCAACTGAAAGCGGAGCTTGCCGACGGGTGTCCGTATTGGTTCGACAAAGAAACGGAACGTGAAATACAACAGAATAATGCCCCCTTTTACCGTACTTGCCCTGCCGAAGAGGTATTTCTCAGTTGTTTCCGCACCTCAGCCTCAGCGGAAGAGAAATATCTGCGACTTTCTGCCGCCGATATTTATAAAGAACTGAAGAAACGGAATGCTGCTGCTCTACGAGGTTTCAATCCGAACCATTTTGCGCAAGTATTGATAAAAATGGGGGTAGAACGGAAGCATACGGAATATGGGAATGTATATTTGGTGGTAAGACGATGAATTTCACTTACATTATATTATCTTATATAATGTGCCTATATCATCAAATTTTACGGATTACCCATCGACCTTCTTTGCGTCCTCCTTCACGAGAAAGTATACCTTTCTCTGTAAGAGATTCTATATCACGTTTAATAGTCCGTTCTGTCACGTTTGTCTTTTGGGACATTTCAGAGATAGTTATAGTTCCATCAGCTTGCATGAATTCAAGTATAATCTGCTGACGTTCTGTTAGTTCTTTCGTGACATCTTTCGTGACATCTTTCGTGACATACACTCGATTCTCAATATGAAGGATTAGTTTCACCTGCATCAGTTCCGGCTGCTCAACCAATTCCGGCTTCAGCCAATGCTTCTCATTCCACGCACTAAGGATGAGCGGGAAACCTGAGCCTAGGTTTTCTCCGTAACCTATCATACGGAGCATATGCTGCATTCGTTGGTTACGAGCTTTGGATTCGCCACCAGCATAGATTTGTTCAACAGGCAATTTCAATAAGCCTGGATTGGAAAGCACAAAGCGGTCATCATACTTCTCGACACGAAGAAGGCCATTCAGCATTAAGTCGGCATGGATAATCATATTGGTAAAAGCCTCACGCACTGCCTTATGCTGTGGTGTATCATCCTTACGGATAATGCCATCCATTTGGAATGGCCTTGGAATATCTCGCGTCAAACGGGGAACTACCATACGAATGAAGTTGAACAGATTATTCTCCCATGTACCGTCATAGGTCAGTCGGTCACTATAACGTTGGTCACCTATAAGGTTTGACTTGTCAATATAGTCCATGCGCAGATAATCAAAACGCTCACGTACCGGCAACCCTTTACCAAACATCAGAAGACCTGCTATAGTCAGACCTTCAGTACCATCTTTTCGGTTTACAACATAGCCACCAAGTTGCATCAAGAACTCCTTATGATCAAGACTATTCCAAATATGTTCTGGATTATTAGTCTTGAACATAACACGATAACCCTCTAATGTCGGGATGTCAATATCATCCATTGTGTAATACTCCAAGAACATACGATCATTGCCATCCTCGTAAGCATCGCGCACCATCATCTTTATCATTTGCTCTGTGCAGTGATAATCACCTTCATGGTTGCGTCTATAAGTACCACGCATCAAGTTGTTATTAATGTAAACAGGACGCAAATTATAATCGGCACGTGGTACATTTATCGCTATTACCTCCTTACCATTAACGCTAATCGTCTGAACATCCTCATCATGTAGCAGATTCACATTTACTTTCTCACGACTGTTAATAGTATTCCATAAATCCTTGCGTATTTTGTCTGCATCCTCAACACCAGTGATTGTGAATCTCATCAAAGAGTCTTTCTCTGCTACGTTTTCATATACCCCCAACAAAAGAATTCCACCATTCGTATTAGCAAATGCAGAATATGTTTCCCACAAAGAATTTGGCACACCATTTTGTGCCTTTTTGCATTCAAGCGTAACACGCTCACCATCTGCAAGCAGTTTATATATATCTTGTTCTGTCATATCTTCATTTTATTATAATATATTTCAAAAGAACAAAGATAAGCAATCGATTTTAGGAAAGAGTAAATTTCAGCATATTCTTATTGCATTCGGAAAAAAGAGAGTGTATCAACGCCAAACAACGCAGCTATTGCCAAGTGCCCCCTTTTACCGTACTTGCCCTGCCGAAGAAGTATTTCTCAGTTGTTTCCGCACCTCAGCCTCAGCGGAAGAGAAATATCTGCGACTTTCTGCCGCCGATATTTATAAAGAACTGAAGAAACGGAATGCTGCTGCTCTACGAGGTTTCAATCCGAACCATTTTGCGCAAGTATTGATAAAAATGGGGGTAGAACGGAAGCATACGGAATATGGAAATGTATATTTGGTAGTAAGACGATGATTGAATTTGGTAACACGGCTGAAAGCACTGAAAGCGATATTTCCAGTTTTTAGGATAGTACTTTCAGCCGGAATATCGATGAACAAGGAGGTTCATGATAAAGCTGAACAATCTGAACCCTAATCGGTACTGTAATTCTCAATGTGATGCAAAGCAGTAGTAAATCATTCAAAACGGAATGAACGAAACACAATTTCACTAACTCCCCATACATTAGCTGCAAATTCTATTCGCTATATCTAAAATAGTTGAAGAAAATAATAAAACAACAACAGCGGTAAATAGAAAACATAGGCGGCAAAACATTCATTTAACCCAAAAATCATTCAAAAAACGATCAATTCACCCATTTCAAAAGACCATTTAAAAGATTGAAAAATTCACCTTCAAAATTGAAAAAAACACCAATTAACGATTTCGCATTTCTCCCATACCTTTGCAATGTCGATAAGGAACAAAAGTTTCTTGCGAAACAAACAAAAGAACAAAACAATAAAATCAGTATATAAACAATTAAAGAAACATTGCCTATTAGAAACAAACAAAATCATTCCTCTCGGAAGTTACTTCTTTTTCCTTATATAATATAAGGGCTTCCTATTAAAAAGAAAATGATGTTTTAACAAAACAAACGACCCTCATCCTTTAGATGACTCTCCTAAAAAAAAGAAAAAACAATTAGCGTATTATACATACATAGTATAATATGCAAACCCTAAAAAAAAGAATTATAGCATCACACATTAAAATCAAAACAAAAATGAAAGTAAAGAATTTATTATTAGCAGGTTTGGCAGTAGCAGCCATGACAGCTTGTAGCAACAATGACGAGATCGTTGAAAACGGCATTCAAACAACAGGTGAAGAAGCAAGTATGCAAATTAACCTCAAATTCGCTGATCAAGGAACTAGAGCTGTATCTGGTGAGCCAGATGAAGGAGCAGATTTCGAAAGGGAATCTTCTACAGTTACAGCAATTATTGTGTACCCGAACAGCACCAAAAACAAAGTCTATAAAAACTTAACATTGGTAGAAGGTAGTAACAAAACATATAAGACTGAAGCTTTCAGTGTGGAAGCTGCTAATGGTGTAAATGTTTACGCAATTATCAATTATGACGCAGACAAGGCTAATGCTCTTGCAGCGACAGCCAATCTTACAGAATTAACCGTAGGAGCACAATCACTACCTGATAAAGGTTTAGCATACATCGCAGAAACTGTAGCTAAAGAGAACGCATTTTTAATGAGTGGTTCTACAGCAGAGCCTATAGATATCGAAGCTGGTAGTACAACCAACGTAGCTCCCATTACCGTAGACCGTGTAGCAGCCAAATTGGATGAATTGACAAATTTATCAGAAGCATTTACCATTGAAAACGGAGATAAAATTTATAATACAACCGGCAAGGCAGTATCTGTTAAGCTTGAGGGATTCTCTTTCTCTAACTTATCAAGCGATTCTTATATATTCGGTGGTAAAACAAGTGCATCAAGTTGGTTACAACAATATATACCTGCAACAGGAACAGCTACTGATGCTACTTATAGATGGATTACTGAAGGAGTCACTTACTGTTTAGAAAATAATACTATCGCCAACCCAACTAGAGTTCACTATAAAGGTCAAGTTTGTTTAGATGAAACACCTATAAACGAGGACTTCTTCATCAGAGCTATTACATTTGATGGTGTAACAACATATCGTCTCTTCACTACATGGGATGCGTTGACTACATATTACGATAATGCAGCTATTACAGCACTTGATCCATCTAAACCTGCAGACCTTGCTAAGTATGGTATTATGAAGTATCTAGGCGGTATTTGCTACTACGAAGCTGATATTAAGACTTACTCACCTACAGAATCTACTTCTGTTTTACGTAATAACTGGTATCAACTGACAGTTAACAAGATTACTAAGATTGGTCTGCCGACTCCGGCACCAGAACCAACTCCAGACGCAACAATGTTGACTATTGAAACTACAGTTAAACCTTGGACTATCCAAGTTAACGGTTACGACCTCTAATCTCTAAATTATATATCGGGAGAGGCTTTCTCCTCTCCCGATACTTTTCACACTCGATTTTATATACAGAGCATCGCATTCAAACAAAACATACGCTTCTCGAAAAGCATAAAAAAAAAGACAATGAAACGAATACTAACCACCATACAAAAAAGAGCAAACAAGATATTGTCAATTGCAATATTGGCTGGTGCAATCACATCATGTGATTCTATCTTGAATTACAACGAAGATTGCGACATCGAATATTGTGTTAAGTTCAAGTATGACTACAATATGGAAGAAAAGGATGTATTCGCAGAACAAGTAAGGAGTGTCACCCTTTATGCTTTTGATGAAAACAATAATCTCGTCTATCAGAACACGGATCAAGGTGAACAATTGGGAGATATAGACTACGCTATGAATATAGCAGGTATAGACCCATCTCAATGTCGGCTGATCGTTTGGGCTGGATTGAATGACGAATCATTCGCAGTACCCTTACTATATCCAGATCAATCAAAAATTGAAGAATTAAATGTAAAGACATTGCGCAAACAAGCTACAAGAAGCACCTCTGAAGAAGAAAAAGGAAAATATATAGTAGATAGTAGTCTGTATTCACTTTGGCACGGTGAAGTAAAAAAAGGAACTACTACTCGTAGTGGAAGAATACAAACCACTGAAGTGTCCTTAGTGAAGAATACCAACACCATACACGTTATTGTAGCACAGGTTAATCAGTCAAACGGACCGATAACAAAAGCACTTACCGAAAACACATTTGAATGTGCAATCTATGACGATAATGGTTACATGAACTATGACAACTCATTGCTTGAAGACAATTTATTGACTTACAAGCCCTATAATACCAAAGCTGAAGTTGTAACAACAAGAGCTTTTAGTGCAGAAAACGAACCTGCCAAAGAATATAACGGCATCACCAGTGATGTAAGTGTAGCAAGACTTGTGAAGGGACAAACTCCTGAATTAACGATCAAGAACTCTCAAACACAAGAAGTATTATTCCACAGTGACGACCTGATAAAATACTTCGAAGAAGTAGATGCGGAAAAATATAAAGATCGAAACTATTCTCTCCAAGAATACTTGGACCGTGAAGACGAATATACCATAAAAATTTTTGTAGACGAAAAACTTGCACTCATCAAAACAGTAATTGATGTAAATGACTGGATCATCCAAATTAATGATATTGAACTTTAATATAACAAAGAATGAAATACTCTAAATTGACATATTATTTGCTGGCTATCCTCTGCATAATGGCAACGTCTTGTGTCTCAGACGGAGTTATGGATGAATGTCCGGATAGCAGCAAGAGCAAACAGACTGTAAAAGATGCTCGTGTAAGTCTCGTTCTAAACTTTGCGTTCAACAGTTCTGTAACAAGAGCAGGAGAAAGCGGTGGAGACACAACAGAAGGAGAAGAAAGCGAACGCAAAATCAAGGATGTACATATATATGCGTTTCAAAATAACCAGTTCAAGGAAGAAGTAAAGTACGTATCAATATTTGGAACTGATGGAGAGAATACACGGATGATACAAGGTACATTGACTGAAACTTACGATTCAAATAATGCAGTGAAATTTGTAGTAATAGTAAATGGTGAAAACAAAAAGGTTATCACAGCAAATAAGCCCAGTAATTATACAACTCCCGAAGCACTATATAATCAATTAGTTTTCGAATTTAATAGCAACGATGACTGGAGTACAAATATCCCTATGGCAGGAATGTGCGAAATAAGACCACTTGCAGAAGGAGAAAATGTAGCAAAACTAGCGTTAACGCGTGCCGTTGCAAAAGTTAACGTAACAGTAAATGAAGGCAAAGGTTTAGATAATTTCAGAATTACTGAAATCAGATTATGCAACTATAATACATCAGGCTATTGTGCCTCTAATGATCTGAGTAAACCGTATATTCCGACTGATGTTCAGCAATCCACAACACCTATATCTTCCGGTGCCATCACAAATGCAGAAATGAATGCTTATGAGAACCATTTATATCTTCCGGAACATAAGAATGTAGGTGTAACGGGTAAAAAAGCTTATTTAGAAATCGATGCAATGGTTAAAGGAAAAAGCAAAACTTATACATTAGCATTTGCTCAAAAAGGAAATCCCCATGATGTCTTACGTAACTATATGTACGTTTTCAATATCAGAAGTGTGAAAATGGATATTGACGTAGAACCAACTATAGACTATGAAGTGGCTATATGGGATAAAAAAGAGATTGAAGTAGCACCTTTTTAATAATATCAAGGAGATATTCTGATGAAAAAGCAAAACAACATATTAAGAGTTATCAATAAATTACTGTGTATTACACTAGCTTGTAGTTTATTTCATTCCTGTGCAGATGAAGAGATCATCTCTTCTACGAAAGTAGAAACTGGAATCCCCGTAGAAGTTCAACTGGGAATGTCAATCTCTGGAATGAGCGAAGTTTCAACTCGATCACTCGACGAGAATGCAGAAAGTCAAGTAAATGACCTTTATGTATTAATATTTGACGCAAATAGCCAACAAAAAAAGACAGGCAAGTTTTTCTCTACAGACGAAATTGTCAGTACAACAACTAATAAGAATAAAGGAAGTATCGTTCTGAAAACTACCAGTGGTGAATGTCGTATCTATGCAGTAGCGAATGTTGCTACAACAGAGTTGACTGGTACAAACCTAAAATCACAGTTGGACAATGTAAGCAAAATCTCTGACTTAAACAATATTACTGCAGCTTTAACAGAAGTCAATATCCAAAGAGTACAGGCAGCTCTAAGCATGAGTGGAGTATACAAAGCTACCAATCAACCAAACAAAGCGGAAGGATATTGCGTCATAAATGAAGAAGGAAACGTTTCTGCAGGAAAAATAGAACTTAATCGTTTAGATTCTCATATCACATTCAAGATAGCAGTAGGTTCAGAGGTTAAAACCTTTACTCCTATTAGCTGGCAAGTAAAGAACGTGCCATTGAAATCAACCGTATTCCCTCAAGAAAAAAGTGTATTTACCAACTCAGATGATTTTGCAGAAGAAAGTTCTATTTCCAAAGCATTCGGAACAGTAACTAACGACAAAGTTTATCGTACTTTTGACTTCTATATGTTGGAAAACGTCAAATCTGCTAAAGAGTATAACGGAGAAAAGATAACCGCAGATGTTAGTAATATGGATATTCAAGAAAGACAAGCGGAGTACGCAAAACGAGAGGCTGAAGAAAAGATAAAGGACCCGGATAACAAAGATAAGGTTATCAATACCGGTACATATAAGTTCTCTGAGCCGTTCGCCACCTACGTAGAAATTAAGGCTAGTATGGAAATAGCCCATAAGGAAGATGGAAAAGATGTAACCCGCGTAGCAAATGTGACATACATAATTCACTTAGGAGGTGGCACCGATGACCCTGCCAACTTTACCAGTAATCGCAATACGAAGTATACCTATAAGATCCAAATTAATAACGTGGATAACATCGTTGTAGAAGTTGAAGAAGACAAAGAGAACCGTCCTGGTGAAGAGGGCGATGTAGTCGATGCGGAAGTAGAAGCCCGTACTTTGGACGCTCACTACAATAGCTTTGTTATGGGATTCAGCTACAATGACGTAGCGGACGAAAATGGAAAAAATGCTTTGCAATTTGTTGTTAAAACCCCATTTGGTACTGTGACAAACAAAGATCAAGCCGATGCAACCAGCAATATCAGCAATCCACAAGACTATCATTGGATTCATTTCAAGCAAAATACAGGTAAGGATCCTGATAAAAAATTAGCATTACATAACGGTACTATTATTGATATCTTTAATTTAGGAGATGATATAATAAAGCGATATAATAATGATACAGCAAAAGACAAGAGCAAAACTAAGCAATATTTTTATACAGTTTTTGTAGACGAGTATTATTACAGTAAGCCCCCTAAAGGAGAAAATTGGGGAAATGATGCTACCACCTATTGGCGTCACTTTGCTAATGCTGCAGATCGTTACATCATGTTGGTGTACGCACCTAAGTATAGCACTGATAATGAAAGTAGCTACGCAAAAGCACGTTATATGCTTACACAGCGTTCCATCCAAACTTATTATAGCACAGAATCAGGAACTGCGCTGGGCATGGAGCATATTAACGAAACTGGAGCAGCAACAATATGGGGAAACATTACAGATGCTGTGTCTTACAATGGTTTATGGAACACTTGGCAGTATTTAAAAAATAATAACTCTTGGGATAGTCATGTCACTCGTACCAGTTGGGATCAAAATATGAATACATTCACAACCCAAAACGAAGCAGTTGTAGTAGCACGCTGCCTGTCTCGCAACCGTGATGAAAATGGGGATGGTATAATTACTGCTAATGAAGTGAAATGGTATGTACCTACCAGCGAACAGTTAATGGGTATGTATTTGGGAGCAAAAAGTTTGCCATCACCACTACTTGATTCTGAGAATATAAACTTTGTATATAGCGAACGAGGAAAGTATCATTATTCAACAAGTGATGAAAAACGTATTTGGTCAGAAGAAGGAGCCTCCGTAAGTCCTTGGAAAAGTGGTTGGGGAGCAGGAAGTGCACAGAATTTCCGGTGTGTACGTAATTTGGGTATTGATGTGACACAGGAAAGTGATATCAAAAAGACGAATTATCCCAATCAAGCTTTTGAATACAAAGATGAGGCTAGAGTAAAAGTCTACAATAAATATTCAACTAATGACGAAATAGCTACTAAAAAACGAATTTTCGTAATGTCAAGACTGACAGACCAAAATATCCGTTCACGCGTTAAAACAGGTGAACTTGCCATTCATAACAACTTCGAAGATGGCAACAAACCAGCTTATGCATTCCAGATGGCTAAAAATAAAACAGAAAGCGGTAGCGGAAACCAAGGAAGTCCCTTTACGATAACTACTTGGGAAAAAGTAATACGCTCTTATTGGTATGAGAGAGACTCCAGGTATTCTCCTTGGTATCGAACTTATGATGGTGACCGTAGCTGGTGTAAAAACTATACCGAGGAGGACAACGAAAGAGATAAAGGGCTTTGGAGAGCACCTAATCAGAGAGAAATGATGCTAATGTATATCTATAACTCTAAAGGCGTAGACAACACGCTATCCCGTACTTTATGGAAATACAAAACAGGAGCGGAAAAAGATAATTATACACGCTTCTTCTGTACATCAGGTAATCTAATGTTATCCAATGATGGCGTTAACGGAGGCTCCAATGAAAGAATGGCAAATCTTTCTATCCGCTGTGTACGAGATGTGGAAATAGTAAAATAATACAGTAAATAAAACTTAAAATTCTTAGATATTATGACACAAAAAGACATCCTGCAACTAGAATCATCAGATATGAGACAAGCCTATCTGTTTGAAGAGAACGGACGCTGGTATGCTTACGAGCATTCAGCCAACCGAATCGAGAAATTTGTGAAGGGCTTTGTAGATTTCAAACACAAAGTGCAAGATGTCTGCGGTCGAATAAAAGTAGAAATCGACCTCAGTATATTGGAAAAGTGTTCCATCACGCTGTGCGAAGATTCACTGCTTGTACTTGATTGCCCTGCAGCCTAAAAACTGTAGAAGAGTATAAGCTTCATAACTCATAGTAAGAAATTACACAATATATTGTTTGTTTTGTTTGTGTTCCTCAATCCACTCAGAAGCAGCTTGTGAAAGTAGCGCTGAGTGGGTGGGGATTTTTTGTGCAAAAAGATAATGAAAGGAGAACAAATGATGATGACAAATGAAAAAATGAAGATTAATGGATGTACTCCTATAGAAGGCTTGATCACCGAAGATTTTGGTGCTATAGGACCCCCCGAAAGAGATGAATTCGAGCGAGGATGCGAAGCCTTTATCATAGGTGAACGATTGAAAGCAGAACGATTGAAAGCGGGCATGACGCAAGAACAACTGGCTGCTAAAATCGGTACAAAGAAAAGCTATATTTCTCGCATTGAGAATGGACATGCCGACATACAACTGTCTACTCTTTTCAAAATATTCCAAGGATTGGGACGAAAAATAAGTTTCACGATTTGGTGATTTTAACAGGAAAACATGGAAACGTAAGTTATAATTCGCGAAATGTCTTCAGATTGCATTGCATAAGAAAGGCTTCCAACCCGTAGAAGCCTTTTAACTTGTCAAAGTGGAAACAATATCTTGTATATCTTCCTTTTTAAAATTTATCACGTTCTTTGTATTACATAAAATGTGTAACGTAAAATATGTAATAGCCAAAATACTTCTGCGACCAGAATAAACAGAAGAATGATTTCTGCTTTGCAAAATGAGCGTAACCTGGTGCTAATAGCATCCCGCAAATAGAAATTATTTATTTTTTGACTAATAATCTTTGTTTATCTCTTATAAACCTGTATATTTGGAGTATTATAACTGATACATTTATATTAATACAGAATTACTATGAGTCATACCATCTTCCTAATCATCGCCCTCGTCACTACAGGAATTTTTCTTATTCAATTCGTATTATCCATTTTCTTCGGAGACATAGATGCAGATGTGGACGTGGATGCTGATATCAGCAGCGTAGTATCTTTCAAAGGTCTCACCCACTTCGGGATCGGATTCGGATGGTATATGTACCTCGTAGGAAATGCCGATATAGCAAGTTATGCAATCGGAATTCTGGTAGGTCTGTTCTTTGTCTTTGCCGTATGGTTCCTTTATAAGAAAGCCTATCAACTGCAGCAAGTGAACCGGTCTGAAGAGACCGATCAATTGGTAGGACGGGAATGTACCATTTACTTCAAGCAAAGTGATAACAAATATACAGTACAGACAAACCGGGACGGCGCCATGCGCGAAGTGGACGTGATCTCCGAAACCGGAAAAGCATATCAGACCGGAGACAGAACAATCATCAGCAGCTACAAAGACGGAACTTTATACATTAAATAACTATTCAAATACACAATTTTATGACACAAGAAATGCTAATCATGGCTGCTATACTAGTGGCGGTCATTCTGCTTACTTTTATCGGCATCCTGTCGCGTTACCGTAAATGTAAGAGTGACGAAGTCCTCGTTGTATACGGTAAAACAGGGGGAGAAAAGAAATCAGCCAAGTTATATCACGGTGGGGCCGCTTTCGTATGGCCGATCATTCAGGGCTACGAATTCCTTTCTATGAAACCATTGCAGATAGACTGTAAACTGACAGGCGCCCTATCTGCCCAAAATATCCGTGTGGACGTACCCACTACCATCACCGTAGCTATCAGCACAGACCCGGAAGTGATGCAGAATGCTGCCGAACGTATGCTGGGACTGACAATGGATGACAAACAGAACCTGATTACGGATGTAGTATACGGTCAGATGCGTCTGGTGATTGCAGACATGACTATCGAAGAGCTGAACTCCGACCGTGATAAATTCTTGTCTAAAGTAAAAGACAACATCGACACGGAACTTCGCAAGTTCGGTTTGTATCTGATGAACATCAACATCAGTGATATCCGCGACGCTGCCAACTACATCGTCAACCTGGGTAAGGAAGCTGAAAGCAAGGCTCTGAACGAAGCACAAGCCAACATCGAAGAACAGGAAAAGCTGGGTGCTATCAAAATTGCCAATCAGATAAAGGAACGTGAAACAAAGGTTGCGGAAACCCGCAAAGATCAGGATATCGCCATCGCCGAAACTAAAAAGCAACAGGAAATCTCTGTAGCAAATGCGGATAAGGAGAGAATCTCTCAGGTAGCCTTTGCCAACGCAGAAAAAGAATCGCAAGTGGCCAAAGCGGAAGCGGAAAAGAATATCCGCATCGAGCAGGCAAACACCGAAAAGGAAAGCCGTGTCGCCGAACTGAACTCCGACATGGAAATCAAACAGGCAGAAGCTGCTAAGAAAGCGGCTATCGGACGTAATGACGCACAGAAGGAAGTGGCCTTATCAAATGCCGAATTAGCCGTCACACAGGCAAATGCCGACAAGCAAGCCGGTGAAGCCGCTGCAAAATCGGAAGCTGCCGTACAAACTGCCCGGGAAATCGCCCAAAAAGAAGTGGAAGAAGCAAAAGCGAAGAAAGTAGAATCTTCACTGAAAGCTGAAAAGATCGTTCCGGCAGAGATCGCAAGACAGGAGGCTATCCTTCAGGCAAATGCCATCGCCGAAAAGATTACCCGTGAAGCGGAAGCACGTGCAAAAGCGACTTTGGCACAAGCGGAAGCGGAAGCCAAAGCTATCCAACTGAAACTGGAAGCGGAAGCAGAAGGTAAGAAGAGGTCATTGCTCGCAGAAGCAGAAGGTTTCGAGGCTATGGTCAGAGCAGCAGAATCGAACCCTGCCATCGCCATCCAATACAAGATGGTAGACCAATGGAAGGAAATTGCCGGAGAACAAGTGAAGGCTTTCGAACACATGAACCTAGGCAATATCACCGTATTCGACGGAGGAAACGGAGGTACAAGCAATTTCCTCAGTTCACTGGTGAAAACAGTAGCCCCAAGTCTCGGTGTACTGGATAAACTGCCTATCGGCGAAACGGTAAAGGGTATCATCAACCCGGAAAGCAAAACGGAAGAGAAACCTGCCGGAAAGCCGGAGGAGAAAAAAGAAGAGAAGAAGAAATAACCAATAAATTATTTCATAGAGATTGCCTGCCTTCATTTTGAAGGTAGGCATTTTTTTATATCTTTGCGAGCAAAATATTAAAAATGAATAACCATAAACTTCACCTTCTGCCTTTATTTATATTGATTACGGGGCTTGTCACTCTCACTGCCGGCTGCAAAAAGAAAGATATGTCTCTCAAACTGAACGAACCCCGCAACATCCGTGGTGTAGTCAGTTACAAACGTTCTTTCCCGGATTTGAATGATAAACATCTCGCCGTGGCCCAAGCCGTCGGCATCTGCCCGCCGGAGGACAGGGACGCCGCCGAAAAGATGAAAGAACAGCTTATCCATATCACCGACAACCAATTTTACACAGTAGACTCTCTGACGCATTCCATCCCCTATCTGGTCCCCCGCGCCAGTGAATTGCTCGACACCATCGGCTCCAATTTTCTTGATTCACTGACAGCAAAAGGGTTGAACCCAAATCAGATTATCGTCACTTCCGTACTACGTTCGCAGAGTGACGTGAAGCGTCTCCGCCGTCGGAATGGAAATGCTTCCGCAAACTCCGCCCATTGCTATGGCGCAACCTTTGACGTCAGCTGGAAACGATTCAAAAAGGTGGAAGACGAAGACGGACGACCTCTGCAGGATGTCAATGCCGATACCTTGAAGCTCGTTCTGTCTGAAGTGTTGAGAGACTTGCGCCAAGCCGATAAATGCTACATAAAATATGAATTAAAACAGGGATGTTTCCACATCACTGCACGATGAGTATAAATTGCAATAAAATTCACCCGTAAACAGCCGAAGAATCCAAAACGTTTCACTAAATTTGCAGAAATTTTTCTTTAATACGATTCAATGATAGAGAAACTGATTGTTCTTGAGGATATTGACCCGGTTATTTTTTACGGCGTAAACAACGCCAATATACAGTTAATTAAAGCTTTATATCCGAAGCTACGCATCGTTGCCCGCGGCAATGTCATCAAAGTGCTGGGCGATGAGGAGGAAATGTGTGCCTTCGAAGAAAATATCACCAAACTCGAAAAATACTGTGCCGAATATAATTCGCTGAAAGAGGAAGTCATCATCGACATTATAAAAGGGAATGCTCCGCAAGCGGAACAGACCGGAAACGTAATTGTTTTCAGCGTTACCGGCAAGCCCATTATCCCACGAAGCGAGAACCAGCTGAAACTGGTGGAAGGCTTTGCCAAAAACGATATGGTATTCGCCATCGGCCCCGCCGGTTCGGGAAAAACATATACTGCCATAGCCCTCGCCGTCCGTGCGCTGAAAAACAAAGAGATCAAAAAGATTATCCTCAGCCGCCCCGCTGTAGAAGCCGGAGAAAAACTCGGTTTCCTGCCCGGCGATATGAAAGATAAGATCGATCCGTATCTGCAACCATTATATGATGCTCTGCAGGACATGATCCCCGCTGCCAAGTTAAAGGAATACATGGAATTGAACATTATTCAGATTGCTCCGTTAGCATTTATGCGTGGACGTACACTGAATGACGCAGTCGTAATCTTGGACGAAGCGCAGAATACCACTGCACAACAAATCAAAATGTTCCTCACCCGTATGGGTATGAATACCAAAATGATCGTTACGGGAGATATGACTCAAATTGACCTCCCCGCCTCACAAACTTCGGGACTGGTGCAAGCACTCCGCATCCTGAAAGGGGTAAAGGGAATCAGCTTTGTAGAATTGAACAAAAAAGATATTGTACGCCATAAACTGGTGGAACGCATCGTAGATGCTTACGAAAAATTCGACAAGGAGGCGAAAGCCGAAAGGGAGAAACGAAAGAATGAACAACTGGTTATCAACGGCGAACGACCGGTGAAACAGGTCAACAACTAGTCGTTTCTGTGATTTGTAACTTGTAATTTGTAATTATAATAAAACAATGAAAGCATTAACAAAAACAGATTTCAACTTTCCGGGACAAAAAAGCGTGTACCACGGAAAAGTGCGCGATGTGTACAACATCAACGGCGAAAAACTCGTCATGGTAGCAACCGACCGTATCTCGGCTTTCGATGTGGTTTTACCTGAAGGTATCCCTTACAAAGGCCAAATGCTGAATCAGATTGCAGCCAAATTCCTCGATGCCACTACTGACATCTGCCCGAACTGGAAAATGGCTACGCCGGACCCGATGGTTACTGTCGGAGTTTTGTGCGAAGGCTTTCCGGTAGAAATGATCGTACGCGGCTATCTGTGCGGTAGCGCATGGCGTACTTACAAAAGCGGCGTACGCGAAATCTGCGGTGTGAAACTGCCGGATGGTATGCGCGAAAACGAGAAATTCCCGGAACCGATCGTCACACCGACAACGAAAGCGGAAATGGGACTGCACGACGAAGATATCTCTAAGGAAGAAATCCTGAAACAAGGACTCGCTACTCCCGAAGAATATGAGACTCTGGAGAAATATACACTGGCTCTCTTCAAACGTGGAACTGAAATCGCTGCTGAACGCGGTCTGATCCTCGTTGATACAAAATACGAATTCGGCAAGCACAACGGTACTATCTATCTGATGGACGAAATTCATACACCGGATTCAAGCCGTTACTTCTACTCTGACGGCTATCAGGAACGCTTCGAAAAAGGCGAACCTCAAAAGCAGCTTTCTAAGGAATTCGTTCGTGAATGGCTGATGGAAAATGGTTTCCAAGGCAAGGATGGTCAGAAAGTTCCTGAAATGACTCCGGCTATCGTACAGAGCATCAGCGATCGTTACATCGAATTGTTCGAGAATATCACCGGTGAGAAATTTGTGAAAGAAGATACCAGCAACATCGCTGAACGTATCGAAAAGAACGTTATGAATTTCTTGAGCAAATAAGCATGGATTACCCACAACAACATATCAAGCCTTACAACGAAGACGGTAAGAAAACCGAGCAGGTGGAACGTATGTTCGATAACATTGCGCATGCTTACGACAAACTGAATCATACCTTATCTTTAGGTATCGACCGCAGCTGGCGCCGTAAAGCCATTGTCTGGCTCCGTCCCTTCCGCCCACAGCACATCATGGATGTTGCCACCGGAACGGGAGACTTCGCCATCCTCGCTTGCCGCGAACTGAATCCTGACGAACTGATCGGAACGGATATTTCGGAAGGCATGATGAACGTGGGTCGTGAAAAAGTAAAGAAGGAAGGACTCTCGGACAAAATTTCTTTTGCCCGGGAGGACTGCACTTCTCTCTCCTTTGCCGACAATAGATTTGACGCTATCACCGTAGCATTCGGTATCCGCAATTTTGAAGACCTGGACAAAGGCCTCTCCGAAATGTGTCGTGTACTGAAACCGGGCGGACATCTGGTTATTCTGGAACTGACTACTCCGGATCGCTTCCCCATGAAGCAACTGTTCGCCATCTACTCGAAAGTAGTTATCCCATTGCTTGGCAAACTCCTCTCCAAAGACAACAGTGCCTACCATTATCTGCCGGACACTATCAAAGTATTTCCCCAAGGGGAAGTCATGAAAGGAGTCATATCGAAAGCCGGATTCGGCGAAGTTCATTTCCGACGGTTGACATTTGGTATCTGCACACTTTATACGGCGACAAAATAATGAAGAATGATGAATAATTAATTTAATCCTTTCGTGTCATGGAAAAATACGGTTTAATCGGCTACCCCTTGCGACATTCGTTTTCAATCGGCTACTTTAACGAAAAGTTTAGATCCGAAGGCATCAATGCGGAATATGTGAATTTCGAGATTCCCAATATCAATGATTTTATGGAAGTTATTGAAGAGAATCCCAACTTGTGCGGGCTCAATGTCACCATCCCCTACAAAGAGCAAGTGATTCCTTTTCTGAACGAACTCGATCGGGATACAGCTAAAATTGGCGCTGTAAACGTCATTAAGATTATCCGCCAACCGAAAGGAAAAGTAAAACTGGTCGGCTACAATTCCGACATCATCGGTTTTACACAATCTATTCAGCCGCTGCTACAACCTCAGCACAAAAAAGCACTGATCCTCGGCACCGGAGGTGCTTCCAAAGCTGTTTATCACGGACTCAAGAATCTGGGTATCGAAAGCGTGTTTGTATCGCGGACACACAAGACCGACGATATGCTGACTTACGAAGAACTGACTCCGGAAATCATGGAGGAATACACCGTAATCGTCAACTGTACTCCGGTAGGAATGTACCCCAAAGTAGATTTCTGCCCCAACATTCCTTACGAACTGCTCACTCCAAACCATTTGCTTTACGATTTGTTATATAATCCGAACGTCACTCTTTTCATGAAAAAAGGAGAAGCACAAGGTGCTGTTACGAAAAACGGTTTGGAAATGCTACTTTTACAGGCATTTGCCGCTTGGGAAATATGGCACCGATAAGATAAAGGTGCTGACAGCCGTTTTCTGATAGAGTTAAGAATATGGGCGTGATATTTTAATTGAGGGGATTTATTATGAAGAAAAGAGCAGTCTACAGCATTATTATTATCATGCTGGTACTTACCAGTTGCACAATCGGCGGGAGTTTTTATATGTTGAACTTCTCCTTGACGCCGAATGCCAAAATATTGTCTAAAGACGCCGATTCATATCCCTATATGTACAGAAACTATCCTTTCCTGCGTCCGTGGGTGGATAGCCTGAAACAAGTGAATGCTCTGAAGGATACATTCATTATCAATCCGCAAGGCATACAGTTACACGCTTTTTACATCGCCGCACCTGCTCCAACCAGTAAAACGGCGGTAATCGTTCATGGATACACCGACAATGCTATCCGTATGTTCATGATCGGCTATCTGTATAATCGTGATCTGGGATATAATATCCTGCTTCCCGACTTGCAACATCAGGGAGAGAGCGAAGGACGAGCCATCCAAATGGGATGGAAAGACAGGATCGATGTTTTGCAATGGATGAACATTGCAAATGAAATCTTTGGAGACAGTACTCAAATGGTAGTACATGGTATCTCAATGGGAGGTGCCACCACAATGATGGTATCCGGCGAAAAGCAGCAACCTTATGTGAAATGTTTTGTAGAGGATTGCGGCTACACCAGTGTATGGGATGAATTTTCGCACGAACTCAAATCTTCCTTCCACCTGCCTGCTTTCCCGTTAATGTACACTACAAGCTGGTTATGCGAGAAAAAATACGGATGGAACTTCAAAGAAGCTTCCTCGCTAAAGCAGGTAGAGAAATGTGAGCTGCCCATGCTGTTTATTCATGGAGACAAAGATACATATGTCCCCACATGGATGGTTTATCCGCTCTATGAAGCAAAGCCGGAACCCAAAGAACTCTGGATCGTACCGGGAGCAGCCCATGCCCTCTCGTACAAAGAGAATAAACAGGAATACACCGACAAAGTACGGGATTTCGTCGGGCGGTATATTCATTAAACCTATTATAACAAGGAGTTTTGGAATCATAACAGAAAAAGTTTCTATATTTGCAAATGTAAAATGATTGTTATGAAATCAATATTGACGCTTATACTTGCTACTTTTCTACTGATTCCACTGCAAGCCCAAGAAAAGGTATATACGGTAGACAACTTGCCAAAAGTACATCTGCAAAATAAAATGCAGTATGTATGCAATCCGGCAGGGATACTTTCGCAAGCTGCTTGTGACACAATAGACACTATGCTCCACGCTCTGGAACAACAGACGGGGATTGAAACGGTAGTTGCCATAGTTCCTTCGATTGGTGATATGGAGTGTTTTGATTTTTGCCATCAGCTGCTCAATCAATGGGGAGTAGGCAAGAAAGGAAAAGATAACGGACTCGTTATCCTGTTAGTCACCGACCAACGCTGCATCCAGTTTTACACCGGATACGGTTTGGAAGGGGTACTTCCCGATGCAATATGCAAACGTATCCAGACTAAGTACATGATTCCATATCTGAAAGACGGCAACTGGAATGAAGGAATGGTAGCCGGAATCCGGGCGACTTGCCAGCGACTTGACGGATCAATGGAAAATGAATCGCTTTCTGAATCGAATAATGAATCGATGGATTTCATTTTCGCTGTTATCCTGTTCGCTGTAATCGGTGTAGGGATAGCGTTCTTTGCCGCAAGAAATCAGAGCCGTTGCCCCAAATGCGGGAAACATGCCCTGCAAAGAACCGGAAGCAGACTTGTATCACGTGTCAATGGGGTAAAGACGGAAGATGTCACCTATACTTGCAAGAACTGCGGAAATACAATCATACGTCGTCAGCAAAGCTACGATAGCGACTATCACAACAGAGGGGGTGGCGGAGGCGGTCCGTTCATCGGCGGATTCGGAGGCAGTGGCGGAGGCTTTAGCGGAGGCAGCTTCGGTGGAGGAATGGGAGGCGGCGGTGGAGCCGGTTCACGATTCTGATCCCTACAGATAATATTAAATAATCAAATACTCATCAAAAAGTAAGAAACATGAAAAAGTCAATTATCATCATTTTAGCCGTTGTGGCTATCCTTGTCATATGGGCAGTCAGTGTATATAACGGTCTTGTCACCATGGATGAGAATGTTAGCGGACAATGGGCCAATGTAGAAACCCAATACCAACGTCGCGCAGACCTGATACCCAATCTTGTAAACACCGTAAAGGGATATGCTTCTCATGAAAAAGAGACATTGGAAGGAGTGGTAGAAGCACGTAGCAAAGCCACACAGATCAAAGTGGATGCCGAAGGTCTGACTCCGGAAAAGCTGGCAGAATATCAAAAAGCACAGGGTGCTGTAACGTCTGCACTTGGCAAATTATTGGCTATCACAGAGAATTATCCTGACTTGAAAGCCAATCAGAATTTCCTTGAATTACAGGCACAGCTGGAAGGTACCGAAAACCGTATCAATGTAGCCCGTAAAAACTTCAATGATGCGGCACAATCGTACAACACCAATATCCGCCGTTTCCCGAAAAACATATTTGCAGGGATGTTCGGATTCGACAAGAAAGCATACTTTGAAGCGGAAGAAGGAAGCGAAAAAGCTCCGAAAGTAGAGTTCTAAAGGATGATTTCTTAAAGAACTTCCAAGCTAAAATCGGAATCGCCGTTACCTGATTTATTCAGATAACGGCGATTCCAGCTCTTAACCACCACGAAAGGACTTCCATAAAAGAGCGTTAAAAAGGAACTTTTGCTCCTGTCTCTTTAACGGTTTAACTAGTCTCTTTCCACTATCAATCAGCATAATGATTAAAATAATACGAACCATTAATTAACACTTTTATGTTTTATTCTTCTTCCGGACGAAGCTTGATAAACAAATAGTTGGCTGTACGAAAAAAAAGCAGTACTTTTGCAGCCGTATACAAAAAATAATTCTTTAACTCATGAGTAATCAACGATACATGATGCGGGGCGTAAGCGCATCAAAAGAAGATGTGCACAACGCCATCAAGAACATCGACAAAGGAATTTTCCCAAAAGCATTCTGCAAAATTATTCCCGATATACTGGGTGGGGACCCGGAATATTGCAACATCATGCACGCCGACGGCGCCGGAACCAAATCTTCCCTTGCTTATATGTACTGGAAAGAAACAGGCGATTTGTCTGTGTGGAAAGGTATTGCACAGGACGCATTGATTATGAATATCGACGACCTTCTTTGTGTAGGCGCTGTAGACAATATCCTCGTTTCTTCAACTATCGGACGCAATAAACTGTTGATTCCCGGCGAAGTAATCTCCGCTATCATCAACGGAACAGACGAATTGCTGGCTGAACTCCGTGAAATGGGTGTAGGTGTATATGCTACCGGTGGCGAGACTGCTGATGTCGGCGACTTGGTTCGTACTATTATCGTAGACTCTACCGTAACCTGCCGCATGAAACGCTCGGACGTTATTAACAATGCCAATATCCGTCCGGGAGATGTCATTGTAGGCCTTGCTTCTTACGGACAGGCTACCTATGAAAAAGAATATAACGGAGGTATGGGCAGCAACGGTCTGACAAGTGCCCGCCACGACGTTTTCGGCAAATACCTCGCAGAGAAATATCCGGAAAGCTATGATGCCGCCGTACCTGAAGAACTGGTTTACTCCGGAGGATTAAAACTGACAGATACTGTAGAGGATTCTCCAATTGACGCAGGTAAACTGGTACTCTCTCCTACCCGCACCTATGCTCCGGTAGTGAAAAAGCTACTTGACACCTTACGTCCGGAAATCCACGGTATGGTTCATTGCTCCGGTGGTGCGCAAACCAAAGTGCTGCATTTCGTAGAAAATGTCCGTGTAGTAAAAGACAATCTTTTCCCTGTTCCTCCTCTGTTCAAGACTATTCAGGAACAAAGCGGTACAGACTGGGCGGAAATGTACAAGGTATTCAATATGGGACACCGTCTTGAAGTTTACCTGTCACCGGAACATGCAGAAGAAGTGATCGCTATTTCCGAATCATTCGGCATTCCTGCACAGATAGTAGGACGTATCGAAGCGTGTGACCAGACTGAATTAATCATTAAAAGCGAGTTCGGAGAATTCAGATACTAAAGAATGGCAGATAACAGTACCATATTAGAAAAACTAGACGGACTTGTAGCCCGTTTTGAAGAAATATCTACCCTCATCACCGACCCGGCAGTAATTGCCGACCAGAAACGTTATGTCAAACTGACCAAAGAATACAAGGATCTGGATGACTTGATGAAAGCCCGCAAAGAATATATCCAACTGTTAGGCAACATCGAGGAAGCCAAAAACATCCTTTCGAATGAGTCGGACGCTGACATGCGTGAAATGGCAAAAGAGGAGATGGACAACAGTCAGGAACGTCTTCCGGCATTAGAAGAAGAAATCAAACTAATGCTCGTTCCTGCCGATCCGCAAGACAGCAAGAACGCCATCCTCGAAATCCGTGGTGGTGCAGGAGGAGACGAAGCCGCAATCTTTGCCGGCGACCTTTTCCGTATGTATGCCAAGTTTTGTGAAACCAAAGGCTGGAAAATGGAAGTATCCAATGCAAATGAAGGAACAGCCGGAGGATACAAAGAAATTGTTTGCAGCGTCACAGGAGATAATGTCTACGGAATATTGAAATATGAATCGGGTGTACACCGCGTACAACGTGTTCCTGCCACAGAGACACAAGGACGTGTGCATACTTCCGCCGCTTCGGTGGCCGTACTCCCCGAAGCCGAAGAATTTGACGTAGTCATCAATGAAGGAGAAATCAAATGGGATACCTTCCGAAGTGGCGGTGCAGGCGGACAGAACGTTAATAAGGTAGAATCCGGTGTACGCTTGCGTTATATCTGGAAGAACCCGAATACAGGCGTTGCAGAAGAAATCCTGATTGAATGTACAGAAACCCGTGACCAACCGAAGAACAAGGAACGCGCCCTGGCACGACTCCGTACCTTTATCTACGACAAGGAACATCAGAAGTACATAGACGACATAGCTTCCAAACGTAAGACAATGGTATCTACCGGCGACCGCTCGGCTAAAATCCGGACATACAACTACCCTCAAGGACGTATCACCGATCATCGTATCAACTATACCATCTATAATCTTGCCGCTTTTATGGACGGAGATATTCAAGATTGTATCGATCACCTGATCGTGGCAGAAAATGCGGAACGCCTGAAAGAAAGTGAACTCTAAAAATTATAGTATAGACATGAATAAACAACAGCTATTTGAAAACATAAAACGCAAGAAATCATTCCTTTGCGTAGGGCTTGATACCGACATCAAGAAGATTCCCGAACACCTGTTGAAAGAAGAAGATCCGATCTTCACATTCAACAAAGCGATTATCGACGCAACAGCCGATCTGTGTATCGCTTACAAACCTAATCTCGCTTTTTACGAAAGTATGGGCGTGAAGGGCTGGATCGCATTTGAGAAAACAGTAAAATACATCAAGGAAAACTATCCCGACCAGTTTATTATTGCCGACGCCAAACGTGGCGACATCGGAAACACTTCTGCCATGTATGCCCGTACTTTCTTCGAAGAGCTGGAGATAGATTCCGTCACTGTAGCTCCTTATATGGGTGAAGACAGCGTAACTCCGTTCCTTACTTACGAAGGCAAATGGGTGATCTTACTGGCACTGACTTCTAATAAAGGTTCCCACGACTTCCAGTTGACAGAAGATGCAAACGGCGAACGTCTTTTCGAAAAAGTACTACGCAAATCGCAGGAATGGGCAAATGACGAACGTATGATGTACGTAGTCGGCGCTACTCAAGGACGTGCTTTTGAAGATATTCGTAAGATTGTTCCCAACCACTTCCTGCTCGTTCCCGGTGTCGGAGCGCAAGGCGGTTCGCTCGAAGAAGTTTGCAAATATGGAATGAACAGTACCTGTGGCCTGATTGTTAACTCTTCCCGTGGAATCATCTACGTTGATAAAACAGAAAAGTTTGCCGAAGCTGCAAGGCTTGCCGCCCAAGAAGTACAGGTGCAAATGGCAGAGCAACTGAAAGCGATTCTTTAAAGAGAAGGAATGCCTTACGAAAGAAAGATAATCAACGATCCGGTATTCGGATTCATTAATATCCCAAAGGGGTTACTGTACGATATTGTACGGCATCCCCTTTTGCAGCGTCTTACCCGCATCAAGCAAGTAGGACTCTCGTCAGTAGTATACCCCGGCGCACAACATACTCGTTTCCAGCACTCACTAGGTGCGTTCTATCTGATGAGCGAAGCTATCACCCAACTGACCTCCAAAGGTAACTTTATATTTGACAGCGAAGCTGAAGCCGTACAAGCGGCTATCTTACTGCATGACATCGGACATGGTCCTTTTTCGCATGTGCTTGAAGATACGATTGTACAAGGAGTTTCTCACGAAGAAATCTCCCTTATGCTGATGGAACGAATGAATAAAGAGATGAACGGGCAACTTAGTCTTGCCATACAGATCTTTAAGGACGAATATCCGAAACGATTCCTGCATCAGCTCGTCAGTGGTCAGTTGGATATGGACCGCCTCGATTATCTTCGTCGTGACAGTTTCTATACCGGTGTTACAGAAGGGAATATCGGTTCTGCCCGCATCATCAAGATGCTTGATGTGGCCGACGACCGTCTCGTAATTGAATCCAAAGGTATCTACTCTATCGAAAATTTCCTGACAGCACGTCGCCTGATGTATTGGCAGGTATATCTGCACAAGACATCGGTAGCCTATGAACGAATGCTTATCAGCACGTTGCTTCGTGCCAAAGAACTGGCATCACAGGGAGTAGAACTGTTTGCTTCGCCGGCCTTACATTTCTTTCTATATAATGACATTAATCATACGGAGTTCCATAACAATCCCGATTGTCTGGAAAATTTCATCCAATTGGATGACAATGATATCTGGACTGCCTTGAAAGTATGGAGCAACCATCCGGATAAAGTTCTTTCCACACTTAGTCTGGGCATGATTAACCGAAATATCTTTAAAGTGGAAAATTCTGCCGAACCTATTGGTGAGGACAGAATAAAAGAGTTAACTTTGCAAATCAGCCAGCAACTAGGCATAACCCTTTCCGAAGCGAACTATTTTGTCTCTACCCCCAGCATCGAAAAGAATATGTACGACCCGGCAGATGACAGTATTGATATTATCTACAAAGACGGCACTATCAAAAATATTGCCGAAGCATCGGACATGCTGAACATCTCATTATTGTCCAAAAAGGTAAAGAAATACTATCTCTGCTACCAGCGATTGCATAGATAAGTATAAAATATTCATTCAATAACACGGAAATCTGAAAAAAAAATCCGTTATTTGTGAACTAATTTAATTTAAAATAAAGACATGGAGTTCTCGGCTAAGCAAATTGCAGCATTTATCCAAGGGGAAATCATTGGAGATGAAAACGCAACGGTACACACATTCGCTAAAATAGAAGAGGGAATGCCCGGAGCTATTTCTTTCCTGTCGAACCCTAAATATACGCCTTATATCTACGAGACACAATCAAGCATTGTATTAGTTAATAAAGATTTTGTCCCTGAACATGAGATTCAAGCTACTCTGATAAAAGTAGACAATGCTTATGAAAGCCTGGCGAAGCTGCTTAACCTCTATGAAATGAGTAAACCAAAGAAGCAAGGTATCGATTCACTGGCTTATATTGCCCCCAGCGCCAAAATTGGCGAGAACGTATACATCGGTGCCTTTGCCTATATCGGCGAAAACGCCGTTATCGGAGATAATACTCAAATTTACCCGCATACTTTCGTTGGAGACGGTGTGAAGATAGGCAACGGTTGTCTTCTTTACTCAAATGTAAATGTTTATCATGACTGCCGTATCGGTAATGAATGTATCCTTCACTCAGGTGCAGTGATCGGAGCCGATGGATTCGGTTTCGCTCCCACCCCGAACGGATACGATAAGATTCCACAAATCGGAATTGTGATCCTGGAAGACAAAGTAGATATAGGTGCCAATACCTGTGTAGACCGTGCTACAATGGGAGCTACCATCATACATAGTGGCGCTAAAATTGATAATCTTGTGCAGATTGCGCACAACGATGAAATTGGCTCACACACAGTTATGGCGGCTCAAGTTGGCATAGCAGGCTCTGCCAAAATCGGAGAATGGTGTATGTTTGGCGGTCAGGTAGGTATTGCCGGACATATCACAATCGGCGACCGGGTAAATCTGGGAGCACAATCAGGTATACCAAGCAGCATCAAAGCAGACAGCGTACTGATCGGGACTCCTCCTATGGAACCGAAAGCTTACTTCAAGGCTGCCGTTGTGACTAAGAATTTGCCGGATATGCAAAAAGAAATACGCAATCTGCGTAAAGAAGTAGAAGAATTAAAACAACTATTAAATAAGTAAATAAGTAACCAATGCTGAAACAAAAAACGCTGAAAGATAGCTTTTCACTGAGCGGGAAAGGTCTTCACACTGGACTTGATCTCACTGTAACTTTTAATCCTGCCCCGGACAATCATGGATATAAAATCCAGCGTATTGACCTGGAAGGACAACCAACTATCGATGCAGTAGCCGACAATGTGACGGAAACAACCCGTGGCACAGTATTGTCAAAGAATGGAGTCAAAGTAAGTACCGTAGAGCATGGTATGGCAGCCCTTTATGCATTGGGCATTGATAACTGCCTTATCCAGGTTAATGGTCCGGAATTTCCGATTTTGGACGGTAGTGCACAATATTATGTACAAGAAATAGAACGTGTAGGAACAGAAGAACAAAGTGCTGTCAAGGATTTTTATATCATCAAATCTAAAATTGAATTCCGGGACGAATCAACCGGCTCTTCTATCATCGTGCTACCGGACGAGAATTTTAGTCTGAATGTACTCGTTTCCTACGATTCAACCATTATCCCGAATCAGTTTGCAACACTTGAGGATATGCACAATTTCAAAGACGAAGTGGCTGCCAGCCGTACTTTCGTCTTTGTTCGTGAAATAGAGCCGCTTCTCTCCGCCGGCCTCATTAAAGGTGGTGACCTCGACAACGCAATCGTTATTTACGAACGCAAAATGTCACAGGAAAGCTATGACAAACTGGCTGATGTAATGGGTGTTCCTCACATGGATGCGGATCAGTTGGGGTACATCAATCACAAACCACTGGTTTGGCCGAACGAGTGTGCCCGTCACAAACTGCTGGATGTTATCGGTGATCTTGCATTGATTGGTAAACCGATTAAAGGTCGCATCATTGCTACCCGCCCCGGTCACACCATCAACAATAAGTTTGCGCGTCAGATGCGGAAGGAAATTCGCCTGCATGAAATACAGGCACCGACATACGACTGTAACCGCGAACCGGTGATGGACGTAAATCGTATCCGTGAGCTATTACCCCACCGTTATCCTTTCCAATTGGTAGACAAGGTAATTGAGATGGGTGCCAGCTATATTGTAGGTATCAAAAATATCACAGCAAACGAACCTTTCTTCCAGGGACATTTCCCACAGGAACCAGTGATGCCGGGCGTACTTCAAATAGAAGCAATGGCTCAGGTAGGCGGTTTGCTCGTTCTTAATTCTGTTGACGAACCGGAACGTTATTCTACCTATTTCATGAAGATAGATGGCGTAAAGTTCCGCCAGAAAGTAGTACCGGGAGATACACTGCTTTTCCGTGTAGAATTATTAGCCCCGATCCGTCGTGGCATCTCCACAATGAAAGGTTATGCATTCGTTGGCGAAAAAGTCGTTTGCGAAGCAGAATTCATGGCACAAATAGTAAAAAATAAATAAAACCAAAAACATGGTAAGTCCTCTAGCGTATATTCATCCCGAAGCTAAAATCGGAGAAAATGTAGAAATTGCGCCTTTTGTATTTATTGATAAAAACGTAGTTATTGGCGATAACAACAAGATTATGGCTAATGTGAACATCCTGTATGGTTCACGCATTGGTAATGGAAATACGATCTTTCCGGGTGCTGTTATCGGAGCAGTTCCACAGGACCTCAAGTTTCGTGGAGAAGAATCAACTGCTGAGATCGGAGACAATAATCTGATTCGTGAGAATGTTACAGTCAACCGTGGTACGGCAGCTAAAGGGCGTACCATTGTAGGAAGCAACAACTTATTAATGGAAGGGGTGCATGTAGCACACGATGCACTGATCGGTAACGGATGTATTATCGGCAACTCTACCAAGATGGCAGGTGAAATCGTTATTGACGACAATGCTATTATCAGTGCCAATGTATTAATGCATCAGTTCTGCCATGTAGGCAGCCATGTAATGATTCAGGGCGGATGCCGCTTCAGTAAAGATATCCCTCCTTATATCATTGCAGGACGTGAGCCCATAGCTTTCAGCGGTATCAACATTATCGGCCTTCGTCGCCGTGGTTTTGCCAATGAAGTAATCGAAAGTATTCATAACGCTTACCGTATCATTTACCAAAGCGGTCTGAATACAACAGATGCATTGAAGAAAATTGAAGATGAAGTTGAGAAGAGTCCGGAGATTGACTACATCATCAATTTCATCCGTAATTCAGAACGTGGTATTATTAAATAAACAGTTCAAAATAGTCATATTATGATATACAGATTTACTATCATATCTGATGAAGTTGACGATTTTGTCAGAGAAATACAAATTGATCCGGAAGCTACATTTCTTGACTTCCATGAAGCAATACTGAAATCAGTAGGGTACACAAACGACCAGATGACCTCCTTCTTTATCTGCGATGATGATTGGGAAAAAGAAAAAGAAGTCACTTTGGAAGAAATGGACGACAATCCGGAAATGGATAGTTGGATAATGAAAGAGACTACTATCAGCGAACTGGTAGAAGATGAAAAGCAAAAATTGTTGTATGTATTCGACTACATGACAGAGCGTTGCTTCTTCATCGAATTGTCTGAAATCATCACCGGAAAAGATATGAATGGTGCCAAATGTACCAAGAAATCGGGTGATGCTCCGCCACAAACTGTAGATTTTGAAGAAATGGCTGCTGCAAGCGGTTCACTCGACCTGGACGAAAATTTCTATGGTGATCAGGACTTTGATATGGAAGATTTTGATCAGGAAGGCTTCGACATAGGTGGTAACGCGGGTGGCTCTTATGAAGAAGAGAAGTTTTAAGTATTAAGTATCAAGTATTAGGTATTAATTGCTATGCAGTGACAAGCAGTTAATACCTAATATTTTTATCCCCTGGCACTTTAATACTTAACACCTAATACTTAATACTTAAAATCCATGCCCACTCTCATTGTTTTAATCGGACCTACAGGAGTAGGAAAAACAGAATTAAGCCTGCGACTGGCAGAGAACTTTCACACCAGCATTGTCTCTGCTGATTCGAGACAACTTTATGCTGAATTAAAAATAGGAACAGCGGCTCCTACCCCGGATCAATTAAAACGCGTGCCTCACTATTTGGTAGGTACTCTTCATCTTACCGATTATTACAGCGCCGCTCAATATGAGCAGGAAGCGATGGAAATCCTCCATCAATTATTCACAGAACATGAGGTAGTAGTACTTACGGGTGGATCAATGATGTATGTAGATGCCATCTGCAAGGGGATTGACGACATCCCTACCGTTGATGCTGAAACACGTCAGGTGATGCTGCAAAAGTATGAGGAAGAGGGATTGGAGCAACTTTGTGCAGAGCTCCGTTTATTAGATCCGGACTACTATCGCATCGTAGACCTGAAAAACCCAAAACGGGTGATTCATGCATTGGAAATCTGTTACATGACCGGAAAGACATATACTTCTTTCCGCACCCAACAGAAAAAGGAACGCCCTTTCCGCATCCTTAAGATCGGATTAACCCGTGACAGAGAAGAACTGTATGACCGCATTAATCGTCGTGTAGACCAAATGATGGAGGAAGGATTACTGGACGAAGTACGTTCCGTACTCTCCTACCGGCATCTAAACTCTCTTAATACCGTAGGTTACAAAGAACTGTTCAAATATCTGGACGGAGAATGGGAACTCCCTTTCGCTATCGAAAAGATCAAGCAAAATTCACGCATTTATTCACGCAAACAGATGACATGGTTCAAAAGGGATGAAGAAATACGCTGGTTCCATCCGGAACAAGAAACGGAGATACTTGAGTACCTCCGTCTACAAAATCTGACTCATTTACCCAGTTTGGATACCTTCTGATAAACTTCCCGATAGACATTATTGCCCAACCGGAACAGAAGCGTCATTTTCTTTCCGTCAATCCGGTAAGATATAGGAACGATAGCATTTGCCGATCTGCCATGTTCATTACGCAGTTTCTCGCAGTAAAGGCCTTTTGCAATGATGCTGTACTCCCCCGAACGGGTAATTTTGTACGGGCAAAATACATCGTCCGAACTGCGGCTGCCTGAACTCACGTCTACAGCATCTTTGATATACGCATCCACATTGAAATAATTGCCATCTTTATCAAGTACCTTATATCTGACCACTTGCGAAGAGCCTTCACTCTGAACAAGTTTCCAGATTCCTTTTAAGTTTTGACTCATACAAAGTGCAGGTACAAGAAAAAGAAATGAAACAGCTAGTAAAATCTTACAAAATTGTTTTTTCATAATAATAAAATTTTAAGTTCAACAAATAGTTAATAATAGTGTATATCGCTTTTATTCCATATTTTTATTTCAACAGGATATAACTGCTCATTTTTAATCAAATAATGTATCCTCTCATTTATCTTTCAAAACTACTTTAAGCATAGGTTTTACTTTCACTTCAGCAACAGACTTATTGACATCAGCAATCCGAAGTATCCCATTTTTAGGCGCTTTCAAATTAAAACGACCATCTGCGTCAGCTACAGTATAATCATTTGTTCCTTTTACTAACACAGTAGCCGCAATCGTTTTTCCTTCTTCATCAGTCACAACTCCAGTTACAGAAATCCAATCAGAACGATATTTATCGGTTTCCAATCTTACAATCTTTGTTCCATCCATTTCATTTACAGACACCGATCTTATATTTTTGGTAGACATACCTTTCAATTTAGACTTCTTAATCTTTTCATCGTCTATACAATAAATAATTTCTCCTTCTACATCTTTTGCCATGCTTTCTGCCAATTCCAAAGCATCTGCATAAGGCTTTTTCGGATTAGCTTTATTAAACTCATATTCCGCATCTGTAAACAAAGTGATAATCAGCACTCCATTTTTCCCTCTTTCCCCATAAATATCCGTAGCTGATTTATCTTTCAATATAGTAAAGTTTTTAATACGATCAGGAGCAAGTTTGGAAATAGCATCTTCTTCCAATGCTTCTTTACCGTCAATAATAACCAAAGGCTTTTTTTTAGCTTGAGCAACATGCCATTCCTCATCATGAGATCCCCCCATATAAAAGTGTGATTTTTTAGGTGATTCGCTCTCAGTCCTTACCTTTGCAGGTTTTGGAAATTTTTGTTTATTCTGATATTCTTCTTCCGTCAACAAATCAACTAAAACTACTCCATCTTTCCCCCTCTCTCCATAAACCTCTACAGCTGCTTTGTCTTTCATTACAGATATACTTTTAATACGTTCCGGAGAGACACTGGATAAAGCTTCTTCGCCAACGGCTTCTTTGCCATCTATATAAACTAACGGCTTCTTACCACTTACTGAATGAAACGTTACACCCCAATTCTTACTTCCACGATTGAGAGCATCTAATCTCGTTTTTGAAATAGCATCAATCTTGTACTTATTCTGCAATATTTGTTCTGCGGTTGAATGTAACTGAATAACCATAGCCCCGTTTTTCGCTTTATCTCCATAAATATCTGTAGCCTCTTTTCCATCTAATATAGAAATACTTTCAATACATCTTTATCTCGCAAATCCACCGTAGATATCCCCCCAATATGGGTACCCATAAGTTTCGATTTATCTACAGATGTATTCATTCCCGGCTTTATTTTTGCTTGAGTTTTGGTTATTTTAAAATGATTATCTTCATCCGGCAGTAGTTTAGTAGCCAACACCCCATTCTTTCCTTTTTCTCCATAAATAGATATTGTTCCCTTCTCCTTCAATATTGAATCACCCGTGACTACCAACTTTTTCAGTGAATCTCCAGAAGTAATATTCGACACATCTTTGGTGATTTCTTCCACTTTTGCTTCTACAATTGCAGCCAAATCATTAACTTTGACTGCAGAAATCTCCTCAACTCTTTCGGAGATTTCGGGACGGGCAAAAGCGGTTACTGCAATAGTTGCCAACGGAAGTACATACAAGTACTTCAAACGTGCCCAAGGATTCGATTTTTCTTTTAACATCATAGTGATACGTTTTTTAAGTTTACTGTGATTAAAGCTGTTGGCCATAGAGTAGAGCCTTGTGCCAACGGCTTTTTTTATTAATAATAACTGATAATCTTTCGCATCAATACCTTCATTAATAACTGTTTCATCGGCTTCATATTCATGAATATTCTGTAATTCCTGTTTCAGCAGCCATATACCGGGGTTGAACCATTGAAAAAAGATACAGATATCAGCTACCAACAAATCGATGGAATGACGATTCTGAATATGTGCCATTTCATGAATCAGAATCTCGCGTCCATCCTCTTCCAAATCTTTCCGGGAAATAACGATATATCTCATCCAACTGAAAGGAGCGACCTCCCGTTCCAGAACAATCAGTCTGACTCCTCCTTTAAGCCTTTCCCGTTTACCCGATTTAATCAGTAATAGTAAACGGGATAAAGAGTAAAGATTACGGCATGCAAAGAATATAATACCAACCAGATAAAACAGCAACAGAACTTGTACCCAGGAAATGGAAAGTTCCTCCGGCTGTGCAACCGACACCTCCGCGGGATCCATAGCTTCCGCCATCATCAATAGTTGCTCAACTGTCAGTACGGTCTGACTCAATTCGGTCTGATGAGCAGTAGTCACCTCTATAAAGGGAATCAGCAGGGATAAAAATAATATCCCTAATAAGGCTATCCTGTTGAACCGATGGAATGTTTCCTTACTTAACAACAATCTGTAAAACAGATAAAATAAAGACAGACAAACCGCCGATTTCAAAATATAGATAAGAAAGATTCCCATAGTCATTGATATTTAAAGGAGACAAATATAGTTTTAACCCGGATTAGTATAAATAATAAGGACGCTGAATGACCATTTTATTAAGTATATTGATTCCTAAGTTATTTATCCAATACGATTTTTATATCTTTTGCAGCTTTTGTCCTGAAAAGCACCTTCTCACCCCGAGAAATCTGGAGAGAGGCGTCTTTAGGAGTTTTCAGCTCAAAGTGTCCAGTTGCATCAGTCTTTGTAGACGATGAAGTTCCATACATAGTAATAGTGACTCCTTCCATAGGCTTTCCTTCCTTATCCATTACAATACCCGAAGCCAATACCCACTTATCCGAATTTCTTTCCGTTTCAACACGGATCGTAGTTTCACCCTCCCCGCTATTATCAATACGTGATACTCCACGCACTTCATTTGCCGGAATATTTTTCAATTCTTCTTCCGAGGCTTCCTTACCATCAATAAAGAATAATACCTTTCCTGTAGGAACAACTTTATTATCGTGGATATTCATTGCCATCTCCCAAGCATTGTTATAGGGACGTTGCGGATTCTTTTTAATGTCTTCATATTCCTCCTCAGAAAGCAAGTCTATCAAAATCACTCCATTCTTCGCCTTCTCACCATAAGCCTCCAAAGCAGCCTCTGATTTCAAGACAGAAAAGCTTTTTATACGATCCGGAGAAATCTTAGACAAAGCATTAGGTTCCAAAACTTCTTTACCGTCAATCACTACTAGTGGTTCCTCACCATCATATACACCACGAATGGGAAGTCCGCCAATGCCAGGGACAGAGTTCAGTTTAGGAAATGATCCGGTTTTAGTCTTAAATTTAGCCTGAGTTTTAGTAATTCGAAAGTGGTTATCCGCATTCGGCAGTAATTCAATATCATAAACACCATGTTTTCCTTTCTCGCCATAGATAGAAAGAGCCGCATCGCTACGTAATATAGACACAGTCTTTATTCGATTCGGGTTGGCTTCATCATTCATTATCGAATACAATGTATCTTTAGATACTTCCTTACCATCTACCAATATAAGAGGCTTATTTGATTCCGATATCCGTTCAAAACGGCCACCATATAAAACAACCGAACTTCGCTTGGAAGCAACGGAATCATTGAATATTACAACTGAATCTGCTGAATATACAATCGATGAATCCTTAGAAACCCAACGTCCTCCATACATTTTTGATTTCTCAGGCACTACATAGGGCTTAGCTTTCAGGGAGTCTTTCAGCACATCTTTGGTGATTTCTTCCACTTTTGCTTCTACAATTGCAGCCAAATCATTAACTTTGACTGCAGAAATCTCCTCAACTCTTTCGGAGATTTCGGGACGGGCAAAAGCGGTTACTGCAATAGTTGCCAACGGAAGTACATACAAGTACTTCAAACGTGCCCAAGGATTCGATTTTTCTTTTAACATCATAGTGATACGTTTTTTAAGTTTACTGTGATTAAAGCTGTTGGCCATAGAGTAGAGCCTTGTGCCAACGGCTTTTTTTATTAATAATAATTGATAATCTCTAGCGTTTATACCCTCATTAATGACCGCTTCGTCGGCTTCGTATTCATGGATATTCTGCAATTCCTGTTTCAATAACCACGCTCCAGGATTAAACCACTGAAAGAATATACAGATATCTGCTATGAGCAAGTCCCAAGAATGGTGCTTTCTGATATGCGCACATTCGTGAATCAGTATTTCACGTCCGTTCTCCTCCAAATCAGTTCGTGAAATCACAACAAACTTCATCCAACTGAAGGGTGCCACATTCCGGTCATGAACCAACAAAACAGTATGTTTATCTATCTGTCTCCGTTGCGCCGTATTCATTAACCGAACAAGACGGAATAAAGAATAGACATTCCGGCAAACAAGGAAAAATATGCCCGCTATATAAAATAGAAGAACTATTTCTATCCAATGCACTGGGCTTCTCCACGTATCTACCAAATCATCTCCTTCCACTACTGTTGTCACCTGGGTTTCCTGATGATTCTCTGCCATAACAAGTAGTTGTTCAATTGTCAGTACTGCCTGATTTATTTCATTCTGCGGCGCCTTGGTCACTTCAATCAGCGGAAGCAACAAAGAAAACACGAGAATGCCCAACAACGCAATCCGGTTAAAACGGTAGAACGTTTCTTTACTCAACAGCAGCCTGTAAAACAAATAAAACAATGACAGGCACACCCCCGATTTTAGTATATAGACGAAAAAGAATCCCATATATAGATTAATTCCAGTTAGTTCTCTGCCAATTTCTTCTCAAACTCCTCCAAATAGGAAGGATTCTTTTTAGATGCCAACACCCAAATGCCTTTCTTGGCTTTACTACCAAACTTAGATTCCAGATTCGTCGACTCCGGCAAAATTTCCCATACATCATGCAACAGATCATCCGGAGATAAGCTCTTCAACTGCTGGTAAGAAATTTCTTTTCCATCCAAAAGAATAAGCTGTCCATCATGCCCGGTTCCTCCATCCGTACAATAAATCTTAAAGAAATCCTTCACATAATAAATGCACTTCACAGTATGAGAGGTCTTCACTTCATGAGCAAGTGCAGGATGAGCGTTCTGCTGCTTTTTAACTCCATAGAGTTCATTCAACGATTTAAGCATTCCTTTTTTTACCCGATGAACAAAATCCGCCAAGTCACTTTCTGTCCACGGAGTAGTGGAAGACAAACGTAGTATTCCTTTCTCCTTTTGGTAAACACCTTTCCGATAACTGATGACATTATCATCAGAACTTGATTCCGAAATTGACCATCCTGCATATCCCACAGGGATATGCATTTTTAGAGTATCGATTTCTATAATTTGTACAGTGTCCGATTCTGCATAACTCTTAGAAACCAGAATCTCTTCGAAATGTCTCACATCCAATGTATCCTGTATGAATGCATTTCCCTCCTGATTATTCATATTCAGAAGATTCGGACGGGCAAAAAGAACAGCTGTAATAGCTGCCAACGGAAATACTATCAAGTATTTTGATAATTTCCAAGGATTTGATTTTTTCTTCAACATCATAGTAATACGTTTTTTAAGTGAACTGTGATCAAAACTATTCACCATAGAATACAGCCTTGTTCCAACAGTCTTTTGAATTAATAAAAGCTGATATTTCTTTGCATCAATCCCTGCTTTCAGAACTGATTCATCTGCTTCAAACTCATGTACAGTTTTCAATTCTTTTCTGAATAGCCACATTGCAGGATTAAACCACTGGAACAAAAGGCAAATCTCCGCCAATAATAGGTCCCGGAAATGTTTGTGCATGATATGCGCATACTCATGAGCTATAATTTCTTCGCCATACTCCTCCAAGTCCTGCCGGGATAGCACAATATAGTGTCTCCAACTAAACGGTGCCACATTTTGCTGATGGACCACCAATCTGATTTTTCCTTTCCAACACTTCTTCTCACTGTTACGAATCAAACGGTATATACATGCTATGGAAAATATGTAACGCAACAATAACAGCAATGCTCCACCCAGATACAGAAATCCCAAATTGCCAAGGGTCAAAATAGTGAAATCAGACCTTTCTTTCTCTAATTGTGTATGTAACGTAGTTGTTGTGACCTGCTCCATTTTCTGCAAATCATGTTCTTGCTCCGTTTCTTTTTCCGGAATATTCAGACGTTCAAACACTTGCTCAATCTGTGGTAAATGGAAGTTCTGTGAAACTTTGAGCGAAGGAATGACAAATGCAACCAATATAAGCCCGATCAACACCATCCGGTTGAATCGATGAAATGTCTCCTTGCCTAGCCACAAGCGGTAGAATAAATAAAAAACAGACAGACAAAGCGCTGTTTTCAACATATATATGAGGAAGAAAATGTGCATAGTATTGTTTTGTATTAGATTGTGTTATTCTTTATTATTTCTGATGAGCTTGTTCCACCTCGTTTATAAGCCTTTTCAAGTCATCCAAAGAAATATCCTCCTCTTTGACCAGAGATGAAACAGCGCTCAAATATGAATTATTGAAATACTTGCTGATTACATTCCGCAATGTCCCTTTACGAAAATCTTCTTCGCTGACAACGGGATAGTACTGATAAGTATTCCCAAAAGTATGATGAGCCAGGAATCCCTTATCTTCAAGCCCGCGAACAATTGTAGATAACGTATTGAAATGAGGCTTCGGTTCCTCATAGAAAGCCAACATTTCTTTCACAAACAAAGGGCCTTTCTCCCAGAAATACCCCATCAATTCCTCTTCTTTTACTGTTAATCCTTTCATATTTACAACATTGTTTACTGCAAATAACGAGAAGTTTTAGTTCATAAACTAATTTTCATAGTTAAAGTAAACTAAATGCTTTAGTTTATCTTCTTTTCTAACAATTGCGGCAAGGTATACCTATTTACATATTGGCATTAAACTCAGATTCTATCGGGATTTATCCATCCATTCCCCCAGCCTCTCAGAAAAGAATTATGTTTTTATCTCTCATACTCTCATTCTTTTCTTATAAATATCAGAGAACTAACAAGATACAAAATGAGAGATACTTTCATCATCGGTATCTCTCATTCTATTTCAACTTATCTCTCATGATTTTTCGGACAGTATACCGTTATCTTACCTTCATCCGGCTGTCCTTTACAGATGATACTACCTATCTTCTTAGCATCTCTTACCTACATCCTTATCTTATCTCCCTTACATACCTCTGTTTTCTTACCGACATCTTCATCGTTCCACTAGAGTGCACAGGCCTGTGCACTCTAGTGAACAGATCGTGCCACCCGGGTGAAACGATCTGTTCACCCGAGTGGCACGATAACAATTGAACTTATATCACACGACCTTATCCGATAGATAACACAAGAATATAGGGTTGTTTATCTGAAAAGTAAGGCTACATCTCCCTTATTATCCCAGTAATTTATCAATGATAAAATGGCCGATGAAGAATAAATCGCCCATGAAAACAATGCTGAATATCAGAAAAGCAAAGCAGGTACTCCAACGGGAACCTCCTGCTTCCTCGCCACGTTTAATACGGAGCAGGGAACTGTGCAGACAATCACCCGCAATGAACAGCACAAACAGACTCGGTATCAAGTCACCCCATGATATCAACCACAGGTTATCACCTTTTCCCATCAGGAATGTCAATGCTACGGCCAACAGGAAGACAGAAGCATACTGCAAATCTTTTCTCTTCGAATTCATAGCGGTAATATTTAAAGTACTTTTCACAAAGATATCGAATATCTTCCAATAATCCTTATCAATTCTATCTAAAAAAGGTTATGCCTGATCGGAAGATTCGGACGGAGCATTCCCTGCCTTAGCGGATTTCTTTTTCAGCCGACCGCTCTTTCTCAGCGCTTCGGCAATAATCCACTGAAGTTGTCCGTTTGTACTGCGAAACTCATCGGCTGCCCATTTTTCAATGGCATCCATTGTCTCGGCATCTACACGCAAAACAAAACTCTTTATTGAAGATTCTTTTTTAGCCACTACCTTCTTACCTTCTATTTTTATTTATTAATGATTCAACGTACCTGTATTGACTACCGGCTGTGCAGCCTCATCCGCACAAAGAACTACAAGCAGATTACTGACCATCGCCGCCTTCTTGTCCTCGTCCAATTCAACAATTTCTTCTTCAGAAAGTTTATGCAAAGCCATACGTACCATTGATACGGCACCCTCCACAATCTTTTCACGGGCACTGATAATGGCCGAAGCCTGCTGGCGACGCAACATGACGGCTGCAATCTCCGGAGCATAAGCCAGATAGTTGATGCGGGCTTCCACTATTTCCATTCCGGCCATCGCCAGACGTTCGTTAAGCTGGTGTTCCAACTGATCATTGATTTCATCGCCACCGCTCCGCAATGTCAATTCATCCGAATTCGCTTCGTTATCATCGTAAGCATACAATCCTGCCACCTGACGGAGAGCAGCATCACTCTGCACACGCACAAAATCTTCAAAAGCATTCATTCGTCCGGCAACGGTTACGCTCATCTGTCCGGTTCCTTTATTATCCGCCATCGTCTGTGCATCGATTTCGAACATGGCCTTATACGTATCCTTCAGTTTCCAGACAAGCACCAGTCCTATCAGAATAGGGTTACCAATCTTATCATTCACCTTGATAGGCTCTATATCCAGATTACGGGCACGCAAAGAGAGCTTTTTCTTATTCATAAAAGGATTCACCCAAAAGAAACCGGTTTCGGTAAAGGTACCCTTGTACTTTCCGAAGAATACCATAGCCCGGGCTTCGTTCGGTTCCTGAGAAAAATATCCGGGAATCATCAGAATAGCTGCCGCAAGAAAGAGGATCAGCAGCAGGAACAAAACAATACTTCCTTTAAAAAGGACAAAGCTCATCACAATCAGAAGAGGCAGTATCGCCAAATTAACAAACAAAGCTACAAACCCATTAATAACCAAGTCATTGTACTGAAATTCTTTTGCATTCATAGGACTAAATTTTGATATTATTTTGATATCACAAATATATTACTTTCCATTCTGATAATGCAAGGGGAAAGACTCTTTTTTCTCCGCAATACATCATTTTTAACTAAACAGCAGTCATCCGATACTAAACAAATTTAAAAGGCGTAAGAAAATAAGGGTTTAATTCAAACAAAAACAGGATGTACTTTGAGGTATTTAAGTTTATTGTTATTTTTGCAGGGTATGAACTTAACCCCCTTAAACAAGTAAAATATAAAACGATTTATAAAATGAGAAAAGTAAGTTTAGCCCTGCTCCTCTGCCTTCTCTGCCTCGCCGGAATGGCACAAGGACAAAAGGCACTTGATTTAAAAGATATTACCTCCGGACGCTTCCGTCCGGAAAATATTCAGGGAGTCATCCCCACACCAGATGGAGAGCACTACACACAAATGAACGCCGACGGTACGCAAATCATCAAATACTCATTCCGCACAGGAGAAAAGGTAGAGGTGATCTTTGACGTGAACCAGGCACGTGAATGTGACTTCAAGAATTTCGACAGCTATCAGTTCTCACCCGATGGTGACAAATTGCTGATTGCTACCAAAACGACCCCGATATACCGGCATTCATACACAGCTGTGCATTATATATACCCTTTGAAACGAAATGATAAGGGAGTTACGACAAACAACATTATTGAACGGCTGTCCGACGGCGGACCTCAACAGGTCCCCGTCTTTTCTCCCGACGGAACGATGATCGCTTTCGTGCGTGACAATAATATATTTCTCGTAAAGCTGCTCTACGGTAACAGCGAAAGCCAGGTGACCGAAGATGGCAAGCAAAATATGGTTCTCAACGGTATCCCCGACTGGGTATATGAGGAAGAGTTCGGTTTCAACCGTGCCCTGGAGTTCAGTGCCGATAATACCATGATTGCTTTCATCCGCTTCGACGAATCGGAAGTTCCTTCTTATTCTTTTCCGATGTTCGCGGGAGAAGCACCGCAGATTACTCCTTTGAAAGACTATCCGGGCGAATATACCTACAAGTATCCGAAAGCCGGATACCCGAACTCGAAAGTAGAAGTACGTACGTACGACATCAAATCGCACGTGACCCGCACCATGAAGCTTCCGATAGATGCAGACGGATATATCCCCCGCATCCGCTTCACGAAAGATGCCAGCAAACTTGCCGTCATGACATTGAACCGCCATCAGGATCGTTTCGACCTTTATTTTGCCGATCCGCGCTCAACGCTCTGCAAGTTAGTGTTGCGTGATGAGTCACCTTATTATATTAAGGAGAACGTGTTCGATAATATCAAGTTCTATCCGGAAACTTTCAGTTTGCTTAGCGAACGTGACGGTTTCAGCCATCTTTACTGGTACAGCATGGGGGGAAACCTTATCAAGAAAGTAACCAATGGCAAATATGAAGTGAAGGATTTTCTGGGTTATGACGAAGCAGACGGTTCTTTCTATTATACCAGCAATGAGGAAAGCCCCTTGCGTAAAGCAGTTTACAAGATCGATAAGAAAGGTAAAAAGACAAAGTTGTCTCAACGTGAAGGAACCAATACGCCGTTATTCAGCAAATCGATGAAGTATTACATGAACAAATTCTCGAATCTGGATACTCCTATGCTGGTTACACTGAACGACAACACAGGCAAAACCTTAAAAACGCTTATCACCAACGACCAGTTGAAACAAACGTTAGCCGGCTATGCCATCCCGCAAAAAGAGTTCTTTACCTTCCAGACTACGGACGGGGTAACTTTGAATGGATGGATGATGAAGCCTGTCAACTTCTCCGCATCCAAGAAATATCCGGTGCTGATGTACCAATATAGCGGTCCGGGATCACAACAAGTTCTGGATACTTGGGGAATCAGTTGGGAGACTTACATGGCCAGCCTCGGCTATATCGTTGTATGTGTAGACGGTCGTGGCACAGGAGGCCGCGGAGAAGCGTTCGAGAAATGCACTTATCTCAAAATCGGTGTGAAAGAAGCCAAAGACCAGGTCGAAACAGCTCTTTATTTAGGCAAACAGCCGTATGTGGATAAAGACCGGATCGGTATCTGGGGATGGAGCTATGGCGGATACATGACATTGATGAGTATGAGCGAAGGAACGCCGGTGTTCAAAGCCGGTGTAGCTGTTGCCGCACCTACCGACTGGCGTTTCTACGACACCATATATACAGAACGTTTCATGCGCACCCCGAAAGAAAACGCAGAAGGATACAAAGAATCATCCGCTTTCACACGGGCCGACAAGCTGCACGGCAATCTGTTGCTGGTACATGGTATGGCAGACGATAATGTTCACTTCCAGAACTGTGCTGAATACGCCGAGCATCTGGTGCAGTTGGGCAAACAATTTGATATGCAAGTATATACCAATCGTAATCATGGCATATACGGCGGCAACACCCGTCAGCATCTATATACACGATTGACCAACTTCTTCCTCAACAATTTGTAATGGCTGACAGAGTGCGCAAGCCTGAATGGCTGAAAATAAATATCGGTGCCAACGACCGTTACACCGAAACTAAAAGAATTGTCGACTCCCACTGCCTGCATACGATATGCAGCAGTGGGCGTTGTCCCAACATGGGAGAATGCTGGGGAAAAGGAACTGCCACATTTATGATCGGTGGTGACATCTGCACCCGAAGCTGCAAATTCTGCAACACACAAACCGGACGCCCGCATCCACTGGATGCCAACGAACCGACACACGTAGCGGAGTCTATCGCTCTTATGAAACTAGATCATGCGGTAGTTACTTCGGTAGACCGTGACGACCTTCCCGATCTGGGAGCCGGACATTGGGCACATACCATTCGTGAGATCAAACGACTGAATCCGCAGACCACAATCGAAGTACTGATACCCGATTTTCAGGGTAGAATGGAACTGGTAGACCTAGTGATAGAAGCCAATCCCGATATTATTTCCCATAATATGGAGACGGTAAGACGCATCAGTCCCCTGGTTCGCAGTGCGGCCAACTATGATACCAGCCTGCAAGTGATCGGTCACATCGCCCGAAGCGGAACAAAATCAAAAAGCGGTATTATGGTGGGGTTGGGAGAAACTCCACAGGAAGTGGAAACCATTATGGACGACCTGCTGGCAGTCGGCTGCCAGATTCTTACGATAGGACAATATTTGCAGCCTACACACCGGCATTATCCGGTTGCCGAGTATGTGACGCCACAACAATTCGCCACTTACAAAACCATCGGTTTAGAGAAAGGATTCAGCATTGTAGAGAGTGCTCCTCTCGTTCGTTCATCCTATCATGCAGAGAAACACATTCGATAGAAAACAAAACACATTCCCTATTTGTTTTATAGGTAAAACCGGCAAATAAACATAAAGATGGATCATAAAGGAACACTTTCTTCCGCGTTTAACATGTCATTGGGTTTTATCCCCGTTATTATTTCCATTTTATTGTGTGAATTTATAACGCAAGACACGGCTATTTACATCGGTACTGGTATAGGTATCGTAGGGATATACCTATTACTACACCGTAAAGGAGCGCTAATTCCTAATTTTATTCTTTATATTGCCACCGGAATGCTGGCACTGCTGTCACTTGCAGCCTTGATTCCCGGTGACTATGTTCCGCCAGGTGCTCTGCCTCTTACCCTGGAAGTCAGTATCCTCATTCCGATGCTGATACTCTATATGCATAAAAAGAGATTTATCAACCACTTTCTGAGACAGATAGGCTCCTGCAATAAGCGCTTGTATGCGCAAGGAGCAGAGGCGGCAGTTGTTTCGGCCCGTTTTGCATTGATCTTCGGTATCCTGCATTTTATTATTATCAGTATTGTCGTTGCCAGTCAGGACCCTTTAAGCCAGACAAGTATGGTGATACTTTATAAGGTATTTCCCCCTGTCGTATTTGTGATGAGTATCCTGTTCAATCAGATTGCTATCCGGTATTTCAACCATCTGATGTCGCACACGGAATACGTGCCCATAGTCAATACGAAAGGAGATGTCATCGGAAGAAGTCTTGCCATAGAAGCACTCAACTATAAGAATGCCTATATCAATCCGGTCATAAGAATAGCCGTATCTACTCACGGGATGCTGTTTCTTTGTGACAGACCGATGAATGCCATCCTTGATAAAGGGAAAACTGACATACCGATGGAATGCTATCTCCGTTATGGTGAGTCCCTCACCGAAGGAGTAAACCGCTTGGTGCACAATGCGCTTCCACACGCAACGGAAGACTTCAAGCCAGAGTTTAACATTGTCTATCACTTCGAGAATGAAGCAACCAACCGGCTCATCTATCTTTTCATCGTCGATATCAAAGATGATTCTATCCTTTGCACTCCCCGCTTCAAGAACAGTAAGCTATGGAGTTTCAAGCAGATAGAAGAAAATATGGGCAAAGGCTTTTTCAGCAGTTGCTTCGAAGATGAATACGAACACCTGAAAGATGTTATTTGTATAAGAGAAAAATACAGGGAATCTTAGACAATTCGGGAATATGCCCTTTCCAGTCTTTCACCGTGCGGGTTTGTATAAACTCGCCTTCGCAAGTTATATTGGCAGCAATACATAGTTTTGTCTGCGGACGGCAATTCTGCAAGATATCTTCTATCATCTTATGATTCCGGTAAGGAGTTTCGATGAATAGCTGTGTCTGACTTTCAGCATAGACACGCTGCTCCAGTGTTTTCAGTTTCTTAGCCCGTTCTCCCGGTTCTATCGGCAGATAGCCATGAAAGGCAAAGCTCTGTCCATTGAATCCCGAAGCCATTACAGAAAGAATAATAGAGGAAGGTCCTACCAGAGGAATCACTTTCAGTTTCTGGCGCTGGGCAATGGCAACCACATCTGCTCCCGGATCGGCAACGGCAGGACAGCCCGCCTCCGAAATCACCCCCATCGAGGCTCCACCCGCCAAAGGCTTCAGATAACCGGATATATCTTCGGGAGAAGTATGCTTATTCAAAGGGTAAAAAGTCAGCGAATCAATATCAATTTCCCGGTCAACCTTCTTCAGAAAGCGACGGGCAGAACGAACATCTTCGACAATAAAATGCCGGATACCACGAATAATCTCCGTATTATAAGAAGGTAACACCTGTTCAAGAGGTGTATCGCCCAATGTAACGGGCAACAGGTAAAGAGCAGTTTCCACTTTAGGTAATAGGTGATAAGTAATAAGTAATAGGTATGGGCTAGAGTTTCAGGTAACCGGACTCTTCGAACATACTCTGATAATCGGTAAGTTCCAGCAGATCCTTTATTTTAAGATCTTTATGCTTTTTCATGTAGGATGCTATAATCCGTGCTCCCACCCACGAACCGATCAATGCAGGGGCTTGTCCTCCCAGCATATCAACAGTAGGCGCCGGTTTCATATAGTAGCGGATCACCATTGGGTCACGTGCGTGCAGATGATCGTTTGCACAGATATACTCCCAGATATCCTTTTCGTTTTTCCTGCACCATTCGTTCTCCTGATCGGAGTATCCCATTGCCTGACCAATATCGTCATAACCAAGCAAATGCTGCACCACATAATTGATTTTGCCGGAATGCATCATCAGATCGACCAGACAAGTACCTTCATGATAGTTCATTTCGTAACGGCTAAGGAGATAGAATGCGAAACAATCCGGCACAATCCGTTCCGGACGCATCGAGGTACATTGATAGTCATAGTAGAAACGTTTGTAGAGAGGATAGTCTTCTCCCATATACTTATCGAGGCTGATTCCCAGCAATGTATCTACCAGAATGATTGATTCATTGAATGCGGATATCTGCGAATAAATAAATGGTATTTTCGTATCGGGGACTTCCTTCTTCAGCTTCCGGAATCCTTTGGTGAGTCCTTTTTCTACTTCGTCAAGATTGGGATATTTAGCTTCTACATCGCTCAGCAAACGAAGCAAGGTGCTATCCGAGTAGAATTTTTGCAAACGCTGAGAAATGGTGTCGTCCTTCACCGTACCGATAGACAGTACATCTTCTATCAGAGTCTTTGTCGGCTGGCGATAGTCCATTGTCAGTTTCTGCATAGCGGAAAAGCTGTTGGAGCGAACATATTCGCTCAACAGCTTATCGTATCTCAGAACAGAAATCCCTTCTTCCTTCTGCTCCGCAACCTTTCCTGTGCTTAAGCCGCAGGAGGCGAAAAGCATACCTATTAATATAGTAAGAAGAGAGATCCGTAGTTTCATAACCTTTTATCCGTAAATGATATTACCATTTTCGTCCATGTACTCATCCAGTCCTTTTTCGTAAGTAGCCATTGCACGAAGACTCATACCTACGCTGGAGAAACCACCGTCATGGAATAAGTTCTGCATAGTCACTTTACGGGTAAGGTCGGAGAACATCACGATACAATAATCCGCACATTCGTCAGCTGTTGCATTTCCAAGCGGAGACATACGGTTAGCGAAATCATACAGCTTATCCATACCTTTCACTCCCGAACCGGCAGTAGTAAAGGTAGGCGACTGTGAAATCGTATTCACACGTACGCTATGCTCACGACCGTAGATGTACCCGAAACTGCGTGCGATAGATTCCAGCAGGGCTTTAGCATCTGCCATGTCATTGTAGCCGTAAAAAGTACGCTGAGCAGCGACATAACTCAAAGCTACGATAGAACCATATTCCGCAATAGCGTTCAGTTTCTTGGCGGACTGAATCATTTTATGGAACGATACAGCCGAAATATCCAATGTCTTGTCCAACATTCCATAGTCAAGGTCATCATAAGTACGTTTCTTGCGCACGTTAGGAGACATACCGATAGAGTGCAATACAAAATCAATTTGTCCGCCCAATATATCCATAGATGTCTTGAATACATTCGTCAGATCTTCCACACTGGTGGCATCTGCCGGCACTACCTGACAGTTTAGTTTTTCAGCTAATGCATTGACTTCACCCATACGGATAGCCATCGGAGTATTTGATAATGTAATAGTTGCACCTTCTTCCACGGCGCGCTCTGCTACTTTCCAGGCGATAGACTGGTCGTTCAGTGCACCGAAGATAATTCCTCTTTTTCCTTTCAACAAGTTGTTACTCATATCTTCTAATAGTTAAATTTTGTGCAAAGATAGTATCTTTCTGCATAAAAACACGAGAAGTGTGCAAATATTAGACATAAATGACAAAAAATACACGTATTCTATCAATAACTCCACATCTGCCTGAAGTTTCCCCCTTATCTTTGCCAATGATAATTAAGAGGTTTTTTCATAATATTTATTTTAAGGTTAGAATTAGGTTAACATGAATTTGTCTTATTCCTTTCCGGCAGGCTGCCTGCGAGAGGTCGCCTGCGGAGGGAGATAAGAGTTATGAGAAGCCATCTTAGAAATCGAAAGAGAATACCAGAAAAACAATAAATGTATAACCCTATAGAAAAGTTACTAAATGAACACAATGACAAGAAGACTCCTCTGGATGGTCGTATGTTGTTTGCCGTTTGTCTCGGGATGCAAACAAAGTGAGTGCGCAATAAGCGAAAACGCAATAGATGACACCATTTACCAGAATTTACCTTTCGAAATGCCGAAAGTACAGCAGCCGGTTTTTCCTGCTTATGAGGTAAATATCTCTAAATTCGGAGCCAAGGGGGATGGGATGACCCTGAATACGAAAGCAATCAACGATGCTATAAAAGAAGTAAACCAACGTGGCGGAGGTAAAGTTATCATCCCAGAAGGCACTTGGCTGACCGGACCTATCGAACTGCTCAGCAACGTGAATCTTTATACAGAACGCAATGCCCTGATACTCTTCACCGGTGACTTTGAAGCATATCCTATCATCCCCACTTCTTTCGAAGGATTGGAAACACGCCGCTGTCAATCACCGATTTCTGCTCGTAATGCAGAGAATATCGCTATCACAGGATATGGAATATTTGACGGAAACGGAGACTGCTGGCGCCCGGTGAAGAAGGAAAAACTAACAGCTTCGCAATGGAATAAACTGGTAAAATCGGGTGGTGTACTCGATGAACAGGAAAGAATATGGTATCCTACCGCCGGTTCGCTGAAAGGTGCAATGGCCTGCAAAGACTTCAATGTGCCCGAAGGCATCAACACGGACGAAGAATGGAATGAAATCCGTGCATGGTTGCGCCCCGTATTACTGAATTTCGTGAAAAGCAAGAGGATTTTGCTGGAAGGAGTCACTTTCAAGAACTCACCGAGCTGGTGTCTGCATCCGTTGTCATGTGAAGACTTTACAGTGAATAATATTCAGGTAATCAATCCCTGGTATTCTCAGAACGGAGATGCACTCGATCTGGAATCTTGCAAGAATGCACTGATCCTGAATAGTGTATTCGATGCGGGTGACGATGCCATCTGTATCAAATCGGGCAAAGATGAGAACGGCCGCCGCCGCGGAGAACCTTGCCAGAATGTAATCGTAAAGAATAATACGGTATTACATGGGCATGGCGGATTTGTAGTAGGCAGTGAAATGTCCGGTGGTGTGAAGAATATCTATGTAGAAGATTGTACATTCCTGGGAACAGATGTAGGTCTGCGCTTCAAAAGTACCCGCGGACGTGGCGGTGTTGTAGAAAACATCTATATCAATAACATCAATATGATCAATATACCGAACGAACCGTTACTTTTCGACCTGTTCTATGGTGGCAAAGGAGCCGGAGAAGAATCGGAAGAAGATCTGCTGAGCCGTATGAAGACGGCGATTCCTCCTGTAACCGAAGAGACTCCTGCGTTCCGTGATATTCATATATCAAATGTCATTTGCAGAGGTTCGGGACGTGCGATGTTCTTCAACGGACTTCCGGAAATGCCTATCCGTAACGTAACTGTGAAGAATGTTGTGATGACGGAAGCTACTGACGGAGTCGTTATCAGTCAGGTAGACGGTGTCACACTCGAAAATATTTATGTAGAATCAACCAAAGGAAAGAATATACTGAATGTCAAAAGCGCCAAGAATCTGAAAGTCGATGGAGAGACTTATGAAGAGATTGACGCCAAAGGACAGATATTGAATTTCAAATAAGAGATTCCACCACAGAAAACCACAAAATCATTATATAGAGTAAAAAGCTCAAATAGCAGACTAATTTATCTTCCAAAGATAAGCCGGTCTGCTATTTTTTCAATTACTTTTGCAGAAAGAAATACGACGTATAATATCATGCCTTAAAATCATGAAGAAGAATATTTTTATCATCACACTCCTAGTCGGGTGCTGCTCTCTGTCTGCCTGGGCCCAAAAACAGGAGAAGACCATTACTGTAGAAGTAAACAATAACTGGGACCGTGCCAAGACGGATGAACCGGTAGTAATCAACTTGCGTGACCTGCATACCGGATTTAAAGTAAAGTCCGCCGTAGTAATGGAAGGAAGCAGTGAAATTCCTTCTCAGCTGGACGACCTGAACAGAGACCGTAAGATGGATGAACTGGCATTCGTTACCAGCCTCCCTGCTCACGGAAGAAAAACATTTCAGGTAACCCTGTCTTCTGAAAAGAGTACGAAAACCTATCCGGCACGGGTTTATGCGGAAATGTTCATTGCTGACCCGAGAAAAGGAAAGCATCAGTCAGTACAGGCAATCACTGTCCCTGGTACAAGTAATATATATAGTATGGTCCGTCCTCATGGTCCTGTACTGGAATCGGAACTGGTAGGCTATCGTCTTTACTTTAACGAAAAACAGACACCGGATATCTACGGTAAGTTCAATAAAGGACTGGAAATCAAAGAATCTCAGTTCTACCCTACTGACGAACAGTTAGCAAGAGGATTCGGTGACGATGTCCTCCGGGTATTCGACAGTTGCGGTCCGGGTGCTTTCAAAGGATGGGACGGAAAGAAAGCAACTCATATCACTCCGGTGGCTACCCGTACGGAACGTATCATCTCTTACGGTCCGGTGCGTGTCATCGCAGAAATCGAAGTGACAGGCTGGAAATATCAAAATGCGGAATTGGACATGATGACCCGTTACACACTCTATGCCGGACACCGTGATCTTCGTATCGAGGCATTCTTCGACGAGCCGATTAAGAACGAAGTGTTCTGTACAGGCGTTCAGGATATTGTCGGTACCGCAGAATCTTACTCGGATCACAAAGGGCTTGTCGGCAGTTGGGGAACAGACTGGCCGGTAAACGATACCGTGAAATATGCCAAAGAAACAGTAGGTCTTGGGACCTGCATTCCCCAACGATATGTGAAATCGGAAGAGAAAGACAAAGACAACTACCTCTACACCATCACATCTCCGGGAAGCAAATACTTACAGTATCACACCACTTTCACTTCCATGAAAGAGACTTTCGGCTATAAGACACCGGAAGCATGGTTCGCTTATCTCCGCGAATGGAAAGAAGAATTGGCACATCCGGTAACGGTCAAAATAAAAGATATTCATTAAACAAAGCATACAAATACAGTTAAACAATCAAATACTGGAGTATTTACCAGTTTTTATACCGACTCTGCACAATTATTACTCCTTTGTGCGGAGTCTTTTTTTTACCTTTGCCCCATTGAGAGACTTCAACTGAATCTTTAATATCAAACTATTATACCTATATCATGAAACGATTGACACAGACTTTAGCTTTTTGCCTGCTAACTGTTTTCACTGCGGTAGCACAGAAAAACTATGTATCCGAAGTATGGGTTTCCGATCTCGGAAATGGTAAATACAAGAATCCGGTGCTCTATGCCGATTATTCCGATCCGGACGCTTGCCGCGTAGGAGATGATTTCTATATGACTTCTTCCAGCTTCAACTGTCTGCCGGGATTGCAGATTCTACATTCCAAGGATTTAGTGAACTGGACGATTATCGGAGCTGCTGTTCCCTATGCCCTCACCCCTATTGAAACACCGGAACGTCCGGAACACGGCAACCGTGTCTGGGCACCCAGTATCCGCCACCATAACGGAGAGTTTTATATCTTCTGGGGAGACCCGGATCAAGGCGCTTTCATGGTAAAAGCCAAAGACCCGCAAGGTCCGTGGACGGAACCTGTTCTGGTTAAACCGGGAAAAGGAATCATCGATACCTGCCCGCTTTGGGATGAAGACGGAAAAGTATATCTGGTACACGCCTATGCAGGAAGCCGCGCCGGACTGAAAAGTGTAATCACCATCTGTGAATTGAATAAGGAAGCGACCAAAGCCATCACCCCCTCACGCATTATCTTCGACGGTCACGAAGCACACCAGACGTGTGAAGGCCCGAAGTTTTATAAAAGGAACGGCTATTATTATATCTTCCATCCGGCAGGCGGTGTGCCAACCGGTTGGCAGGTAGTACTCCGTTCTAAAAATGTGTATGGTCCTTATGAATGGAGAACTGTACTGGCGCAGGGTGATTCTCCCGTCAATGGACCTCACCAGGGAGCTTGGGTAGACACTCCTTCCGGAGAAGACTGGTTCTTCCACTTTCAGGATGTAGGCGCTTATGGTCGCCTTGTTCACTTGCAACCGATGAAGTGGGTGAATGACTGGCCTGTAATCGGTATCGACAAAGATGGTGACGGTTGCGGTGAACCGGTAATGACCTACAAAAAGCCGAATGTAGGAAAGATATATCCCATCTGTACACCGCAAGAAAGCGACGAATTCGACGGATATATACTCTCTCCGCAATGGCAGTGGCACGCTAATATCAATGAGAAATGGGCATATTATGCCGGAGACAAAAGTTATGTCAGACTATACTCTTATCCGGTAGTAGCGGATTATAAGAATTTGTGGGATGTAGCTAATCTGTTGTTGCAAAAAACTCCTTCGGACAATTTCACCACCACAATGAAACTGACCTTCATGCCTAATCCCAAACTGAAAGGTGAACGTACAGGTTTGGTAGTAATGGGCAGGGATTATGCAGGATTGATTCTGGAAAATACGGACAAAGGTCTTGTGCTGTCTCAAATTGAATGTAAAAAAGCAGATAAAGGAGAAGCGGAACAGGTAAACTCTTCTGTCGGTCTTACCCAAAACACGGTATACCTAAAGGTACGTTTCAGTTGCGACGGCAAGAAAATTAAAGCCAGTGAAGGAGGTAACGACCTCATTGTGATGTGCAACTTCAGTTATAGCCTTGACGGAAAGAAGTTCTTGCCATTAGGCAACCCTTTTCAGGCAAGGGAGGGACAATGGATTGGCGCCAAAGTCGGCATGTTCTGTACCCGTCCGGCTATTGTTACCAATGATGGAGGATGGACAGATGTAGACTGGTTCCGAATTACAAGGAAATGATTCGTTTTTTATTCCTATCTTTGTAAGCAGAAAGAAAGGAAAACAGGATTAACATAAAAAAACAAGAAGTTCAATGAAGAAACTAGTCATTTTCGATTTGGATGGTACATTACTGAATACCATTGCCGACCTTGCACACAGTACAAATTATGCCTTGAATAAGTTAGGATATCCCACACATGAGATCGAGAAATATAACTTCATGGTAGGAAACGGCATCGACAAACTTTTTGAGCGTGCCTTGCCGGAAGGAGAAAAGTCCAAAGAGAATGTACTGCGCGTACGCAAGGAATTCGTCCCTTACTATGACATTCATAATGCCGATGACAGCCGCCCTTATCCCGGTATTCCGGAATTACTCTCATACTTACAGGATGCAGGTATTCAAATTGCTGTGGCTTCCAACAAATATCAGGCAGCCACCCAAAAGTTGATTGACCATTATTTTCCGGAAATCCATTTTACCGCTGTGTTCGGGCAACGTGAAGGGATAAAGGTTAAACCCGATCCAACCGTTGTATTCGATATTCTGGAAGTTGCCAAAGTAACCAAAGAAGAAGTGCTGTACGTGGGTGATTCCGGCGTGGATATGCAAACAGCTGCCAATGCCGGAGTGACAGCGTGCGGAGTAACATGGGGATTCCGCCCACGTGCCGAACTGGAAGAATTCAGTCCTCAATATATTGTAGATACCGCTGAGGAGATCAAACGTCTTATTCTCTAATATCTGAATCTACAGAAAGATCTCATTCTTCAAGCTGTACGATATATCTATGCGGATTATATCAACATAGATCTATCATGCAGCTATTTTTCTTCAATAACAGAACAATATTTTAAAGATTCTGCGCAGAGAATTGAAAACCGATTCCCGCATCATATAATTTACTATTTCTTTTTAACTTCAGAAAATCAATATCCGGCAGACTTCCATCCGCTTTGCGAGGCAATGTTAACTGAGCAGGATCCAAACTCACAAAATCATCCTCACCTACGGTCATATCTACAGGAAGAAAAGAATTATTGATAATCGTACATTCCTCCCGATTCACATCGACAATATGTTTTCCTGCAGCCCTCGGCTTATATGACAAATTATTCCGAATAATATGATCATATCCGTCCACGTCCACTATTTCTCCGGCAGACTTACGATTCAGCATACAGAAATTAGACGGATTCTGATAACCGGTATTATTGAACCAGGAAATTCCTCCCAAATGGTGATTGGCATAAAATCCTTTGTTCTTGTTTTTATATGCCAGACAATTCTTCACTACATGGTGTGGAATCTCATTCGGCATCTTCACTTTTGAGCGCATACCATAGCCACCCGCTTTAAACCCTGTACCATCTCCCGCACCCACAAATCCTCCGGGCTTATATCCATTATAAAACGCCCAGCAATCTTCAATCGTATAAGCTGCTTGTGCCTTTATCAAATCAAAACCGTCATCACTGTTGTACCAGGCCCGACATCCTTTAAACACATTTCCCGTATAGGAGGCAGAAGCCGGATGCCCACCGAAGCCATCCACATTTCCACCGGTACCATTCTCAGATACAGGGTCAAAATTATTATAAGCATCACAGTTCAGTACGAGATTATGACTTCCCCGCACCAAATAAAAACCAATAGCCATGCCATCGTGCATCGCCAGATTCTCGTAAATATTATGATTTCCACCTTGATTGTATATACACTCCGACTGAGTATGCTCCCGGATAGTAACCTGTGTTTTGATAATCTCAAAATTGCGGAAATGGAGGTAAGAGCCTGATACATAAAAGACAGATACCCGTTTACCCTCCGGCTTTACTTCAGCCAGATTGAATATCGGACGTTCATCCTGATAACCTGTATAGCAGATTCTCTTGGCCTGAGTGCCACTTTTATTCATTTCAAAAACATAAGCGCGCAAATGATCTCCTCCCATCATCTGCTCTTCCCGTATCCGATACTCGCCTCCGCGAATATATACCGTATCTCCGGGAACGACTTTTGACTGCGCTTTTTGTAAAGTAGCGAAAGGTTTGTCAAGCGTGCCCGCATTTGAATCATCACCATTGGTAGCTACAAAATAATTCGTAGCCGAAAGAGACAGGAAACACCCCATAAAAAAAAGACTAATACCTATATGCTTTTTCATTATGCTTATATTTAAAAACCTATTGAAAACTGATTTCCATTTTACTGTTGTTAATGTGCTTCTTTATTACCTGACTCTTATCTTCTACCTCTAAACAAATATTCTGTAACCGGAAGTTTTTTCCAGTTACCGTTTTCATGCCGCTAAATTACAGCTTTCTTTATAGTTTAGAATGTACATGCGTACACAAAGCCTAGAAAATCGTATTCCACCTGAGATTTACATCAAGAATGAACGATAATACATCGTTTCTTTGTTTTTCCGTACGCTATTACATCCTCTATTCTAAAAAGAAAATTAACTTTGTAACCATTAATAATAATGTAGAATCGTAGAAATCAAATATGAAAAATGCACTGCTGATATTCGCATTCTTATCTTTCTATCTCAGTTCAGTACATGCATCTGTCGAGATACGTTCGAACAAACTGACCACCGGTGACGGACTGGCGAATAATTCCATCCGATATATGTTTCAGGACAGCAAGGGATTTATGTGGATGGGAACCGTCAACGGATTAAGCTATTATGACGGCAACTCTTTTGTCAGTATCTACCCGGACCCTAATCTGCCGATTTCATTGGCCGACCCACGCATCCGGAATATGGAAGAAGACTCTAACGGTTTTTTATGGATCGCCACCCTCTCTTCTTTATATAGCTGTTACGATTTAAAACATGGGCGCTTCGTCGATTTCACCGGTTGCGGAGAATACAAACAGAGCTATTCGAAAAAAATCATTGCATCCGACCAGTCTATCTGGTTGTGGGATAACAATAACGGATGCCGTCGTGTCGTCTATCAGGATGGCCAGTTCTCGTCGCAGGCATACAAAAAAGAATTAGGCAACCTATCTTCTGACAAGGTACTGTTTGTCTACGAAAGTAATGACAGCCCCGGACATGTATGGATAGGAACCAAGCAAGGATTATGGAAATACCATGACGGCAAACTGGAAGCAATGGATACACAGGGAGAAAGCTGGGAACATATCTTTTCTTATGACCAATATACCTGCATCATTACCGGGAAAAAAGAAATCTACCGCCACTCTCTTTCCAATAACCGACTGGAGAAAATCGCTTCATTAACCGAACTCGGAGATACAGGTGTAATCACCGGAAGCCTCCGCCTGCAACATCAATGGGTGATGTTTACCGCCACTGGCAGTTACATCCTAGATCCCGTTACGGGAAAGCTGCGCCGGTTCTCCCGCCTGAATATTAAAAACGGTAACGTCACCAGAGACAATAAAGGGAATGCATGGGTACACAACTATACCGGCAACGTATGGTATGTCAATACCAGCACTGGCGACATCAAACATTTTCAGTTTCTTTCATCCGAGCATTTGGGATATATCGATGTAGAACGTTACTCTATCATTCATGATTCACGGGATATCATCTGGATTACGACTTACGGAAACGGACTCTTTGCCTACGATCTGAATACCGGCGATCTGCAGCACTTCACTTTTGAAGTCAGTCACTCCAGCCATATCAATTCCAATTATCTGCAATATATCATTGAAGACCGTTCCGGGGGTATCTGGGTGAGTTCCGAATTCTCCGGATTATCTCATCTGGAGATTCTGAATAAAGGAACGTTACGTATCTATCCGAATGGCGAAGATGCTTCTGACCGCTCCAACACGATACGTATGCTTTTACGTGGCAAAAACGGTAATGTATATATGGCAAACCGCATGGGTACCCTATATGAATATGATGCCGACCTGAAAAATATACTTCGTAGAGAGAAGTTTACACATAACGTATACAGTATGTGCGAAGATAATGAAGGACAGTTATGGTTGGGTATGCGTGGTATAGGATTACGTATCGGGGCTGACCAATGGTACCGATATAACAGCAAGGATAATAACTCCTTATCAAACGACAATGTCTACTTAATCTACCGTGACCGCAAAGGACGGATGTGGATAGGAACATTTGGCGGAGGATTGAATCTGGCTGTCAAAACAGGCAACAGTTATCAATTCAAGCATTTCTTTCAAGGCAGTTATGGAGAAAAACGGGTACGCGTCATGCAGGAAGACCGCAACGGTATGATGTGGGTGGGTACCAACAACGGTATTTATATCTTCCATCCGGACTCACTGATCAACTCCCCCAAGAATTACGTACTTTACAATCATGTCAATGAAACATTCCCCAGCAATGAAATCCGCTGTCTGGTGAATGATCATGAAGGAAATATGTGGATTGGAACAACGGGAGCAGGCTTTGCCATCTGCTATCCGGGAAATGACTACCAACATCTGACTTTCGATTGTTATAGTATTAAAGACGGATTGCCCAACGGAGTCATACAGTCGATTGTTGAAGATCAGGACAATAAAATGTGGATTGCGACCGAATATGGCATTTCCCGCTTCACCCTCGCCACCAAGCAAATAGAGAATTATTATTTTTCTTCACATACACTGGGGAATGTATACTCTGAAAATACGGCTTGCATAAATGCTGACGGAAGATTACTTTTCGGTACGAACTACGGCCTGATAGTTCTCGATGCCAATAAAGTGGAAAACATGGAAAAACTTGCATCGACCGTATTCACAGGGCTTCACATCAATGGAGCGCATATGCTGCCCGGTATGGATGATTCCCCTCTCAACGAAACCATGTCCTATACAGGGCAGTTAAACTTGAAACATTATCAAAATTCATTTGTCATTGCCTTTTCAACATTCAACTTTTTAAGCGGAGCATCCAAATATTCTTATCGGATGCCTCCATATGATTCGGAATGGAGCATCCCTTCAGCACAAAATTTGGCAACGTACCGTAATCTTCCTCCCGGTAAATACCAGTTGCAAGTGAAAGCCTGCAATGTAGCCGGCGTATGGGGGGAAGAAAGCACTATGGAGATTGTCATAGCTCCTCCTTTCTGGCAGACGACCTGGGCCTATCTGATTTATCTGGTATTCATTGGAATCGTCTGTTATTTCAGTTTCCATATCATACGAAATTTCAACAGATTACGCAATCGCATCGCTGTTGAGAAGCAATTGACCGAATATAAGCTGGAATTCTTCACCAATATATCCCACGAATTCCGTACACCGCTTACTCTGATTCAAGGTGCTCTCAACAAGCTAATCAATATAGAGAATCCTCCCAAAGAGATGCAACGTCCTTTAAAAACCATGGATAAAAGCACTCAGAGAATGTTACGCCTCATCAATCAGCTACTTGAATTCAGAAAGATGCAGAAAAACAAACTGGCCTTATCTTTGGAAGAGACGGACGTCATTGCTTTCCTTTATGAAATCTTCCTGAGTTTCAAGGATACAAGCGAGTCCAAAAACATCGATTTCAGTTTTGAGCCGTCACAACCTGCTTATAAAATGTTTATTGATAAAGGCAATTTAGACAAGGTTACCTACAACCTCCTATCCAATGCTTTCAAGTATACTCCTTCTAACGGAAAGATTATATTCAAAATAGATATTCAGGAAGACAAGCAACAGCTTCGTATACAAGTCATAGATAACGGGATCGGCATACCCAAAGAAAAACGTTCTGAACTGTTCAAGCGTTTCATGCAAAGCAGTTTCTCTCATAGCAGTGTCGGAGTAGGTCTCCACTTGACACACGAACTGGTACAGGTACATAAAGGTAATATCAGTTATGATGAAAATGAGGGAGGCGGTTCTGTCTTTACCGTCCTATTGCCGACTAATTCTGATATCTATCAGGAGAAAGATTTCCTGATTCCCAATCAGTTATTAACCGAAGAAGAGGAACAGCACTCCAAAGATTTTCTCAGAAATGAAACGTCAGAGGATACTTTCCAGCCTCCTGTCGATCCTTTGAACAAACGCAAAGTTTTGATTATAGAAGATGATACTGATATCCGTGAATTCCTAAGAGAAGAAATAGGAGTTTACTTTGAAGTTGAAGTAGCTGCTGACGGAACATCCGGTTTTGAAAAAGCAAGTACGTATGATGCTGATTTAATTGTTTGTGACGTTCTGATGCCGGGAATGAATGGATTTGAAGTGACACGCAAACTTAAAAATGAATTTACCACCAGCCATATCCCCATCATATTACTGACTGCCCTCAATATAGAAGAGAAATATCAGGAAGGAATTGAATCCGGAGCTGATGCGTATATCACGAAGCCATTCAATGTCTCTTTACTACTGGCAAGAATCTTCAAGTTAATCGAGCTACGGGATAAACTGCGCCAAAAATATTCTAACGAACCGGGATTGGCTCATTCCATTATCTGTACCAATGACAAGGATCAGAAGTTCTCGGTAAAGCTGAATGAAGTATTGAATGAGCACATGACCGATACCGATTTTTCTGTCAATGACTTTGCCGGAATAATGGGACTAGGACGTACTGTATTCTATAAAAAAGTACGGGGAGTGACCGGTTATTCTCCTTACGAATATTTACGTGTCATGCGGATGAAAAAGGCTGCTGAAATGTTATTGACAGAAGATCTCACCATAGCCGAAGTCGCCTATAGCGTAGGTATCAACGATCCGTTCTACTTCAGTAAATGTTTCAAGAACCAATTCGGGGTATCTCCATCTGCCTATCGGAAAAAGCTGTCTGAAGATGAAAATGAACCCATAAATGATGCCGACGTATGATCTTACAGGTTTTCCGTACTAATTTAAGGGGTGTTTCTTTCATTGATGTACTTTCTTTGCCAATGAAAAATTAATCATTAAGAAATCATGAGAAACAAACTCTTTCTATTTGTATTTCTGTTTGCAGTGCTGGCTATTGTTGATAGTCACGCTTTCGAACGCAAAAAATACAATTTCAACAGTGAATGGCGTCTGCAAATCGGAGACTTTCCCGAAGCTAAACAATCTCAATTCGACGATAGCCGGTGGAAAGCGGTCACTTTACCGCATGCCTTTAATGAAGATGAAGCCTTCAAAGTGTCCATCGAACAGTTGACGGACACAGTGGTATGGTATCGGAAACACTTTCGGATTCCGGCTTCCGGTAAAAAACAAAAAGTATTCATCGAATTTGAAGGAGTGCGCCAAGCCGGTGACTTCTATTTGAACGGACAATATCTGGGAAAACACGAAAACGGAGTAATGGCGGCAGGCTTCGACCTGACACCTTATATTAAAGAAGGTGACAATGTACTGGCAGTACGTACGGACAATGACTGGATGTATCGCGAAAAAAGTACTAACTCCAAGTTCCAGTGGAACGACCGTAACTTCAACGCAAACTACGGTGGTCTGCCCAAGAATGTATTCTTGTACGTTACAGATGAAGTGTATCAGACTCTTCCTTTATACAGTAATCTGAAAACTACCGGAGTTTATATTTATGCTAAAGACATCGACGTAAAAGGACGCACTGCCACCATCCATGCAGAATCGGAAGTAAAAAACGACAGTCGTGAACCACGCCAATTTAGCTACCAGGTGGTCTTGCTGGATGCTGACGGCAAACAGGTGAAAAGCTTCGAAGGTGAGAAAGTAACCTTACAAGGTGGCGAAACAAGGGTAGTGAAAGCTGCTTCCAAAGTAAATAATCTCCATTTCTGGAGTTGGGGATATGGGTATCTTTATACTGTCCAGACGATTCTAAAAGACAATAAAAATCAAGTCTTTGATGAAGTAAGTACTCGTACAGGTTTCCGCAAAACACGATTTGCAGAAGGCAAAATCTGGTTGAATGATCGTGTGATCCAGATGAAAGGATATGCACAGCGCACCAGTAATGAATGGCCGGCGGTAGGCCTGTCCGTTCCGGCATGGCTTAGTGACTACTCCAATGGCCTGGTAGTAAAAGGCAATGGTAATCTGGTACGCTGGATGCATGTTACCCCATGGAAACAAGACGTAGAGTCCTGCGACCGTGTAGGCCTGATTCAGGCGATGCCGGCAGGAGATTCCGAGAAAGACCGTACAGGACGCCAATGGGATCAGCGTACAGAACTAATGCGCGATGCGATTATCTACAACCGTAATAATCCAAGTATCTTATTTTATGAATGTGGAAACAAAGGTATCAGCAGAGAGCATATGATAGAAATGAAAGCTATCCGCGACCAATACGATCCTTTCGGCGGACGTGCTATTGGTTCTCGTGAAATGCTGGACATTCGTGAAGCTGAATATGGCGGAGAAATGCTTTATATCAACAAGAGCGTGCATCATCCGATGTGGGCTACAGAATATTGTCGTGACGAAGGTCTGAGAAAATATTGGGATGAATACAGTTATCCTTTCCACAAAGAAGGAGACGGACCGTTACATCGTAACCAACCTGCAACAGACTACAATCACAATCAGGACATGCTGGCGATAGCAATGATCCGCTGTTGGTATGATTATTGGCGTGAGCGTCCGGGGACAGGTCGCAGAGTCAGTTCCGGAGGGGCCAAAATCATTTTCTCGGATACCAACACACACCACCGTGGTGAAGAAAACTATCGCAGAAGTGGAGTAACGGACCCTATGCGCATCGAAAAAGATGCTTTCTTTGCACATCAGGTCATGTGGAACGGATGGGTAGATACAGAAGAAGACAATACCTATATCATCGGTCATTGGAACTATCCCGCAAATACAGTAAAACCGGTCTATGTCGTTTCTACAGGTGAAGAAGTAGAACTGTTCCTGAACGGTCAGTCACTAGGAAAAGGCAAACGCGAATACAATTTCCTGTTCACCTTTGACAATGTGGCTTTTAAAGCCGGTAAACTGGAAGCAGTCAGCTACAACAAGGCCGGTAAGGAAATAAGCCGCTATGCTGTAAGCACGGTTGGTGAACCTGCCGGACTGAAACTGACAACGATACAAAATCCGGAAGGATTCCACGCGGACGGAGCCGACCTGGCATTAATACAGGTAGAAGTGGTAGATAAGGATGGGAAACGCTGTCCGCTTGACAACCGTACCATTCAATTCGACTTGAAAGGGAATGCCGAATGGCGCGGAGGCATCGCACAAGGAAAAGACAATTATATTCTTAATACCAATCTCCCTGTGGAATGTGGTATTAACCGTGCTCTTATCCGCAGCACTACCCAAGCCGGCAAGATCACTCTGACCGCTAAAGCAGAAGGGCTCCCCAGCGCTACAATTACATTAGAAACCCTTCCCGTCAAAGTTAGCAACGGATTGAGTACTTATTTGCCTCAGATGACTCTGAAAGGAAATCTGGATAAAGGTGAAACACCTCTTACCCCATCTTACAAAGACACAAAACGTGATATACGTATTGTATCCGCTAAAGCCGGAGCCAACAATGAAACTGTAAACCAAAGCTTCGACGATAATGAAAGAAGCGAATGGATGAATGACGGAAAACTCAGCACCGCCTGGATTACATATACTCTTGAAAAAGAAGCAGAAATAGATGATATCTGTATTAAGTTGAATGGATGGCGTTCACGTAGTTATCCTTTGGAAGTATTTGCCGGCAATACTATGATCTGGAGTGGAGATACGAATAAAAGCCTGGGGTATGTTCATCTTAATGTGGAAAAGCCGGTACGTTCCAAACAAATTACCATCCGTCTGAAAGGTAATACCAGCGATCAGGATGCTTTCGGACAGATCACTGAAGTTGCGGCAAAAGCAGCAAATGATATGGAACTCGAAGCAAAAGCGAACAAGAATAATGCTAATCTGAGAATTATTGAAATAGAGTTTCTGGAAGCAATCAAATAGAATAAAACATTTTCTCCCACCATAAAGGAGATATGTAAAAGAAGGTGTCACAAAAACCATATTGCCCCATAGGAACAAAAGATTAGTACGGAGAAACAACCGTCAATGAACCGTTCAGTAAGCTATTATGCAGGCTAGATTAATGTATCCGGTCAGTAACAATAGATTGTTTCATGTACGTGGTTCCATCAGTCTACGTACATGAGCCATTGGGTTTACGTACGTGAGCCGAACGGTTCATGAACATGGAACGAAGACATAAAACCGACTTAACAGATTAATCAAACCTTGCTTGCATATTAAGGTTACCGGGCTTTGTTCTTAATGTAAGCAGCATACCTTGGAAACATTAAGGTGTAAACAGCGTACATTGACGCCCAAAATGATGTTTTTAACACATGCAGGCAAAACCCTCAAGCTGACTATCTATCATCTGATAATCAAGACTTTAAATAAAAGATTCATCAAGGAGAGGTGACAATAAGAATGAAAGATACATTCTATTGTCACCTTATTATCACCCTCTATTGTCACCCCTATCTTCTTTATTATAAAACACTTAAATCAGAAAAGTGACAAGTGACAATAACAATGGATAAATATTTCCTATGTATATGTTTAAACAGAAATGAGTGTAGTCTGAAACGACCAGCTATTTCTTTATTAGTTTCTTAACTTCTTTAGCATAGCGTTTGCCTAAAGTAATCTGGCTTGCTGCATCAAAATGAGGATCCGTTTCATCCTTCAACGGAGTAAGTCCTTCGGAAGACACACAAGCACTATGGGGCAAAAAAGTGGAGATCTCTTTTATCATGTCATTAAAGGGTTTTGTACCTTCGGGAATATAAGGTTTCTTTGTCCAGTTCCATTGTGCTATTTGTCCTACGACAACTGGTAAATCAGGCATTCCCAGGTCATTACGTAAGTCTGTCATCAACTGAATAATCTTCTCTTTATATGCTTCCGGATGATGACAATCGGCTTCTCCCTGATGCCAGATAATTGCTTTCAATGTACCATACTTCATTGCTTCTTTTGCACGTCGTATTGCTTCATCATAATATCCGCCGGACTGTTTGGCATTCTTAACCCATGAACGAATCGAAGATCCTCCCCGTGCATTGACGATTAAGCCTACCGGATGTTTTTTAGTAGCCATCGTCTTGGCAAATCCATATGCAGGTCCTACTTGTTGCCAGCTAAGTCCTTTTCCTATCGTAGAATAGCGGTTCAAGGGATTCACTGCGGGTTCGAACTGATCATCTGCATTCAGCAGGTATACATTTTGTAGAGTATCCATCACTTCCGGTGATAATTTCCCTCTCCCTGCCATATTCGACTGTCCAATGCAAAGATACAGATCCAGAGTCTTCAGCGGTTTCTCAGCGTGTGCTTCCAATCTTCCCCATACTAGCACACATAAAAGGAAGAGGCCACATAGATAATTTGTTTTCATTATTTTATTGATTTTATTATCAGGGTAAACTTTATTCGTACACACCCCTAATTGAAATGAATTTTAATAGTTCCTCCATAAGGATTAAAGTCAAACATAACTTTATTCCCATTTATATACACAGGTAATTCTTTCCTGCCTTGCTTCACCTGAATTCCATTCATAGTTTCCTCTTGAATCACCATCGTCAATGGCTCAGCAAACAGTTTTCTATCTAATTTCAACTTGGGAGTAATTGTCATACCATTCTTTTTATTAGAGACTTTCAATTGTATCTCCTCCCTTTCTTTGATATAAGATGCCACTTCACAGAAGGTACCTACCCAAATCTGATCTTCCATACTTTTCACTTTATCCAAATGTTTCCAAAATAAAGAAGGCGATTTGAAAGCATCATATCCATAATTAATGCCGTGCGTCATACCTACTCCCCAATCTTCCGCTTTCATCAAATCCTTCAACCATTTGTCAAACCGTTCGGGAGTTGACTTTCCTCCGATTGAAATTTGTTTAGTACGTGTAGCGACCCTGCCTTTAGAAGCCATACTGACTATTTCTTCTGTCTTATAATTATATGGGTAACAATAGGTACGAGGTACAATGCCAATATTAGCATAAATAGCACTATCATTCTTTTCTATCTCCGATTTAACTTGCTCTATAGTCAATCGTTTGGCATTCTTATGTGCCCAGCTATGGCTGGAAACCTCATGTCCTTTCTTTGACATTTCACGCAACTCATCCCAAGTCATTCGAGGTACCTTTGCAGATGCACCTTGTTCCGTATAATAGCCGCATACCCAGAAAGTACCTCTAAAACCACGTTTCTCCAACTCAGGGGCAGCTACAGTTGAATGTTCTGCCAACCCATCATCAAATGTATAACTGATAGCACAAGCTCTGTCTCCTTTATATTTGGCGACATATACATGAGGATCATCCGAAAGAGTCTTTTTAATTTGTTCATATACCTGTTTACCCATATACTCGGCAGAAACCTGATTAAAATGAAGTTTATCTCCCATTAGTTCCGCTTCCGACATATCAATCAGATAAGCGTTCTTATCTTCTTTTGCATAGCGACGCATTCCTTCCTCAACATCACTATTATACCGTTTGTTTTTCCTGGATACGGTACCAAATATAAATGGAAGTTCAGAGTAATCTTTTCCGGTTTTCTCTGTCAGGTGGTTACGCACATAGGAAACTACTCCTTTCAGATTCTGATAATATTCTTTTCCGTGCTCATAATCACTTTCTCCCTGATGCCAAACGAAAGCATCAATCTGATAACCTTGCTTTAGTTTGGAAAGTGTCTGATCAATACTCGCATCAATATTGGCAATCAAAGAAAGTAATAAAGATTTTCCTTTCTCACTGGTAGCTGTATTCTCTGCCAACCATTTCGGGTCGGCAGACCAGTAAGTTCCCCGAAAAGGAGTAGTAACAGGAGCAGCTATGGCAGTGCCACCGATAGCCCACTTGATAACATAAAAATCTTCCTGAAACAACTGTTCCAACCAATAATAAGCAATCGCATCATATCCCCACGTATAAGGCTTACTTTTAGGATGACTCAATGGCCAAAATGGAACAAACATACCATCTGTACGATTATGGGCAATATGGCAATATTTGTAGGCTCCCGCAGTATACGTACTATCCACAGCCATTGCCTTTATATAATCCGGTAAACGATTGTTAGGTACTCGTCCATCCGTGTTTGACTGACCAGCTGTTATTATAACATGTGCAGGCTTCTGCCCTCTCGCCTGAATATAACAAAAGCCTAATACAAAAAACAAGATAAAAAAGAGTGTTCTCATGATCAATGATCCTTTAATTTTATAGTAATATTCTCCTGCAAAAATAAGGGTACTTTTACTATTCGACCATAGACTATTGTACACAAATACAAGGTCGATCATTCATATCGGGCACTACAGAGAAGATTTAAACTACCATTTAGAAAGCTTGGTTACTCAGGCTTCTGCCGTCTCATTTTCTCCCTGTTCTTTCATTTCACCGCGTTGATATACGGACGGCGCTACCCCAAACTGAGTCTTAAAGCACTTACTAAAATAGAACGGATCGCTGATGCCAACCTTGTAAGCAACTTCCGCAACAGTCAGATTCTCACCAGACAATAACAACTCAGCCGCTTTTTTCATTCGTACAACCCGCAAATATTCATTGGGAGAATACCCCGTCACTCCGCGCAGTTTTCTATAAAATACCGTTCGTCCTAATTTCATCAATTGAGCAAACTCATCAATAGAGAATTCCGGACGAGAAAGATTCTGTTCCAGTACAACAGCCAATCGGTCGGCAAATTCCTTATCACGGTCAGTAGAGCATACGGCAGCACGAACAATTCCCGGCTCACTGGAGAATTTCTCCCGCAACTTATCACGCTGTTCTATCAAGCGGAATACGCGTGCCAACAGAAGTTTTATACTGAACGGCTTCGCAATATAGGCATCAGCACCGGCTTCAATTCCTTCCAGATGTTTTTCCGGAGAATTCAATGCTGTCAGCAAGATAATCGGGATATGACTTGTCGCAAAATCAGATTTCAATTTCTTTGTCACTTCAAATCCGGTCATTCCGGGCATCAGTACGTCACAAATAATCAAATCAGCATCATAGGTACGAGCCTTCTCAAATCCGGAAGTTCCGTCAGCAGCTACTTCAACTTCAAAATAAACTCCTACTTCTTCTTTCAAAAATTCACGGATATCATTATCATCTTCTATAATCAATACTTTACGCTTATTCAAAGGTTCTGCTATTTTCTCCGGTTCCGGTAGTTCTTCCGAAAGTTCCAGTAAATGATGTGCCTGCCCACCTGCCTCTTTCAACAAGACATTACCGGGAATAAGGAAATCTTTCTCCGAATAAACACTTTTGTCCGTCGGGATACAAACGGTAAAGACAGAACCTCCGCCGTCATTGTCTTTATATTCAATCGTACCTTTATGCACCTGTACCAATTCATAACTCAGATGCAAACCAACTCCGATACTATCACCGGAAAAACTACTCTGCATAAATCTCTTGAACAACTCATTTTGCTTCTCTTTTGGAATACCAACACCTGTATCAGCTACTTGAATCTGCAATGTCTTCTTCACTTCATCTACCGTAACAGAAAGTATAATCGTACCGTTCGAAGGGGTATATTTAAAAGCGTTAGACAACAGGTTATAAGTCACTTTATCCAGATTACCCTTATCAAGAAACATCTTGTAAGACGGTATAGACGGAATAAAACGGAAATTCATATTCTTTTGCTCCGCTACATCACCGAAACTCAGGAAGATTTCATAAAGGAAAGCAATCACATCCGTTTCTTCCAAAGAGAGCGCCAACTTATTATTCTGCATCTTGCGGAACTCCAATAACTGATTGATCAGCCTCAACATTCGCTGAGTACTTTTATCCATCGTTTTGAGCGGGTGTATCAGATCACGGGGAATATCAGCAACCCGTTGAATCTTTTCCAACGCTCCTTGAATCAAAGTTAACGGAGTACGAAATTCATGGGAAATATTAGTAAAGAAAACCAGCTTATATTCTGTCAACTGTTTTTCCACATTAATACGATTACGCAGACTGTTAAAGTTACGCACAATACGGAAAGTAAAATATAAAGTTACAATCAGCAACAGCACATATCCCAACATAGCCCAGTTCGTCTTCCAGAAAGGAGGCACAATGACAATCTTCAAGGTTGTTTCACTTTCATTCCAAACACCTGCTCCATTACATGACTTCACATGAAGTACATATGTACCTGGGTTCAAATATTTAAAAGAAGCAAAATTCAACGGAGAAGGTGTGCTCCATCCCTTATCATAGTTTTCCAGCCAGTACATATACTTTGTACGTCCGCTGTCCGAATAGTCAAAAGTAGAGAAATCTATCAAGAATGAATTCTGAAAATACTTCAAAGTAATTTCATCCGAATAAGCAAGCGATTGTTTCAATGGAGAATCCCCCATAGTAGGATTTATCTGGGTACCATTCACATGCAAATCTGTAAAGACCACCGGAGAAAAAGTTTCGCTATCCTGAATTTTATCCGGATCAATGACAAGCAGACCGTAATTTGTACCGAAAAGCAATTTTCCGTCTACTCCCACACAAGCACTATTCTCACTATAAACATTACCCAAAGTATAGGAAGAAAAGAAATAATTTTCAAAAGAATGATTAGTCGGGTTAAACTTAGAAATACCATATTCCGTAGCTACCCATAAGTTTCCGTTATTGTCCCCCAAAATTGATTGAATCACATCATTAACCAATCCTTCAGAGGTTCCGTAATGTTCATATTTCAATGAACGGTAATTATCTTCCGGCTCACAAAGATTCAAGCCGGAGCCAGATGTCCCCACCCACATACGTCCTTTCGTATCACGGTAGATACATCTGATTTCATTGCTGCAAAATGTACCGTTTGTATAATTGAACAGATGATAATCGTCACTGTCAGCTATCAATGAATCCGGATGAAAGATGCACACACCCTCACTGGTGCCCACCCAGATCATTCCATTATCGTCTTCTTCTATTACTCGCACCATACGCAGACCAAACTTCTGCTGTAAAAAATGACGGAATTTATACTTGCCATCAGTCGTCGGTTCTGCCAGTTCAAGCCCACCGCCAAAGGTACCTATCCACATACGGTCTTTCCGGTCACGAAAAAGAGAAAAGACATTATTTTCTGATAACGAAGCCGGATCCGAGACTTCATTGCGATACCATGAATCTCCGACCTTCAATCCATTTCCACGGGTTCCCACCCACATTTCGCCTTGATTATCTTCTGCTATCGCATAAATATTGGAATGGAAATACTGATTGGACATTTTGGAATGAAGATTCGAGTCAAACGTATATAATCCGCCTTTACGTGTTCCGACCCAAATATCCCCATCCGGCATTTTAGTCAACATACGAATCGTATTCGAGCGGTCAAATAATTCACGGGATTCGGGATAAATACGCGAGGTTCCTTCATTCAGAACTGAAATACGGGATAAACCGGAATACTCTGAACTTACCCAAATACCTCCGGCACGATCCTCCATCACATATAACAGAAAATCCGAACTTATATGACTCTGATCATTTATATTAGCCAGAAAATGTTCTAACTTATCCTCTGTCGTGTCATAGGCAAACAATCCGTTACCATAAGTAGAAATCCAAATGATTCCCCGGGAATCATGGACAATATGATAACGTTCATAATCAATGTATCCCAGTTTATCTTCAGGTATCAACTGAAATTCTTTTCTTGCTCCATTCTTGGCCAAAATATAAGTGACACATCCCGTATGATTATATATCCAGAAGTCACCATGATTATCACAAATCACTTCACCATTTCTGATGTTCAGACCAGAGTCCACACTGATCTTGCGTGTATTGAAATCATAGTTAAAAACCCCGGTATTGGTAAGGATGACCCATTTATCGTTCAACAGGAAGTTTCCCGTAGGTGACGTCTTACCCGCAACAGCAGAAAGCGAACCGACTTTTGTCAGTTTTTGCTTTGTAGTCTGATAGCAGTAGATGTCTCCGTCCACTGTCAGAAAATACATATCATTCTTGAATGCCAGAGAAGAAGTAAAATGGAGTAATCTGTCTTCTACCTTATACTGTCCATCGGATACGGAAACTAAGCCACGCTGTGTCCCGATCCAGATTCGTCCGCCGGCATCTTCATTTACAAACTGTACCCGGTTATCCGGAAGATTTCCACGCTCCGTCTTAAATTCCGTAGACACCATCTGTCTGTCTTTCTGATGGACCATTCTGAGACAACCATTGCCGGAATGTCTGAGCCATACATCCCCATTAGCAGCAACAAATATAGACGAATAATTCTTTTCCAGCGCACCAGACCCCGTATAGTCTACAAAACAGGCACGTTGCAAATCATAACAACTGAACAATTCCGGAGTTGTAGAGATCCATAAAAAACCATTTTTGTCTTCGGTAAGGTCATAAATCCGATTATCAGCCAAAGAGACTTTATCACCGATTTCCGGACGGAAAGTCAGAAAAGAGTTGCCATCATAGCGGCTTAACCCATTTAGGGTAGCCAACCACAAGAAGCCTTTGCTATCCTGATACAGGTACCGAACTGAGTTATTCGGAAGTCCGTCACTTGTTCTCATTTGTTTGGAACGGAGTTCAATGCCGCCGTAAGCCGCATTGAAAACAAGAGTCATGAACAATGTGAAAAGTAATATGCGCCTCTGTGTCATATAGATTCTAAGATTAATGATAAATGCCAGACAAAAATAGTCAAGATAGTTGAAATAATAAAGAAACAATCCATAAATAGTATCAGGAGGATGCTTGTTTTTTAATCAAACATCCCCCTGATATCAATTCTGTCTAAGGGTTCTAGTCCATATGAAAGACTTCCGGCAATGGTATTGAAACCGGTGAATTGTCCGGATTCACTTCCATGATATCTGCCATATAATCCCACCATTTCTGTACAATCTCTGTGTTGCCCAAGTCCTGCGAACCTCCTTCTCCTTCTGTTTTCTGGAAAGCAAATAGAATATTGGTTTCTTTATCCCAATATATAGAATAATCCGACACCCCATTTTTTGAAAGCAGTGCTTTTAATTCAGGCCAGATAGCGGCATGCCTTTTTTCGTATTCTGCTTCATAGCCCGGTTTCAGATACATTTTGAATGCTTCTCGTTTCATGGTTCCTATATTTTAAAGTTAATCTTTTATTTATTCACTATCTACCGCAAAGATAGGAGCTGTCGTCTTCTGCTTTTCCTGATAATATTGCACGGCACTGTCATTCATCTGAGGATGCTGGGTGTTGAGCAAACGAATCATTTCCGCACCTGCCCAAAGCACCGGTCCGTATCCATGCGCCGCATATACATTGACCGGACGATAATAATAGAAAGCCGGATCGAAAGCCATACCGGTGCCTACGCAAGTGCCTTCCACCTGTCCTTCTTCATTTATCTTTCCGGCGACGGCATGCCATCCCAACTGGGCAACAGGACCATACGCTATCGCATCAATCCAACCTTTATTAATGGCGTGTGCCAGACAATATACATAGATAGCAGTTGCAGAAGTTTCCAGATAAGAATCATTACGGTCGAGCAACTGGTGCCAAAGTCCTTCTCCACTTTGCAACGCCGTCACTCCACGCACATGAGCACGGAAATAATCCATCACCTTCGGACGTTGGGGATAATCTTCCGGCAATACATCCAGCAGTTCACAAGCTGTCAGCAGCGCCCATCCATTGGCACGTGCCCAGCAAAAAGCCGGATGATCCGTACTGCTTTCCACCCATCCGTGTCTGTACAATCCCTTTTCGGGGATAAACATACGGTCTGCAAATTGCAGGAATTGCTTCACGGCTTCTGCCAGATATTTATTCTTCGCTTCCTTATCATAACGACTCATCTGCGCTACCACCGGAATGCCCATAAACATATCATCCAGCCAAAGAGTATTCCGCTGAGGACGATTACGGGCAAACGTTCCGTCTGCCAGACGATATTCTTTGTTGATGATAAAATCAAAGTAATTCTGAATTAATCCGTCAACCGGAAGAGACTCGTCTTTCAACCGTAATTTAATCATGGCAGTACATACGGCTCCCGCATCATCCAACGCATGAGGAGTCAGGATTTGCAACAATTGCGAATCAGTCTTCCCTTTTTCTTCATAGACACGTTTGAAATGCGGAGCGACTTCCGCCAAAAAGCGGAAACGATTCTGAACATAGTCAGTATAACGCTTATCACCTGTTGTTTCGGCAGCCGCTATCAGAGCGGAATAAGTGACACCCCATTCATAACTTGCCAGACGAAAAGCCCCGCGTTCCAGCTGCGCCTCATCCCCCATTGCAGTATAATCCGTAATCACCTTACCGGTATTCTTATCCACTACACGGGCCGGTGTCTCCTTATCTATATACGCAAAAACACGATCGATGTTTTTTTTAACCTGTTCGGGGGTCAAATCACCATAAGTACCCTGATAAGCAGGTTGCAGTAAATGCAAGGGGGTATTTGAATCATTGATTACTGCTTTCTTTTTCTGCGCACAGGCAGGTAGTGCTACCAATAACGCAGTAACGGTCATCATACGATAATTCATAATTTACTTTTTAGGTATTTTACATCCTCTGAATATAGTGCCACGCAACTCCGGACCAAAATAGAATCCGGGCTGAGTAGGCTGATTATAAGCCACATTTTGAGTCGCAATACTGATACGGTAAACCGGATCTTCCAGGAAAGTATGGAAACGGTAGTCCGTAGGAATGGTAGAGACATAAAGCCTCAAAGCTGTATTATCGGCTGTACGTAACAATACTTCTTCTCGCCAGTCTCCTACAATATCTCCTTGCAGACAAGGAGTTGACTTTGTTCCGTTATTAGAAAGAGCACCTTCAAAAACAGCGATACGTTCACAAAGTCCTTTCTCCCAATTATATTTACTGACTACATTACGATCCAGCAACTCACGCAAGAGATCACCATCCCACCAGACAGCCATATTCGTAGACAATCCTCTGACTCTGGAAGCAATCACTTCTCCTTTCACATTTCTGACACCTTTAGAATCTAAAGACCACATTTCAACTCCGGGATGATTAGGATCAATATCAGCAGCCATACAACGACCTACATCTGTATTACTCTTTATCTGGAAAATAATTTCTCCCGTAGCTGCATCCCGGAAAGTTGAGCCATCTCTTCTATTCTCGTGGCAACTCCAAACCTGCAATCCCGGACGGGAAGGATCAAAGTGAGTCAGATGCATAGCATCACCATGCCCCATGCGGGTAGAATAAAGTCCGGTTCCATCGTTATTGATCGTACATTGTCCATATACAATCTCATCGCAGCCGTCACCATCTACATCACCTACACGAAGATTATGGTTTCCCTGTCCGGCATAAGCTCTGCAACCGGGATTATTACTGTCGAATACCCAGCGGTTCTTCAAATTCTTACCATCCCAGTCATAGGCAGCCAATACAGTACGTGTATAATATCCACGGCACATCACCACACTCGGATGTACTCCATCCAAATACGCAATACAAGCCAGATAACGGTCGCTACGATTGGCACGTCCGTCGCCCCAGTCCATCAGATTGCCACGTTCGGGCACATAATCAATCGTTTGCATTGCTTCTCCGGTCAGTCCGTTAAAGATGGTCAGATACTCCGGGCCTGTCAGAATACGTCCTCGCTCATTCCGATAATCCGCATTCGCATCACCGATCACCTTTCCCGTTCCGTCCACTGTTCCGTCTCCGGTTTTCATTACCACTTCCGCACGGCCGTCACCGTCCAGATCGAAGACCATAAACTGTGTATAATGTGCACCGGCGCGTACATTGCGTCCCATATTGATACGCCACAACTGCTGCCCGTTCAACTTATAACAGTCAAAAATCACCGGTCCCGTATAACCGTCATGAGCGTTATCATGTGCATTGGACGGATCCCATTTCAAAATAATCTCATATTCACCATCCCCGTCTACATCACCGATACTGGCATCATTCGGAGCATAAGTGTATGCTTGTCCGGACGGAGTAGTACCTCCCTCGGGGCGTACCAAAGGAATATTTAAATATCCTGTCGGAGCATCTGCCGGCAGTTGATAATTGCTTTCTGTTTTACCTTTTATAGCTTTTACCGTATAGAGTGCAGGTTCTGTTCCCTGATAAGAATCCTGGAAGAAAGTTGCATTTTTCAGCGGATGTTTATTCACCTTTTTACCATCCCGGTATATATCAAAGGATTCGTCCATCGGATCAGAAGAAAGATAGCGCCAAGAAACGACTACGGTTGACGGATTCTCACGAATGGCGATTACGCCACGTCCTAAATGTTCTCGTTTCAGTTTAGTAAAATCATAGTTTGGCTGGGCAACTACAAAAGTCGCTATTACCAACAAACTAAAAAAGATGCTTGTACATTTCATAGTTTTATCATTAATCAAAGTGTTCTTATCATATTTAGAATAACGTCGTGCAAAAGTAAGCGATATGGTCTACCCATAAAATAGAATATCGTACAAATCTATGTATAAATTGCCTTTTTAACCATCGCACTCCCTTTCCGAAAGCATTATGGACAAATTTAAATACTTGTGGACAATATTCCATTGAAGAGGAAAAAAGATTCCCCTATCTTTGCCCGTGAAATCAATTATAGTAGCTAATTTTATTTATAAACAGTTTTTATACCATGAAGAAATTACTCCTCTCATTTATTACAGCAACTCTCCTGAGTAGCATGTCTGCCGGTTCAGCCGGTGCGCAAGAGTTGCCCGAACAAAAGGAGACTTTGGCAACCATCGTAAAAGTAAACGACTACTTTATGAAAAAGTATGCCGATTATACCCTACCCTCGTTTTTTGGCAGAGTTCGCCCCAGCAATATCTGGACTCGCGGAGTATATTATGAAGGGCTGATAGCTTTATATAGCATTTACCCGCGCGAAGATTATTATAGCTATACATACGATTGGGCGAATTTCCACAAATGGGGAATGCGTAATGGAAACACGACCCGCAATGCGGATGACCAATGCTGCGGACAAGTTTACATTGACCTATATAATATGTGTCCCTCCGACCCTAACATGATCCGGAATATAAAAGCCAGCATCGATATGGTCGTAAATACTCCGCAAGTAAATGATTGGGACTGGATTGATGCTATACAAATGGCAATGCCGATTTATGCCAAGTTTGGTAAGATGACCGGAGAACAGAAGTACTATAATAAAATGTGGGACCTGTACACATACACCCGTAATACCCATGGAGAAGCCGGTATGTACAATGCCAAAGAAGGATTGTGGTGGCGCGATCAGGATTTCGATCCTCCTTACAAGGAGCCGAACGGCAAGAACTGCTACTGGTCCAGAGGCAACGGTTGGGTATATGCAGCCCTTGTGCGTGTATTGGATGAAATTCCCGCTGACGAAACACATCGTCAGGACTATATCAATGACTTCCTGGCCATGAGCAAAGCCTTGAAACAATGTCAGCGTACAGACGGCTTCTGGAACGTAAGCCTCCACGATGAAAGCAATTTCGGAGGTAAAGAAACTTCGGGCACAGCCTTGTTTGTATACGGAATGGCATGGGGAATCCGCAACGGATTACTCGACCGTAAAGAATATCTCCCTGTTGCACTGAAAGCATGGAATGCAATGGTAAAAGAGGCAGTTCATCCGAATGGTTTCTTGGGCTATGTACAAGGAACAGGCAAAGAACCGAAAGACGGGCAGCCGGTAACTTACAAAAGTGTTCCCGATTTTGAAGATTATGGTGTAGGATGTTTCCTATTAGCAGGTACAGAAGTTTACAAGTTAAAATAAGAGCATTATTTATCAGGTAAATGAAAAACAAGGTATTTCACTGCTTATGCTGGCTCACAGCCATCATATGCAGCTTGCAGATGCAGGCACAAAACAACATTGCTTCTCCAATGAAAGATGTGAATCAGGTGGTAGACAACACACTGGACAGTCTGAATAAAGCACGCACGGCACGCCCCGTTGCCGGAGCAAGCCGTAAAGGTAACAATCCGGTCTTATTCCTGATCGGCAACTCTACCATGCGCACCGGTACTTTAGGAAACGGCAACAACGGCCAATGGGGCTGGGGATATTACGCAGGAGATTATTTCGACTCCAACCGAATCACCGTTGAGAATCATGCTTTGGGAGGAACTAGCAGCCGCACCTTCTACAACCGCCTCTGGCCGGATGTAATCAAAGGCGTGCAAGCCGGAGACTGGGTAATCATCGAACTGGGACACAATGATAACGGCCCCTATGACAGCGGACGTACCCGCGCCTCCATTCCGGGAATCGGCAAGGACAGTCTGAATGTGACAATCAAAGAAACCGGAGCACAAGAGACCGTATACACATACGGCGAATATATGCGCCGTTTCATCAACGATGTAAAAGCCAAAGGAGCACACCCGATTTTATTCTCCCTGACTCCCCGCAATGCATGGGCAGACAAAGACAGCACCATCATTACCCGTGTCAACAAAACATTCGGTTTGTGGGCAAAGCAAGTAGCGGAAGAACAGAATGTTCCTTTCATTGATTTGAATGATATCAGCGCCCGCAAGTTTGAGAAATTCGGCAAGAATAAAGTGAAATATATGTTCTATATCGACCGCATTCATACCAGCGCTTTTGGTGCCAAAGTGAATGCCGAATCTGCCGCTGACGGAATACGCGCCTGCGAAGGGCTGGAATTGGCAAAGTATCTGAAACCTGTTGAAAAGGATGAGGCTACCGGTTCGAGCCGCAAAGAAGGACGCCCGGTATTGTTTACCATCGGTGACAGTACGGTTAAAAATAAAGATAACGATAAAAACGGTATGTGGGGATGGGGCAGCGTGATAGCAGATGAGTTTGATCTGAATAAGATATCTGTTGAGAATTGCGCTATGGCAGGACGCAGCGCCCGTACATTCCTTGACGAAGGTCGCTGGGATAAAGTATATCATGCACTCCAACCGGGAGACTTTGTTCTTATCCAGTTCGGACACAATGACGCTGGAGAGATAAATACCGGAAAAGCCCGTGCCGAATTGCCCGGCTCCGGAGAAGAAAGCAAAGTATTTTTAATGGAGAAAACAGGTAAATATCAAGTCATTTATACTTTCGGCTGGTATCTCAGGAAGTTTATCATGGACGTTCAGGAAAAGGGTGCGATACCTATCGTTTTAAGCCATACCCCACGCAATAAGTGGAAAGACGGAAAGATAGAACGCAACACTGCCTCCTTCGGCAAATGGACACGCGAAGCTGCCGAAGCTACCGGAGCCTATTTTATCGACCTGAATAAAATAAGTGCTGACAAGCTCGAAAAGAAAGGTATCAAGAAAGCGGCAGATTATTATAACAATGACCATACGCATACTTCTTTGAAAGGAGCGCACATGAATGCCAAAAGCATCGCAGATGGACTGAAAATGGCTGATTGCCCGTTGAAACAGTACTTGAAATAAGAGACAGACTCATCTGATATATTCATAAAGCGGTTAATGCATTTCACTGACAATGCATTAACCGCTTTCTTCTAACTATTATTCATCCATCGGAATGACCTCCTGCATATAGATAGCATCAAGGCTCCAAAGTGCCGCATCATTTGTACTGATGCTGACGCATTCATCCAAAGGGGCCGGAACTTCGGGTGGAAACAGTTTAGTGATCCGGAAAGGAGGCGCAGGTGTATGTTCCAGTCGGGTGAATAAATCCTCCCATGCTTCTTTTGCCATTAGTGCATCCCGCTTGTGGTAAGCAGCGTATGCCATCAGACGGGAAATTCGGAAACGGCTATGATTCAATTCCCACGCCTTTTGCTTATAACGTGCCGCATGGTCCAGCCACGCGTCTTTCCATTCGGGAAGGTCAATCATACGTATCATTTCGTTCATTACCTCAAAACCACCCATAATAGTCATTAAATGATTCGAAGATTCCAGCTTGGGATCACATTCACTGGTGATGATTCCCGTTGCCGGATCAAAACCCAGCGCTTTGGGTCCCGTAAAGATACGGTTGGGCAGGGCTGCTATACTTTTCATTCCGGCTACGATCTTATCCCGGTAAACAGTGTTGCCTGTACGCTCCCACTCCGTCATCCAGTTTCCGGCATACGCCAGCCAGTCCGGACCGATACGCAGTCGGGCAGGCGCCGTACAGGGATATTCACTGCGAGGCTGTGCCAGCCGCATAGGGTCTAATTCATATAGTTTCTGATCGGCATCCTTTACTTCAGTCATCAAGTCACCGCAACGTTCATCGGTAGTGAGATAATAATAGAAACGGTTCCATGCAGCCTGACTGATCCGGGCTTCTTTGGCACCGCATCCCCAATGGCTGACATTATGTCGGCTGCCTAATCCCGCGTTCGGTCCGATATGGTAAACGTCCACTTCGGCTGTATGACGGGTCATAGCTTCTGCCATACGCCAGATATCTTCACGACCTGTACGTAGGAAGCTGTACCACAACCACATATTAGAAGCCAGTTCCGTATTGTCCCAGGCAAATCCACCTATATCATAACGCCAAGTATGACGGACGGGGTCATAAGCATGCATCACATCTCCATAATTCCAAAAGCCATACCATTTACTCTGCTCTATGGCTTTACGATAAAAATCAATATATGCATCCAGGCGATCTTCTACCCGCGCACGAAAAGAAGTACTCCGGTCCGGAAGGCTCCATACGCCGAAAGCCTGTTGTGCATGAAGATAGTCTGGTGTGGGCAGCAATATTCCCGGTTCTGAAAGTGATTCAGCAACATCGGCAAAAGCTTCTTTTCCTGCATACCCTTTCTGTGGAATAAGTGTGAGTGTAGTGGTGCGGGCAATGCCATAAGGAGTACTCATTCCCTCCTGAACATCTTCGTAGCTGGCATTCAGATCATGAGCGACATTATCGTAGTGACGTAAGTCCATCGGTTCTCCTTCGGGGCTCCATAACCATGCCGTGATCGTTGCAGATGAAGTTTTGGCGCCCGATATTTCGAGGGATGAAGGATATGACTGCCAAAAATCATGCAGGCAGAGTCCCAAACCTCCCGTAATATCACCGACAAAAGCATAGCCTCCGCTACGGGTGCCGGAGAAAGTTCCTATCCAAGGATTATTGTCATTGGCACGTTTGCGAATGGAGAAAGCATCAGCAGAGAGTTGAGACAAGCGATAATCGTTCCATGAAGCCCAGTTATCAAGAAGATCACGATTCTTCCCGTCAAAAGCCTCGTAAGGCGGGATGCGTTTGCCATCCATCTGTTGCTGTTGCAGAGAAAGTGTATCCTCTTTGCCGAGTGTCAGTTTACGCCGTCCTGCCAGCGGTTGTACCGGTTCACTCCAGACGCCTCCATTGGCACAAGAGAAAGCGACATGACGGTTATAAAGAGCTTCACGCATAGGAGCATCCATACGAATGCCCAAGGCACGAATAAAATCCTTATTTTGATCTCCGTCGTACACAAAGCTATGTACGATCTTGATCTGCTCACTTCCGGCGTAGAAGTAGAGACGGACTACGAACGGAAGCCACTCCCGTCCGGTTTCACTTCTGTGGGTGCCTTCCAGTTTGACGAGTGTCCGCACCTTACCTATACGTTCTACTGTGGCCGATGTCAATCTTCCGGTATAGTTAGTAAAAGTGATTTGAGAAGTATTTTCAAGGACCGGTTCGCTTTGAGTGTTGCATACAAGACGTGCTTTTTCACCGACTTTCACTCCTTCACGGAACAGACTGTCAATCATAAAATCTCCCTGACGAGGGATGTAAGCGGAAATAATTCCTGTCTCTATGCGGATACTTTGAGGTGTTTCAACAACAGATAGGGATAATTTATTGCTACGATCATCGGCAGTCCTTGAAGATGCTTTTTCTTTTGACTTTTTTCCGGTCTTTTTGAGTAGCAGTTTCTCCGTATTTTTCGGAATAACTCCGGCTATCCCTTTCCATTTCACAGAACCATCGGGCCAGTAGGCCAATGCCCAAGTATCTGTCGGAAGCATTTCACCTTTATCGGTCATCAGCTGCAAAGTGTGCTCCGGGTATAATTCTCCTTCATTGAAGGGAACTCCCAGACTTACCGCTTTGTTTTGCTGCGGAGTATTACCGATCCAGTGTAATGGTATTTCAGAAGTTTCCTGCGACGAACATTCATAATGAAAATTGGCGATACGAGTTCGGGACAAGGTGGTACGAAAGCCAAACCAACCTTCCGTAAGGGGTTCGGCATCGCGGAAATCCACCAATCGCACTCCATTTATATAATAACTAACCCTATTATTTTCATTCGTTATCTTGATATGATACCACTTGTTTGCCTCCAACAAATGGTCGGCATCTGTATATTCTTTCAAGATTGCGGGACGGGCTTTTGCATTTGTAACAGCCGCTTCGTTGCCGTCATAACGGCGAAAACGTGTAGTAGAATTATGATTCCCACCGTATCCCATATAGTAAAGTTGCAGGGAATAACAGTTCAGAAAGATGCCATTACGCCATTTCTCACGTTTCCAGATATTATCGGGGTATTGAGGGTCCGAAGCCATCCAAAAACAATTCAAGTCACTCAAGCGATCGCCTTCTGCCTCAACAACGACACACGCATCGTACTCAATGGTTACCTTGCCACTCATCTTTTCTTTTCGCCAAAGAGTTAAGCCTTTGGGAGAAAGAATTTCAGCGGTATCACCACGAAAGGTTACTTTATAATCCGGAGATTCGGACTCTACTTTCCAGTATTTATGAAACTGGCGGGCGTTGAGTCCGGAGGTTTTATTATCTTGGGCGTTCGATGCCAAAGTAATAAGCAAGAACAAAAAAATAGATATGCTTTTCATATGCTAATTTAGGATAAGGAGTTCCATTATAAGGAACATTCTCAATGGTTTCACATCACAAAATTAGAAAATACCACCCGAATGATAAATAGAATATCATTCATTTAAATGGATATTTGTTCAACAAACGGTCTTCTTCCAGCAAACAGCAATATCATTGATTGTATTAAAAGTGACAAATACAAAAAAAACGATCTGATAACCAAGCCTAACTTGATATCAGATCGATTCATTTATCTTCAGCGTATATATCTATTTTTGAAACACAAGCTCACCCATACGGTCTGCCGTACTAAAGACTATGGAACAAAGGCCATCTTTTATTTGCAACACTTCCATTCCAGCCAGTTGAACGATCTCCGGTTCAGCTCCGGTTTTACTACTCAAGATCTCTAACGTGGCATTCGACTTCACACCAACCGACAAATCACCGTCGCAGGATAACACATATTGTCTTCCTTCCATTACGTTGGTAATAGCAACACTATTGACGTCGGTGAACAAACTCCAATTATTGGCTTTATTTAATTCAATCATGTTTCCCCATACAAAACGCTGATTATCGGTGCTCAATACACTTGATACAACCACTACATCAAGTGATACGCTGTGTCCTTCCAAATCTGTTACATTCAAGACGACTTTGCCGTATTTCACTCCCTGAATGTATATCAGATTTTCACGATACTTGGCGGTAGCATAACCTTCTTCAGAAAAAGAAAACTGGTATCCACCGCTTCCGCTTTCAATCTTTAGTATACCTTCACTTCCTTCTTTGATTTGAATAGCTGTACGATCAAGCTTCAGTTCAGCAACCGTATCTTCGTCTTTGCAAGACGAAAAGAGGCTGAGTTGAGATAATATCAAGACAAAAGATATTATATAAATATTAATAAACTGTTTCATATTATTCTAAGTTTATCCGTTTTATCTTTTAAATTTAAGCGCAATAGATTTTGTAATGTTTCCGTTTGCATCTTCAATGACTGCCTTCACTTCAAGCACGCCGCTAAAATCAGACAAGTCTATTGAGTTCTTATCAAACTCCGTCGTTTCTTCGCCATCTACAATCACATACATCTTCGTGAACGATGCAGCTTCGGGTCCCACTACACTGGCTTTACTTCCAACTACAACAATTGTCGGCTTCTTCAACCAACCAAAATCAAGATCAGTAGGTTCACCTGTAGCAAAACATCCCATTCCCCAAAAACGTAATTCCGCATCAGTAGTCAGCTTTCCGAAATTAACATCAGGCAAATCTCCGTTAGGCTTGCGGTCTCTCATCAATTCCGCTTCTTCCAAACTAATAAAATCGGTTTCTATCACTTCCTCGCTACCATCAAACGAATTGTTGGATACTTCGCTCTTCGCCCTGTTCACCATTACAATATGCTTACTACCCGATCTTGTAACCAATGATAAGTTGTTCTTAACCATATGATCATATCCGTTGACATCAGTCGGAGGAAGCGCCAGAGGTGACTCACGGTTTGTCATATTATAGTTTTCTCCGCTATTGACAGCCGTATTGCTCTCAAATATAATTCCACCTAAATGATGATTGGCATAAAATCCTCTCAATCTATTGTAATAAGCCAAACTATTCCGTACCTCATGTTGAGGGATCACACTGGGTATGGCAGGCAGTTTGTCGGCAGCCATTCCATAGCCTCCGGCTTTAAAACCGGTACCGTCACCAGCAACTTCTTTGGTTCCGGGTTTATACCCATTCAAGAAAGACCAACAATTAATTATCTTCACAGCCTCGAAGCAATTGATCAAATCGAAACCATCATCACTATTGTACCATGCGCGACATCCTTCAAACACATTTCCCGTGCCTTTGCCTTCGCCAACTGAAGATGAGTTAATGTGACCGCCAAAACCATCAACATTGCCCCCCTTACCACCTTCGGAAACCGAATCATAATTGTTGTAAGCATCACAGTTCAAGATGTGATTATTGCTTCCTCCAAGCAAATAGAAACCAATTGCCATACCATCATGCGTTCTCAAATCTTCAAATTTGTTATTATTGGCTCCTTTTACAATACGGAAACACTCTGATTGCGTATGACCGGTAATAGTCACTTGCGTACCGATGACATCAAATCCCTTTAGATAAAGATTGGAACCTGTAACATAAAACACCGTAATACGCTGATCTTTCGGTTTTACCTGCGAAAGATCAAAAATGGGCCTCCCCTGTTTATTCGGATTAGCCAAATAAGAAATAGGTTTACCTGCTTCACCACTTTTATTCATATGAAATACACAATGATAAAGTCCGCTATTGGTAGTTGTCATCGGCACTTGATTGGCGGGAACCACATATGTTCCCGGATTGATATAAACTACATCTCCCGCAACTACCACTTCCTGCACTTTTACTAAAGTGGCAAAAGGTTTATCTGAAGTTCCCGGATTAGAATCACTTCCCTCAGGATCCATATAATATGTCTTTTGTGCGGCTAGAGGGACTGATAACATCAGTCCCAAAAGTAAGTACGTTATTTTTGTTATATCTTTCATAATTATCTTTTTTTGATTGAAAAACATGCTATTTAATGAGAAGAAGACTTACCTTGCAAGTCCCAAGGTACGAAATAAGCACCATTCATAATCTTGGCTTTTACTTCTGCTTGTTTAGCCTGATCGGATTCATATTTCTGCCCGACAAAATCTGCTATGAATGAATAGTCATTCCAACGTTTTGCCACACGAATCATAAGCGGATAAGTTTTTCCTTCACAAGGGAATTCCAAGAAGGCTTCTTTCACCAATTCAATATCATTATGCTTTTTGATCTTGTCCTCGTCACTCAAACCGTCTAATTTTTGTTCTGCTACAATCTCCTCTTTGATGTCTTCCGGGGTCTGCCACATATCGCGCTTGCCAAGTCCTAAAATACCGCGAACACCGTTATCGGCATACGTGCGGCGGAATCCCGCATAAAGTGTTGTCCACAATCCCCAGTTGCAATTCAGTCCTTGCCATTGTTCGCCCAATACTACACCGGCTCCGTAGAAGGGATCCACACCAGTATTCATCAAGACGGATACCGGCTCAAAACGTCCCATATTATTCAGCGCTTCAATCGCCATGAAATAAAGATCAGAAGTGTGATAAATCATTATATATGTATCGTCATGAGCAACAGAATGTCCGCTCTTTCTAAATCCACGGTATTTGCGTATCGCATATTCCACATCTTTTTCGATTTCCTGAATGGCTCTGAAACGCGCATCAGATGTTTTAATAGCCGTTGCATCGGCAGACGGATTGAAAGTAATATCTTCAAAACGTTTTGATCCTGGCACAGAAGCACGCATCATATAGCTTCCGCTACGGTCGAAATGATTCAATAACGAATTCTGCTGATTGTATTTGTAATCATACATAATAACAGATTCAGCTGCTGTCAACACCGGCATCTCAGAATCATATTGCTGACCGTAATTGCTACCGTAACTTCCCGAACGCATATACTTGATATTAGCAACATTTCCTTGATACTCAGCCAACGCAAAAGTTCTGCTCATTTCTCCAAGAATCGTTGTAGCCGCTTTCTGATAATCCCCTTTCCAAAGTGCGATTTCTGCCTGTAATACGAAGTATCCGGGAACCATCATATTCCATCTTTTATATTCATCGTTTGTGGAAGTAGCTCCGTTAGCTGGATCAAGCCACTCATTCCATGACATATTGTATGTACCGTTTATTCCATCAAAGCCTGTATTCAACAGTTTGTCGCATTCATCGACAAGCTCACTCAGGTTCTTAGGAGTCTGGCTGACGATATCTTTCATGCTTTGCATCGGATCGTCGAACCATATAGCTTGTCCATATATCTTTGCCAACATGAGATAAGTCCATGTTTTCAATCTCACCGTACTACTAATCAGACCTCTATAATCATCGTCATCTACGGTAGTAACATGTGTATCCCTGTATTCTTTTGCTTTCTGCAAATAATCATTGCAAGCAATAATTACATCATAATACTTAGCAGGGTCGGCGTATGTGTTACCGCTCAAATCATCATCATAATTATAGATGCTGTAAAGGTCTGCCGGTGTATTTTCGGTAGGTTCCAACAGCTCTCCACGCATATCGGTCAGATAAATAGCTTTGTCTCCGATAGCTTGTATCTTTGTGATGATACCCAGAAAACCGGAATAAAGCTCGCTGCCTTCCTTGATATATCTGTCACCATTCAAGGTCGTATCATTGTTTGGCTCAAAGAAGTCACTACACGAAGCGAATATCATCGCCAACACCCCCATAAGTATTATTTCTATCTTAAACTTTTTCATTTTCATTAGAATTTTAAATTAACGCCCATTTTCACTGTTTTGGGTTGCATTAGCTTTGCATTATCAAAACCTTGCATATTCTCAGCATAAGAATAAGAGAATTCAGGGTCCATTCCCAAATAATCGGTGAAGGTCAACAGGTTCTCGCCTGTCACATATATTGTTCCCGAACGGAAGAAATTCCAAAGTGTTTTAGAGAAAGTATAGCTTAATGTCACATTCTTCATTCTCAGGTAAGATGCATCTTCCATCCAGCGAGAAGAGAAATAGCTGTTGCCCACAGGATCTTTCCATGTTGCCTTCGGCATATCGGTCTTCTGTCCTTCTACTGTCCAACGGTTTACGGCTGCAATACTTTGGTTGTTGGTAGTAGACACAGCCTCCAATTGTTGTCTGACAGCATTGTATGCGATGTTGTCTTTTGAATATGAGAACTCTGCAGAAAGAGCAAATCCTTTATATTTCAATTGTGTATAGAAACCTCCAAAGTACGAGGGAGCAGCACTGCCAAGAAGAATACGGTCTTTATCGTCAATACGGTTATCGCCATTCTGATCTACAAAACGTACATCTCCGGCATTATAACGACGTCCGGTACGGTTACTGAGATTTGCAGCGTCAGCTTCAGCTTGTGTGGAATATACTCCGTCAGCCTGATAACCGTAGAATTGGTAAGGAGATTCTCCCACACGGTTGACCATCTGCACACCATTATCGTAACTCAACACAATTTGTTCTTCACCACCCAATGACTTGATCTTATCTCTGGAGCGAGTGATGTTTCCACCTACGATCCACTCGAAATTACGAGTGCGCACCAATGAAGCCTGCACTGACAACTCTATACCTGTATTCTCCAACTTACCTACATTCGCATAATAAGGAACCGATCCATAAACGGATGAAAGAGGCATGGCTGAGATCATATCGCTGATTTGATTGTTGTAATAATCAAAAGATACGTTCAGGCGATTGTTTAATACAGACAAATCCAATCCGAGATTCAAAGAAGCATTCTTCTCCGGTTTCAATGATACGTTCGGAATATTAGAACGAACGATGGTTGACAACTGCATGTAAGGCACTGTAGAATAATAGTATCCACCCATCTGTGAAGAGAAGCGTGAGTTACCTGTCAGTCCGTATTCGGCACGTACATTCAACTTATTGAGCCATGTAGCATCAAGAAGCGGTTTCCATCCTTTTCCCAGCAAGGTTACTCCTACTGACGGATATGTATAGAAACGAGCTACATCCGTACCGGTAGAAGAAGCTGCATCAACAGCTATATTCACAGATGCCTGTACCATATTATTGTAAGTATAGTCGGCGTGTCCGTAAAAGTTTGTCCAGTTCCAGCTATTGATATAACCCAAGAAGCGTCTTCCGTCAATCGTGCTGCCTAATGTCTGGTAAAAGTCATTGCCAGTGTTGCGCCCTTCTCCTGCATCATATTCGTTTTTAGTAGTCATCAACTGCCATCCGGCTATTGCATTCAACTGATGAACATAATTGAATGTTTTCTTATAACTTGCATTCAAGTTGGCGAAAAAGTTTGTTGTTACAGCTACTCCGTCGCTTACCGCATTATTTCGCAAACCATATTTATCGCTTAGCGGCACTATAGTGGCTTCGCTTGCTCCGGGGATAAAGAGATGTTCGTTATCGTAATTATAATACAGACCTACTGTTCCGGTCAGTGTCAGTTCACGGAAAGGGTTGTATGCGATACCGGCTTTCATATTCAGATCATATTGGCGATTGCGAGAATCCAACGTGTTAACGATAGCTAAAGGATTGCTGACACTGTAATCTCGGCTCTTGCTCCGTCCATAGAAATGCGATGCGTAAGTCTTTAACGTATTTCCCTCGCGGTCTTTTTCATATGGACTCAGGAAAGGAGATCTTGCGTAAGCTGCCAATATAGGATTCGTCGTAATATCCATGCCCTGCATCTGATAATGTCCGTTCATATAAGCCAAACCTACCGTTGCAAAAATATTCAGTTGTTTATTGACCAATACATTAGCATTCAATAATGTATGAAAACGTTCCATACTTGTGTTATCCATCAGGCCATTCTCGCGGTAATACCCTAATGATAGGTCGTACTTAGCAATATTATCACCACCTTCTACTCTGAAAAGATGATCGGTGGAAGCGGTGTTCTTGTAAATCAAATCCTGCCAATCTGTATTATTGTTATACAGATAGTTGTAACGTGGATCGTTCGGATTCTGCATGAAAGGAAAATTGTTATAAAAGTTCTGCGGGTCCTTAGAAATAGTCATTCCCATATCTGCCAGATACTGTTTGTAGTCATCCAGTCCCATCACCGGCATCCGCTTATCATTCCAGTTGATTCCGTATGATCCATAATAGCTTACTCGCGTCTCCAAGTCATTGGATGCCGTACCGTCTGTTTCGATCAAGATTACACCATTGGAGCCCATTGAACCATACATGGCCGCCTCAGCACCTTTCAATATAGTGATATTCTGTATATCCTGCAAATGATAAAACTGGAAGATATCGCGTGTAAAGCCATCAATCAGTGCCGAAGGTGTTTTATCGGGCATGTGGGGCACACCGTTTATCACAATCAAAGGAGCGTTATCACCAGTCAATGTGCGGATCCCTCGCAAGTTATAATAACTGCCTTCTCCCGGCATACCACTACTGCGTTTCACTTGTAAACCGGCAACTTGTCCTGTCAATGCGCGATCAATCTTCGTAGTTCCCGGCATAAAATCTTTCTTAGCGATATTAGTAGCAGCCGTATAGTCTTCCAACTGCATTTCCCCTTCCCGACGGAAGGGGAGAATCATAGTCTCATTATATTTATATTGATTTTCCGGAATCAAAGTAATCACAATATTCGAACGTTCTCTGATTAGCTGTTTCACGGAGAAATACCCCGGAGCCCATACAGAAATCTCGCCAGCTTTAGAAAGATCCTTCACTTCAAACTGGAATGCACCTTCTTTGTTTGTAGTTACATTCATCGTATCCAGTACTGTGACAATGGCGCCTTCAACCGGCTGATTTGTCGCTGACAAAATCTTACCTGTTAGTTTCTGGCCTCCTTGTCCCCATGTATTTGCCACCCCACATACGAGTAGCGCAGAAATACTAAGTATTCTTTTTATCTTTTTCATATCCTGTTTATCAAGGTTAATACAAATCTACTGTTGGACGGAAACACCAAGTGGTGGGTTCCATGTCACTTTTTGCACCTTTCGTAAATTCAATCGTTACTTCAAGTTCTTCCGTTTTGTCAAATATGACAACCCCAAGATCCGTAGATCCGTCACGGTCGTACCTGCTATCTTTGTAAAGTTCGCTATATCCACCGCCACTACGGTCATGATTGGAACCTTTCATGGTAGAGGATGGAATAGGGCCGCTTTCACATTTAGGAATCTTCTTGCCATTCAAATAAAAGGTTGCATTTACTTGCGAACGAGAGCCGTTGAATCCCATATAGAAATTGTATGGTCCGGCAGGTATTTTATAAGGCACAGCCGTAAAGCCTGTAGTAGAAGCCTTGTCTTCAACCAGTCGATAGCATTTGAACTTAAAAATACCTGGTCTGTCGGTATCCACAACCCACAACATCATAGATTTACAATAAACAGCCGGTAGCCACGGTTTGGGCTGATTGGCACCTACATATTGTTTTACACGATTCATTTGCACATTCTCGCCGATATCTTTCAGATAAGTACTGATGTAATTATATCCGGGATAATAGTACTTTTTATCTTCATCCGTCAATTGGTCAAACGTCTCAAAACGTTCCTTGATTCTCCAAATCAATATCTTGTTGGTCGGTATTTTCAATGAAGTTATCTTGTAAGCAACGCCGTTACTCAACTCTACCGGATTATCAAGATCTACTTTATTAACTGTTGTACGCCATTGTTGATCAAAAACAGAATAGAAGTCCTGCGTTGAAGCCGGATCACTCTCATTATAAATAAAGTCTTGTTTTACATACTTTTTACTAAAGAAAGCTGTCTGGAATATCCAGTTGTTCAAAATAGAGTCTTCACGTTCCATATTCCACGATTTCAACTTCTCTTTTGCTTCTTTCAACGCATTTTCTATCAAGTCATTAGATGGTACCAGCAATGTAGCGGTAATGTTCTCTGAATAAAGATCTAACTTCTTATCTGCAAAATACTGACTCTTTTCTGTGAATACAGAGTCATATACCGTATTTCCTGTTTTATCAATTCCTATAGGTGTACTTGCAGCTTTATCAAATACTCTTTGTGTACGGCTCAATACCATTTCCTTAAAAATAGAGTATTCTTCATCCGGCAAATCTTTCAGATATTCCATTAATGCCTTAGGAGTATTGATATAATCTTCCAAATCATAAATGTAGGCATTGTTAGTTTTAATCACCTTTTTCACCTTCGAACCATTGAAATAAATTCCCGGTTCCATGCCATCCACAGGCTCATCGTAGATTCTTACAGTCACATACTTACCGTTCCACATCAACAGACGCTGTCCATCTTCCAGATTACTGGGTGAAAGAAGAGCATCAGTAATGTGTGCTTCCGCCTTAAATATCTCTTCAGCGGTTGCTTGTCCTTCGCTACCTTCTGCTTTTGTAACAGGTTGGTTGGCATTAGCGGTAGATTCATTACCCACCACCATAATAGTATACATCAGGTTTTTCTCCTGCCAAGTTTTAATCACGCCTGTTTTATCAAACAGTTCATACATTTTACTATAATCCTGAGCAGTCTTTAAAAAGTCGGCTGCCGGCTCATCCACCGCTTGAATCTCCGTGTTGTCAATCACCGTTTCCCACTTGGAATAATGCGAATCCCAAGTATCCGTACAGGCGCAGAGTCCAATCGAAACCAAAGCTGATGCTATGATATATCTAATTTTCTTCATGGTTGTTATTCTATTACAGGTTCAAACAATATATAATCAAAATACATACGGAATTTATTATGCGAGCTGGCTGCAGGATCTACCACAACTACATTCAATGTGTGAGAAGCAGTCGTTGTAAATTCAAACGCAGTTTCCTCTCCGCTCAAATTGGATGTTAACGGTGTATTGAAACAATCTTGTACATCTCCCGTCTTTCCATCGTAAATACGTTTGTTATCACCACCTGCCAGTCGTTTAGAATCTAATCTAAAATTGGTCAAACCAGCTTGACTCCCTTCTCCTCTTTCACCGATAAACTTCATAGACGGATCGTATGCGTAATACAAAGTAATTCTATACTTTCCGGCTAAAATGGGAGGAATAGTCAAATCTAATGTACCGTTGTATCCTATATTGACCACCAAGGCATCATTGTTCATCAACTTAGTCCAGTTGCCCGAAGTGTTAGCACCTTTGGTGCAATATGACAAATAACTCCAGTCGCTTGCCAACGTACCGCTAGGTCCCATTTCTATTTTGTAGGATGAAACTTGTGGAACGATCTCTTGTCTGCCGATGAATTTCGTTAATGCAGTGTACGTATCATCATCGTCACGTGAAACCTGCTGATAAAGTTGTCCTTTTCCTTTAGCAGCAATGTATGAAGATACTTCGGGATAATCACAGAAATCAAAAATAACAGGTATTGGTTCAAAATCGGTTTTCACTGGCAGATATCCGTCAATTGGTTGGATATATCCGTTTTTCACAATCTCGTCAGCTTGTTCCTCTATGAATTTAACTCCATTATTTAATCCGTTTTCAGAAATCAAGATCAAGTCGTTTGTAGCTCTGGTATTCAACATCTTTCTATATTCCCATGTTTCTCTGTCAAAAGGTTTGGAGAATGTGCGAAGAGATTCAAGAGTATGTTCTCCATCCATTATATGGTAAGCTATAAACCTGTTCAACTCATTATTGGGAAGTTCATAATCGTCGGTCAATGCTCCAACCTTGGCAGCCAAAGCACTAAAGCTGGTGATACCTTCCTGTGCAAATACAGCATCGGATACGGCAAATACTGTGAAATATTTACGCAATTCTACTCTCATGCCTAACGGACCTTCGAGTACGGAATTCACAACACTCAGCGAATCGCTCCATGCTGTTTTCTCCAACGCTTCACAGAATATCTTATAATTACCCTTGTCTGAAAGACGTGCGTAGATAGTCTCTACTGCCGGACTCAACACATCATCAAGCACATATATACGCCCATTGGCTGTGCGTATAGCTAATTCGCTAACATGAGCTTCTTTGTTAATGTAAACAGATTTATCGCCACCTTCGTTACCGAAAGATACTTTCAATGCATCTCCCGAAAGTGTTCTGCCAGGCAGTTCACCGCTTTTCACAAAATCCTCCCGATCAATGGAGTCATTGATGACATGATATGTAACAAGAGTGCGGGCATATTCATATCCCAAATCTTCGATAGAAGTGACTCCCTTCTTTTCATAAAAGCGGAGAACTGCATCGTTAGTAGGTGCCAACACAGTGAAAGCATCCTCTGCACGATTTACAGCGTTGAACAAATCTCCATATTTCAACACTTTCACCCATTCGGAGAAATCGTCAGGACGGTTCTGGAGATAGGTTGCCGCAGGTTGTACATCATATACTTTAAATACCGTATCCTTGTACGGATCATCACAGGAATAACAAGTGATGCACAAAATCATTAAGCAAAATCTTACAATATTCTTCATAGTATATATTAATTTGCAGTTACATCATAATAAGGATTCTGTATTAAATTCGGGTTACTGTCGATCTCACCCTGACTAATAGGCAAATACCAAGCATCGGTATTCTTCAGTACCGAACGTATCCAACTGGCGCTAACCGTAGAATTGTTCTCAATGATCATATTGATAAACTGATCTTTATATTTAAAGTTCTGTGACCTGCCGAAGCGTAAAAGATCATACCAGCGTTTTCCTTCCGCAGCAAATTCAAGATCACGTTCCTGCAACAAGTATCCGAGCATATTTTCTTGTGATACAGCATTCGTCTGAACACTTAATGTAGTGACGTTGGCACGGGTACGTATTTTATTGATAAGTTCCAAAGCTTGTGCGAAATTTGCTTCGCCGCCTTTCCAGATCAATGCCTCAGCTTTCATCAGCAATACATCTGCCATGCGATAGAGAATCCAGTTGGCATCTTTATAAGAACGAGTCGTAGACAATCCATCCTTTCCGCCGATTCTGAACTTAAAGGGAAGATAGCCTTCTGTATTGGAGTTACCAATAACGGTTCCCGAAGAAAGAACAAACGTATTGCCATAGCCACGAACAGTGTTGGAAGTCACCCATTGATCAGTTTGTTCGTCAAACAAACGCTTACACATTGCGTTCGAGAATTGAAGACTGGCAACTGTCGATTGTGTCCAAGGATAAACGTTAGATGGCGAAGGATATGTACTCGCTGTAGCATCATCGTCAGGAGATTGATTGCGTGACTGATCAAAGTTTAGTTCAAATATAGAACCGTTGCTGTTGCCCGGGAAGAAGATATTGTACCATTGTTCGGGGTCTTCCACAAATGCCGGACGGAAAGCGGAAGTTGAATTAATCAGCATATCTGCATATCTTACACAACCATCGTAATCTTCGCTCCACAAACACACGTCTGCCATCAATGCATACAGTGCCCATACAGTGACGCGTCCTTTACTCATGCCGGTCCAGTCTTCATCATCATACATTTCTTTAGCTGCTCCTGTGGAAAGTGCATTCTCGATATCCAGCTTGATTTGTGCGATAATCGTCTCTTCCGAAGATTTGGGTATATCGACAGCATACTCGTCTGTCATATAGGGTTCCAGAATCAACGGCACTTCTTTAAAGTTACGTACCAGCGTAAAGTATGTCCAAGCGCGCATAAAATATGCTTCCGCCATATTTGAATTCATTACTGCCTCATGATATGTTTCATCCTGCCTCTTTACTTCCGGTGCATATTTAATTATGGAGTTCGCCACATTCAATATAGAATAGAAACCTCCCCATTTGCATTCGCCGGATGAAGAATTCAACTGAAAATTCTGTAATTCCTGTTTCGATTTACCTGAATAAGCATAAATGGATGCCCCGCGAAGTTCGCCCCAATAAATTAATGTAGGAACCGTCAGACGCATGTTTTGATATCCTTGTGCTAGTACCTCTTCCACCTGCTCTTTTGTTTTCCAGTATTCCGGAGATACCTGTTCGTTCTTAGGCAGTACGTCTAGCCAATCATTACAACTGGAAGTCAGCAAAGTTGCTCCGGCCATTGCTATGTATATTAATAATTTCTTCATTTTGTTATCGTATTAGAAACTTAAGTTAAAACCAAAAGTATATCGTCTGGACACAGGTGTCGTTGCACCGTCCGTAGCCAGGTCTGTCGGTCTCGACGGTAGGTTTACTTCCGGATCCTGACCGGTGTAAGAAGACCAAGTAAACAGGTTGTATCCTGTAACGAAACATGTCAGTGAAGTGATACCCAATTTATTGCAAATGCTTTTCGGAAATGCATAATTCAGTGTCAACTGTTTCAAACGAAGGAAGGAAGTATCTTCCACAAAACGATCAGAACCTAAATAGTTGAATCCTTCGCCATACAATGCACGCGGTATATCTGTAATATCACCTTCGTTCTTCCATCTTCTCAACACAGCCGTACTCTGATTGGCGTTACCGTGCATGGACTCATTATTCATACGAGCCGTATTCACGACTGACTGTCCGAAACGTCCGTGGAAGAAAGTATTGATAGAAAATTGTTTATACTTGACAGTCAATCCCGCACCACCAGTCAATGTCGGATTGGCATTACCCAAATAGACAATATCATATTGATTGATAACACCGTCATGATTGATATCTTCGTACATCGCATCTCCCGGCTGACAGGTAGCTGTCAGGTTTTTCATTACGATTGGTCTACCTTTTGCATCATTCATTACATTTCCTTCAGCATCACGTGCATATGTTGCATCGGTGTTTTGATATACTCCCTTGTAACGGTATCCATAGAACGAACCGATAGGGCGTCCAACTTCCGCACGGGCAGCATATGCCCCATTCTTTGGTGAATAATTCTCCTGTACCATATTGGCAGGTAGCTCAGTAATCTTATTTTCGTTGCGGCTAAAGTTCACATAACCGTTGATACGCCAGTCTTTATTCTCAAAGATTACGACATCTGTACGGAACTCCCAACCTTTGTTCTCCATTTTACCTGAATTAAAATAACTAATCGATCCGAAACTAGTGGTTGAAGGTAGTTTGTAGTTCTTTTGCAGCAAATCTTTCACCGTCTTATAATAATAATCGAATGTAAATCTTAAACGACCTTTTAATACGGAAGCATCCAGACCATAATTATATTCGGTAGAGGTTTCCCATTTCAAATTATCCAACTGCATACGAGCCTGCTTTGTAGCCGACATGTTCATATAGTCTGTTCCTTTCACGTAGGCGCCCAGATAAACAGAAGCACCGCTGGGAGCACGTCCACTCTGCCCGATACTGAAACGGAATTTCGCTTCGTCCAGCCATTTATCTCTTGCTTTTTCCAGTAAAGGCTCGTTCTGGAAGTTCCATGCAAGACCTACAGCAGGGAAATAACCCATTCTTTCATTACGTCCCATAGCAGAGTTACCTTCAGCATTAAGAGATCCGTGTACCACATAACGATTCAGCAATGTATAGTTCAATACCCCTACAAAAGATACATTACGTGTTTCCGATTCGCTTGAATTCATGTCACTAATAGTAGTTCCGACTACCGGATCGGAGAGATCGGAAGAAGCATTACCGTATACTTCGCTATTATAGCCTGAATTGATATACTGACCGGTACGAACCAATACATTCGCAATAATATTATGTTTGTCATTCCAGTTCTTGATATACATCAACTTATTCTCTGTCTGCAAAGCCAATTGATCGGAATAAGCGTCCGCACTCTGATTGGCATATTTGTTGACTTGTTCCACTCCTGTTACAACTTGTGGCAGAAAGCGACGTGTTTTAATTGCACGCATATTGATAGAAGCCCAACCTTTATAATAAAATCCCGGTAAAATCTCATAATCGGCACGGAATGTTATCTTACCTTCACGCTGCACAGTTCTGTTGATAGCTTCATGTGCCATAGCAACAGGATTATAATTACTTTTTCCATTAAACGAACCTTCAAAATTAGGATCGTGGTAAGTAAAGTATTCATCAGTCAATGCACCTGTCAAGTCATTTACAGTAAATGGCGATTTGTTCGGCATTTTACTCAATGCTTCCGAGCGAATAGTGTTTGTCCAGTTCGCATCCGTATTGGTCTGCGAATAAGAAAAGTCTGCGCCGAATTTCAACTTATTAGAGAACTGATAGTTAATGACCATAGAAGTATTTAAACGGTTCATAGACGTACCGATAGTAGTACCGATATCACTCATATATCCTAACGAGAAACGATAAGTTGCTTTTTCACCACCACCATTCATTGAAAAACTGTTATCAGAAACCAATGCTTTTTGGCGTACATAATCCAACCAATTAGTATTTTGATTATACTCATCATAATATCTCCAGTCCGGATTGTCACCGATTGCAGGAGCATCAGACAACATATTGAGGTATTTATTTCCCGGATTATTCAGACCGATGTATTTGGCAGAATTCCAGATAGATTCCTGCATAAGAGAAGTATATTCCTTACCATTCAACATCGGGATAGTACTCGGATCTTCCTTCATTGTCCATTTGGAGGAGAATGAGAAACGAGTTTTACCAACCGTACCTTGTTTTGTCTTAATAACCAATACGCCATTGGCACCCTGAGTACCCCAAATAGCAGTAGCTGATGCATCTTTTAATACTTCAACTGAAGCAATATCATTAGGTGAGATATTTAAAAGAGCACCCAAATCTTCTTCCGTAGCTGTGCTGAAATTGAAATCATCACTGATTTCAGTCGGATAAGGCACACCATCAATAACAATCAACGGATCGGAAGATGCATTTAACGTACTTGTACCACGGATTCTGATAGCACTACGGCTACCGGGGTCTCCACCCAATACAATATCCACACCACCCAATTGTCCTTGCAGCGCTTCCTCTATAGATACAACAGGTGCAGCGGCAATCAACTTTTCCATATCAACTTTCTGAGTAGCCGAAACCATTTCTTTATCCGAAATACCCAAATCATTTCTATTTAACCGACGGGCCGAAACTACTACTTCATCCACCGCCATTGATTCTGACTCCAAAGTCACATTGAGCAGAGTTTGCCCTGTATACTTTATACGCTTTGTTTTCATTCCGATATAGGAATAAACAATTGTCAGATCTTTCTCTCCCTCTGGGACTTTCACATTATATTGCCCGTTCAGGTTTGTGATACCACCACCCAACGAACGGTTCTGGTTGTTTACTAGATTGACATTTACACCAACCAGTGGTTCAGCAGTTTTTCCAAACAATTCGGTAACCGTACCGGATATAACCTTCTGTACCTGCCCTGCCATTTCTATAGAACAGGACAGAAAAATGGCTACCAATGTATAAAAGACTTTATTTGTCTGATTCATGATTAATTAGATATTCAGTTAATTAAAAACAGCGTCTATCAGGTGGAAAGCACCGTCCATAAAAGCAAATGGGAAATTCTCGTATGATACTATCTTACATGCATTTCCGTACTGACCGGTGGTCTGGTTCTGCAACTGCAAGGTGATGAAAGCGCCGTTATCAGTATACTTCACAGGAATATTATTGCTGTTACGATATTCTCCCGATAGCCAGTCAGGTGATCCGAGATACGGACAGCCTGATGCAACCGGAGCATTGGTAGGCGTAAAGAAATAATTGAGCAGATATTCTCGTAATAAGTATTGATTTGTAATCTCTCCTTGAAGAGTTGGTGATGGCAGACTTAAATCTATCGTACCTTTCACTCCCGGAATACGATCATTATCCAAAGCCTCTTTTAGTGCTTCATTTGTCGGAATGAACCCGATAAGACGTCCTGCCAATCTGTAATCCCAAGCAAGTACACCGTCTATAGTAGCAAACAGTTCGGCTTGTCTCATTAAATAGGCGAATACAAAATTCGGATATTTCGTTTCTCCAATAGAGGTCAACATTGTCCTCAGGCTTGTATATTCCAATCCATCCAATTTCCCGAATACACCGAAGTCACTTTCATATTCATATACTTTACCGTTTGCCCAAGATCCTCCGGCATCATTGGTCACCTCTTTTACTTCGGTGAAAAGTGTAGGAATAACAGTTTGCGGATCTTGACCTAATACACTGTTAAACACATAGTTCGTTGTCATTTTCCCATCTTTCACAAACCAATATGTTCCACCATCCTGAGTAGCATAAACAGCCCAAGGCGTATTAAAGTTAACATCTCCTACTACAGTTCCACCACTGACGATTCTTTTCAGGTCCGAAGTTGAAACAGCCACATCACCATCTTCTCCGGATGTTGCCAGTATATTACCGACTCCATCAGACATCAGACGCATGTCACTGATTTCATATCCGCTATTTTTAGTGATCAACATCGTATAGTTTGTAGCAGTGGTAGTGTACGCAGCCATCTGATTACTCTGAAAGATAGCATACAACGAAAGCAGGTAATCTCTTTTAAGGAAAGACGGTCCCATCACGGTACTGAATATTTCAGGCATCGGGAAATTGCTTAATCCATAAAAACTACCGTTCACACAGATACTCTTATCTTTCACATCGCTCAACTGGAAATCATAATGCGAACCCAAAGAGTTGGTAATTCCGCTAATTTCGTCAGGGAAAACGATAGAACCTCCATATACTGATTGATAAAGCAATATCTTAGTAATCAACGGGTCCAAATCAGTTAAAGAAGAATATCCTCCAGCTTTCCAATATCTATTGAAGAAAGTGTTGAGTGCCTGGTTGGACGGTGCAAAGATACTATAGGAGATAGAAGCTAATTCCGGATAAAGACGGAAGTTAGGTGTCGGCCATTCCAACGCGATATTCGGAAGCCCGTTTGGTGAATGTGCATGCAGAAAAAGACTATCTACTCCTACTGCTTTTCCATAATCGGCAGACAAGTCCTTATCATAGGCATAAGTACTGTACTGGCTATAAAAGTCGAGGAAATCGGAATAATCTGATTTTTTCTTTAAAACATCATAAATAGTTTCCAATGGTTCCAACACCCTGTCTACATTATATATATAGCCGTTATTGGTTATGATTTGGTATTCTTTAACACTTGCATTCGACACATTGAACCCGTTATCTCCCGTCCACGTAGAGTTAGGATAGAAAAATTCATAATTCTTCTTGGCATCTATACCTTTAGAGGCAAAGATGTGGTGAGAGAATACAGGCAAGAACCGCTCTAAATGATAGACGGTTACAGTATTGTTTGTTGATGGATCCACTTCCTTTGTAATAGGACTGGTGCTGTGTGTACGAAACTTGTAATACATTCCCGGTTGTAAAACTCCCAATTCATCATCGTCATCATCGTCTTTGCTTGTTGCACTGTCTTCCGGGCGGAAGTTTTCAAGATCACTCTTGCTATAAGAGTAGTAGATTAAATGATAACCAATCAGTTTCTTCAAATCATCTGTCGGTATATCCTTCACTGAAACATAACCGTGTTCTTCCAGATAAGCAGCAAACGCATCATTGTCCGGAGCCATGACAGTTGCGACACTCTTACCATCAAGAATAGGCTTAAAGCCTGATAACTCTGCCGCTTCTAGAAACATGGAGAACTTACCTCCATATTCATTAGAAAGAACTTCCCAAGCTGTACCTTTCAGCCATTCGGGTTTTTCATAATGCTCATCCATCTTGTCCTCACAAGAGAGAAAAAAAGGTGAGAGGAGCAATAATAGCAGCCAATGCCGCTTACGATTCATCACATTTCTCATAATATTAAAATCTGTTAAGTAACAATATAAATCTATTTTATCTATTTTTTAATTAAACAAAAGTTAGATTCTGTTTTTCTTCGGGCACTTTATCATAATACCTGTGAAAAACTGTTGCAAACTTAACGACTTATATAAGAAATAGCAATGAAGAATCGTACATAAACATGGAAAATACCGCCTTTTGAACGAAAATACATGCTCTGAACGCGTTTTTTAAATAAGAAAGAGTGTAGATAATACAATTTATTCCGGTTTTTCTTGAAACAAGAATAACCATATATAAAAGCAATATGGCAAACTTTTCAAATATAATTGTGTCGACAAAGAAGTTGACAAATTAAAAATATATGCGATAAACACAAATTCATGTTTGCGAAGTACAATCAAGAACTATAAAGATTATTTTGCCATTCTTATTGTCACTTGTCACTTTTACAACTTAAACAATTGATTATCAAAGTAATAAGAGTGACAATAGACAGTGACAATAGAGTGACAATAGAGTGACAATAGAAATAATAAAGCTTTCTATTGTCACTTTTACTTTTTCCTCTTTTATATCTTAACCACCAGATACACAGTCCCTTTATTCGTATGTTTGCAAGGAATCCCCTCTTTCTGAAGCAGCCGTCCAAAGTGATGCGCCTTGCCGGAAGACAGCGTAATGGTCGTTCTTTTTTGCAGATAATCCAATATTTCTACCGGAGATAAGTATTCTCCTTCCTTATCATCCCCTGCAACCTTGAAATAACGATAGAATAACTGAATAGCCGGCGGAGTCTGTTCAAACTCCCGATTCCCCTGTGCCAGGATAGCCTCATCCTTATCGTCAAACCAATACCGCTCGCCATGACAAATCTCGTACATAGCCTGTGCATACAACTGCTCATAGTCAATCGGGCGTGCCGTATCAATCGTACCCGTCACCTCAACGCACATAAAACGACGGCTACCGGACGGATCAGTCAGCAAATCCTTCTGATTGCTGGTCGCGATAAACGAAGCATAACGCCGCAACTCCTGCACCGAATTACTGTACGATTTACGAAGATTGACTACCGGCTTTTGCAGAATATGCTTCAAGAAACCCTGCTGCGTCAAAGTAATCTGATCAAATTCATCAATATTGATCAGCGCAAAACGATTCAGATACATTTCCGCATCCCGCTTCCGGCCGAAGTCAATACTGTCGGTATAATATCCGCGAAGCCCCGGCGGTATCAGATCCCGGCAAAAGGTAGACTTGCGTGTCCCCTGCGCACCTACCAGCAAAGGGGAAGTACTGTTCGCATGCTGCCGATCATACCCACGCCAATGAGCTACCATGTTGAGGAACCAGCGATGGAAAAGCATCGTCCAATGCGGATTAGCACATGGCACACGGTCTGCCAGTTCCGTAATGCGGTCTTTTTTGTCCCAATTAGGAAGATGAAAAATAAATTCTTCCAATGGATTATAAACAGATACACGGTTTGAATGCAGATAACGGTCCACATCCCGGTCCCACACCGCAATACCCTCACTTTGCGCATCCAGCAGAATACTATTCTGCGCCCGTTTATCCAACGGACGGAAACGAAAATAAAACGAGCATCGTTCCCGGTATTCCACTTCACCTATCTGTGTATTATAGCGGAATTCATAACGCCGGTTCATGAACTCCTCTGTCTGCATATTGAGATATTGCTCTTTTGTCAGCCCGTTTTTCTTGCCGAAGCCTTTGCATTCCTGATACACATTGCCTATCATCTCGCGAACCAGCACAGACTGCTTCGAATGATAATATCGGTGAATAGTCCTCCTCACCACTTCCTCTTCCGGAATACCGGAAAGGAAACAATTTTCCGCCAACCGGACTACCAGGGGCTGCAAATCATCATTCCGCCTCCACCCCTCTTCCATCGACTGAAAAGTCTTTCGCAAGGCAGCCTCATACATCAATGCCAACGCATCTTCCGTATCATATCCCGGAACAGCACGATTCAACGGAGACTTTTCCGGGGGCAGCTTCTCCTGATAATTCATTTCTTTCGGCATCCCGAAGGGCTGAGAAAGATAAAACGGCACGGAATTTTCCCGATAGAAAGGTTCAGGATCGTGACTCAGCCGTGAATATTGCTCCAAAACCGGCTCTTTCAACTGAATATCAAAGGGGATTTGCGGCTGATAACATTTCACCGCCAAACGATACGCATGTGCCTGAAAAATTTCAGCTTCTTCCTGCGTCTGCGGCAACGTACCATCCGGACGGGTAAAAAGAGTCCATATCTTCACGGAATTTCCACTTGATCCCATATATGCAAACATAGTCTGCGGCAATTCAGCCGCTTTCTTCTTGACCATCTCCACTTCTACTTTTCCCGCCAACGGACCTACAGTCAGTTCCACGATGCCATTATATACTTTCATCCGCTTCACGCCATTCACACGTCCGAAAACGGCAGCAGGTATTACTTTGGGAAGTTTCCCGGCAAAACTGCAAGATTCTCCGGGTAAAACAAAATGCAGGGCTTGGCGCAATCCGGTCACCGGACGGGTCTTAATCTCTGTTTTTATCTTCTCTATCAACAAGTTAAAATCTAATACACTTAATGCTTCGACTCCATCTTTCTCCCTGATTTGTGTTATCTTCATTACTTTTCTTAAATATTTATGTATATCCCTCAAAGGTAGGCATAAAACAGACAGCAAACAACCTTTCTATTCATTATTATTACAGAATATTTATCCGCCTTTCCATTCTTCCGGAAGCTCCTTGAATTAATAGTAAATAAAACGTTCATTAAGTTGTTTAGAAGCTTAGATTAATGTATCTTTGTAGTGATAAGAAATCGTTTTACGTACATGGTCCCATCGGTCCACGTATGTGAACTATTGGGTTCACGTACATAGTCCGAACGGTTCACGTACGTGGAACGAAAACGTGAAACAGACAAAATATATTAGTCGAGCCTTGTCTACATGTTAAGGTTACTAGTGTTTGTACTAACACACGCGGTATCAATTGAGTAACAATCCTATTAACCAACAAAAAACAAGTGACGCTATGGCAGCAGATTATGACTTTCGGCGAAAACCGAATGAAAAGGGAGACGGAGAAGTACAGCCTCTGTATCCCCGAATTGTATCCAAAGGAACCATTGACAGCAAACGGTTATTTCGTGAAATAGCCGAAGCCTCTTCTTTCACCGAGGGAGATTTGGCAGGTATCATGGTAGCTTTTCAAGAGAAGGTATCCTATTATTTAAGTGAGGGGTATCATGTGAAACTGGGAGAAATCGGATATTTCTCCTCTAGTTTGAGGGCACGTCCGGTGATGGACAAGAAAGAGATCCGTTCGGTCTCCATCTCTTTCGACAACGTAAATTTCAGAGCCACTCCCTGGTTTCGCCGACGCAGTTCGGGGACGGTGACCCGTGCCAAATTCGGATTTCAAGAATCATCGAACTTGCCGGAAGAGACACGCCGTTCCCGACTGGAAGCCTTTTTAGCAAAGAATCACTTCATCACTCGAAGAGAATACTCTCAGATTACGGGTTTATTGAAGGGAAAAGCACTACGGGAATTGAATCTTCTGGTAGAAAACGGAGTTCTTAACACTCGCGGATATGGGAACCGGGTGGTGTATTTAAAGCCTAATAATCAGTAGATTAAATCAGTAAAAGATACAATAAGGGTGATAATAGAAAAGAGGTTACTATTCTATTATCACCCTATTATCACCATCTATTGTCACCCGTTTTTCATTGATAATGAACCGGTTAGTTCTACAAAGTGACAAGTGACATTAAAAAGCATCATTAAACTCCAGTGTATGACGCTCAATAACTTCTACCGAATCGAGCCCAAGCATATAGTCACCTTTGGCCGCCTCAATCATAGCTTTTTGTTCTTTCTGAAAGTAGACAGGGGCATCTTTACGTAAAGGTAAAATCTTTAGTTCCACCTTTTTGCCGACGAGATCTGCCATACGGACCCACATCTCCTTTCCATTCCAGAAGTTATCTGCTACAAGCCTGCCGTCAGCATACACACGGGCCACATCACCCCGATAATTTATACGGAGAAAAAGATTATCATAATTATTTATTCCAGATGTATCATAGTTAATAGTGTATACCGCAGCTTTTGCAAAGTCCTCTTCTACAGGTTGCGCAGCCACTGCCTGACGACCCATGGGGACAACACGGGGAGCATCCGCTTTTTTCACTTCCGTGACTGTGGCGGCAATGACAGGAGACTTTGTCCATACCTCCTCCACGATGCATGAATCACTCTTATACAGAATACCGCCATTCTTGGCATAAAGCAGTTTACCGTCAATTTTATAGGCAGTCTTTGCCTTTTCGTATGAGAGCACACAGACATTGAGCTTGCCCGCCTTCTGCTGCTTGTTAAGTTTACAAGTATAGACCTTGCCGTCAACGGAGATTTGAGGCTTTTTACCCCTGATTTCGATGAAATAGATAAGGCCATCCACTTTGCAGAACGGTTCTACAGTAGTCCAGTCAATGGTTGCACCCTCAGTCCGATAGTCTTTAAAAGTGACATGGGACGTCCCGCTCTCATTCTTGATACGCACATAGTCATTATAGAATTCGAAAGCACCCCGGCGGGCATAATGCCTGCTTAATGAGTCAACATTCATCTGCAAGAGTTCACTGCCCCAGTCTGTCAACATCTGATGGATAAAACGTCCTTCATGAAAGGGAGTCTCGAATACTTGTCCCACTTCGCCAAGAGGAGCCTGAAAATCATAGGTCATATGAGGCAGGTCATTATGATTAGTACCCGGAGAGGCTTGCGTTTCTCCCATAGTGTGAAGAGGATTGTATGGATTGGTGCCACCATGATACATATAGTATCCCGGAAGATTGGAGCCACTACCCAGCTTGCATATAACCAGCGGTTTAAGCTCCCTTCCATTGATATTTATCCGACGATGATACGCCGGCATCATACCACCGCCCAACTCACAAGTAAAGTAGGGATATGACAATTTTGAACTGAGAGAGGGGGAATCTTCCGACAATTCCTCCTTAGAGAATGTCTCTGTGGCAATAGCACTACTCATGCGTTTGTCTCTCATAATGAAAGCATCGGCATAACTGCCCGGCATATCCTCCAGTTTCCGGTCCCAGAATCCGTCGGCATAGTCACCATAAAGCGGCAACAGCTGCCCGAAAACCTCTTTTCCCCGAAGCGCAGGCCAACCGGTACGTGTATAGAACGGGACATCAAATCCCGCCTTCACAGCAATATTTTTCAATGCCTCCAGATAATCCCAAGGGCCGCGACTTTCGTTCTCGATCTGCACGCCGACCACAGGACCGCCATCTTTCCACAAAAGTCCGTTAACCTGAGCAAAAATAGTATTATAAAGCTCCGTACAATCTTCAAGGAATCCGGAAGTACGGGCACGTATCTTATACTTAGGATTCTGCCCGGCTTTCTCATGTACCCATGAAGGAATTCCGCCTTGATACACTTCCCCATGACAGAAAGGACCAAGACGCAACACCAGCATCACATTTTCTTCTGCACAAATCCGGACGAAGCGGCGCAGATTATGATTGCCGCTCCAGTTCCATTTTCCCTCTTCCGGTTCATGGTGAATCCAGAAGATATATGTAGAAATGATATTGATACCACCGGCCTTCATTTTGCGGATTTCCCGGCGCCATTCCGACTCCGGTACGCGGGAATAGTGAATCTCGCCCATGACGGGAATGATATGCTTGCCGTCAAGGATAAGCCCCTTGCTATCCACCAGAAGAGTTTTGCCTTCGGGTGTTGCAGATGTCCCAAACCGGAAAGTACCTTGTGCTGAAACCATTGACAACGACAGTACAAACATCAATAAAAATGTGATCTTCTTTTTCATGGTAATCTTTCAATTGTTAGTCTTTCAATTATTCAACTACCTTCCGATTCAAACGGAAAGTAGAGAGAACTTTCTTGCCGGAATAAATAGTCACAAGGAAGTTATAGTCCTCACCTTTTTCAAAATCAGCCTTTGTCGCAAAGCGGATGTCAGCTTTTTCATAGGGTTTCAAAGCAGGTACGGCAGCAGAAGCCACTTTGACCATTTTGCCTTCTTTCTTATACTCTATCTTGACCGAAGCCTTTTGTGAGCTAACTTGTCCGAAGTTCTGTACTTCAATATTCCCGTTCCAGCCTTTTTGCGATTCAGAGAATACAGGGGCACGCGCAGAAAGAATCGGTTCCACATAATCAACATACGGCAAACGCGCATATCCGTAAAGCATCTTTCCGTTTTTATATCTGCCTATCAATTTAGGAGCAAATTCTTTCTCTGTAATCCCATTTCCTTTTCCATCGAAGGTGATAATCAGGTCATCTCCGTCATTCTCTGTTTTCAATACCTTACTTCCTCTGCCATAGTTCACCTCTTCGGAAGCGCCAAAACGCAAAGAACTGATATCCATATCGGTTTGTGGATGAAAACCTTCTTCTGCCTGTACTTTCAGCCGGATAGTCTTCGTTCCGGCGGTAATGGGCTTATCATTCAACACTGTCAGCAATAGTCCCGGATTCAATGGAATACTGATATTCTTTGAACTGTGATTATCAAATGGCTTATCTTCATGTTTCAAAGTATCAATGACCGCAAAATTAGCCTGAATAGCACGGCCATACTTATCTTGATACATTTTCAGACGTTCATACTTGAACCAGCCTTCAGAATGTCCGTCCTCGTGTACGGCAACTCCCGGCATGTAGGCCTCTCCCGGATCAGTAACCCAATTGACTCCGTCCTTTGAACGAAGATAAAAGGCAATACGGCCCAACCAGTCATTGACAATCAGATGATACTGGATATGATCGCGCCAGATGACAGGGTCTTCAAACCGTCCTTTCACATCCGGATAAACACGACGGTCTGTCAATTGGTTATATTCCGACAAACCATCCCGGCTGATCCAGATTCCACCGCCACGACAGACCATTACATATGAACTGTCTTCCCGTTGGGCAAACGAAAGATTGGACAATCCTTCGATGATTCTACGATCGCGCGCATTGAAGTCGAATTTTCCATATTCCCATTTTCCGTTGATATCATCCGCAACATAACGTCCGTCTATGACATACAAAACATATCGCCCGTCTTTTGCCTGAAACATCTCCGGATTATGTCCTTTTCCGATGATATTAACCGGTTTGAACGGACCGGTCAGATTATCACTCACGGTATTGAACACCCATGAATTTCTCCACTCCATATGTCCTTTAGGAGAGGCTTCCAGCCATCCGCAAACCATCAGATGATATTTACCGTCTTCTCCTTTTCGGATATTTCCACCCCAATAGGACCAGACACGGTCTTCAATACCATTATCAACATAACGCGGACGCACATCGGAGGTTCCCCATGTGTCGGATGACAGTTGATTGCCTTTCATCGGCAGAAAACGATCCATAAACCGGGCACCTTTCACCAGTTGACTCCACTCTTTGGGACGTTCGCGTTCTGTTACTTGAGAGAAAGTGGCTTTACTCACAAGTAGCAACATTACCATTAATACTAATTTAAGATTTTTTCCGTACATGTTTTTCTTCTGTTAGTTAGTTTGATAGTTCGTTTGATTAATACTATTAGTATTACGACAAAAGTAAATCAATCCCTCATGAGTGAATGATAACAAACAGGGAAAAAGGTACGTAATGCTTTACGTAAATAATACGAACATATCATATCTGACAAAATGCTTGATACACTTTCAATAAATGCCAATAAAGTTTTAATGGCTTTATGAAAATGTAGCCTATTTAGTACAATACCTTTTTATCTGATCGCAAATCTGTTCCATCCCCTTGACTGAAGGATGGCCACTTTGTTTATCTATATTGTATAATTCAATGCAATCTATATCATAGTGTTTACAAATGGTTCTGACTGACTCATTAAATTCTTCTTTCAAATCGGAATTCAATAGAAAATAGATTTCGACATTAGGATAACGATCAATCATATGGTCGAGCATATAAGCCATAGCAGGACGAAACTGATACAAGTCCTCCTTTGCCCATCTTTCATATTTATATTCACCAAGCGGAGCACCTGCCCAACAGTCATTCGTTGCACCAAAAATAAAAATGATATCCGGACATCCCAGTTCATCCATACGAGTTATAAAGGAACGGTCGGAATAATCTGCTTTACGATATCCTGTATTACAAATAGTAGCTCCCGAAAAGGAATTATTAACACAAAGCCGATAATCATTTTCTCTGATCAATTGATGCCACCAAGTTTGACGTACAGAGACAACATCAGTCTTGTGTCTTGGAAGGGTATAATACCATATACTATTTGTATCAGGTTGCAGATAACCTTCAAATGTGGAATAGGAATCACCCAAAATAGAAACGGCTTTTTTACTTTGGGCAAAGTTGAAACTACTGCACAGGGTGATTATGAGCAAAAATACACAGAACTTTTTCATCTTTCGCTTATTACTTTTTATTATTTTTATCAATCAAAAATGGAACTGTCGGTACCCCCTCCAAGTTCACTAAATTAAGAGATGATAAACAACTACTTTGTCTTTATCATTTATATATGCTACGGTAAGGTGAAATCCTACTTCATCTCCCCTTTATTTAAAGTCACATTCTACCACTCTACACAGCAAGAACAAAAAAGATAATGCGTTGTAACATAAATAATCTTTTATTCATCATATTAAAATTAAAGAGGACTATTTTCTTTTAGATTAATATTGCAGCAGAAAACTCTCGGCAACTTTTAGAAAACGGTCATGTCCTTTACTGTTCAGATGCGCTGTATCAGTATTATTCTTGCTTTTCTGGAAATAGATTCTTCTGAAAGTATCATTATCGGCATAGATGCTTCCTTTTCTTGCGCAATCAAAAATAGGAATACTATAATTGCCGCAGACTTCAATCATAGCATCCACTACTTTTTCCGAGTCACTTCCTTTAAAGTTTTTGCAGTTCCAGCGGGTAAAGAAAAAGATTTTCGCTGTCGGATATTTCTCGACTAAGCCTTTGCACAGAATTTCCATTTTATCCTTGAAGTTATCAATACCTCCGATAGAATCCAGTTTAAATGCATCATTATGTCCGCCAATGACAATGACATAATCGAGGCTATCCGCCATCTCCGCATATCGCAGATACATCGCTTTTCCCCATCGCGGGCTGGAATAAGCTATGCTATTCCCATTCTTTCCATAATTAAAATACTCCATACCGTGCTTCTTTGCAAACTTATAATGCCATGTGTTCTCAAACGGCTCTTTATGATTTCTCACATAGCTGTCACCTATTACTCCGATCCGCTTGCCGTTAAGTTCGTCAGTAAGCGCTATACCAGTCTGTGCTTTCCCATCCAAAACGGACAACGCACAAACGATTAACAATAAAAAGATTTTTAAATGTGTCATCACTTTATGTATTTTTCATTTGCTAGCAAAGATAAGGGCAGTTGTAATGTCAGTACATGTAAATTCATACGTTTTCCTTTAAATTCATACACTTTTCATGCTTTAATCCGGTTTTTTACGCCCCAATTCTCCAAGAAACGGACGATTTTCCATCTTTCTATACTTATTTGCCATTGGAGCAAGTTACGACTTTGCATATCTTTGCCAAGAAAGTTATCCATTTCTACAAAAGACTACAAACGTATGAAAAAACATCTGATTGCCTGGGGCATTTTATCTACCATGTTTATGGCAAATACTTTTGCCCAGAAAGACATCGACCGTCCTATTATGGGATGGAGTTCATGGAACACCTATCATGTAAATATCAGTGAAGAGTTGATAAAACAGCAAGCTGACGCATTAATCAAACACGGACTGAAAGAGGCAGGCTACAACTATATCAATATAGATGACGGCTTCTTCGGGCATCGGGACGAAACGGGGAAAATGCATCCGCATCCCGACCGTTTTCCCAACGGAATGAAAGTGGTTTCAGACTATATCCATTCGCTGGGATTAAAAGCCGGAATTTACTCGGATGCAGGAGACAACACCTGCGGCTCTATCTACGACAACGACGCAAACGGAGTGGGCTCCGGACTATACGGCCATGAACAGCAGGATATGGATTTATATCTTAAAGAATGGAACTATGATTTTATCAAGATCGATTATTGTGGCGGACGCGAACTGGGGCTGGATGAAGAAAAGCGCTACAGCACGATTTGCCAGGCTATTGCCAATACAGGAAGAACGGATGTATCTATCAATATCTGCCGATGGGCTTTTCCCGGCACCTGGGCAAAACGACTGGCACGTTCCTGGCGTATCAGTCCTGATATCCGTCCCAGATGGAATTCAGTAAAAGGTATTATAGAAAAGAACTTATATCTTTCCGCCTATGCTACCGACGGACATTACAACGATATGGATATGCTAGAAATCGGGCGTGGACTGAAACCCAACGAAGAAGAAGTCCATTTTGGAATGTGGTGCATCATGAGTTCTCCCCTGCTGATCGGATGTGACATGAATACGATTCCCGACTTCTCATTGAAGCTACTGAAAAACAAAGAACTGATCGCACTGAATCAGGATGTATTAGGACTTCAGGCACACGTCGTTCAACATGAAAATGAAAGCTATGTACTGGTAAAGGACATCGAACGGAAACGCGGACTGACAAGAGCGGTAGCATTGTATAACCCTTCCGACCAGCCATGTGACTTTATCGTTCCTTTTGAAACCCTTGAACTGGGTGGTAACGTAAAAGTACGAGACTTAATCAAACAGAAGGATCTTGGAAAAATGAAAGAAGAAATACGGCAGACTGTTCAGCCACACAGCGTAATGATATGCAAAATGGAAGCTGAAAAACGACTGGAACCCGTATCTTATGAGGCTGAATGGGCATATCTTCCCTGCTACGACGATCTGGGAAAGAAATCCAAACCAATTGTTTATGTACCTGCCTCCGATTGTTCCGGCAGAATGAAAATATCCCGACTCGGTGGTCGGGAAGAGAACTTTGCCGAATGGAGCGAAGTATACAGCGAAAAGGGAGGTAACTATGAAATGACTATTTTCTACTCTTGCGACAAAAACCGCAAACTGGAAGTTTCTGTCAATGGGACGAAAACGGTCCTTAAAGATTTGAACAGCAACAATGAAGTGAAATCTGTGACGATCCCTGTCAGCTTAAAACAAGGTTACAATACGGTGCGAATGGGAAATAACTTCGGATGGGCACCGGACATCGACCGTTTTACAGTATCCAGACAATAAATTCCTCATAATATCAATTATAGAATGAACAAGAAATTTAGATGCTTACTGGTATCTCTGATTTTCACAGCAATGTGGAATGGGACTACCATACAAGCACAAGCTCCCCATCCCGAACGCATTTATCTTTCGGGAACAGGCATTGACAACACCAAGACCTGGGATTTTTTCTGTTCTGCGGGACAGAATAGTGGCAAATGGAAAAAGATCGAGGTTCCCTGTAACTGGGAACTACAGGGATTCGGAGAATATACATACGGTAGATGGTATACCATAAAAGGACAACGCCCCAGTGATGAAACCGGAACTTACCGCTATAAATTCGACGCCCCCAAATCATGGGCAGGGCAACGGGTAAAGATATTCTTTGACGGAGTGATGACTGATGCAGAAATCATGATAAACGGCAAGCCGGCAGGTGAGATGCATCAAGGAGGCTTCTATCGCTTCAATTATGATATTACCGAATTACTCAATCTTGGTAAAAAGAATCAGCTTGAAGTGAAAGTTGCCAAAGAATCAGCCAACAGATCGATCAATGCCGCCGAACGGAAAGCTGACTGGTGGTTGTTTGGCGGTATATACCGTCCTGTATGGTTGGAAGTTCTGCCACAGGTACACATGGAACATTTCGTACTAAATGCTGATCACCATGGGAAATTACAGACCGCCGTAGATATGGCAGGAGATGCCAAAGGACATGAAATCATCGTATCTGTCCGTTCATTAAAAGACGGGAAAACCGTATATACCTCCAACGGACAAACAACAATCACTCATCCAATCAATAACTCCGATAAGGAGCAGATGATTAGCGGTGAATGGGCAAGCATCATTCCCTGGTCTACAGAGAATCCCAATCTGTATGTAGCCAAATTGGAATTAAAGAATCCCGAAGGTAAAATCGTACAAACCAGAGAAACACGCATCGGTTTTCGTACTGTAGAGTTCTTCCCGCAAGACGGTGTATATTTGAACGGTACCAAACTAGTGGTCAAAGGAATCAACCGCCACTCATTTTCTGTAGACGGAGGGCGTACCACCAGTGCTGCATTAAGCCGAATGGATGCCCTGCTCATCAAAGAAATGAATATGAATGCTGTACGTTCGCACTACCCGCCCGATGAACATTTTCTTGATATGTGCGACTCACTGGGTCTTGTCTACATGGATGAACTGGCAGGCTGGCAAAACGGTTACGACTCTAAAGTCGGAGCAAAACTCGTAAAGGAGATGATTGAACGGGACGTTAACCACCCCTGCATCATTCTTTGGAGTAACGGAAACGAAGGCGGCTGGAATACACAAACCGATCCTTTGTTTGCCCAATATGACAGACTACAAAAACGACATATGGTACATCCCTGGGCCGACTTTAATGACTTGGATACGCATCACTATCCTACTTATCTGACAGGGGTAGCACGTTTCACCAATGGTTATAAAGTGTTCATGCCGACCGAATTTATGCACGCCATGTACGATCAGGGAGGAGGAGCCGGCCTGCGCGACTTTTGGGATCGCTGGTGTACCAATCCCTTGTTTGCAGGAGGGTTCATCTGGGTATATTGCGATGAGGCTCCCAAACGCAGTGATAAAGGAGGAATACTCGACTCTGACAAGTCCAATGCACCCGACGGAGTAGTAGGACCACGTCGAGAGAAAGAAGGAAGCTATTATGCCATCCGTGCACAATAGTCGCCTATCCAGTTGAAACCTCTTCTCATTACTAACCACTTCGACGGCCGTTTCCTCCTGACCAATGAATATACTTTTACCAATCTGAAAGATTGTCGTATGACTTATAAGGTTTTATCATGTGGCACTCCTCTCCAGGGAAACGCAGAAGCAGGAAAGGTGATTGTCGAAGGAAAAGTCCAACTTCCATCCATCAATCCGGGAGAAACAGGTACTGCCCGTTTTGAACTGCCCGATTCATTCCGGAAAGGTGATGTGCTCGAACTGGAGGCCTTTGATAGAGAAGGAAAAAGTATCTGTAACTGGACTTATCCGATTCATCTGGCAAAACAATATTTTGAACGTAACCTGGCGCAAACGACACTCACTCCTGCTCCTCAAAAAGCAGAAGCCCGACAAACGTCTGACGCCATCGAACTAAAGAGCAGCAAAGTCAGCATAACCTTCGATGCGGCAACCGGTATGATCCGTCACATTAAATCCGGTGAGACTGAGGTTCCATTCAAGGATGGTCCGGTAGCAGTAGGTATGAAGATGCGATATGAACCTTCGCTCAGCTATACTCGCCATTCCTCTGACGGCGCCATTTATTGTGCCAAATATAAAGGTGCGGCAGATTCCATTGTCTGGCGTCTGACAAACGAAGGTTTGCTCTATATGGATGCAATCTTATTAAATCACGGTTCCGGTGGCGGTGGCTTCGACGATGCTTTCATGGATGCACAGGTTTTCAATCTCGGTCTTAGCTTCTCTTATCCGGAACAAAACTGTTCGGGTATGAAATGGATGGGACGCGGGCCATACAGGGTATGGAAAAACCGAATTCCAGGAACGAACTACAGTATCTGGCACAAAGATTATAACAACACCATTACCGGAGAAAGTTTTGAGAATCTGATATATCCTGAGTTCAAGGGTTACCATGCCAACCTCTATTGGGCTACACTGGAGGGCGAGAAGACTTCATTTACCGTTTATTCGCGTAATGACGGTACTTTCTTCCGGGTATTCACTCCCGAAGAACCGGCAGGACGGATAAAAGATACCATGCCTGCATTCCCAGAAGGTGATCTTTCATTCTTGCTCGATATTCCGGCTATCTGCTCGTTCAAGCCGATCGAGCAACAAGGTCCTAACAGTCAACCGGGAAATATCCGAATCAAATCGGGAGATGAAGGACTACATCTGAATCTGATGTTTGACTTCCGGTAATCCTGAGTAAAAACACTTAAAAATAAAGATAAAACGATGAACTGAAAATTGTTCTTGGAACTTAAGTTTGTTTGCGTCGTATCTATAGCATATAAATAAGGGGCTATTTGATTAAAACAGCCCCTTATTTATTATTTCATTTATTACTTAGTCGTCATCTTCTTTTCCGCGCTTTTCAGCCCTTTCAGAGAAGCCTTGATCTTCACATTTCCACTAGTCTGACTGGAACGTAATATAGCCATTACAAATCCTTGATGTAACTTCTTGTGGTTTCCTGAGAAAAGCTCATCTGTCATATGATCACCATTATCTACGGCAATCAGTCTGGCTTCACCTGAGACTTCAAACGTAACTTCACCTTCAGTAGCAGGTACCACCCGTCCTTTACTGTCAACAGCATATACCTTTACATACTGCAAATCCATTCCATCTGCTTTCCAGTCTGCATTCTCCAACTCTATTTTCAAAGCTTTCGCCTTACCTGTCGTTTCCAACATATGACGAGCAACTTCTTTTCCATTGTTACGTGCAATCGCTATGATGTTTCCTCCTTTGCCATAAGGTATATTTTGCCAGTAAATCATATTGCGGCTTTGTATATCATCACGTTTATTCTTCTGAATACCTAAAGATTTCCCATTAACCAATAACTCCACTTCATCAGCATTTGTATAAGTGAACAGATTCTGCTTACTTCCTTCAGCTCTGTTCCAATGAGATGAAAGAGGCATACGACCTACTATGACATCATTCCATTCAATACTTTCTTTCTCACTATCGACTACTCCGATATGAACTAAAGGCTCATCACTGAAAGCACTCTTTATCAAATACGCTTGAGGATAGGGTTCCAAAGCATGATTAAAGAATGAATAATTCCACCCTTTTTTAGGCCAGCCGTTCGATTCTCCCCAGTATTCGATAGCTCCCCAATAGGCAAGTCCTACCATCTTATCCCGGTCCATACCGAAAAAAGGAGCAGTAAGTTCACTACTTGTTGCTTCACTCTGATAAACGATTAAATCGGGACAAGCTTCGAGATACTTCGCATAATCGGTATATTGATAATTGAAGCTGGCAACTTCAGTCACCGTAGACAATTCGGGAGGAAGAATTTTCTTATTGAAATCCGCATCTTTTCTGCTGATGGCACCAGCCCTCGATGGATACATAGCCACCGTTGTCTTTCGGGTAGAATCGTATCGCTTTACAAGCACATCGAAAATTCGATAAGTCGTAACACCCCAATCGCCGGTAGGAAATCCAGCCAGATCTTCCCGCATCTGCAATTCGTTGCCGATACTCCACATAATAACCGAAGGATGGTTTCTGTCGCGCTTAATCCATTCGGGAATCATCTTATACCACAATTGAGTAAAAGGAACCCGGCCACCCCAATATGATTTGTCGCTCCACTTATCAATCAATTCATCTACAATCAGAATACCATGTTTATCTGCCAACTCCATAAAGGATTTCGAATATGGATTATGTGATGTACGCACATGATTATAACCGAACTTCTTGAGCAATTCAAACTGCCGTTCAATAGCACGGTCGAATGCCGCTGCTCCTACAGCACCTAAGTCATGATGATTGGCAATACCCTTCAAGAATAGTTTCTTACCATTCAGTTTAAAGCCAAACTCCGGAGAGTATTCAAGTGTGCGAATACCAAATTTCTCAGTCACGTTGTCGATCACTTTTCCATCACGGACCAATGTTATTTCTGCTCTATAGAGATTCGGTGTTTCACAAGACCATAGCTGGGGATTGGAAACTGCAACTACCGGAAGCGGAACTTCAACAGTAGCCAGTTTATTTTTTTTAGGAGCCATTCCCTTTGTTTCCGTCACCAATTCACCTTTCGGAGAAAAGATTCTGGCATTGATTTCCACATCCAGCTGTTTCCCGGAAATACCTTCCACCTCAACCTGTACATTGATATCTGCACTTTGTTCCGTTATTTTAGGAGTAGAAATAAACACGCCATGACGGGCTATGGAAACATAGTCTTTAACCAGCAAATGGACATCCCGAAACAAACCTCCTCCCGTATACCAGCGTGATCCTCCTTTTTTGCCGGTAGAAGCACTGACAGCTACCACATTATCTGCATCATATCTTAGTAATTTAGTAATATCCGTTTCAAAGCCAATATACCCATAGTCTGTACCTCCTACTTTCTGACCGTTTACCCAGACATCACCTATTAACATAATTCCTTCAAAATCGAGTAATACCCGTTTTCCTTTCCATTCAGGATCGGCTTTAAATGTTTTACGATACCAACCGGTTCCCATCGCTTTAAAACCACGAGCTCCCCCTGCATCCTTATCCCACGGCTGTTCTATTTGAAAGTCATGAGGCAGATCCAGTACACGCCAGCTACTATCATCATAGTTTACAGAATAGGCATCTTTCAAGTCACCCGCATGAAATTTCCATCCGAAATTAAACAAGCGAGACAAACGCCCCTGCCCATCAGCATTTTGTGCAGCGAGCAAACCAAATTGAAGAGTCAATAAAGATAATAAAATCAGTTTTTTCATTTTGTGTATATTAATAGTTTCATGGTAGCACAAAGATAAGCCCAGTTTCAATATCAGTACATAGAAGTTTGTACATTTACATAGATTATTTATCGTTTATCACCCGTAAAACAAAAAAAGTCTCAAGTAGCGACAAACTACCTGAGACTTTTGTTTGAATATGATCAGTTACTTTTTATACAAGTCAGACCCTAAATAATAACCCAACTGCGTAGGTTGATTATATCCTATGTTTTGATTGAGGGCACTCATTTCATAGACATGATCACTCATCAGATAAGGAAATTTATAATCCGTCGGATACCAAGTCGTAAACAGGCGCAGTTCAGTCTGATCACTTGTTACCTGAATAATTTCCTCACGCCAGTCTCCCCAGATGTCCGCATAGAAACAGGGATTACTTTTACTACTATTGATAGTAGTCACTTCATATCTATAAATAGTAAATACACGTTTTTCTTTGGGCGCATCAATCTTACTCCTGTCTAATAATTGACGATTCAATGAATTGGAGAACCATACTGCCATATTGTAAGACATACTGCTGGAACCGGCTCCATATCCGAGATCAGCTCCCGTACAGGAATGTGCATTGCCTTTATACCACCACATCTCGCAGCCCGGACTATCGGGATCAATATCGGCTACCAGGCAACGTCCCATATCTCCACTATACGGAAAATCCCAGATTGTCTCTCCCGTTCTCGCATCTCTCAAAGCAGCACCTACTTTAAAAGGACAAGCCTCAAAGCAAGACCAGATTTGCAGTCCTTTTCTTGACGGGTCAAACTTACCCAAATGCAAGGCATCTCCATGTCCATGCCTGGAGTTCCACAAGCCTTTACCATTATGGTCTATACAACAACCTCCATATACAACTTCGTCACATCCGTCATCGTCTACATCTCCCACACTTAAACTATGATTTCCTTGTCCGGCATAATCACCGTGCACACCGTCCGAAGTATCGAATCGCCATCTCTTCTTTAACTCTTGGCCCTGAAAATCCCAGGCTTCCAATACCATCTTTCCATATACTCCACGACAAATCAGAATAGAGGGGGTAGTACCCGAAAAACATCCCACTCCTACACGATAACTGGCAGAACGTTTGTAATAGTTATCTCCCCAGTCTTCGCTTTTACCTAACGCGATATAATCAGTACGAGCCAACTCTCTTCCTGTCATACCGTCCAATACCGACAGAAATTCCGGTCCGCCATGAATATGAGCCGAGCCTTCGACACGATAATCGACTTTACCATCCCCATCTGTATCTTTTATTTCTGTTCCATCTCCAAAGACAGTACCTTCTGCGGTACGAACCGCAATTTCACATTTTCCGTCACCATCAAAATCATAGACAGCAAAAGAGGTCAGATTACCCACCGGGACATTCGGCCCCAAAGCTACACGCCATAAGAACGAACCATCTAATTTATATGCTTCCAGCAGGGTAGTATGCCAAGGTCCCATCTGTACGGCTCCTGACTCATCCTCTTCGTCCTCTGTCGAAGAACTGCTTCTCAAAAGCCTTTTCAGTACAATCTCATAAACCCCATCTCCGTCCAGGTCACCGACACTGGCATCATTGGCATCATAATAATACTCTGAACTGATGCCTGTGGTACCGGCCAGCGGTATGGAAATATAGGGCAGTCCGGCCGATGCCTGTACTGCCGTTATGGTATAAGTATCCAACGTTTCATCAGAACCGGCAAAACATAACCGATACGTATTATCCTTATTACGATCGGCAGTTATATCCTGGAAGTTTGTCGACAAAGTAATCGGTTCTTCATTGAGTTTCACCTCTTCTTCATTACCGCTCTTCCGATAAAGGTCAAAGCCTGTAGAAGAATCATCGGTAGGAAACATACGCCAACTCACCAATATCTTATAATTGTATTCGGGATAGTAAGAAGCATCTTTTCTTCCGTTAATCGAAGCCCACAATGCACGTTTCAAAGGAGGCTCGACCCGCTCTGCCGGAGGAGTCGGTTCAGGTTCATCACCATTCAACTGGATTTGATTGTCAGTACACGAAACTGTAAGCAACAAAATTGCTGCCAGAAAAAACAAGGCATTTTTCATTTTAAAAGAATTTAGTTAAACAAATAATGATCTGTAAGTTCACAAAAAACACATCGCTGATCTTTCACCAAGCTTCCATAAAAAGTGCACAACGCCGACACTTCGAAAAGTGTCCTTTTTATTTCAGATTAGTAGTTCAGCGATGGTCAAAAGTACAGAATCATCCACATTTTCAACTGGAATTATGTACAGTTTACATGTAAAAAAACAGGGATGAACTCAAAAACAAATTAAAGTTCATATATGAACTTTTTTGCTTAGTCTTTATTACCCTCCATTTGATAAGTTACATTCTTTTCTACCACATTTTCAACATTACTTACTTTCTTCACAAACTTCTTAACCGAACCGACCTTTACATCCTTTATCCGCACATTTTTCACAGGAAGTTCAGCATTTCCTTTCAGTTCATATACAGCGTCTGCCGATTCACAAGTTACTTTATCCATATAGATGCCATCGATACGAGTGATTCGCTTTTCATAAGTCGGGACTAAGTCCTTCCACTGATAAAGCACCTCCGTATCTATTTCAAGTACCCGCTGGGCTGTTCCGGATGCTACATTTTTCATATAGATATTCTCAATAAATCCTCCCCTACGATGATTTGTCTTCACAAAGAAAAGACGCATCACAGAATTGGGTGCTGTACAGTCATGCATATAGATATTCCGTATACCACCGGAGATCTCACTGCCGATGCCCAGTAAGGTATGTCCTTTCAATATCCGGCAGTTACGGATAACTATATTCTCGCAAGGTGTATTCAACCTCCATGCGTCCTGATTACGACCGGCTTTGATTACAACAGCATCGTCTCCCTGGTCAAAAGAACAGTCTTCGACCAGAAAGTTACGACTCATTTCAAAGTCAATACCATCATTATTGTGTCCATGTGCCCGCACATCCAAATTACGGACGATCCCTCCGTCACACATATAGAGGTGAATGGTCCAAAACGGACTCTCACGTATTTTAAATCCATCCAGCATCACATTCTTACAGCGATTGAAATGTATCAAATGCGGACGCAAATGATTTTCACCGATAGCCATCTGGCGTTCTATAACAGGTACATTGGTCGAAGCTTTGGTATACAATTCCTTCAAAGCTTGCAGATGGGGTGCAGGACGTTTAAACCATACTTTCCATGTTCCCATCTTCGGCTGTAATGTACCTTTACCGCTGATTGCCACATTTTCACATTCAAATGCATACAGTAGCGGTGAGTAATTATAGCACTCCAATCCCTCCCATGAGGTCATTACCGCCGGTAGATAGTCTTCCGGATTATCTGTAAAACTCAATACAGCATCTTCTTCTAAACAGAGGTTTATATTGCTTTTAAAGTGTACGGGTCCCGTCAGCCAAATGCCTGCCGGAACAACCACACGTCCACCGCCCGCTTTATTACATGCGTCAATAGCAGCAGCGATCGCTTTGGTATTATCAACTTCTCCACCCGGCACAGCACCAAAATCCGTAATCTTAAAATCCCGGTCCGGATAAATAAAGACTTTAATCGGTTGCATCGGAAAAGGAGCTTTTACTTTGACAGTTTTATAATTACCGCCCGCCATTACCGTAGCAACAGACAATAGCCCGAAACACATACATACCATCCATTTTAAAAAGTTCTGTTTCATTATCATCTCATATTAAAATTTGTCCAATCAATTTTATTTTTGAATTTTCAGTGTCACCTTAATCATACCGCCATACGGGTCGAAATCGAAAAGAACTTTATCGTCAGTGATCTGTACCGGCAATCTTCTTTTTCCTTGTTTCACAGTCACTTTCTTTATTTCCTTACCGGTAATCACCATTGTCAACGGTTCAACGAACAGTTCCTGATCCAACTTAAGTTCCGGAGTAATCAACAAGGTATTCTTTTTATTCACAACTTCCAGTTTAGTTTCCTCCCTTTCCTTGATATAAGAAACCACTTCACGGAATGTTCCTACCCATATTTCATTCTCTCTCGCTTTTACTTGATCCAGATGATCCCACAAACGTTGAGGATTGCGGAAAGCATCATAGCCATAGGTTAAACCATGTGTCATTCCTACTCCCCAGTCATTGGTTTCAATCAAGGTATTCACCCATTTTTCCAAATCCTTCAGAGTCGATTTACTCCCAATCGAACGCTGGTGAGTTCTCGTCCCCACACGATTCTGTACGGCAATTCTCCGTCCTTCCGCTTTTTTATTATTATTGGGATAGCAGAAAGTACGGGGCATTACACCTGTATTTGCAAAGATAGCACTATCATTCTTAAAAATATCCTCTTTTATCTCTTCGATAGGAAAACGTGCGAAGTTTTTATGCGCCCAGCCATGATTGGATATCTCATGCCCATTATCAGCCATTTCCTTAAGTTGAGGCCAAGTCATTCTTGTAGTGTCGGTAATGTTCTCGTTATCCTTATTTATATTAGAACCACAGACCCAGAATGTTCCCCGAAAACCTCTCTTTTCCAGTTGGGGAACAAGAAGTGTATAGTGTTCTGCCAGGCCATCGTCAAAAGTATAGCTGATAGCACAAGCTTTATCCTGTTTATATCTGGCTATTTGCACATTCCAGTCTGCTCCCGACAAATAGCCAATACTGATTAATAAACTTAAGATAAAGAGTGAAAATGTCTTCATCATTCTGTCGTTTTATTGGTTTATCTTCACATTATTCATCGTAAATGAATCTATTACACTCTGATCCACTTTTCCTTTCTTAGCCCGCACTGTGAGATTCTCAAAACAGAAATCAGACAACTTATATTGATCAGACTTCTTAACATTAAAGAATACATTACAATCAATGTCTATATTACGCATCGTAATGTTATTAGAATAAGAAAGGGGAGTATCTTTACGATCTTTCAAATCGTAAAACTGCGTCCAAGGAGCTATATTCAGACAATTCTGTACATTCCCTGTTATATCCTCTACCAGAATATACTCATATTTTTGCGGTGTATCCGGGCGCATCTTTAGAGTTAGAAGAGCACGTGCTCTATCTACCTTACAACGGCGGACAATCACATTCCGGCTAAGGATAGACTCACTACCACAAGTAAAGGCGCTATGACAGAATCCGTAGGTACAGTCTTCAATAATAATATCATAGTTTTCTCCATTATTGGCATCTTTATCTGCCCAAGGTCCTTTTCCCCCTTTCAGCGCTACCGCATCATCATTGACAGACATATAACAATTCTTTATCAGCACATTATTACAAACATCAAGGTCCACTGCATCCGTACTAGGAGCTTTTACAGGACTGGCAGGCGAAGTAATGCAAAGATTCAACAACTTCAAAAAACTGCATTTATAGAAATGAGTGCTCCAGAAAGGAGAATTCATAATTCTGATTCCCTCAATCTGAGTATTCTTACAGTTGGACAAATAAATAATGCGAGGACGCATTTCTTCCATATTGGTGCAATCCGGATTTATAGAACGCCGTAACCAAAATGACTTCCAGTACCGAAGCCCGTTTCCATTCAATGTTCCCTTTCCGGAAATTGTAAATCCATCCAGTCCGTCTGCATTTACCAAAGCCATGAAGTACTTTAAAGTCTGTCCCTCCATACGGGTCATTTTCACCGGAAAATGACTAATATCATCGCTTCCCTTTAATACTGCATCTTCTTCCAGATGTAAATGAGTATTGTTTTTAAAGAAAAGTGATCCGCTTAAGAAAGTACCTTTGGGAATAACTATAACTCCACCCCCATTCCGGGCAGCCAGATCAATTACTCCCTGTATCTTCTTTGTCTGCACCACCGTACTGTCGTTCGCTACTCCATAATCGGTTATGCTATATTTCTTTCCTAAAGCATTCACATTCACTTCCTTGTTTTCCCTGAACCATTCAGGGATTGCCTTGCCATCAGGAAAAACCTCCTGAGCCACCATTTGTGTACAACACAAAATCAATACTAATCCTACAATTTGTTTCATCACCTATTTATCTTTTTACACTTATCTATTATTAATCAATACCTTACATTGAAAACACCAGTACTCCTGCGGTTGGGATCTCTTCAGTTCCTACCAGCACCTTACTTCCCTCCGGTATGTCGAATGTATAAGAACGATCTGAATAATTCAGCACAATCCCCAGCCCGTTCCGGTATTCCACCGTTATTCCATAAGGCAAATTCATCACAGGAATCTGTAGCTGCGCATATAATTTCTTCAAGATATCCTTTTCCAACGCACCATTGTGGCTGTCAACTCCGACATATGTAACAGTGCCTTTACCCAGTTTTCGGAACGTGACAGCAGGACCACCTTCATAGAATTCATTGGCATACGTCGCCCAAACCTGCGAATCAGATGCGGGAATCAGTATTTCTCCCCATGTATTCCACTCATATTGCTTTCCATTCATGACAACAGTACCCGGATCTTCCGGTAACAGCAGATCATAAAAGTTCATTTCATTTCCCGTCAGAGGTGTGATCATAGAACCGAAAGGAGCTTCCGGCAAACGGCCATAACGGTCTTTCTGTGCTGTACGGCAGGTCAACACAAGATTACCACCATTTTTCACATAGGCAATCCATTTATTTACTAATTCCTTATCAGCCAGTTGGTAAGCAGGAGCTATCACCACAGGATACTCCGTCAACTCCTTCTGTTCGGAGACAAAATCAACGGGAGCACCAAATGACTTCAAAGTCCGGTAATACTTCTCTATATGTGCAAAAGTATCCCATGTACGGTTCTGTTTCTGCCGCTCGATGCTCCAGGAATTCTCGTGGTTGAAAAGGATAGCGGTACGACGTGCCAGATAGTCGGCAGGCTTCGTTTCGCGCGGAGCATAATGTTTCCGGAGTTCTCTTATCTCTTTTATAAAGGTTTCATATTCCCTTCCGCCGGGAGTGACGGTTACGCCGTCCGTTCCTACTATCCCATAATGATACTGCTCTGTGCCGTACAGCGGCTGGCGATAGCGATACGTACAGATAAAATCGCTTCCACCGGCAAATACACTCCACATCCACAGACGGACAGCTCCCGGAAGCGGTTGCGGATTAATGCTCCCCCAATTCACTTGTCCCGGTTGCAACTCCATCACGCCATACGTACCCTGTATAGGACGGAAGAAGTCATTCGCCCATGCAATACGCAACGGATTTCCTACCCGATATCCACGGCGTCCGATACCTTCGTTATCGCCATACACCATATAGCGTGTATAACTCTGGAAATCGAGTGCAGGACTACCGCCGATATGTCCTTCATCATAGTTGGGGATATAGTTGGTAGTAATCCACTGGTTCTTTGCATATTTTCTGATCAGCAGACATTGTTCATTCAGAAAATCATTGGTCTGCGCAGCGGCAAAACGACGATAATCCAGAATCTGATGATGATTCATAAACATCTGGACACGCTTAGGAAGAGTGATTTCATCAAAAGACGAATAAGCCTCACTCCAGAAAGCGGTTCCCCACGCGTCGTTCAGCAACTGAATGTTGTGATTGTATTTTGCACGGAGATAATCACGGAAAGCCTGTTCCGCTTTCGGATTATAGTCGAACTGTACGGCAGGTTCATTGTCGAGTTGCCATCCGACAATACGGGAATCATTGCCATAATGCTGTGCCAGTTTCTCGATCATCTTATACGATAATTCCCGATAGAGCGGCGATGCAAATGAGGCATGCTGGCGGGCACCGTGATCGAGAACCGTACCATCTTCATTCTTCAACAGGATTTCGGGATACTTCCGGCTCATCCACACCGGGGGCGTGGCAGTCGAAGTACACATAATGACTTTCAGATCATATTTGGCAGCAAGAGCTACTGCTTTATCCAGCCAGGCAAAATCGTATCGTCCTTCTTCCGGCTCCAGCTGCGCCCATGCAAACTCCGCAAAGTGAGTAAACTCAAATCCCAGTTCATGCATCTTCTTGAAATCACGTTCCCACTGACTTTCATCCCAGTGTTCGGGATAATAATAAACTCCTGTCAATGTCAAGTCCTTATCGTTGAACCAGGAAGAAGTTTGTGCTTTTACAGATTGATGCTTCCGGTCATCTATCAGAGACTCTACGACGGAAGCATCTACCGCAAAGGCAGTCCCGTGGCGGATTCCCTTCGGAAACGAAACCTGATCGGATACATCTTCCCACGTTTCACCATGATCCAGCGAACGGACAGCTCCGTAACGATGATCACGATACTTATCAAAATACACATAAAGCGCATCACCCACAAAAAGAGGTGCCGGTCCTTCCGCCCAATATTTTCCCGTAATCGGGGCGGATACCTTTGTCGGAAAACCTTTGGCAATATTCTTCGTGCGTGTCACACGCAGGTTTTTCTCCGGAGGATTGGAGTTCTCGTTCTTGACGATCATGATCAGATCCCCCTGTGTCGGATCTTTCACGATAGCCGCGTCGATCACACTGAAATCGGGATTGAAAAACATCTTCGTCTTTGAGAAAGTACGAAAATCCTTCGTTGTGACATAGTACATACGATGGTTCAGTCCTTTTTCGCTTTCGCTGGTAGGCACTTCCTTGTGGCGCCCGGGGATGGTGGTCGCCCAAAAAATGTAATATGTTTCCGAAGGCTCGTCATAAAAGAGTTCCGGCGCCCAACAATTATGAGCTTCCGGCTCGTGCATCATCACGGGAATAGCCTGTTGCTCACTCCAATGAATCAAATCACGGGAAGAAGCATATCCGATGATCCGGTCCGTCCAACTGGAAGTCCAGACCATGTGAAATGTTCCGTCGGGAGCTTGGCATATACTGGGATCACGCATCAATTTATCTTTACCGACAGACGGAGCCAAAAAAGAGCGTCCGCCGTTCAAAGGAGTCCAGTTCAGCCCATCATAACTGTAGGCAAGATGCAGACCGTCCTTGCTGTCATTGATAAAATAAGAAAAGAGATAAGCAGTCTCACCTGCAAAGATTGTCATTACCGACCAAAGAGTTAAAGCCATCCAGGCAAATACTTTTTTCATGGTTCACTTTAAGATTAAAAAGTTTACTTCGCAAAGATATGGTATCCCCCAGAATTTCAGAAATGAATGATGATGGAGATATTATCATATTCATGTAGTTTCGTACACTAACCGCCATAAAAGCCGTTTTTGATACAATATTCTATGTATCTGTACATCTTTCTATTTTATAGATTACTCAAAAGCTCTACTTTAGCAGCAGATTTTTAAACGTAGTGGAAAACATATCAATTCTACATATCATGAAACAACTTTTAGTAAGTATTGCCATTGTATTCGCCTCTGTACTGACTGTAACAGGGCAAAACCACTCTTTCAGCCTATCCGGAAAATGGAATTTCCAGATAGACCGGGAAGATGCAGGGATGAAAGAACAATGGTTCAATAAATCGCTCGACGAGTCTATCAACTTACCCGGCTCCATGCCCGAAAAGCTGAAAGGGGACAATGTTACCGCACGTACCCAATGGACAGGAAGTTTATATGACAGTTCTTACTATTTCAATCCTTACATGGAGAAATACCGGATAGAAGGGCAAGTCAAATTACCTTTCTTCCTGACTCCCGACAAGCACTATGTAGGTGTCGCCTGGTATCAAAAGAAAGTGACAATTCCATCCGACTGGAAAGGGGAAAGAATTCTCCTCTTTCTGGAACGCCCGCATATTGAAACGACCGTATGGGTAAACACGAAAGAAATCGGTATGCAAAACAGCCTTTGCGTTCCTCATGTATACGACCTGACCTCGGCCGTCACTCCCGGCAAGCCGTGCCGGATCACTATCCGGGTTGACAACCGGATTAAAGAGATCAATGTCGGTCCGGATTCACATAGTATCACCGACCAGACACAGGGCAACTGGAACGGAATCGTAGGTAAAATCGAACTGCAGACGACTCCCAAAGTCTATTTCGACGATATACAGGTATATCCTGATCTGAGCAATGGGAAAGCGCTGGTACGCATGAATGTAAAATCCTCTTCTTCTGCCAAAGGAGAAATAACACTTTCTGCCGAAAGCTTTAATACGGATACCCGCCACAACATCTCCCCTGTTCAGCAGAGCTTCCGTATTCAGGCAGGAGATAACCGGGTAGAAATGGAACTACCGATGGGAAAAGACTTCCTGACATGGGATGAGTTCAATCCGGCACTCTACAAACTGACAGCCACGCTGAACAGCGGCAAGCAGTCCGAAAAGAAACAGGTACAGTTCGGTATGCGTGATTTCAAGATAGAAGGCAAATGGTTCTACGTCAACGGACGCAAGACAATGCTCCGGGGTACAGTGGAAAACTGCGATTTCCCGCTTACAGGTTATGCACCGATGGACGTAGCTTCCTGGGAACGGGTCTTCCGCATCTGCCGCAACTACGGATTAAACCATATGCGTTTCCACTCTTTCTGTCCACCGGAAGCAGCCTTCATCGCTGCCGATCTCGTTGGTTTTTATCTGCAACCCGAAGGTCCCAGCTGGCCTAATCACGGTCCGAGACTGGGCAACGGGCAGCCGATTGACAAATATCTGATGGACGAAACCATCGCTCTGACCAAAGAATACGGCAATTACGCCTCTTACTGCATGCTAGCCTGCGGCAATGAACCTTCGGGCCGTTGGGGACCTTGGGTAAGCAAATTCGTTGATTACTGGAAAGCGACCGACCCCCGCCATGTATATACAGGAGCTTCCGTAGGAGGCAGCTGGCAATGGCAGCCCCACAATCAATATCATGTGAAAGCCGGTGCACGCGGACTTAGCTGGGCAGGCTCGCAACCGGAAAGCATGTCCGACTACCGCGCCAAGATCGATTCCGTGAAGCAACCGTACGTTTCTCATGAGACGGGACAATGGTGTGCATTCCCGAATTTCAGCGAGATACGTAAATACACCGGAGTGAACAAGGCCAAGAACTTTGAAATCTTCCGTGATATCCTGAATGATAATCACATGGGCAGCATGGGGCACGACTTTATGATGGCTTCGGGCAAACTTCAGGCAATCTGCTACAAACACGAAATCGAGAAAACATTGCGTACACCCGACTATGCAGGATTCCAATTGCTGGCACTGAACGACTATTCCGGTCAGGGAACTGCATTAGTAGGTCTTCTGGATGTCTTCTTTGAAGAAAAAGGCTATATCAACGCAGATGAGTTCAGACGTTTCTGCAGCCCGACCGTTCCGCTGGCACGTATTCCTAAATTCGTATATACCAACGACGAGGCTTTCCATGCCGACATCGAAGTTTCCCATTTCGGAGCAGCCCCTCTGCAGGAAGCCAAAACGGTATACAGCATCAAGAATGAATATGGCAAAGTATACGCTCACGGCACTGTAGGCACTCAGAATATACCAGTCGGAAATCTTTGTCCGCTAGGAAGTGTAGACATGAAGCTAAGCGGAATCACTAAACCGCAGAAACTAAATATGGAAATTCGTATCGAAGGCAGCGATGCCGTCAATGACTGGGACTTCTGGGTATATCCCGCACAGGTAGAACTAGCTCAAGGCGACGTATATACCACCGATACACTGGACGCAAAAGCAATCTCCATCCTGCAAGAAGGAGGAAACGTATTGATCACGGCAGCCGGAAAAATCCAGTATGGCAAGGAAGTGAAACAATACTTCACTCCTGTATTTTGGAATACTTCCTGGTTCAAGATGCGTCCGCCTCATACCACAGGTATCTTCCTCAACGAATATCATCCGCTTTTCCGTGAATTCCCGACCGAATATCACAGCAACCTGCAATGGTGGGAACTGCTGAACAAAGCACAGGTCATGCAGTTTACCGGATTCCCGGCCGAATTCCAACCGACCATCCAGAGCATAGACACCTGGTTTATCAACCGGAAAATCGGAATGTTGTTCGAAGCCAACGTACTGAACGGCAAATTGATAATGACCAGCATGGACATCACTTCGAAACCGGAAAAACGGGTAGTTGCCCGGCAGATGCATAAAGCCATCCTTGACTATATGAACTCCGATGCTTTTCGCCCGACAGCGAATATCGCTCCGGAACTGATTCAGGAACTATTCACCAAAGTGGCGGGAGACGTGAAATCCTATACCAAAGATTCACCCGACGAACTAAAACCGAAAATAAATTAAACTAATTGATGACTGATATGAAAACAACATTTCTCGGACTTCTGCTGCTGACAGCAACAGCTATCAGCGCTCAGGAACAAGCCCGCACATTCCAACTGGCAGACGCCCCCCGCTACAGCGAGGAAACAGGTTACGGATATGACCTTGCACCCACTCCCGAAAAAGAGAGCAAAGCACCTTTCTTCTTTTCTGTCCGTGTACCGGACGGTAACTACAAAGTAACCGTACGCCTCGGAAGCAAGAAGCAGGCAGGTGTAACTACCGTACGAGGTGAATCACGCCGTCTTTTCATCGATAATCTGCCCACCAGGAAAGGGCAGTTCACAGAGGAGACATTTATCATCAACAAACGGAATCCACGCATATCCGACAAAGAATCGGTACGCATCAAACCCCGTGAAAAGACGAAACTGAACTGGGACGACAAACTGACACTGGAATTCAACGGTGACGCTCCCGTATGTCAGAGCATCAGTATCGAGCCTGCCGACCCATCTGTAATTACCGTATTCCTGTGCGGCAACAGTACGGTAGTCGATCAGGACAACGAGCCTTGGGCCAGCTGGGGACAAATGATTCCTCACTTCTTCGGCACCGATGTCTGTATCGCCAATTATGCCGAATCCGGCGAATCGGCAAATACCTTTATCGGAGCCAAACGACTGGCGAAGGCTTTAAGCCAGATCAAAAAAGGAGACTATCTCTTTATGGAGTTCGGTCACAACGACCAAAAGCAGAAAGGGCCGGGCAAAGGAGCTTACTACTCCTTCATGACCAGTCTGAAAACATTCATTGACGAAGCGCGTGCACGCGGAGCGCATCCGGTGCTTGTCACTCCTACCCAACGTCGTAGTTTCGACGCCAACGGACATATCCGCGACACACACGAAGACTATCCGGAAGCGATGCGCTGGCTGGCAGCCAAAGAGAATGTTCCCCTGATCGATCTCAATGAAATGACACGTACCCTGTACGAGGCGCTGGGACCGGACACTTCCAAACGTGCTTTCGTCCACTATCCGGCAGGAACGTATCCGGGACAGACCAGGAATTTTGCAGATAATACGCACTTTAATCCTTACGGTGCCTATCAGATCGCCCAATGCGTCATCGAAGGGATGAAGAAAGCCGTTCCCGAACTGGCGAAGCATCTGAAAATAGACCCGGCATACAATCCCGCACATCCGGACGATGTGAATACTTTCCACTGGAACGATTCACCGTTCACGGAAATAGAGAAACCGGATGGAAATTAAAAGAATCCTATACTAAAAGACTATATGAGAATTAAAAACCTCCTTCCCCTACTTCTGGCAGGCTCGTTGATGATAGCGTGCACTCCTGCCAAACAAGCCGGCAACAGCTTCGAATGGGGGCAGGTACCTCAGCAACCGGATTTATCGTGGGCAGACAGCGTAGGCAGCCGCCAACTTCCCGGAGACAAGATGATTATATCCGCCAATTCCTTTGGCGCAGTAGCAGACAGTACCGTACTCAGCACAGAGGCCATTCAGAAAGCAATCGACAGTTGCGCTGTCTCCGGCGGAGGAACGGTTGTCCTGCAACCGGGGTATTACCAGACAGGAGCCTTGTTTGTCAAAAGCGGCGTAAACCTGCAGATTGGCAAAGGGGTGACTCTGCTTGCCAGCCCCGACATCCACCATTATCCCGAATTCCGTTCGCGCATAGCAGGGATAGAGATGACATGGCCGGCAGCAGTGATCAACATTGTCGACGAGAAGAACGCTGCCATCAGCGGAGAAGGTACACTGGACTGCCGTGGAAAAGTCTTCTGGGATAAATACTGGGAAATGAGGAAAGAATACGAAGCCAGAGGGTTACGCTGGATAGTGGATTATGACTGCAAACGTGTACGGGGAATCCTCGTCGAACGCAGTTCGGACATCACACTGAGCGGTTTCACCCTGATGCGCACAGGATTCTGGGGATGTCAGATTCTCTATTCCGACTATTGTACCATAGACGGACTGACTATCAACAATAACATCGGCGGCCACGGCCCAAGCACGGACGGCATCGACATCGACTCCTCCTGCAACATACTGATCGAGAACTGTGACGTAGACTGCAACGACGACAATATTTGTATCAAATCGGGACGGGACGCGGACGGACTGCGTGTGAACCGTCCGACAGAGAATGTGGTAGTGCGCAACTGCACAGCCCGCAAAGGAGCGGGACTGATCACCTGCGGCAGCGAAACTTCCGGCAGCATCCGCAATGTATTAGGCTATGACCTTAAAGCTGTCGGCACATATACCGTGCTGCGACTGAAAAGTGCCATGAACCGTGGGGGAACCATTGAGAATATCTACATGACCCGTGTCAGCGCAGAAAATGTCCGTCAGGTATTGGCGGCGGATTTAAACTGGAATCCGAGCTACAGCTACAGCACTTTGCCCAAAGAATATGAGGGCAAGGAGATTCCGGAGCACTGGAAAGTGATGCTGACTCCGGTAGAACCACCCGAAAAAGGGTATCCGCGATTCCGTGACATATACCTCTCACAGGTAAAAGCGGAAAATGTAGATGAATTTATCTCCGCTTCGGGCTGGAATGATACATTGCGTCTGGAAAACTTCTATCTTTACGGCATCGAAGCGCAGACCAATAAACCGGGGAAAATCTGCTATACGAGAAACTTTAATCTATCGGAAATAACATTGGACGTCAAAGACAAAGATGCTATTGTACTAAAGGAAAATGAACAAAGTAATATCCACTTCGACTATGTTAAAACAACTACTGACCGTCGTACTGCTGGCAATTTGCCTCATTAACGTACAGGCGCAGCAACTGACTCCTCCCGCCGGAACTTTCCGTCTGGGAATATCGAAAGGAACCGACAGTCACTGGCTGGCTCCTCAGGAAAATGTGAAAGGAATCGCTTTCCGGTGGAAAGCCCTGCCGGATACCCGCGGCTTTATTCTCGAAGTAGCGGTCACCTCCTTGCAGCAGGCCGATACCTTATTCTGGAGCTTCGGAGACTGTCAGCCGGACATGGATATAAACGTGTTCAGTGTAGAAGGGCAAGCCTTCACCTGTTATTATGGTGAAAGTATGAAACTCCGCACCTTGCAGGCAGTCACTCCCACCGACGATATCCGTTTGAGTAACGGCCGTCAGGACAAGACTCCCCTCTTGCTTTATGAATCGGGGAAACGAACAGACCGTCCCGTCCTCGCAGGGCGCTGCCCGCTCGCAGCAAACAGTAAACTTTATTTCTGTTTCTACGAGCAAAATGCACGAGCAGATTATAATTATTTTATGTTGCCGGATCTTTTTGCTAAGATTGATGAACTTAAACATAGTAAAAAATGAATGGAGATACTATTGATTATCATTTAGCTCAAATCCATACAAAGATGAAAAGAATATATCTGTTACTCAGCCTACTGACCGGTTGCCTGTATATGCAGGCAGCAATCTATAACGTCAGAAACTTCGGAGCAAAAGCGGACGGAAAGGCGATTGACTCTCCCGCCATCAACCGTGCCATCGAAGCTGCCGCACAAGAAGGCGGAGGTACCGTATACCTGCCTGCCGGAGAATATGCCTGTTATTCTATCCGGCTGAAAAGTAATATCCACCTCTATCTGGAACAAGGCGCACGCATCATCGCAGCCTTTCCGGAAAAGGACAAAGGATACGACATGGCAGAACCCAATGAGCATAATAAATACCAGGACTTCGGTCACAGCCACTGGAAGAACTCCCTGATCTGGGGAATCGGTCTGGAAAACATCACCATCAGCGGTCCGGGACTGATCTACGGCAAAGGACTGACCCGCGAAGAAAGCCGCCTGCCGGGTGTAGGCAACAAAGCGATCAGCCTCAAGGATTGCCGGAATGTCACACTGAAAGACTTCTCCATGCTCCATTGCGGACACTTCGCCCTGCTAGCCACCGGTGTGGAACACCTCACCCTGCTCAATCTGAAAGTAGACACCAACCGTGACGGATTCGACATTGACTGCTGCCGCAACGTACGCATCAGCCAATGTACAGTTAACTCCCCATGGGACGATGCCATTGTTCTGAAAGCCTCTTATGCGCTGGGACGTTTCAAAGATACGGAGAACGTTACCATCAGCGACTGCTACGTCAGCGGCTTCGACAAGGGAAGCGTACTGGACGGCAGCTGGCAACTCGACGAACCACAGGCACCCGATCATGGATACCGCACCGGACGTATCAAGCTCGGCACGGAAAGCAGCGGAGGTTTCCGCAACATCGTCCTCACCAACTGTATCTTCGAACATTGTCGGGGACTGGCGCTCGAAACCGTAGACGGCGGTCATCTGGAAGACATCGTTATCAGCAATATCACCATGAGGGATATTGTCAACGCTCCTATCTTCCTTCGCCTGGGTGCGCGCATGCGCAGTCCGGAAGGGACACCCATAGGCACCATGAAGCGTATTCTGATCAGCGACATCAATGTATGGAACGCTGACAGCCGGTATTCTTCCATTATCAGCGGTGTCCCCGGTGCATCTATCGAAGATGTTACTTTCCGCAATATTCACCTATATTATAAAGGTGGATACAGCGAAGAAGATGGCAAGCGCACTCCACCCGAACAGGAGAAAGTATATCCCGAACCCTGGATGTTCGGTACGATTCCCGCCAAAGGATTTTATATCCGTCACGCAAAGAACATAACTTTCGACGGTGTCCGCTTCCACTTTGCACAGCCGGACGGACGTCCGCTCTTTGTGACCGACGACGCAGAAAACATTGAATACTATCATACACCCCAAGAATAATGAACAAGAAACAACTGATTCTCCTCTGCATGCTCGCAGTAGGCGGAAGTGTACAAGCGCAACAGTGGCCGGATACCCCGGCAGAAGCCCGTCCCGGCACCAGATGGTGGTGGCTGGGAAGCGCTGTCGATGAAAAGAACCTGACTTACAATCTAGAAGAATACGCGCGTGCCGGCATGGGCGCCGTAGAAATCACTCCCATCTATGGTGTACAAGGCAATGACGCCAACGATATTCAGTTCCTTTCTCCCCGCTGGATGGAAGTCCTCAAACACACACAGGCGGAAGGAAAACGCACCGGCATCGAGATCGATATGAACACCGGAACGGGATGGCCCTTCGGAGGACCGGAAGTCAGCATCGAAGACGCGGCAAGCAAAGCCATCTTCCAGACTTATGATATAGAAGGAGGCCAGGAAATCGTGCAAGATATCAATGTGACAGACAAGAAGCAGCAACCTTATTCTGTCTTAAGCCGTGTGATGGCATACGACGAAAACGGACGCTGCATCAACCTTACTTCCCACGTCAGGAAAGACAAACTGGAATGGAAAGCCCCTGCCGGAAAATGGAAAGTGATAGCGCTTTATAACAGCAAGACACGTCAGAAAGTGAAACGTGCCGCCCCCGGAGGGGAAGGATACGTGATGAACCATCTTTCCAAGAATGCCGTCAAGAACTATCTCTCCCGATTTGACCGTGCTTTCAAAAGCAGCAAGACGAGTTATCCGCATACATTCTTCAACGACTCTTACGAAGTCTATCAGGCAGACTGGACAGAAGACTTTCTGGATCAGTTCGCCCGCAGACGGGGATATAAGTTGGAAGAACATTTTCCGGAGTTTCTGGATGAAAGCCGTCCGGAAGTCAGCCGCCGCATCGTATCCGACTATCGGGAGACGATCTCCGACTTATTGCTGGAGAACTTCACCCGTCAATGGACGGACTGGGCACACAAGAATGGCAGCATCACCCGTAATCAGGCACACGGATCGCCTGCCAACCTGATCGATGTCTACGCAGCCGTAGACATCCCCGAATGTGAAGGATTCGGTTTGTCCCAATTTCATATCAAAGGATTACGTCAGGATTCATTAACCAAAAAGAATGATTCGGACTTGTCGATGCTGAAATATGCCTCTTCTGCCGCACATATCGCCGGGAAGCCTTATACTTCTACCGAAACATTTACCTGGCTGACGGAGCATTTCCGCACTTCTTTGTCGCAATGCAAACCGGATATGGACCTGATGTTCGTCTCCGGCATTAATCATATGTTCTTTCACGGCACTCCTTATTCGCCGAAAGAAGCCGAATGGCCGGGATGGTTGTTTTACGCCTCTATCAATATGAACCCGACGAACAGTATCTGGCACGATGCCCCTTCGTTCTTCGATTATATCACCCGTTGCCAGAGTTTCCTGCAAATGGGTAAACCGGATAATGATTTCCTTATTTATCTGCCTGTCTATGATATGTGGGATGAGCAACCGGGACGTTTGCTCCTATTCAGCATTCATCACATGGCCAAGCTTGCCCCGAAATTTATAGATGCCATCCACCGTATCAATAACAGCGGATATGACGGAGACTATATCTCGGACAACTTTATCCGCAGCACCCGTTTCAAAGACGGACAACTCATCACTTCCGGCGAAACCGGTTACAAAGCGCTGGTCGTACCCGCCGCCCATTTGATGCCGAATGACGTTCTGGCTCATCTGCTGAAACTGGCACAACAGGGAGCCACTATCGTATTCCTCGAAAACTATCCGACGGACGTACCGGGATACGGTCAACTGGAACAGAAGCGCAAGACTTATCAGCAGACGCTGCAAAAGTTACCTTCCATTTCATTCTCCGAAACAACGGTTACTCCGGTAGGCAAAGGCAAGATTATTACAGGTACGGATTATGCGCGTACTTTAGCAAGTTGTAATATTCCTCAGGAAGAAATGAAAACCAAGTTCGGACTGCAAGCCATCCGCAGGGTGAACGATAGCGGACACCATTACTTTATCTCTTCTCTCCAAGATAAAGGAGTGAATGATTGGGTGACACTGGGAACCAAAGCCGAAGCTGCTGCCCTCTTCAATCCCATGACCGGAGAATGCGGAGAAGCAAAGGTACGTCAGACCGGAGAACAGACACAAGTCTACCTCCAACTGAAATCCGGTGAATCGGTGATTTTGCAGACTTATCAACAGCCGCTGCAAGCTGCCCGGCCCTGGAACTATATTCAGGAACAACCGTTCAGCCTCAGCCTGGATCATGGCTGGAAACTACACTTCGCCGAAAGCGAACCGGAGATAAAGGGTACGTTCGACATCGACCGCCCTTGCTCATGGACAGGCATCGACCATCCGGCAGCCAAGATTAACATGGGCAGCGGTGTTTATTCATTGGATATCGAATTGCCCGCTCTGCAAGCCGATGACTGGGTACTCGACTTGGGAGACGTACGCGAAAGTGCCCGTGTCCGGATCAACGGTCAGGAAGCGGGCTGCGCATGGGCAGTACCTTATCAGCTACGAGTAGGTCATCTGCTGAAATCAGGAAAAAACCACATCGAGATAGAAGTCACTAACCTCCCTGCCAACCGGATAGCCGAACTGGACAGGCAGGGAGTGCAGTGGCGCAAATTTAAAGAAATCAATATTGTCGATCTGAATTATCGTCCGGCCAACTATGGTCACTGGGCTCCCATGCCTTCGGGATTAAATAGCGAGGTCCGGCTGATTCCGGTAGATTATTTATCTTTCAAGACACACTAAAGTTATTATTTAAATCTACTTTCAGTTCAAGATAAGGCAATATAGTTCGGGCCTGACTAAAAAGTCAGTAGTATCTCCAATTCCCCTCCTTCCCGAAGGAGGAGAATAGAGATAGAACCGACTTTTTAGTCAGCCTCTTTTCAGCCTGTTATTTTAATCTATACCTGTTATTTTAATCTATAAATGAAATAGTCAGGCTAGTTCTTCTATGGCTTTAAAAGCCTGCTTTTAAAGTTTACGTATTTCTGCGTCCAAGGACAATGCACAAGACATTTCAAACAGGTACTGCATCCATATACATCAATTATATCATCTCTTGAAATTGTTATATTCCAGGTGGTTCCTTTCAATACATTTCTTTCGCATATATCCCTACAAATGTTACAATTACCACACTTCGGGGAAATAGAGGCATACGATACAGTATCTAACGGGGCATCAGTCAAAACGGTACCAAGACATTGCGCTGCACCATATTCAGGAGTAATAAACAGATTGTTTTTCCCAATCCATCCTAATCCGCTAAGTTGCGCTACTGTCTTGTGAGGTAAAACCGACTCCTTCGTTTCAAAATTAAACACTCCTTCTGCCAAAAGTCCCGCATCAGATTGTGAAAGAGCTTTATACCCTTTTCTGACAAGAAATTCAGCTAACTCGTCTGTTACTTCTCCCACTCTATTTTCAGTTTTCACATACTCATCTTCAAGAGCAGGTTTATAATCCGGATTATTAAATACATCTTTTACAAACTTCGGACTTATTGCGATTCCTATTAATATAGCACATGGCAAACCTCTATTCTGCCTATTGGTCAACTTGGATATATCTACGAAATGAACAAAATCGACCCTTGACTTTTTCAATTCATTCTCTATTTCTTTATTCATATTTCTTTCTTTTTGACAGGGAGATAAATATCTGTGATTAGTTCCGAAACCGGAGTTTTTTCGGGTGTATTGATATAAGTCTCAAAAGTAAATGGTTCTCGCAAGCTATAATCATTTGCAGGTAGCCAGTCAAGATAAATATAACGATATACCCTATTCAGTTCATGGTATAGTCCTTTAAAACGGAATATAGCATATTCACCCGCAGGAACTTCATAAACACCGAACCCCTTCGGAATTTTAAATGATTGTGGTAATGTTACTCCAACCATAAAACGACTTTGTTCTTCAAGCGTGATAAAAGGATAATCAAGAGTCAGGCTCACATACTTACATCCTTTTGATAATAATTCATAGCTTTCAGAAAATTGTAGCACCTGTTTCCATAAAACAGAAAAGCTATGGCTGGCATGATGTGTTCTCTCTAATTTTAAATATGCAATCCGTGTATGAGGCACTCTTTCAATACTTGGTTCAATCTGTATTGGATTCTTGCCTTCAGAACAGGCATTTGAATGTCTTTTACGAAATTCAGGTATAGAGCAATTAAAGTAGTTTTTGAATACCCTTGAAAGCGTATGTTTATTCTGATAATTGATTTGACTAAGAATCTCTGGGACACTTATATTGGTGGATATTAACTTAAAAGCAATGTACTCCAATCTTAATCGTTGGATGTAATTCCCAAGGCTATCACCGCAAACTGCTTTAAAAAGTCGGCGGAAATGATACTTGGAAATGCATACAATTTGGGATAACTTTTCAGAATCAAGGTCATCAAATAAATGACAGTTGATATATTCTTGAACTCTGATCACCAATTCGTATTGTATGTGAGCGGTATTAATTTTTTGCTTCCATCTTTTAATTTCAGGTAACCGTCTGGACATAATTTCTCTCAACTCCGACGAAGTATGGCGTATGCCGACTTCTTTATAGTATTCTTCGGGAAAAAGTCCCCAAAGGTAGATAAGATAATCCATTGAGAAGTCATACAGTTTAACTCCATTTTTCAGACAGTAATCACAATATTCCTCATTTTGGTCTGCCTTCAGATTGGTATAATCAATATCCAAAGGTATTCCGCAAGTCTGGCAATATTTTGTTTCAGAATTGATGTTCATAAGTTTTTTATTATTGAGTGCAAAGTTAACCAATATGTTATGCAAAAAGTTACCATAAATAGCCTTCTTTCGTTTTAATTTGCTTTTTATTGGTTCTGCATATCTCCCCACGTAATTTGAATGCGTTTTTGCTCTCATGCTCTAACAATTTGTCTGCATCCCTTTATTCATCGTTGTTTCAAGTATGGTAGCAAGTGTGGTAGCAGGTATGAGAGCAAACGTTTGCTCTCATACCTGTCTTGTGTCTATGTTGTCAATTCTATCCTAATTCTTCTCGTGCAAACTGCAATTATTATCTTCATCGCATTCGGTGGTTATTTCTGTATGTTTCCTCGGAGGCGTTAGTTTCCTCGGAGGAAATGCCAGTCCCTTTAAAAGGAACGGTCGTTTCCATTAAAAGGAACGCCTGTTCCCTCACCGGGAAACGACAGGTTCCATTATAAGAAATGATAGGAAGCATTAACTCATTTATTGATCAATAATACATGAGTTATCAGTCTTTAATACCTGATTTCTCAACTATTAATAGCTTAAAAATCAAACGTTAATAGTTGACACATCAGATATTAACATCCTGTATACCAAAAGATAACATTACAAAAACGATATTAATCAAGACGAGATAGAGTGAGAGCAACCGTTTGCTCTCATACTTGCCACCACGCTTGCTACCACCCCTAAAACATCGATGAATAAAGGGATACAGATGAATAGTTAGAGCATGAGAGCAAAACTGTTATCTAATTCCTTATGGTGCGAACAGAAAAAAGGGACTCTTTTTATAAGAAAAAAAGAGAAATCACTGTTATGTGAGACACTGTCCACAAACTATTCGAAATTCTTTCGATAAGTACATCCATTTCTCCATTCCGAACATCCGTAAGCTGTCTTCCCTTTAATGATGGTTCCCTTACCACAAACCGGACACGGTTGTCCGACAAAAGTATCTGCATTACCTGTAGCCGGAGCAGAGGCAGGAGCAGAAGGAATCGAAGCAGGAGACGGAGAAGATGCAGGAACTTTCGATTCTGCTTTCGCCTTCTTTTCTTTGGGAGCACTTGCTTTACGCTCACGCTTCTTAGGTTCTTTCTTTGCCTTTTCTTCCGTTTGGGCAACTGCCTCCTGAATAGTGATACGTCGGTTCGTATTATCTGAAAGTACGCTCATCACGATTTCAGATACCATTTGCTTCAGTTCTTCGAGGAATTGACGGGCATCGTAAGTCTTCTTTTCAATCTCACGTAGTTTCTTTTCCCATATACCGGTCAGTTCCGCAGATTTCAGCAATTCTTCGTGGATGATCTGTACCAGTTCCACTCCCGTAGGGGTGGCTATCAGGTTCTTTCTTTCCTTGCGGATATAGTTTCGCTTGAACAACGTCTCGATAATGGCGGCACGGGTAGACGGCCGGCCGATACCATTCTCCTTCAGAGCATCACGGAGTTCGTCATTATCCACCAACTTTCCGGCTGTTTCCATCGCACGAAGCAATGTTGCTTCCGTATAAGGTCTGGGCGGTTGCGTCCACTTCTCATTCAAGTCCGGAACATGAGGACCACTTTCCCCCTTGACAAAAGCAGGAAGTACATTTTCATCCTCTTCCTCTTTTTCTTCGGAAGTATCTTTCACATCTTTGGCAAAAACGACACGCCATCCCGGCTCCAGAATCTGTTTGCCGGTTACTTTAAATTCTATCTTGTCCACTTCACCCATCACGGTAGTGGTAGAAATCTTACAATCGGGATAGAACACCGCTATAAAACGACGGGCTATCAGGTCATAGACACGACGTTCCATATCCGTCAGATTCTGTGCATAAACGCCTGTAGGGATAATGGCATGGTGATCTGTTACCTTCGAATTATCAAATACCTTTTTCGATTTAGGCAATGAAGCACCTGCCAAAGGAGCAGTCAGCACCTCATAGTCCCGAAGGCCTTTCAATATTCCGGGACACTTCGGATAAATATCGTCACTCAAGAAAGTGGTATCGACACGCGGATAAGTAGCCACTTTCTTTTCATAAAGCGACTGAATCAGCTTCAGCGTTTCATCAGCGGAATAGGCAAACTTCTTATTACACTCTACCTGAAGGGAAGTCAGGTCGAACAGACGCGGAGCATATTCCTTTCCATCCTTCTTGCCGACATTGGTGACAATGAACGGAAGGTCTTTTATGCGTTCCACCAGCGCTTCCCCCTCCTCCCGGTTGGCGATAGGGTCGATGCCGGGATTGTCTATCTTCTTCTTTCCGCCACTCTTTTCTTCTTCCGCAGCAATTTCTTCATCGCTTTTACGGATCAGAGCAGAAAAGGTGGTATCACGATAATTTGTTTTCAGTTCCCAGTATTGTTTCGGCTGGAAGTTGGCGATCTCCAGTTGGCGGTTGACAATCAATGCCAGCGTAGGAGTCTGCACACGGCCGATGGAAAGCACTTGTTTGTTCTGACCGTATTTGATAGTATAAAGACGGGTAGCATTCATTCCCAGCAACCAGTCGCCCATTGCACGGGAAAGTCCCGCTTCATACAGTGATTGAAAGTCGGACTGATCCTTTAGTTTGGCAAATCCTTCGCGGATCGCCTCTTCTGTCAGCGAAGAAATCCAAAGACGTTTCACCGGACAGCGGGCACCTGCCTTCTGCATCACCCAACGCTGGATCAATTCTCCTTCTTGGCCGGCATCACCGCAGTTGATGATTTCATCTGCATTCTGCATCAGTCCCTCGATAATGTGAAACTGCTTTTCGTAAGTAGGGTTCTCTATCAGCTTGATGCCGAACCGTGGTGGAATCATCGGTAAGCTACCCAAGTTCCATGATTTCCAGTTAGGGGTGTATTCATGCGGCTCTTTCAAGGTACAAAGATGACCGAATGTCCAAGTTACCTGGTATCCGTTTCCTTCTATATACCCTTCTTTTCTTGTATGAGCGCCGAGTACTTCGGCTATATCACGTGCTACAGACGGCTTTTCGGCTATGCAAACTATCATTTTTTCTCTTCTTGTTTTTATACTAACAGTCTACAAAGTTACATGATTATTTCTCACTGACCGCATAAAGACGAAAAAAACATCCCGCCTTCAGCCCGAATGGAGCTATAAGGCGGGATAAAAAAAATAGAAAAAATGATTAAATTCCGTACTTATTCTTCATCCATCAGGATTTCCAGAATCTGGCAAGCAGCCTTCGCTACCGGAGTACCGGGACCGAAAATAGCAGCTACACCTGCCTTATACAGGAAGTCATAATCCTGTGCAGGGATAACACCGCCGGCAATTACCACGATATCTTCACGACCCAGCTTTTTCAGTTCTTCCATGATCTGCGGAATCAATGTCTTGTGTCCGGCAGCCAATGAAGAAACACCTACTACGTGAACGTCATTTTCTACAGCTTCGCGGGCAGCTTCCGCCGGAGTCTGGAACAATGGTCCCATGTCTACGTCGAAGCCACAGTCTGCATAACCGGTTGCTACCACTTTGGCACCACGGTCGTGACCGTCCTGTCCCATCTTCGCAACCATAATACGAGGTTGACGTCCCTCTTTCTTAGCAAACTTCTCAGCCAGTTCACATGCACGCTTGAAGTCGCCATCGTTTTTACTTTCTGATGAATACACGCCTGATATTGTTCTAATTATTGCTTTATAACGTCCTACAACCTTTTCGCAAGCATAGGAGATTTCACCCAGCGTTGCACGAACACGAGCAGCTTCTACAGCCAGTTCCAGCAAGTTACCCTTACCGGTCTCCACGCATTCGGTGATGGCTGCCAGTGCTTTGTCCACTTCTGCCTGGTTACGTCCTTCTTTCAAACGTTTCAGGTTCTCGATCTGCTCAAGACGAACTGCCGTGTTATCAATCTCAAGGATATCAATCGGAGCTTCTTTTTCCAAACGATATTTGTTCACACCGACAATAGTCTGAGAACCGCTGTCGATACGGGCCTGCGTACGTGCGGCAGCCTCTTCGATACGCATCTTAGGAATACCTGTCTCGATAGCTTTCGCCATACCACCCAGTTTTTCTACTTCCTCGATACGTTCCCAAGCCTTGTGAGCCAGTTCGTTGGTCAGAGCTTCTACGTAGTAAGAACCGCCCCATGGGTCAACGTTCTTACAGATATAGGTTTCTTCCTGAATATAAATCTGAGTATTACGGGCAATACGTGCGGAGAAGTCTGTCGGAAGGGCAATAGCCTCATCCAGCGCATTGGTATGCAAAGACTGTGTATGTCCCAAAGCGGCAGCCATGGCTTCGATACAAGTACGTCCTACGTTATTGAACGGGTCTTGTTCTGTCAGCGACCAGCCGGAAGTCTGAGAGTGTGTACGCAATGCCAGTGACTTCGGATTCTTCGGATTGAATTGTTTTACAATCTTAGCCCACAACATACGGGCAGCACGCATCTTCGCGATTTCCATGAAGTGATTGGTACCAATCGCCCAGAAGAAAGACAGACGGGGAGCGAATGCGTCGATATCGATACCTGCCGCTGTTCCGGCACGCAGATATTCCAGACCGTCGGCCAATGTATAAGCCAGCTCGATATCTGCCGTCGCACCTGCTTCCTGCATGTGGTAACCGGAGATAGAGATGGAGTTGAACTTAGGCATCTTCTGCGAAGTATATTCGAAGATATCGGAAATAATCTTCATAGAGAATGCAGGCGGATAGATATAGGTATTACGCACCATGAACTCTTTCAGAATATCATTCTGGATAGTACCGGCCATTTCTTCGAGTTTAGCACCCTGTTCCAGACCTGCATTAATATAGAATGCCATAATCGGAAGTACCGCACCGTTCATCGTCATAGACACGGACATCTTGCTCAAAGGAATACCGTCGAACAAAACTTTCATGTTTTCGAGTGAACAGATAGATACACCAGCCTTACCTACGTCACCTACCACACGTTCGTGATCGGGGTCATAACCGCGGTGAGTAGCCAAGTCAAATGCTACGGACAAACCTTTCTGACCGGAAGCCAGGTTACGGCGATAGAAAGCATTTGATTCTTCGGCAGTAGAGAATCCGGCGTACTGACGGATAGTCCAGGGGCGAAGAGTGTACATCACTGAATACGGACCACGCAGATAAGGAGGAAGTCCGGCAGCATAGCCGAGGTGTTCCATTCCTTCGAGGTCCTCTTTTGTATAAACAGGCTTCACGTCAATGTGTTCCGGTGTATTCCAATCAGCGGAAATACCGTTAGCCTTTTGCCATTCAGCACCGTTAGCGGGCTGAAATGCAGCATATATATCTAAGTTTTTAAAATCTTTTCTCATCTTACTTCAATAGTTTGGCGTTAAACTCTTTCAAGGTATCCAATACGTTGACACGCACGTGGATGAAGTTCTCGATACCTGCTGCTTTCAGTTCATCCATACAGGCGGGAGCACCTGCTACGATAAACATAGCACGGCCGTCCAATGCTTTGAAAGCCGGCACCGCATATTCCGCATATTCGTCATCGCTTGAACAGAGAACTACAATGTCAGCTTTAGCAGCCATAGCAGCTTCTACTCCGGCTTCCACCGTTTCGAATCCGAGGTTGTCAATAACTTCATATCCGGCACAAGCGAGGAAGTTGCAAGAGTATTGCGCACGTGCCTGACGCATAGCCAGATTACCGATAGTCAGCATGAATGCTTTCGGACGTTTGCCGGAAGCTTCCGTTTCAAGACGCAACGCCTCAAATTCGCTGGCAGCACGGTCAAATACCAAAGTATCCACATCTTTCTCGCAAGTATGAGCACCACCTCCGCAGCAGCATTTAGCTTCTATCGGCTGTTTCTCGCCTGCTTTTTCATTGAAGTTCGGGAACTGGTTGGTACCCAGTAGCACTTCACGACGTTGAGCAACTGCCTTATGACGAGCCTTGTTGCTTTCGTTCACTGCTGCCTGAACTGTACCGGCTTTCAGTGCAGCATAGAAACCGCCTGCCTCTTCTACGGCAAGGAAGAGTTCCCACGCTTGTTTAGCGATAGACACTGTCAGGTTCTCGATATAATAAGAACCGGCAGCCGGGTCTATCACTTTATCAAAATGAGATTCTTCTTTCAGTAGCAACTGCTGGTTACGTGCAAGGCGTTCAGAGAATTCATCCGGAGTCGAATAGGTCTTATCGAACGGAACGACTGTCATTGAATCCACACCTGCCAATGCAGCACTCATCGCTTCAGTCTGTGTACGAAGCAAGTTCACATGAGCGTCAAACAAAGTAAGATTGAAAGTGGAAGTTTCGGCATGAACCGCCATCTTCGCAGCACAACGACATTCTCCATTAGCCCCCTTATTATCGCAATCACGCAAGCATTCAGGATGGTAAGAAGCTACAATGTTTGCCCACAGCATACGTGCTGCACGGAATTTTGCAATTTCAAGGAAGTAGTTGGAACTGATACCGAAGTTGAACTTAATTTTCTTGGCTACTGTAGCAGCAGGGATACCTGCGTCTGTCAGCTGGTTCATGTATTCATTACCCCATGCCAATGCATAGCCCAGTTCCTGAGAAATGTAAGCTCCGGCATTGTTCAGCGAGATTGCATTTACATTCAGTACACGATAGAAAGGAAGCGGTTGGATAGCTTCGATCAGGGCTTTGGCAGTTTGAACCATATCGCCTTTTTCTTTACCGCGAGTCAGCATCTTGTTAAAGAAGTCATAATTGACAGAACCTCTCAGTTTCTTCACATCATAATCCTTCTTCTGGAAATAAGCTACCAGCAGACCGGCCAATTCAACCACATGTCCCTGACAAGTAGAGAAGTTCAGTTCTACACATTCAGCCTGAATATCATTCAACAGTGTTTCAATGTATTCCGCATTGAGTTCCTTTGCTTTTACGTGGAAAGAAAGTGAGTCAACACCTTTGTTCAGAATATCCAGTGCTTTGGCATTGGCTTCCTTCGGGCATTCTACTTTGATTTCCTGACGAACCAACCACTCATTATTGTTCTTCTTGGTTCCTCTCAGATAAGGAAATTCTCCGGGAAGTGCATCTGTAGTTTTCAAACCCTCCAGATCTTCCATCCGGTAGAAAGGTTTCACTTTGAACCCTTCGTTTGTCTTCCAAACGAGCTTCTTCTCAAAATCAGCACCTTTCAAGTCGGCTGTAACCTTCTCCATCCATTGTTCGGTGGAGACAGGAGAAAAGTCTGAGAAGAGTTTTTCTTTTTTGTCTGCCATAGTTTATTTAAAATTAAAACAAGAATTAATATTGTCTTTATTTTTATTTGTCTCTTTCTAAATGTCAGTCGTTCGACTTGCAAATATAATTAATAAGTTCGAACGATTCTTCTTTTTAGAAAAAATTCGCACTACAGGTTACAGAGAGAAAATGAAGAATGATAAACTAAGAATGAAGAATCTCCGTGCAACTTAAGGCTAAACGAAGCAAATTCTTCATTCTTCATTTTTAGTTCTCCTTTTATTTGATTAGCTCCGATGTAATGAGTAATTTTGCACCCGTTTTTAGAAGAACATTATAAAAACTACTAATATTTATGGATTGGTTACAAAGTTTATTGTGGGACCCTAGCTCTGTGGCACACATTGTATTCCTCTACGCTTTTGTAGTGGCAGCCGGTGTGTATCTCGGTAAAATAAAGATATTCGGAGTATCTTTGGGAGTCACTTTTGTTTTGTTTGCCGGCATCCTAATGGGACATTTCGGCTTCACAGCCGATACACACATCCTACATTTCATCCGTGAATTCGGATTGATCTTGTTCGTATTCTGTATCGGTCTTCAGGTGGGGCCATCGTTCTTCTCTTCTTTCAAAAAGGGGGGAATGACATTGAACCTGTTGGCTGTAGGCATCGTAGTGTTAAATATTGCTGTTGCATTGGGGCTTTATTACCTCTGGAACGGTCGTGTGGAATTGCCGATGATGGTGGGTATCCTCTATGGAGCTGTGACGAACACTCCGGGACTTGGTGCCGCCAATGAGGCCCTGAACCAGTTGAGCTACAACGGACCGCAGATTGCACTGGGTTATGCCTGTGCGTATCCGCTGGGTGTGGTAGGTATTATCGGTTCTATCATCGCTATCCGTTACATCTTCCGCGTCAATATGACCAAAGAGGAAGAGAGCCTGAAAACTCAGAGCGGAGACGCGCACCACAAGCCGCATATGATGAGCCTTGAGGTACGCAATGAGTCTATCAGCGGAAAAACACTGATTGAAATCAAAGAATTTCTGGGACGTAAGTTTGTTTGCTCCCGTATCCGTCACGAAGGACACGTAAGTATTCCGAATCATGAGACGATATTCAATATGGGCGACCAGTTGTTTATTGTTTGTTCGGAAGAAGATGCTCCCGCCATCACCGTATTTATCGGAAAAGAAGTGGAACTGGACTGGGAGAAGCAAGATCTTCGGATGGTTTCCCGCCGGATTCTTGGGACTAAAGCGTAAATTAACGTAAAAACGCTCGGTTCCATGCACTTCCGTAGTATGTATGGTGTCAACGTGACCCGTGTCAACCGTTCCGGTATGGACCTGTTCGCTGATCCGAACCTGATATTACAGGTAGGTGACCGCGTAATGGTAGTAGGTCAGCAAGATGCGGTAGAGCGTGTAGCTGGTGTTTTGGGTAACCAACTGAAACGTTTGGACACACCGAATATCGTTACTATCTTCGTAGGTATCTTCTTAGGTATTCTTTTAGGAAGTCTCCCGATTGCATTCCCCGGTATGCCGACTCCTCTGAAATTAGGTTTGGCCGGCGGTCCGCTGGTGGTAGCTATCCTGATCGGACGTTTCGGACACAAACTTCATTTGGTGACTTACACCACAATGAGTGCCAACCTGATGCTGCGTGAAATCGGTATTGTGCTATTCCTTGCCAGTGTAGGCATAGATGCGGGTGCCAATTTTGTGCAAACAGTTGTAGAAGGCGACGGCTTACTGTATGTAGGCTGTGGTTTCCTGATCACTGTCATCCCGTTGCTTATCATCGGTGCAATTGCAAGACTATATTATAAGGTAAACTACTTCACTCTGATGGGATTGATAGCCGGTAGTAATACGGACCCTCCCGCATTGGCTTATGCCAATCAGGTGACATCCAGTGATGCACCGGCAGTAGGATATTCTACTGTTTATCCATTATCTATGTTCCTTCGTATCCTAACGGGACAGATGATATTACTGGCGATGATGTAAAGCGAACTAATTTAATTAATAAATAAAGCCGACCAAATTCAGAAAGAATTTAGCCGGCTTTATTATTATCGGGATTTTGTTTTCTTTTTCAATTACATTCCAATCTGTAGTTTTTTAGCCACAAACTCTTCCACAAACCGCACCGTCTCCTCAATCCCCAAAGAAGAGGAATCAACACACAAATGATAAGTAGCCGCTGCTCCCCATGTTTTATAACTGTAGTAATTATAATACTCCGAACGTCTCTTATCCGCTTTTTCTATCATCTCTTCCGCCGCCTCCTCATCAATACGATGCATCTGACACAACCGTGCGATACGATCTTCTTTAGTAGCCGAGATAAAGACATTTGCACAACGGGGATGTTCCCGTAAAATATAGTCGGCACAACGTCCGACGAACACACAGGATTTCTCTGCCGCCAGACGACGGATAACATCACTCTGCACCTTAAATAAAGCATCATTGCTCAGACAGTTGGTACATGGCATTGCCCCTTCACTGATGAAAGGAAAACGCATACCGAACAGTCCGCCGATAATGCCTTGCGAGGCTTTTTCATCAGCTTTTTCGAAGAACTCCTTACATAAGCCGCTCTCTTCGGAAGCCAGATTGATCAGTTCCTTATCATAAAAGTCGATTCCCAAACGGGCAGCCAACTTCTCTCCTATTTCTTTTCCGCCGCTACCTAACTGGCGACCGATATTGATAACATAATTACCGCTCATAGTACATTTTGTTTTATGGTTTGATAGCAAACATACGACTTTTTTCTAAAAGATGCACCATTATACAAAAGTTATATTTAAAAGAAACAATCGGAAAGCATCCTTTTTTCATATATACTCTGCCAATAATACATCTACATGGCACAGGAGTCCGGCTATCACCCACCTATTTTTTCTTCTTGCCCCACTTGGGAGTTATACCGATAAAGAACTCGAAGTTAATTCCCGGCATCGGACGGGATAATACCGAAAGATACTCTTCGTCAAAGAGATTATTGACTGTCCCTTTTAAGGATAAATCTGCCCAACGGAGTGAGAATCCTTTTTCAAGGGTCACGTTGCTCATGAGATAGGGTGGAAGATGTCCCGTATAGGATACAGCATTACTCGTCATTGTATAACGTTCGCTATAGTAACACCATTTATAAAGAAGCCCCCAACTGCGATATGTCAGCCTGCCTGATAACGTAGCTGAATATTCGGGTATGTATGGTAACTGCTTCCCTACTGACTGGTCAGCCTTGCTCGTAGGTTCACCTTCATTAATAGAAGGAGTCCACGCAAATGTTCCATTTAATCCAAGCTTCCATGCTTTATCAATTGCAACTGCATAATCAGCCTGTACTTCCACGCCATAGGCGTGTACTTTTTTAAGATTAACGGGGGAATAAAATCCCTTCGACGTAGGTAGCCAAATAATCCAGTCGTTTATATGTTGATCGAACCAGGAAGCCGAACCGGATAATGTATAAACATTATCCTTATCCACAGAAAAGGACAGCCCCGTTTCGTAAGTAAATCCACTTTCATTATTCAATGCCGGATTGCCACCCGGCAAAAAATAAAGGTCATTCAATGTCGGAAAACGATAATTACGGGTAATAGAAGCCTTTGCCATTATATTGCCTCTTTTAGAAAGAACATAATCTACAAAAAAGGCAGGAATAACCGGTGCCCATTTAGTCCCGAACATCTCTCCCCGCAGGACCAATGACATACCCAACCGATTGACCGGCTGCCATTTCAATGAGACATTACCCGACAACTCAATACGTCCTTTATCAAAATAAACAATAGAATCATTCTTCCTTCCCTGACCATACTTATCGTTCTTATTATCATCTTTATTCAGATCTTTATCCAAACTATTCACCAAATGCTGATGAGCCGACACACCCGCCGTCAAAAGGAGTTTATCTGAGAAAAAATACTCTCCATCCAACTGCCCGTAGAAAGTATTGACTTTACTACGTGAACGGGTCATTGTAGCCATTATACCATTTCCCAAATCCCGCTTATAGTCGTACGCCAACCATGTATGCACATAACCTCCCCTTGCCGATACTTTCCAGTTTTCACGCGTATGATCCCATGATAAAACACTTCGCAGTGTATGTTCCCGTTGTCGGTTCTCGAAATCCATAAGATCACCCTGATCGGTCGTCAGTAATGCCAGTTCACGGTTAGAATCAGTATACCACGCATTCAGTCCGAAGCGATCACCTTTACCCGTATTGTAATATACCTCCTGTAAAATGTGCAGATCTTTGTATGCACCACTACGATTACGTTCTATGGGATAATACTGTTCGATTATATTATATTTATCATCATAAATATTCTCTTTCTTATCATGATTACGATATTTATAATCATTGGGCGACGACTGATAGACCGCCCGCGTCGAGATCTGCCAATGTTTATCTCCATACTTCAATTGCAGAAACTCATCGAAGGTACTAAATGAACCGATACCTTGAACATATTGCATTCCGAAGCCTTCTTGATGAGCAGGCACTGTAGATAATTTCACCAATCCTCCCAAACCACCACCAGCCATATTCACCGATGAAGTGCCATGCAGCAAAGAAGCGTCATCTATAAAATAAGATGGAATCATCGAAAAGTCAGTCATCCCCAACATTGGATTGTTGATACGCATACCGTTCCATGTTACCTGTGTATGCGAAGCAGACGTTCCCCGAAATGATACAGTAGAAAGCGTGGCACGTCCGTAGCTTTTTACAAAAATAGAAGAATTGAAAGTGAGTATATCCGCCATTGACAAGGCTATATTCTCCTTAAGCACAAGTGAATCAAATCTGGTCTGCTGTACGCCTATATCTTTCATCGGGCGCTTTCCTAAAATTTCCACTTCACGAATGACAATTCCCTTTTCCGCCCAATTCTTATTGTCGCTGCTGTGTTGTTGTCCACTCATTATAGATGGAAGTAATAAAAGAACTCCTACAAACTGCACTAATAATATATTTCTCCTCATATTCTTCTCTACCGATTACTTCCAACAAAATGCTCCGGGAATAATCCCTACATAAAACTCATCCACAAGTTCCCCATCTTTCGTATAGCGATAAATCATCCCCTGTTGCTGATAGTCAATAGCATCAGCCACATAGACATCTCCATTCTTCGGACTAACCGTCAGACCATAATACTTCGTATCACGATACTTGAGGAAAGGACGTACGGGGACACGCTCCGCATCAACAGACATACGCCAAATATCTTTGTTAATCCAGTAAAGTTCATCACCCGCACCATTAAGCTGTACTTCCGAAGGAGCATCTCCCAACTGAAACTTAAATTGTTTCTCTATCTTGAATGTTTCGGCATCAATGCAATAAAGCGATGGCTCCTCATACCCGTATGGACTTCCTTTATACCCTCCATCAGTAATCGTCCACATCTTGAAGTTCTTATCCATAACGAGAGAAGTAGGTTGTATACCTACAGTAAGCTGATCTACCACCTTGTCCGTTGTAGTATCTATCTTTAATATACGATTCTGATAAGACCAGCAATTTACATACACATATTTGCCATATTGTACCATCTGTTCTGTTGAGCCTGTTTCCATCGTCATATCCGGACATTCGATATATCCGGTTATCTGATAAGTTTTGGGATTGACAATGAAAATACGATAATCCCAAATCTGTGTGACATAGGCTTTTTCGTCCGAAATAAAATGAATGTAGCGTGGAGAAGTAAGTCCCGTAATGCGTCCCACTTCCTTAAATGTATTAATATCAATGGCAAAAATGACGTGAGAGTTGTTTACTACCACCCAACCGACATCATTACGAATAGTCATTGACTGTGCTACATCTCCCAACTTCATCGCATTAGCCCGATAGAATACTTCATTTTCTACCGTTTTCGTTTCCGGGTCATAATAAGATAAGGTAGCATTACCATACTGAAAGTTCCCTTCATTGGTAATGAAAAGACCGTCTCCCGTAGCTGAGAAATCCTCCATCTCACCATAATCCCATTTCATACAACCGATAAAAGCCGTCAGACAGAAGACAATAAATAAAACAGATAGTAAAATTCGTTTCATAATTAAAAGTGAGAAAAGGTTATTAACTAACTTGTCGCATCACTCATTAGACATCTGCCAGCAAATTATAATTTGCGACAAACATCAAACATAGCATTTGTACCGACCGGTTGAATGAGGAATCAATTGAATATAGGAATGAACTATACCAGTTGATTTCTACCCGAAACCCGCGGGTATAAATCTGCAGCGGCAAGGCAGGTCTTCTGACTCGTCCCCGTTTATCACGCCTTCCCAGTGATGTCACCAGTGGCAAAGAATGTGATAAACTCATCTCCCGAAAGAGAGGACTTACAGCAGCAGGTACTGTCCCGGATTTACACCGGATTCCCTTTTCATCGTTTTGGAAGGTTAGACAATTCCAAATACGAACCTTGCGGGTGCAAAGATACTATAATTATATTTCACGCCTCACTTCTCCCCTGTCTTTTTTATCAGGAACAAAAGATTAAAGACTTCTTCAAATTAGCACATTATGAGCAAGCAGATGAAAAAGAGAAAAGTTTGCCCTCTGTTCCTTCCTATCTTTCGGATAAAAACCGGATGACTCATCAAAAAGAGGAGGAATTTCTATTTTCACAAAAGCGGCTTAATATCAAAACCATCAATTTTCAATCATTTTAGCCTAGATTACAAGAATATGCAAGCAACAGCAAACAAAAGAAACTATATCTACGATATTTCATCATAAACTAAGCATCCATATCAAAAGAGCAAACAGCACAAAAAAGCATAATAACGTACAAAATAAGATTGCTTCTTAACCGAATTAACATTGCTTTATAAGCAAACTAAGATTGGTTTTAAACCAAACTGACCTTCCTTTAAAACCAAGCCCGCCTTCCTTTAAAAGAAAATCAACCTACTTGGTCGGCAAAAGCTGCATATATAACCATTTTTCCTGCATAACGGCCTCCGCTTTCCGCATATTCTTGCATATAAGTAATCCATTTTTCTCCTATTTCAAGTATTTAGCTTCTATTTTCCCAATAGAAAATCTTAAAAACAGAACATTTGGAGATGGTGTCACTATACCATCGGCATAGTGACACTATCCTGCAAGTATGGTGACACTATCAGAGAGAGATAGTGTCACCATATCCAATTCCTCCTTTCCCACCCCCGACAACGTAATAAAAATTAATTAGTTAAAATAGACATATTATATAAAAAGATAACTATCTTTGCGGTCAAGAAGTTGGTTCTTCGTTGCTATAATAAGTTGTATTTCATTCGATTAAGATATAACAAAAGCTATCGAAGATTAAAAGGGAATGCCGTGTGAATCGGCAACAGTATCCGCTGCTGTATTTTCCCGTACTGCCCTTGAAGGACAGTACAGTTTGTAGCAATTTGTCACTGGAAATTTTCTCTGGGAAGGCGCTGCAAATAAGGGAATAAGTCAGAAGACCTACCTCCTTTCGGTTGGATTTTACTCCTGCGGCATACGGGAGGTAGTTCGTTGTCTTTTTCCACAGGCGCTTACCATGTGCGGACGGAAGAGGCTTCTTCTATATTTATACTTACCGGGATACTGACTGCCCAGCGTAAAATCCATTATCATTCCTGTTTGCAAACTAACTAAAAGTATGCTTATGATAAATGGATTTTTAAAAACAATCGCTAGCTTATTAATGCTATGTACTGTCGTGTCTTTCGCCTCCTGCCGGAACGACGGTGATGATGAAGAATTGGGTGGCGGGACAACAGGTCAACCACCGGTAATTACCTTCGACAACGGTACGGGAATCTACACAGTAAAGATTATGAAAAGCATCACAATCACTCCCCTAGTGAACGATGCCACCGATCCTGTATATACATGGAAAGACGAGAAAGGTAAAATAGTATGTACAGACCTCTCATACACCTATTCACCTAAAGCGGAAGGAGAAGTCTATTTCAAATTCCGCGTGGACGCCAAGAATGGTTATGCCGAAGAAGAACTGCGGGTAGATGTAGTGGAAAAAATGATACCTTCCGTATCATTGATTCCCGCCTACTCTACCTATATGGGAAAGAGCGTAACCCTCGAATCTTCCGTAAATTTCACTGAAGGAGCAAAGTACGAATGGGTGTCCATTGACGAAAGCGGTAAAACCAAAGAAACGGTCGGAACCGAAGCTACCTATACGTTTACCCCCACCGAAGAAGGACAATTCAGTTTCAAACTTACGGTTACCAACGAAGACGGTAGCGGGAATGCGTCGACTTCCGTACTGGTATCACCTGAGCCAGTGATGAATATAACCTTCAGCAGTAATCAACTAACCGTCCCCAAAGGTCGTGCTGCCTGTATAGCTCCCGTCATTACGGATACAACAACCCATGCAACCTACGTGTGGGAAGTAGACGAAGTAATGCAACAGGGAGAAACTGGCCCCACTTTTACCTTCACTCCACCAACAGCCGGAAGCTATGTGGTAAAAGTAACCGGAACAGATGGCGACATAATAAAAAGTGCTATCCAGACCGTAGTCTGCCTGCCGTCTGATGAAGCCAAATACTACCGCGCACCGTCAGCTGGTAGTTCGGACAGTAAAGTGAAAGTATACCACCTACGCCCTGCTCCGGGACAATTCATAGCACAGATTTCCGGACAGACCGAAGAAGAAGCCTGTCGTTACGCTGAGACTCGCATGAATGTACAAAACAATTATGTGTCTCTGGGTGCATGGGGAGGATATATCATCGTGGGATTCGACCACAGCGTATACAACAAACCCGATGTAAACGGTAACGGAGGATACGATTTCTCTATTATAGGCAATCCCTTCGACGGTAGTTCCGAACCGGGTATCGTCTACGTCATGCAGGACGAAAACGGAGACGGACTGCCCAATGACACTTGGTACGAACTACGTGGCAGCGAAACCGGAAAGGCGGAAACCTATCAACACTATGCCGTCACTTACTACCGCCCGCCTACACACAATATGCCCCTGCAATGGATCGACAACCGGGGAAACTCCGGCTCCATCGACCTCAATCCTAACTTCCCGCTATGGATAAAGGAAAACAACTATACTTTATACGGTACCCGCCTGAAGCGAAATACAACCCGGACACCGGGCGGAATCTGGCGCAATGAATCCTATCCGTGGGGATATGCGGACAACTGGGGAGAAGACATTCTCGCCGAGGGCGACAATCACGATGCCGCACCCGTAGGCAACGCCTTCAAGATAGAAAACGCCATGTATCCCGACGGCACTCCGGTCAAGTTGCAATACATCGACTTCATCAAGGTGCAGACCGGCATACAATCCGTAGCGGGAGCCATCGGAGAGTTGTCCACCGAAGTATTCGGCTTCGTCGATTATAAGATGAGCGAAGCTCCTTCAAAGATAGATTAATAATCATTCATTATAAATTCACTTAATTTTTTAGACAATGAGAAAAGTAAATTACTGGAAAACCCTGTTAGTGGTTTTATGTACCGGATGCATCTTTGCAGCATGTGGCGACGACGACGATGAAAACCCGTTTACCGGAGTAGACAACAACTTCCTTAGTTTTTCACTGGAAAGTAATGAAAACGTATGGAAAGCGACGATTATAGACAATGAGATCACCGTAACGGTTCCCGAAGGAACTTCGCTCGATGGCGCGCAAGCCAGCTATACCCTTAGCGAGCAGGCAACTGTTAACCCCAATCCTTCTTCCGTTACCGCCTGGGGCGAAGAGCAACAATTCACAGTAACTTCCTACAACGGAACTACGCGTACCTATAAATATACAGTACGCTACTCCGCTGTAAGTGAAATCGGCACATTCATACTTAATTCGCAAGCTGATGTAGACGCTTTAGCCGACCACCATGTCACGGTTATCGAAGGCAGTCTGAGCATAGCTACAGTAGAAAATACAGAAGACCCCGTGATTAATCTGAACGGATTGGCAAAGATTACCGAAGTAATGGACGACATCACTATCGGGCAATACTATAAAGGTGAAAACCTTGCCGGACTGGCTAAACTGGAAAAGGTGGGAAGTATCAGCATGAGAAACAATAGCTCACTGACCGAGTTTGCACTCCCAAACTTGCTTTCTATCCGTGGAGAACTATTCATAGCAAACCCGGCAGAAAACAACATCACTTCTATAAAATGCCCGCAACTAACTACAATTCTAAAACAATGCTATATCCAAGCTCCCAACCTGAAAAGCTTAAATCTCAATTCGCTCGAAAGCATTCCGGGAAAAGGAGATAACAGTGATGGAGATGGTACATTCTCTCTTTATGGTAGCCAGCTTGTTTCATTAGATTTGCCGGTCTTAAAGCAGGTAGGAAAAAAGTTCACTCTATCGTTGGGAACAAAACATCCGGAACTCACCCAAATTAATCTACCGGAACTTATCTCCTGTAAAGAAGTATCTATTGGTTATGCAGATAAGTTAGAAACAATCAGTCTTCCCAAATTATCCACTCTTTCTTCTTTTAGCATTACTTCTTGTGCCAAATTTTCGAAGTTGAACGAAACCATTGCACCGTCCAATTTGGAAAAGCTAAGTGTATCACATTGTCCAAGCGTAACGGAATTGGATGCAAGTCAAAAAGACATCAACAGTATTTCTATCACTTATGTTGACAATAATTTCGTTCTAAAAGGAAAAGAAGAAATGGGAAGCTATGCATTCACAGGATATCAACTACCCAAAACAGAAGGAATCTCTACTTTTGCCAGTCTCACGGTTACCACTCCGCTTACTAATGTAGAAATTTCCGGTATTAAACAAGTTACAGGGGAATTAAGTTTCCAAGCTACAGCAAATGTGACATTGGAGTCAGTGAGTATGCCTGATTTAGAAACTGTAGGTAAATTCGCTACTGGAAATGACAATAAAAGATGCAACTTTCCTAAACTTACAAGAGTGACTGAAAGGTTATATATAAATATAGAAAAAACTGTAACTGACCTCTCTTATTTAAATTTTAAGAGTTTAGAGTCTGTAGAGTTTTTAGAAATGTATGGCAGCAGAAATACCAACATAACATCACTTGAAGACCTTTTGCCCAAATTAAAATCGTCAAATCGTATAAGTATTAGACTATTCACAGCTCTATACGATTTTAGTCTATTCAAAGATATAGCAGATGCAATGACAGAAGACGCCCAATGGTACGTACGTACTTGTGGTCCCGGAACAGTAACATTACAACAGATGCAAGAATCAGCAACCGGTGATTTTACACCGGATAATTAATCACTTAATAAATTACAATTATGAAAAAGAGCATTTTTTTCTTAGCAGCCAGTGCAATTATGTTTGCAATGGGCAGTTGTACTAATGATGTGTTGGACAATGTCCAGCAAGTAGACAGTTCACTTCCGCAGACACGTGCTACAGCGAGTAATGACTGGACGTATGCGTATGTACTTAGCGAAGGTACATGGCATGTAGCTCCTCCCTCATCTCCAGGAAACATTGTTCGCTATGATAACAATTGGACGAAAAAGTCTACCCTAGAAATTGGAGACACAGGCAACGACTTGATTCAATACGGATCAAAACTCTATTGTGCAGTAAGTGGTCACGACCTTACAGCAGATAATGGAGGAATATGGGTACTGAATGCCAAGACCGGTCAACTTCTCACACCTCAAATGAAACAATACGATGATGAAAAAACCGGGCACAAAGCTATGCCAAGACACTTGGCTGCTGCCAATGGAAAAGTATATATCAGCTTTTATTCAGGGGCAGTGATGTCTATCGACACCATGAATTATGCTAAAGTTAACTACCTAGAACTGGATGCGACCTATTCAGAAGGAATCTGTGTAGGTAAAGACAACAAAATATATGTCTGCAATTCAGGCAATACTGATGACACCCAAGCTGGTGAAGGAACAACTATTTCCGTATTGCCACTTACCCTTGACGATGAAACTCAAATTACCGTTCCTAAAAATCCTAAGTTGATAGCAGCTTATTCAGCCAATAAGATGTACTTTAACGTACTGGGTGACGGAGGTATGCACTCTGCATTGTACAAATTCAATCCAACTACACCCAATGTAGCTCCAACATTAGTTACAGAAAAAGCAGGTGGATTTGCAATCGGCAGTCAATATCTTTATACAGCAGATATTGATTGGAACACAACTGACTATAAGACTATCATGCAAAAAGTACAATTATCGAATGATGTTACCAGTGATTTCACAGATGATCCCGGATATATGTTCGGTTTCAGCGTAACAGTCAATCCGTTCAACGGAGATGTATGCTTCGGTCAATCAATGGGAGACGCATTGTATGTTTATGACTCCGCAGGAGGTGATTACCTAGATATGGTAAATACCGGCACAGCCAACGTGAACGCCGTAGTCTTCGTCAAATAACTTTCCGCATCAATACTGAAAAGTTAGATTCAATACATTCACCTCCCAGCGAAACTTTCTCGTAAGGGAGGTGAATTTTCTTCTTTTTTACTACTTTTGTCCTCAGATAAAAACATCCGTATGAAATTTAAATCCATTATTTCAACTATCACGCTATTATGCCTCCTTTTTTTGGCAAGCTGCGTATACAATAAAAAAACTTCTTTGGAAGCATTCAAGCAAGACGTATACACGCCCGAATATGCTACCGGATTCAAGATACTTGGCGCAAAGAATGCCCAAAGCACCTTGATACAAGTATCCAACCCGTGGCAAGGAGCCAAAAATGTAACAATGTCCTACTTCATCTCCCGCAATGGTGAGCTCCCCCCCACAGGATTCACCGGACCGACCATCCCTGCCGGAGCCCAACACATCGTATGTATGTCTTCCTCCTACATCGCCATGCTCGACGCACTGGGACAAGTGGACCGCATCGTAGCCGTATCCGGCATCAACTACATAGCCAATCCCTACATCCTCGCCCACAAAGATTCTATCAAGGACATGGGCCCCGAAATAAACTACGAACTATTGCTGGGATTGAAACCGGACGTCGTACTGCTATATGGCATCGGTGATGCCCAGACAGCAGTAACAGACAAGCTGAAAGAACTCGCTATCCCCTATATGTATGTAGGAGAATATCTGGAAGAGTCACCGCTTGGCAAAGCCGAATGGCTGGTTGCCCTCTCCGAACTGACAGACAGCCGTGACAAAGGCATCGATGTATTCAGGGAAATCCCCAAACGCTATCAGGCACTGAAAGACCTCACCGCATCCGTAGAGCAACGCCCTACCGTGATGTTCAACACCCCGTGGAACGACAGCTGGGTGATGCCTTCCACCCAAAGCTATATGGCACAACTGGTCACTGACGCAGGAGCCGACTATATATATAAGGAGAACACCTCCAACAGCTCCGCCCCCATCGGCCTGGAAACTGCCTACGGACTGATACAAAAAGCAGACTATTGGATCAATGTAGGCACGGCATCCACACTGGACGAACTGAAAAACATGAATCCCAAGTTTGCCGATGCCAAATCTGTTCGTGATAAAACTGTTTATAACAACAACCTGCGGATAACCGCCACAGGAGGCAATGACTACTGGGAATCGGCAGTCGTACGGCCTGACGTCGTATTGCGTGATCTGATTCATATCTTTCATCCCGAACTTATATCCGACTCAACCTATTATTACAGACACCTGGAATGAAGCAACCTCGTAGGCACACCACTCTTTTATTCATCACTCTGGGAATAATCGCCGTAGTCTTATTATTAATAGATATGGCGACAGGGGACACTTATATCCCCATCCCCAAAGTATGGGCCGTACTGACCGGAGGCGAATGCGACGAGATGACACGCAACATTCTTCTCTCCATCCGCTTTATACGGGTAGTAGTAGCAGGGTTGATAGGTATCGCCTTGTCGGTCAGCGGCCTGCAAATGCAGACCGTTTTCCAGAATCCGTTGGCAGACCCTTATCTGCTGGGAGTCAGTTCCGGTGCGGGACTCGGAGTGGCGTTGTTTATATTAGGTGCCCCATTGCTAGGCTGGGCAGATTTCCCACTTTTGCAATCCGCCGGCATCGTAGGTTCGGGCTGGATAGGGACCGCCGTCATCTTGCTGGGCGTAGCCATCATCAGCCGAAAAGTAAAGAATATACTGGGCGTACTGATCATGGGAGTCATGATAGGCTACGTAGCGGGAGCCATCATCCAGATATTGCAGTATCTAAGTTCGGCGGAACAACTGAAAATGTTCACCCTGTGGTCAATGGGATCGCTCAGCCACATCACAGCCGGACAGCTGTCTATCATGATACCGGTTGTGTGCATAGGTCTGCTGCTCTCCGTAGCCTGCATCAAGTCACTGAACCTGCTCTTGCTTGGCGAAAACTACGCACGCACGATGGGCATGAGCATCAAACGCTCGCGGACGCTTGTCTTCATCTCTACAGCACTGCTGACAGGAACAGTCACCGCCTTTTGCGGCCCCGTAGGATTCATCGGACTGGCAGTGCCGCACATCACCCGGCTGCTGTTTGATAACGCCGACCACCGGATACTGATGCCGGGCACCATGCTGACAGGACTTATCGCCATGCTGATATGCGACATCATCGCCAAGAAATTCCTGCTGCCGGTGAATTGTATCACCGCACTGCTGGGAGTTCCGGTTATTTTATGGGTAATAGGTAAAAACTTGCGTATATTCAAATGATTCAACTCAAAGACCTGACACTGGGATACGAACAGCGTACGCTGCTGGAAAAAGTCTCCGCCCACATCACGGGAGGACAACTCGTCGCACTGCTCGGCAGAAACGGCACAGGAAAAAGTACACTGCTGCGTGCCGTCATGGGACTGGAAAAGCCCCAAAACGGAGAAATTATCCTACACGGGAACAACATCGCTTCACTGAAACCGGAAGAACTGGCACGGAACATCAGCTTCGTCACCACCGACAAAGTGCGCATTGCCAACCTGCGATGCAGAGACGTCGTCGCACTGGGACGTGCTCCCTATACCAACTGGCTCGGTCAGCTGCAAGGAGAAGACAAGGAGAAGGTGGACAACGCCATGCACCTGGTAGGCATGGACAGCTATGCGGAAAAGACGATGGACAAAATGTCCGACGGAGAATGCCAACGCATCATGATAGCCCGTGCCCTTGCACAGGACACTCCTGTCATCCTGCTCGACGAACCTACCGCCTTCCTTGACTTGCCCAACCGCTACGAACTCTGTCTGCTTCTCCGGAAGCTGACGCAAAAGGAAGGAAAGTGTATCCTGTTTTCCACACACGACCTGGACATCGCTCTCTCACTTTGCGACACAATCATGCTGATTGATAATCCTCAACTCTACAGCCTGCCTACCAATGAGATGATAACGAGCGGACATATAGAAAGACTGTTCCATAACGAGTCAATCACATTTGACGCACAAGCCATGAAAATAAGAATCAGATAAATATCCCATATCCTGATTAAACAAAAACAAGCATGACAGGCGGAAATTATCAAATGATAATTTTAATCTCCTTACATCCATCTACCTTTGCAGATATTTTCAACAAACTAAAAATAAGAAGTTATGAAAGATAGTATTGATTTCGGTAGTATGGACATCTCCACATTGTTTCGTAAGTTATTAGTTCCTACGGTACTGGGAATGGTATTCTCAGCTATATTCGTTATTACAGACGGCATATTCGTAGGTAAGGGAATAGGCAGTGACGCCCTAGCTGCCGTCAATATAACAGCTCCACTTTTTATGATCGCAACAGGCATCGGACTAATGTTCGGAGTCGGAGGCTCAGTAGTCGCTTCCATCTATCTGTCTCAAGGTAAACGCAAGGCAGCAAATATCAACATTACTCAGGCTCTTGTATTCTCTACGTTCATCGTATTAGTGATGTCTGCTTTATGTTTTTGCTTCGTAGGGCCATTGGGATGCTTACTCGGAAGTTCAGACAGATTATTGCCTCTTGTCATAGAATATATGATCTGGTATCTACCCTTCCTCGTATTCTATGAGTTATTGAGCACAGGCATGTTTTTCATCCGGCTGGACGGATCTCCCAATTATGCCATGATGTGCAATGCCATCGCAGCTATATTCAATATTATATTCGACTATATTTTCATCTTTGAATTTGGCTGGGGAATGATGGGTGCTGCCTTTGCCACCAGCCTGGGAACAGTAGTAGGTGGATTGATGACTGTAATCTATCTTACGCGGTTCTCCCGCAACATTCATTTGCATCGCATCAAGCTAAGTTTGAAAAGCCTGATGCTAACGCTCCGTAACGGTGGCTATATGATAAAACTGGGAACCTCCGCTTTCATCAGTGAGGCTTCCATCGCCTGTATGATGTTTTTAGGGAATTATGTCTTTATCCATCATCTCGGAGAAGACGGAGTAGCTGCGTTCAGCATTGCCTGCTACTTCTTCCCCATCATCTTTATGGTATACAATGCCATCGCACAATCCGCACAGCCGATTATCAGCTATAATTTCGGTGCCGGGCAACCGGATCGGGTTCGAAAAGCCCTGCATCTTGCCATCCGTACAGCTTTAATTTGCGGAATCAGCTTTTTCATCATCACGTTTCTATGCCGTCAGAATATTGTTTCGTTGTTCATTGACCGAAGCTGTCCCGCCTTTGATATTGCGGTCAATGGCATTCCTTATTTTGGGGTTGGATTCATATTTTTTGCCGCCAATATGATAGGCATCGGCTATTACCAGAGCATCGGACGAGGTCAACGAGCCACCATCATCACTCTTCTGCGGGGAGTGGTATTCATGCTGATCGGATTCTTTGTACTTCCACTTGTTTTAGGAGTACCGGGAATATGGTTGGCTGTTCCGTTGGCAGAATTGTTAACGACTCTCTATATTATCGGAATTTATTTCAAAGATCGCTTCATGGTCCACCGACTATGAGTATATTTGCAACATGGATGCATTCATTAAAAAACTCTGCGACAAATATAAAGTATTGGAAAGTGACGTACAGACCTTACTAGGCTGTATGGAGGAAGTACATTTCAAAAAGAGAGACCTCATTGTACGCGAAGGGACAAAGAACAGCAACCTTTATTTTATAAAAACGGGAATATGGCGGGCATATTACCACAAAGATGGAGCAGATGCCACCATCTGGTTCGCTTCAGACGGAGAAGCAGCTTTCTCCGTCTGGGGATATGCAGACAATGCTTATTCACTGATTAATATTGAAGCAATGTGCGACAGTGTAGCCTACAGTATATCCCGCGCAACCTTGAATCAATTATATCATTCTTCCATCGGACTAGCCAATCTGGGACTGCGGCTGATGGATCACCAGCTTCTTCTGCAAGAAAACTGGCTCATCAACTCCGGCAGTCCACGAGCGAAGGAACGTTACCTGACTCTTATCAAGGAGACTCCGGAACTGTTGCAATATGTGCCTTTAAAGTACATTGCATCTTATCTGTGGATAACACCGCAGTCGCTGAGCAGGATTCGGGCATCCTTATAATCTTCACTTTTTTATGAGTATAAGATCAAATATTTCTCTCAAACTCAAGTGAATAAATAAAACTATCCGCACGATAATATCCTATATTCCATTCCAACGGACACCCTTCGGGATCATAAACAAACCTTTTACGCACCAAAATTGGATCTCCGACCTTTATCTCAAGCTTACCAGCAATGTACTTGTCAGCCAGCCTGGCACTAATATCTTCTTTAGAAACTTTTGCAATAGCATGATAATCTCTTTCCAATATCTCATAAAGAGGTCTGGAGAAATCCTCACTTCCTGTTAAACCTATTTTAGGATTAAAATAGGATATAAAGTACACGAAAGGGTATTCTTGATTTCCACGTAAACGCTCTAACTTCAGTATTCTTTTTACATCAGGAGCATTAAAAAAAAGGGCTATATCATCTGTAGGCTTTGTCCAGCTAACATGAAGTTCATAATTCATTGGTACAATTCCCAAAGTTTTCATTTCCTGTGTGAAACTCATCCAATTCTGAGCTTTGGAACATACAGCTGAATTTACAACAACTGTACCTACTCCCTTTTTCCTCATCAGCAATCCTTCGTTCACAAGGTTATTAATCGCCTGTCTCAAGGTATTACGAGATATGCCCAATTGTTTAGACAAATCAATTTCATTTGGAAGCATTTTACCTTGTTTATATTCCTCCCCTTTGATAATAGTCCTCAACTGTTCTTCTATCTGAAGATAAAGGGGGATTGCGCTGTTATGGTTAACTAATATCTTCATGATTAACTTTTTTACAAAGATAAAAATAAAAATAAAAACAGGCAATACTTTTTGTTCTTTTCAAGAAAAAGAATACATTTGCAAATGTTTATATGTTCAGACATAATAATTAATTAAATCATAATAACTATGAAGTATTATTTGGGAATAGACATAGGTGGTACACATATAAAAGGTGGAATCGTCAACCTTCTAACGAATGACATTCATCAAAACATACTATCTCACGAAGAACTGAATGCCACAGATTCAACATCAAGCATCATTACGAAAGTCGGAAAAGTTATTACTGACATTCAAGCCTATATGCCCCTATCTAAATTAGGCGGAATCGGTATAGCCATGCCCGGTCCTTGCGACTATGCCAAAGGTATAGTTGCCATTTATGGTGTGCCAAAGTTTCAGTCACTTTTCGGTCTTAACCTTAAAGAAGAAATTAAAAAAGTATCTGACCTGAATACTGTTTTCATAAATGACGCATCCGCTTATGCCCTTGGAGAGTATTATGCAGGAGCAGCAAAAGACACAAGTAGAAGCATTATAGTCACAATCGGCACCGGACTTGGAAGTACATTTCTTGAAAATGATACTGTTTTGAACGAACTGACAGAAGGAATACCTGAACATGGATATCTCTACAACATACCTTACCGAGACGGAATGGCAGATGACTTTTTTTCGACAAGATGGTTTGTAAATACATGGAATATGCTATTTCCAGATAAAAAGGTAACTGGCGTAAAAGAAATCGCACTACGCGCTTCGAACGGAGACAATAATGCACAGTCATTATTTGAAAACTTCGCTTCAAATTTCGTAGAATTCATAACCCCATTCCTGCTAAATTTTAAACCGGAGAAACTTATTATAGGAGGAAATATAGCGAAAGCTTCTGACTTCTTTTTAGACAATATTCAGTTTCAATTAAAGAAACTCAATTTAATCACTAAAATAGATATCTGTAAATTATGGGATATGTCGCCATTAATCGGATCTGCTATTTACACAAGCAACATACTTGAAAATATGGAAAATACAAAAGAGAAAAGACACACACAGCAATTTATTGCACCTACTAACTCTACTGCCACCTCATCAGGAGAATATGATATATACCCGGCATTTCCATTGGGAAAAGGCAAAATTGGGAAAGGTATAAACCAACTAGCTGACTGGATAGAAAAGCATTCCCAAATAAAAATAGATGGTTATATTGGAGTCTTTTGGGATGAATTAATCATTAAGTTAGGAGAAGAACTCAGAAAAAGAGGAAAGAATGTGCGATTCTTTCATTCCAGTGTAGCAATGAAAGATCCACAGACTATTGAAAAAATGATTGCTCCTTATCTTGGAGGAGATAATCCGTTATTCGGCACCATTACTGATAAGCATTTGGTTAATTGGTTTGATGAAAATAAGCTTAATTCCATACAACCTGACCCGGAAGCAGATTTAAATATATTTATAGGTACAGGAGCAGCCCTATCTCAATGGAAAGCTCCCCTGATTTATATTGATATTCCTAAAAATGAGATTCAGTTTAGAATGCGCGCCGGAGCCATCAATAATTTAGGATTAGATTATCGAAAAGACAATCAACAGGCTTACAAACAACTATATTTTGTAGACTGGATTGTTCTTAATAAGCACAAAAAGCAATGCCTGCCTCTGATTGACCTACTTATTGACGGACAAAGAGAATGGGATGAACTATTAATGATTTCAGGAAATGACCTACGAGAAGGATTGCACAAAATGAGCCGCAATTTCTTCAGAGTTCGTCCATGGTTCGAGCCTGGCGCCTGGGGAGGACAATGGATGAAAAATCATATTCAAGGATTAAATAAAGAAGTAAATAATCTGGCATGGTCTTTTGAACTGATGGTACTTGAAAACGGACTAATGCTGGAGAGTGACGGATATCGGCTTGAAGTATCTTTCGATTTTCTTATGTATAGTGATTATCAGAATATATTAGGAGAATGTTCGGAAACATTTAAGTACGATTTCCCGATACGTTTCGACTTTCTAGACACCTTTGACGGAGATAATCTTTCTATCCAATGCCATCCACGCCCCCGATATATACAAGAGCATTTTAACATGCCATTCACCCAAGATGAGACATATTACATATTGGATTGTAAAAACTCGCCATGTGTATATTTAGGCTTTCAAGACAACATCGTCCCTGAGGAATTCCAATATACCTTGGAACGAAGTCAACAAAAAGCAACGAAGGTAGAGATAGAAAGGTTTGTTCAAAAACACCAAGCTAAAAAGCACGATTTCTTTCTTATTCCCAATGGCACCATACATGCTTCAGGAAAAGATTGCGTGGTATTGGAAATAAGTAGCGCACCCTATATTTTCACATTTAAAATGTACGACTGGATACGCATGGGATTAGACGGGAAACCACGACCTCTAAACATTCAACACGGAATGAATAATCTATATTTTGAAAGAAAAGGGGAAAAAGTAATCCAGGAATTGATATGCCATCCATATATCATGAAAGAAAATCAGGAGTGTACCATAGAGCATCTACCTACTCATAAAGAGCATTTTTATGATGTATATCGTTACACCTTCAAAGACCGTATTCAAATGAATACAGAAAATACATGCCATGTATGTATGATAGTAGAAGGAGACTCCGTTTGCATTGAAACAGAGGACGGCATGAAACAACGCTTTAATTATGCAGAGACTTTTGTCATCCCTGCTGCTGCCCGATCATATACAATCATAAATGAAAATCCCGACAAAAGAATAATGTTGGTAAAAGCCTTTGTAAAAAAAGAAGTTACTTTGAAATAATGTCTTAATAAAAACATCTTATCCAACTACTATGAAACGAACTATTGTACAAATTATCTTTTTCATATATTGTATTGCGAATGTATATCCACAATACAGCACAATCTGGCAACTTGGCAAAACAGATAATTCATCCAAGGAGTTTGCCTTAGCACCGGATGGAAAAGATCGATTTATTATCTCCGGATTTGGGGATAATAAAAAATATTTTTATGCAGGCGAACACACCCCGGCCGATTTTCCATACATTATACCGGGGCCTACTGCTGAATGGGCTGGCTCATCTTACTGGGCAGGACAATGCAGGATACAACTTCCTATTTTAATAAAACTATCCGATGTCAATCCGCTAAAGAAATATCAATGGAATATTTTTATAGAGAATGTAGAATACGAAGACTGTATGTTCTTAAGACTGGAAGTCAACGGAAAGAATTACGATTCTCCTATAAAGCCTGGCACCAAACAGCTAACATATTCAATACAGCCCGGAATTCTAAAGGAAGGGTACAACAAGATTGTAATGCAGTTATTCAACGGTAAATCCCTAACTTTTGACGCCATTTGCCTAAACGGACCTCAAGAGACACAAATCAATAAGATAGGTGATACTCCTATTATTTCAATGAAAATGGCTGATTATGAATTAGAACAAGGGAAAACAAGAACACAGCCTCTTCTACTGAAAACTATAACTAAAAAATCCGGAACACTTAAAATACAAATCAACCAAAAGAAGATATTCAAACAAGTAGAAGAAGGAGAGAATATCTACGAAATTCCAACCGGAAAACTTAAAGACCAGTCTAAAATCAAAGTTAAAATATCAACAGAAGGACAAACAGTAGCAACTCAAGAATTTATCCGTAGTAACCAGCAACTACGCAGATCAATTGATTATGTTGATCAGTTTGCTGGTTCCAGTGGTTCACGATGGATGATAGGCCCCGGACCATGGATGCCATTTGGAATGGTAAAATTTATGCCCGATAACGAAGATGCCCATTGGAAAGCAGGATATGAATATAACGTTGAAAACATAATGGGATTCAGCCACATTCACGAATGGACAATGACAGGACTCTTAATGATGCCAACTACGGGAGATTTAAAAATACAACCCGGAACAGAAAAACAGCCGGACTATGGGTATCGCTCCCGAATTAATAAGAAAACCGAAACAGCCCGAATCGGTTATTATTCTGTTAATCTTACAGATTATAATATCCAAGCAGAATTAACAGCAACTACCCGCAGTTCCCTTCAGCGATACACATTCAACAAAGCAGAGCAGCCACGAATACTAGTTGACTTTTTCTTTCCAGCAGAATACGACTGGAATTTAGATGATGTATACGTAAAAAAAGTATCTGACACAGAAATAGAGGGATGGACCTTGAACGATTGCCGGTCAACAGGATACCATGGAGTACAAAGATATAAATTACATTTTGTCATGCAGTTTGATAAGCCATTCAAAACAATGAATGGCTGGATACGAAACAAAGTATATAGCCAAATTGAACAGCTACATAAATCAAACATGAAGTCCCGACAGGTATTTACAGTCGAAAATAACAGTCAAGACAAACTGGACGCAGGAATCTTCCTCGACTTTAACCTTAACACTGGTGATGATGTTATGGTAAGGACAGGTATTTCATTAGTAAGCATTGATAACGCACGGCTAAATCTGGAAGAAGAAATAGCGAGACCATTCGGATGGAATTTTGATAAAGTTGTCACCAATCAACAAGATACCTGGGAAACACTTTTCCAAAGAGTCAGTATCACAACAGACAATTACCTCTTAAAGCAAAAATTCTACACCAATCTTTACCGTTCTATCAGTCCACGGACCATCTGGAATGATGTAAATGGGGAATGGATAGATATGAACGGTAACAAAGCTCTTATAGACAAGCCAGGTAAAAGCGTATATGGAGGTGATTCTGCTTGGGGAATGCATTGGACATTAGGTCCATTTTATAATCTTCTCTATCCGGAGTACATGTCCAATTGGATTTACACTTACGAGCAGTTCTATCGTCGTGGCGGCTGGCTTCCCAATGGTAATCCCGGTATGAAATATTTCAGAGTCATGATAGGCAATCCTGCTTTGCCATTGATAGTCTCCGGCTATCAACATGGAATTCGTGACTTCGACAGTCAACTCATGTATCAGGCATTAATTCACCAACAAACAGCCACTATGATAAACTATCCCGGAGGAGGACAAGTCGGTAACGAAAGTTATCCCGATTATATAACCAAAGGTTATGTACCTCTATACGATGACGCATGGGATTGGAATTCTCCGCATTATCAATCATACGTTTCCAATACAATGGAATACTCATATCAAGACTATTGCGCTGCTCAATATTTTGACGCTCTTAATAAAAAAGATGACTTCAATACATTTATGAAACGTTCTGATAACTGGAAAAACATATTCGACCCATCAACCGGATATGTACGCCCCCGACGTCCCAACGGAGAGTGGATCGAAAACACCAACCCATATCATGCTCCCGGATTTTGCGAAGGCAGCGCTTGGCAATTCACCTGGTACGTTCCTCATGATGTAAAAAGCCTCATCAATTTAATAGGAGAGCGTCAATTCATCGACCGGCTGAATGCCGGATTTGCAACATCCGAAAAAGTAAGCTTCAATGCTTTAGGAGATAATATGGGAGCTTATCCTATTAATCATGGGAATGAAACAAATATGCAGGCAGCTTACCTCTTCTCTTATACCAGTGAGCCGTGGCACACCCAGAAATGGGCACGTGCTATACAAGAAAAATATTATGGAATGGGTCCCCGAGACGCCTATCCGGGAGACGAAGATCAAGGCCAAATGAGTTCTTGGTACATCTTAAGCAGCATAGGACTTTTCCAAATGGATGGCGGTTGCAGCAAAGATCCTGTATGGTTACTGGGGAGTCCGCGATTCGACCGGGTAGAAATTCAGTTAGACAACACCTATTACTCTGGAAAAAAACTTATCATAAAAGCAGAAAATGTATCCAAAGACAATTGTTACATTCAATCTGTAAGATTCAATAACAAGCGCCTTAGTAATAACTATATAGAATGGAGTAAACTCAAAAAAGGAGGAACACTTCATTTCATTATGGGTGACCGACCAAATCCAAATGCATTTAAATAAATAAACACATATGAAAAATAAAAGTAAGATACTACCAGTTCTTTTTGGTTTCTTTATTATGGGGTTCTGTGACTTAGTAGGAGTATCAGTCACTTATGCGAAAGATTATTTCAGTTGGAGCGAAACCCAAGCCGGTTTCCTGCCATCAATGGTATTTATATGGTTTTTACTCATCTCTATTCCGATTTCTATCTGGATGGACAAGAAAGGTAGAAAAACAATATCACTGATAGGACTTTTATCTACTTTTATTGGAATGTTACTTCCATTACTTACATTCACACAGACAGCCTGTTATATCGCCTTTGCACTTTTAGGCATAGGAAATACCATCCTTCAAGTGTCACTTAATCCTTTATTAACCAATGTTATCGCTGAAGGAAAATTATCAAGCATTATGACAGCCGGACAATTCATCAAAGCACTATCTTCTTTTGTAGGACCTATAGTGGCCGGATTCTGCTCTGTTTATTTCAACAACTGGATATTAATGTTTCCCATATTCGCCGCCATTACTCTAATTTCCGGAATCTGGTTATTTTTCACTCCAATAAATGAGAAAGACGACAAAAGATTAACATCCAGTTTCTATCAAGTTATTTCTCTCCTGAAAAATAAAACCATCTGCCTTTTATTCGGAGGCATCATTTGTATTGTTGGCTTAGATGTAGGAATGAATGTATTTACCCCAAAACTTTTAATTGAAAATGCAGAGTTGACTAAAGAAATCGCAAGTTATGGTACAAGCTGGTATTTTGCCGCTCGCACTTTGGGGACCTTATGTGGTGTAATTCTATTAGCAAAGTTTTCCGAAATTTATTATTATCGGATCAATATGTTCATTGTATTAATAGCTTTGTCCTGCATTTATTGGATACATTCTCAATATATTATTTTGTTATTAGTATGCATTATAGCCTTTGCAATGTCTAGCATATTTGCCGTCATCTACTCGCTAGCCTTGCATACATTACCCTATAAAACCAACGAAATATCAGGACTCATGATAACTGGGATATCCGGTGGCTCCATCATTCCTCCTCTCATGGGAGTTTGCGCAGATTATACCGAAAGCCAATCAGGCTCCATCCTTGTCATGCTAATTTGTGTAATCTATCTAATTTTATGTTCGTTTCATAAATTTAAAACCATACACACAAAGCCGCATTAACATTTATTCTCAAAACAACCATTCATATATAAATTTATATTAAATAAATAAATCTTTCTAGTTTTCCTGCTTTAAATATATATATTTGCAATATGTATATACATATAGACATTATATAATACATATATCATAAGCAATTAATACTATGTAGATTAAAATATACAGCCTTTATATACAAGAAATCACATTAAATCTAATATAAAACCCTTATGACTTACTTTTTAAAATCACAGAGTATGAAGAAGCTTTTATGCAACTTACCACGCTTCGTATTATGGATAGCTTTCCTTCTAATCATTGAAAGCTATGTAACCTTGCAAGCTCAAACCAGTAGTAGTAACAACTCATCCAAAGCAATATCAGGGAAAATTGTGGATGAAACAGATTTGCCTATTGCAGGAGCTACTGTACAGGTGAAAGGATCAACAAAAGGAGCCATTTCGGATATAGATGGCTTATTTACTATTTCATCCGAACCAGGCTCTATTTTGATTTTCTCATTTTTAGGATACCAATCTATTGAATACAAGATAGATAAAGTACCTCAAACCATTAAACTTTTGCCAAAGGTAGATGAATTGGATGAAGTTACTGTGGTTGGTTTTGCTAAACAGAAAAAAGAAAGTGTGATTGGAGCAATATCAACCTTAAAACCTGAAAGATTAAAAATTCCAACCAGTAATCTGACTCAAGCCTTAGGTGGTAATGTTGCCGGAATTATATCTTACCAGTTGTCCGGTGAACCTGGAAATGACAATGTGGAATTCTTTATTCGCGGTGTGACAACTTTTGGTTACTCTAAAAGTCCACTGATATTAATCGATAATATCGAATCATCTACTACTGATCTTTCCAGACTGTCCGCAGATGACATTGCTGCTTTCTCTATAATGAAAGATGCAACAGCAACTGCCATTTATGGTGCACGCGGAGCTAATGGAGTCATTTTGATTACTACCAAGCAAGGCAAACCCGGTAAGGTAAAAATTAGTGCCAGAGTGGAAGGTTCATTGTCAGCACCTACAAAAAGAATAGACATGGTAGATCCTATCAGCTATATGAAATACCACAATGAAGCTGTACTCACACGTAATCCGTTAGCTGTCCGGCCTCATACCGATGAGAAAATAGCATCAACAATAGCCGGCAAAAATCCCTATGTATATCCGGCGGTAGACTGGTACAATGAATTATTTAATGATAATGTATTTAATTCACGTGCCAACATCAATATGAGCGGAGGTAGTGAAACTGCCAGATATTATGTTTCTTTAGGCATATCGGATGACAATGGTATCATGAAGGTAGATAAACGAAACAATTATAACAGTAACATTGATTTAAAAAAAATCTATGTACGTTCTAACATTGATATTGATGTGACCAAGACGACTACATTTTCTGTAAAATTCAGTGGCAATTTTGATGATTATACCGGTCCTATTGTAAGCGGCAATGATCTATACCGAAGAGCAATGGCAACAAGTCCTGTTTTATTCCCCAAATATTATATGCCTGATGAAAATCATACATCTACTTCACATATTTTATTTGGTAACGCAGGTGATGGTAATTACATCAATCCCTATGCGGAAATGATACGTGGTTACAAACAATACACCAATTCGGTTATTTCTGCCCAGGCGGAATTAAATCAGAAATTAGATTTTATAACTCCAGGACTTAGTATCAAAGTCTTCGCAAGTACTACCCGAAATTCATACAGCGGACAACAACGTTCTACTTCACCCTTTTATTATTCAATCAGCTATTATGATAAACTAACCGACACATATACTTTAAGGGAGCTGAACCCTAATGGTGGACGGGAAGATTTGGATTATACAGCAGAAGGGAATCAAGTCAGCAGTTCGTATTATTATGAAGCATCTCTCAACTACAACCGTACGTTCCGGGAAAAGCATAATATCACCGGATTATTAGTAGGAGTTCTGAGAGAGAATAAGAGCGGAGGCGCAAGTTCGATACAGACATCTTTACCAGCCCGTAACATTGGATTATCAGGTCGTTTTACATACGCATACGACGGACGATATTTTGCTGAAGCAAACTTTGGTTACAATGGTTCCGAAAGATTTGCCAAAAATGAACGATTCGGACTCTTTCCTTCGATAGGAGCAGGCTGGATGATCTCCGAAGAAAAGTTTTGGAATCAAGACCTTAAGAATATTATCAATAAACTGAAACTAAAAGGAACTTACGGTTTGGTAGGTAACGACAATATTGGTGCATGGAATGACAGATTCTTTTATATGTCCGAGGTAAATCTAAACGGTAGTGGTGCAAATTTCAGTTGGGGACAAGATTTTGAACGGAATGTCGGTACTATCGACATGATACGCTATCGAAATGACAAAATCAAATGGGAAATTGCTCAAAAAATGAATTTAGGTCTCGAAGTTGGGCTATTTAATATATTTGACATACAATTCGATTACTTCACCGAATATCGAAAAAACATCTTTGGCGAACGCCAAACCATCCCGTATGAAATGGGATTCAGTGCACCTCTTTATGCTAATAAAGGAGAAGCTTCTTCACATGGATTCGAAGTGCAGGTAGATGCCAACCACGCTTTCAATAAAAACTTCTGGTTAGGAGTGCGTGGCAATTTCACTTATGCAACAGGCAAATATGAGCATGTAGAAGAACCCTATCGTCCTTACCCTTGGCTTAGTCATATTGGAAAACGTATTAATCAGACTTATGGATTAATAGCGGAAAGACTGTTCATTGATGAAGAAGATATTGCAAATTCACCTGTTCAGACATATGGTGAATATATGCCCGGTGACATAAAATACAAAGATGTAAATAATGACGGAATAATTAATGATGAAGATATTGTTCCAATAGGGATTTCCTCTTCTCCAGAAATTGTATACGGCTTCGGAGTGTCGATGGGATACAAGAATTTTGATATTTCTTGTTTCTTTCAAGGAGCAGCGAGATCTTCTTTCTTTATTAATTCCAAAGCAACAAATCCTTTCATGCAAATGGATTTCGGAGGAAATAACCTCAATGGTATGATGCAAGCATATGCGGATGATTACTGGTCTGAATCGAATCGTAATATATACGCTACTTTCCCAAGATTGTCAACTACTGACATTGCAAACAATAACAGAAACAGTACATGGTGGTTACGCGACGGTTCTTACTTGCGTTTAAAATCAGTCGAAATCGGATATACATTACCTAAAAGGCTGACCAGCCATCTAGGTATGTCCAATTTGAGAATCTATGCCAGCGGACTAAATCTTTTCGCATGGAATCGTTTTAAATTATGGGATGTAGAACAAGGAAACGACGGAATGCAATATCCTATTCAGGCAGTTTACAATTTTGGTATTAACTTAAGCTTCTGATTACATTATGAAATACAAACATTTATTCACTAGTACATTATTGGCGATATTAATCACATCCTGCAACTATCTTGATATCGTGCCGGATAATATCGCAACGCTTGAAATGGCATTCAACACTCGGGCTAATGCTGAAAAATATTTAGCCACCTGCTATAACTTCGTACCTACAGCAGCCAATCTTGATCACAACTCCGGCCTCATCTGCGGTGGAGAAATGTGGTATCTGAAACCAGAGTCCCACTACTATAAAAATATAACCTCATTCAACATTGCACGTGGTATGCAAAACTCTAACGACCCCTTACTAAATTACTGGGATGGAGGTCAGGGAGGCTACAACATATTCAGAGGAATCCATGAATGCAATATTTTTATAGACAACATCGATCGCGTACCTGACATGCGTATGGAAGAGAAAAATAAATGGAAAGCCGAAGTGATGACTCTGAAAGCATATTATATTTATTATCTCATGTTGCACTATGGGCCCATTCCTTTACTTAAAGAGAACATCAGCGTAGAAGCAGACTTAGATATGATGCAACTGGAGAGAGAAACGATTAATGATATCGTCACTTATACAACTGATTTATTGGATGAAGCCATGAACATCCCTTCCGGATTAACATTCAATGTGACTTCTCCACGCACGGAATTAGGGCGTATCACATTACCTATTGCGAAAGCAATCAAGGCTAAATTACTAATACTGGCTGCCAGTCCTTTATTCAACGGCAATACGATGTATGCTGAATTTGTCAATTCAGAAGGGATACCTTTCTTCGACCAAGAGTATAAAAAGGAAAAATGGGAGGCGGCAGCCGCAGCGTGCCTGGATGCCATCAACACTGCCCACGAAGCCGGAGCTTCTTTATACAAATTTGATGAGAAGCTAAATTATACTCCTTCATCAACTTTACAACAAGAGTTGACACTACGTAACACAATTACCGGTCGTTTTAATTCTGAAATAATATGGGCATTAGGTTCCAATGCAACAGATGGAATACAGAATCTATGCCAAGCGCATTTAACCAGCTATTCATTGGGGAACAGAATGATTCGTAGTTGCTCACAACTTGTGCCGTCATTAGAAATTGTAGAACAATTCTATACAGCGAACGGAGTCCCGATGGATGAGGATAAAGATTATGAATATGAAAACAGATATAAACTGACAACAACTCCAGAAGATGATCCTATTCATTTTACACCAAACTACACAACTATCAAGATGCATTTAAACAGAGAGCCTCGTTTTTATGCCTATATTGGTTTTGATGGTGGAAAATGGTTCTCCATCGAATGCTGTAACGACAATGAAACGAGCTCCTATCCTATCAAATCAAAGAAAGGAGATATTGCCGGCGTTTCAGACGAACTATATTCACCGACAGGTTATTTCACAAAGAAATTGGTTAGTTATCAAAACGTAAACACCAGTGCGACCAATATCAATTACGTATATTCTTTCCCGATTATTCGCCTGTCCGATCTATACCTGCTATATGCAGAAGCTCTCAACGAGCTTAATGAAACTCCGACTACAGATGTATACTACTATGTACAACAGGTCAGGAATAAAGCCGGTCTGGATGAAGGAGGTTCTTTGGTAAATACATGGCGTAATCATTCCAACCGCCCGGATAAGCCAACCACCCAAAGAGGAATGCGTGAAATTATACAGAAAGAGCGAATGATAGAGCTTGCATTCGAAGGCCATCGTTACCATGATGTACGCAGATGGAAGTTAGGCTCTACATATCTGAATACTCAGATAAAAGGCTGGTCGGTATTAGAGCAGGACCCGGAGTACTTTTATAATGCACGAGTTCTCTTCACGAGAAAATTCATGCCAAGAGATTATTTATGGCCTATTAAGACCAATTCTATCAACAGAAATCCGAAACTTGTTCAGAATCCTCAATGGTAACTTTTAACATAAAAATGACAAAGATGAAAAATATAGCTTTTATACTTTTAATACTTGCAGCAGTTTGTTTTGCAAACTGCGCCGGTGATTACGAGGCCGAACCACGCGGTACGAATGATGGAAAAGCTCCGGCACCGATTACTAATATATCGGTGAAGAATGTAAACGGAGGAGCTATTATTAAATATACTCCTTCCGATGATGTCGATTTATTATACGTCAAAGCTATCTTCACTAATACCCGCGGAGAACAGCAGGAAGTAAGATCTTCCATGTATGTAGATTCTTTGGTAATAGAAGGGCTGGGGGATACACAAAAGAGAGAGGTCAAACTTTACTCTGTAGACCGCCACGAAAACTATTCCACACCGGCTATCGTGACTATTGAGCCTCTGACTCCTGCAGTCGTTCAGACACAAGAATCATTAAAAGTGACTGAAAGTTTTGGAGGTTTCTTCCTCGATTTCAATAATGCAGCAAGAAGTGCATTATCTTTCTACATTTACAAATGGGTAGATGAGCACAATGAATACGAGATCCATGACGTATACTCCTCACAACAGGAAGAAGGCCGCCTGACTATAAAAGGCTTAGAACATAAATTATTGAAATTAGCCATCTTCGTTAGGGATAAATGGGAAAACACTTCCGACACATTGTATGCCGAAATTACTCCTTGGAAAGAAAGCTTATTAGATAAAACAAAATTCCAACTTGTCAAAGTTATGGATGATGTCAGCTGGGATTACCACGAAGGTTATCATTCCCGTCTATGGGACGGGCAAATAGGTGGATGGAACTGGGGACATACCGAATACCCGATACCTTTCCCGCATGCCTTCAGTATTGATTTGAATGTCAATGTACGTCTCAGCCAATTCCAATTCTGGCAACGTCTGGACAGCCAAGACTTATTATATGCCCATGGAGCTCCCAAGTACTTCAAATTATATGGCTGCGAAGAGGGTAAAGATTTGCAGAATCCGGATAACTGGGTGGTATTATTTGATGGAGAAATGAAGAAACCATCCGGCGGGGCATTTGGTGATGCGCTTACTCAGGAAGATATTGAGGAAGCCCAAAGAGGCCATGTATTTACCCTCAACCAAGATGTACCATTCATTCGCTACTTCCGGTTCCAGAGTTTAATGTCATGGTCGGGAATGGAAACATCAGTTATGTCAGAAATCACTCTTTGGGGAGATATCCAAGGTGAAGAATAACCTTATAAAATAGACAGAAATGAAAAAAGTAATATATATAATAACTACTATTCTCCTGTGTATGACCTCCTGCACAGATATTCATGATACCTATTCTGAATATATCAAAGACGGAGAACAAATTTATGTAGGAAAGCTGGCGGATGTAAAAATACATCCGGGATTTCAGCGTATGATGATAACGGGGTCTATGAAATATCTAGCCACAGCAAAGACTTGCATAATAGAACTTGTAGGTTACGACAAGGTTTTCACAACAGACATTGACAGAACGCAACCTGAATTCAGTTATGAAATCAAAGATGTGGAAGAAGGCAACTATTACGTTAAAATAACCACAAAGGATAAAGAAGGTAATACCTCACTATCCGAAACCTACAATGTAGATGTATACGGAACGGAGCACATAGCGACTTATTATCCCAAGCGAATTACCGATATACAATTCGTCATTGCCGACAACTCGCTCAACTTAATTTGGAATCAGGCAGACAATGTGGTGGAAGCAATAGTTAAGTACTATGATTCAAATGAGCAACTACTAACTTTAACAGTGAAAGGAGATGCTGCTTCAACCAATTTACCTGATTGGAAAGCTACTTCTATATTAACAGTAGAAACACGAATCCTACCCAGCGAAACAGCATTGGATATCGTATCCCTGCCCATTTCAGAATACACTTTGCCCGACGATCCGATTGTAGAAATCCCCAGAACTAACTTTGCCAACGCAAATATGCCTTCAGATGTTGTAAACGGTTATGGCGGTTCAGTAGAAAAGTTATGGAACAATGATACATGGAATTATGACAGCGGTTATCATGCCGGCGATAATCAAGGAGTTCCTCATCATCTGACCATTGACATGGGACTTACAGCAACGATTACCGAATGCGAACTGTTCTTTACCGGATATGAAAGAACAGACTGGATGCCTCGATTATTCCAAATATGGGGAATTGAAGATGTAGAAGACCTGGAAAGCCATGAACCGGATGTTCCATCTATAAACCCGGCTTGGGAAGAAAGTGCGAAAGCAAAAGGATGGAAACAGCTGACTACAAAAAACATTTCTGTTTCCGGTTGGCAACCCAGTATTAAGTTCGCCTGCGATAAAGAACACGAAAATATAAGATACATCAGATACCGTATTGTAGAATCACTCTCAGCTCCACACGTAGGAATGGGGGCCTATGGTTCCGCCAGCGAAATCAAGTTCTGGGGTAAAAAGGTTAGTTTGTTACAGTGATAACAGTTGAATTTGTTTTTGCATAGGAGTGTATACAAAAAAAGAATGATACATTCCTATGTAAAAAACAAATTTGTATCTTGAATCCAAAAGACCGAAAGTTAATATGAAAAGAATACCATTGAGTTTATTCACGTTTTTATTCCTCCTATCCGGATTATGTGCAGCACCTACCAAGACTGTCTGGCAAATCGGGGAGAAAAATCATAGTGCCAGTGAGTTGGCATTGTCCCCTGACAAATACAAAGAGTTTCTGGCAAATGATTTTGGTTGGGAGGACAGGTTTTATATCATTGGATTGTCTTCCCCTCAAAAAGATTTTCCTTATGTTCTGCCGGGACCTGCCGATCATTGGGGAGGAACAAGTTATACTGCCGGTATACGGACTCATGTTTTAAACATACTCTTTGGTATGAAGGAAGTTCCCGAAACGGACTCATGGAAATTAATCATAGACCTATTAGATACTCACCACGAATTTCCGGCACTATTTAAAATAACGATCAACGGAAAATCATGGAAATATGCACTTCCCAAAGGAAGTGGAAAATCAATAGACGGTGACTATTCACAAATCAAACCGCATACGATCGAAATTCCTCTGAACTCCGGAGTGATCAGAAAAGGAAGCAACTCCATCGCGCTTACAAGTCTCGAAGGCTCATGGATTCTCTTCGATGATATCAGACTTATGGGGCCGGATAATGCTGAACTAAATGAAGTCAACAAATCCGTTTATCTCCGGGATGTTAAAGCTGCGGACTTTCAAACCACCAGTCCTGTAGCCCAACCACTATTAGTAGACATAGAACATCTTTCCGGGCATCCTCTCCTTGAAGTGAAAGTAGATGGAAAAAAGATACTGGAACAACGTTTGGAAAAAGGAAGATACATACTAGAAGCTCCGATGCCAGTTGTCAAGTCTCCCAAGACAAGCCATTACATCATATCCGCCGATGGTGCAATCTTAGATAAAGGAATGATCAGACGCGCACCTCACAATACAATCACACTGGCCGATTACATCGATACACGAATGGGAACTGCGCACTCCCGTTGGATGATAGCACCAGGTCCGTGGATGCCATTCAGCATGGTCAAATTAAGTCCGGACAATCAGGATAGCGGTTGGCAATCGGGATATGATCCTTCATTCGAGAGCATAGGTACGTTTAGCCACATACACGAATGGACCATGGCGGGTCTGGGCATCATGCCTGCCAACGGTCCTTTAAAAACGGAGATAGGCAGCCAGTCTTCCTTAGTCAAAGATGCCAATTCGTATCGTTCAGCCATCGACAAAACAAGTGAAGAAACGAAAGTCGGATATTATAAAGTAGACTTGACCGATTATCAAATCAAGGCGGAACTGACTGCCACCTCCCGGTGTGGTTTTCAGCGTTATACATATCCGCAAGATAAGGATGCCCGTGTCATGATCGACCTGAAAATCCCTAGTGAATACGATTACCAAATTGTTGAAGGAAGTATAAAGCAAACAGGAGCACGACGGATCGAAGGATTCAGCAAGCAGCTATCCAAAAATGTATGGTCGGCGGATGCGGATCAGAACTATACAATTTATTTCGTGATTGAATTCAATAAAGATATCAAGAAATTTGGAGGATGGCACGATCATACTTTATGGGAAACAGATACTATGACAGCCAGCTACCCTCAGCGATTCGGCTGTTATGCCGAATTTGATACTACCGATCATCCGGAAGTTATGGTACGTTCCGGAATATCTTATGTAGATATGGCAGGGGCTTCCAACAATCTTTCCAATGAGATAATGGAACCATTCGGGTGGAATTTTGAAGCTGTACGCAAACATCAGTCGGATAGTTGGAATAATATTTTAAACAGAGTCCGGATATACAGCAACGATTATCGGGAAAAGGTAAGATTTTACACCAATTTATACCGTGCTTTCTGCCGGAATACTTTCAGTGATGCAGACCGCAGATGGGTGGATGCAGCAGGCAACATTCAAAAGCTGGACGACCCGGATGCTGTCGCTTTGGGATGCGATGCCTTCTGGAATACTTTTTGGAATCTGAATCAGGTATGGAATCTGATTGCTCCCGAGTGGTCATCCAGATGGGTAAAATCGCAGTTGGCTATGTATGACGCCAACGGATGGCTGGCAAAAGGCCCCAGCGGAATGAAATACATACCTGTAATGGTGGCCGAACATGAGATTCCCCTTTTAGTAAGTACTTACCAAATGGGAATACGGAATTACGATGCAGAAAAAATGTTCCGGGCAATCGTAAAGATGCAAACTACCCCAGCTCAACGTGTAGCCAATGGGTTTGCCGGCAACAGAGATTTGGAAACTTATCTGCAACATCAATATGTACCTGCCGACAAAGGACGTTTTTCTAACACATTAGAATACTCTTATGACGACTGGACAGTCTCTCAACTAGCAAAAGCACTGGGAAAAGAGGAATATTACCGAACATTCTCCAACAGAGGCAACTGGTGGAAAAACGCAATCAACCCGGCGACAGGTTATGCCCAAATGCGCTACAGCAATGGAGAATGGGAAAAGAACTTTGATCCGTTCAAATCAGGAGCTAACCATCATTATGTAGAGGGAAACGCCTGGCAACTTACTTTTTTTGTACCTCAGAACGTTCCCGCACTCACCGAAATTATCGGTAAAGAGCTCTTCATCGACCGGCTGTCATGGGGATTCAAAGCCAGTGAGCCATGGAGGTATAATGCCCCGGGAGACCAGTATTGGGACTTTCCAGTAGTACAAGGTAACCAGCAATCCATGCACTTCGCCTTTCTATTCAACTGGGCAGGCCAACCGTGGCAAACGCAACGGTGGAGCCGTTCCATTATCGACCGCTATTATGGCTTTGACACATCAAATGCCTATTTGGGAGACGAAGACCAAGGACAAATGAGCGCTTGGTTTGTCATGGCTGCATTGGGATTATTCCAGACGGACGGAGGTTGTAACGCAGAACCTGTTTATGAACTGGGGAGTCCTCTGTTTGAAAAAATAAAAATAGATTTGGGAAAACATTTCGGTAGAGGAAAGCAATTTATCATCAAAGCTAGCAATACTTCGCGGGAAAATAAGTACATCCAGTCCGCCAAACTAAACGGCAAGAAGTTGAACTCTTTCAAGTTTCCGGCAAAAGAACTGCTCAAAGGCGGCACATTGGAACTTGAAATGGGAGATCGTCCGAATAAAAATTGGGGAATCAAATAACATCATAAAAAAAATAGTAACAAATGAAAAAGATCTTACTCAGTCTTATCACAGCAGCCGTTTTATTATCATGTCAGTCATCACGTGACACATCACACAAGTATACAGCCATCACTCCGGGAGTAGAATGGCTCGACACCAACAACGAGAAAATAAATGCTCACGGAGGCGGTATATTATATCACGAGGGAATTTACTACTGGTATGGCGAATGTAAAAGTGATTCCACTTACTGGAATCCCAATGTTCCCGGTTGGGAATGTTATCGTACGGAAGCCGGTGGAGTAAATTGTTACTCTTCCAAGGACCTTCTCAACTGGAAATATGAAGGACTCGTTCTCCAACCGGAAATATCTGACACACAATCCGATCTCCATCCTTCCAAAGTGCTGGAGAGACCTAAAGTTATATACAATGACAAAACCAAGAAATTTGTAATGTGGCTGCACGTGGACAGTGACGACTACAATAAAGCTGCTGCCGGAGTCGCTGTTTCCGATTCACCGACTGGTGTTTTCACCTATCTGGGTTCGATGCACCCGAACGGGCAAATCAGCCGGGACATGACCCTATTCAAAGATGACGACGGCAAAGCTTATCATATCTACTCTTCCGAACAGAATTCTACATTATATATCAGTTTGCTGTCCGACGATTACCTGAAACCTTCCGGCACTTTCACACGCAATTTCGCAGGTAAATTCCGGGAAGCCCCTGCTGTGTTCAAACACAACGGACTATACTACGTCATCAGTTCGGGATGTACCGGCTGGAGTCCCAATGAAGCGGAATATGCAGTGGCTACCCAAATTTTAGGACCATGGACCGTAAAAGGAAATCCTTGTGTAGGAAAAGATGCCGACAAAACCTTCTATGGACAAAGTACCCATGTACTGCCGATTCAAGGAAAGAAAGACGCATACATAGCCATGTTTGACAAATGGAATAAAACAGACCTAATTCACTCAACCTATATCTGGTTGCCTATACAGTTCCGTGAAGACGGAAGCATGGCTATTCAATGGCTGGATAGCTGGTCACCTGATACATACGAATTCTAATTAAGATATAGCAACGGCATATCATTTTCTAAAAGGAACTCACATGAGAAAGATAAAAATTAAAGAAATCGTTTGTATCATCGGATTGTTGGGAACTCTCACAGCTCATTCTCAAAATACAGTCTGGCAAATAGGAAACAAAGATAAATCCGCCAAAGAGTTCAAGTTCTATAAAAACGATTATCGGAACTACATCAATGATGTTTATCTATACGAAGTAGGGAGAAATCATTCTGCTGATTTTCCTTACTTTCTGCCGGGGCCTAGTGATGCCTGGGCAGGTGGCATATCAGGGCAGGCTGTTATTGGCTTTTCATTGGCCGAAGCTCCTTCTCCGACAACCCAAATACAACTACGACTTCTATTTGCAGAAACTCATCCTTCCTCACCTCCCCGACTGGAGGTGAGGCTCAACAGCTTCGAGAAATCCATCCAAACACCCAAAGGCACAAACCCTGAATATCTGGACACAAAAGAAACAACTTCAAAAGAGTTATCCGTCACGCTTGACATTCCGGCTGATGAGTTCAGAGCAGGAAACAACACACTCACGATCCGAAATATATCAGGCAGTTGGGTAGCATTCGACCAGATAAAGCTGACATCTGACTCTCCTCTGCAAACAAACAATCTTACGACCAAAGCCAGTCTCGTATCTTCCGCCTTCTCTCCTGTATTGGTGGTCGGAAAGAAAAAAGAACTGAGACAGCCGGTCAAAATAAAAGCAGTCAACTGGCATCATAAAAAGAGACCGGTGGAACTGCAAGTCGGTAATTTCCCACCGGAAAGATACGTATTGTCCCCCGGAATAAATAACATTGAGACATCCATTCCGGAAGTCACCGCTCCATGTGAGTTACCGATCATACTGAAAGAACAAGGAAAAACCGTCAGCAAAATCAATGAAAAGGCAACTCCTGTCAAGAAATGGACAGTATATCTCGTTCAGCATACTCACACAGATATAGGCTACACCAAACCTCAAACCGAAATCCTGTCGGAACATCTCCGGTATATAGATTATGCCATTGAATACTGCGAACAAACAAAAGACTACACAGATGATGCGAAGTTCAGATGGACCTGCGAATCGGCGTGGGCTGTAGACGAGTATTTGAAAAACAGACCGGAAGAACAAGTGAACAAACTAAAAAAATACATTGCCGAAGGACAAATAGAAGTTGCATCCATGTATTTCAATATGTCGGAGATTGTAGACGAAAACTCTTTCAAGACTTTCCTTCAGCCTGTCAAAGAATTCAGAAAACATGGAATTCCCTCTGCGCTGGCCATGCAGAATGACGTCAACGGAATTGCATGGTGTCTGGCAGATTATCTGCCGGACCTCGGGATAAAATACCTGTGGATGGGAGAACACCATTACAAATCGCAGGTTCCGTTTAATATGCCGACTGTCTTCCAATGGGAATCTCCGTCAGGTAAACCGATCCTGACTTACCGTGCCGACCATTATAATACCGGCAATTTCTGGGGAATAGAGCAGGGAGACATTCAAAAGACAGAACCGAAGTTACTACATTATTTATCAGAACTGGAGCGTAAGCATTATCCGTTTGATGCAGTAGGCGTACAATACTCCGGTTATTTCACGGATAATTCACCGCCCTCCATCATTGAATGCAAACTCATCAGAGAGTGGAATGAAAAGTACGCATATCCTAAGCTACGAAGTGCCACTGCATCCGAATTTCTGGATTATGTAACGAAGCGATACGAGGATAAAATTCCCGCATACAGAGCCGCATATCCAGACTGGTGGACAGACGGTTTCGGTTCTGCCGCAAGAGAAACAGCAGCTTCACGCAAAACTCATTCGGATATGACAGCGGTAGAAGGGCTACTGTCTATGGCTGTATTAAAAGACAAATGCCTGCCACAGACCACTCACCAACGAATAGAGCACATACATGAAAGCCTGCTATTTTATGATGAACACACGTTCGGAGCATCCGAAAGCGTCAGTGATCCGTTGTGCGAAAACAGTCAGGTGCAATGGGGAGAAAAGTCAGCCTATGCATGGGAAGCAGTCAAAAGAACACAAATGCTGTATGAAACCTCCGTCGGTTTACTTCAAGGAGACCTCCGCAGAGGCAAGAACCCGACCCTTACGATTTTCAATACGTTGAACTGGAAACGTTCGGAGATGCTGACTGTATATATTGATTTTGAAGTGATCCCCCGAAACCAATTCTTCGAAATAACAGACTTTCAAGGACATTCGTTGAAAGTTCAACCGATCCGTTATCGCAGAGAAGGGTGCTACTATGCAATTTTCGCAGAGGATATTCCGCCTATGGGATACAAGACGTTTGAAATTGTCTTCAAACAACCGTCTACTGATACAGGAACTATTACAATAAACAATGCCAGTATCGAAAATCATTTCTACAAACTACAACTCAACCCGGACAAAGGAACGATCCAAAGTTTGTATGATAAAGAATTGAATTGTGAACTGGTCGATAGTTCGTCTCCATGGGAACTGGGTGCTTTTATCTATGAGAAATTAGGTAATCGTGACCAATTGGCCCAATATCGCCTGGATGATTACAACAGAACAGGATTGAGTGAGTGCCGGATCATCGACAGTTCGAATGGACCTATTTATCAACGTATCCTGTTGCAGGGAAAATCTCCGGGAACAGACGAAGCATTCGGGGTCAATCTGGAAATTAAATTATATCATGATACCAAACGAATAGAACTGGAGTACGCAATCAAGCGTCTGCCGGAAACGGATCCCTCAGGGATATACGTTGCTTTTCCCTTCCAACTGCCCGAAGGAAAACTGGCATTCGACGTTCAGGGCGGAACAGTTATATCTGGCAAGAATCAACTGGAAGGGACATCTACAGACTGGAATACTGTTCAAAACTTTGTATCGGTACAAAATAATCAGGCGCAAATTATTATAGGAAGCAGCCTCATCCCCCTCTATCAACTAGGAGACATAAATCTCGGTAAATTTCAATATCAGAAACAATACGAAAGGCCTCATGTCTACTCGTGGGTGATGAATAATTACTGGAATACCAACTTCAAAGCTTCCCAAGAAGGAGAGTTCCGTTGGAGTTACCATCTGACCTCTTCCGTTGACCCATCTAGCAACCTTGCTACCAAGTTTGGCTGGAGCTCACGTATTCCTCTATATGCCCGGGTAATGCCGACAGGAACAGAGAATCATAAACCCACAGAGTACTCAGCCTTCCATTTTGAGAAAGACAATTTCCTGATGACTTCATGTACCCCCTCTAAAGAAGAAGGTTATATACTACTGAATATTAGAGAGATAGATGGAAAGAGAACCAACCTCAGGATTTTAAATGAAGACGGGCAAACCATCCCCTTCACAATAGTAAACGCTATTGAAGAGAAATTGGAAAATGAAACGTCAGAGCATATATTTGAGGGGTACCAGAATAAATTTATAAAGATAAAACGTTTTTAATCAAAAGAATCAAATGCGTAGTCTACCCTAAAAAACGGAAGAATCATCACCACAAAGAGACGAGGAGATGTCAAAAGTCAGTAGCAACTCTCCTAATACTATTGACTTTTGCCCCTCATCATCTGTCAGAACGACCGGAAAGTATCTGCTCCAAACTTTCATCGACCACTCCCGCCAACTGAAGATTGGACAGCAAGCGGTCATAAGAAATCCTCCCTACTCCTTCCATTTTCAGCAGCCATCTCCATCCCTTTCCCGATACTAATTCCAGCAGTTGCCCTACCGTCCGGATTTCTTCTTTATACAAGACATTAGTCAGCCTCGTATCGGCCACTTTGCCGACAGACAATTGGAGTACCCTTTCTTCCTGATTCAAATTTATATTCTTGCTTTTATCCGCCAAAGACTGAAAACGGGCATCTATGATATGTTTCCGATAAGTAGCCAACACATTCTTTCTCACTTTCAGTCCTCTGAGATGAGAATTATAAATCTGTAACGCCCTGTCATAAGTAATTCGATGCCGATCGGCAACTTTCTCTATTGACTCCCCCATAGAGATGGAGTAGAAAATATCACGGGCTCCGGGATGAACAATCAATTGGGAAAGTTCACGAATAATAATTTCATATAGAGGTTTACACGTTTTCTGTGTTCGCAATACATATAGCAGATCATCATATCTGGAAATAATAAAGTCGCGTTCCAGCTTTTTCTCTTCCACAATCTTTGCCAGATAATCCGCTTGCAATCCAAGCCTTTTGTGAGCTTCGAGATAGGCAGTCAGACTTTCGTCATCCAAGAACAGTTGGTTGCCCATCCGGCAACTGGTAATGTAACCGAGATTCGCCCAGTTTCGCAGAGTTGCTTCCTGAACGCCATGTCTTTCAGACATTTGTTTTGTTGTGAGCCAATAGGACATAAAAAAACGGAACTAAGTTAATACTCTTACCTAGTTCCGTACCTTTTATATTATAAAAGAGTACGGAGCTGTCACATCCCGCTAATAGGAGGTAGTAACGGCTACCTGATGTATACGGGCAGACAGCCCGTACCCTATGAGAAGTCATAGAAGTACAGGCGTCTTCCCGGCATACATCAAAAAAATCCGTTACAATTTCCTATTAGCCGAGGAAACGCGCAATCGCACACCTTTAAACGGTATGCTACGTTCCGATGACAAAGTTACAAATAGTTTTCGGAAAATAACAAAAGGGGCTAATAAATGTTTGGGGAAAATTAGAAACAAAGCAATCGTCACTATTATATAAATTCAAAAGACTATGTTGTAACAATTAACATTACCAATCCATCATTTTATATTATATAAAAGTAGAACAGAATCTGAATTATTTCACAATATCATTCAGATCAAAGTAGAGCAAACGTGTAGCAGAATCCACATCTTCATCATTCAATGGGACAAAACCGTTTTTCATATAAAAAGGAACAGCAGCCGCATACGCATCAACAGTTAAAAAACGGCAACCTGTTTTATTCTCAATAATAAAATAACTTTTAATAAAATTCAATAGGAATGAGCCTATTGATTGACCTTTTACAGACAAGTCAACACCCAAACGACAAATCTTTGCAGCAGGATAGCTTTTTAAACGCTTCTCATTCACAAACCGATGTTTGCGGAAACGATTGAATTCAGTTTTATTTTCAAAATCAGACAAAGAGATCCTGTCATTGGCAAGACTGAAATAAGCAACTGATCGCTGATTAACTTTATTCTCAAGTACATAACTGACAGCCAGCAAAGCTTCCCGATACAGGAAAGATTCATTCAAAATAAAATCGTTCAAGTCGGTATCTCCGCAATCGAACGATTCTATTTTTTCTGAGGTATCTAGTTTACGCATCTCATACGTTGTCTCTATTAACTGACGATCCATATCTATTTTTTAAATATTTTCATTGCCAGTTCATAGTCCTTCAATCTTTTTGCCCGCTGCTCGGGGGTCTCCCTGCGTTTTTCTTTCATCCGCTCTTCAAACCGCCGTGCATCTTCTCCGAAAAGTATCGGAGTTTCTTTAATCGGTCTTGCCATACTCACCTATCTCCTTTCTTCATTTAATACGCTACAAAAGTAACCTAATAAATCGGGAAGTGCAAGTAACCAGGAATTTATCTTCGAGACATATATGTCTCAAATACACTCACTATATCTTCTCTATATTTCTTTATATCAAAAAGAGATTGCCGCTATCTTCATAAAACACGGAATAAAATACGAACCGACCTTCGATATATACATCGAGAAATACGATTGGTAGAAGCAGAATTATTCTCACCCCTTTGAGAAAATATTCTCATAGGCATGAGTATTTTTTCTCACTGTGGTGAGAATTTTTTCTCAAGGCGATGAGAATAGTTTGAGAACTTTATTGCAGTTGCCCCGCCGCTTTCAAGTAAGCCACATAGTTTACATACAACTGAAAATGGGCATCCACTTTCGTCTGATACGCCTGTTGCCACATAACTTGCGCTTCCAGATAATCCGAAAGAGTTTCCAATCCCACCTCATACTGTTTGCCGCTGACTTTCATATTCTCTTCCGCCTGTTCCAGCGAACGTTCTGAAAGCTCGCATTCCAGTCGGGCCTCATCCAAATTATTAGTGGCCTGCGTCAATTCAAGCAACATCTTTTCATTGGCATTTTCCTGTTCAAGACGAGTCTGTTCCAGTTTTACCTTGGCAGAGCGCACCTTATTCATACGTTCGCCAAAATGAAACAGAGGTACTGAAACATTCAGAAAGACGGAGAATGATCCTTTTTTCATCAAAGTTTCGTCATTGATTTCCAATCCATGGAAATAGTCATAACTTCCCTTCACTCCCACACGTGGCAGCAGTTCACTCCGATTCAGCTTTACCTGCTGCTCGGCCATGGCGATCTGTTTATTCAAAATACCATATTCGGGACGGGCACTGATATCGGCAACCTGTGTCTTCCACTCTTGCTCCACTTCCGGAAATTCATCCGAGATATCAATCCCCGCTGTCAGAGGCCGACCAATATAATGGCAAAGATTCATGCCGGCAAGACGGAGCGCATTATCCGCCTTGCGCAATGCCAGCTCACTCTCATTAAGTTTCACTTGTACCTTCAACACATCATTCTGAGGTTTCATGCCATGCTGGTGGGCACTCTTCACATTCCGAAACAGCTCATTGAGCAACACATGATATTTCTCCGCCACTTTCTTCATTTCTTTGGCTTTCACTAGTTGCACATAAGCCTTGTCTGTATTCAGAATCACTCCGGATGCAGTCAGTTCCTCATTCAGATGTGCCATTTCCTTGCCGAGCAATGACATTTTATAGGCGGCGCGAATCTTTCCGCCCATATAAAGCGGTTGTTCCACTTGTACTCCGCCTGTATAGACGGTCCCGACTTTATAGTCCAGATTCAATCCGGGGAAATAAGCGTAACCGCTTGTTGCCAACTCTCCAGTAACGGGATCGGGCAGGAATACCGGCAGATTTCCTCCCCGAATGCCCAAGCTGCCGTCTGCCGTACTATACAGTCCGGTTCCGCTTGCTGTAAAATTGGGGAAGAAGTTAGCTTTATAGCTGAGAGACAGCAGCCGGGCTGCCTCCGTCTGTTTATCGGCAGCAGCCATTTCCTTGTTATATTTTAGAGCCATTTCACGGCATTGTTTCAGGCTGAGCTTCTCTTGTGCCGAAACAGAAAGAGAAGCCGCCATTCCAAACAAAACACTAACAGCTACGAGAAATTCTTTTTTCATTTGTCTGTCTTTTTGATATGAAAGAATAATGCATACAGAATCGGGATAAAGAGCAACGTGATGAGCGTGCCAAACAGCAATCCTCCCATGATAGAAGCTGCCAACGAACCGAACATAGCATCGGGCAACAGCGGAATCATTCCAAGAATAGTGGTCAGCGAAGCCATCATCACCGGACGGAGACGACTCTGGGAGCTATCGATCAACGCAGTGACCGGTTCTACTCCCTGGCTGATCTGCAACGTAATTTCATCCATCAGCACAATTCCGTTCTTTATAATCATACCGATCAATCCCAATGTGCCGACAATCGCCACAAAATTGAATGTCTTCCCGGTCAGCAACATCACGGCGACTACACCGACAAAAACCAACGGTATGCAGCAGAAAATGATAATCGGCTTACGATAGTCTTTAAACAGCATAATCAGTATCGAGATCATCAGAATAATGGCAAACGGGAAGTTCTTGAACAAATACTGCATAGATTTCGTACTGGCATTCCTTTCACCCTGCCATTGCAGTTTATAACCGTCGGGCAATGGGATCTGCTCTATCTGTGCGGCAATGGACTGGCGTGCCTTCTCTGTTTCTATTCCCGGAACAGGCGAACACTGTACACGCTGGCTACGCTGCCCGTTATAGCGGGGGACGACGGGATCTTCCCACTGTACATCGATCCGCTTGCTGATCTGTTTCAACGGAGTAGTTCCCATCAAGGTTTCTACCAGTTCATCTTTCGAAAGCGTTCCCGTTTTCAGTTTCATCATCATCTCCTGCGTCAACAAGCCATTCAAAGAAGGAAGAGAAGAAAATATTTGTGTGTTATCCAAATCCTCAATCGGTCTTCCCTGTTCGTCAAGGCAGCGCAGATAGATATTGTCCCGATGGATTCCTTCGTGGAAAGAACCGATGGGGATACCACTGGTGGCCGAAAGCAACGAGAGGCTTACATCATTACGGCTCAGTCCGATAGCGCGGGCAGTCGGCTGGTCATATTCAATGGTTAGCACGGGAATCTGCGGCTCCCAGTCCGTAGTTATCAGATATACATCCGGACAGCTTTCCATAATGCTGCGGGCACTGTCTGCCAATTGATGCAAAACAACCGGGTCCGGCCCCGTAAACTGTGCCTCGATCGGATATTTCTTGAACATCAGGTTATAGCGGTTCAGTTTCACGTAGGCATCGGGGTAACGAGACGAAAGATATTGCTGAATCTCGGGCATATTATCCACCAATGCATCGGGAGAAGTAAAGTCTATAATCAATTCACCGTATGCCAAAGAAGGATTGGCTATGTTACGCACCAAATTATAACGACCGGGGGTACCACCGACGGAAGCTGTGACATGGGTCACTTCCGGACGAGTTTTCAGATAGGCTTCAATCTCTTCCAAGTCACGTGTGACACGGGTATAATTTGTTCCTTCCGGCAATTTATATTCCATATAAAGCTGATCGTACACCATATCCGGAAAGAAACCCTGTTTCATGAACCGATAGCTGAAAGCTGAAAGAGCAACCAACGCTACCATCGCAAAGACAAAACTCCAGCGATGAGCCAGACTAAACCGCAGCAAGGAACGTAGGACGGCATAAATCTTTCCTTCATACACCCGTTTTCCGGTAGTTGACGCTTCTTTCGAAACTTCGGGATGCAAAATTCGGTTGGCCATCAACGGTACGTGCACCAGAGCCAGTACCCAGCTAAGCAGTAACGAAACCGCCAGCACGATAAATAAGTCGCGCGTATACACCCCTGCGGTATCGGGAGACATGAAGATAGGCAGGAAAGCAATGATAGCAATCAAAGTGGCTCCGAGCAAAGGCATCGCAGTCTGCCGCCCGATAGCGGTCATTGCCTCCATACGGCTCTTGCCGGCTTTCAGATCGACCAGTATACCGTCAATAATAACAATCGCATTATCAACCAGCATCCCCATAGCAAGCACAAATGACGCCAGCGAAACCCGTTGCATCGTGCCATCCACAAAATACAGGAACAGAAAGGAGCCGAACACCGTTACCACCAGACTGATTCCGATAATAACTCCACTCTTGAATCCCATCGTTATCATCAGAATGACAACTACGATAATGACCGATTCGATCAGATTAAGAATGAATGTTCCCAACGAACCGGATACACGTTCCGGCTGGTAGAATACTTTATGACACTCCACTCCTGTCGGAAGCCGCTCCGCTTTCAATTCGTCCAGTTTCTGTTCTACCCGTTTGCCAATCTTGATGATATCCGAACCGGAAGAAGCCGCAATCAGTATTCCCATGGCACGCTGCCGGTCATAAAAGAGTTCATTGCGGGTAGGATTCTCATAATCTTTCTCAATTCGGGCGATGTCACTCAAACGTAACTGGTCATCATCGTGCCCCTGAATCAGCATACGTCCGATATCTTCTACCGTCTTGAACTTGTCACTCACCGTTACCCGAATACGATTATCGCCATTATCGTAGTATCCGGTATAAGTGGTTTTATTCTGTCCGTTCAAGGTAGCGAGAACTTCGGCAGGTTTCACGCCCAGATTCGCCATCCGGTCCTGCAGTAAAGAGATGTTGATGCATTCCTCACGCTTTCCATACAAGTCAACCCGTTCCACTCCGTCCAGTTCGCTGACTTCCCGCTTTATCAGTTCGGCATAATCAGACAGTTCCCTGTCCTGCAATCCGTCTCCTGTCAGCGCATAAAACATACCGTACACATTTCCGAAATCATCTTTCACAAGGGGAGTAGCAGCGCCTTCGGGAAGTTCCGCCTGTGCATTCGCTACCTTACGCCGCAACAAATCCCAGCATTGTTCCACATCTGCCTCCTTGACGGTCGTTTTCAGTTCCACCTGAATCAGGGAGAGATCATTGTAAGAATAACTTTCTACATTATCTATATTCCCCATTGTACGGATATTCTTTTCAAGTACATCCGTCACTTCCAGTTCCACCTGATGTGCGGACGCTCCGGGATAGGTAGTCACTACCATGGCGACTTTCACCGTTACTTCCGGGTCTTCCAACTTACTCATTTCATAGCTGGAATAAGCTCCTCCGACTATCAGCACCGCAATCAAGAAGTAAATTAACTTCTTATTTTCAAATGCCCATTTACTTATATCGATCATAGCAATCCTCCCACATTGGTTTTAGAAGCAGGCAAAAGGGGTTCTACCTGTTCCCCGTCTTTCACATGATGTACTCCCGAAGCAACAATCAAGTCACCGGGCTTCAAGCCCTCCGCAGTCACCAGGCACCTGCCGCTGCCCAGCAGACGGGTGACTGTCACATCACAACGACGGATGGTCCGGCTGGAAGCATCATAAAGGAAAACACTCGCCATCCCCTTATCACGAAGAACCGCACCCGTAGGAACGGACAGATGACGCACTTCCCCTTCGGTACATTCTATAGTGACCATTGTATTCATTCCGGGGGAAGGAAGCGCCTGCGCTTCACCTTTCTTCAACTGCAAACGCATCGTATACAGTTGATTGGCATTCGCTTTAGGGGTGACATTTATCAGATCGAGCGCATACTCCTGACCGGGATAAATGTCGAACGTACAAGTGTAACCGGTGAACTGTTGGCGACGGATATATTCTACTGCCGGAAGATTAATTTCCACCTCCGGTGTCCCCTCGCTGATAATGGAGACAACGGGCATACCGGCCGCAATAGTCTCATGGGAATCAAAAAGACGTTTCTGTACATATCCGCTGAAAGGAGCATACAAACGGGTATATTCCAGCTGATCTTTCGCATGATTGTACTTGGCGGTTATCTGTTTCAACCCGTACATCGCTTTATCATTGGCGTCGGGAGTCGTTACATTCTCCTTATAAAGTGCCATCACACGCTCCGCCTCCGCCTTCACACTTTGATACTCCGCTTCCGCAGCATCCAGCTGAATCTGATAATCAGCAGGGTCCAGTTCGGCAAGCAGCTGTCCTTTGCGCACATACGTTCCGTCGTTGACGTACATACGCAATATAGTTCCGCTTACACGGAATGATAAACTTATATCCTGCGCCGCCTTCACCCGTCCGGGAAATTGCAAAGCCGTCTGTCCACCGGCAGAAAGTACAGTATCAATCTTCACTGTAGGTTTGCTATCTGTAATCTGTGTACGTTGGCTGCAAGATGCCAACAAAACGACTAAAATTCCTGTTAATAAAAAGTTGAATCGTTTCATATTTTCATTTGTTATTTAGTTCATGCAAAAGTATCCCAAGCAGATAAAAGTAAAAAGGTTGATTTAAGCTATAAATTGTCCGATTTGCAGTTTTTTCAACTTAAAATCCTCAAATACTTTGCTATTTGTATTTATTTATACGTTTCTTTGCAACAGAAACCACCCCAAAAGAAAAGAGGAAATGGAACAACAGATACCTTTTAGTTATGTTATAATATCTCCGGAGAATGCTACGGAAAAAGAAGGCTATATGATATCTACCATAGACAAGTGTGGTTTCTTTTTTTGCCAGAAAGGAGAAGTGGAAGTTGCCCTGAATGACAAGTCGTATTTAATAAGTAAAGGAAGTGTCTGCATTTATATGACAGGCAGTCTCTTGCGCATCCAGCGTATCAGCAAGGATATAAAAGGGATTATGCTGGAGGTGGATTTGAATTATATTATTCCGATCGTTAATAAGATAGTCAATTCAGAAAACCTGCTCTATCTACGGGAAAATCCCTGTTTCTCAATTACAGAATATCAATACAACTATCTGGAACAATTAATCAAAGCCCTACAACAGCGAATGGATATAAAAGCACATGACATCCCGCTGCAAAGACAGCACCTGATATCCGAGCTCATCAAATCATGGGGGCAAACCTTATGCTATGAATTGCTGAACGTTTATTTTACCAACCAGCCTCTCAAACCTTTATCGCAAGACAAAAAGGATAAAATCTTTCAGAACTTCGTCATTACCCTCTTCCGCTATTATCAGCAGGAACGGGACGTTACCTTCTATGCCAGTAAACAGTACCTTTCTTCCCGGTACTTTTCTGCTGTCATTAAAGAAAAATCCGGTAGTACCGCCCTGCAATGGATTGTACAAATGGTAATTACCGAAGCCAAACAACTGCTCGAAAACTCCGATCTCACCATCAAGGAAATTGCAACAAAGCTGAATTTCCCGACTCAGTCTTTCTTCGGTAAGTATTTCAAGCAATACGTAGGTGTCTCTCCGAAAGAGTATCGGAATAAACAGATCAGGCAGTTGCCTTTCTGAACTGACGGAACTGCCACCAAAGCATCCCTCCTGCAATCAGACTGGCTATCAAATCAGAGATAGGCATACTGATCCACACGCCGAGCTGCCCGTAAAACCGGGGAAGAATCAACAGGCAAGGAATCAGTACAAGCACCTGACGGGAAATAGAGAGAAAGATAGCCTTGCTCGCCATACCGATACTCTGGAAGAAGTTGGAAGTCACCATCTGAAAACCGACAATCGGGAAAAACATCACAACAATCCGTAAGCCCTTTGCCGAGATATTCACCAATTCTTCGTGCGTCGTAAAGATAGAAACAGCCAGTTGCGGAATAAACATTCCCATCAGAAAACCGATGGTTGTAACAATGGTCGCGGCATAAATCGTTATTTTCAGCACTTGCGTCACGCGCGGATACTGTTTGGCGCCGAAGTTATAGCCGGCAATGGGCTGCATTCCCTGATTCAAACCCATCACAATCATAACGAAGAGGAATACCAGACGGTTGACAATGCCGAAAGCTCCGATAGCCAGATCCCCTCCGTGCTGTTTCAGCCCCTTATTAATAAGGATGACGATAAAGCAGGCGGCAAGATTCATCAGAAAGGGAGCCATACCAATGGCCAGAGAATCAAAAACAATCTTCTTTTTCAGTCGGAAAATGCCTTTATGAAAATGCAGGAGTTCGTCCTTATTACTAAACAGCTTGAACTGCCAGAGAAGTGCGATGACCTGTGCGGTAATCGTAGCGATAGCCGCACCCTGTATTCCCCAGCCAAAGCCGTAAATAAAAATAGGATCGAGTATCGTATTAATGACCACGGTAGCAATCGTAGCATACATCGCCTTCTGTGGATGCCCTGCGGAACGAAGTACCGCATTCAGGCCCAGGTAAAGATGGGTGATGACATTTCCCCAGAGGATAACCACCATATAGTCGCGGGCATAGCCGACAGTCGCCTCACTTCCCCCGAAGAAGTAAAGAATCGGATCGAGGAAGATCAGGGTAAGAACCGTAAAAGCCAGTCCGATGATAATATTTAATACCAGCACATTGCCAAGTACCCGTTGTGCCGTATCATAATCTTTCTGTCCCAGCTTCACCGATACCAGTGTAGCCGCTCCCACACCTACCAGCGAACCGAAAGCCGCTGCAAGGTTCATCAGCGGAAACGTAAGTGCCAGCCCCGAAATAGCCATTGCCCCCACCCCGTGACCGATGAAAATACTATCTACCATATTATAAAGAGAAAATGCCGTCATGGCGATAATTGCCGGAATGGCGTACTGCATTAAAAGCTTCCCGATCTTTTCCGTACCCAGCGCAGTGGGTGTCTTTTGTCCTGTCATACCTATTGTTTTGAGGGCGCAAAGATACAAAAAAGAGACGGATTACAGGATATATGAGAAAAGTTTCGTATTTTTGCCTCCAAAATTGAGTTAATACATAACGAAATGAATATATTAGAACTAAGTGAACAGGAAATTATTCGGCGCAATAGTCTGAATGAGCTTCGTGCAATGGGTATCGATCCGTACCCCGCTGCAGAGTATGTAACCAATGCTTTCTCTACTGATATAAAAGCAGAATTCAAAGATGAAGACGAACCGCGTCAAGTTTCTGTAGCGGGCCGTATTATGAGCCGCCGCGTGATGGGCAAGGCTTCGTTCATCGAACTGCAGGACTCTAAAGGTCGTATACAGGTATACATCACACGTGATGACATCTGTCCGGGAGAAGACAAGGAATTGTACAACTCTGTATTCAAACGCCTGCTCGACTTAGGTGACTTCGTAGGTATCGAAGGTTTCGTGTTCCGTACACAAATGGGCGAAATCAGTATCCATGCCAAGAAACTGACCGTACTTGCCAAGTCTATCAAACCGCTGCCTATCGTAAAATATAAAGACGGCGTAGCTTACGACTCTTTTGAAGATCCCGAACTCCGTTATCGCCAACGTTATGTGGACCTGGTAGTAAACGAAGGCATCAAAGAGACATTCGAAAAGCGTGCCACCGTAGTGAGAACACTGCGCAACGCCCTCGACGAAGCCGGATATACGGAAGTAGAAACACCGATCCTGCAATCCATCGCAGGCGGAGCAAGCGCACGTCCGTTCATCACTCACCACAACTCACTGGATATAGACCTCTACCTGCGCATCGCAACGGAACTTTATCTGAAACGACTCATCGTAGGTGGTTTTGAAGGTGTATACGAAATAGGAAAGAACTTCCGTAACGAGGGAATGGACAGAACCCACAACCCCGAATTCACTTGTATGGAACTTTATGTACAGTACAAGGATTACAACTGGATGATGAGCTTCACCGAAAAGTTGCTGGAACGCATCTGTATCGCCGTAAACGGAAGCACCGAAACCGTTGTAGACGGAAAGACAATCAGCTTTAAAGCTCCTTACCGCCGTCTGCCTATCCTCGACGCCATCAAAGAAAAGACAGGATATGACCTCAACGGCAAGAGCGAAGAAGAAATCCGTCAGATCTGCAAAGAACTGAAGATGGAAGAAATCGACGACACCATGGGCAAAGGCAAACTGATTGATGAAATCTTCGGTGAATTCTGTGAAGGCAGCTACATCCAGCCGACTTTCATCACCGATTATCCGGTGGAAATGTCGCCTCTGACAAAGATGCACCGTTCCAAACCTGGACTGACCGAACGTTTCGAACTGATGGTAAACGGCAAGGAACTGGCCAATGCCTACTCGGAATTGAACGATCCGCTGGATCAGGAAGAACGCTTCAAAGAACAGATGCGTCTTGCCGACAAGGGTGACGACGAAGCAATGATTATCGACCAGGATTTCCTGCGTGCTTTGCAATATGGCATGCCTCCTACATCCGGCATCGGTATCGGTATCGACCGTCTGGTGATGCTGATGACAGGACAGACCACCATTCAGGAAGTACTGTTCTTCCCGCAAATGCGTCCGGAGAAAGTAATCAAGAAAGACCCTGCCGCCAAATACATGGAACTGGGTATTGCAGAAGACTGGGTGCCGGTCATCCAGAAAGCCGGCTACAACACAGTAGCTGATATGCAGGATGTTAATCCGCAAAAGTTGCACCAGGACATCTGCGGAATCAATAAGAAATACAAATTAGAACTGACCAATCCAAGCGTGAACGACGTGACCGAGTGGATAAATAAACTTAAATAAGTTGAGAGTTGAGAGTTGAGAATTGAAAGTTGTTACTTGAACAACCTTTTTAATGACCAACTCTCAACTTTCAACTTTCAACTTTCAACTAAATATGAAACTACCCGGTAAGATAGCGATAATGGGCGGAGGAAGTTGGGCTACAGCCATCGCAAAGATGTGTCTGGCTCAGGAAGACTCTATTAATTGGTACATGCGACGAGATGACCGCATCGCTGATTTTAAGAGACTTGGACATAATCCCGCCTATCTGACAGGGGTGAAATTCGACACGAAGCGTATCACTTTCAGTTCTAACATCAACGATGTCGTGAAGGAATCGGATACACTGATTTTCGTCACCCCCTCTCCTTATCTGAAAGCTCATCTGAAAAAGCTGAAAACAAAGATTAAGGATAAGTTTATTATCACTGCTATCAAAGGAATCGTACCCGATGACAACGTGATTGTATCGGAATATTTCACAAAAGAATATGGCGTACCACCCGAAAACATCGCAGTACTGGCAGGTCCCTGCCACGCAGAAGAAGTAGCGCTGGAACGCCTCTCTTATCTGACCATCGCCTGCCCGGACAAGGACAAAGCGCGCATCTTCGCCCGCCGTTTGGGAAGCAGCTTCATCAAGACTTCCGTCAGCGACGACGTAGCCGGCATCGAATACAGTTCGGTGCTTAAAAATGTATACGCCATTGCCGCCGGCATCTGCAGCGGACTGAAATACGGCGATAACTTCCAGGCAGTACTGATATCCAATGCGATTCAGGAAATGAACCGCTTCCTGAATACAGTACATCCCCTGAACAGAAATGTAGATGATTCTGTTTATTTAGGAGACTTATTGGTGACAGGATACTCCAACTTCAGCCGTAACCGCACGTTCGGTTCGATGATAGGCAAGGGATATTCCGTTAAAAGTGCGCAGATTGAAATGGAAATGATCGCGGAAGGATACTACGGCACGAAGTGCATCAAAGAGATCAACAAGCATCACCACGTCAACATGCCGATACTGGATGCCGTATACAATATCTTGTATGAACGCATCTCACCCATGATAGAGATCAAATTGCTGACTGATTCTTTTAGATGAGAAAAATAGGTAATAAGTAATAAGTATTAGGTATTAACCGTAGCCACCTAAGCTTTACGTCTCATGCATAATACTTATTACTTAATACCTATTACCTATTACCTATTACATATTACTTAAAATTGATAGATATGATTAGCTTGAACATTGAAAAAACATTTGGATTCATCTCCAAAGAAAAGGTTTCTGCTTATGAAGCCGAGGTAAAAGCTGCACAGGAAATGCTGGAAAAAGGAACAGGAGAAGGTAACGACTTCCTGGGATGGTTACATCTGCCTTCGTCCATCAGCAAAGAGCATCTGGCTGACCTGAACGCTACTGCAAAAGTATTAAGAGACAACTGCGAAGTAGTGATCGTAGCAGGTATCGGTGGCAGCTATCTGGGCGCACGTGCCGTAATCGAAGCGCTGTCTAACAGTTTCACATGGTTGCAGGACAAGAAAACTGCTCCTGTCATGATCTATGCTGGACATAACATCAGCGAAGACTATCTGTATGAACTGACCGAATATCTGAAAGACAAGAAATTCGGCGTTATCAATATCTCCAAATCGGGAACGACTACCGAAACCGCTCTTGCTTTCCGTCTGCTGAAAAAGCAATGTGAAGACCAACGCGGCAAAGAAACCGCCAAGAAAGTCATCGTTGCCGTGACAGACGCCAAGAAAGGTGCTGCACGTGTGACTGCCGACAAAGAAGGATACAAGACATTTATCATTCCGGACAACGTAGGCGGACGTTTCTCTGTGCTCACTCCGGTTGGTTTGCTGCCGATCGCAGTTGCCGGATTCGACATCGACAAACTGGTTGCCGGTGCTGCCGATATGGAAAAGGCATGCGGTTCTGACGTTCCGTTTGCAGAAAACCCTGCGGCTATCTACGCTGCTACCCGCAACGAACTGTACAGACAAGGCAAGAAGATTGAAATCCTTGTCAACTTCTGCCCGAAACTGCACTACGTAAGTGAATGGTGGAAACAGCTTTACGGAGAATCCGAAGGTAAAGACAACAAGGGTATTTTCCCCGCATCTGTTGACTTTTCTACCGACCTGCACTCTATGGGACAATGGATTCAGGAAGGCGAACGCTCGATCTTCGAAACTGTGATCTCACTGGATAAAGTAGACCATAAACTGGAAGTTCCTTTCGATGAAGCTAATCTGGACGGCCTGAACTTCCTTGCCGGCAAACGGGTGGACGAAGTGAACAAAATGGCCGAACTGGGAACTCAGCTGGCTCACGTAGACGGCGGTGTACCCAACATGCGCATCGTTCTTCCGGAACTGAGCGAATACAACATCGGCGGTCTGCTGTACTTCTTCGAAAAAGCTTGCGGCATCAGCGGCTATCTGTTGGGCGTGAATCCTTTCAACCAACCGGGCGTGGAAGCATACAAGAAAAATATGTTTGCTTTGCTGAACAAACCGGGATACGAAGAAGAATCAAAGGCTATTCAGGCTAAACTGTAATATCCAATAACTGACAATAAAAAGAAGCGGCCTCTCCGGAGACCGCTTCTTTTTATTATATTTCCTTCGTTACGTTAAAGTGACTCACTCCCTTTCAGGATTCATTCATTCTCAACGACTTCTGTTTTCAAGTCAATCACTTCCTGCGCTCCTTCACACTCCGCTTTTGAAGAGAGATAAAAAGATAATTGTACATCACCATTTTTATCTACATGCTCAATAGTGGCATGAACCAGCACCTTAGTCTTTGTCACGCCATCTTTGAAGCGCAACTGCCCTTTTTCTTCGTCTGTCAGATTTCCTTCGGTAGTGACTTCTGTCTTTTCATAACGGAGCTCAGTCTTCATCTCTTCCCCATTCTGAAGCTGGAAAGATTTCAGTTCGGCTCCATTGCCGTCCAAGATCAAAAACGCATCCACCTTATCTCCCACTTTCAAAGCAGGCATTTCACTCATCCGGTTTGCATAGTCTTCGCGGATGGTTTCTCCATCGCCTTGATCTACTTTCACATATAGCTTTTCTATCGTGATAACAGGGCTTTCTCCGCTATCCGAACAAGCACCCAGAAACAATGGCAGCAGAAACAATACTTTCTTTTTCATGCTATTGACTAGTTTTATCATGCTACAAAAATACATATTATCTTCTAAACGACAAATTATCATACGATTTATCATCCAAAACACAACCAGCAACTATCTCCTCCATTCTGTTATATCTCTCATTTTTTATGACTATCTTTGCTTCGTATATCTCTTTTTATCCCAAGAATAAATGAATTCTAAATAAAAGAACAATGGAAAAATTAGTAAGAAGACCGAATGCAGTGATATTGTTTATCAGCTTGTCACTACTGATGATGTTAACCACCGGTTGTCAGGAAATCAAACTCAAAGCAGGCATCGAGGCTGCCAACAAACAATGTCCGATAGACATGGGAGAGACCGGAAAAATCACCAGCATCGTCTATGATGGAGAGAACGTAGTGTATACCTTTTATCTGAACGAAGAGGCTGCCAACATCAAGACTCTGCAGAAAAATCCGGAAAGCATGAAGACTTCCCTGAAAATCATGTTCCAGAATCCGAATAAAGAAGTAAAGTCATTGCTGGACCTTGTTGTAAAATGTAAAGCGGGCCTGCAAATGATATATATAGGTAAAGATTCGGGAGAGCAGGTAGTCTGCGAACTGACAACAGATGAAATTAAGGAAATTCTCAATAAGGATGTCGACACCACCGAAAGCGACCTGGCTAAACTGGAAACGCAGGTACAGATGGCAAACTTACAGTTCCCGATACAGGCAAGTGAGGACGTTCTGATCGAGAAAATCGAACTCAGCGATGAAGCAGTGATTTATATCTGTCGTGTTGACGAAGATCTGTGTGATATGAACCAGATTAAAGCAAATGCCGCAGAGGTGAAACAAGGTATTATCGAAACATTAGGCAATCAGACCGATCTTGCTACCCAACTGTTTATCAAAAGTTGTGTGAATTGTGACAGAAATATAGTCTACAGATATATCGGCAAACAATCGGAAGCTCAGCATGATGTAGTGATCACCGTGCCTGAACTGAAAGATATGCTGAAAAAAGAATAAATATCAAACAGATTCCATCTAACCCAATTATGAGAAAGAAACTGAAAGCCGTCCTGTTCGATATGGACGGCGTGCTCTTTAACTCCATGCCCTATCACTCCGAAGCATGGCATCAAGTCATGAAAACTCACGGCCTTGATCTGAGCCGGGAAGAAGCATATATGCACGAAGGACGCACGGGGGCATCGACTATCAATATCGTATTTCAACGTGAATTAGGAAAAGAGGCCACACAAGAGGAAATAGAAAGTATATATCACGAAAAAAGTATCCTGTTCAATTCTTATCCGGAAGCAGAACGTATGCCCGGCGCATGGGAACTTTTGCAGAAAGTAAAGAGTGAAGGGCTGACTCCTATGGTAGTCACTGGTTCGGGACAGCTTTCTTTGTTGGAACGTCTGGAACACAATTTTCCGGGAATGTTTCATAAAGAGCTAATGGTGACCGCTTTTGACGTGAAATATGGCAAACCTAATCCAGAACCTTATCTGATGGCATTAAGAAAAGGAGGGTTCAAAGCTGACGAAGCAATCGTTATCGAAAATGCCCCATTGGGCGTGGAAGCAGGACATAAAGCCGGAATTTTCACAATCGCGGTCAATACCGGTCCGTTGGACGGACAGGTGTTGCTGGATGCCGGAGCCGATCTGCTGTTTCCTTCTATGCAGGCACTCTGCGATAGCTGGGATACAATCATGTTATAAACCTATAAATACCGATTCTACTATGCAAAAGTTATTATCCTTACCTCCCAACTTAATTGACAGTTTTCATCAACTGGAAGAAGTGAATCATACTGACTGGTTTTGTACATCAGACCCTGTAGGCAGCAAGTTAGGCTCCGGAGGAGGAACGACCTGGCTGTTGCAGGCCTGCCATCAGGCTTTTGCACCGGAAGAGACTTTCAGCAAATGGATTGGAAACGAAAAAAAGATTTTGCTGCATGCGGGAGGACAAAGCCGCCGCTTGCCCGGCTATGCTCCTTCGGGCAAAATACTGACTCCCATACCGGTTTTCAGTTGGGAGAGAGGACAAAAGCTGGGACAGAATCTGCTGTCGCTGCAACTTCCGCTATACGAAAGAATCATGAAGCAGGCTCCGAAAGGCTTGAACACGCTGATAGCCAGCGGAGACGTATATATCCGTTCGGAAAAACCGCTGCAAAACATTCCGGAAGTAGATGTCGTATGTTATGGTTTATGGGTGAATCCTTCACTGGCTACTCACCACGGAGTATTCGTATCGGACCGCAAGAAGCCGGAAGTGCTCGACTTCATGTTGCAGAAACCTTCTTTAGAGGAATTGGAAGGATTATCAAAGACCCATCTTTTCCTGATGGATATCGGTATATGGATATTAAGTGACCGTGCCGTTGAGGTATTGATGAAACGGTCATTGAAAGAAGGCACGAATGATATCAGCTACTACGATTTATATTCGGATTATGGCCTGGCACTGGGAGAGCATCCCCAAACGACAGACGATGAAGTAAACAAACTTTCGGTAGCAATCCTGCCTTTACCCGGCGGAGAGTTTTATCATTTCGGAACGAGTCGGGAACTGATTTCTTCCACACTCGCCATACAGGATAAAGTGCGTGACCAAAGGCGTATCATGCACCGGAAAGTAAAACCGAATCCTGCCATCTTTATACAAAACTCGTTTACCCAAGTGAAGTTATCTGCAGAGAACGCCAATTTATGGATTGAGAACAGCCACGTAGGAGAAGGATGGAAATTAGGTTCACGACAGATTATTACAGGAGTTCCCGAAAACCATTGGAATATAAACCTGCCGGACGGAGTCTGCATCGACATCGTTCCTATGGGAGACGCAGCCTTTGTCGCACGGCCTTATGGGCTGGATGATGTTTTCAAAGGTGATTTAAGTAATGACTCGACCACCTACTTGGGGAACTCTTTCACACAGTGGATGAAGGAAAGAGAGATTGGACTGGAAGACATAAAAGGACGTACAGATGATCTGCAAGCTGCTCCTGTTTTCCCCGTAACGACTTCCATCGAAGAACTGGGTATTTTAATACGCTGGATGACAGCTGAGCCACAACTAAAAGAAGGAAAAGAGCTATGGCTGAGAGCAGAAAAACTATCCGCTGACGAGATATCGGCACAAGCGAACCTGGAACGTCTTTACGCACAGCGCAGCGCTTTCCGCAGGGATAACTGGAAAGGATTGTCCGCCAATTATGAGAAGAGTGTATTCTATCAGCTTGACTTGCAAGACGCAGCCAATGAATTTGTCCGGCTCAATCTGGATGTTCCCGCTGTCTTGAAAGAGGATGCCGCACCCATGGTGCGTATACATAACCGTATGCTTCGGGCACGTATCCTGAAGCTGCAAGGCAATGAAGGCTGCAAAGGAGAAGAACAAGCTGCGTTCCAGCTACTCCGTGACGGATTACTGGAAGCCGTTGCCGGAAAAAAGAACTATCCGAAGCTCAATGTTTATTCGGATCAGATCGTATGGGGACGTAGTCCGGTGCGCATTGACGTTGCAGGAGGATGGACAGATACACCTCCTTACTCTCTCTATTCGGGAGGAAGTGTAGTCAATCTGGCGATTGAGTTGAATGGGCAGCCGCCGTTACAAGTATACGTCAAACCATGTCACGAGTTCCATATCGTACTTCGTTCCATTGATATGGGAGCTGTGGAGGTTATCCGAAGTTATGAGGAATTGCAGGATTACAAGAAAGTCGGTTCGCCTTTCTCCATACCGAAGGCAGCACTTACCTTGGCAGGATTTGCCCCATTATTTGCGGCGGAATCTCATGCGTCATTGGAAGAACATCTAAAAGCGTTCGGTTCAGGACTGGAAATCACTTTACTGGCTGCCATTCCGGCAGGTTCGGGACTAGGTACCAGTTCTATCCTTGCATCTACCGTACTCGGAGCTATCAATGATTTTTGCGGACTGGCATGGGATAGGAACGACATCTGCAATTATACACTGGTATTGGAACAATTACTTACCACCGGCGGCGGATGGCAGGATCAATACGGCGGCGTATTCCCCGGCGTAAAACTGTTGCAATCCGAATCCGGCTTCGAACAACATCCATTAGTACGGTGGTTACCCGACCAGCTCTTTGTGCAGCCGGAATATCGGGATTGCCATCTGCTTTATTATACCGGAATCACCCGTACAGCCAAAGGCATCTTAGCTGAAATTGTCAGTTCCATGTTCCTTAACTCCGGAAAGCATCTTAGTTTATTAGCAGAGATGAAAGCCCATGCGATGGATATGAGCGAAGCTATCCTGCGAGGTAATTTCGAAACTTTCGGCAATCTTGTCGGCAAAAGCTGGATACAAAACCAAGCATTGGACAGTGGCACGAATCCACCGGCAGTAGCAGCTATTATCGAACAGATTAAAGATTATACGCTAGGATATAAATTGCCCGGTGCAGGAGGTGGCGGTTACTTATATATGGTGGCTAAAGATCCGCAAGCGGCCGGATGCATCCGTCGGATATTGACCGAACAGGCTCCTAATCCGCGTGCACGCTTTGTTGAAATGACGCTTTCCGATAAAGGATTACAGGTATCGAGAAGCTAAGAAAAAAGTTATATAAGAACAAAAATCCCTTGATAACCACTGATTATCAAGGGATTTTTATGTGACCCCGGTGCGGTCTAATATTTAAAAATACACACTATACAATCTCATACAAATACATTAATTATCAAATATATACAAAACAGCAAGTTGTATTATGTTGCATTTTAGTTGTGCAATTAAGCATTTTCGTTGTGCAAAAACAGTATATTTGCACAACCGTAAAATGATAGCTATATGGCAACAGTAAAAGCATTTATTCGATCAAGCAAAAAGGATAACTTTGTTAATATACGATTTCGTTTATCCGATGGTAGGAATATACAATTATTTCACACTTCCGAGATTTTAGTACAACCTTCAATTTGGGATGAGAAAAAGGAACAATACAAATCCAAAGTACTTATACCAATCCATTGCAAAACTAGAGAAGAGTTTTATAGAGACATAACGGAACGCAAAAACCTAATCCTACGTTTGTACACCGATCACAAGATAGAAACCAGTGAACAACTAAATCAATATATAGATGAATATATTAATCCGGAGAAGTATATTAACAAGGAATCAAGTGAAAGCCTCCATAACCGACTCAACTTATACATAGAGCAATGTTATAAGGATGGAATATTTGGCGAAGGCAGAAAGAAACATTATGATGTATTATTACGGGAATTAAACCGTTTTCTCATTATCAACAACTTAAGTGATATCACTCCAACCTATTTCAATAATGAGAAACTTATACTATTCCGTGATTTTCTGTTTAATGAATATATATTGGTAGATAAATATAGGGGGCTTTATGTTGACATGAATAATCGCAATATTCCAACCTCACCAAGAGGGCAAAATACTGTTGCAACAAAATTAAAAAAGCTACAGGCATTTTTCAACGAACTGGAAAGTAACGATGAAATACCAGTATCACCATTCCGTAAACTTGGAAAACAGCGTAAAACAGTAATGATGAAGGAACAATACGATGAACCTATATTTTTAACTAAAGCCGAGTTCATTAAACTACAAAATACAGATGTCCCCAGCTCCCTACAAGAGACTAAAGACGCTTTCTTACTTCAATGTAGTTTAGGTTGTCGAATTGGAGACTTCCAAACGCTATCCTTTGATAATATCGCAATAGAAGAAGATATTCCTTTCATTCATTACTTACCACACAAAACTCTAAAAGAAAATGATACAAGAATTGAAATCAAAACTCCTTTAATGCGTTTTGCTTTAGAAATTATAAAGAAATACAATTTCAATTTCCCTATATTACGCTATGTATCAGGAGAACGAGGATACAATGATAAGATAAAAGTTTTGTTAGAATACTGCAAAATAGATAGACTTGTTGCTGTATTTGATGAAGCGAAAAGCAAAAATGAATATAAGCCCCTATATGAAGTAGCAAGTAGCAAACTAGCTCGTAAAACGCATGTAGACTTAATGAACAAAGTACAAGTTGATAAGTATGCAGCCGGATTACATTCAAAGAATAGTGACGCAGTAAACCGATATACTAAACTAGGAGTAAAAGATCGCTTTATTCTTATGTGTGCTGCTTTTGATTGTAATGAATATAAAATAGATAATAATTTACATATTATCTAAATGTTAAAAATGATATTTTCTTAAACTTTTTCTTGATTTCGTTTGTACGTTATCAAAATAATGCTTATCTTTGTAACGTAATCAAAGAGATGATTACAGCGGTTAATCTTCTTCACCGAGAAAGCAAGAAGAGAAACCTAATCGGTATTCATTATGAGACTCGCAATTTCATTTAGAATCTGGAAAGTAAGAGTAAACTTCGAAATTCTACTCTAAAATCCAAGGGGAGGGAAACCTCCCCAACCGATTAGGATTTGCAAATATAACAATTATGGATGAAATAACAAAGGGAAAACATGGGGGCACAAGAGCTGGAGCAGGACGAAAGAAAACAACTGCGAAACGCTACGGCTTTAAGGCTCCGGAGGATGTCTGTTCAATTCTTGAAAAGGTAGACGATAAGACTTCGTTTATTTGTGAGGCTATCTTAAAATTAGCCAAAGAGAAAGGAATGATCTAAACAAATTGAGTGCCGGTAATTAGTGCCGGCACTCAATTATGAATGTGTTCGATATTTGATGAATTTTAATAGTAGACATATACCAATAACTATAATTATTCCGAATCCCCATCCGCCAAGCTCCATTTTAATAGTTTGCCATCGTGATAAACTTTTCTCAACCGGATAAGGCACTTGTACACTATCCACTTTGTGTATATAGAATGTATCAACAAGATTCTTATACTTGTATACATACCGATCTTTGTAAATAAGTACTGTATCACCCTTACGATCAACATAAATGCTGTCTCTCTGATAGATGCTGTCATGTAGTATCTTGCTAATGTAGATACTATCATGCTTTACTGTTTCAATCGGAATATGCCGGATACTCCGACAGGATGAAAACCATATTGCTGATGTCAGCAATATGATCAGGAAGTATACTAGGCGTCTCATAGCTTCAATACTTGATTTCTATTCATACCATCTGCCCGGAATGATACATGTACCCAGGCAAAGTTGGATTCATCGATAAGCTGATCAAACGGCAAGTTTTTCTGAATGTAGTCAAACAATAACTTATTCTGTTGCCGATCACCTGTATCAATGTCGGCAGCTTGTCCGGTCATGTGTTGAGACGTATTAGAACCCTTCACTGCTTTATTCAATGCCGGGCAGCGGAAGCCAGAGTTTACCGTAATTGGTTTACCATACCATTTCCGCAATGGGTCCAATACATTATTCACTAGTGCAGTCAGATTAAGGACATGCTCCTGATTGCATCTGTTGTTGATTCCTAAGCGGTCCGCAGTCGTAGATTTGCAGAGTTCCGCAATTGTAAAGTACTTCATTTCTTTTCCTCCTTATAATTAATAGTCACTTGGCGGCTGCCGGTTAGTGCATCCGTGTACATCACATTTCTTTATCTCGGCTTCTTTCAATCTAAGCTCCAGTTCATGCTTTTTATGAATATCTTCCAGATGAGCGGACTGTTCCTGCCGGAGTTCAACATAAATAGCGTCAATCTTGGCGTCACGTTGAGCGATACGATCTTCAAGCCATGCGACTTGCTTGCGTTCATTTTCATCCTCCATACTGTCCGCTGTCGCATCTTCCTTCCTTGCATTCGTTCGACGATTCACGTAGAAGTTAACTATCCATTTGATTGCTTCGAAGCCTCCCAAAGCCCCGATCAGAGCCAGCCATTCATTTAATCCCATATTTCTCTATCTAAAATATTATTATTACCTTTGTACGCATTAGCAATAAGGGATTCCCCCTTTTTAATATTGTTTGTTTTTTGTCAACCGCCAACTCGTGATGAGCAGGCGGTTTTCTTTTTTTATTTAAAGACATATCTCAACCAACCGCTGAAGTAGCTGCAATTTTCTAAGTAGTTATTGTCCTTCTCCGCTAACCTAGCCTCCCGTTCGAATGAGATCAGCCGGTAGGCATCATAGTCTTCCCGGCAATCAGCGAGTACGCTAGCAATCATCTTGCGGATACACCACTCTAGTACATACCATACATAGAAGGTAGCCGGCGCTAGTGCCAACCACCAGGACGATAAACCGAAGATCAGCGTAATGATCCAAATCAAGATACCAGAGGCGACCGTCAGTTCAATCCATTGTCGGGCATGAACGCATTCATGATTGATTGTTGACTGCCTGGCCTCAGTTTTTGACCACTTTGTGAATACCCACGCAAGAAGCGTGATAGTTGAGTAACCTGAAAGCAATAGATGCTTTGCTATCCAGCTTTCGTAAAATAATTTTTTCATAACTTTTCTTTTTAAGTGATTAATACTACCTTTGTATCGCTTATAAGGCGGAGGGGTAGTGCCCTTCGTTGTTTGTTTTGTTTGTGTTTGTAACCGCCGACTCGTGATGAGCAGGCGGTTTTTTATTTAACTGCTCTTCTTGATTTATTCTGTTTTTTGAGATAACGGATAAATCCTATCAGCATACTGACTCCAACCGGAAGCGGCTTTGTAAGTTTCCACAGATTGATCAGGTACATAAAACCGACACGACTGATCAATCACCTGAAATGATCTTGTCACTTCAGGTGGCGTAACGGCCCTGATTGTTACTATCCTCAATGGACTATGTTGAAATGCATAAGTTATCGCGTTTACACCTGCTCCCAAATCCAATTCAACCAGGGATGTACAGTCCATTGCAAATCCGCTGGGAATTCCACTTTTATCTCCAATTTTCATCCGGGATAACCGGGTACATTTACTAAACGCGTCTCCGGCGATTGTAACAACATTTTCCAAATCAACATCTATTAATCCTGTATTATAAAAAGCCTGCCGCTGAATTTCCTCTACTTTGCGCAAATCTATATTAGCCAGTTCCCGGCAATCATAAAACATATACCCATATATTATCTTTAATTGGGAAGGCAATTTTACCGATATCAAGGATAAACACCCATCGAAGACATTCCATCCATTAGAGTTGTATCCGGTGAATATCTCAAACTCATCAAATGATGTGATTTCAGTATTCCCCTTGAACATGCCGCCGAAATTTCTCACAGCCTTAACCTGCTCAATCTTAGTTCCGACCCCATCCCCATAAGATTCCGCAATCATACTTTGAACTATAGCATCCTTGAACCTGACATAAAATTCTCCGTTTATATTCAATGTCAATTTTCTGAATGTGTTTCTTAAAGCCTCAATTGAATCCTCGTAGGTATTCGCGTTCACCGTTATCGTTCCGTCCAGAACAGGATATTCATCCTCTCCGGCCAAGCCTTCAGCACTTAATCCTCCGTAAGTACCATTTGAGAGCGTTGCCAGTTTATCCAGCATGTCCGAATCATTGAATGTTTCCTCAAAACCTACGGCACGGATACGCTTCAATGCATGATCATCCCCCTGTTCCGCCTGGGAGTTCATGATATCAACCAGCAGCCGCATGGGAGACAGGTTCGGACAGTTCACGATAAAGAAGTCCGTAATGACATCCCTGCACAAATCAATCCCGATGCCTTCCGTTGTCAGTAACGGATAATTGGACAATGACAGATATTGGTTAAGCCTGCTGTATTGAATTACACGAAGCCCTCCTCCCGATGGAAGCACAATCTGCGTCAAGGATGTATCGTCCGCATATATCTCCTGCAAATGTGAGCATGCGGACAGGTTCAATGTACCGGCCAAGGTGGCGATGTTCGACAGCAGCAGCCTCTGAAGGCTTACGCAGTTGGACAACGTCAGGGAGGATATAGAGATGATAACCGGGGCGTCCTTGCTTCCCAGCCGGATATCACGGAGCATCCTTCCCTGAATGATCATAGACCCGGTCACGTTCTTATTATGCCAGTCCCCTATATCCTGCAGGTAGGATGCTCCCTGTATCGCATTCTGCTGGTCTCCCGACCCGGAAAGTTCAATCTCCATTTCACATACTTCTCCGGCTTTCGTTCTCCTTCCCCGGATGATACTTGTACCATTGGCAATCGCAGGATACATATCCATTGCCGGAGTCAGTTCATACTTGATTGTGTTACCTGCAGCGCGTACGGTGATGGTATCCGTCCCGTTAGCAGAAAATAGTCCGAACGAATACTTTGACATCATGTACAGGATACGTTTCGTAATCCATCGCTGTTCCGCAAGATAATGGTCTCCCAGCGACTGGGTGATCGGGTCGGTATCATTCGAATAGTGTCCTTTATTGTATGCCAGTTTCCCGTTTTCATAGCAGTACTTCGCATCCGCATTATAAGCATTGGCGGGAAAATATTCCTGAGCCTGGTCAAAGTAGTATTTCTGATAAAACGCAAACAGCTTTTCAAGGTCGTTACCGCTTTTTAGCCCGCCCAGTGTCTGCATGGCAGTCATTGATTTGCGCATGCTGATTATCTTTTCTTCCGGAAATGCCAGTTCCATCAGGTTGAAGAAGTTGTTTGTCTCGCCGTTCCAGACGGATGCTCCGGTTTCGTCCATATCATGCGTTTCCACACTGTACTCTTTATCCGGTAAACCACGATTGGTTGTATCAAAACGGGTGTCGGCATCATCAACACGCCAACGCCACCTGGATGTCTCTGTACCGAAACAGTATGGATAGGTATTTTTCGCACGTTCGTCGGTTCCGGCATTGAATTCTACATTATTCATAAAGAACAGGCAGTCGTCAATATCCCAGTATGCGGGAGCATCTATACGGAATTTCGCGATACGGGCATTTATGAAAAGTGTATTCAGCTCGTCATCCGTTTTCCCGGCAAGATCGGAAGTGTTAAGCCCATATCCCTTGTCTGCAAGCTGCGACAGCAGATTGATTGTTCCCTCCCCGATATCAGATGGCATGAACTTTCCTTCTGACGACTCAAAATAGTAAACATTATATTGATTAATGTCACCGGATTTGGCGATCCAGAACTCGCAGGGTTCATTCTTGTAATCGGAAAGATGTGCGTTCAACTCATCCAATGTGCCGTTAAACGGTTTCAGTCTTGGCGAGCACTGGTAAACACAATTGTAGGCAGGAATAAAGCTTGATATGTTTTCCACTTCCCCTTCGCCCAGGTCGAAGCTGTTCTGGCCATTGTACTGGAATGCCTCTTCATCCTCATTATAGGCTATCAATCCCTTTGCCGGATTCCACGGCACACGGAACAGGGTGAGCAAGGGAGAATTATCCGATCCCTCAATGCTCAACAGGTTGGGATAAGTATCGGTGTTATAGCCGAAAGTGTCGGCGTCACCCTTATCAGGGCCGAAGGTATACAATCCCCGGAATATGTATATTGTTTCCCCTTCGTCATTGGTTTGTTTCTCAAAGCACACAAACGGAGCTTCCCAAACCGACACACGGACCTTCGCATCTGCGCGCATCGCCTCGTTCAGGATACCCACTTCACGTATAAGGTCCGTATAGGAGTTTACCGCACCGATCTTATGCGACTGCATACTGGAGGCATAGTTCTTCTTTGCCGTAAACTTGCGTCCAGCCGGAAGAGACGGTGTCATTGACCACTTCGCTCCCGCGGTGGAGTCCGAGCCGTCGGCGTAACGAATGACGGAGAGTTTCTTGTCAAGCTGGTAACGGGTATTCCAGATCCAGTATTTCATGGATGACGTACCCTGCCCCTTGGCGGTCACGTTGCTGATTGAAACATTCCATTCCGGATGGTCATAAAAGAACACTTCCAACATGCCGGTACGAGTTGATTGATCCGCCATGTAAGGAATTGTATTGTCGAATGTCATTACGTTAAACTGGTCCTTCGTATTTTCAAAATCGATATCCGAACCGTGCAGGTCCAGGATGTCATTATTCTCTGTCACAATTGCCTTGGAATCTGTGGTGTTCAGCCAGTTGATGTAATTACGCAGGACTCCCTGTGAGGTCAGTCCCCGGTTATATTCCCGTATTCCGTATATGTCCGCGTCCGCATATCCGGAACCTATCACGATCATCCCGTTATGGGCGAAATAATCATTGCTCTCGTAGGTGAATTCCCTGTTCTTGACACCGTTGACATACAGTATGCAAAGGTTGAATCCGCTGTTGCCATAGGCGTCCGGCAAAATGGTCAGCGTGAGTCTTGTGCGTTTTCCCTCGAACGTATGCAAACTTTGTACATCATCGTTTTTAAGTGACTGGGAGTGCATGATAATGTCATCCGCATAGATGTTCAATCCGACAAACGAACCACCGGACGGGGACGATATGGTGATAACCGGTTCGGAATAATCCGTCACGTTATCAACCTTATAGTCAAGTTCGAGAGTCTTCCCGGTGCGGGCGCATTCATTTTTAAAAGGGGAATATCCCATGCGCAGCGATGAGCCGGCCATAAGCCGGAGTACCTTGTTCCCGTCTTCGTCCGATTGCCAGCCGTCATTGCCCCAGTTCATATTCTCCCAGCTGCCCGGGATGACGGAACCGTCCATTTCATTTATGATTTCCTGACGATTCCCCTGCCGGTTGGAGCGGGTCTTGGGATTCATATAGAATACGGCGCCCGACACGGCCGAATATCCCAGGGAGTTGTTTACCTGATAGGTGATTGGGGATGTCAGCTCCATATCGACATCGAGGATATGGGCCGTTATTTCAAATTCCGTATTATCCATTGTCTCAATCTCCATCGGGAATGAGAATGTATGTCTGGCGGAACATGCGATACTGGCTTCTTCGGAAGTAAAGACATCCTCACCATCTTTTTTGATGGTGAATTTAGCGGAGGTAATGACATTGTCGCCATCGTACATCGCGTAATCGAACAATGAGTTCTCACTCCAGTTGGTCGCCCTGCCGAGGATGTTGTTGACGGCTACCAGCTTCCTTTGTTCGCCGGCTACCGCGCAAATGACATTGAACGATATCGTTCTTGTCTTGACCGTCCCGTCCGAGTTCGAGACATAAGCAGATATATTGAATACGCCTGTCACGCCCGGGTGGATTACAGAGTAATTGTAGGCGGTTTCCGTATATACGCCTGTACCGATCTGAATCTGGTAGGATTCATTATAATCCTTCCCGGTAACAGTCACATACAATGTTTTTGAAATATTACCGCTGATATTCAGAGGAAGCGTAATGGCACCGGTGTAAGCTGTCCACCATTTAAAGTTGTCCGCACTGATGGACAATGAAGTAAGCTGTACCGTGTATACAAATGCCGGAGCCGTCACTTCCGTCACTTCTCCCGTTACTTTGATCATTACATTGTTTGCTCCGGACGCCAGAAACTCCGCAACGTCAATACTGAAAGGAGAACCGGAACTGATATACAGCTGTTTGACGACAAGATACTCGGCGCTGTTGCTGTTTTTAACAGAGATTTGACAGAACCCACGCTCTCCGGTATCTTCATAAGGTTCATTGGTGCTGTATCTTTCCTGGCTGATGAAAGTAAAATTCAAATAGCAAGGTTCCCCTTTGCTGGCTGACAGGCTTTTACTGTCCAGGTTATTGATTATACGCAGGTTTCTTTGTATCCCTGTTTCTCCACCGCCACCGCCATGTGAGGAAATATAGTTCATTAAGTCTTCAAAGGTGGTTATAATAGATCCGTCCTCCGCAACTCCGGTGGGAATAAACACTCCGGCGGCAGGAGACCATCCATTATTGCCGTATAGTAATACGGAACCGTCTTCTGCCGTATCGGATTCAGGGGAGACATTCTTTAATTCTCCTATTGAAGAAGGAGTATTTGCGTCCTTCTCCAATTCCTTGACGGTATCGATCAGGTTATTGAATTCCTCAGCCGACAAACGTCCGCGGGAATTCTTGCCTTCATTTTCTTCCTTATGTTCTACATTCAGTGCCATAAAACTATTCTCCAAATATTAACGGGAAGGCATACGGGAAGCCTTCCTCCTTGATTTCTATTTTTCCGCGTGCTGAAAGCGCATGCATGATCAGGTTTGTTTCAAGCATACCGGTATCAGCCATGTCGCTTTCAACACGGCTGATCACGGTACGGGTGGTATTGCCATTGTCATCCGTCTTGCGCACACTTAAAACAAACTTGATATATCCCATGTTACTTACTCAATTCGGTAATTGTTTTCTCAAAATCTGCCAATAAAGCGGCGCGTACTTCAGCTGATGTTCCGGACAGGGAACAGGAGTATTTCTTTGTCGATTCAACATAAAGGATATTGCCGGCATAACTCGGAGCAGATGCCGATACTTGTTTGACCTGCGCTTCGATCTTCATTAATTTGTCCTTGTTGTAAGTAATGGAATAGTCAAGCCTGTAATCACCGACTACTGACTGTCCGGTTCTGATTGTATTTTCTGTGAAATCCATTTTATACCTCCTTGTTTAATTGGTTGATTATTTCTCTTTTTACAGCAGCTATGAGACGTGAGTTCTTCACCACCAGTTCCATCGCCTTGCAATACCGTTCAGGAACTTCTACTGCTTCACTTGAGTAGTAGATCTGCTTTGCCAGTTCCTCAAAACCGATATCCAGCAGGATGCTACCGTTATACATCATTTCGTTACCGACCGTTTCAGCGGTGTCGAAGGTCTGTTTACCGCCTTTGAAAGAAGTCTGCGCCTCGATTCTCTTAAAATTGATTTTCATATTCTTTTTGTTTATTATTTAGGAGTTCCAAATATTATCAGCGTAAAGAATCTAGGATAGCATTTATTATTACCCGGATCCCAAAAGATAACGTTGAAAGAGTTTGTGCTAAGACCATTATAGCTAGAGAAACAAGCTTGCCAACTTTCGCTTTCTCTTTGTCCGGTAGGAAGCACTAACGGGTAATAGTTGGTGTGGCCCAAGTCATGCGTAAACCAGTATTCTCTCGAACTGTTAAGACTAATGCCTGTTATATTTATCCCATTACCCCATCTTTTATTTATACCATAGGTTACATCATTTCCATTTCTTGTGGTAGAAATTTCAAAACATCCCAGGACCCCAGGCATGCACCAGATATCATCAGACGATGACAGCTTCCATAAGCATCCTCCAGCAGCGGCTATTGCATAATTAGCTCTTCCGCCTTTTGTCTGATCAAATTGAGTACTTCCAAACGCATTAATCTTAACAGCTATATTTTCATCGCTACCTGACGCCTGAAACATAGAAGCCGTTTCAAATCCGGCAATGCCAGGCAGACCATTGCCAAGTACCGCTTTTCTTGTCGCAGTATAAGTTTCACCCATTGATGTTCGTGTCTTTTGTGTTTCAATGCAAATAAACGCATCGCTGTTATCATAATTAGATAATCCATATCTGTCGATTTCAAAACCGCCTATGCTGCCGGACGTAGCTGTCACATTATTAAGCGTTGCGTTATTAAGCGATACGTCATTAAGTACCGCATCATTCGCTGTGATGTTATTCATCGTTATATCCCCTGCTTCATTTACAAGGAATGTATCGTTAGCTATGATGTTGCCGTTGAACCTAATCTGATCTGCGGATATCACTGCGTTCGATATCAATCTTCCTGCATCATCTTCCGTGATGAATGTACTGATTTCAGCCCTCTTTACGTATCCGTCAGCTTCGGCATGTTCAGTAAACAACTGAGTGAAACCTGATTCAGTAACAAGACCGGATGTGCTGATATTGCTGACATGACCTTCTGCGTCAAAGGTTATCTTTTTAGATAACAGTACATTGAAATCATCGTTAGTTACCAATCCGCTCGTATTAATGTTTGTGATATTACCGGAATTATCAAAATGGATTCCTTCTACAAGAGCGGCAATAGAATCCTTCGTCACTTGGATAACAGCCGTGTTTTTATCTGCCGTTTCCTGCGCACCTCTTGCGATCCCTAATGCGTTCAATGCATCCTGAGCAGCATCATACGCATCGCTGATACCTTGATTGGCTAGCCTTTTTGCCGCTTCGATGCCTTCCTCCGAATCCGTTACGGCTGCGAGTATCCGGTCACCTAAATTCTCAAGATAGGCGGTGGTAGCCGTTGAGCTAGGTTGCCAGTGTTTTATAGAGAAGGTTGTTCCTTTTGCCTTGGCAGTGATGCAGACGAGAGAGTCATTCTTATAAGAGATGCCTTCGCCGGAATAGGTCGCATTCGCCCACATATCGCCGATATCATAAACATCGGAATCCTTTGGTTGGGATACAAATACTCGTCGTTTCCCGTCAGCGGTATCCTGAGCCTTGGATGCGTCTTCCAGTGCTTTCAGCGTCAGATGGTCCGTTATATCATTCCAGCTCCATGAACTGCCATCCTTTTCGAATCTGTATCCATGTCCCGTCAGACGATTATAGAACATGTCCTGCTCATGCATGGTTTTAAGTTCATCGATAGTCCACTCGGATGCCGGCAGATTCTCCAGCGTGGGATCGTAGTCAAAGAACCACAGAGTGTATTCCTTATCCGTTTGCTCCCTGACAAGATCCATGTCCGTTTGAAGGTCATTAATAGTATCGTCTATATCTTTCCCTGTGGCCTGATTAATGAACTTAGCGGATATCTCACTTAGTACAGTATTCAGGTCGATAAGCGGTTCCGGCATCGTATAGGAGTTGATACCTTTATATATACGAATGTAGGGACCGCCGGGCGTTACACTATCCCACAGGATCGTACCCTGTCGTTCGGGGTCCGTTTTGTTGCCAAGATGTACAATGCTGTCACCTGCCAAGGGATCGTCGCTACCTGATATACAGTCACTCTTGGACAGGTCGATGAAATCATCGCCAATGCCGACAACCGCACGCCAGTAATAGTGATTTCCGCTTTTTAGATTGAATGTCTCACAGTTTGCCAAGTCATCTACGACAAACGGATTATAGATGATTCTGCCTTCCGCATCTGTGGTCCGAAAGTAACATCTCCAGAAGGTTCCTTTATCTTCTACCTTGTTACAGATGATACCGTCTGAGTTGTATTGCTTTCCTCCGACATAAGTAGCCTGATTGACTTGCAGACTCTCAACATTCAGACGTTTGCGGATATCAACGAAGTCAATGTCCAGATGATAGTTGCCTTGCTCATCCTTGTAGATACCGAAGCCGGTGCTACCGGTTGCAAAGTTGCTGGACAGTATGTCACCGACGAGCTTTATCTGTTCGAGCGTAGATGTCCCCTTCGCATTGATACCTTCAAGGAAGGTCATCAGTTTTTCGATTGTTTCGGCTATGTCTTTTCGTACATACCGATCATCATTGTCGTTGTTACTGCCGATAATGGCAAGCTTGAAATGTTTCTTACCGTCAGTTTCAGGTATTGTATCATCCTTTACTAGTTTATAAATAGTTCCATTCTCAATGACGGAAACTACTTGTCCGGCATAGGGAACATAAGGCTCCGTGTCTGTATTACGGGCATAGACACGGGCTTCTTCTAAGGTTTCCCACACGTCAGTCGAATCAATAGAATAACCATTGACACGCTTGTATCTGCCGGCGAAACTGCTCCCTTTTATATCTAGTGCCATACTCAATTCGTTTTAAAGGTGAAATTATCTGTTTCGCTGCTTGTCGTAGCCGTACTGAACACATACATCGTATATTCCAAAGGTGTACTTCCATTAGCACCTTCAACACTGATCTTTCGCGGAGTGGCAGCGGAATCCAAATCCATGAAATTATATTGGTATCTCTCCAGTGAAACATCCTTGATGGTACCGTTTGGAATACAGATAACGAAAGTCTTATAATTGCCTATTGTGAACTTGTACGATCCGGCGTCCTTATACAATCCACTGCCTGAAAGTGCCCGCACCTCGGCTGAAGTCGTAGGAACCGAATTACAAACGCCTGCAAACCATTTTCTATGTACATTCACGCTGATTTTGCTGGTCAATTCTTTCTTGGGCAACGAACCATCTTCACTCGCAGCATATATGACTGTAGCAAAATAGGTTTCTCCCTGTGTGTAATTACCTTGCAGTTGTCTCGTTGCTGTCTGTATGCCACCTACTTCCTCTGAAAAAATTAGTTTGTTGTTAGGGTTATTATCATAATAAGCTTGTTCCATAGGACCTTGACCGTTTCGATATGCTGTATAAGTGATATAGCCTTTCTGAGTACCAAATTCGACATCATTAGAAGTCGAAAGTTTCCATTCTAATTTTGCTGAAGCCTTTTGAGAAAGCATATTAATAAAGATCTCTTCCAATGTAGTACCAGAAGGAATTGTATCCCCGGTCTTTATATAGCCTACATTACTGGATGTTACATTTATAGTCTGTATTAACTTTGCGATAGTGCTTCCTCCACTAGAAGAAGAGTTCCCGCTATTAATTACTTGCTGTTTGCTCTTTTCCTTTCGGTATGTAAGAGAGTCGATCTTGTTTTCAAGCTCGCCAATACGAGAATAAGGAGCTGTTTCTCCGACAGTGTATATCGGGGAGTCATAAGGGATATCAAGGTTATATTCAAGCCCTATGATACGAGAGATACGACCTTCTTCAAAGTATGCCTTATTAATAAGGTTCACTTTCTGACCAACGGTGAAACTCCTGGCAAAGTCGGGATCTTGTTTACCCGTTTCAGGATTAATGCCATAGATATAATCCGACATCATGGTGGTATTGTAAGTAGAAGGGTCCTGTTTAAGCTCTTCAATATATTCTCTTGCCCGTTCCTCGACTTCTTTCTCTGCGTCAGGAATAAGCTTGTCGGATACGAATTGGGGATCATAGCCATAGAGAATATACGTGTCACCACCTTGATCCGTAGGATGTAAAATGTCATCAGGAAGCATTCTGCCATAATCATCATTACGCTTTATCTCGTATACCTGAGCATCCTTGTTCCATGTTCCGTCCTCTGATTTTTCAGGCTGATATTTATCGCCTCCAGCTGAATCGTAAGGATTGAATGTTACTTCAAAGTCCATGCCGGCTAGAGGACCGGATTGAAAGACTATACGCAAATCTTCTCCATCTAACCGATATTCGTTTGAGAAATGGAATCCCAGGTCCGAGTCTTTAAATCTCCATGCCAACCAATCTTTCGAAGTTTTTGTTCCATCCGGATTATCTATAGTATCAGTATATGTATGAGTTGTTACCATACCCGTCAGTTTTTCACGTCTAGGATAGATATCATCAAAAATAACGATCTGCTCTACAGCTTCCTCCTCTGTCATACCTTCATAGGCATCAATATATGGTACGCCTTCAGGCATCATCAAATGCTTGGTTACAATACCTTCGGCAGTTTGAGAACCTTTGTCATCTGAGAAATATATAGATGGGACATTACCTTTTACAATGTTGTCAATTGTGTAGGTGTCGCCAAGAGAAGCGGTAATACCTTCCGGCAAACGCAGCACATTGGCTGCTTCACCAGTAAAAAAATCTGGATTGTACACAGCATTAAATGATTTCCCTGCATTTTCACCAGAAATAAATGTTACAGAAGCGCTAGCCGATTGACTAACATTCTCTAAAGTAATATCTCCGGAAGATCCTGCAAGTACCAATGTAGAGGATATAGAAGATGGAAGCTGAAAGACAACATATAGCTTTAAATCTGTGGCTCCGCGTTCAATCTTTATGTCGCTATCAATGGTTATATTGTCTGTCAACTCCTTCTCTCGATTTTCATAGATAGTACGTACATTTCCTCCAAGACCATATACTCTCGTTACGTCATTGACTTTGTATCGGATTTGCCATCTCCAACTATATATTCCAGAAGGCAAATACTCTCTTTCAACAGGAGAACCAGCTGGATAGACCATTGTTCCTATATTGAAAGAAACGCTTTTACTATTCATTGCATAAGTACCACCGATAGGCTTGCTAGATAGCAACTCATAATTTAAGTCATTTACTCCTCCTTTTACATACCCGCTTGTTCTGACAGATGCCTTAAACTTTTCTTCGATCAGATCATCAGAAGAGAAATACTTCATATCAAGTACTCTCGATGTATCGGAAATATCACGTCCGCTTACTTGCTTGACATCAAAGATCAACTTTTTGCGATAATTAGCCGGAATATTACGTGTTGCCCCAAACGCATAAATACGAGTTGCGTATGAATCTTGGCTATCACTTCTATCCATCTTGCTGACATTCATTCCTAGTTCGAAGTCAACAGGAACGCCATCCTCGCAACGGCCAAAATGAATTACTTCTTCCTCTACCCACCACTCACATTCAAAACTCTCAGCCATTTGGTTGAGGGCATCGATCATGTTTACGTTTTCGTATGAGATCAATTTAGAAGAAGTATCTACTGTCTCATCTATTTCGCATTTAAACGTTTTGTCATGGTACTTATAACCTAGGACTTCCAAGTTCTTCAGAAACACATCCATGTGAACCTTTAAGATATCAGTAAGATTCCAGCCTGCCTCACGACTACCGCTATCAGGACTATAGAAAAACTTCTTGTTTTTCCACTTCCAATAGTAAGCATCAAGACGGAGTTCGTAGTCATAGCCACCTGTTGATGTGTTATAAGCAGGCTTATACAAGTCCACAAGTTCAAAGACGCCTAACTCGTTATCTATACCATCTCCTAACTTGAAGTGTACAGGATCATCCAATGAAAACTTCAATGTGATATAATCCTCCTTCATCAAGAGATATTTGCGCTTACTACCTTCATTAATTGGAGTAGAATAGCGTATGTTTCCGAATATGTCTTTGATATCTATCATAACATTTCCAAAGTTCGGAGATAAAAAAAGAGTGCCCAATTTTGAGCACTCACAGATACGACAATGAAATCAATGTCGTAAATTAGATATTTTCAACACGGTTGGACGGGTCAGATTCATTGAGTTTTAAGCTAAATTTGCCTATTCCTCTCATGAACTGGCTGAATTGACTGCATGATTGATAGATCGTTTTATATACAACAGCAGGTTGATACTTGGTCTTTATTTCAAGAACTCCAGTAGCTAGTTCCTCGCAGAAACTGCTATAACGAGCAAAAAATTGTTCCTCACTGGAAGCCGTTAGATTGATCTGAAGGGTTAGATTTCTCACATCTACCCTTGGATTGGCAATAACTACCCTTTTCCCATGCTCTAATCGGCTCTCATTCTCTATGAATGCTTTACTAGGGGCAGGAGTCATTAATGCAGATAATGAGGTATCATCCATGCTTATTCCCCATTCTACGTAAGCATCCTTGCCATTTATGAATAATTCTTCTTTCATTGGAATACTATCACTTCTATTTATTATTTACTATTAAATTGTTTAATTCCGCTATTTATACTATCCAACTTATTACCAAATTCATTTATGATTCTCTTCTGATATCCTGCTATATCTTCCAAATAACTGTTAGAAGAAATAGCAAGGTTCCTTATCTCTGTCAGGGTTATGCTATTATTCCCGACTGTCACTGAAATAAGGTTCATTGACACTAACATGGATAACATGGAGTTCTTTATTTCTTCATTGGATATCTGTAAAGCGGTAAAACGACCGTTAAGTTCTTCGCCTGTATCTTGAGACATGGCAGCAAATCCTTTTTGGGAAGAGGATTGAGACGCAGATTCAGATTGAGTAATATCAATCCCCGCTGTATCCTTTATTGTATTTGATATATTCTCTGCCATTCCTTGTATAGCTGGAAGTTGTTCTTCTGCGTTTTTCATTAGATCAGCCGTAAGCTTTGATACTTGTCTGTTTAGTTCGACTTCATCAATTAATCCTTTAGCATAATCATCATACGCTTTATTTATCTTACTTTGATAACTATTTTCACCCTCTCCGAATATCTTAGATAAAACAATGCTTTTCAGCATATCATTTGCAATATCCCGGAATGTATCAGAAGCGTATTCTTTAAAACTAGCTAAAGCATCTTTCCCACTATCCAGCCAATCCCAAATGCTATCCACGAAATTATCGACTAATGGCTCATATAAAGAGCTTACATATTCATGAAGCTGCTCTAAATATTCATCATACTTTTCACGAAGTTCAACTAGCGACTCTAATGTTTCCTTAGTCTGTCCTACTAATTTATCACCATATTGATTTAATATAGCATTAGCAGCTTCTTTATTGATTAACCCTTCATTATCGAATAATTCACCGAATCCATTACTCCTTGCCCACGAAACCAAATCCTCTGTCTCTTGAGAACGCCCACCAATACCACTACCAAGGAAGCCTTTTTTACGTGATCTGGTCTCTATGCGCAAGTTGTCTACTGCCGCTGTTTGCCCTTCCTTGTACTTTCGGGCAAAATCAACACCCCAAATTTTCCCATATGTATTGTCCAAAAACCAATTCCATGAATTAGTAAACCATCCACCACCGCTTTTATTCTGATAAGTAGCCTGTGATTCTTCTGCTTTATTTTTATACGCTTCCGCTACTTCATCGTGTAACTCCTTATAATCACGTAAGTTATTCAGATTATCTTCAGAGAACCAGTTAGCTTCTGCCTGCTGTGCTTCAAGTGCAGCTATACGGTACTCATTTACAGCATCGGTTAGCTTATTAATTTCTGCGACCTTTTCAGCGAATTTCTCATACTGATTATCAGCAGTTGGAAGAATTGAATTTAGTTGCTGCATAAGCTGAATACCTGCTGATATAATTCCCAATATGACAGATGCTTTTTCTACTGCGGACATAGCATCTGCGCCAGTTTTAGCAACTTTAGTTATACCATCAATTGTTCCAGTAGTAAATAAAGCGACATCGCCAATCAAAGAAATTATTTCGCCGGATGTACCACTAATACTATTACCTATTCCTTTTACTGCATTCGCAAGTTCGTCAACTTTTTCTTTTGCTGTTTTTTCCGCTTTAACAAAGTTGTTATTAGCTTTTTGAGACTTATCTTTGGCCGCATTATATCGCTTTAAGGCTTCGGCAGCAGAAAGATAAGTAGTATCAATTTTTCCTGTTTTTTTATTAAGAGTTGTACCTGATGCTACCTTTTCGCCCGAATTTACCTTATCTAGAGTTTTTTTTGCTTCAACAAGTTCCTTCTCTGCTTGTTGCAATGTTTTTAGATTGTCCGCTAATGCTTGAAAAGGATTTCTATTATCCAACTCATCTATTATTTGCTGAATAGTAGATGTATATTCTCGTAATTCTTCGGGATTAAGGACCGTCGCCGCAGCTCTTTTAACCTTTTCTAATTGATCTAGCAGAGACTTAAGTGTTTCCGAAGAAGTATTCTTCAAATCCTCAAATGCACGTACATACTCCGGTGACTTTTTCAAAATATCAAAATCATGCTGCATCAGTTCCTTTCCTTTGTCGGAGATAGCTTTAGCTATGGAACGGTCTATTTTGGAAACTTCATTGGTATCTCCAGCCTTCTCAGCTTTTTCACGAGCCTTTCGCAGCAAAGTGATGTCGTCGTTAAACTGTTTTTCAATAGCCAGCCGTTGATCTGCATATGATTGATACTGTTTCAACAATGGCTTATACCAGTCAATAGCCTGTCTTTTCTGTTCATTCCCTATTATAGAATCAAAAGCAGATGTATCTACTTTCACCGCAGTCGCATCAAACGTTTGCTTCTCATAATCCTTTCGCTGCTTCGCCCGTAGATTTTCCTGTTCGTCAAAGGCTTTTTGCTGAAGTTCGATCTCCGTCCGAATGTAATCTTCCCTCTGACGTTCTAAATCCTGTATTTCCTTCTTGTTGTCTAGATCTCTTTGTCTACGTATCTTATCTGCTCCCTCTGCTATGGTATCAATATAAGACTGAATATTCTGATTTTCCAAATCTTCATCTCTACGTTTCCTTTCAAGTTTTTGCTTATCCAAAAGTTCGGAGATTTTCTTTTGCTGATCTACAATAGAGTTATGCTCCTTCGGATTATTAATTTCTTTGCCCGTTATTTTTTTATATATGCCAGCTATTTTGTTTACCTCTGTTTCTGCGTCATTGATCTCTTTCTGTGTTGCCTTAGAATTGTATTTCCTTAATACTTTTAACTGATTCTGTGCATTAACATAGTCAGACTTTAATTGAGTAATTCGCTCTCCAATGGTTAATCGCCCTTCTTCTATTATCTTATCTGGACTAAAAAAAGAGCTAAATAATGCACTTATCTTTTGAGAGAAAGTAGTAGTATTGTCTTTCATTTTATCCAATAAAGACTCATATCCTTTTGATATATTTTTAGCAAAGGAATCGAAATTATTCTTCCCTCGATCTAATCCAGTCATCATTTTATAGGTATAATCATCAACTAGATTTTCGGCATTTTTAGTGCTTTTTATTCTCGCATTATCTAATATTTTAGATCCCTCTTCTTCCGATTTAGCAGCTAGTGCGTAACCTTCTTTTATTTTTTTTGCAATCTCATCATATTTATATTGAGCAGCAGCAATAGCAGAATTCTTTCGTTCTTCTGCTGATATATAAATACCTCCACTAGAAAAATCTTCAAACTTTAGTTTTTTTGTTGCTTCGATATTACGTTCGGCTTCAACTAATGCCCTTATATTTTCTTCTTGTTGTTTTATATATTGTGCAGCTTTAGCCCTTTCGATCATCGCACTAATAAACGCACCTTTATTATTATTCAGGAGGTTTTCTGCATCTACTACATCAAGAATAGACAATCCTAGCTCATTAAATGCCTTTTTGTTGTCTTCAATAAACTTCTTTTTAGCCACCAAGTTATCTCCAAGCCTATTCCATTTAATAGAGAGTTCCTCTACTTTAGCAATCGGAGTAACGGCCGTTTCAGCAACAGATTTATTAAATTCTTCCAATTCTTTACGAGCTCTCTTGTTTGCATCAATAAGTAGCCATACTCCTCCAACAACAGTTGCTATTGCAGTAAACAGCAACACGTAAGGATTTGCTTTCGCCACAAGATTAAACGCTTTTTGAGCAGTAACTTCGCTCCGCGTTAACGCAATATTAGTAGCCTTAGCTTTATTCTCTAACGCCATAGATGCAATAATAGCTTTACGACGGACATTCTCAATTGCGAGCATCACGGTATTGGATTTCTTAAGCATTCCATAAGTTCCTTCCAACCCGACAACTATCCCCATCAATGATTGAATCTTAGTCTGCAATTCAGCCATCTTTTCACTCTTATCATTAAACAAGCCCATAACACCAACAACCAAACTTGCAGATGTAGCAGCACCTGACAAACCGGCTTTTAGTGTAGCAAGACCTTTGTTAGGATTAGCAAGAAACTCCATTTCAGCATTTACAAGCTTCATTTGCAAACGCATTTTGCCTAGCTCCTCCCCTGCCTGTTGATATTGTATCGTATTTTGCATTCCAGAAGCACGCATCTGAATTAGCTGTTCACGGGCATCCATGATAAGAGTACGCGTTCTTAAGTGTTTTGCGTTTCCCTGTTCAATAACTGTATTAAGCTCGGTTTGTCTCTTTCTTTGTTCTGATATCTGAGAGGCTATTTCTTTACTTTTTTGAATTACATCATCAAGTTGTGGTTTAAATCGTTCTAATTCACTTGATATCAATGCAGTGGCTCCATCACCTATTTGAACACGAGTGAGTCCTTTGCCTTTAGCTGTGTACAACCTATCCAGAATGGACTTATAGGATGCAATTTGTGACGCTAGTTTATCATAGTATTTAATATTCTCATTCAAATCCTTAGTCAAGTCTTTTAACTCCACCTTTGCTTTTTTCACAGAATCAGAAGAAGAGTTTGTAGCCTGCTTATATTGCTCGATAGCAGTTACATTATTTGATTTGATAGCTGTAGCAAGTTTATTCCATTCTTCTTGCTGTGTCCGAATCTCCTCTCTTTGTTTTTCTAATTCTGCCGTCAATTCTGCATTCTTGGAGCGCAATTCATCTAATTGCTGTACAGAAACGCCATCTGATTTTACAGAAGGGGCACTTAACTCAACTTTTCCAATCTGGAGCATAGAAGCCATCACTTCTATTTTATCTAATAAGCTATCAAAATATTTATTGAGATTAGTACACATCTTCAATACTTCTGAATCGAATCCTTCCAAACGTTTGCCTTCTTCTTCTATAATTCTTGCAGCTTCTCTAATTCCCTTCTTTATTTCTTCTGTTTTTTTAAGGAAATCAGAATTATTTGCCGTAATATCAAAATTCAACCCTGCCATATATTTTTATTTTAATTAATGTTCAAAATTAACCACTCTCCCACTATCTCTACTAAAATCGCTTATTCAATATCCAACAATAGCCTTAATGTTGGATATTTCCTCAAAAATAGATACTCAATAGCTTTTCTGTGAGTTTTTTCAGCTCAAAGACTTCACCATTAGTCCATTGTGAAATATATGATAAAAATAGAATGAATGAGGTGATTTTGCTATTTTCGAGATTACAGATACACGACATTGGAAAGATTGTCGTGATAAAATTTGACGGAATGGGATTTCTTTGTAGTTTTGTGAAATGTTTAACTTAAAAAATAACAATCATGGAAGACATGCAAAATCTTATTGGATGGATAATAATCATCTTTGGTATTCTCCAAATTATCCTCTTTTTCAAAATATGGGTAATGACAGACAATGTAAAAAGAATAAAAAGCAATCTAATTAATAATGCAGATACTTCATTTGAAGCTGCACAAAAAGAAATTATATTTGGACATCCTGATAAGGCGTTTGAAATTTATAACAAATGCTATGTAAATGATGTTGCAAGATTACATAAAGAAACTAAAAATGCGGGAATGAATTCAGAACCAGCAAAAGACACTTATGAGATAAAATATAAAGAAAAATGTCAAGCATACGAAAAAGAATTAGCTAAGTTAGGCAATAAGTATATTATTGATTTCTCCCGTTTTGATTCTTTTGATAAAATAAATGAAATCATGTCATAACAAATAAAGGGGGCCCCACACTCAGAAACATTTGCTTCAACATCAAATATGAACAATAAAGCCGGAGTTTAATGCTCCGGCTTTTATTATGTAAATTTTGGTAGAAAAATGGATATTGATAAGTTTAATTTGAAAACAAAATCGGTCTTGTATTGGGAAAGAATTACTGGAGCGCAATCTATCTGCTTGATTTATATCTATCTACCATTCCTCATACTTGTATTTTCCAAAAGCACCTTCTCTTTTAAAAACTTTGTCTATTGTCAAATCATTCTGAATATTAAAAATCTTAGATGTAATTCTTTTTGCAGCCATTAGTTCGGCATCAAGCTTAATAGCAATAACGTATTTCCCTTCTTTTGGAAAGCCGTATGGTACTAAATCGGGAAGTTCACTCCAATTAATTACTAATTGAACTTTATTTTGGGAATTTTTATCGAAATAAATAGTCTTTATTGGATGAACCATTTTACCTTCTGTACCTTTTAGGGACATTGACATAAAATTTGGTTCAATATCTTCTATATTAATATTTTCTATAAAATAAATACAAGCTTCCCCCGAAGGGCTATCTCCATCTGTGTCATAAGAGATGTTTAAAATAACTTTTTCAATATTTGATATTTCCTTATTGTCATCATCTGTACAACCAATTAATACAAAAGATAAAATAAAAGATAAAAATATTAGTCTTCTCATCATCGTGTATTTTTAACATTAAACAATACACAAATGTAGAAACAATATTTAACTACTCAACTATATTTCTTGCTTTTCTTTGATTTCAGACACAATTTTCCCCAATGCGCCTAAAATAAAGTGATGCGCACGTCATTAAGTTGACGTGCGCATTATTCTTTAGTTTGCATGAAGTCCACTTACATACATATATGCCTGTTTGGTGTCTTTTCTGAATTTGGAACTTTGGTCGTAGTAATCGGAAATGTTCTTCATGTTATCGGAAATAGTAGTCTTGGCATCCAAGCCAAACGAATTACCAAGAATGACTCTAAGTCCATGCTTCATTTTCTTACCTGCCAAAGCTTTTGGATCGAATAGAGATATAGCCACAAACAAAAACACCTTTCTCTCATAGACCGAAAGCGTATCTTTAGCAATCAGCATCTTGTACTTGTCAAGCAATAACGGTATTTGCTTTATATCGCTTAAAATAGGTTTCCCAAGTGACTTTACTCTCGTTTTTAAATCGTCCTCTTCCTGTAAGGTGATTTTTAACTCTGACACATTACCAAATAAGGAAGCCTCTTTGTTTGCCCGGAAGAGACTATGAATAAACTCTCTGCCCTTTTGAGTCCAAACAGTGCTGACGTATGAACGAGTTTCATCATCTATTATTTCGGTGTACGTTTGAGTATCAGTATATCCCATATTCTGATATTTAGCAGTTAGAACCCACGTTTGACCTACCTTATATTGAATACCCATTTCTTTCAGTTTTCTGTTAAGGGTGACAGCAGACATTCCAAGTTCTTTAGCAATAACAGTAGTAGAAACTGTATTCTTAGCCATGAGAGTACGATCATAATAATCTGCTTTAGGTGCCACAATTTTTAAATGTTCAGACTGGATTTCTTATTGAATTAAAATCGTTCTATCAAATCTCTGTTCATCAATCAATTCAGGAACACCCGAAGTTAAATCCCAAAGCCGGTATTCCTCAAACATTCGAGTTTCCGGATTCATCTTTAGTGTCAATCTTCCAATCTTTATAGTTGTTTCCTTTTTTGGAAAAAACACATCAGTACCTCGAATAGTAAGTCCCCATCGGGTAATGGCTTTTGTTTTTGGCTCAAACATATTGGCTCCTTTCTTTCTTCATTTTAATCACCACAATATTGAGAACCCATATAGCCTTTGCTGTTTGAATTGTAGCAGTCAAACCAGGTTAAGTTATCCGATTGTGCCGGTTGGTTCTTTCTCTCGTTATGAGCCGTCCAGCTTGCCTCAATCATAGCCTGTAACTTAGCTTCTTTTTCAGCACGTACCTTAGCAGCATCTTTTGCCCAACGCCAAGCAGCTTGAAGACATTCGCCCCAAGAGCGACCTTTTCTTTGATACTCATTATTATATAATCTATGAGCGTCTTTCATGATCTGGGATAGGTTGTAGCGTTTCATAATTGTATGTTTTAAGAATGATTATATTTGTTATATCGTTTTCGATATTACAAATATACTGCAAGCAATATAACAAATACTACTTTTAAAGTTAAAATATACTAATAACAATATAATTTAATCGTTTTTTATCCTAAATACAATATATTCCTTATATTTGCGGTATATTAAATAAGATATAATATGAGTTTAAGATTGAAAGACATTTTGAAAGACAGAAATGAGTCTATAAGTGCGTTTGCTTCTAAAGTAGGTATCACGCAAGCTAATATGAGTAATATCGTTAATGGGAAATCAAGTCCGACTCTTGATACTTTGGAGCGTATAGCTAATTCCCTTAATATTCCTATCACTGAGTTATTCACCTCAAATTCTCAGGAGCTATGCGGGCATGTAGAATATAAAGGTATAATTTACCGAATCAACTCTTTCGATGATTTAAAGAAGGTTCTTAAAATGAAGGAGGAATAAGAGTATGGAATTATATCGTTTAGAGGTTAACCCAAAGGAGATTGGAGTAGAAGTAGACACATTAACTAGAAATAACATCCGCCGAAGCCCACATTATCAGAGGCTCTATAATATCATGGAAGAAATAGCAGAATATTCAATACAAAATGGCTTATTACTTGGAAAAGCCATTAATGATATATATACAATGCATATAAATAAATTCGGTAAATGCATATTAAATCCTTCTGATCCAATACAAATAAATTGTATTTGGCCCACAGTCTATGAAATGTGCCGTCCTTCCTCAATAGAAGTAAAAGGTACAGAATGTTCGTATTTTTTCTTAGAAAAAGAAAATTGCAAATATTTCAAGAGTTATCCAGGAATGAAATATTCACAATTATGCAAAGTTGAAATCATTGAGGAATATCATAGTTTTATTGGAGATATGATGTGGCTTGAAAATATAAATACATCTACAGTAAGAGCTATTGATATTAAAATAGCCGCAGATCATTATTGGAATGGAGACATGACAAATTTACCCATAAAAGAAGTGCTATTTCAAGGCAAATATAAATTAACTCCACTTCCCTAAGAATGCAACAATGAAGAAAGAAAAAGCTATAGAACTTGTTACCAATCAACAAGGCAGAATAGAAGATATTAAACCATTTGCTGAATCAAGCAAAGATTTTCAAATTTGGAGAGAGCAAACTAAAGCAGTGATAAAAGCTGTTTTTGGAATCGATTCCGATTACTATAAAAGATTTAATAAGCAATCTTTTAATCCTAACTCATCTAGTGTTCGAGTAATTGTAGGAGATGAACTATCACCCGAATTTTCCTCTGAAGAAAAAAGAAAAACATATCTTCACGGATTAGAATGTTGTGATACTATGATGTCGGGAATGATTACAGAAATCAACACTTGGGAAGATGACAAGGATGACGTCATAAACGTAGAACATGCCATTAATGTAGTACAGAAAATATGTAACCGCTTTCATCAAGTAGCTCGTCAAGTAAGGCAACGCCATAGTAATCGAAAGACTATTGAAATTGAAGATGAATATGATGTACAAGATTTACTTCATGCCCTATTGAAAGTAGATTTTGATGATGTACGTGCTGAAGAATGGACACCAAGTTATGCTGGTAGTGCTTCCCGTATGGACTTCCTTCTCAAACAAGAGCAAATTGTTATTGAGGTAAAGAAAACTCGAAAAGGCTTAGTAGCAAAAGAGGTTGGCGAACAGTTAATGATCGATATAGAAAGGTATACTGCGCATCCCGATTGCCAAACTCTAGTTTGTTTCGTCTATGACCCAGAAAGTAGAGTTGCTAATCCTATTGGAATAGAAAACGATTTAAAAAGAAAAACAAACAATTTAAATGTCATCATTATAATAACACCCAAATAACATACAAACGCCCCATCCCGTCGCCAAACAGAGGATGGAGCGTTTAACAACAAGCTTCAATACTATGAAATTATATAAATACAGAGCTGATATATATAGAGATTTGTTGACTCTTGTCAATAATCAAATATATGCGCCAACCGTACAGAATCTTAATGATCCAGCCGAGACTATAGTCAATGATAGTAAGATGTATGAAGTTTTTAATCTCATGGAGAAAAGTGGACTTCCTATAAATATAGCAAAAGATAATTATGCAAAGATAATAGCACAAGCAAGAACTGAATTGGGAATATTCTCTTTAAGTAAAACAGTCGTTAACGAATTACTATGGGCATATTACACTAATGGACATAAAGGCTTTTGTATTGAATATGATTCTGAACAGCTACAAAGGTCTTTATCAAATGGACATTTGCACAGCGTTTTAAATGTTCAATATAAAAATGATACCCCAGAATTTTCAATGAATAGCATAACTAACAATTTAGTAGATGATACACAATTTATAAAATGCTTAATCGCAACTAAATCAATGGCATGGGAACGTGAAGAAGAAATTAGAATAACTTTATATTCCTCTGGCTTATTTGAAATATCACCCGAATCTGTCACTGGAATATATTTTGGTCTTCGAATGCCTGATTCAGACAAAGAACTGATAAAAAACACCTTGAAAGGTCGAAATATAAAATATTATCAAATGAAGCTAAAGCCTAATAGCTATCTATTAGAAGCTGAGTTAATTAAATAAAGTACTAAATTTAAGATGGAGGAATAAAAAACACATTACTATGAAAACAGCATATACAGCAAATGGTACTTTCCCTGGAACTCCGTTAGTGGGAGACAATAGCTTTGCAAAACTATACCATTATACCAATCTTGATTCATTTATAAAAATATGGGAGAATCAAACTTTAAAATTCGGTGTTATATCAGGAGTTAATGATATTAATGAATATAGTAAGCGAATTTCAACTTCATTATACAATGGCACGTTAATAGAAATTGGACAAATAATTCGTATAGCAGCCGAAATCATAAACTCATACAAACAAATAAGTTTCACTAAAGATTATGATTCTTATATAAAAGGGTGTATGTCGCCAATGATGTGGGGGCATTATGGAGCGAAGGGAAAAGGTGTTTGTATAGAATTAGATTACAACAAGATACATTTTGATGATAAAATGTACCGGAAAAGTATTATATACTCTAATTTAATTAAGAACGCAATTGAAATACCTATATTGGTAAATGACAAATCAACAATTGAAGAATATATAATCAAAGAACTTGATAATATATTTTTTACAAAAACATCAGATTGGATTGGAGAAAATGAATTCAGGGTTGTAAGTAATGTCTATGATTATTTAGATATAAAAAATGCAATAACTAATGTTTATGTAACTGATTATTGTAGTGATACATGTATTAAAGTTGAAAAGTTAGTAAACGACCAAGTTCCAGTCAGTTTTTTACATTACATCGGTACTGGAAGTGGATGGAGGTTACCTGTACTCACAGATATAAAAAGTGCTCGTGAACAAGAACTCAAATCTCGCAATAACCCAAATAATGTATTGAATTTAATATAGTTTTAATCACCAAACGCCCCATACAGTCGCCAAACTAAGTATGGAGCATTAAAAATAACATCAAAACATAAATACTATGGAAGATTACATAAAAGAAACTTTAATAGCTTCACCTTATCCGTTTTGGCTAACAGTGCTTATATTTGCTCTAGTAACCGGACTGGTGCAATGTATAGTTTTCTATTTTAAAGAAAAAGGGAAAAACCTTGCAACAAAACAGGATATAAAAGACATAACTGATAGTATAAAATCAGTAGAATCTAAATATGACAGTTCATTAGAGGCATTTAAAATGGAATTACTTAATGAACACGAGTTTTCAAAATCACTTTTTGAAATATGTAATAATTTAGACAAGGATCTAATAAATCATCTAATCAAATGTAAAAAAGATATTGAAAAGGATGGAAGCTATGATTCACAAGGAAAATATGGACATGCCATTAAATCTATCACCGATTTAGGAGATTTTCTACATAGTTACGAATCTAGATATTCAAATTTAAAGGACTTCAACAAACTGATAAAAGAATGCGATAATATGCATGGCGTCTATATTGATTTAGATAGTAAAGAAGCAATTCAACGTACAAACTATCGTTCTGTAACAGAGAAAGCTCTAAAGTATATAAAAAACATACTTAAAACAATAATTCCACCAATCAAAGTTAGTAGCGTAAAACAGCCGGAGCACTAAACTCCGGCTTTAGTTATGCCCTAATCCAACACAAAGGCGACTTCTAAAAACAACCACAATAGAGGCATTGGAGAAAATTGTGGCTGAAATCAAAGAAAAGCAGGAAAATAGTTGATTAGTTAAAAATAGTATATACATTTGTGTATTGTTTAATATTTAAAAACACACGATTATGGGATGGGTTCTTTTTCTTATATTTTTATGTATCATATCTTTTATGGCAGGATGGACTACATTAGGATGGATTTTTGTCGCATTTTTCGTTGTTGCTGGAATTGCTCTTATATGGGCAAGTAACGAAAATCAAAAGAAGCAAGAAGAACTAAAACAGTTAAACGAAAAAGTGGCTATTAAAAGAAAGGCTGAGAAAGAAGCTAAAATCCCTGTTTACAATGCCTCTCGTAACGATCTTATATCCAAATATGGAGAGCCTGATAAGACTTTTATTTTTGAAGAACTTAATCTTCAGAAAGAAATAATTGTATTTGGAAAGGTAAATCGCATTTGGCTCTTAGGTAAAGACTTACCAATGAGCGATATACTAAGTTGTACTTTCAACGACAATCAACGTATAGTAAAAGGAAATGTTTCTTATGAAACCAAAACAAGTACAGGCAATATGGCTAAACGTGCGATTGTTGGAGGTGTCTTAACCGGTGGCGTTGGTGCTGTTGTTGGTGGAGCTACTGCGAGAAAAGAAACCACCGTTAAGCAAGAGAATGACAAAATTATACATGACTACACTGTGATTATTAATATAAATAGCTTATCAGAACCGATAGTAAAAATTCCTTTGGGAACAGATGGAGCAAAAGTAAATGAAATTGTAGGGCTTATGAATGTTATTATTAGCAGAAAAAAATAGTTATACAACCTTCTTACGACGAAGTAGTCGGAGTCATCCGAATCGGCAATAATACTCATGTAGTGAATAGTAAGGAGGATATTAAGAAACTGGCGGAGAAACTTTAAAAATTAGAATAGGAGGTTATTATGGCGGAAAAGAAAATACTAAAATCGAAATATTCCGGAGAAATCGAGTTAAACGGTATAAAAATTTCATGTGCCGTATTAGAAGACGGAACAAGAGTATTGGTAAATAGAAGTCTTGCGAATGCGTTAGGTATAAAAGGAGGAGGCGCTTACTGGAAGAAGAAAAAAGAAGAAGGAACTCTCCTTCCTGAATATTTGTCAGCTAAATATTTAGAACCATACATCTCAGATGAATTAAGAGGAATCATCTCAAAACCAATACCTTATATAAACTCTGCAAATAATAATTCAGAAGGAGTACCTGCTACTTTATTGGCTGATATTTGTGATGTATATGTAAAAGCAGCACAAGGAGGCGCTTTCGCTGATAATCAGGAAGTTCCGCAAAATGCTTACAAAATCTTACTAGGATTCTCTAAGGTTGGTATTGTCGCTTTAGTCGATGAAGCAACCGGTTATCAATATGACCGTGAGAAGGACGAACTTCAAAAAATTCTCAAAGCATACATTGCAGAGGATTTACTTCCGTGGCAAAAACGTTTCCCTGATATATATTATAAAGAGCTATTTCGATTGAATGGCTGGGACTTTACTGTAAATGGAATAAAGAAAAGACCTGGAGTTATCGGTAAATGGACAAATTCTATCATCTATGAAGAACTCCCCAATGGCGTACTTGATAAGTTGAAAGAAGTAACTCCCAAAAGTGAATTAGGAAATAGAACTGAAAGATATCATCAATATCTAACACTTGACGTCGGAGAACCAAATCTTGAAAAGCAGATCAATAAGGTTATCACACTCTTTCAAGTATCCGACAATATGAAACAATTCTGGGACAACTTTAAGAAGATGAAAATGCGCCAGATTGGACAAATGGAGTTACCATTTGATTTTGACGAGAATGGACATACAAAAGATTAATCACTTGCCCCAAGTGTGGTACTAAATTTAAGATGGAGGAATAAGAATATGGAAAATACAACTTCACTTTATGATAATATCGTTTCTTATATTTTAGAGAATCAAACAATAATATCATCATTAACATCATCTTTAATAGCCTCATTAATAGCCGTTTATGCACTGAAATATTTTCACAAATATTTTTTGAAATATACAATAAAAAAAGATTTAGATAAGCTGCTTTATCAGGAAAAAAGCTTAAATGACGAAGTTCACGATTTGGAAATTAAACTTGAATCCGAACGCAATAAAATCAATAGCGAACAAATTTCATCCGAAGAAAAAAAGCAAATACAAAACGATATCAACTCCATCAATAATCAGCTATTTTTAATCAAAAATATTCTTGAGGAAAATAAAGAAAAAGATTATCACATAAAATTATTAAATGATAAAATTCGAGATGCATTTAAAGGTATTAAGGAAGTTAACAATACTATCGAACGAGAATATGAGAGGCTCAATAAATTATACTTATTATATAAAATTATTTCTATAGGTATATTTATCTTTTTAATTATTATTATTACATGCATATGTTATAAAATCAACTCTGTTAATACATATCCCAATATCACTCAATACCTCCCCCTAATGCTACCTATACCAATAGCATTAGGATTGCTTTATGGATTTATAACCCAAATGAACAGAGCGCAAATTCAGATGGTTCAAATAGCAAAGGAAATACGTGAGATAAATTATACAGAGGAATTAATGCTAGCAACCAATACGCTGGCAAAAGATATAGATGAAGGAACTGAAAAAGTAAATAATGCAATAGATAAGCTATTGGAAAAAAATATAAACTCAGATTCAAATGTTCCTCAAAGTATGGAATCACTTAGTAAAATCATTGAGAAAGAAGGAAGTGTAAATATTATCGTTGACATTTTGAAGAATGCAATAAAAGTTTTAGAGAAGGGTAAAGAGCGTTAATTTATTTCATTCAAACGCCCCATACAGTCGCCAAACTGAGTATGGAGCGTTAAAATAATAGTTACCAGGTATTGAAACTCTGGTAACTTTTTTATTATCTACTCATTTCTCTTTCAATTATTTGATTTGTCAAAATTTATAAGTATGTTTGCGGATAAATTAATAAAAACAGGAGGTAATATTATGAGTAATTTTAGTTTTATGAATGGGACAAAAGAATACATCCATAAAAAAGCTGAATCATTTTTGAAAAACAATGGAGTTGATATATCATTGGATGATATAAGAACAACATTATCGTTAGATGAACCTATTTTTGAAGATTGTAAACACAGAGCCCAAGCAGATTGTGTTGCTCAGTATATAGAAAAATTAATGACCGCTGTTTTAAATGAAGTTTCAAAGAAAAACGAAACTACTTTTTCAGAAGAATATGATAATTTTCGTATACATTATTTACATAAATAGATGGTTAAAGCCGGACTAACCATCCGGCTTTATCTTTACCCACCATTCAGCCCCATACTAAAAGTAAAGCCCCGAATCAATTGAAATCCGGAGCTGTCAAATGAACTGCATAAAGTTGTTAATCAAGCAAAGTTCACATGACTTAATTCATTGCCGAAATTTTGTAGAGCTTTCTGTATCTTTTCAACAGTCTTTTTACTAGGTTGTCTTCGTCCTGTCACGTAGTGGCTTAATTGCCCTTGTGCCACTCCTGTTATACGTTCAAGTCCTGCGAGAGATAACTTATCACTATAATACGCAAGGAAAGAAGCCACATCATAGCTGAAATCAAACTCCACCTCAGGAAATTCCTTTCCTTCCTCAATGAAGAACTCTTTCATTTCATCACGAGCTAGCAAGAAATCCTGCATAGCTTCTTGAGCAGTCTTTCCGTCACCCGTAAGACCGAAAGGCAAATTGTTATCATCGGGCATATATGCGCTATACCCGTCGTTGCTGCGTTCTATAAAAACTCTAACTTTCATAATCGTGTGTATTTAGATGGATAGGATTAAAAATTAACCCCTGAATCCCGTTTAATTGATTTTAATGTTCCACTTGCTACCTCTTGCTTGCCGTGATTGCTTGTAGTAAAGAACTTGCCTGTAATTGGACTATACCATAAGGGATGTCCGGCTCTTTGTTTTTTTGTCTTTACGCACCCACCTTCAGCAAGTAGTCGTTCCAGTTCATTATACTTCATATCTTATTCGCTTGATTAACAATACAAAGTTAATGATATTAAATTTAATATCAAACAAATCGCTACGCAAAATGATATTAAATTTAATATCATTAACAATATATGAAAATTAAAAGTTAGTCTTATTCACCAATCATTCTCCGAATCAACTCCCTATTCCTCGGATCATCTGCATTTATCACCTCTCCTGCACCTTTTCCAAGCAATTTCCGATCCTCCTCACTCAAATAAATAGTAGTAATAGCATCAGCCATGAGCATCTTTAGATTAGCATAGCTGATTCCCCACATGACATAATCCATCGTCCATCCATAACGCTGACAAGCAAATTCTATCAATGTCCCATATGTACTATTGCCTCCAAAGGTAACACTGCTATTATCTTTCTTTACTGCGGCTATCCTGCTGCGTTCTAAGCGTTCTTTGTCTATTCCGAAGTACTTGATAAACTCTTCTGTATTATCTCCGGACAGAACGATTGTAAATATGGTAGCGAGTTCTTCTGCTGCTAATTCAGAGAGTTCCTTCGCCCGTGCTTCCACCTTAATGCCATCAAAGACATCTTCCTTCCGGTTGAACGTATAGTTAGACAGTATTCGGCAAACAATCTCCTTCTTTTCGGTACATAACCGAATGGCTTCCAAATATGGATTAGCAGATATCAGTCTAGCATCAGCCTCCAGGCTCTTGAACAATCTTGCCAAGTGATAAGTTATCCCCAACGTAGGAGGATATAAATAAAATTGCTGACTACCAATATTGAAACCGACAGGTCTCTCAATGATGGTATCAGCAATGTTCATTTCAAGCAATTCTTTATCTTCCATAGTGCTAAATAATTAAAGAGTGCCGGTTAAAGCACTCTTTTCTGAAAACAATCTTTTATTAACCTTCAGGTGCAGGAGCACTTGCGGTATAGGGTTTAACCTGATTGCCGGTAACAGGTTTCAATGCGTCAAAAGTATATTTCCATTTCTTTCCTTCTGACGTATCGAAAGTATCTTCTACTGAAACAGTTGCCCGATCAATCAGAATCCCTTCGACAGACGAATCTTCAGGAGTAAGCCGGACAGCATATTCTTCCTTGACTACCCCATCCTCATCTTCGATAGGCTTACTTCTACCTTTGGCCGCACGGATCTCGAACTCAAAAGCGTATGTATTTCTGGAATACTTCACCGCTTCGTTTTCGCCCCCTTCAACCTTAGCTTCCTTCTTCTCTCCTTTGCTTGTCGTTAGTTTAGTAGAGTTTTCTACCGGATCGTATTCTAACTTATCCCATTTAGTTGGGGCAGCTCCATCAGCACCCAGCTTTCCAAATTCAATTTTGGGTTTTCCCCATGATAATTGTGCCATAATACTTATTCGTTTACTTGTTTATACAATAACTTGTTATTGATGAAGTGCTCGCTCTTACCGTTCACTTCCATTACCCTTTGTTTATCCAGCGTGAAACGGTAATCTTCTCCACGTTGCACTTCTAAAAGTTCAGCGGCCAGTTTGCAGAGTTGACGCAGACGGACTGAATTCTCCTCAGCCTGCCCATCACGTAGATTATCGGGAATATAGATATTCACATTTACAAAAGCTTCCTGAATCTGTCCTTTGCCATTGTCAAGCATAGAAATGACAATATCTTCCTTGCCTGAGTTAAGCGGTCTTAGAGTCTTGCTCAATTTCCCGGTAACAGCCTTCTCCAGTTCAGACCCTTTGATTATTTTGTAAACATCATCCTTTATTTCAATATCCGATTTCATCCTACTACCTGACTTTTAAGTTTCTCCATCATATGATAAAATTCAGCATGAGCCAACAGTTCTGCAGAAGCAAGAACAGACTTACTATCTTTGGCTTCTACATATTCGGCATAATACATACCAGCAACGACGATCAGCACATATCCGCTTGAGTAGTTCTTAGCAAGTCTAACAGCTAGTTCCTTACCTGTTTTTGATCCTTCTGAACCACTTAAGACAGTTTCAAAGCCGGACGTCTTCACAATCTCCCCATGAGCAACAACGACATAACCAACAGAGCTTCGAAGATTTCCAGTTTGATTAAACCAGCTTTCTTCTTGTGATCTATCTCTAGCCTCTGTCACGCACTCATTACCTAGATTCGCCAAAGCCTGAATAGTAACCGAATCGATCTGTTTAGTTCCTGTATCAAATATAGCATTAATCTCCGACAATGATGTAGTCATTCTTATAGCCATAGTTTTGCATTTAATTGTCCTCTGTGAAAACCTTGAACCTGTTTTTCAGCTATTACGCACCCATTGTTTAATAGCCGGATAACATCACCTATCTTGAACTCTCTACAATTTTGATTCAGATAAACCACATATTGATACACATATACCTTACCATCTTCAAAAGTCATCTGATTAGCTTTATTGTTAAGTTCATACCGGCAGGGAATACTACCTTCAAAGAAAGATGTGCCGGGATGATAATCGCCTAGATAGTCTTCGTAGCCTTCGATGATTACCTGGTATTGCAATATGTGAGGTCTGAAATTAGGTATCATAGGAATGTACATTTAGGTTTGTTAGACAATTCATCCTTCAATCCATATTGTTTGCACAGAAAGAAATAATAGGATTTGATTCCGTCAAAATTCCAAGAGACTGAAACTCCCCCCTCTCCCATTGAAACGGGCCGAAGCAATAGAGAGGGGATGAACTTAGCCATCGCCACGGACACACGAACTTTATTGCTTGCATCTCGTTCAACATCTCCGTTCTCTAATCCAGCATCTTCTACAATATCCAAAAGGTCAGCCTCCGACAGTTGAATGCCGAAGGTCTGAAACTTCTGTTGTATGTAGTCGTTTGCCGTCATCTTAGTATGGTGTAATCAATCTACTATATGCAGTGTAACTATAATGCGTACAATGCTTCGATTTATATACGTATCGGAACGGACATTTAGGAACAGTAACCAGCTTGCTTTGAATAGCCGGACTTTCAGCAATAACAAATACAGGTTGCGGGGCTGTTAACACCAAGTAATCCATAGGAACGATTTTAACGACCTCGTTCTGAATCATCGGCAGACCAACATCAACCATCACGACATCTGATTTTGGCAAAATAGGTTCGCTAAAACTTGATGCCTGTACGCCCAACGAAACTAAGGACATCATCAAAAAGCCACACATGGCAAAAATAAAATTCTTCATCTCTTTACTTATTTATAAAATTAAACAATGGAAGGGTAGAGATACTACCCTATCCCTTTTATTCGATACCTAATGCTTCTTTCAAAGCAGAAGTCTTTTCTTCATCCAGTTCGCCTGCTTTAGAAAGAAGTGTTCCCTCTCTCATATTTGCAGTTACAGAAACACCGATAGACTTCAATGCTTCTACAACGTCTTTCTTTTCAAACTCCTGTTCGAAGAGAAAAATCCCCTTAGAGGCTTTCTTCTCTTCGATAATTTCGGCAAGTTTGCGTTCCGAAAGGTCTTTCACACGGGCTTCGTCTTCAAAATCGAGGATTGTACCCGGATTGTACACTTCGCCAGTAAACTTGTCGCAGAAAATATCAATCACTTTAATCTTCATAGAATCCTCCTTATCCCTCCGGGATAGCGTTCATGGTTGATAAATCGAAATTCACAATCTTATTCGGAGAAGTAAACTCAGGAATCCACTCAGCAGTGTACTCCATGTATCGACCTTCTTCGTCACGATAGTTGCATACCGACATCTGACCTTCAGCGGTATTATAAGAACGTCCCGGAACCGGATCGGTCATAACATACGGCTTATGGTGGCGCATCTTCATCACCTTATCAGTCTGCAACAGGGTAATACGGTTATCAGCATAAATCTGCACGTTCTCGCCCGCCTGATTCTCTACATAGTCCTCCTTGATCTCGATAGCAGGAAGCCCGATGCCGGTAAATACACTGGAGGCCATCTGGTCAGTCACCAATCCAGCGTTAACCATGAACTCACGCTCGCCAAGAATCATCTTGAATTTATCCCCGAAATCGGAAGCACCTACAATGTTCTTCATGAATGTGCCACGAGACATAATCATCTTGGAGAACACACCGTATTTAGCTTTCAGTTTTTGAATCTCCTGCTGTAAGTAAGAGATAAACTTATCCTTTACTGCAGCTTCTGGAGTAAGGAAGTGGAACGGCAACTCGATATCAAGCAACTCGATATTTTCTTTGTTGTCAGCCAAGTGAACCTGTGCTTTACCAGTCATCAATAATCCAGGAACAACGATATCCATACGCTTGTGTGGAGCAAGTAAAATCTGACGATAATCATCAACAATAAAGTCGATAATCTCCTGTAAGATTGTACTTTGTTCTGCAGTATTGGCAACATTGAACTTATCAATGATATCCTGCAACTGCGACAAACGTTCGATATCCATTTGATAACGGTCGCCCAAGTAAGCGATTTCAGTATAACCGCTTCCGAGTGAACGCCTTTCCCTTAACGGTTTCTGATCGTTCTTGCCAATAATAGAACCAGCAACAACACCCGTTACTGTTCCAAGATAAGTCTTAAAAACACGGGTTTTAGTTTCCAAGAAATCTCCGTATTGCTTCCAATAGATTGTGTCCAATCTCATCTGAAGCACACGGTCGATAATCGCCTTAACGATTGCGGGGTCTGTGAATAAAGTTTGTATGGTCAAATTCATATCTAAACTTTTAATGATTAATACTCAAACTGGAAACGGCTTGTCAATCCCACCTTATCCAATTCATGGATCGGAAGAACTAACTTTCTTTCCTTTACCTCATAGGCTTGCATCAGGAGAGTACAAAGAACCGCTCCATCGTTCTCAACTTTCTTCGCATCATAAAGAACGAAGTTCGCTGTATTCTTCTTCACTGTGCCTGCTACTGCAGTCGCTTCAAATAAAACTGCATCCTTAGCGATATTTTCACCGAAAGCCGCTTCAATAGTCAGGACATCATAGCCCTTGTTAGTCTTGTCGATAGCGACTACTTTCGCTCCTTTTTTACCACTTCCAATAAACATGCCGACATAAGCCAGCGATTCCTTTGCAATTTTGATTGATAAAGCATCAGCTCCGGTCGTGTAGGCTTCTACAACCTTCACGTTGCGAACCGGAATCAATGTACGTTTTACCGAATCAGCCTGAACCGGGGTGAATACGGGTAAGAAAGAACCAACAACCAAATTGGCTATGTCCAACTTCCAAGGACCGCTCTTTCTCACACCTGTCTCAACACGGTAAAACTCTTCCGGTTTATAATCCGGTTTCAAGTCATAATGTGTACCTGCTGCCATTTAATTTACTTTTTAGATTCAACAATCGTTTTTGTACCTTCCGAAATCATACCAGCAATAGATTCGTTTTCTTTCTCAATCTTCGTCTCCGCTGATTCGGGAGGGTTCACACCGCTAAAGCCTATATTAGCGAGTTCCTGCTTTGCGTCCTTGAAAAAAGTATCTAAGTCCGCATCATCGGGAATCGCATAACGCTTTGCGAATGTTTCGGGAATACCATACTCCTTTGCCTTTGCCATAATCTGCTCCTGTCGGGTAGCCTGTAATTTTTCTTGCTTTAAAGCGGAAAGTTCAGTCGAAAGATTCTTATTTGAATCAATCAAAGCTTGTGCCCATGCAGGTACATCATCTTTCTTGTCTTCCGGCTTCGGATTTGGGTTAGGATTGGGATTCTCTATTGGCTTACCATCTTTAAGGTTATGCTTCTTCTCGTAGTTCTGGACAGAAGTACGGGTAGCATCCCCTGCACGGAAATCACCATAAGAATTTAACACGTCCGAAAAGCTGATACCCTCAACAATAGAGTTTACCTTTGTCTCGTCCGTTACACCCTCTGCCTTTTTAGTGGCAATTCGGGTGAGAATAGCAGCATCCACCCCAGTAAACTTGGTTTGGAGGCCCGCTAAGATTTGTTCTAAAATTGTCATACTGTATGAATTAAAATTTGAGCTTCAATTTGCAGAAGTAAAAATACCACCAATACAGATGATTAGTAAATATTTAAGCTTCCTATTCACGACAATAGAACCATTGTCGTGAATACGGTATAAAAGTAGGAAGTAAGTAGGTGGAAGGGAAATAATTAGATGGTGTAGAATTCACCAAGAAGAGATTGTGAAGAAATAGAATAAAAAAAACCGTGAACTAATAAAGGAACACGGCTACATTTTGAATTTATAAAAACTTATCTTTGAGACATTAGATACAATTCATCATAAATAACTTCCAGTTTTGAAGTATCAATATAAAACTGGGTTGCATTTTTAGGAAGTCCAAAGCCATCATCATTGCATCCTATAGGATTCCAAATGCAAGAAACACTATCCTCTGAAACTTTCTTTCCGAATTTATTATCTCTAATAAATTCCCATATCATCCGACCAATTCTATCATTCTTTGTTTTAGACATCAACCCATCTGCCCTCTGATTCTTCCTTATATAAAGGATAAAATCATCATTACCAATCTTTATTTCACTCATAGTATCAAAATGAAATTTATACTTAGTATTATATTTTTCAGTTTAAAATCCAAGCATTGCAGCTGGAGGAATATTCAATACCCGACAAAGAAGTCTTGCTATCTTCAATGTTGGCTCCGAACGTCCAGAAAGATAGTCATTAACACGTGAAGGGCTTATTCCGATCTCACCGGCAAGTTGTTTCTGCGTCATCCCCTTTTCTTCAAGAGATAATTCTATCAATTTCGCAACGGTCGGCTTTTCTATCGGATAATGCTCCTTCTCGTAAGCAATCACTATATCGGACATAACAGTGAGCTCCACTGCATTCTTATCGTTTGCAGGGGTGTTATCATCAACCAATGGCAAAAGTTCCTCTATTCTCGCCAGTGCAAATTCATATTGTTCTTTCGTTACTTTATTCATATCCTATATCTTAAATGGTTGAACAATCTATTTTATCATAATCTTTATGAGTACCAACCCAGCGAATGAAGACGTACCCAATTGTAAACTTAACAACGACAACCAACCGATAGTTGTTGCCTCTGATATTGAAAACGTAGTGTTGGTTGCCTACATAGTCAGCAGAAAGAAAATCAACCTTTATATCAGACAAATTTTTCCATTCGGCTTTTTCTGCTATATCATACCAACGCTCTAAGGCTATGCGTGAATCTTCATAACCTTTGGTTTCATAGAAATCTTTCAGCTTTTTATGTGATACTATTCTCATACGTTGTTCATTTGATACAAAAGTACTAAATAATTTTGAATTATAAAACTATTATAGCATAAATATTTTATAATATCGAATTATACACAATAAAAAAGCGGGACTGAAAAGCTCCGCTATCTATTCACAATTAACCAAAAGTCATTCTTTTGTAGCAGAAATCACCTTTTCATTTTTCAAACTCTGTTCTTCCTCGATTTCTTTCAACTCTTCATCAATTCTATCAGCATTTCCAGCAAACATAATCCCCTCACGCCTGGACCATACTCCGCCACCCACAGCAGAAACGGCAGTAGCCACCTTATCGTTCAAGTCATCAATCATAAAAGGAACCAAGTCTGTCTCGATATCAATCGTCTGTGATGCCTTGTTGAACTCAGTTGGATTAATCGCCCCTAAAGCGGAAACAAGGAAATTGACCCTTCGTTGCAGAAACTCTCCTATCACCTCTGCATGATTACTTACGCTCATATGGGCACCCATAAACATGAAACGGAAAGCGGTTCCTGATGCTTTGCCTACGCCCTTCAATGTCTCAAAGGATATTCTTGGAGTATTGGACATATCATAAGCGTTGTTCGTAAGTGTTTCGGCTTCAAAACGTATTGTTTCTGGGACTTGGTTCCACGTCAAATATTGAGCATCTGCACCTTGCCCGGTAAGCTTCACGATTTTGTCTTTATTCTTCCCGACAAAGCCTTCCACATCACCGACTAATTTTAGCAATGGGAAAAAATGATAATCTATGCAATCGGCATAATTGGATAACAGTTTCTCTAATCGGACACGGAAGGTCTTTATCTTCTTGCAATAAGGTTCGGGACGATAGGCATAGAGAATCGGCAGTTTGGGGAATCCATGAGCGAAAGCTATTCTTTCTTCGTACCCCTTAGATAAATCCCACTGATAAACCATCTTGTCCGTAATAGTCATAAAGCAGATGACTTCCGAATCATCCATGAGCTTCTTTTTGTACTCACGTGAGAAAGCAATCATTTTACCTTCATCGTTGAAGAACGGATAAAGCTTATCCCCACGGAACGGAGACCATAATACGCTTTTCAGCTTCTTGGTAGGTTTTACCTTGCCTCCGAATGTAGTCTTAACTTTCTTCCAGAACTTCGCCCAGAACGAATCATCATCGGTTACGTACCAATATTCCGCTACTTCCTGCTCGGATAACCAGGCACGAACTATCTTCTTATTCTGGTATTTGATTTTATTGGACTTGAATACAGCTTTGACCGCATCCAACAGCTTCTTTTCGTCATCGTCGGTCGGAGTACAATCCATAGACGGTTCTGTGCCGACCGTGAAAGCTGTTTGAATGTTCACTATATCCTGTTCCAATGGAATAGAAATACGGTTTACCGGTTCGTCCTTGTACTTCGCTTCAATTTCGTATGTTTTACCGGTCTCTTCATCGAAAACTTTCTCCGCTTCTTTTTCAAGCACTTTTCTGTCTGGGTACTTCTTTTTATCCACCATGATTTCATGGCGTTCGGGATTCCAGTCGTCCCAAAGTTCACAACGGTCGGGGAGCTCGGTTTTTCTACCTTTCTTCAAGTAGCTTATTTTCTGCCCGATGTCAGGCAATGCTAATATTTCTTCAAGCGTTAATGGCATAATCTATATTTTTAGTGTGTGAATATTCCAGTTAAATCTTTCGGCTTCAAAATACGTCCCAAAATATGTCCCAAGATATAATATCTAATAGGATCGATACAGTGATTCCAAGCGTCTACCGGCTCATTGATATAATGCCCGTCTTTATCTTTATCCCAAACATATTTACGGAGTTCCTCAATGATATGGTATGAACGTTCAGTAACGAATAGTTCCATCTCATGTATCTTGTCAATACCGGCTTTAATAGAACCAGGGAATTTATCTACCGGATAGATGTTCACACCCCTATTTTTGATTTCCTGAATCAAACGAGGGTCGGCACTATCTCCGTAGACTTTCAGCCCCCACGGCTTCAATTTTTCGGCAATGGCATTTGTGAGCATTCCTGTTTCATAGAACAACTCATCCACATAGAGTCGGTTGTCTACGATGCCACAACGAATACCTGTTGACGGGTCGTTGGTATAACCCCAGTCGGAAGCAAGAGCCACTTTCTTTGCCCAAGTCGGGAACTCTTTTACAATTCCCCATTTCTTAAACACAGCACCTTCCGCAACATCAGCCCAGCGGCCGATAACCACGTGAGCATACTTTTCAGGATTACTCACCTTCATATCCTCCACTTCTTTCAGGAACTCCGGTGAAAGATTATTCAAATTATCCTGATAGGTAGTATGGATATGAAGTACATTCGGGTGAGTGGATACTTGAACCTGCACACCGTCAATCTCTACAAGTTTGTGAGTGTTCTCAATGTATTTCTTATAGATAAAGTGATTGGAATCGCACGGGTTCATTATGATAATAATCCGGTTCTGAATACCCTTCTTACGGATGGAGAGCATTATTTTATCGAACTCTTCCTCATTCGTCCACTCCTCCGCTTCATCACAGACGAAAGTGGTAATACCTTGGATGGATTTCAGTTTCGCCGTCTGATTCCCTGAAGAAGTTTTGATACCACGGAACATAATACGGCTCTTTGTCATCTTGTTAACTATATCCGTTTTGGTGGTCTTGAAATACTTGATTGTTCCATCAAGTTCTATCTTCTCCATCATTTCGGGGATGATAGACATACCGGCAGAAACCATCGTGTAGCGGGTGTAGAGAATCTGATGAACAATCTTCTCGGCTTCCGTCATTTCAAAGGTCAGCCGTTCGATGAAAGTGGAAGCATTAAAGGACTTGCCAGAGCCGCGACCACCGGTGATAAGGATAATGAATTTCTCATTATCGGTGTACAGAGGGTGGTATATCGCCTGGGGTTCTATCATTTCAGTTTGTCTTTAATCCATGAATCAATACTGATACCGTGGTTTATGTCGGTAGGAATGTCAGCTTCTTCGTCAAGCTTACGCTCTGTTTTCTTCCAATCTTCATCATAGTGGTACAGAATAACTGATTGAGCCTGTAAACTCGGAGCAAGTTCGCTTATTGTTTCTTGAACAATGGATTTATCGGTAAGCGTTACCCATCCGGTCCCGCCACAAGCTGGGCATTTTTCATCTTCTCCCATGCAGTGGCATTTCTCTTGAATGAATCTACGGGTTTCACTCTTAACCTTTATTCCCCCCATAGCCATTGCAAGGTATTTTGCCCTTACGGCTGCAGTAATCGTTGCCCGCCCACGCACTAATACTTCACTTAATTCTTTGTATTGCCCTTTCTTCTCACAGAACTTTTGCGGTGACAATCCAATAGCCAAAGCTATTTCCTTATCCGTGAATCCCTTTTGGGCATACTTTTCTATGAGAGAAAGAAAGTCTTCGCTTGTATAATCAAACTTAGGCTTTCTTCCTCCACGACCTTTTATATTTTGAGATTCACTATTTGGCATATCAATCTATCCTTTCTATTTGCTCATCAAAGATTTCTCCCTTGATAAACTTCATCCCAACATCATATCCGAATCGTTCACAGAAAGCAGCTTTCGCCTCATAGGTATCAAAGGACAACATCACATAAGCATCCATATCCTCAGCTTGCTTCTGTGCATTCTCCTTGACCTGTTGCTTGACTTCTTTCATGTGGGCTACTTTTTCGGCACGCTCCAACTGCTTGGCGGCTTTATCAGCTTCTTTCTGTTCGGTGACGGGTGACATCATATCAGACAAAGCATTAGCAATGGAGCTTTCTTCTTCTGTCTGTAATAGATAATCAACGCCAATCGTGTTTAGGTCGGCATTGGTCAAGCCCGCGTCTTTCCAATCAATGTCAGGAACAATCTGTGCAAGAGCATTAAAATCCCAGGTACCTTGTGCGTTTGGGTTATTCAACAGAATATTTAGTTCCTTCTCCTGCTTTTCGTCCACGTCAATGACATCGACACGAATACGATAGTCGTTATCGGGGAATTTCTGCAATTCATCCATGACAGACAAACGCTGATGCCCACTGACTACGGTTAACCCGGTTCGCTTGTTCACGACAATTCCACCTACCAAGCCGAACTTCTTAATACCACGCTTTAATGTTTTGCGTGATTCATCAGAAAGTTTTCTCGGATTATAATTGGCAAAGTGAATGGCAGAACGGTTAAGCTCTACTGAATCACTCTTTATATACTTACTTAGTTCCATTATCATACTCAAATAAAATTCTTCCACTCATTGGAAACGCCTTAATTATCTTCTGTAAGTCTGCTGGATAGTTACTACGAAGCCAAAGAAAGCAATCAATATTGAAACCAATACCATTACTTGCCTTATTGCCATATCTTACCGGCTCAGGCAGGTTATTTTGTTTCATATAAGCAAGAATATCCTTTTGCGTCCAATCTGCTAAAGGATAACACATACCATTATTCTCATACCCCTTTTCTTCGTAACCATTCAACATTAATCTACGATTCATACCATCGGCTTTCTTCATACCCAAGAAGGTGTAATAAACATCATGCTTTAACTGCATGGCTTTCACGACATCGGCTAGTTTAAGTAACTTCACATCAGGGTTAGGCACGCAATACATACCGCCTCTAAGAATATAAGTAAGGTTCCAGTGAGGTACTTGTGTTAGTTCAACCTTCGGATATCTAGCTTTAGTCCAGCCGATCCAACGGTTGATATGTTCTAAGTCTTTGACGAAGTACATGAACACGCAGACAATACGATCAAACTTTGGATAGAGTAAATCAAGCAGAACAAGCGAATCTTTACCCAAGGATAAAAACAGTAAAGCCTCACTCGATCTTTCTCGAATGAGGTCTATATACCGGTTCGCTTGTTCTACCTTATTCATGGCTAACCACCCGATAGTCCAAATGAAGTGCGAAGGTCACTATAACGCTGTCTCCGTGAACCTAACTGGGACGTGCCTGCCGCACCTCCTCTTCTTGCAACTAATCTACCGCCTGCACCTGCACCATTCATATTCCGGCGCGGTCCAGATACTCTGTTTACTCTTTTTGCGACTCAGCAATAAAAATTTAAATTAAACAATCAATCTATATGTTTCTCTAAGACTTTACCTAGTGCATAATCAATCTGTGCAGCGAGATACTCTTCACCTTGATGCTCATAAACAATATCTTCGTCATTCTCATCTGTTAGAATTGACGCTTCTGCGTTCTTCACCTCTACAATCATATAAGGACGTTTCCCCTTATATTCGCCTGTAAGAAATTTAATAGCATCATACTTAATGGGATTTAGTTCAATTTCACCCTCTTCGGGTAATTCTTCGTCCACTTTATATTCTTTACCACCACATAGGTAGGTGATATACTTCTTTGCATTGGTAGGTCTGATTTCACGGTATTCATGCGTTTTCTTACCAGCCAGTATTTCATCAAAATACCTTTGCTTAATACTAAGCGTCAAAATTTCCATAATCGTGTATATTTTATAAATTAATAATTATTGTTGCGGGACGAGGATTCGAACCTCGGACCTCTACCAAGTCAAAGTAGCAAGCTGACCACTGCTCTACCCCGCGATAGTATCCCCAAAGGTACTACCACAACCAAAGATAACGAAATATCTTCAATCGTTATACACGACAATCGACTTATTGTCGTGAACTTAGCCATTGATCCCGTCTTTCTCTGCACGCCTCTAAGGTAGGCGCACAACAAGAAAACAACTCACCGTCTTCTGTACGATAGTCGTACTGGTACATTCTCACTCTCTTACCTCTCAACTTGGTGTTGTAAGTGCAATAGTTCTCTTTACCGGGTTGGCATACACTGCAACCGTTTTTGTTTATTGAGTTCATCTTGATAATGGATTTAATTGATTAAAAGTCCAGCCGGCTTGTTTTAGCTTCTCTAAACCATCGGGTGATATTGCGTAATCAACTGGATGCGCAGAGCTATCACCAAAACCGCCCGTATAGAAAGTATCTTTATGAAGAACACCAAGCGATTGAATTTCTTTCACTTTAGATGTAGTGTTACGCCAAAGCCATTCTCTATATTTAGAATCACCTTCTTTATCAATGCTAACATAATATCCCTGTACGCCATAGTAACAAAATTCAGAGATATGAATATATTTCGCTTTCTCAACTATCTGTTTTTGCAGCCATTCCTCGGTTCTGAAATTATCTTCGGGTAAAATATAAACCTCTTCTATACCTAAGCCTAAGTTTTTATTTGGCGCAACTTTTTGAGAACGTGGCATCACTTTGTATGTCCACTGGTTATCCGTATGAAATAGTTTCGGATTGTCAAGAATAAATTGCATTAAATCGGTCTTGCTCACTTTCAGTTCTTTTGCCAGTTCGGGTATAAGGCAATATTTCTTGTTGTTCGCCATTTTAAGCAAATCAACTCTTCTTTTGATCTCTGCTATATCCATAATCATTCACCTTTTAATTTTCTGCCACACATTGGGCAGTAGTTAATACTAAAACTATAATATCCAGTTGCACTACCCCAAGTTAATGGTATATCAATGTCTGCGCATAGAGTTTCACCATCATAACTCAAATTACACTCTTTAGACCTGTGGGTAACAACTTCTTCTTGATTGCAGAACTTACACCCTTCGGATTCTTTAGGATGAGCATCTGCCCATGTAACGCCAGAACCAAACATATTTATCATATCAGTTCTATCAAATCCCTCTAAGCTATTCAAGCTACCTACTGTTGCACTTGCAGCAAGTTCTATTTCTTGTCCTCTATCCATAATTATTTATTTACAGTTTATAATTTCATTTATCTGCTGAATCTTGGACTCGCAAATAGATATTTTTCTATTATAGAATGCTATTGACTGTTCTTCTGCAAATATCAATTCTTCTAAATCTTTCTTGTAATAGTTCAGAACGAAAGTTCTACCATTATCATTGAGAATATCCCATACACCAAAGAGGTTAACAAAGTTGTTATAAGGATTTTGAAGATTCTTACCATATCGTATACAATCAAGCCATTCGACGCCTTTGTAACCACCACCCTGAATAATCAACGTACCTGTGTCGTTTTTACGGTACGACCACCCCATGTCGCTACCAAGACCATCTGTTTTATTTAGCTTCACGGTAATAAAAGATAGAAATTGATCCATCCGAATCACACCACCTGTTTTATTTATGCCATAATTATCAGGTAGTTTTTTAATTATATCACTATTTAGTAGTTGAGTTGAAATTGCTATCATAATCGTGTATATTGTGGTAGCCCGAAGGCTACCGGTTAAACTTAGAACTTCTCGATTTTGAGATTGTCATTAATGATAAACCTACGACCGCACTCACAAATAACATGAGTATCTGTGACTCTCTTTATCACCCTTACTACATCTTCATGTACTATACAAGGTGTGCCATCTGCATAGTGACCGTTAGCTAAATCACCTGAAACTCTATACCTCAAACCAATTTCTATTTCTTTTGTATTCATAATCTTCTATATTGCGCAGGGCAAAAGCCCTGCCGGTTAAACTTATAATATTTGAATTTCTTTGTTACCTATCTCTGTATCTACACTTAGAACCTCATATTTTTGAGCCTTGTAGTTATAAACGACCTCACAAGTATTGAAGCCTCTGCCATCTTCTCTTTGGTCATAAACAGTATCTATATGCTGATACATCTTATTGCCTAACATAAAGTTTACCTTACCTGTTGTATTAAATATAAATGCTACTGCGTAAGCTAATGTTTTTTTTGATTCAATCTTCTTTGTTGCCATAATCATATATCTTTTAATTGTTATTACTTCTTGTTTGATGATGCAAAGATAAAGAAAACTTTATCAAAAACAACATATTTGATATAGTTTTATTTATCAATTAAGAATATTTAATAAATCAAACTTTATCAATATTAGGTTATATGATAAAGTTTGCATTACTTTGCGGAGTCATCAAAATAAAGTTTAATTTATGGACTTACGAATAAAAGAAATAATGAGTAAACGCAATGTTACCTCTGCTTGGTTGGCAGAACAGGTTGGTATCTCAAAGGTAGCCGTCAGTAACATTGTAACAGGTAAATCATATCCTTCTCTTGATACGCTCAAGAAGATAGCTGATGTTTTAAATGTTTCAATTATAAAACTAATTGGAGAGGATGATGGAAATTGCAGATTTTACGACAGTGACGTAAATGGAAAGTATAAATGCCGTTTTGTCCTTAGTTCCAATGTATCTAATATGAATTGGAATATGTCTTATGAATACACTACACAAGTCGCCCCCATAGCTGGAGACATATTAGATTTTTCAGCCTTTCATGGTTGGGATGATACCATTATAGCCGACTGTGGAACTAAATACTTTATCGTTGATAAAAGAATATTATACCCTCTTCCAGACCATGAAGCATCTGAGGATGATATGGTTTTGTTCATCTCTCCATATAAAAAATAGAAAACAGATAAGCCGGAGCACTAAACTCCGGCTTTCACTTGATTAGCCCTTTGAATTTTAAACGATTCACGATTTCGGTGTAAAGATACTCAATATTCCCGCTAAAATCTCCATAGTTCTGATACAGAAACACGACATCAGCGCAATTGTCGGAAATAGTACTCTTTGATTGAACCCCCAACACCCTTGACATTTCCTCACGTAATCCGGCAGTCATTTTCCCACCGGCAAGAGAGCTTGGAGAAAACAGGTACAAGATTATGAATATAAATTTCTTCCGTTGAGTAACGCTGTCAATGTTTGGCGGGCATCCTCTTTTATTCATAATTTCAACGAATGTCTTATAAACTTCTTCGATAAGGCTTTTGTCTCTCAAAATCGGTGAAGTCAAAACGTTTTCTTCCTCTGTAAGTTCTGACTTCTCAATACGAATCTTTTTAAGACGAATTATTTTATTAAAATCCAGTTCCATAACACGATTATTTTAAAAGTAAATAGTATATTTGCATCATAATCGTGTAAGATTTGGGAGAACTAATGCTTGGTCGTGCTCGCAGGTTCTCCCTTTCTATTTTAAAGACCTATCCCTTTTAAGAATGGTTTTGTTTCTCTTGTCAACTTCCCTACTCCATATTGAGGCGTTATAGATAGAAGTTGCATATAATCTCAATTCCTCGCTATTAGCAAGAAAATCTACTCGTAATGCCATTTTCATTGATTCAGCATACAAGTTTTGGTCGATATTATTATCCATATTAGTTATTGATTTTACTTTCTAAAAAACATATCTCCCGAAATAGATCGAGCAGTATCATCACCAGTTAGCCGGATGTATCGAAAGAAGTTCTGTTCGGTCCGGTGCCCGGTGAGTTTCATTATCTCAAACGTCTTCATTCGTCCTGTTAAATACATATTTGTTGCTGCACTCCTCCTTGCAGTATGACTGCTTATCAGCTCCCACTTTTCACAAGTAACGGTTTTCAGTTCGCCGCCCTTGGTGAACGAATAGGTAACAAGATCATTCAATCCAATTTCCTTCATTATCACTTTCAGATACTTATTGAAGTACTGGATGCAAAGACCACGGGGAACAAAGCCGTTATACTTGGCAAATATTTCTTTCACATAGTCGTGAGCTGGGACTTTTACATCAACATTCGTTTTCTTGGTACGTTTTACAATGTATCCGTTTTGCAGGTTGGTTGCCGTCAATGTGGAATAGTCGGAATACCTTAGCGCAGTCAGGCAACCAACAACAAACAGGTCGCGGATACGCTCTTTCGCCTTTCTCTTGTCCTGCTTCTCAAACTTGTAGTAGTATATCCTAGTGATTTCATTCATTGACAGGAATACAGCGTTTGTTGGTTCAGTCCTCAAATCAATTTCATCGTAGGTATTATCTACTGCATAGTTGTACTGAGATGCCCGTCGGACGAGTGTTTGAATTTTCAGGATATACCCGACAATGGTGTTATGTCTCAATCCTTGGTCTTCCAAGTATATTATGAAATCATCTATAAATTCAGCCGTCACCGAGTTCGTGAAGATGTCACAATCAAACTCTGAGGAGAAGTTATCAATGTGTTTTATGATCGCATCGTAAACAGCTGCATAGTGTTCAGACTTGCGTCTGCTTCGCTTTTCAAGAACGTCCCGGATGAAGTCTGTGAATAATATACCTTCTAACGGTTTTTCACTCCGGAAGTGGTTAATGTAGTCCTTACGCACTTGGGCGGTCCGGACCGGTTGTGATAATTGTAATGCTTTGGCTGTATCATTTTAAAGGGTTAGTTATTATGTTTATTGAATATCATTCCGAGGTGCTCCTCGATATGATTCGTTATTATCTTGTTTAGAGTATTAATTTACTCGGATAATACTTCTCTATCTCTGGAGATGGTGGAGTAGTTTCTTGCAATTCTTTTTCAAATTCAAAAGCCCTTAACTCATCATGGTCAATGGCTATTCTGGTTACAAAACAATGTACCTTGATACCACTCTCGGTCTGACCTTCCCACACACGAGCAGGGACGCCGTTCAATTCAACTATCTTATCTGTACTTTTGATTGTTATCTTCATTTCTCTATTAATTTGAATTATTCTTCATCATCATATTCTGTATCAAAGATACGTGCAACCATATCTACAATATTTTCCTCAATATCTTCCGTGGATCCAGTTACCGCATTGGCTATATTTTTCTTCTCCTGAATGATCCGATAAACTTTTTCATCAATAGTTCGCCGGCCAAGAAAATAGTAGCAAGTCACAGAATCCTTTTGTCCGATACGATGCGCACGGTCCTCACATTGACAGCAATCGGCGTACGTCCAAGGGAACTCAACAAAGGCGACATTACTTGATGCGGTAAGCGTCAAACCGACTCCGGCTGCTTTTATTGAGCAAATAATAATATCCACTTTAGGATTATTTTGAAAGGCGTCAACCGCTCTTTGCTTCATGTCCGGTGATTCTCTACCTGTTACAGATACAGCCGTGGGGAAGTAACGTTTCAATTGATCTACAACTTCATGAAGCGAACAAAAGAGGATTATTTTCTTTCCATTCTCCCTGAAGTCTTTCACAAATTCAATAACATCACGTACTTTGCCACGAGCAGAAATTTGCCGGAGAATATTGATACGTACCATCACTTCACCACGTAGAGCCTTTTCTATCTTATCATCGTCAGCATCCTTGTATTTCTGTAGATACATAATAAGGTCGCGTTCTGCATCCATATACTCTTTGCGATTTGTAATTTCGCAAGTATTAACCTGACGTATCTTATCCGGAAGGTCTGTAAGAACAAGAGACTTTTCACGACGAAACATGCAATATTGCCAAAGGTTGAAATTCAGTTCTTTCAAATTAGAAGCCTCTCTTTGGCCGGAGCAGTATCGGTTAACAAATGGTTTATAGCCACCAAAATCCTGCATACGGTTTAGAATTGCCAGCTGTGGAATCAAATCTTTAGGCCGATTTACTACCGGTGTTCCAGTAAGTTCTATCACCCATTCTTTACCGGTGCATATCCCTTTACAGAATTTAGCCTGCTGGGTAGATGCAGATTTACAACGATGACTCTCATCAATGATAACTGATTTGAATAAGTTGATTGAGTTTCTAAATTCTACATCTCTCAACGTCCAGCCTTCGGCTTTCTTTATGCGTTGTACGAAGTATTTCTTTAATGATTCATAGTTAACAATAAACACCTGGTGCATTCCTGTCTGGAAGAAAAAAGTCCACGTATCACGTACCTTGTCAGTTAGGATCATCGCTTTTTTATCTGTAAATTTCTCCCATTCACGTAACCAGTTTATTTTGAGTGAAGACGGACAAATGACAAGACAAGGAAAAGCATCAGCAAGATTTATTGTTGCAATACTCTGCAATGTCTTACCAAGTCCCGGTTCATCGCAATTCATAAACCGTTTTAGTTCCAATCCTCGTGCAATACCTTTAAGCTGATAAGGATAAGGCTGAATCTTTAAATTGTGCGGAACGGTTAGATCCGGCAGTTCCGGAATATCATAAGCGATATCTTCCTCCTTTTTTTCTGTACCGTTTACCCAATTTATATTCTCAAACTGCTGTATTTGATAAATCATCCTTTCAAGCTCTACCCTACTCCTTGTCGGGACAATCCAAACTTTTTTAGTACCATCAAAATGTCTACCGGGAATCTGTCTGACCCGATCTATTATTGAAGTCTTATATTTGAATGATAATTCGAAATTATCTCCTTTTAATTCAATATTCATGATTCAGAGTATTTAGCAGGGGGAATTATCCCCCTGTGATGATTGATTATGCGGTTGCGTCAAGAGGTGCAGGCGCCTCTATTTGTTTTTTGCGTCCTCTTTTTTTAGGCTTCTCTTCTTCCAATACAACAGCTTCTTCCGGTTCATCCGTTTCGAAATCAAGCCGCTCTTGTCTGACTCCCCATTTCTCTTCAAACAGATAACTTTCAACTTCCGCATCACAAGCTGCAGCATCAATGCTCAATTCTTCATAGTAAGGATAGTCTGCATCAAGGAGAGGAACGAAGATTTTCAAGTCAACAACTTTGCCGGACTGGAGAAGTTTAGCTCCCATAATGGTAATTCCAGAAACACCATCGACGCTGTCATTTGCATAGCCCGCAATGATATAGTTTTCCAGAGTCTCTGCATAGCCCGGGGAAGTAAAGCTATCTTTGTTGATATTAGAAGCTTCTGGCTGCTCACACAAAACGACGAGATGCAATCTAAGCCGGATAAACGCCTCCCTTAAATCGCTGTGAATGATCTGATCGCAGCTCTTGTTAATTACATTCGTGTAGTTCGCTTCCGAGAAACGCTCATTGTACACTACATTCAAGCGGTCTTTTTTGATAACCGCCTTCTTGATCTCATTTTTTGCTTGTTCCATAATCTTCTTTAGTTGATAAAGTGATAATACTAAATGCTGATACAACTCCCATGACGGCAGCCGTAGTTATTTCTCTAGTCGTTGCATCTTCTCTTTGAGAGAAAGATAATGCCGTAAACAGACCGATAACGGCTAGCCCGATTGTGATTCTTTTTAAGTTTTTCATGATGATTGCTTTTTATTGTTATTATACATTCCGGACATTTTCATTTCTTCTTTTGCTTTACTTATCACAGTTACACACCATGATAGTTGATGTGTTGCCGTCCGATTGCAGCGTTCGCACCAGTCTACCAAATATCGTTCTTCCCTACATAGAGAGTTAACTAGAGTATTTATGGCCGTCGCTGTTGCTTTCGCATTCTTAGCTGTTTCTACAAGTGTCTGCATAACCTCGGATTTCATCGCCTCATTGAGCCAGTATTTTGAGTCTGCAAGCAATTTGCCGGAACGGGCAACATATACAGCCAAGTCATTGCCACGTTGTACAGCTTCTGTCGCGTCTTCGCTCATGGTTATATTGAGAAATGAATCGATATTGGTTAATTCATCCAATATTTGATATTTAGGTGTGATAAGTAAGTTCATATTGTTTTCACTTAAAATATATTTAAACCATTAGTTGCCACCATTTAAAAGCAAGGTCCTCGTATTTCTCTTTTCCCTTGACATACGTAGGGTGATTCCGGTCGGTGATAAAATGCTTGAAGATTCGACAATTCTTTTTGCTGATAGCATAGATAAAATCTTGGTGGCTACCAGCTATATCCATATACCAGGCACGGGATCGGTCCCAGTCAAAGAAATCTATCGCTTCATCGAATTGTGACTGAGACTCTGCAAAGGTCGTTTTCAAATCGCCACCAAAACCGTAAGCAGATAACCACCAGTCCCATTTACAACGAGTATCGAGGTGATAGGCAAAGTTTCCATAATGGAACTCCTGCTGCTTATTTACCATGAACCTCTGTGTATCAGACTGCGCTAAAACGACGGCAAGGAATTGATCCTTCTCCGCTTCCTTCCGGAGAGCCTTACGCATTTCAAGTCCTAATTCAAATTCTTCTGTCGTGTACACATAATCATCTACCATCAGCTTGTCATACCGAACACGGTCATTCTCTGTGATAAGAGCGTCTACAAGAGTACCGAACTTGAATGCCTTTTCTTTATCCCCGTATTGAGCACGGGGATAGAGATAATTTTTAAGTTCTGTCAGATCAGAGTTACTGACTTCTGTACGTGAATAATATGAATCGGGATTTGACATAACTATTTAGCTTTTACATCTGCCTCATAGCTGATGAATTGTGATTCGATATGTTTTTGCTCTTTGCTGTTTGCTTGTTTCTCACAATAAGTAATCATCTTTTTAAATATCTTCTCCAGTTCCTCAACAGGTAAGGTTTGCCCTTCGTTTATCCACCACATTTGGAACACATCTAAGTATCCCTGTTGGTGAAGTACAATAATTTTTTCTTTCACCTTAGCATTTGTCGGCGGAGGAGCAATAGAAGCGGCAGCACCCGCAAAAAGACTACCGATTGAACTTTGCTGCGCTTTCATTGCAACTTCTTGTTTAGCTGCTTCTTCCGCTTTTTTTATTTCTTCCATCTGTTTAGCCGTTTCTGCAGCTTCACGTTGTTTGCGTACTTCTTCCGCTTTGGCGGCTGCCTCTGCATTAGCAAAACGAAGCTGCTCCAACTCTGCTAGTTCTTTACGTTTAGACGGAATACGGTCGGTAAGATCTTGCTTAACGTTTAATAACTTAGCCTTATACTGTTGAGCATATTGTTCATATTTACCTTCTAAGATATTTCGGCGAATCTCCTTTTTTGTTTCTTGACTGATATAGTAAGTCGCTGAATCCGCACTAAACTTATCAAAATGAGATTTGGGATAATCGGTCTGAAAGACTGTGATTCCTATAACTTCGCGATCGAAGTTCTCATGTGTCAAATTAGAGAAGATGCCCTGTAATTCAGAAACTTTACTTGAAAGATACTGGTTGAAATAAGAAAGAAGGCTGTTCTCTATTATCTGTTGATAATTTGCTTTCTCTGTCTCAATTCTAGCTCTTTGCTCTGCTTCTTTCTTTCTTTTCTGTTCTTCTTCATATTTGAACTTAGCATACTCATTGCGTTTTGCTACAAGCTTCCCGGGGATTGTGGTAGAATCTTTAGGATCAATCTCTTTTTCCTGTGAAGTGAAGAAAGAACGCACTCTATCAAAAATCTGTGTGATAGGTTTACGCCGTTCATCCATATTTTTAATAGTTACACTAACCTTTTTCAAGTAGTCAGCTGCAGCCTGGTCTATTGCTTCATTCATACCTTCTCCTTCGATTGTATCAAGGAGAGTTTGACCGGCTTCATTGCATTTCTTGACAGAGTTAGTATTCCTTCCGATGATGTCCGGAAAGGATGAAAGAATGTTTTTTACCTCATCTATTTTGATTAATTCTGTTGCCATAATTGTTTTCTTAAATTGGTTAGTAAATACTTAGAATCCTCCGTTTGCATCATCTTCAGACACTGTTACTTGTACAGGTTCCGGAGCGTCTAATTGCTTTTCTTCTCCGAAAGGAGTCTTAGGGTCATCTACCGTTTGAGCAGGTTCATTCACCTTTTCTTCATCTACAATGCCATAGTCGATAACTTCTTCATCTTCCTGCTCTGTAGCCATCATAGTATACTTTCCGGTACGGACCTTAGGATAAGCATCAAAAGCGTGCTTAATCATCTTATTTTCTAAAAAGCCGGGATCAATGCCGCCACCATTTGAATAGTACAACTCATTAGCTTTGCCTTCTACTCGTTGTCCATCTTTGTAGTATGAGTTGTTTTTGGCTGAAAACTTAGCCAGGCGCTGGATATCGCCTTCAAGTAACCATTGATAGTCTTCAGATCCGTCACAACGAACTATGCGAATGAACGCCCCTATTACATTAGAAGATTTACGAGGTATAGCGGCTGAATAAGTAATCTTCTTCACACCATTATCGAGACTGATAGAGAATATATCTCCTTCGTAAACAATAACCGGGTTATCCGCATATCTTATTTGTCCGGCACGCATACGCATAGTCAGTTCCCCATAACCAGTAACAGAAACACTAGCTCTTTTTTCATATCTATCATATCCTCGTTCATCTTTTTGGCCTGTTTTTACCTTTCGTGGAATGAGATAACAATGAGGATGTGATGTATTATCAAGTGATAGTCCATTTACAGCCATATCTAGGAAGCAACCAAACAAGGACATCTTAGTACACTCCGCCAAGGACGGGTTTTCACGTAGAACCTTCTGAAAATTGAATACTTCCTTGTGATATATTTGTTCGCCCATCTGAGAACCCCAAATAGCGTTGTACATCTGAATAAATTTCGTCTGTACATTTTCATTTTCGACAATTTTCGTTGCTGGAAGTGCGTTTAGCTCCTCCACTCTAATTTGAATACTGTTACTCATAATTGTTTAAATATTAGTTATTTATTAGTCTCCTTGGTATACTCCACGGCTGTATTCTTCCATTAATAGAAGATCCTCCGCAGTAGGTTGTTTGGTTATATCCATTTTACAAGGCATCACCTCTGTAGGAGTTGGTGCAGAGCTACATATCCTTTTCTGTTCTTCTCTTGCATCAAGCTGCTTACCAATGCTTTCCTGTAGAGCCTTTAGCATCTCTGATGATTTCGGTATGTAGGTCATACGGCTAGTTGCATTAGTTGTTTGATAATGTTGTCCGGTACTTTATTATGCAGGTCCATCATTGCGCTGGCTGTTTCCAGTTCTGAACGCTTCACATAATATTTCCCTCGTTCCTTATTATTTGCCGGATAAAATTTGATCCAGGCTTTTTCGCGCCATTCTGTAATCAGGCGTTTTCCGTATATATCTTCCGCTTGTGATATTGTTACTACTTCGGGGAGTAGTCCTAACATCGTCAACGTTTGAACAGTTCCGATCTTAATACATCGTGCTACCATCATTTCGAAGCAATTTTCCATAATCTCTAATAGGCTGTTTCTTTGTTTAACTTTTGAATGGCGTTGAGCTGATTTACTGAAACACATCTGCATCTCTATGCTATGCTGCCTGATTAATATTGATTTTAGAGTTCATATACTTCTTCAATTCTATTTCTTCGTATTCTTGCCCGTCGACTCCGGTTAAGGTCGTTATTGCAGTCAAATGCAATCTGAAAAGCAATGATCCCAAGAAATGAGAGAGCTATGATTGTTTTTTGTAGTTGCTTGAAGTCGATATTTAGAGCAAACACTCTATTTATCCACCAAGCTCCAAGTTCGTTTAGTTTGCTGGTTCCTGTCTTTTTATAAGCCTTATCGAGCAGGACATTTACCGTACCATAGGCAGTACCTAATCTGTCGGCAATCTCCTTCTTTGCTAGGCCACAGGCAGCCAATCCTGCTATTTGATTTTCCCTCTTGGTTAAGGTAGAATCAGCTTGCAGATCCATGATGCAAAATCTCTAATTCGGCTGCCGCTCTGGAAACTCCTTTTGTAGCTTCGAGGGCTTCATTAGCCATTCTTACAGCGACATTCAATACTTTTGCTTTGTAGGTTGAGCGAGCAGAAGCGGGCTTGTTGTTAAGGATATTGTGCACTGTACCCTGTGAACATCCGACTTCCTTTGCAATCTGCTTTTCGTATCCGTAAGGCAGATTTGCTTTGATTGTTTCTAATTGATTTTCCATATACATTGTTATATTTATAATTTTTAGTTCCCGGAGAGGCGATCAAACCCGTCCGGGATTATATAGCTTAATCTTTAACTTCTTCGCAGGTTTCACCGAGCCAAGCGACACATTCTGATGTTCCCTTAGTAAAGTCTACCGCCTTATTTTTAGGGTTGAATTTACCTTCAACTATATCACCTTCCTTCACTCCTGCTTCCTTTTTGAGCTCCCACAAAAGCCACTCATTGGACGTTGAGCCGGTTACATTCTTGATTCTTACTTTCATAATTATGCTTTTAATAGTTCTACTAGAAGTACTTTATCTGCTTCCCAAAGGTTGAATCCCCTCTCTATTTTCCTACGCAGATATTCTCTCTCACCGATCATTCTGATTGCTTTCTCTCTAAGGTCTGATGCACTCCATTTCTCAGCCTGCTCAATCAAGAAATCAGCCATGCATTTTTTTTCCTCAAATAATTCACGAGCTAATACCGTTTGCTTTTCAATCTCAGCAAGTGCTCCTGGAGCTTTCATATACAATTTGCAAAACTCATCTTTGTCAAGTTCAGTATTCATGTATATCTTTTCGATGACATCATACGTTTCTGCCGAGATTGGCTTTCCTGTTCTTTCTTCAAACTCTTTTAGTGTCATATTCTTATTTGATTTAGAGTAAATAATCTATTTTGTTAACTTTATTGCCCTTTTATTTTGGCGTTATCAATGTTTTGCGTTAACTTTATAATGCAAATGTAAACAAAAAGATGACAGTGTAATGTTTTTGATTACAATAAATGTATTGTATTAAGATAATTTAATATTTAATGTATGCATATAGGTAACAGGATCAAGGAAGAAGTAAGCAAGAAGGGCATTAGCATAACAGATTTTGCAAAGCTTATAAAAAAAAGTAGACCATATACTTATTCAATTTTCGAAAAAGAAAATATTGATACAGAATTGCTAATTCAGATTTCAAATGCATTAGGGATATCTCCTATTATATTCTTTGAAAATACACAAGATAGAATAATACAAAATGGAACAAAAAACGTTCTAGTCGGTCACGATAATAATGGTAATATTACAACTACAGAATGTGAAGACAAACTACAGAATGCTTTATCTGAGATAAAGCATCTCAAGGAAATGCTTTCTGATAAAATTAAAATTATTGAAGTAATGACTTCTTTGCAAAATAAACAAATAGAACCGATAATTGATATATATGCCATAGACGGACCTCAAAAGATAGATATTCGGCAGATTAGCAATATAGTACCTTGTACAGGTAAAGAGCCTATATTTGCAGATCATATTAACAGTGGTTCTGGGTATGAATACCCTTGTTGTACTATATTTTTGCAGAATAAATCAGTATATTATACAATGCAAGATTCATCATATATATGGAGCTTAATTACTAATAAATTGTCATTGATAATTTATTGATTAATATACTAAGAATAAGCGATTAACAAACAAAACAATAATAATCATGGAAGACTTAATGGCATTCACTGGCATAGTAATGATAGTATTTGGGATATTGCAGATCATTCTCTTTTTTAAAGTTTGGATTATGACTAATGATGTGAAAGAACTAAAAAATGAGCTTACCAGTATCCCCAACAAATGGGCATTAAACAAAGCGATACTCAAGGGAGATAAACACAAGATCGAAGAAATACTATTCAACACTATGTTTATTAGATTAAAAAAAACTTATGATGATTCCTACCCTGATTACGATGGTAGTAAGGAGATAATTTTTGCAGAACAGGTTTCTATCATAAAAAAAGAATATAAAGAAAGGTACTTGAAATATGGCATCACTTTTCCTGATGCTGTTGATAAGATAAAAAAGTCAGACGATTTTGAAAATTTATAGCAGTGTAGATTCCATCAGCTCCATATAAGCTGAGTTCAGGAGCCTAGTAAATTGATTGTGCAACTAAATACGAAATACAGAAATCTAAAATAAACTTTTATGGTAAAGATAAAAATAACTGCGGAAACAAATGGATTTGTTTTGTTGGAACATGGAGAAGTTTTTATAAAAAATAATAATGATGTTTCTTTGAAATTAATCCCCAATGAGCAAGAAGTTCCCCTTATTATTAATATTAAATTTGCTAACAAAGGAGGACGTATGGCTTCTGTTGAAAGAAATATAGTGAATGATAAACTGGTTTTCACTTGTAATAATTTTCAAAGTGAGCCAGGAAATTGGGGTGGAATAATTGAACCAATGTTGATTGGAGAAACGGATGAATACAATCTCTATCTAAGCTTTTTAGTTTGGAACATTGATACTATAAATTATAATCGTCTTTTAAATTATTCGTTCTGGTTAAAAGAGAAGAAATATGAACAAACTGAGATTTAACACCAAAAGCGAAACATACCCTACGGATAATAAACAGAATTTTAGGTGGCGCTCAGAAGGCCAAATACCCCAAATTATAGGAAGTGGAGAAGATGCCAAAAATTCTATAATTTACCTAGTTTTAAAATGGGCTTTCATTGCAGCAGCAGTAATTAGTACTTTAGTAATTATAAACAATTGGCTTTTTAGAGATTGTGAGAATAAAGTACCTGATATAACAAGTGACCTTAAAGTAATATGGGAGATAGTTACTCCTATTATAACATTGGCTTTGGGATATGCATTTGGCAAATCCGAGAAATAAATAAAATTGATTGTTTAACTAAAATAAATGCTATGAACATAGAAACATATATAAGTCTTGGGTTATCTATATTAGCAACTATAGGAACTCTATATACATATATAGTACATACAAGCAAACTTAATTCACAACAAAAAGAAATCAACAGCTATTATATAAAACACCTAAAAGAAGAAAATGAAGAAAAGAAAAAAGCGGTGCTAGAATGTTCTGCTGAAGATGATGATAAAGAAAGTATCTCCTATCTAAAGATAACTAACAAAGGAAAAGCTTGTGCATACAACATTAGAATCGAAGTAGATAAAGATGAAATATTACCGATGTCGAATGATGACGAATTAACGTGCCCAAATTTACGATCAGGAGAAACTTGTAAATTGCCTTATTTTAGTTGTTGTAGCACCTTTATAGATCAAATTACTATTATTTGGGATGATGATTTTGAGCCTAACCGTAAATATACACAAAAGCTAAAATTAGGCATAAAGTAAAGAATACAATATGAAAGAAAGTTATACAGGAAAATTAAGATGTGCAACATGTGGTGACACTGAATCTTTTGAATATAATGATGACAAATCATATATCAAATGTGTTAAATGTAATAGAGAATATTTTGGCGGATATGATGAACTACTTTCATACAATCAAGAGACGATTGAAGAAGTAAAAGGACAAATAGAAGCCGATGCGGAGGCTTACATCAGAAAGTCTTTGGAAGATACATTTAAAGGCAACAATTTTTTCAAAATTAAGTAAAAAGAGAAACTATTTTTTTTATTAGACCTTTGACTTTGTTTGTAAATGATATTTCTCCTTTTTCATTATCTGCTTTACAAACATTCAGCAAATGGATTTCGAAAGCTATATTTTGAAGTTCTCTATAGTATTGAGGATTGATAATAACTTGTTCACCATCTAGAGCTGCTTCTAAAAAATCAATTGGACTAAAAGGAGTGTTTCTATTTTTAGACAACTTAAATGTCATATCATATACGATTTCTCTATCTTTGGTAATTATATGCCGGATTTTACCAGTCTTTTTATCAAATGATTTGGTAATGTTATACTCTGCAATAACCATAGTAAAAAGTTTATTTTAAAATATAAATTGTAATGAAGAATATCATAGAAAAGTAAGCATTCGGTAAACCACGTATTTTTTCCTCAAACTTCCGTCATTAACTTTACGTCCAAAAAGCAAAGTTATGATGACACGAGAAGAAGTAGTAGAG